>Ga0308166_1000083_pt1 | contig 221590 bp, 193 predicted proteins | sample PhyCR2_2_FD_202137 | JGI IMG/M metagenome (GOLD analysis project Ga0308166, IMG submission 202137) | Phyllosphere microbial communities from UC Gill Tract Community Farm, Albany, California, United States - DLSLCC.R2 | ecosystem: Host-associated > Plants > Phyllosphere > Unclassified | place...
GCTTTCCTCCTTCAGAGTCAACCTCTTTTTCAGAAGTTTTTCTCCGGCGGAAACTCCTGGGAGCCTCCTGCTGAACACCGCGTTACGTAAGCCGTTGTGCCGTGTCAGTGGAGGCGCATTATAGGGAGTTCTTTCTGAGTGACAAGCATTAATTATAAAAAAATGTCTGAGCGGTTTATTTTTAAACGAACGAGGTAAAAAGCACCACTTCCTGCCTAAACAACGCACGGAAATCACCACGTAGTCTCTGAAAGAGGCGTATTGTGCATTTCTGCCAATGCTACTCTTCTTCATTATCTTTGCTGAAAACATTACGAAGGACGCTCAATGATTAAATCCGCGCGCAGTATGGCCGGTCTGCCATGGATTGCCGCTATGGCATTCTTTATGCAGTCACTGGATGCCACGATATTGAACACAGCCCTGCCCGCGATCGCCACCAGTCTTGACCGTTCCCCGCTTGCCATGCAGTCCGCCGTCATCAGCTACACCTTAACCGTTGCCATGCTTATCCCCGTCAGCGGCTGGCTTGCAGATCGTTACGGCACACGCAAAATCTTCATGATTGCCGTTTCGCTCTTTACCCTTGGCTCGTTAGCCTGCGCCTTGTCGCCTTCTTTATCTGTTCTGGTTACCTCCCGTGTCATTCAGGGCGTTGGTGGTGCCATGATGATGCCGGTAGCGCGCCTGGCACTCTTGCGCGCCTATCCGCGCAGTGAACTCTTACCCATCCTTAACTTTGTGACGATGCCGGGGTTAGTGGGACCGATCCTGGGGCCGCTGTTGGGCGGTGTAATGGTGACGTATGCCACCTGGCACTGGATATTCCTGATTAACATCCCTATTGGCATACTGGGCATATTCTATGCGCGTAAATATATGCCTGACTTTACTACGCCTAAACGCCGCTTCGACTTTCTGGGCTTTTTACTCTTCGGCATCGGGTTGGTGATGATCTCCACCGGGATAGAGCTGTTTGGTGAGCGTATCGTCTCGCCCTGGATTGCGGCCGGGGTATTGTGTGGCGGTGTTGTGTTATTGCTTCTTTATATTGCGCACGCCCGACGTCATCCCTCTCCCCTTATTAATCTGCCGATGTTTAAGACCCGCACCTTCTCGGTAGGTATTATTGGCAACATCGCCTCGCGGCTTGGTACAGGCTGTGTGCCGTTTTTGATGCCGCTGATGCTTCAGGTGGGTTTCGGTTACTCGGCTATTCTGGCGGGATGCATGATGGCACCCACGGCCGTAGGATCTATTCTGGCAAAACAAAGCGTGACGCAACTGCTGCGCTGGTTTGGTTATCGCCGCTTGCTGGTCAGCATTACGGTGATTATCGGGTTCATGATTGCCAGCTTTTCACTGCAGTCACCTTCTGAAAGCATCGCATTGTTATTGATACCGCTCTTTCTGCTGGGTATGGCGATGTCCACCCAGTTTACGGCGATGAATACTATTACGCTGGCTGATTTAGATGACGACAACGCCAGTGGCGGCAATAGCGTGCTAGCCGTGACACAACAACTGGCGATCAGTTTCGGTGTAGCGGTCAGCGCTGCTGTACTGCGTTTTTATCAGGAGTTTGATAGTACGACGGTAGAACAGTTCCATTCCACCTTCCTGACGATGGGAATCGTAACCGTGCTGTCGGCGCTAACATTTATGATGTTGCGCAATGGTGATGGACGTAACCTGATCAGCAATCGCGATAAAAAGAAAAAGGCTTAAACCGAGCCTCGCGGCACCAGCTCCGGCGTCAGTACCAGCGTTTGCTGGCTGACGTCGGGATTGCTCAGGCGGTGAATCAGCGTATCTATCGCCAGTTCGCCCAGTTCATCTTTAGGTTGATGAATAGTACTCAGCGGCGGTGACATATAGCGTGCCAGTTCAATATCGTCATATCCCATCACCGCCATATCCTGTGGAATCTGCAGTCCAGCCTGATGCAATGCGTGATAAACGCCAACCGCCATCGCGTCGTTGCTGGTAAAAACAGCATGCGGCGGCGTTTCCAGCGCCAGCAATTCAAACATTGCGTTGTAGCCGCCTGAAAACTCAAAGTCGCCACTGACAACATATTCTGGCGGAACATGCAGACCGCTTTTCTGCATCGCCTGGTAATAACCTTCCAGTCGCATGCGTGCAGGTGTTTTATCAAGCGGCCCAGAAATACAGGCAATACGCGAGTAGCCACTGTCAATTAGGTGCTGCGTGGCCAGCTCTCCCCCTAACAACGCGTTATCCTGAATAATATCGCCATGGCCTTCAAAAGGTGCCCAGTCCATCATCACCGTTGGGATAGAAGGATAACGATTAAGGATTTCGGCCGAAGGCAGATGACTCTCGGTACACATGATAAGCAAGCCATCAACGCGCTTTTGCAGCAGCGTTTCCAGGCTACGATTCATGCGTGCTTCGTCGCCAGCGGTATTACAAAGAATCAGACTGTATCCCCGCTCATAGCAACTGTCTTCCACCCCACGCACGACTTCTGCATAAAAAGGGTTGCTACTGGCAGTCAGCAGCATGCCGATGGTATTGGTTTGGTTAAGCTTGAGGCTACGCGCTAATGCCGACGGTGCGTAGTTGAGTTCGCGGATCGCCTGTTCAATTTTTTCACGCACGCCGTCACTGACAAAACGGTTCTTGTTGATGACGTGTGAAACCGTTGAAGTTGAGACACCCGCCAGTCGGGCGACATCTTTCATCGTAGCCAAGCGCTTAACCCTGCTGCTGTAAAAAGTCGTCGATTTCCGCACGCCACGGTACAGAAGGCTGCGCACCTGAACGGGTTACCGCAATTGCCGCGGCGGCATGGGCAAAACGAACGGCATCATGCATGGCCTTACCTTCAAGGCGCGCAGTGATAAACGCACCGTTAAAGGTATCGCCAGCAGCAATGGTGTCGACCGCGTTGACCTCAAAGCCGGCAATACGTTGTCCCTTCCCATTTTCACTGAGCCAGACGCCACGGCGCCCCAGGGTGATCAAAACGGTAGCAATACCTTTTTCATGCAATGCGGCGGCGGCACGTGCTGCATCATCATCATTATTTACCGCAATACCGGTCAGAATTTCAGCTTCAGTTTCATTCGGCGTAATGATGTCGATAAGCGCTAACAAATCATTAGACAGTTTCGTTGCCGGAGCAGGATTTAAAATCACGCGGGTCTGATGCTGTCTGGCCAACGTCGCCGCAGCCAAAACGCTGTCCAGGGGCGATTCCAGCTGCATCAGTAAGGCATCCGCCTGGGCAATGACCTGCTGGTGACGTTCAACATACTGCGGCGTCAATGCCGCGTTGGCACCGGAATAGATGCCAATGTTATTTTCGCCTTCGCCATTCACGAAAATCATCGCCACACCCGTAGATTCACCCTCGACGGCTTCTACTGGATGCGTATCAATATTGTCCTGCGCGAGCTGCTGGCAAATACGTTCGCCAATGTCATCAGCGCCAACACAGGCTATAAAAGCGATATTCGCACCCGCACGACCCGCGGCAACCGCCTGATTCGCGCCTTTACCGCCAAACGCAATCTGGTATTTCTGCCCGATCACCGTTTCGCCAGGGCGGGGAAAATGAGCCAGATTAAGGATGTGGTCAGCATTAATGCTACCGAGAACGGCCAGTTTTGCGTTTTTGCTCATTGGAGGAGTCCGAAATAAGTGCGCCACCGACGGGTGGCGCAATGCCCTGCTTTTCTTTGATTTATTTGGTAACCAGTTTCAGATCGACCGGATTGACCGCCTGCACTTTTTCACCTTTCAGCACTTTATCAGCAGTCTGAACGCCGATCATGCCAATTTTCTCTGGCATCTGAGCCACGGTTGCGGCCAGCTTTCCACCTTCAACGGCTTTCACGCCATCAGGTGTGCCATCGAAACCGACGACCATCACATCGGTTTTGCCTGCAGTTTGCAGTGCACGCAGCGCGCCCAGTGCCATTTCGTCATTCTGTGCAAACACCGCCTGAACATCCGGGTGCGCCTGCAGCAGGTTCTGCATAACGTTCAAACCCTTGGTACGATCAAAGTCTGCCGGCTGGCTGGCCAGGATCTGGAATTTATGTGCGTCAGCAGCCTGTTTAAAACCTTCGCCACGTTCACGCGCAGCAGAGGTCCCTGCGATGCCTTCTAACTCGATCACTTTCGCGTTATCACCCAGTTTACGTGCGATGTAGTCACCCGCCATCTTGCCGCCAAAGCGGTTATCAGATGCAACGTGACTGACTACCGTACCCTGTGCAGCTACGCGGTCCAGGGTGATCACCGGGATCTTCGCCTGGTTAGCCATTTTGATGGCGTTGCCGACAGCGTCAGAATCGGTCGGGTTAATCAACAGCACTTTCGTCCCGCGCACGGTTAAGTCCTGAACGTTAGCCAGTTCTTTTGCCGGGTTGTTCTGTGAATCCAGCACGACCAGGTTGTAGCCTAGTTTATCGGCTTCTTTCTGTGCGCCGTCTTTCAGTGAAACGAAGAACGGGTTGTTCAGCGTAGAGATAACTAAGGCAATGGTATCTTTAGCCATTGCGCTGGCGCTGAGCGTTGCACCAAGGATCACAGCTAATGCAGTTAACTTTTTCATCATTTTATCCTGTATTAAGGTCTGAGTTATTTGCTGCTTTTATTGTCCACCAGCACCGCCAGCAGAATGACTACCGCTTTTACGATCATCTGGTAATACGACGATACACCCATCAGATTTAAACCATTGTTCAAAAAGCCAAGGATTAATGCGCCAATTAAGGTGCCAACAATCCGGCCCTTACCTCCGGCCAGGCTGGTACCGCCTAATACGACGGCGGCAATCGCATCCAGTTCATAGCCTGTTCCGGCTGTCGGCTGCGCGGACGAAAGACGGGCGACTTCGATAGAACCCGCCAGCGCCGCCAGCATGCCAGACAGCGAATAAACAATGACTTTGACCCGATTGACGTTGATACCGGAGAGACGTGTTGCGGCTTCATTCCCCCCCAGTGCATAGATGTAGCGGCCCAACCGCGTGTGGTGCAGCATGTACCAGGCCGCCACGAACACCAGCACCATCAGCCATACGGGTGTAGGAATCCCCAACGGACGACCAATACCAAACCAGCCGAACAGATCGGCATTGTCATTAAAGCCGGTATTCACAGGGCTGCCGTTGGTATAAACCATGGTGACACCGCGCAGTAACAGCATCATCACCAGCGTGGCGATAAAAGCCTGCACCTTACCGCGCGCGACAATGGTACCGGTCACCGCGCCAATGGCTGCGCCCAGCGCCAGCGAGGCCGCAACCGCAACAAAGGCATTCACCTCCATTCCCACCAGCGATGCCGCCACCGCACCGGTGAGCGCCAGTAGCGATCCCACAGAGAGATCGATACCTGACGTCAGAATAACCAGCGTCATGCCCACCGCCATAATGGCGTTGACCGATGTCTGCTGCAAAATGTTGAACAGGTTTGCCACGGTAAAGAAATTAGGGCTCTGGCTGGCGACCACGGCAATCAACACAATCAGCGCAATCAGCGACTTTTGCTCAAGCAGCCAGGCTTTGCTGAACCAGCGATGGTTAGACGGAACGGTTTGGGTGGTCATACAACTAAATCCTCACTGTGTTGCTTACCAACGGCTGCGGCCATCAGGCTTTCCTGGGTAGCGTCTTCACGGGTAAATTCGCCGCTTAAACGGCCTTCATGCATCACGACAATACGGTCACTCATGCCCAGAACTTCTGGCATTTCCGACGACACCAAAATAATGCTCAGCCCTTCTGCCTTAAACTGGTTAATGAGCTGATAGATCTCTTTTTTTGCCCCCACGTCAACACCGCGCGTCGGTTCATCGAGAATCAACACGTTGGGACGCGTCATTAATCCGCGGGCAATCGCGACTTTCTGTTGATTACCGCCGGATAGCAGGCCAATCGGCTGCTCCATTGACGGGGTTTTAACGTTAAACAGACGGATAAAATCGCTGACGGCGAGCTGCTCTTCAGCGTGCCTGAGCCTGCCGCCCAGGTGACTAAAGTAGCGCAGTGCGGTCAAAGACATGTTCTCTTTGACTGACATGCCCAGCACCAGGCCATCGCGCTTACGGTCTTCCGAGATATACACGATGCCATTGCCAAGGCCATCCTGCGGTGAGCGGGTCACCACTTCACGTCCACTCAGCCAGATCTGCCCGGCGCTGCGGGGCGCAGCACCGTAGAGGATTTTCATCAGTTCGGTGCGCCCAGCGCCCATCAGGCCAGACACGCCAAGAATTTCACCTTTGCGCAGGGTAAACGAGACGTTATCGACGCCAGGCCCGCTGAGGTTTTCGACTTTAAGGCGCACGTCGCCAGGCGCCTCGTCCAGATGGGGATATTGATCTTCCAGCTTACGGCCCACCATCATCTCAATGAGGCTTTCTTCGCTCAGATCGCTGACGGCACGCTCAGCAATAAACTGACCATCACGGAACACCGTGACATCATCGCAAATCTCAAAAATCTCTTTCATGCGATGGGAGATATAGACGATGCCGCATCCCTGTGCTTTGAGCTCGTTGATAACGCGGAATAACGACAGGGTTTCGGTATCGGTCAGCGCGTCGGTCGGCTCATCCATAATGATGACTTTCGACTCAAAGCTCAGCACTTTAGCGATCTCGACCATTTGCTGATCGCCGATGGATAAATCGCCCACCAGTTTGTGGCTGTTAAAACGTAAATTCAGGCGCTTTAGCAGCGCGTCAGCTTCGGCATACATCCGTTTCCAGTTGATGCAGCCCAGGCCATTAACGAATTCGCGGCCAAGAAAAATGTTTTCCGCGACGGTTAACTGGGGGATCAGGTTAAGTTCCTGATGGATAATACCAATGCCCGCTTCCTGAGAAGCCTTGGGTCCGCTAAACGTCGTTTCTTCACCCAGCCACAACAGTGAACCGGCATCACGACTGTAAATGCCGGTAAGCACTTTCATCATGGTCGATTTGCCCGCGCCGTTTTCCCCCACCAGCGCCATAACGCGTCCCGGCCAGACTGACAACGATGCGCCATTCAGTGCTTTGACGCCCGGAAATGATTTTTCGATGCCTTTAAGCTGCAGTAACGGTTGCATAATGGCCTCAGAAGGTCACACCTGCGCTCAGGATGACATTCGCAAACGGAGAACACTCTCCGCTGCGAATGACCGCCTGACTACGCTGTGTTTGTTGTTTGAACTGTTCGTGACTGATGTAGTGGATACTAATGGTATTTCCCTGGTGCTGTTGCAATGCGTCGAGCACGGCGATCAGTTCGCTGTGGAGCTGCGGATTATGCTGCTTAATTTCTTCCGCGATAAAGGCGCTTTCCACCTGCATATCATGCGTTACCGCTTCAACCACCTGCATAAATCCTGGCGTACCCGGTATCAGTGCCAGATCGATACGCTGCGTTTCTGCCGGAATCGGCAACCCCGCATCGGCGATCGTCAATGTATCCGTATGGCCCAGGCGGGCGATGACGTAAGAGAGTTCAGCGTTTAACAGGCGACCTTTTTTCATTTTTCCACTCCAGAGCGAAACGTTTCGCTTTCAGGAGTGTATAAAATGAAGGTTACAATTCAACCACTGAATAAGAAATTTGTGATCGCTATCGAAACGTTTCGCTGTTGCAGACCAGAATTTGAGTTAGGGGGCAGTCAGAAGGGAAAAATGGACCGCCTGAGCGGTCCATTGGGGCTGAATCAGGGCAACTTTTTGACCTGTTTGACGTCCAGCTCGATGCTGTTGAAATCTTTGTCCAGTTCCCCGGTCAGTTCAACACGGTCTTTGGGTGAAACAGTCAGCCCATTCCAGCGCTTATGATCGATTTCTACTTTCATCGTGCCGGTCTGATCACGGAACACGTAGTCTTCGTCACCAATCTGCTTTTCAAGCTGGCCACGAACGGTAATCCAGCTGTCATCTTTCATCTCTTCAGCCTGTTTCACCGTTACAACACTGCTTTGATCGGCTTTGAAACCGCCCTGCTGCTGATGTGCGGCCGGCGCTGGCGCATTTGGATCAACAAATCCGCCTTGTTGTGCAGCAAAGACCGGCGCGGAAGCCAGCATGGTTACGGCTAATAGTGCAGCATACTTTTTCATTTTGTCACCTCTTGTCCATGAAGCAGTTAGGGTAGTGACTGTAGTAAAACATAGAGTTCTTAACAGGATCTTAAGGCAAAAATAAACGCAGTTTTTAGCCAAACTCACTGTACAACCCCCATTCGCCTTCGTATAAATCGCTTACTAAAAGGGAGAAGCGATGCGAATTTTACTGATTGAAGACGACCGCCTGATTGGAGACGGCATTAAAGCGGGACTCAGTAAGCTGGGATTCAGCGTTGACTGGTTTGTCTCTGGCGAGGCCGGTTTTCAGGCATTAACGGCGGCGCCGTGGGATGCGGTCGTACTCGATTTATCACTGCCTGAGCGTGACGGGCTGGACATATTGCGTCAATGGCGTCAGCAGGGGCACGACGTCCCGGTTCTTATCCTTACCGCCCGCGATGCGCTTGATCAACGCGTTGAAGGATTACAGATGGGGGCTGACGATTACCTGTGCAAACCCTTTGCCCTTACAGAAGTTGCCGCACGCTTACAGGCACTGATTCGCCGCCGTCACGGGCAACTCCAGCCCGAACTGCGTCATGGCGATGTAGTGTTGATTCCCGGTAATCTCAGCGTGGAAAGAAACGGCGAAAATATCGCGTTAAAAAGCCGTGAGCTGGCCCTGCTTGAGCTGTTTATGCGAAATCCGGATCGGGTACTGACGCGAAGCCAGCTCGAAGAAAAGCTCTATACCTGGGATACCGAAGTGTCGAGCAATGCGGTAGAAGTGCATATCCATCATCTGCGTAAAAAACTCGGTAACCGCTTTATCCGCACCATCCACGGCGTGGGCTATACGCTGGGGGAAAGCGAATGCGATCGATGAGTTTGTTTTTACGCCTTGGCATTGGCCTGGTGCTGATACTGGGCATTTGTTGGGGAACGGCCACGCTCAGCGCCTGGTATAAAACACGTGACACCGTTAACGAGCTGTTTGATACGCAACAGATGCTGCTTGCTAAGCGCCTGCTGACCCTGGACTTCACGACGCTGAACGGCACGTCGCTGCCCAAAACGAAAAAGCTGCTGGACCATAACCGTGGCGAACAGGACGATGACGCGCTGGCTTTCGCGGTATTTGACCGGGAGGGAAAACAGGTCCTCAACGACGGCGATAATGGCAAAGATCTGCCCTTTAATGCGGATCATCAAGGTTTCCAGGATGGCCAGCTTAACGGGGATGACGATCTCTGGCGCTTTGTCTGGCTGACTACGCCCGATCAACGTTACCGCGTCGTGGTAGGTCAGGAATGGGAATACCGTGACGATATGGCAAAAGATCTGGTCGATGCCAGCATGTTGCCCTGGCTGATCTCATTACCTTTTATGCTGCTGATGTTAACGGGCCTGGTGTGGTATGAACTTCGTCCGCTGAAGAAACTCAGCCACCAGCTTGCCGGGCGGGCACCTGACGATGATGCGCCCTTGCAGGCCGATCGCGTTCCCAAAGAGGTACGACCGTTAATTGACGCCCTGAACGGCCTGTTCAGCCGTATTCATACCATGATGCAGCGGGAACGCCGTTTTACGTCGGATGCCGCACACGAATTACGCAGCCCGCTCGCCGCACTGCGAGTGCAAAGCGAGGTCATTCAACTGGCCGCCGATGACGAGGCGATGCGCACTCACGCGCTGCAACAGCTGGATGCGGGTATTACCCGCGCCACTCGTCTGGTTGATCAGCTGCTTACCCTTTCCCGCATTGAAGCCGAGGATGTTCGCAATACGTTCCAGCCCGTCATGTTAAAAAAGGTGGCACAGGACACGCTGGCTTCACAGCTGCCACTGGCAGATAAGGCTGACATTACGTTGCGCCTTAACGCTGAAGCCGATCCGGTTATTTCGGGACACGCGTTGCTGCTGTCGCTGCTGATCAGAAACCTGTTGGATAACGCTATCCGCTATACACCGCCGGGCAGCCGCGTTGACATCGTGATCAGCCCGAATACGTTGCGGGTGGAGGATAACGGAAACAGTCTATCGGCAGCCGAGTTGCAGCGTTTAGGCGAACGTTTCTGGCGTCCGCCGGGGCAGGAGAAAAGCGGCAGTGGGCTGGGTTTATCGATCGTACGCAATATTGCCCAGTTGCACGGTATGTCGCTGCACTTCAGTCAACATCCCGGCGGCGGATTGTGCGTCACGCTGCACTGGTGAAACGCTGTGCCTGACAGGCAGGCACAGCCGTTTAAATCTCGACCTGCGTTCCCAGCTCGATAACCCGATTCGGCGGGATCTCAAACTGATCGGGCGCACGCAGCGCATTGCGTTGTAACGTCATAAACAGCTTGCCGCGCAGACGCAAATACCAGGGGCGTTTTCCAATGATCAGCGACTCATGGGACATAAAGAAAGAGGTCTCCATCATGCGGCAGTTAAGTCCTTCCAGGCCACAGCGGTGGAAAATCTCTTCAACGTTCGGCGTTTCACGCCAGCCGTAACTGGCTACCACGCGCCAGAAGGTGGGCGACAACTGCTCAATGGTGACGCGCCTGACGTTGTGTACGTATGGCGCATCTTCGGTACGCAGCGTTAACAGCACGACGCGCTCATGCAGCACCTTGTTATGCTTAAGGTTATGCAACATGGCAAAAGGAATCACGTTCAGCGCGCGAGACATGTAAACCGCAGTGCCGGGTACGCGAACAGGCGGTGACTTTTCCAGAGAAGCAATCATTGCTTCCAGGGAATTGCCGTGCTCATGCATGCGGCGCAGCAACCGAAAGCGTTCACTCTTCCAGGTTGTCATCACAATAAACATCATCAGCGCCAGCGTCAGGGGCAGCCAGCCGCCGGAGAAAATTTTAATCAGGTTGGCCGAGAACAGCGACACATCAATGCACAGCATCGCCACTAAAATCAGCCCCACCAGATAACGATTCCAGTGCCAGTTCAGTATCGCCACGGTCGCACACAGAATGGATGTCAGCACCATGGTGCCCGTGACCGCAATCCCGTAAGCCGCAGCCAGGTTACTCGAATGCTCAAAGCCGATGATGACAATCACGACAGAGAAATAAAGCAGCCAGTTAATCACGGGGATGTAGATCTGCCCCGACTCTTTTTCCGATGTATGGACGATGCGCATTGGCGGCAAATAACCCAGACGTACCGCCTGTCGGGTTAATGAGAAGACCCCGGAAATCACCGCCTGTGAAGCAATAACGGTGGCTAAGGTCGCCAGAATCAGCATGGGGATCAGCGCCCAGTCGGGGGCCAACAGGAAGAACGGGTTTTTAATCGCTTCCGGCTGCTTCAGTAACAGCGCGCCCTGACCAAAGTAGTTGAGCACCAGCGAAGGCAGCACCACCACAAACCATGCCAGCCGGATAGGGAATTTACCAAAGTGCCCCATGTCCGCATACAGCGCTTCGACGCCTGTAATTGCGAGCACCACCGCGCCGAGCGCAAAGAAGGAGACAGACTTGTATTCGACAAAAAAGTGCAGCGCCCAGTAAGGATTGAGCGCCTGCAATACTTCGGGATTATTGAGAATGCTGCGCGCACCCAACACGGCCAGGACAATAAACCACAACAGCATGACGGGCGCGAAGAGTTTACCCACGATGCCGGTCCCGTGTTTTTGAATGACAAACAACAGTGTCAGGACGGCGATGGCCATGGGCACGATGTAGCTATCGAGACTTGGCGCCGCAATTTCCAGACCTTCAATCGCCGACAGGACAGAAACCGCCGGGGTGATCACCACCTCGCCGTAGAAAAAACTGCCGCCAATCAGCCCCATAATCACCAGAATTGCGGTGGCTCGCCCGCCCGTATGTCGCCCCGCCAGGGACATCAGCGTCAAGATGCCGCCTTCTCCGGCATTGTCTGCGCGCATGACGTAGCTGATATATTTCAGCGATACCACCAGCACCAGCAGCCAGAAAATCAGCGAAAGAAAGCCAAAGACCGCATCCCGCTCCACGCCAAAGCCAAACTGCCCCGAAAGACATTCGCGTAAGGTATAAAGCGGGCTGGTGCCGATATCCCCGTAGACGACACCAATGGCAGCCAGCGTTAATCCGCCTAGTGAGTGCTTATTATCCGAGCTCATAAAATTATCTTTTGTTGGAGTCTGAGAGGCGCACAAGCCATCAAAAAGCGCACAGTATGCACGTATTCACAAAAATTCCTACACCGCCGTCCGGGTAACCGATGGTCATTCACTGTTTTTTGGTGCTGCATTAACATTTAAAGTCGCGGTGTCGAACCTTCTGAAACAAAAAAGCTGACATCGATTAACGCTTTCGCGCATCATACCCTATAGAGTATTGCGTTCGCTAAAACGCGGCGGCTCGACGATCGTAAGGACATTGATGTGATTATGGCTCAACCCCATCTTTTGGCAGAAAGAATTTCTCGTCTCAGCAATGCGTTAGAAAAAGGTTTGTATGAGCGACATCATGCCATTCGCCTTTGCCTGCTCGCCGCACTCAGCGGCGAAAGCGTATTTTTGCTGGGTCCGCCAGGCATAGCAAAAAGCCTGATTGCCCGTCGCCTGAAATGCGCCTTCCAGCATGCCCGCGCTTTCGAATATCTGATGACCCGCTTTTCTACCCCGGAAGAAGTCTTTGGTCCGCTGTCTATCCAGGCTTTAAAAGATGAAGGACGCTATCAGCGGCTCACCAAAGGCTATCTCCCCGATGCCGAAATCGTTTTTCTGGATGAGATCTGGAAAGCCGGCCCGGCAATCCTTAACACGCTGCTTACCGCCATCAACGAACGCCGTTTCCGAAATGGCGATAGCGAAGAAAAAATTCCGATGCGCCTGCTGGTCACGGCCTCCAATGAGTTGCCGGAAGCCGATAGCGGGCTCGAAGCCCTGTATGACCGCATGTTAATTCGCCTGTGGCTGGATAACGTGCATGAAAAGCAGAACTTCCGCAGCATGCTGACCCATCATCAGGATGAAAATGACAACCCGGTCGCCGAATCGCTGCGCATCAGCGACGAAGAGTATGTGCGATGGCAGCAAGGCATCAGCCAGGTCACCCTGCCCGATAACGTGTTTGAACTGATCTATCAGTTACGCCAGCAGCTGGAAAAGCTACCCGAGGCGCCTTACATCTCCGATCGCCGCTGGAAAAAGGCCATACATCTGTTGCAGGCCAGCGCCTTTTACAGTGGGCGAAACACCATTGCGCCACTGGATCTGATCTTATTGAAAGACTGTTTGTGGCATGACGTTGCATCCATGCAGCTTCTGGATCGTGAAATCGATCAGCTCATGACTCAACATGCCTGGCAACAGCAGGCGATGTTGCTCAGGTTGCAGCAACTGAAAGCCCGACGTCTGGCCCTGCAACAGCAGCAAAGCGTGGCTGCCGCCATTACGCTTGAGAAGCACAGCGGCATGTTCAGTCGTAAACCGCATTACGACATGCCCGAAAGCCTTACCGACGCGCAGTTAACGCTGATGCTGCAAAAGCCGCTCACGCTGCATGATATGCAGGTCACGCATCTGGTTATTGAGCGTGAAGCACTGAACCACTGGTTACAGAAAGGCGGCGATATTCGCGGCAAATTAAACGGTATTGGATTTGCTCAAACGGTGGATATGCTGGTGGATGCGCAGCATTGCCTGGCGGTTCGCGATGTCAGCTTACAAACGGCAAGACTGACACTGCCCGGCAGCAGCAGCAGTGAGGCGTTGCCGGAAGAAATCAGTGAAGCGCTGGATGAACTCGACAACCAGCTGCGTCAACAACGCCACCTGTTCAGTCAGCAACAGCGTTGCCTGTTTATCAGTGATGACTGGCTGGCTCGCGTCGAAACCAGCCTGCAGGACGTTGCGGAACAACTTAAACAGGCGCGTAAATGATCTCACTGGAGACGCTGAGTACCCTGCTGTCAATCGGCGAGACCGAGCTGATTGAAGAGTTAATTCTGGCACTCCTCGCGTCTCCACAACTGGCCCTGTTCTTTGAAAAATTTCCCGGCATGAAAAAGGCGCTGTTACGGGATGTTCCTCGCTGGAAGGCAGAAATTGATGCCGAACTCAAAGCCACGCCGGTCCCGGAAGCACTGGCGGAAGAGTTTCAGTTATTCCAGCGTATTCAGTTACTCAGCGATCGTGAATTCAGCCAGCAGCTTGATGAAACCCTTTCTCACCTTGAACGCCTGACATCCCCCTTCCAGGAAGAAGCAAAACGACTGCTTCTTCATAACGATCCCGGCCATCTCAGCACTGCCCAGCATACGCTGTTCCTGCAACGCTGGCGGCTCAGCCTTACGCTGCAAACGTTAACGCTTAATGAGCAACTTCTTGAGCAGCAGCGCGAACGTCTGATGGCGGAGTTACAGCAACGTATGGCCCTGAGTGGGCAACTGGCACCTGTGCTGGCAGACGATGACGAAGCGGCAGCCGGACGGTTATGGGATATGGGCAAAGCGCCGCTTCAGCATGGCGATTACCAGTTGATGCTGCAATACGGCGAGTTCCTTGCACAACAGCCCGAATTAATGAAGCTGGCCCAGCAACTGGGGCGGAGTCGTGAGGCAAAATCGGTTCCCTCCCAGGATACGCCGATGGAAGCCTTTCATCATCTGGTGCGCGAACCGGATGCCGTACCGGAAGAAGTCAGCGGTATTCATCAAAGTGATGACGTATTACGTTTGCTGCCACCTGAACTGGCAGCATTGAGCGTCAGCGAGCTTGAACTTGAGTTTTACCGCAGGCTGGTAGAGAAGCGACTGCTTACTTACAAACTTCAGGGCGATGCCTGGCATGAAAAAATCACTCAACGTCCCGTCAGCCACCAGCAGCATGAAGAACAGCCTCGTGGCCCGTTTATCGTTTGTGTCGATACCTCAGGGTCAATGGGAGGGTTCAATGAACGTTGTGCAAAAGCCTTTTGTCTGGCCCTTCTCAAAGTGGCACTGGCCGATCGCCGTCGCTGTTACATCATGTTATTCGCTCATGACGTAATTGGTTACGAATTAACGGGCGATGACGGGCTGGAGCAGGCCATCCGTTTTCTCAGCCAACGTTTTCGTGGCGGAACCGACCTCGCAGCCTGTCTTTCCGCGGTGGTCAAACGGATGGAAGGCCCGTTGTGGCAGGATGCCGATGCCGTCATCGTGTCAGACTTTATTGCGCAGCGCCTGCCGGAAGAGGTGGTACGCAGCGTTAAACATCGCCAGCAGCAACAGCAGCAGCGCTTCCACGCCGTCGCCATGTCCACGCACGGTAAACCCGGCATAATGCGCATCTTCGATCATATCTGGCGTTTCGATACCGGCTTAAAAAGCCGCATATTACGTCACTGGCGGCGCTAAGCGAGACAGCAGAAATTCCATTTTGCTTTATAGTAAATATCTGCAATTACTTATTCAGCAATCAGGAGTGTCCTGTGAACACCGTTCAACCCCATCGCGATTTACCTGCGCCAACCCGGACGCTGATGCTCTCTGGCCAAAATGTCGAACAAAAACGTGCCGAGCTGCTGGCTTACTTTAGTCAGACATGGGCGCTGTACGAAGATCTCTTTACCTGCCTCAACGATCAGCGCGCATGGTTTACGAAAGCGATTCCCCTGCGCCATCCGCTGATCTTCTACTTTGGCCACACCGCCACGTTCTACATTAACAAGTTAATGGCTGGACGTTACATCGATGACCGCATTGACGATCGCATCGAAGCCATGCTGGCTATTGGCGTGGACGAAATGAGCTGGGATGATCTCAACGACAACCACTACGACTGGCCTTCTGTAGAAGCCGTTCGCGACTATCGCGGTAGCGTAAAAGCCTTAGTGACACAATTTATTCAGGAGATGCCGCTTGAACTGCCCATCACATGGGACAGCCCGGCCTGGGTGATCCTGATGGGGATTGAGCATGAGCGAATTCACCTGGAAACCTCCAGCGTGCTGATCCGTCAGCTGCCGGTCGAATGGGTGAAACCTCAACCGCAGTGGCCAGCCTGCGCGGAAGCGCGCCGCGATCGTCAGTTGGTGCCCACCAACGCACTGGTCTCCCTGCCCGGTGGCCACATCACGCTTGGTAAAACCGATGATACCTATGGCTGGGACAACGAGTACGGTACTCAGCAGGTTGAGCTAAAGCCTTTCAAGGCCAGCAAAATGCTGGTCAGTAACGCAGAGTTTTATGAATTTGTGCAGGCTGGTGGCTATCAGGAATCCCGCTGGTGGGATGAAGAAGGCCTGGGCTGGCGCCAGTTTGCACAGGCAGAAATGCCCACCTTCTGGGTGGGTAACGCTGCGATGCCCGATCAGCTGAAACTCCGACTGATGTGTGAAGAAGTACCCATGCCGTGGGACTGGCCAGCTGAGGTCAATCAGTTGGAGGCCGCGGCCTTCTGTCGCTGGAAAGCGGAAGAAACCGGTAAGTCAGTCCAGCTACCCTGTGAGGCGGAATGGTATCAACTGCGCGAACAGGTCGAAGGCGATCAGCCAGACTGGCAGCAGGCGCCAGGCAATATTAATCTGGCTTACTGGGCCTCTTCCTGCCCGGTCGATCGGTTCCCGCAGGGGGAGTTCTACGACATCGTGGGCAACGTCTGGCAATGGACAACCACCCCAACCAATGGCTTTGAAGGCTTTAAAGTCCATCCGCTCTATGACGATTTCTCAACGCCCACTTTTGACGGTAAGCACTCACTTATAAAAGGTGGAAGCTGGATTTCCACCGGCAATGAGGCGATCAAATCATCGCGTTATGCCTTCCGCCGTCACTTTTTCCAGCATGCGGGTTTTCGCTATGTGATTTCTTCCCACCAGGAAACCATGGCCTTAAACCCCTATGAAACCGACAGCATGGTTTCTCAGTACCTCGATTTCCAGTATGGGCCTCGCTATTTCGGCGTCGATAACTATGCAGAAGCCCTGGTCAAACTGGCGCTGTCGCACAGCCAGAATCGGGGAGAGGCGCTGGATATTGGCTGCGCCACGGGCCGGGCAAGCTTCGAACTGGCCCGCCACTTTGAGCATGTCACCGGCATGGATTATTCGGCCCGTTTTATTGATGTGGCGCTCCAGCTCACCACTGGCGAAGATTTCCGCTACGTGGTGCCTGAAGAAGGCGATCTGGTGGAATACCGTCAGGTACGACTTAAGGACTTTGCTATCACCAGTGAGCAGGCGAAGCGCATTCAGTTTGTTCAGGGCGATGCCTGTAACATGAAACCTCAGCCAGCACGTTACGATCTGGTCCTGGCCTCGAACCTGATCGATCGCCTGCGTCAGCCGGCACGTTTTCTTCAGGACGTCACGCCCATGTTGCGTTCTGGTGGGATCTTAGTGCTGTCGTCACCTTACACGTGGCTTGAAGCCTTTACCCCGAAGGAAAACTGGCTGGGCGGCGTACGTGAAAATGGAGAAGCCCTGACCACCCTGCAGGCACTGCAACGGTTGCTGGCCGCCGACTTTGAGCAAATAGGTTCACCACAGGATATGCCATTCGTCATCCGTGAAACGGCGCGTAAATTCCAGCATACGCTCGCGCAGGTCACTCTGTGGCGTAAACGTTAAGGCAACCGGCAGCGGCTTATGCCGCTGCCGGTGTGTTGCCAGTTACGTTATTTTGCTGCACATTCTCCTCAGTTCATTGAAGAAAAACGATAACGAGGACGATCATGCCCGAACATCTGCAACTGGATAACCTTGACCGGGGGATCCTGAATGCACTACTGGAAAATGCACGCACCGCGTATGCCGAACTGGCAAAACAGTTCAACGTCAGCCCGGGTACCATTCATGTCCGTGTCGAAAAAATGAAGCAGGCAGGCATTATTCTGGGAACGCGGGTTGAGATCGATCCCCGCCAGCTGGGCTTTGATGTCTGTTGTTTTATCGGCATTATTCTCAAAAGCGCCCGTGATTACCCGGCGGCGCTGAGTAAACTGGACGCGCTGGATGAAGTCGTTGAAGCCTGGTATACCACCGGGCATTACAGTATTTTTATTAAAGTCATGTGTCGATCTATCGATGCTCTCCAGCAGGTATTAATTAACAAGATCCAGACAATTGATGAAATCCAGTCAACAGAAACCCTGATCTCCCTGCAGAACCCCATCATGCGAACCATCAAGCCCTGATCTTTCCACCCGCTTGTGCACAATTTTATCCTTTAACGATCGGCCGCCTGACAACGGCTGTATCGCCCTTGTCAAAACTAATAACCTTGTTTTCCACAGGTGGATCACCGCTTGATCACAGCGTACAATGCTCACCTTGATCTCAGGAGAGCACGATGGCCGACATTACGTTAATCAGTGGCAGCACCTTAGGCAGCGCCGAATACGTTGCTGAACATCTCGAAGAAAAACTGCAGGAAGCGGGCTTCTCAACGCAGATGCTACATGGTCCTGAGCTTCATGATGTGCCCCTGCAGGGGATCTGGCTGGTCGTGAGTTCTACCCACGGAGCCGGAGAGTTGCCTGATAATCTGCAACCTTTTTATGACGCCATTGAGGAAAGCCGTCCCGATCTGTCAGCCGTGCGTTTTGGCGCAGTCGGCATCGGCAACCATGAATACGATCTGTTTTGTGGTGCGATACGCAATCTTGACGCTCTGTTAATTACCTGTGGCGCACAGCGCATCGGCGAAAGGCTGGAAATTGATATTCTGCAACATGAGATCCCCGAAGATCCGGCTGAAGAGTGGGTGATGACCTGGAAAGACGCGATCTGAGCCGGTCAGGGATCGGGAAATCACGACGATCCCCAGCAGAAGATACTGTTTTTCCCCGGATCTGGTCTTTTATTTTGTGGATAACTACCCTGTTTAGTTGCGTATAACCGGTAGTTATCCAAAGAACAACTGGAGTTTACTTTATGAGCTGTGGATAAAGTCCTCTTTTGATCCCAGCTTATACGGATCAGGATCACCGATCATTAACAGGTAACGATCCTCGCTACGCACTTGTTTATCCTGTGCTTTTCGCAGATATCCACAAGAGATGGCGATCCTAATAAGAGATCTAACAGAAAGATCATACAAAGAATTAAGATCTTTTCTTTTAATACCTGTCGATCCCGCTGCTTTCACCTCAGCCATAATTTCAGTAGAATCCACGGCCCAGAGAGAACGATCTCTGACTATTCATCAACGAGGTACCACTTCATGTTTTATCAAGATCCTTTTGACGTCATCGTTATTGGTGGTGGTCATGCGGGCACGGAAGCTGCCATGGCAGCAGCCCGAATGGGTCAGCAAACCCTGTTACTGACCCATAACATCGATACGCTGGGACAAATGTCCTGCAACCCGGCCATCGGTGGCATCGGTAAGGGACATTTGGTAAAGGAAGTGGATGCCTTAGGCGGTTTGATGGCCGGTGCAATCGATCGGGCGGGTATTCAGTTTAGGATACTAAACGCAAGTAAAGGCCCTGCCGTAAGGGCGACCCGTGCTCAGGCGGACCGCGTACTCTATCGTCAGGCGGTACGTACTGCGCTGGAGAACCAGCCAAACCTGATGATCTTCCAGCAGGCCGTTGACGATCTTATCGTCGAGAACGATCGCGTTGTCGGTGCGGTAACCCAAATGGGCCTGAAATTCCGTGCCAAAACGGTCGTGCTTACCGTGGGTACCTTCCTCGACGGAAAAATTCATATCGGGCTGGATAACTACAGCGGAGGTCGTGCAGGCGATCCGCCGTCGATCCCTCTGGCAAAACGCCTGCGTGCTTTGCCACTGCGCGTTGACCGCCTGAAAACCGGTACACCGCCACGCATTGATGCACGCAGCATCGATTTTAGCGTACTTGCCCCGCAGCATGGCGATAACCCGATGCCGGTGTTCTCTTTCATGGGCAATGCCGGACAGCACCCACAGCAGGTGCCGTGCTGGATGACCTATACCAATGAAAAAACACATGATGTGATCCGTAATAACCTCGATCGTAGCCCCATGTATGCCGGGATCATCGAAGGGATCGGGCCACGTTATTGTCCGTCGATCGAAGACAAAGTCATGCGCTTCGCCGATCGCAACTCGCATCAGATCTTCCTTGAGCCTGAAGGACTGACCAGCAATGAGATCTACCCCAACGGTATCTCAACCAGCCTGCCATTCGACGTACAGATGCAGATCGTTCGTTCAATGCAGGGCATGGAAAATGCGAAGATCGTGCGCCCGGGTTATGCCATTGAGTATGACTTCTTTGATCCACGTGATTTAAAACTCACGCTGGAAAGCAAATTTATCGACGGCCTGTTTTTTGCCGGTCAGATTAACGGCACTACTGGCTACGAAGAAGCGGCAGCACAGGGATTGCTGGCGGGGCTTAACGCCGCACGTCAGTCTGCTGACAAAGAGGGCTGGGCACCGCGTCGCGATCAGGCTTACCTCGGGGTACTGGTCGACGATCTTTGCACTCTCGGCACCAAAGAACCTTACCGCATGTTTACCTCACGTGCCGAATATCGCCTGATGCTGCGTGAAGATAATGCTGATTTACGTTTAACGGAAACCGGCCGTGAACTCGGTCTGGTGGATGATGCGCGCTGGGATCGCTTCAACCAGAAGCTTGAAGCGATCGAGCAGGAACGCCAGCGACTGCGCGATATCTGGGTGCACCCTAAGTCCGAACATGTTGAGGCGGTGAATACCATCACCAGCTCTCCATTAACGAAGGAAGCCAGTGCTGAAGATCTGTTACGCCGCCCTGAAATGACCTATCTGAAGCTGATGGCGCTTGATGCTTTTGGCCCGGCTTTGGCGGATGAACAGGCTGCTGAACAGGTTGAGATCCAGGTAAAATACGAAGGCTATATTGCGCGTCAGCAGGAAGAGATCGATCGTCAGTTGCGTAATGAGAATACGCTGCTGCCAGCCACGCTTGATTATCGTCAGGTCAGTGGCCTTTCTAATGAAGTTATCGCCAAGCTTAACGATCATAAACCGGTTTCAATCGGCCAGGCATCACGCATCTCAGGCGTCACGCCTGCGGCCATCTCAATTTTACTGATTTACCTGAAAAAACAAGGTCTGCTGCGCAAAAGCGCCTGATCTGAACCGGGGCGGGATTTTCCGCCCCCGCTGACTGGACTGATGCTGTGATCAACAAACTCACTTCGCTGCTGCAAGCGGCCAAAATTTCCCTTTCCGATCAACAAAAACAGCAACTGGTGGCCTATGTAGGGCTACTGGATAAATGGAATAAAGCTTATAACCTGACTTCGGTACGCGATCCTCAGCAGATGCTGGTTCGCCATATCCTCGACAGCATCGTGGTGGCGCCACATCTTCAGGGTTCACGTTTTATTGATGTCGGCACCGGGCCCGGTTTACCTGGCATTCCGCTGGCCATTGTGATGCCGGAGGCACATTTCACTTTGCTGGACAGCTTGGGTAAACGCGTACGTTTTTTACGGCAGGTGCAGCATGAACTGGGACTCACAAATATCGAGCCGGTCCAGAGCAGGGTCGAAGCCTTTCCTTCCGAACCGCCATTTGATGGGGTGATCAGCCGCGCCTTTGCGTCGCTGGAGGATATGGTGAGCTGGTGTCATCACTTACCCGCGGAAAATGGCCGTTTTTATGCGCTTAAAGGCGTGCGGCCGGATGAGGAAATCGCCAGCCTGCCTGCGGGCTATGCGCTGGACAAGGTGATTTCACTTCAGGTTCCCCAACTGGAAGGCGAACGTCATCTGGTTATCGTTGCCAGGAACAGTACGCCATAGCGCATTCAGGCACCGTAAAGCGTATCAACGCGCGGTGCCATGTAACCAAAGATGCGATGGTCTTTGGGTCATCTACTCTGCTTTTCCGGCTCACGTTGTTAAATCCTGACGCGGAAATTATCTGAAAAACTTTTTCACATTTAACTTTTATTTCACAAATTTTTATCAAAATAATCACGAGTTTTTGGCGTTTTACCGGTGCGCACCGCGATTAATCATATTTAAGGCCACCCGCCTTTCGGCAAGAGTAATAGGCTTTTTACGATTCTGAAGGAGACTTCGATGTCAATAGACCATTTTCATCGGGAACAAAAAAACGTTACGGTATATTGCTTTTTAACTGATTGATAATAAGGTTTTTTATCCCTTATTTTGCGTTCGGATAATTGGGTCTTAATAAAACATAACGCGGTGCGAATGCTTATTATGTGATCTAAAGCACGCTTTAAAACTGAGTTGCTGCGGAACTTTTTACGGCTTTATCCGAAACGGGCTGCTCAGTATCTTTTGAAAAATAGTCATTCGGAAAGAAATTTAGATAATTGTTCACCTTTTCGTTACTTAACGATTGAAATCACAGGTACGGCCCGTATAATTTGCACGGCTTTTGCTACTTGACTCAAATGCACAAAGGCAGTCTTATACGACACGCGACATACCCCTAAAGGGGCAGGAGAGTATCAGCGTCATGTCAGTGTCTCTTTACAGTGTGAAATACGCCCGAACGGTGCTGGTGATTCAGCTAGTGACCATCGTCATCGTCGGTGCACTCTTTGCCCTGAAAGATGTCACATGGGGCGGCTCTGCTCTTGCTGGCGGAATGGCAGCCTGGCTGCCAAACGTGTTGTTCTTGTTTATAGCCTGGCGCCTGCAAGGGCAAACTCCGGCTTCGGGGCGCGTCGCGTGGAGCTTCGCTTTGGGGGAAATAGCCAAAGTGTTCGCGACCATTATTTTGCTCATTGTGGCGTTGGGTGTATTCGATGCGGTCTTCTGGCCGGTCGGGATCACCTGGTTATCGGTGCTGGTCGTTCAGATGTTGGCACCGGCGGTAATTAACAACAAAGGGTAAGAGGCATCATGGCTGCAGGAGAAATCTCTACTCCGCAAGAGTACATTGGTCACCACCTGACTCATCTTCAGTTGGACCTGCGTACCTTCGAGTTAGTGAATGCTCACGACGCTCCCGCGACGTTCTGGGTATTAAATATCGATTCCATGTTTTTCTCTCTGGTGCTGGGAGTTATCTTCCTGGTGTTGTTCCGTAGCGTGGCGAAAAGCGTCACCAGCGGTGTGCCAGGGAAAATGCAGGCTGCTATCGAACTGGTTGTCGGTTTCGTTGATAGCAACGTGCGCGACATGTATCACGGTAAGAGCAAACTTATCGCCCCGCTGGCTCTGACGATTTTTGTCTGGGTCTTCTTGATGAACTTCATGGATCTGCTGCCAATCGATTTGCTGCCCTATATTGGTGAGCACTGGTTGGGGTTACCGGCGCTGCGCGTGGTACCTTCTGCAGACGTGAACATCACGCTATCCATGGCGTTGGGCGTATTTATTTTGATTCTGTTCTACAGCATCAAAATGAAAGGCATTGGCGGCTTCACGAAAGAGCTGACGCTGCAGCCTTTTAATCACCCGATCTTTATCCCCATCAACCTTATTCTGGAAGGTGTTAGCCTGCTGTCCAAACCGGTTTCACTCGGTCTGCGACTGTTCGGTAACATGTATGCGGGTGAACTGATCTTTATCCTTATTGCCGGTCTGTTGCCGTGGTGGTCACAGTGGATTCTGAATGTGCCTTGGGCCATTTTCCACATCCTGATCATTTCGCTACAGGCTTTCATCTTCATGGTCCTCACGATTGTCTATCTGTCGATGGCATCTGAAGAACATTGATTTTTTTCTCAACAATACGCGTTTAACTGAAACAAACTGGAGACTGTCATGGAAAACCTGAATATGGATCTGCTGTACATGGCTGCCGCTGTGATGATGGGCCTGGCGGCAATCGGTGCTGCGATCGGTATCGGCATCCTCGGAGGAAAATTCCTGGAAGGCGCTGCTCGTCAGCCTGACCTGATTCCTCTGCTGCGTACGCAGTTCTTTGTTGTAATGGGTCTGGTGGATGCAATCCCAATGATCGCTGTTGGTCTGGGCCTCTACGTGATGTTTGCTGTCGCCTAAAGCCCCTGTGTTCACTCCGTACCTGGTGCGAGAGTGAACGGATTCTGCCGTTTATCGTTGATAGCGGCAGAAAAGTTAAATACTTAATTAGAGGCATTGTGCTGTGAACATTAATGCAACAATCCTCGGCCAGGCCATCGCGTTCATCCTGTTTGTTGCGTTCTGCATGAAGTACGTATGGCCACCGATTATGGCTGCCATCGAAAAGCGCCAGAAAGAAATTGCTGAAGGCCTTGCTTCTGCTGAACGCGCGAAGAAAGATTTGGATCTCGCGCAGGCTAATGCGACCGACCAGCTGAAAAAAGCGAAAGAGGAAGCTCAGGTCATTATCGAGCAGGCGAACAAGCGTCGCACGCAGATTCTGGACGAAGCCAAGACTGAAGCTGATAACGAACGTACTCGCATTGTTGCACAAGCGCAGGCTGAAATTGACGCCGAACGCAAGCGTGCACGTGAAGAACTGCGTAAGCAAGTCGCGTTGCTGGCAATGGCTGGCGCCGAGAAGATCATCGAACGTTCCGTGGATGAAGCTGCTAACAGCGACATCGTTGATAAACTGGTCGCTGAACTGTAAGGAGGGAGGGGCTGATGTCTGATCTGATTACTGTAGCTCGCCCCTACGCCAAAGCAGCTTTTGACTTTGCTGTTGAGCATCAAAGTATTGAACGCTGGCAACAGATGCTGGCGTTTGCCGCAGAAGTGGCTCGCAATGAACAGATGGCTGATCTTCTCTCAGGTGCATTAGCACCCGAAGCGCTGGCAGCGTCGTTTAACGCAGTCTGTGGTGATCAACTGGATGAACCCGCGCAGAACCTGATTAAGGTGATGGCGGAAAACGGACGTTTGACAGCGCTTCCGGCTGTACTGGCCCAATACATCGAACTGCGTGACGCTCATGAAGCCACCGCTGAAGTTGATGTTATCTCCGCCAGTACGCTGAGTGACGACCAGCTGAATAAAATCAGCGCCGCGATGGAAAAACGTCTGTCACGCAAAGTTAAGCTGAATTGCAAAATTGATAAGTCTGTGATGGCAGGCGTGATCATCCGTTCGGGTGATCTGGTTATTGATGGCAGCGTACGCGGCCGTCTTGACCGTCTGGCTGACGTCTTGCAGTCTTAAGGGGACTGGAGCATATGCAACTGAATTCCACCGAAATCAGCGAACTGATCAAGCAGCGCATTGCTCAGTTCAATGTCGTGAGTGAAGCTCACAACGAAGGTACTATTGTTTCTGTAAGTGACGGTATCATCCGCGTACACGGCCTGGCCGATGTTATGCAGGGTGAGATGATTTCCCTGCCGGGAAACCGTTACGCTATCGCCCTGAACCTCGAGCGTGACTCTGTAGGTGCGGTGGTGATGGGTCCGTATGCTGACCTGGCCGAAGGCATGAAGGTCAAGTGTACTGGCCGTATTCTTGAAGTACCGGTTGGCCGTGGCCTGCTGGGCCGCGTGGTGAACACCCTGGGTGCACCTATCGACGGTAAAGGCGCGATCGACAACGACGGCTTCTCGCCAGTCGAAGTGATTGCACCGGGTGTTATCGACCGTCAGTCCGTAGACCAGCCTGTTCAGACCGGTTACAAATCTGTCGATGCGATGATTCCAATCGGCCGTGGCCAGCGTGAGCTGATCATCGGTGACCGTCAGACCGGTAAAACCGCAATGGCTATCGACGCCATCATCAACCAGCGCGATTCAGGCATCAAGTGTGTCTACGTTGCGATTGGTCAGAAAGCGTCAACCATTTCTAACGTGGTACGTAAACTGGAAGAGCACGGCGCGCTGGCTAACACCATCGTTGTTGTTGCCTCTGCGTCTGAGTCTGCTGCACTGCAGTATCTGGCTCCGTATGCAGGTTGCGCCATGGGCGAATACTTCCGTGACCGCGGTGAAGATGCGCTGATCGTTTACGATGACCTGTCTAAGCAGGCTGTTGCTTACCGTCAGATTTCTCTGCTGCTGCGCCGTCCACCAGGCCGTGAAGCATTCCCAGGCGACGTGTTCTATCTCCACTCTCGTCTGCTGGAGCGTGCATCACGCGTGAGCGCTGACTACGTTGAGCGCTTCACCAATGGTGAAGTGAAAGGCCAGACCGGTTCTTTGACCGCGCTGCCAATCATCGAAACTCAGGCGGGTGACGTTTCTGCGTTCGTTCCGACCAACGTAATCTCGATTACTGATGGTCAGATCTTCCTGGAATCTAACCTGTTCAACTCCGGTATCCGTCCTGCTGTTAACCCGGGTATCTCTGTATCCCGTGTGGGTGGTGCTGCTCAGACTAAGATCATCAAGAAACTGTCCGGTGGTATTCGTACCGCGCTGGCGCAGTATCGTGAACTGGCGGCCTTCTCCCAGTTTGCATCTGATCTGGACGATGCAACCCGTAAACAGCTGAGCCACGGTCAGAAAGTGACCGAGCTGCTGAAGCAGAAACAGTATGCGCCGATGTCGGTTGCGCAGCAGGGTCTGGTGCTTTTCGCAGCGGAACGCGGCTATCTGAACGACGTTGAGCTGGCAAAAATTGGTAGCTTTGAAGCTGCTCTGCTGGCGTTCGCAGATCGCGATCACGCCGAGCTGATGGCTGAAATCAACCAGTCTGGTAACTTCAATAACGATATCGAAGAGAAGCTGAAAGGCCTCCTCGAAACGTTTAAAGCAACCCAGTCCTGGTAATGTCTGGCGGCTTGTCTGAAAGGGCAAGCCGCAAGGCTTTGAGGAGAAGCTAATGGCCGGCGCAAAAGAAATACGTACCAAGATCGGAAGCGTAAAAAATACGCAGAAGATCACCAAAGCGATGGAAATGGTCGCCGCCTCCAAAATGCGTAAAACGCAGGAACGCATGGCGGCCAGCCGTCCGTATGCAGATACCATGCGCAAAGTGATTGGTCACCTTGCACTGGGGAATCTGGAATACAAGCACCCTTACCTGGATGAGCGCGACGTTAAGCGCGTCGGCTACCTGGTCGTTTCGACTGACCGCGGGCTTTGTGGTGGTTTGAACGTTAACCTGTTCAAAAAATTGCTGGCAGAGATGAAGGCCTGGTCCGACAAAGGCGTACAGAGCGATCTGGCCATTGTGGGATCGAAAGGCGTGTCATTCTTCGGCGCTGTTGGTGGCAATGTTGTGGCACAGGTCACTGGCATGGGCGATAAGCCTGCGCTGTCTGATCTTATCGGCCCGGTAAAAGTGATGTTGCAGGCCTACGATGAAGGCCGCATCGACAAGCTGTACATTGTTAACAACAAGTTCAACAACACCATGTCTCAGACTCCGACCATTACCCAACTGCTGCCGTTACCGCCAGCGGAAGGTGAAGAAGAGATGAAGGCGAAGACCTGGGATTACCTGTACGAGCCCGATCCGAAAGCGCTGCTGGATACGCTGCTGCGTCGCTATGTCGAATCGCAGGTTTATCAGGGTGTGGTGGAAAACCTGGCCAGTGAGCAGGCCGCACGTATGGTAGCAATGAAAGCTGCAACCGATAACGGCGGAAATCTGATCAAAGAGCTGCAGTTGGTTTACAACAAAGCTCGTCAGGCCAGCATCACCCAGGAACTTACCGAGATCGTCTCGGGAGCCTCCGCGGTTTAACCAGGTTTGGAATTAGGTAGAGGATTCAAGATGGCAGCTGGAAAGATTGTCCAGATTATCGGCGCCGTAGTTGACGTCGAATTCCCTCAGGATGCAGTACCGCAAGTGTACAGCGCTCTTGAGGTTAAGAATGGTGATGCTCGTCTGGTGCTGGAAGTTCAGCAGCAGCTGGGTGGTGGCGTGGTTCGTACTATCGCCATGGGTACTTCTGACGGCCTGAAGCGCGGTCTGGAAGTCACCGACCTGAAAAAACCGATCCAGGTACCGGTTGGTAAAGCAACCCTCGGCCGTATCATGAACGTGCTGGGCGAGCCTATCGACATGAAAGGCGACCTGACAGAAGAAGACGGCAGCGCAGTAGAGGTTTCCTCTATTCACCGCCCTGCGCCTTCTTATGAAGATCAGTCTAACTCGCAGGAACTGCTGGAAACCGGCATCAAGGTTATCGACCTGATGTGTCCGTTCGCTAAGGGCGGTAAAGTCGGTCTGTTCGGTGGTGCGGGTGTAGGTAAAACCGTAAACATGATGGAGCTGATCCGTAACATTGCGGCTGAGCACTCAGGTTACTCGGTATTTGCCGGCGTGGGTGAGCGTACTCGTGAGGGTAACGACTTCTACCACGAAATGACTGACTCCAACGTTATCGATAAAGTTGCGCTGGTGTATGGCCAGATGAACGAGCCGCCGGGTAACCGTCTGCGCGTGGCACTGACCGGTCTGACCATGGCGGAGAAATTCCGTGATGAAGGCCGCGACGTTCTGCTGTTCATCGACAACATCTACCGTTATACCCTGGCCGGTACGGAAGTATCCGCGCTGCTGGGTCGTATGCCATCTGCGGTAGGTTATCAGCCAACGCTGGCAGAAGAGATGGGTGTGTTGCAGGAGCGTATTACCTCCACCAAGACAGGTTCAATCACCTCCGTACAGGCCGTATACGTGCCAGCGGATGACTTGACTGACCCGTCACCAGCAACCACCTTTGCTCACTTAGATTCAACAGTTACCCTGAGCCGTCAGATCGCCTCGCTGGGTATCTACCCGGCCGTTGACCCGCTGGACTCCACCAGCCGTCAGCTGGATCCACTGGTTGTGGGTCAGGAGCACTACGACGTTGCACGTGGCGTACAGTCACTGCTGCAGCGTTATCAGGAACTGAAAGACATCATCGCCATCCTGGGTATGGACGAGCTGTCTGAAGAAGACAAACTGCTGGTGGCACGTGCGCGTAAGATTCAGCGCTTCCTGTCTCAGCCGTTCTTCGTAGCAGAAGTGTTCACCGGTTCTCCAGGTAAATACGTAACGCTGAAAGACACCATCCGTGGCTTTAAAGGCATCATGGAAGGTGAATTTGACCACCTGCCAGAGCAGGCCTTCTACATGGTTGGCGCCATCGAAGAAGCGGTCGAAAAAGCGAAGAAACTGTAATAACGGTTTCCCAGGAGGAAAATTATGGCTATGACTTATCACCTGGATGTTGTCAGCGCAGAGAGCCAACTGTTCTCTGGTCTGGTACAGAAAATTCAGGTGTCAGGTAGCGAAGGTGAACTGGGGATTTTCCCTGGCCATGCCCCGTTGCTGACTGCCATTAAGCCTGGAATGATCCGTATCGTGAAACAGCACGGCGAAGAGGAGTTTATTTACCTCTCTGGCGGCGTGCTGGAAGTGCAGCCTGGCAGCACCACCGTTCTGGCCGATACCGCGATTCGCGGTACCGATCTGGACGAAGCGCGTGCGCTGGAAGCAAAACGTAAAGCAGAAGAGCATATGAACAGCAGCCACGGCGACGTGGACTACGCTCAGGCTTCTGCGGAACTGGCGAAAGCCATTGCGAAACTGCGCGTGATCGAGCTGACCAAAAAAGCGATGTAATCCGGCTTTGTGCGTCACGAAATGCCAGCCCATTGGGTTGGCATTTTTTTTGCGTGACGGTAAAGCAAAAGGATGCTGGCTAATTTCGGGCCGAGAAAAATGTAGTAATCTCAGTGCTAAATCGTTTAACTTTCTTCAGTCTACAATCAGTCAGGATAGATATGTCTAACAGTGCGATGAGTGTGGTGATTCTTGCTGCTGGCAAGGGCACCCGTATGTATTCCGATCTGCCGAAAGTGTTGCATATGCTGGCAGGAAAACCGATGGTTCAGCACGTCATTGATGCCGCAAAGGGCCTGGGTGCAAAGCATGTGCACCTGGTATATGGGCACGGTGGTGACCAACTCAAAGCAACGTTAAACGACAGCACAGTAAACTGGGTGCTACAGGCAGAGCAGCTGGGTACAGGCCACGCTATGCAGCAGGCGGCCCCTCACTTCTCCGATGACGAAGACATCATGATGCTCTATGGTGATGTCCCGCTGATTTCTGAAGCTACCTTACAGCGTCTGCGCGAAGCAAAACCCGCGGGCGGTATCGGTTTATTAACGGTCGTCCTGGATAATCCCACCGGTTACGGTCGCATCGTACGCGAGAATGACACCATCGTAGGCATTGTTGAACAAAAAGATGCCACGCCTTCTCAACTGACCATTAACGAAATCAATACCGGTATACTGATCGCCAATGGCGGCGATCTTAAGCGCTGGCTGTCCCAGTTGAATAACAATAATGCTCAGGGCGAATTCTACATTACCGATATTATTGCCCTTGCGCATGAAGAAGGTCGGGTGATTAATGCAGTGCATCCGGCCCGCAATAGCGAAACTGACGGTGTCAATAATCGCCTGCAACTGGCCACGCTTGAGCGGACTTACCAAAGCGAGCAGGCTGAAAAACTGCTGTTGGCAGGCGTCATGCTCCGCGATCCTGCGCGTTTCGATCTGCGTGGTACCCTGCAGCATGGCCGTGATGTTGAAATTGACACCAACGTTATCATTGAAGGCCAGGTGACGCTGGGCAACCGGGTCAAAATTGGTGCTGGCTGCGTCATCAAAAACAGCGTTATCGGGGATGACTGTGATATCAGCCCCTATTCGGTGATCGAGGATGCAAATCTGGCTGCAGACTGTACCGTAGGGCCATTTGCGCGTCTGCGTCCGGGAAGTGAGCTGGCTCAGGCCGCGCACGTAGGTAATTTTGTCGAGATGAAGAAAGCCCGACTGGGTAAAGGGTCCAAAGCGGGTCACCTCTCTTACCTGGGCGATGCCGAGATTGGTGCCAATGTGAATATTGGGGCGGGAACGATCACCTGTAATTACGATGGCGCGAATAAATTCAAAACGATCATTGGCGATAACGTCTTTGTAGGATCGGACACGCAGCTGGTCGCGCCGGTCAATGTGGCGGCAGGCGCGACTATCGCAGCGGGCACCACGGTAATGAAAGATGTCTCTGCAGCCGATCTGGTCTATAACCGTAAAGAACAGAACCATAAAGCCGGTTGGCAACGTCCGCAGAAGAAAAAATAATTTTACGGCCCGTGATACACGGGCCGCTTGCAGTACCAAAACTATAATCCCCACTCTCTACAAGGCTCGGGGAACCGGCAAAGCCGGACTATCAGGTCATATGACAACGCAATGGCGAACAGCCATGAAGTCAGGAAATAACTATGTGTGGAATTGTTGGTGCAGTAGCACAACGTGATATCGCAGAAATTTTGTTAGAAGGGTTACGCCGCCTGGAGTACCGCGGTTATGACTCAGCCGGTCTTGCCGTCGTCGATCAGCAGGGGCACGTAACGCGCCTGCGTCGTCTGGGAAAGGTTCAGATGCTGGCTGCTGCCGCTGAAGAACAGCCCCTTGTCGGCGGAACAGGCATTGCTCACACCCGCTGGGCAACCCATGGCGAGCCCTCAGAAGCCAACGCGCATCCGCACGTTTCTGAGCACATCGTTATCGTCCATAACGGCATTATTGAAAACCATGAGCCCCTGCGTGAAGCGCTGATGGCGAAGGGTTATCACTTCGCCTCAGAAACCGATACCGAAGTGGTGGCGCATCTGGTCCATCTGGAACAGAAACAGGGCGGCTCGCTGCGTGAAGTTGTACAGCGCGTGATCCCTCAGCTGCGCGGCGCCTATGGCATGGTGATTATGGACAGCCGCGATCCGTCGCTGCTGGTGGCGGCTCGTTCCGGAAGTCCGCTGGTCATTGGCCGTGGTGTGGGTGAAAACTTTATCGCTTCTGACCAACTGGCGCTGCTACCGGTCACTCGCCGCTTCATTTATCTGGAAGAGGGCGATATCGCTGAAATTAGCCGTCGTGATGTCACCATCATTGATGGCAACGGCAATAACGTCCGTCGTGAAGAGATCGAGTCCAGCGTGCAGTATGATGCGGGCGACAAAGGCCAGTATCGTCACTACATGCAGAAAGAGATCTATGAGCAACCGAATGCGATTAAAAACACCTTAACAGGGCGTTTTAACCACGGTGAAGTGGATCTCAGTGAACTGGGGCCAAATGCAGAAGCCCTGCTCAGCAAGGTTGAGCATGTTCAGATCATTGCCTGCGGCACCTCATATAACTCCGGTATGGTTTCGCGTTACTGGTTCGAGGCGCTGGCAAACGTCCCTTGCGACGTCGAAATCGCGTCTGAATTCCGCTATCGCAAATCTGCTGTGCGTAAAAACAGCCTGCTGATTACCCTCTCTCAGTCGGGTGAAACCGCTGATACGCTGGCTGCGCTGCGCCTGTCCAAAGAGCTGGGTTATCTGGGATCGCTGGCCATTTGTAACGTCGCGGGTTCGTCGCTGGTGCGCGAATCCGATCTGGCGCTGATGACCAAAGCGGGCACTGAGATTGGTGTGGCCTCCACAAAGGCCTTTACCACCCAACTCACCGTGCTGCTGATGCTGGTGGCAAAACTCGGCCGCCTCAATGGCATGTCCGCAGAAAAAGAGCATGAGATTGTTCATGGTCTGCAGGCGTTGCCAAGCCGCATTGAGCAAATGCTGGCGCAGGATAAGCTGATTGAAAACCTGGCTGAAGATTTCTCTGATAAGCACCATGCGCTGTTCCTTGGTCGTGGCGATCAATATCCGATCGCCATGGAAGGGGCGCTGAAGCTGAAGGAAATTTCGTATATTCATGCGGAAGCTTATGCCGCGGGCGAACTCAAGCACGGTCCGCTGGCACTGATCGATGCTGACATGCCGGTCATCGTGGTGGCACCGAACAACGAGCTGTTAGAGAAGCTGAAATCGAATATCGAAGAGGTGCGCGCGCGCGGCGGTCTGCTGTACGTGTTTGCCGATCAGGATGCCGGTTTCAGTGACAGCGAGGGAATGAAGATCATTCCCTTGCCGCACGTTGAAGAGGCCATTGCGCCTATCTTCTATACCGTGCCGCTCCAGCTACTCTCCTATCATGTCGCCCTGATTAAAGGCACCGATGTGGATCAGCCGCGTAATCTGGCGAAATCGGTCACGGTCGAGTAAAGCCTCTCACGCGTGAATCCCACCAGGGATTCACGCGTTCCATTTATTTGATTTTGCTGCTGACTTGCTCAATTACGCGCTGCTGATCGCTGATTTTACGGTTAGCCTCATCGAGTGAGCGTTGCAGGTTATTGATCGTATCTTCATTTTTACTGAGCTTTTGTGTGAGCTGGTTGAGGGTATCAGTCTGGTTTTCTTGCGTTTTTAATAATTTCTCTACATTCTCCTTCGTTTTACTCACATCCTCAGCATTGACAGAAGCTTGTCTGACCGCGCCACCACTATCAATTGTGGCCAGAGTGCCTCTGTTATCTGTCATTGCAAAAGATTCATCCGAATGAATCTGCGGTACGTCGTACGCCTGGGCGCTGGCCAGCGTACAGAGGACGACGATATTGCCTACCAGAAGCTTCTTCATAAATTTCATCGAACATGTCCTTTTCAATAGTGGGCTTGTAAAAATTAGCAATAATTGTGTCTGTCATATAACTGTAATATTAACTACATTTTTCTGTCACTAAACTGTCCTATTTTCCCTCCTGCAGCAATCACTGACTCTTACTAAAAAGGCACTTAGCCTGACTTTTCTCCCCTGGAGGGAACATGACACTGATGCGTAGCACCGTAGCCCGAATCCTCGCCGCCTCTCTTGCCGTTAGTGCGGTTTCTGCCTTTGCAGCCACCGATCTGACTGGTGCTGGCGGTACATTCCCGGCGCCGGTTTATGCCAAGTGGGCAGCAGAGTATCAGCAAGCCACCGGTAGCAAAATTAACTATCAGGGCATTGGTTCATCTGGCGGTGTAAAACAAATTATCGCCAAAACCGTTGATTTCGGTGCGTCCGATGCGCCTATGAAAGACGAAGATCTGCAGAAGAATGGGCTGTTCCAGTTCCCTACCGTGATCGGTGGTGTGGTGCTGGCGGTTAACCTGCCAGGCGTAAAATCTGGCCAACTGACGCTGGACGGAAAAACCGTAGGTGATATCTATCTCGGCAATATCAAGAAGTGGAACGATCCAGCGATCGTTAAACTGAACCCGGGCGTGAAACTGCCAGACACCAACATCAACGTGGTGCGCCGCGCGGATGGTTCAGGTACCTCTTTCGTTTTCACCAGCTACCTGGCGAAAGTGAATGAAGAGTGGAACAGCAAAATTGGTAAAGGAAACACCGTTAACTGGCCAACCGGTCTGGGCGGTAAAGGTAACGACGGCGTTGCGGCGTTCGTTCAGCGTCTGCCAGGCTCCATTGGTTACGTTGAGTACGCGTATGCCAAACAGAATAACCTGACCTACACCAAGCTGATGGATGCAGACGGTAAGGCCGTTGCGCCAAGCGAAATCAGCTTCTCTAATGCCGCAAAAGGCGCAGACTGGAGCAAATCGTTTGCCCAGGATCTGACCTTCCAGAAAGGCAATGATGCATGGCCGATCACCTCAACCACCTTTATCCTGATTTACAAAGACCAGGCTAATGCGGCGAAAGGTGCCGAAGTACTGAAATTCTTCGACTGGGCTTATAAAGACGGCGGCAAAACGGCTAACGCCCTGGATTATGCCACCCTGCCTGAGAGCGTAGTTCAGCAGATCCGTGCCGCATGGAAAGCCAATATCAAAGACAGTTCAGGTAAAGCGCTTTACAAGTAAGTGAATGACCCTGGCCGGACATCAGTCTGGTCAGCCTTCAGGGGCGGCGTCTGCCGCCCTGATAACTTCTGAGGACTGAGACTTCTATGGCTGCAACGAAGTCGGCATTCAAAGCCCCAGGCAAGCAAGGTGACAGAGTTTTCGGTGCACTGGTAAAACTCTCTGCGCTGATCGTCTTGTTACTGATGGGCGGCATCATTGTCTCCCTGATCTTCTCTTCCTGGCCGAGCATACAGAAATTTGGTTTCGCCTTTTTGTGGACCAAAACCTGGGACGCCCCTAACGAACAATTTGGTGCGCTGGTACCGATTTACGGTACGCTCGTCACCTCAATTATTGCCCTGATTATTGCGGTACCGGTCAGTTTCGGTATTGCGCTTTTCCTTACTGAACTCGCACCAGGCTGGTTACGTCGTCCACTGGGGACCGCCATTGAGCTGTTAGCGGCGATCCCCAGCATTGTTTACGGCATGTGGGGCTTATTTGTTTTTGCGCCACTGTTCGCACAGTACTTCCAGACGCCGGTTGGCGATGTGATGTCGGGCATTCCTATCATTGGCGAGCTGTTTTCTGGCCCCGCATTTGGTATCGGTATCCTGGCCGCAGGCGTTATCCTGGCCATCATGATCATCCCCTACATTGCCTCGGTAATGCGCGACGTGTTCGAACAGACGCCGGTGATGATGAAAGAGTCGGCTTACGGCATTGGCTGTACGACCTGGGAAGTGATTTGGCGTATTGTTCTGCCCTTCACCAAAAATGGGGTGATCGGCGGTGTCATGCTCGGTTTGGGACGTGCACTGGGTGAAACCATGGCCGTGACCTTTATTATCGGTAATACCTACCAGTTAGACAGCGCCTCGCTGTTTATGCCTGGCAACAGTATCACCTCCGCGCTGGCAAACGAATTCGCTGAAGCAGAATCAGGCGTACACGTTGCGGCCCTGATGGAGCTGGGCCTGATTCTGTTTGTGATTACCTTTATCGTGCTGGCGATTTCAAAGTTAATGATTATGCGGCTGGCCAAAAGTGAAGGAGCGCGATCATGACAACGATGGAAGTGCAGGCTCGCGCTGAGCTGGAAGCGTCACGTCGTAAGATGCAGTCGTGGCGCAGTACCAAAAACAAAATTGCGCTGACAATGTCCTTACTGACCATGGCTTTTGGCCTGTTCTGGTTAGTGTGGATTCTGTTTACTACGGTAAGCCGTGGCATTGATGGTTTGTCATGGTCGCTGTTTACGGAGTCCACTCCGCCGCCAAACACCGCGGGTGGTGGCTTAGCCAATGCCCTGGCGGGAAGCGGTTTACTGATTTTCTGGTCTACCTTCTTCGGTACGCCGTTGGGCATTATGGCCGGCGTTTATCTGGCAGAGTACGGACGCAAATCAGCACTGGCAGAAGTGATTCGTTTTATTAATGACATTCTGCTGTCCGCTCCGTCGATTGTGGTTGGCCTGTTTGTCTACACCATCGTCGTGGCGCAGATGCACCACTTCTCCGGCTGGGCGGGCGTGATTGCGCTGGCGCTGCTGCAGGTTCCGATAGTGATTCGAACCACGGAAAACATGTTGCGACTGGTACCAGACAGCATGCGCGAAGCCGCCTATGCGTTGGGTACGCCGAAATGGAAGATGATCTCGGCGATTACGCTCAAGGCGTCGGTTTCCGGCATCATCACCGGTGTCCTGTTAGCGATTGCCCGTATCGCCGGTGAAACCGCGCCGCTGCTGTTTACTGCGCTGTCGAATCAGTTCTGGAGCACCGACATGATGCAGCCCGTGGCTAACCTCCCGGTCACCATATTTAAATTCGCCATGAGCCCGTTTGCCGAGTGGCAGAGCCTGGCCTGGGCTGGCGTATTGATTATTACCCTGTGCGTGCTGCTGCTGAATATCGTAGCAAGAGTGGTTTTCGCCAAGGGTAAACACGGTTAACTACCGACACTGCCCTGTGCGGTGTCGATTAAGAGAGAAAAACAATGAGTACTGCGACTGCGTCAGCCGGAAAAATCGAGGTTCGTAATCTGAATTTCTATTACGGCAAGTTTCACGCTCTGAAAAACATTAATCTGGATATTGCTAAAAACCAGGTCACGGCGTTTATTGGGCCATCAGGCTGCGGTAAATCCACATTGCTGCGCACCTTCAACAAAATGTATTCGCTCTATCCGGATCAGCGTGCCGAAGGTGATATTCTGCTGGATGGCGACAATATTCTGGCGTCGCATCAGGATATCGCACTGTTGCGGGCGCGCGTTGGCATGGTGTTTCAGAAGCCAACGCCTTTCCCAATGTCGATTTATGACAATATCGCTTTCGGCGTGCGCCTGTTCGAAAAGCTGTCCCGTGCCGATATGGATGAGCGCGTGCAGTGGGCCCTGACCAAAGCGGCCCTGTGGAACGAAACCAAAGACAAGCTGCACCAGAGTGGCTACAGCCTGTCGGGTGGGCAGCAGCAGCGTCTGTGCATTGCCCGCGGCATCGCTATCCGTCCGGAAGTGCTGCTGCTGGATGAGCCATGCTCAGCCCTGGATCCGATTTCCACCGGCCGTATCGAAGAATTAATTACCGAACTGAAGCAGGATTATACGGTTGTGATCGTGACCCATAACATGCAGCAGGCTGCACGGTGTTCCGACCACACGGCATTTATGTATCTGGGCGAACTGATTGAGTTCAGCGACACCGACACGCTGTTCACCAAGCCGGCACAGAAACAAACAGAAGACTACATCACAGGTCGCTACGGCTGATTTGACAGGAGATCGCCATGGACAGTTTAAATCTGAATAAACACATCTCCGGTCAGTTCAACGCTGAACTGGAGCACATCCGCACTCAGGTGATGATTATGGGCGGGCTGGTCGAGCAACAGCTGACCGATGCGATTACCGCCATGCATAACCTGGACGGTGAGCTGGCCCAGCGCGTCATCGATGGCGACCAGAAGGTCAACATGATGGAAGTGGAGATTGATGAGGCCTGCGTGCGCATCATTGCCAAACGCCAGCCTACTGCGATTGACCTGCGTCTGGTTATGGCAATTATTAAGACCATTTCCGAGCTGGAACGTATCGGCGACGTGGCCGAGAAAATCAGCCGTACCGCACTGGAGAAGTTTGGTCAGCAACATCTGCCTCTGCTGGTCAGCCTGGAATCCCTGGGCCGCCACACCGTACAGATGCTGCATGACGTACTGGACGCGTTTGCACGTATGGATCTTAACGAAGCCGTTCAGATCTACCGCGAAGATAAAAAAGTGGATAAAGAGTACGAAGGGATTGTGCGTCAGCTGATGACTTACATGATGGAAGATCCCCGTACGATTCCCAGCGTGTTAACTGCACTGTTCTGCGCCCGCGCCATCGAGCGTATTGGTGACCGCTGCCAGAACATCTGCGAAATTATTTTCTACTTCGTCAAAGGTCAGGATTTCCGTCACGTCGGCGGAGACAAGCTTGATGAGCTCTTATCCGGCGACGACGGCAGTAATAAACCTTCTTGATTCTGCACAACCGTGTGCTATTCAGGCGCACGGTTGAGGCTATTCTGCATAGACCTCATCAGCATCGCTCTTTATACTTGCGCCAGTTTTTTAACCAACGGGTGCTGATTCATGTCCTCTTCTTCCTCTTCTAAGCAGAGCGTTACGCCTGCCAAAGCGATGCTGGCTGCCGTCAGCGGTTATGCCATGGATGGATTCGACCTGCTGATTCTGGGATTTATGCTGCCTGCCATTAGCCTGTCGCTGGCGCTTGATCCCTCACAGGCGGGCTCGCTGGTGACCTGGACGCTGATTGGTGCCGTGATTGGCGGCATCGTGTTTGGCCATCTCAGCGATCGCTACGGGCGTATTCGTGTCTTAACCATTACGATACTGATGTTCTCCGTTTTTACCGGCCTGTGCGCGGTGGCTCAGGGTTACTGGGATCTGCTGGCGTACCGCACGCTGGCTGGAATGGGGCTCGGCGGCGAGTTTGGTATCGGCATGGCGCTGATTGCGGAAGCCTGGCCGGCAGAGAAGCGCAACCGCGCATCGGCGTGGGTCGGGATCGGCTGGCAACTGGGGGTTCTGCTGGCGGCGTTTATCACGCCGCCGTTGCTGAGTGTTATTGGCTGGCGCGGGATGTTCCTTGTGGGGCTGCTGCCCGCGCTGGTGTCGTTTATCATTCGCCGCAGCATGGGCGAACCTGAGAGCTTTACCCGTCAGATCAAACATGTTCCCTCGCTGTCTTTTCCCGCCCGACTGAAATTACTGGTTAAAGACCGCGCCACCAGCAAGGCCAGTCTGGGGATCTTTATTCTCTGCTCCGTCCAGAACTTTGGTTATTACGGCCTGATGATCTGGATGCCGAGCTACCTCTCATCAAACTTCGGTTTCAGCCTGACAAAATCCGGCCTCTGGACGGCAGTAACCGTGGTCGGCATGACTTTTGGCATCTGGTTGTTTGGCGTGCTGGCGGACCGCTTTGCACGTTGGAAAATTTTCCTGCTTTATCAGTTCGGCGCAGTCGTGATGGTTGTGGTTTATGCGCAACTGCGCGATCCCACCGTTATGCTGTTTACGGGCGCCCTGATGGGGCTGTTTGTTAATGGCATGATCGGCGGATACGGTGCACTAATCTCGGATACCTTCCCACCGCAGGTGCGCGCGACCGCGCAAAATGTGTTGTTTAACCTGGGACGTGGCGTCGGTGGATTCGGCCCGCTGGTGATCGGCCTGCTGGCAGGCAAGTTTTCTTTCGTGGCGGCCATTACCTTACTGGCGCTCATCTACCTGCTGGATATTGTGGCAACGCTGTTCCTGCTGCCGAAGAAGCAGAGTCAGGACGATGCGCTGGGGGCAATTGGCTAAGTAACCTGACTGATGTAAACCGGCCTCACAAAGAAGCCGGTTTACGTGGTGAGCCAGGGCAGTATCAGATGCACCTCTACCATTTCAAATTTCAGGCTAATTTTTCGCATGAATCGCGCGATTTGCATCGTTGGTCGCGCAGGGTCAGGTTCTGCCGCTGCAACCTTTATGAACCCTGAGGAAATGATGAGGGCAAGATAGCCCGACAGTGCCACGGTGGCAGATTGTTGTGAGCATGATGAGAGACATCGCTCAGATAAAAGGGCAACATTGTTGCCCTCGGGTTGGATTACTGCTGCATCAACGGCAGCAGCTGCTGATACAGCCGGCTGAACGTCTCACGTCTCGGCTGATAGTGCGCATGACGCGCCGGGTCCGGCTGGTGGCGCTGCACCTGCTTCAAGGCAGGCACGGTCAGATTCTCATCCAGCGCCATTTGCGCCAGACGGGCTGCGCCCAGCGCGGGTCCGACATCGCCACCTTCGCAGTAATCCAGCGTCTGTCCGCTGATATCCGCCAGCATCTGGCGCCAGTAGCCGCTACGGGCGCCGCCGCCAATCAGCATGATACTGCTGGGCGTCACACCACATTCGTGTACCACATCCATGCCTTCGGCCAGTGCAAAACCAACGCCTTCCAGCACGGCTTGCGCCAGCTCTGGTCGTCCGTGCTGGTGGGTAAAGCCAAAGAAGCTGCCACAGGCGTGCGGATTATTATGCGGTGTGCGTTCCCCCGACAGATAAGGCAAAAACCACAGCGGCGGCGCATCCTGTTTTGCCCGCTCCGCCTCTGACAATAAATGGGGAACATCGTCGCAGCCGGTCAGCGCAGCCGCCCAGTCAAGGCAGGACGCAGCACTGAGCATCACGGACATCAGATGCCAGCGCTGTGGCAGGGCATGACAAAAGCTATGAACGGCACGTTGCGGATTACTGAGATAGCCGTCGCTGACCACAAAATAGACGCCGGACGTTCCCAGCGACAACATGCCTTGCCCCGGCGCAGTCATGCCGACACCCACTGCGCCGGCAGCGTTATCGCCCCCACCTGCCACCAGCGGCACCTGAGGCAGTTTCCAGCGCTGTGCGATATCCGCTGACAGCGCACCGGTAATCTGATTACCTTCGAACAGCGCAGGCATGTGGTGACGCGCCAGCCCGCAGGCCGCCAGCATCACTTCACTCCAGTCACGCTTTTCCACATCCAGCCACATTGTGCCCGCCGCATCTGACATATCGCTGGCAAATTCGCCGCTCAGTCGCCAGCGCAGGTAATCTTTGGGCAACAGCACTTTTGCGACCTGAGCAAAAACGTCAGGCTCATGCTCTTTCAGCCACAGCAGCTTTGGCGCGGTGAAGCCCGGCATCATCAGGTTTCCGGTGATCTGACGCGATTCAGGCACCCGCTGTTCCAGCTCACGGCACTGATCGCCGCTGCGTCCGTCATTCCAGAGAATGGCCGGGCGCAGCACCTGATGCTGTGCGTCAAGCAGCGTAGCGCCGTGCATCTGCCCGGTCAGGCCAATCGCTTTTACCCCACTCAGATCGTGCTGCTGGGCCAGTGCCTGTATCGCGCGGTCTGTCGCCAGCCACCAGCTTTCGGGATCTTGTTCGCTCCACAACGGCTGCGGGCGGGAAACCGTCAAGGGTGAGGTTTCCACCGCAACAACCACGCCTTGCTCATCCAGCAGCACAGCCTTAACGCCGGATGTGCCGATATCGATCCCGATTACCATGTCGCGCTCCTTACGGATTAAAAATCATAGAGATAGTGATTCACCAGGTTTTCCAGCTGCTCCTGACGTCCACTGTTGTGCTGCGGGTTAAACTGCTGCTGATGCGCATGGGCCGCCAGCGCGTCCAGAGAGAACTCGCCTTTCAAAATCTGCTGGCCGAACTCACCGTTCCAGCCGCTGTAGCGCTGCGCAACGCGTTTATCCAGCTCACCGTCAGACAGCATGCGCGCCGCGACTTTCAACGCCAGTGCCATGGTGTCCATCGCGCCAATATGACCATAGAACAGGTCATACTTATCGGTGCTCTGACGGCGCACTTTGGCATCAAAGTTTAGGCCGCCGGTCGTGAAACCGCCTGCTTTGATGATTTCGTACATCACCAGCGCGTTTTCTTCCACGCTGACCGGGAACTGGTCCGTATCCCAGCCGCACTGCGGATCACCACGGTTAGCATCCACCGAACCAAACACGCCAAGGGCAATGGCCGTTGCAATTTCATGATGGAAAGCGTGGCCGGCCAGCGTCGCATGGTTCGCTTCGACGTTCACCTTAATCTCTTTTTCCAGACCAAACTGCTTCAGGAAGCCATAAACCGTGGCGACATCATAATCATACTGATGCTTGGTGGGTTCCTGCGGCTTAGGTTCGATCAGCAGCGTGCCCTGGAAGCCGATTTTGTGCTTGTGCTCCACCACCATTTGCATAAAGCGGCCGATCTGCTCGCGCTCCTGGCGCAGGTCGGTATTTAACAGGGTTTCGTATCCTTCGCGACCGCCCCACAGCACATAGTTTTCGCCGCCCAGCGTCTGGGTGGCTTTCATGGCACTGCATACCTGGCTGGCTGCCCAGGAAAACACCTCCGGATCGGGACTGGTTGCAGCGCCTGCACCATAACGCGGATGGGTGAAACAGTTCGCTGTGCCCCACAGCAGCTTAAGCCCGGTTTCCTGCTGCTTTTCCAGCAGTTTATCGGTCATGACGGCCAGGTTTTCGCGATAGCTTTTCAGCGAATCCCCTTCCGGTGACACGTCCACATCGTGGAAGCAGTAATAGGGCACGTTCAGCTTGTGAAAAAACTCAAACGCCACGTCCGCTTTGAGTTTGGCCAGATCCAGCGCCTCGCCCGCTTTCTGCCACGGACGATCAAACGCGCCCGCGCCAAACATATCGGCACCGTTCCAGCAGAACGTATGCCAGTAACAGGCGGCGAAGCGCAGATGCTCGGCCATGGTTTTCCCCATGATCACTTCATCCGGATTGTAGTGGCGGAACGCCAGAGGATTGGTGGTTTTTGTTCCTTCGTAGCGAACGCGATCAAGCTGGTCAAAATAAGCGTGCATGGTTTGCTCCTTAGCATCGGCCCCGAATGGGTTACCCAGAAGCGTTATTGTGCGTACCCGCTCTCAGCGCGCTCAATTACGATATTTCACACAGCCGGTAAGATAATTATTTATTGTGCACTTGCTCGCAAAAAAATATGAAGGCTTTATGACGCCCGACAGGTCTTATCTCGCAATCGGTGAGTCTGAAAATGTAAAATTTTCGATCGCGCTCATAAATACAGAAATAAACCAAAAAACGTAATAGCGGGATAAAAATCAGTAATTGCTGGCAGCAGAAAATAAGGTGAACAATTCATCCGCCTGGTTCATAGCCTTACAACGACAATAACCGTACCCTACAGGATGACCATGATGAAAATGAAACCTGCATTACTCGCTGCCCTTGCAGCGCTGGCCCTGTTCAGCCAGGCCAGTCTGGCAAAAGAAGTCAAAATTGGCATGGCAATCGACGATTTGCGCCTGGAGCGCTGGCAAAAAGACCGTGACATCTTTGTCAAACAGGCTGAGGCGCAGGGCGCAAAAGTCTTCGTGCAGTCAGCCAATGGCAACGAAGAAACTCAGATGTCGCAAATTGAAAATATGATCAACCGTGGCGTTGATGTGCTGGTTATCATTCCCTACAACGGTCAGGTATTGAGTAACGTAGTGGCAGAAGCCAAACGTGAAGGGATTAAAGTGCTTGCCTATGACCGCATGATAAATAACGCCGACATCGATTTTTATATTTCCTTTGATAATGAAAAAGTGGGTGAAATGCAGGCGGAAAGCCTGGTGAAAAAGGTACCAAAAGGAAATTACTTCCTGATGGGCGGCTCACCTGTAGATAATAACGCCCGCCTGTTCCGCGCAGGACAAATGAAGGTGTTAAAACCTTACATCGATAACGGCAGCATTAAAATTGTTGGCGATCAGTGGGTGGATGCCTGGCTGCCGGAAAACGCGCTGAAAATTATGGAAAATGCCCTGACCGCCAATAAAAACAATATTGACGCAGTTGTCGCCTCTAACGATGCCACTGCGGGCGGTGCCATTCAGGCGCTAAGCGCTCAGGGGCTGGCCGGTAAAGTGGCCATTTCCGGGCAGGATGCGGATTTGGCTGCCATCAAACGCATTATGAACGGCACCCAGACCATGACCGTGTACAAACCCATCAAAGAGCTGGCTACCGAAGCCGCGAAGATTGCCATTGAGCTGGGCAACGGTCAGACGCCAGCCAGCAACGCCACGCTCAATAACGGCCTGAAAGACGTGCCAGCGCGCCTGCTGACACCGATTGAGGTCAACAAAGACAACATCGACAGCACCGTGGTGAAAGACGGTTTCCACAAGAAAAGCGAACTCTAATCGCGCTACGCGAAGGAGAGTAAACGATGTTGCTGGAAATGAAGAACATCACCAAGCGCTTTGGCGCGGTGAAGGCGCTGGATAACGTCAGCCTGCAGCTGGATGCCGGTGAAGTGCTGTCGCTGTGCGGTGAAAACGGCTCTGGCAAATCGACGCTGATGAAAATCCTGTGCGGGCTCTATCCGCACGGGGATTTCGACGGGCAGATTCGCTTTGCCGGGGAGGATATTCAGGCGCAAACCATCCGCGATACCGAACGCAAAGGCATTGTCATCATCCATCAGGAGCTGGCGCTGGTACGGCAGCTCACGGTGATGGAGAACATCTTTCTCGGCGCAGAGCTGGGGCGTTTTGGCATGGTGGATGATGAAACCATGACGCTGCGCTGCCAGCAGCTGCTGAAGCGCGTCAAACTCAACGTCTCGCCGGATACGCGCGTGGGTGAGCTTGGCCTGGGGCAACAACAGCTGGTGGAGATTGCCCGTGCCCTTAACAAACAGGTGCGCTTACTGATCCTGGATGAACCCACCTCATCGCTGACCGAGCAGGAGACGACAGTGCTGCTCAGCATCATCCAGAACCTGCGCGAACACGGCATTGCCTGCGTGTATATCTCGCACAAGCTCAACGAAGTGAAGGCTATCTCGGACACGATCTGTGTCATTCGCGATGGTCAGCACATCGCCACCCGGCCAGCGGCAGGCCTGAGCGAAGATGACATCATCACCATGATGGTCGGACGCGAACTCACGGCGCTTTATCCTCATTCGCCTCACGACATTGGCGACACGGTATTGCAGGTCGATAACCTGACAGCCTGGCATCCGGTTAACCGTCACGTGAAGCGGGTGAATAACGTCTCCTTCACCCTGCGAAAGGGCGAAATTCTCGGCATCGCCGGATTAGTCGGTGCAGGCAGAACCGAAACCGTGCAGTGCCTGTTTGGCGTCTGGCCGGGACGCTGGCAGGGCGACATCGCGATCAATGGCCAAAAAGTTACGATTCGCGACTGCCAGCACGCCATCGCGCACGGCATTGCCATGGTGCCGGAAGATCGTAAAAAAGACGGCATCGTGCCGCTGATGGGCGTAGGCAAAAACATCACGCTGGCCGCGCTGGACCAGTTCAGTCACCGGCTTTCCACCCTTGATGAGGCCAAAGAGCTGCACGCCATCAACGCCGCCATTGCACGACTGCGGGTGAAAACCTCTTCGCCTGAGCTGCCGATTGGTCGCCTCAGCGGCGGTAATCAGCAAAAAGCGATTCTGGCGAAGTGCCTGCTGCTCAACCCGAAAATCCTGATTCTGGACGAGCCGACGCGCGGCATTGATGTTGGGGCGCGCCAGGAGATCTATGTGCTGATCAACGCTCTGGTAAAGCAGGGCATCTCGGTGATTGTGATTTCGTCTGAGCTGCCTGAAGTGCTGGGCCTGAGCGATCGCATTCTGGTTATGCATGAAGGGCAAATCAAAGCCGATCTGATTAACGACAATCTGACTCAGGAGCAGGTGATGGAAGCCGCCCTGCGGAGTGAACATTATGCTTAACAGCGAGAGTAAACCTGCCGTAGCGGCACCGGCTAACAAGCACGTATCCAGCAAGCTCGGCCTGCGTAACCTGCAGGTGCTGGTGATGCTGGGGGCGATTGTCTTGATTGCCCTGTTCTTTACCTGGACCACCGACGGCGCCTGGCTCAGTCCACGCAACGTCTCTAACCTGCTGCGCCAGACGGCGATCACCGGCATTTTGGCCGTGGGCATGGTGTTTGTGATTATTTCCGCCGAGATCGATCTGTCTGTTGGATCCATGATGGGCCTGCTGGGCGGCGCGGCGGCAATCTTCGATGTCTGGCTGGGCTGGCCGCTGCCGCTGACTATCGTGGTCACGCTGGTGCTGGGGCTGTTGCTCGGCACCTGGAACGGTTGGTGGATAGCTTATCGCAAGGTCCCTTCATTTATCGTTACCCTGGCCGGTATGCTGGCGTTTCGCGGCATTCTGGTGGGCATCACCGATGGCACTACCGTGGCACCGACAAGCCCGGCGATGTCGCAGATCGGTCAAAGCTATCTGCCCGGCGGTATCGGTTTTGGCTTTGGCTTTGCGGGCCTGGCGCTGTTTATTCTGTGGCAGTGGCGGCTGCGGCTGCGCCGTCAGCAACTGGGTCTGGCTCAGCCAGCCGCCACCGGCACCGTAGCGCGGCAGGCCATTACCGCCGTTCTGGTACTGGGTGCGATCTGGCTGCTGAATGATTATCGCGGCGTACCGACACCGGTCCTGCTGCTGGCATTGCTCATGCTGGTGGGGATGTTTATGGCCACCCGCACCGCCTTCGGGCGGCGTATCTATGCTATTGGCGGCAACATTGATGCCGCGCGGCTCTCCGGCATTAACGTGGCGCGCACCAAGCTGGCGGTATTTGCCATCAACGGCCTGATGGTGGCGATTGCCGGGCTAATCCTCAGTTCGCGCTTGGGGGCCGGTTCGCCTTCCGCCGGGAATATCGCCGAGCTGGATGCGATCGCGGCCTGCGTTATTGGTGGTACCAGCCTGGCCGGCGGAGTCGGTTCCGTCGCGGGCGCGGTGATGGGCGCGTTTATTATGGCCTCGCTGGACAACGGCATGAGTATGATGGATGTGCCGACCTTCTGGCAGTACATCGTTAAAGGTGCGATTTTGCTGCTGGCCGTGTGGATGGACACTGCAACGCGCCGCCGCATGTAATCGTGTGAACGATCACACTGTGGCGCAAACCATTTCTGTGGCGCATCCGGCTGTGCTATGCAATGCGCTGGGAGTTAAAGGGATGTGCCACTATGCATGAAAAACGATACCGCATTACCCTGCTGTTTAACGCCAACAAGGTTTACGATCGTCAGGTGGTAGAAGGCGTTGGCGAGTATTTACAGGCTTCGCAGACCAACTGGGATATTTTCATTGAGGAGGACTTCCGCTGCCGCATTGAGAATATCCATGAATGGCTGGGCGACGGCGTCATCGCAGATTATGACGACAGTGCCATTGAGCGTTCGCTGGCGGACGTGGCAGTGCCAATTGTCGGCGTAGGCGGCTCTTATCACCGTGAAGAGGATTATCCGCCAGTACACTACATCGCCACCGACAACAGTGCGCTGGTGGAAAGTGCCTTTCTGCACCTGAAAGCGCGCGGCATCAACCGTTTCGCCTTTTACGGTTTACCGGCTTCCAGCGGCAAACGCTGGGCGCAGGAGCGCGAACTGGCGTTTCGTAAAATGGTGATGCGCGAACGTTACATGGGCGTCGTCTATCAGGGCATGGAGACTGCCTCTGAGAACTGGCAGCATGCACAAAACCGCCTGGCCGACTGGCTGCAAACGCTTCCTCCCCATACCGGCATTATTGCCGTCACCGACGCCCGCGCGCGTCATCTGCTGCAGGCCTGCGAATACCTGAAGATTCCGGTGCCGGAGAAGCTGTGCGTGATTGGTATTGATAACGAAGAGCTGACGCGTTACCTGTCGCGGGTAGCGCTGTCCTCCGTGGTTCAGGGCTCGCGCCAGATGGGTTACCAGGCCGCCAAACTGCTGCATCGCCTGCTGGATAAGCAAACCCTGCCTCTGCAGCGTATCTTAGTACCGCCGGTAAAAGTCATTGCCCGCCGCTCTACGGACTTTCGCTCACTGCACGATCCCGCCGTGATCCAGGCGATGCACTTTATCCGCTTCAACGCCTGCAAGGGCATTAAGGTAGAGCAGGTGCTGGATGCGATTGGCATGTCGCGCTCAAACCTGGAGAAGCGTTTCCGGGATGAAACCGGCGACACGATTCATGCCATGATCCACCGTGAGAAGCTGGAGAAGGCAAGGGAGCTGCTGGCGGGCTCGTCGCTGAGCATCAATGAGATCTCCCAGATGTGCGGCTACCCGTCGCTCCAGTATTTCTACTCCGTGTTTAAAAAAAGCTATGCCACTACGCCGAAGGAGTACCGGCAGGAGAATGGTGAGGTGATATAGATGCTTAACGCTTGCCTGGATCGCTGCATGAGGCAATAAGGTTAACCGCATCATTCGACCTTTTCACGAGCAACACTCGCGTATTCTACTGAAGCTGGATGGCAAGAAACGGACAAAGGCACAGTAAAAAAACGCTCACCAAGGGTGCCAGCTGACTCCCTTTCAAAAGGACAGGAAAACCGCCAGCGCGAAAATATCGTCTTAGTTTTTTGGTCACACCGTCTCACTTCTGCGCATCGGCTTGACGATGCTCTTAGTGAAGATGCCCTGCTGATCGCACCTGTCGTTATCATTACTGATAGTGCACCAATGTGCCTGCAAGAGTCGGGTAAAGCTCACCCGCATTGTCATCGCTTAGTTGTTGTTTTAACCAAAAGGAATTTCCAATGCTCAAGGTCCGCAAAGCCATACCAGAGGATTACTCTGCCTGGCTAACCCTCTGGAAAGGTTATCTGCATTTTTACGGACAGAACCTGGACGATGCCGTCACGTTATCTACCTGGCAGAGAATACAGTCGCCCGAATCAGCGTTAATGTGTTGGCTGGCCGAATTTGATGGCAAGGTGACGGGCTTCGTGGTCTGCGTGATACATGAAGGCACATGGTTTACACAGCCCGTATGCTATCTGGAAGATCTCTTCGTTGAAGAAAATGCGCGTGGCGTGGGAGCGGGAAAAGCGCTCATCACGCGGGTCTGCGATGAAGCCCGTGAGGCGGGCTGGGCAAAGGTGTACTGGGTGACAAATGAAAATAACCCCGCGCGTAAACTCTACGACAAGCTAGCCCAGGTTGATGATGTTGTTCGCTACAACGTCAGGTTCTGAAAACCGACCTCTCAGCACCTTCCCAATCGCACAGGAGACTGCCCTTATTAAAATAATAAGGGCAGAGATTAATAACCCCTCTCCCCTTATTATTGGCATCTGCCAATAATAAAAATAATCTGTGATAAATATCTCAATATTATAGTATTAAGATTCATTACGACCCTTATTCATTTTCCCTCTGTTTTCAACGGCGCAGGAAGGCTTCTCCAGCGGCTGACATTCCGAAAATAGAAAAACCCCCATTGAAATAAACTGTGCGCGATCACAAGATGGATGGGTTTACTAAAAAACAATAATCAGTAAATTTTGAGGCCAGTTATGCAACACACACTGTTACCGACCACCTTCCAGCTCCAGAAGGCATTTTTCCATACCCAACCCGTAGAGATCGTCAAGGCAGCGGGGTGCAGCGCGACGTTATTTACCTATGAATCAGGAATCGAAGCCGTGCGGCTGAAAAACGCCCGAGGTCATCTGGTGGTGCTTCCTTATTTTGGTCAGATGATCTGGCAGGCCATGTTTGATGGCGTTGACCTGACAATGCAAAGCCGTTTTACCGAGCCACGTCCTGCCAGCGATATTGTCGGCACCTACGGCTGCTTTATGTATCACTCAGGGCTGCTGCGCAACGGTAACCCCACAGCGGAAGACACGCACGCTCTGCACGGTGAAATGCCTGTTGCACCTATGCAGCGGGCACGTATTGAAACGGGCGAGGATGCGCAGGGGCCGTGGCTGGCGCTGGTGAGTGAGCGTGAATACCTGATGGGATTTGGTGACCATTATCTGGCCCAGCCGCGGGTGGTTATCCGTCCGGACAGCGCGACCTTTGAAGTGTGCATGGAGGTAGAGAACCTGTCGCGCAATCCCATGGATCTGATGTACATGTGCCATGCTAACTTTGCCTATGTCGAAGGCGCTCGCATCATTCAGCCTGCGGCCTTTACGGCGGCCGACACGGTGATCCGTTCGTCAGTACCGGCCATCGTGAAAGCGAATGATGCCTATCTGGCAAGGCTTGAGCAACTCAGGCACGATCCCGCCAGCACAGAAGTGCTTAACGCTGAGTTGCAGCCCGATCCTGAACTGGTTTTCTACATCAAAAATCTGCGTAAAGCCGAGGATGGTCAGGTCCATGTCATGCTCAGGCGGCCGGAAGGTGATGCCTTTACGGTGAACTATAACCCGGAACACTTCCCGTTTCTGACGCGCTGGATTCTGGCGAATAACATGCAGAAGGTGTGCGCCTTCGCGATGCCGGCGACCTGCGGCGTTGAAGGTTATCTGGCAGAAAAGCGTGCCGGGAATGTGCGGTCACTGGCCGGAGGGGAACGGGCCTGCTTCAGCATCACGCTCGGCTACCTTAACGCGCAGGAAAGCCAGCATGAAGAAGCCCAGATCCAGGATTCAGTTTGATCGCTGCCGCGATTTTGTTAATGAAATGTGTGAGCTTTATCAAAGAAGGAATCTTTATTGGTGGCAGGTAATTTACTTTATTGTTCATTTAAGTAAATTCTTGAGTGTACCAGGACAATTATGCGGTTTGTTTTGGAAAACGGGAAAAACCCTTAACCGGTAGAAAGGTTTATTTTCTCTTTTTATTACTACGAATACCCACTTTTCAGGGTTGATTATTTATTTGCTGTCGTCATTGCTGGCAGCGGACGCTTTATATCAATTTCTGACAAGAGAAGATTTCATCATGTTAATGATAACCAGGGGTAGCAAAATGAATCGCCGCAATATAATTAAACTGTTAAGCATCTCTACGCTGTTATCCGTCTCAGTAAGTTTAGCCTTTCCCATGTCCGCACTGGCCTCCGAAACCAAAACCATGGTGACCGTGGTGAAAGAAGCCGGTGTGCCCTGGTTCAATATCCTTAATCAGGGATTAAAAGAGGGCGGCGAAAAAAACAATCTTAAAACCTCAATGGTGGGACCCACGCGAGCCGATCCTGCGCAGCAGGTGAAGCTGATTGAAGATTTAATTGCCAAAAAAGTTGATGTGATTGGTTTGGTTCCGTTGGATACCAAAGTCACAGCGCAGGTCGTGAAGCGTGCGCGTGATGCGGGCATCATGGTGATCACCCAGGAAGGTCCAAACCAGGAAGGCAAAACCTGGGATGTGGAGCTCATGAGCGCGAAAGCTTACGGCGAAGCACAGATGAAAGCCCTGGCGCGCGAGATGGGTGAAAAAGGGGAATACGTCGTGCTGGTCGGCACATTGACGACCACGGGTCACAATCAGTGGGCCGATGCCGCTATCGCCTACCAAAAAGAGCACTACCCGAATATGAAACTGGCCGCCGACCGCTTTCCTGGCGCGGACTTTATCGATGAATCCGAGCGGGTTACGCAGGATATCCTGAAAGCACATCCGAACGTGACGGGCATTATGTCGATGGGCTCGAACGGTCCGATCGGTGCAGGTAACGTGCTGAAAAAACGTCATCTGGAGAAAAAAATCGCCCTGGTGGGGACCACTATTCCCTCCCAGGCGCGGGCATACATTATGTCTGGTGTGATTCGCGAAGGTTTCCTGTGGAGTCCGAAAGAAGCCGGGCTGGCCATGACGGATGTGGCCCGCCTCGCGCTGGATAATGCGGAATTCAAAACCGGCATGACCATTCCGGGTTTGGGGGAAGCCACTGTGGATAACCAAAACAAGGTGATCATGGTGGACCGCATCCTTCAGATCACCAAAGCCAACGTTAACGATCTCGTCAAACTCGGTCTGTAATTCTCACCATCAATGCTGATGCTGGCCAGGTTCAACAGAACCCGGCCAGTTCCCCGTATTCTGATTAGGTAAGGGATAGTGCTATGCCTGCATTTTTACAACTCGATGGCATATCGAAAATATTCGGCGGCGTGCATGCACTTTCAGATGTCAGCCTCACGCTTGAAGAGGGCGAGGTACATTGTCTGTGCGGACAGAATGGCTGCGGTAAGTCGACGTTGATCAAAGTGATGTCTGGCGTACATCAGCCCGAGCCGGGTGGCCGTATTACGATTAGCGGAAATGAGGTTTCGCCGCTAACGCCAGTAGAAAGTACCCGTCTGGGCGTGCAGGTGATCTATCAGGACCTGTCTCTGTTCCCTAATTTAACCGTGGCGGAGAACATTGCCATCGGTCAGCATACCGGCCGCTTTAAACGGGTTAACTGGAAAAAGATTTATGAGATAGCGGCCGAAGCGGTTGCGCGCATTGGCGTTTCGCTCGACCTGAATGACAAAGTGGCTGATATCTCTATTGCTCAGCGTCAGCTGGTGGCAATTTGCCGGGCGATGGCGGCGAATGCCCGGCTGGTGATTATGGATGAACCCACCTCCTCCCTGACGCGCCATGAAGTGGACGCCTTACTGAAGCTCACCCTGCAGCTTAAACAGCGCGGCATCACGATTGTTTTTGTCAGCCATCGTCTGGATGAAGTGCTGGAAATTGCCGATCGCGTGACCGTGATGCGCGATGGCGTGAAGCTGGGCACCTTTGATGCCCGTGAGATGTCAGACCGTAAACTGGCCACGCTGATGACGGGTAAAGAGTTCCATTATGAATCCGTTGCCAAAGACAGACCGCAAACCGAAACGGTGCTCGAAGTCAGCAACTTGTCCCGTAAAGGTGAGTATCGGGATATTTCGTTTGATATCCGGCGTGGCGAAATTCTCGGTCTCACCGGCCTGTTGGGGTCGGGACGCACCGAATTAGCGCTGAGCCTGTTTGGTCTGACGCGCCCACATCAGGGCGAAATAAAACTCCACGGTCATGCCGTACAAATGCGATCTAACCGCGATGCTATTGAACACGGCATTGCCTATCTGTCAGAAGATCGTCTGGGACTGGGCCTGGTACTGGAGCAGTCCATTAGCGCTAACATTACGCTTTCTGTAGTGGAGAAGCTGGTGAACAAAGCCGGACTCATTCGTGACGATCTGTATGAGCAAACGGTCAACGACGCGATTGCCTCCCTGTCTATCAAAGCCGGTAATCCCGACAACAAAGTCAAAACCCTGTCAGGCGGCAACCAGCAGCGGGTGGTGCTGGCAAAATGGCTGGCGACGCAACCCAAACTGCTGATCCTGGACAGCCCTACCGTGGGCGTCGATATTCATGCCAAAGACGGTATTTACGCCATCGTGCGGAAACTGGCCGCCAGCGGTATCGCCATCATCATGATTTCCGATGAGATTCCCGAGATTTATTATCACAGCGATCGGGTGTTAGTGATGCGCGGCGGCAGGCTTAATGGGGAATACTTCCCTGGCCGCTGCAGCGAAGAAGAATTAAAGGAGGCAGTAAATGCGTGATTTCCTCCCGCGTTTTATTCACACCCACGAATGCCGCCTGCTGGCGGTAATGACCCTGATGATTGTGTTCCTGACCGTATTCACCACGGAGTTCGCAACCTTACAAAACCTCCTGGACGTTTCAGGCGCAACAGCCTTTATTGGCATCATGGCTGCGGGCCTGCTGGTGGTGATTATTACCGGCGGCATCGATCTCTCTTTTGCGGCCACCGCCTCCATTACCCAGTATGTCGCCCTGACCTTAGCGAACAATATGGGGCTGGGCTGGGTGGGCATTTTTGCCGTTGCTATCGGCCTGGGCATCGTACTGGGTTTTATCAATGGCGTGCTGGTTAACGTGCTGCGGACCTCCGCGCTGATTATCACTATTGCAACGCTAAACGTTTTCTTCGGCATTCTGCTGACGGTGACCAGCGGCCAGGACATTTTCATGCTGCCGGACTGGTTTAACGCCGGGTTTGAACTGGTGTTCTATACCGATGCGCAAGGGGCTACCTATGCGCTGAACTTCCAGATTATCGCTCTGGTTCTGGCGTTTGTGTTGACGTGGCTGCTGCTCAACCGAAGTAACACCGGCCGACAAATCTATGCCACCGGTGGCAACCCGGATGCCGCGCAACGCGTAGGCTTCAACGTGTTCAAACTGAATATGCTGGTTTATGGCTACATGGGGGCGCTGGCCGGTCTGGCGTCGCTGGTTCAGGCACAACTTGCCCAGTCGGTTTCCCCGACGGCACTGGTTGGCAGGGAACTGGACGTGGTGGCGGCGGTGGTCATCGGCGGTGCCAGCCTGACCGGCGGTAAGGGAACCGTTCTGGGCACCGTCCTGGGCGTGGTGCTGATTGCAGTGATGCAGAATGGCCTGATCCTGCTGGGTGTTTCATCTTACTGGTCGTTGTTCAGCACCGGCCTGGTGATCATCGCCGCTATGATCATGATGGCCAGAGAAACCCGCAAACAGAACAAGCTCGTCGATGAAGGAGCAGTATCATGAAGCAGACTGGCAACGTGTTGGAGCAGGTGGAAAAACGGCTGGGAACCACCAACGTCCGGCTGCTGTTTATTCTGATAGTTATGGTGATCGGTCTTGGGCTGCTTGAAGGCGACAAACTGTTTGCGGCGGCAGGTTTGCGATCGATGGGCTTCCAGCTGCCGGAACTGGGATTTCTTGCACTCGCCATGATGATTCCTATGCTTTCCGGCGGTATCGATCTTTCGATCATCGCCACCGCCAACTTGTGCGCGTTAACGGTCGCCTACACCTTGACCACCTTCATGCCTGAAATGCAGGGGGCATCAGGGGATCTGCTACAAATTGGCGCACTGCTGCTGGGCCTTGTGTTGTCAGCGCTGGTGGGTTTGCTGAATGGCGTGCTGGTGGCCTACCTGCGCGTGCCGCCGATGCTGGCGACGCTGGGCACGATGACGGCGGTGAAGGGCATTGCCATCGGATTCAGCCATGGCGATGTGATTTCCGGCTTTCCGGCGCCGATTGTGTTTATCGGCAACGGTACGGTGTTTGGCATCCCTTTTGCACTCATCATTTTTGCACTGGCGATTATTCCGTTAAGCATTTTCGTCAATAAAACCCCACTGGGCAAATCGATTGCCATGATCGGCTCCAATGAAAGAGCGGCCCATTATTCCGGCATTAACACGCGCAAAAGCCTGGTATGGGTTTATCTGATCTCGGGCTTATTTGCCGGTATCGCGGGCATTATCATGATGGCGCGTTTCGATTCGGCGAATGCGGCCTACGGTGAAAGCTACCTGCTGGTCGCTATTCTGGCTGCGGTACTGGGCGGGGTCGATCCGCTGGGTGGATTTGGCCGGGTCAGCGGCGTGATTCTGTCGCTGCTGATTCTGCAGTTGGTGTCTACCGCCTCGATTCTGCTCGATCTTAGCCAGTTCATCACGCTCGCGTTGTGGGGCGCGATTTTGATAGTGGCATCGGGCGGTGTTGTGCTTAAAGAGTGGCTCTCTGAGCGGCGGAAGCTCCGCAATAAAGCGCCTGCTGTCACACGAAAGGCGTAAGTTTTGTAAACCCTGTTGATGCATCGCCATGCCGACCATGGGGCGGCGTGGCGATCGGACCTCATGACATGATAGATTTAAAAAATAATCATCCAACAAGGTATGTCATGAGTAATCGAGCTGATGATGTCAGTGCTATAGGTCCCCGGTTACGACTAATGATCGCCTCATTAACTTCTCTTGAAGCCCGGTTGGTTCACGCCGTGTTATCAAGCGATTTTGATGAGAATGTCTCTATCAAAGCCATTGCCAGCCGTTGCGAAATGTCAGAGGCGATGGTGGTGAAGACAGCAAAGAAGCTGGGTTTCAAGGGTTTCAAAGAGTTACGCATAAAAGCAGCCCTGTATAACCGCCTGCCCATCACCGAAATGCATCAGGAGCTTTCTCCCAGCGATACCACGCGTGAGATCGTCAGTAAGGTCTTTCGCACCTCTGTTCAGGCTATTGAAGAAACACTGGCTATCCTGGATATGGCGGCCTTTGAAAAAGCCGCAGATCTGCTGGCAAACGCCCGCCAGCGAGACTTCTACGGCTTCGGCGGCTCGGCGCAAATCGCGCGGGATGCGGTGCATAAGTTTTTGCGCATCGGCACGCGGTCGGCCGCCTACGACGATCCGCATATGATGTTGATGTCGGCTGCGTTACTGAACGAACAGGATGTGGTTGTCGCCATTTCACATTCCGGCCGCACTAAAGACATTATCGAAGCGGTGAAGGCCGCGCAGCTGCAAGGCGTCCCGGTCATTGCCATTACTAATTCCATTGGTTCACCACTGGCTAACCTTGCCGATACCGTTATCTGCTCGACCGCCCAGGGCTCGCCGCTGACCGGTGAAAACGCGGCTGCGCGCATCGCGCAGTTAAATATCCTGGACGCGCTGTTCGTTGTCGTCGCGCAGCGTGACTATGCCCAGGCCGAACGCCAACTGGGCCGCACGATGCTGGCCGTTGCCCATAAACGCAAATAGCGATAACCACTTTTCACAGGAGCCTCGAATGGCAACACGGGAGCATCATTATCAGGTCAACGTGCGCTGGACGGGTAATCGCGGCGCCGGAACGCAGTCTTACACGGCTTATGACCGAAACGGCGAACTGTCCGGTGAAGGTAAAGCCACGGTCGCACTTAGTGCCGATCCGGCATTTCGTGGTGATGCCGCGCGCTGGAATCCAGAGGAGCTCTTGCTGGCGTCAGTATCGGCCTGCCATAAGCTGTGGTATCTGCATCTTTGCGCCGATGCCGGCATTATTATTGACGCTTATGAGGATTCAGCTGAAGGCACCATGGTCGAAGGGGATCGTGGCCATTTTACCCGCATTACGCTAAAACCCAGAGTGGCGCTGCGTAATAAAGATGATGTAGCCCGAGCCGAAGCACTGCATCATCACGCCCACGAAGCCTGTTTTATCGCAAATTCGCTGAATTTTCCGGTGAGTTTTGAACCGATATTTGTTTAATGGTGGATGGGACAAGAAGTTCGCAATTGATAAAGGCCGGAGCTGAACAGGGTAAAATCAGGCGAAACAGCGCTTCGCCTGTGAATGTCCGAACATGATCAGAACCGATACTGCAAGCCTGCTGTCACAGTGTAGTTATGGTTAGCAATACCTGCCGCATCGCCGTCAATAGTCCCTGACTGGCCGCTGACGTTATCAAAAATTTGTGTGCTCCCTTTGCCTTCTTCGTATTTACTGTAGGTAAATTCAGCAAACACTTTGGCATTCGGCGTAACGTAATAACCTGCGTCAATGGAGGCACCGTAGTAACGCGAACTTGATGTTTTTTCACGGAACGTTAACTGGCGAACATAATGTTCGTCATTATCATGGGCGTTAACCCAGTCGCTGAATTTAAGCAGAGTACCGAATTCAAAGTTATTTATTCTGTAGCGCCCAGTCAGTCCTACATACGGCATTGAAAAGCGCTGACTGTAACCGATGCCAGTTTGATCGCGTGGAAAATCACCGACCAGAGTACCATTGTTGTAATCAAATGAGCCGCCAATAGCAGTCCAACTGAAACGGGTCTCCTGATAGCCAGCTACGGCGCCTACTCGATAGTTATCTCCCTGTAGGAACCACCCTTTCAGATTGAGGTCATACTCATTAGCATGATTCATGCGCGTATAAGGATGTGAAGAATGATCGGTCCAGTTCCCTTGATTACTGTCTTGCCAGTCGTAATCGTCCAGACGACCCGAACCAGTGGCAAGCGAAGTCCATCCCCGTGCATTAAGCGTCAGGAACGAGTATGCATCCCAGGAAATGTCGCCCTTCAAAATAGCCACATTTTTGATCTTCCAGTCCAGTTGACTGATTTTACGACCCGTATCGGGGTCGTAAACAAGCTCCCCAGCTTTTCCACCCAGCATACCTGTTGAGGCAGATACACTAAGACTCTCAGCGGAGAGATTAGGTGTAAATGACGTTTCTTCGGCCTGAACACCTACTGCAACCCCTGCCATCATCACTGCAAAAACACTCTTTATCATTTTTATCACCCTGTTTTTTTATTAAAAAACCCTGAAAATCAGTTCCAGAATAAAATAGAATTATCTGATTAAACAAGTGAAAAAATTATGAAGCTTCGTAGAATTTAATACCGCCTAAATGAGGTAAGTCATGATAAAATATCTGTACTAGCTCGTTATTTCACGTCCAGAATGAAGAGTTAAGGGTGTGAGTGTTACAATTCTATCTTGGTCTGGCTAAAGAGAAATACGCTGATTAATTGTCGGCGTTTTTCCCTAAGATCGCGAATCTTATTAGGCGCCCGGTTGTAGATTTACTCATGAAATGCAGTTTTCTTTGGTAAATTAATTTGCGGTAATCTCAGTTTTACTTCATTGATTTGAAAATAAACTTCACAAGCTCCCGTTACCTGGAAAAGATCTATACCCAATTGTTTAATATATGCATTCCTCATCGGTGCTCCTCATAGGCGCAGCGCACGTAAATGTGCAGTAACGACTGTCGCCATAAGCACCAGATTACACCAGGCCATGTTATCCTTATTGACTTGATTAAGTCGTCGAATGTAAGCGAATTTATTAAGTGATTACTCACTAAAATCTGCTTTGAGAGTCATTGGTCTCATTACGATTGTTGACGATAGCGGTTATCATCGTTGGCACCATGACATAATAAAATATAAACGGGGGTTAAACAGATGTGGGGAGAGATCTATTGATTCTCCTCTAATGATAGGTTTCTGGCGTTTGAACTTATCTATAGAGAGGTTTTTTTGTTGAATTTACACATTATCAAATGTCTTAAAATAAGTGTATTTTTAGCATGGCTATGGTGATTGAAATAAAAAATTATTTCTTATCTTCATTCAGAGGATTAACCTGTGAGTAAATGCTCAGCTTCGGTATGCATGGAAATATTGAACTCAGTAGTCATGTGAGTTTACTCAATAGTGTACGGGAGATACCTCGTGCTGCCTTTCCCCTTTACACTCCGATCCGGCAGACACCTTAAAGTATTAGCGCCTCAAGCCGATACTTTATGCGCAACTGGCGAAATCCGTCGCCGGTATTATGTGACCCCCATTCGGGGCTCAGTCAACATAAGGAGCAACTGCATGGATATTCAGCAACTCACAACGCTGTCTGCAGGGTTGGAGCAATGGCAGGCACGTGGTGAAGCCAATGCGACGCTGTTAAAGAAAACCCTGAACCAACAGGCAGATACCATCACGACATTGGTTGAAGGCGTCACCGCGCTTCCTGCTAACCCGGCGGTAGGGCGCAATATCAACACCACCGCCTGACGGATCCCCCGGGCGGCTTTTGTTGTGTCGCCCGTTTTAAATGCACCACGCAATCAATTGTTTTGCGTTGAGTGTGCCCGGCTAACCGCCTTCTCAACGCCTCCATGACAAGCAACTCATCCCTCATCCGCTTTCTAAAACCTGCTATGGCAACCATTACCCATGTTCTTCAGTCAATCCGGCAGAACTAAAAGCAGCAAAGCGCTATCAGTGCAATAGATAGCATGATCACAATAACGGCACTTATTGTTAACTATGTATTAATAACAGTGGTTATCATTATCCCCATCGAAAGCGAACCGCTTTCCCGCTTACAAGATAAGGAACAGGATTATGAAAACCATGAAAACACTTTCACTTGCCGCCGTTGCTGCGCTCTCACTGATGTCAGCTTCCGCTTTTGCGCAAACCGTTACCGCCACCGGTTCAACGCTCGATGGCACAGAAGCGAAAATTGCTGCCCAGGCTGAGCAGCAGGGCGCACAGTATAAAATCATCGAAGCCAATACCAACGATCGTGTTCACATGACTGCTGAGCTGTATAAATAACAGCGTTATGTTGAGCAAAGCGAAAGAGCTGCCTGATGGCAGCTTTTTTTTTGGGCTTTTATCGCGGACGATGAGAACGTCTTCTTTCGCCGATAGCGCGATTGACCTGAAGTGCACATGTTTCTCAGCACAATGACAGTTTTCCCCTTTTAACGCGGTCATCAGGCAGCGCTGCGTCCGGTATTCAGCCCTTAACCTTGTCACAATCTGTTGCTTGTTTATCCGCCATTGTCTCAAGCCCGTTCTTTATCCTGCCGATAACTCATCCAGACCACTCAATATGGCAGTATAAAAATGACAATATTAAAAAAACTATTTTCTGTTTTTCCTAAACACCAGCATAAACACGCCGCCGATTCGCTCAGAGCACTGGACGATGCGGTTCCGATCATCGAATTTACCCCAGATGGCATCATTCTTCGCGCAAATGCCCTGTTTCTGAGCAAGATGGGTTACGACGCGAAAGAGATTGTGGGTCGTCACCACAGTATGTTTTGCCCGCCATCAATGGTGAACTCAGCCGAGTACCGCCAGTTCTGGCTGCGCCTTGCCAGCGGCAAGAGCTTTAGTGGTAAATACCTGCGCCTGGGCAAAGACAGCCATCCGGTCTGGCTGGAAGCCAGCTATGTGTCAGTAAAAGACAAACATGGCCGCGTCATCAAGGTGATTAAGCTGGCAGCAGATATCTCCGAGCGTATCAGTGAGGCACAGCAGCAGGATGCGCTGGTGCAGGCCATCAGCCGTTCAATGGCGGTCATCGCGTTTAATAAAGCCGGTGAAGTGCTGGAGGTAAATGAAAACTTCCTCAAAGCAACGGGCTACAAGGCAGACGAGGTACTGGGCAGGCATCACCGGATGTTCTGCTCTGAGGAGCTGCGTAACAGCCAGGAATATCAGCAGTTTTGGCAGCGTCTGAATCAGGGAGAATTTTTCTCTGGGCAGTATCCGCGGCTCAATCGTAATGGCGAAACTATCTGGCTGCGCGCAACCTATAATCCGGTTTTTGATGCAGAGGGGCGGATGTACAAGATTGTCAAATTCGCCAGTGATGTCACCGAGCAGGTATTGCAGAACCAGCAGGAAAATGAGGCGGCTCAACACGCGTGGAAGATGGCGCAGCAAACCCGCGAAAGCTCGGTAACGGGCGCGGATGTGATTGAAGACAGCGTCAGAACGATGGCCGAAATTGCGAAAGAGATGAACAGCGTATCCGCAGATGTCTTTGGCTTAAACGGACAGTCGGATCGTATTGCTGATATGGTACATACTATTCGCAACATCGCCGAGCAGACGCGTTTCATCGCCCTGAATGCGGCAATTGAGGCGGCCAGGGCCGGCACGTCCGGACGCAGTTTCGCCATTGTGGCAGCTGAAGTCCGGACCCTGGCGGCCCGAATTAATGAAGCGACCGAAGAGATAGGGCGCGTGGTGTCCAGCAATAATCAGCTGGCCAAAAAGGTGCTGGAAGATATCGAAAATAACCTGAAAAACACGGCTCGCGGCGTTAATTTGATGCGTCAGGCCGGAGAGGTGATAGCCAGCATTCAGAGTAATTCAGCGCGAGCCGAGGAAGCGGTCAGAAACGTGTCTCGTTCAGCGTCACCGCGTGTCGCGTAGTTTTTGTTATGCCGGATCGCCTGTTTGCACGGGCGATCCCCCTTTTGACCTGCCGTTTTCCGTTACCCGTCACGTCAACATTTCACTTTGTTTGCCGCCATTCGATAAGGCACTATGAGTTCCCTCTGTCTTTGCTTCTCCATCGTTGAAAGGAACGTCAGCCGCTATGCCCGTTAATTTCGATCTTAACGATCTCTATGCGTTTCGCGCATTGGTCGAATATGGCAATTTCCGTATTGCAGCGGAATCCATCTGCCTGTCTCAGTCGGCGCTGAGCCGCAGGATCGAGAAGCTGGAAACGGCACTGGGAATCAGGCTGTTTGACAGAACCACTCGCCGGGTCACGCTGACGCTTTATGGTCAGACGTTTGCCGCACGTTCAGAGCAGCTTCTGATCAACTTTGAAGAAGTTATGGCGGATATCAGTAAAGTCAGTCAGGACAGAACAGGCCTGGTGACGGTGGCCACAGTGCCGTCCGCTGCCTATTACTTTATGCCGGATGTGATCCGCCGCTTTCAGGCCCGCTATCCCAGAGTGCGTGTCAAAATTATTGACAGTAGCGCAGGCAACGTCATAGAGGCCGTCACCAGCGGTCAGGCAGATTTTGGCATTTGCTTCTCCGGTAATCCGCCGCCTGACACCGAATTTTTACCGCTGGTTGAGGATGTTTACGTGGTTGCCTGTCGGCACGATCATCCTCTTGCCAGCCGTAAAAGTCTGACGTGGCAAGAGTTTTATCAGCAGGATTACGTGGGGCTGGATAAAACCTCAGGCAATCGTAACCTACTTGATTCCGCGCTGGGCCATGTCGTTCCCGCGCGTCCGAGTATCTGCGAAACCCGGCATGTCACAACCATGTTAGGGATGGTCGAAGCGGGAATCGGCATTGCTGCCGTTCCCGCGATGTCGATGCCGTCATCAGGCCATTCGGTGCTGGTTCATCTGCCGCTTACCGATCCGGTAGTGAAACGCACCGTTGGCCTGATCCGGCGCAGCGGACGCATTCAGTCCTACATTGCCGCTGAACTGGAAAAGCTAATTACTGAACGGTATCATTCTGCTTAGCAGGCTGCTGCGCTTTGACCGAGTGCAGGCCCGTGGCATGGACCACTTCCTGAGCCGGGGCTGACGCCAGGAAATCAAGTAGCGCTTTGCCTTCCTCTGGATGCTCAGCTTTGGCTGGCACGGCGCCGGCAAATCGGGTGATGTACTGCACGTCGTCAGGCAGTTCGCCTACAAAGGTCACGCCCGGCACCGGCAGGAGCTCACTCACCTGCTGGAAGCCCAGCGCATAGTGGCCTTTTGCCACTTCAGACGCCACCGGAATGCGCTCCACCTCGTGGGCTTTGCCTTTAACCTTGTCTTCAATGCCTAACTTTTTAAACAACTGATTGCTAACGTATTGACCGCTGGCGCTGTCGGAATAGGCAATAGATTTAGCATTCAGCAGGGTTTTACGCAGTGTGTCATCCGTTTTGATATCGGGTTTGGCATCTCCCTTCTTCACCACAATGCCGATCGGCGAGTCGGCCAGCTCAACGCGTGAACCTGGTTTGATCCACCGGTCTTTTTCCAACTGACTGAGCGCATCGCCCACCATAATCACCACGTCGGCTTTTTCCCCGCGCGCCAGTCGGTTGGGGATCGCCTGCGGGGTTTTGCCCATGGAAGGCCCGGACACCAGAATAATTTTATCGCCACTTTTCGCTTCAAACTGAGGCGTCAGTTTTTCCAGCGCGGCTTTGAAGCCACCAGAAATCATCACGGTCACATCTTTTGCCAGCACCGCGGTGCTGACCGATGAAAGAACCAACGTGGCAAGGAGTGAACGGTAAATTATTTTCATTATGTAAGCCCTGACTTAATGTTTAACGGCGGTTTGCAGATTGACCGTGCTGCGACGGTACAGGTACAGCGTTGCCAGTAAGGCGCAGACGGCAGCGAAGCTCATCCAGTAACCCGGAGAGGCTTTATCGCCGGTGTACTCAATTAACGCTGTTGAAATCACCGGCGTGAATCCGCCAAAGATGGCGGTCGCGAGGCTGTAAGCCAGTGAAAAGCCTGCTACTCGCACCTCAGCTGGCATGATCTCGGTAAGTGCCGGAATCATCGCGCCGTTGTACAGGCCATAAATAAATGACAGCCACAGCAGGACAGTGAGCATCATGGAGAAGCTGGGGGCAGCAGCCAGCATCGTCAGGGCAGGGTACGCGGTCGCCAGCGCGATCAGCGTCATGCTGACCAGGACGGGTTTACGTCCAAAACGGTCAGACAGCGCCCCGCCAACCGGCAGCCACAAAAAGTTAGAGATGGCGACCAGCAGCGTAACCAGCAGGCTGTCCGAGGCGCTGAGCATCAGCACTTTCTTGCCGAAAGTAGGCGCATAAACGGTGATCAGATAGAACGCGGTGGTGGTCATCGCAACCATCAGCATGCCGGCAATCACAACCTGCCAGTTGGCCAGAAGGGTTTTAAACACGTCGCGCATCGCCAGGTGATGACGACGGGCGTTAAATTCCTGGGTTTCTTCGAGCTTGCGGCGCAGAAAGAAAATGAAAGGCACAATCATGCAGCCAAACAGGAACGGAATGCGCCAGCCCCACTCACGAATCGCGCTCTCTTCCAGCACGGCATTCAGGGCAAAACCCATCGCGGCGGCAACCATAATGGCAACCTGCTGGCTACCGGACTGCCAGCTGGTGTAAAAGCCTTTACGGCCCGGCGTGGCGATCTCAGCCAGATAAACGGAAACGCCGCCCAGTTCGGCTCCGGCAGAGAAACCCTGTAACAGGCGGCCGGTTAACACCAGCATCGGTGCCCAAAGCCCAATGCTTTGGTAAGACGGAATCAGGACGATCAGGAAGGTGCCCGCCGCCATAATTGACAGGGTAACAATCAGACCTTTACGTCGGCCGACCTTATCAATGTATGCGCCCAGCACTACAGCACCAATGGGGCGCATCAGGAAACCCGCGCCGAACACGGCAAAGGTCATCATCAGTGAGGCAAATTCACTGCTCGCAGGAAAGAAGGTGTGAGCAATATAGGTGGCATAAAAGCCGAACAGGAAAAAGTCGAACTGCTCCAGAAAGTTGCCTGAGGTAACACGTAATATGGCGCCGGTTCGGGCGCGGGTGGTCATAGGTGAAGTCGAGGAATGCATCGGTATCTCCAGTTTATCATTGACGCTTTTTGCCGCGTCTGTTGCTGAAGACTGGATCAGGAAAATAAAGTAAATAAGCGCAATAAACTCATCGACTAATGCGTACTGTGCATCAATAACCCTAAGCCATTACCTGAGGCTATGTGTAACAAGCCTTTAACAACATGGCGGGATAAACGGTCACCGGTAAACACGGAAAAACGGAATGCGTGTTTTGTGACAAGGTTCATACGGGTTTTTGAGGGCGAGCGTGCAGCGTAACGCGATTGTCAGGTTTTATCGGGCGTGCCGGGCGCTGGCCTGGCAGGGGTTAAACTCGCAGCCCGTGGACCTGATCTCCTGCCCTTACCTGAGACCGCCAGACGACAGGGGATGACAACATGCCGTTTGCAAAGGGCCATTGCCGATCGGCCCTATACGGGAACCTCCGATCGGCAATGGGTTATCGTTGTTGGAGACAGAATGCGCGTCTGTCATCCGCAGGATGAGATCACTGTTCGGGTTGTGCCTAAAACCAGGCTTCCCACATCGCGCCCAGATTAAAGTCGTCCAGTATTTCGTTCTCCCTGCCGTTCACGCGAGCGGTGCGCGCATTGTCCACTTTGCCCCCGGTGACATAGAAGCGCAGCATAGGACGAAACTCCGGCCCCATGGCAATGGCGATATTTTGCGACAGAGTCAGCTTCCAACCATGGTTACTGCCGCCTTCATCGTAGTTAACGCGCTGATAACCGGCTTCCAGCCAGGTGGAATGGACGTCATTCCAGAAATACATTGGGCGGACAATTGCGGCGTAGTTCTTCCGGTTATCGCTTTTCAGCCGACTGTTATCGTAGTCGTGATAACCCAACAAATACTCGACCTGTGCCTGCGGGCTAAACAGATGCTTACCCTCAAAGCTGGTATACACAGTGCTGAGGCCCTCGGTTTTGCTGTAAACGCTGTTATCCGAATTGTCAGAATAGCGGGCAATCACTTTATTCACGCCATGGTCGTTAGTGTGGCTCAGTACAAACGCACCCTGCCAGGCTTTCAGGCGGTCTTCACTCTCTACGGCTTTAGAGTCGAAACCGTAATTAGCGTACAGCTCCAGATCGAGTGCGCCCAGCTTGATGCCGTGAATTTTAGAGGTGGCAGCGTAGTTGCCTTTATCCCCGGTACCTGAACCTCCCGTACAGGTGATGCGCGAGGGATTAGACTCATCGTTGAGCACTTCAGGGCTACAGGATTCCACGGCAGCGACGGCGGCCACGTCAAATTTTATCCCGCCCACATCGAAGTTCTTCACGCCCGCGCCCTGGCCATCATGGTTCATCCAGAAATAATCATTGATGTTCTGCTGCGGGCGCTGATGAAAGTCCCGTCCGGCCCAGAGGTAGGCATCAGGATTTGATGCCAGCACATTCGTCACGCCGGCATAGGCCTTTTTCAGATTCACCTCGTCGCCCCAGTGATCGATCATCACATTGACATCCCAGATAGCACCACTTTGGCTTTTAAACGCCTTGGAGAGCTGGAATTCGCCACCGTTGCCTTCGTTGCCCAGACGGCCAATGCCGGAGGCACCGTTATAAGAACCGTCCACGGCTACATATTTCTGATCGCCGCTTTGATAGTGCGCACCGTAGCGCGCATAGCCGCTGAACGTGACGCCAAAGGGGATGGCCATATCCGGTGACTGGGCCGGGCTTTGCGGGTCGGTCACCACGTCCGTTTTTTTCGCTACGGCTGCATCCATCTTCGCCTGACGTTCGGCCAGGGCTTTATCAACGGCTTTGGCGACGATGGCGTCGATCTGTTCCTGCGTAAACTCCTGTGCAGCGGCGACGGCAGGGCACAGCGCGGCGATCACCGCCAGAGGTAATGGAAGTTTTCGAATAATATTCATGGCTATCTCGTTTGCACAGCGTTATTCGGGTTGATGATGTTCAACCCGAATAACGACGTGTGTTAATGATCAGACAATAACCATCCTGCGCGGGTTTATTGATGACCAGGGCAAGTTGATTTTTATATTATGTTATTTCCAGAGGTTTTTTGTTTTTCAGCCGATCTCCTGTCATGTTTTTTATTAACGTTGGTAGAGATAAACAATTTCTTCTGCCAGTTCACGTGCCAGCATTGAGGTCATTAAATGATCCTGAGCATGGACCATAATTAAGGTCATTGGCTGGCGGGCTTCACCTGCGTCCTGCTCTATTAATCGGGTTTGCATTTGATGCGCGGTGCGGGAATAGTCGTCGGCCTCCTTTAGCCGGGCTTTTGCCTCATCAACGTCACCCTTTCGTGCTGCCTGAAGGGCTTCAAAGCACAGGCTGCGGGCATGCCCGGCATTGACAATAATCGTCATTACCGCGTCTTCAAGTTCAATCATGATCGTCGCTCTCAATTAAAACCGTTATTTTCGGCAACCTCAGCAAACCATTTGCCACTCTTTTTAATCGTACGTTTTTGCGTGGCTAAATCTAACTGCACAAAACCGTAACGATTTTTATAACCGTTTAGCCATGACCAGTTATCAATAAATGTCCACATATGATAACCCAGGCAATGACAGCCTTCGCGAATCCCTTTATGCAGCCATTTAAGATGTTCGGAAACAAATTCGATACGATAATCATCCAGAATTTCACCGTTCTGAATAAATCGCTGTTCATTCTCAACGCCCATACCATTTTCAGAAATAAAACAGCGTGGGTTTCCATAATTAACCCGCAGGTTAGTCAGAATATCGTAAATACCGGGCGCGTAAATTTCCCATCCACGATACGGGTTCATCTGACGGCCTGGCATTTCATAGTGGTCGAATAACCACTCCGGCATAAAGGGCGCTTCAGCATTGACGGCGCTGTCCCGACACTTTACCCGGCGCGGCTGATAATAGTTCACGCCCAGAAGGTCGATAATGCCGTCGGCAATCAACGCAGCGTCGCCAGGCTGGCAGCGCGGAAGCTGGTGGTACTGACTCAGTAAGCTCAGCAGATCCACGGGATATTCTCCCTTTAGAACCGGATCCAGAAAGCTGCGGTTAAACAACAGGTCAGCATGATGTGCGGCTTGCACATCGGCCGGATTCGCCGATCGTGAATAGGACGGCGTGAGGTTCAGCACCACACCAATGTCACCGTCGTAGCCGCCGTTACGCCAGGCGCGTACTGCCAGCGCGTGTGCCAGGACTGTGTGCAAGGCCACGTTAGCCGCTCGTCTGAAGTCCACGACGTTGGGATAATGAAAATCGTACAGATAGCCACCTTCGACCGGCACAATCGGTTCATTGAAGGTAAACCAGTGTTTCACCTTATGGCCGAACAGCGCGAAACAGCGCTGGGCATAGCGGCCAAACGCCTCCACAACCTCACGGTTCTCCCAGCCGCCTTTGTCCTGCATAGCCAGAGGCATATCGAAATGAAACAGGGTGATAAACGGTGTAATGCCCTGCGCCAGTAATGCATCGATGACCTTGTTATAAAAAGCCACGGCGTCAGGATTCACGGCGTCAGTGCCGTCTGGCATCAGGCGCGCCCAGCTCAGCGACGTGCGAAAGCTGTTGTGCCCTAACTGCTTTAGTAATGCGATATCGTGCTGCCAGTGCTGATAAAAGCCCGAGGTGTCTTGTGGGCCAATGCCTTGATGGAAACGGTGAGGCTGTTGCGCAAACCAGCGATCCCAGGTGGTAGGGCTTTTACCGCCATTCAGGCTGTCCCCTTCGGCTTGTAACGCCGAGCTGGCGCTGCCCCACCAGAAATTTTCAGGAAAACGGTAGTTCATTTTATGGGCTCCTTAAGCCTGTGGATGACCGGGCACGGGTTGGCCTGCAGGGGGCGCATCCTTGATTTTTTTCTCTTCTGCTTTAATCAGGCTGCGTTCATAGGCACGCAGGAAGGGTAAGTACATCAGCGCCGACATCAGCATACAAATCAGGCACATCACCAGCGGGCTTAGCGCCCAGTTAGCGGCCCAGGAGGCACCGATCGGGGCGGGCGTGGTCCATGGCGTAAGCGAAACCACCTGGGCGATCCAGCCGAGTTTCGTGGCGGTATAAGCCAGCACGGCATTAATCATTGGAACGCAGACGAAGGGGATAAACAGCAGCGGGTTCATGATGACCGGCGCACCAAACAGGATGGGCTCATTGATATTAAAAAAGCTGGGCACCACGCCCATTTTGCCAATGGTGCGTAAATGTAGCACCCGGCTACGCAGCAGTAAGAAGGCCAGCGGTAAGGTGGAGCCCACTCCGCCAATCAGCAGGTAGTGATCCCAGAACCCCTGTAGATAGACATGCGGCAGCGCGGCTCCCGCCGCCAGGGCGGCCTGGTTAGCAGAGAGGTTAGCCATCCAGAAGGGATTCATAATGCCGGTGACGATCAGTGCACCATGAATACCGGCAAACCAGAAAATCTGACACAGCAGGACGGAAAGCAAAATGGCGGGCAAAGAGTCCGAAGCCGAAACCAGCGGCTCCAGCAAATGCATGATCGCCTGTGGCATAATCATGCCGGTCTGCGCTTCGATAAACAGGTTGAGCGGATGTAACGTTGCGATAATCACCAGTACCGGGATCAGAATCTCGAAGGAGCGTGCCACGCCGGTAGGCACTTCTTTCGGCAGGCGGATCGTGACATTATTTTGTTTTAGCCAGGCATAAACCCGGGTGGCGTAAATGGCGGTAATCAAGGCAGTAAAAATTCCCTGACCGGAAAGATACTGGGTAGAGATCTTTTCATCCGCATAAGGCGCGGCCACCAGTAAAAACGCCATAAATGCCAGCAAACCCGACATGATGGGGTCCAGATTAAACTGGCGGCCCAGGCTGGCACCAATCCCGACCGAGATAAAAAAGGTCATAACGCCCATGCTGAGATTAAACGGCAGCATCAGCTGTTGGCGATAAGTGATGGAAAAGTCCAGCCAGGCACGGGCAACGCTGTTGGTGGTGTCCGCTGAAAACGGCGGGAAGATAAATACCAACATAAACGATCCAATAATCATAAACGGTAGCGCCGCCGTAAAGCCGTCACGAATCGCTATCACATACTTTTGCTGACCTAACTTTCCGGCGAGTGGCGTAATGGACTGTTCAATTACCGTCACCATCGACTGATATAACGAACTCATAATGACACCTTTCTAGTGTGCCGCTTCAATAAGCGACAGAGCGTAATCCAGCACCTTGTCACCGCGTTGCATGCCGTAGTCCGTCATATTGATGGCCTGGACAGGAATGCCGTGGGTGGCAGCTTTTACTGAGAGCGTGGTTAACATGTACTTCACTTGCGGACCGAGCAGAACGACCTGATAGTTTGGAAACTGCGCATCAAATTCGGAAACGCCCCAGGCATCTATCTGCACACTCAGCCCGCGCTGGTTCGCAACGTCGACCATCTTGCGCACTAAAAGACTCGTGGACATTCCTGCTGAACAACACAACATAATCCTGATCATGAGTAACCCTCCTTTGCGTATAAAACGTGTTACAGACGTGATTTGATATGATACGGAAACCGGTTTCCATTTGATGCAAACGGAAGTGTGACAGGCATCATGATCCCCGTTAAATAAACATTTTTCTTACGATTCAGATCACGTAATTTCAAGTTATTGTCGATAATTGAGAAGAAATGGAAAATCGGTTTCCATGAAAAAACGAAAAAGCTATACTGCCGGTGATGATTATTTGAGCCGCAGGATTAGGGCGTTTTTCAGGGATTCAGCGGGGTTTTCAGGGGAAAAGAATGTCTACTATCAACGATGTATCGCGTCTCGCGGGTGTGTCAAAAGCCACGGTGTCGCGCGTGTTGAGTGGGTCACGCGGTGTAAAAGAAGCCAGCCGCGTTGCGGTATTAAAAGCGGTGGATGAACTCAGTTATCGTCCAAACGTGATCGCTCAGTCATTACTCAGTCAAACCACCGGCTGTATTGGCGTAATTTGCGCACAGGACAACATTAACCAGACCACCGGTTACCTCTATGCGCTGGAAAAACACCTCAGCCAGCACCAAAAACACCTCTTGCTCCGTTTCGCGAACAGCAGGATGGAAGTGATGACCTGTCTTGATGAGCTGACCTGTGGGTTGTGTGACGATGTATTGATTATCGGCGCGCGCTTCCCGCTGAACCTGAATCAAAAAAACGTTATCCTGGTGGATTGTCTGGAAGCCGGGGACGACGTTAACAGCATTCAGTTCGATCACGCCTTTGCCGCCGAAACCGCCTGCAACTACCTGATAAGCCAAAATCGCCGACAGATTGCTCTGATTCATCCTGACAGAATGGGATTTTCCGATCGGGTTCTGTTGGGTTATAAACACGCGCTGGAAAAAAACTTTCTGCCGTTTAACCGCAACCTTGTGTTTATGGACGCCACATCCTCCTCGGTAGCACTCCAGGAGTTGCTGAATAACGCGTCCACGCTGAATTTCAGCGCATTGCTGGTGGCGGATGAACAACAGGCGCAGAAAGTCATTCCCCAGTTGCAGGCGTTCAACAAAAAGGTTCCCGACGACATTATGGTCTTCAGTCTGGCGGGCTCGTTGAACTTGCCCGGCATTCCGACTATTCCGGCGATTGAGTACTCGATGGACGCGATGGCAGCGCGCATCGTTAAGGCACTGACTGAACAGACGCGTAGCGTACTGGACTCCTATGTCATGCGGGGTGACCTGATTATCCCTGACTTTCGCCAGCGCTGAGCGCCCTTAGTCCGTTCGCTGCTCTTGTTGCTCAATAATCGCCAGCGCCAGTCCCGTTGCCGGTGCAAGGTGCGACGTCAGAAAATGTACCTGAGTGTGAGCGGCAATGAATGCCAGCTTGTTGGCCTGGGTTTGATTAAGTACGGCCTGACAAAATGTTGGGCTGACGCTCCAGGGGCAATCAATGATGATGTTGGCCGGATTGAGCAACAGCATGATCTGGCTGAGCGCGATACCCAGATAGTTTCCCGCCAGTTGCATCACTTCGTTTACCACGTTAGGCGCGCTGTCGCGGTTGTGCCAGGTCAGCCCCGGCTGACGCTGGGCCAGCTGTTGATTAATGGCAGGTTTACTGATCATGGCTTCCAGACAACCCTGACGGTTGCAGCTACAGCGAGGCCCGTTCGGCTGGACAGTGAGGTGGCCGGCTTCGCCCGCCGTCCAGCTGTTGCCGGTAAAAACGACACCGTGCTGTACCAGTGCGCCGCCAATTCCTTCGGCAATTCGTAAATAAAAATGCCCGCTTTCGGCGGGCAAGTTGAGTTGTTGCACAGACAGCAGCGCAGCGGCTTTAACGTTATTCATAATGCGAATCGGTAATCTGATCTGTTTACGCAGGTTGCTCGCCAGATCAACGTCCTGCCAGCCCAGATGGGTAGATAAATGCATCCAGCCCCGTCTGGGATCGACGACGCCAGGAAAGCCCAGCCCGATGCCCAGCAGGCCCGGCCAGGATTCGGTGAGTTTTTCACATAAGGCGGTCACCTCCGCTAACAGTGGCCCCGGTCGGCTGGTATCTGTCCGCAGGGTTTGTTCCGCCAGGGGTTGAGAGAAATAATCGCAAACCTGCCAGTGGATCAGGTTCTTTTCCACCATTATGCCGGCGCTGACCAGCTTTTCCGGACGCAGGGTAATCTGGATTTTAGGGCGACCTGCCGCAGAGACACTGGCTTTTCCCAGCTCCTGCACGAGATCCTGTTCCAGCAGATCATCAATAATCTGCGACACGGTATTTTTACTGATTGCCAGGATGTGCGCGAGGTCCTGCCGCGACGTGATACGGCGCTGGCGCAGTTGCGCCATGACCCGCTTTTGATTATTCAGCCGCATTAATGCAGGCCCTTTGCCAGTCACTTTCATGGCGGATTACCCCAGGTGTGGAAATCGGCAGCAGATTTGCCACCAACGATGAAGTCTTATTAGTTTGATGTCTAATCAAAACTTAGCATCGTGCAGATAAGCCTGCCAAACGGCGACGGCCTCAGGGCGAGAGAATTAAGTCAGAAATGGGTGCCAGGCCACAGGATTGTATAACGGTAAGGTAAAGAGCTGGCCCGCGTTCGCGGGCAGCCAAATCAGTATTCATCACCGCGAACGCGGCTACGGTAGCTTTCCCAGTCAAAGCGAACCCACAGGCTATTGCCCAGCCGCATGCGATCCATAACGCGTTCACCCAGCAGCGCATTCATCCCGGCGTGATCGAGGTTAGACAGCATGCCCGTCGGGCGTTTCGAGGAGGAACGGCGGTCCACAATCTGGTTAATAATCACTTTCTCGTAGCGCGATTCACTCTGCATACCGATCTCATCGATCACCAGCAAATCAACGCTGCTGAGATCCTGAATCAGCCGTTCTTCCGTAATATTGCTGCTGCCGCTGAAGGTGCCCTTCATGCTCGACATCAGATCTGCCACCGTGACGATTAGCACGCTCTTGCCACGTAAAATCAGATCGTTACCAATGGCGGCTGCCAGGTGGTTTTTGCCAGTGCCTGGACGGCCAGAAAAAACAAAGCTGGCAATACTGCCATCAAATTCGGCCGCATACTGGCGAGCCAGTTCCAGCGCTTTGCGTTGGCCTTCGTTTTCAACCCGATAGTTATCGAACGAGCAGTTGATGTGTAGCTCGCGAATGCCGGAACGGCCCATGATGCGCTGCATTTTCATCGCACGATTTTCGCGCACGATAGATTCTGATCGCAGACGGCCCTGTTCCTGATTCCAGGCCAGTAATTCTTCACCGTTTGTGAACTTGGGTCGGGTACCCGCGGGCATCATTCGTTTCAGACGGTTAAACAGATCGTTCGGCGTTTTCATTATTCACCCCGGAAACCATCAGGAATTGTGCTGTCAGGATTTGGCAACTGTGTAATGTCACGTCTGGGTTGTCCGCCATTGGCCGCCCGATTCATTTGCAGGCTGCGTGCCAGCTTCTGCTGCCACTGCACATGATGAAACAAACGCCCTTCCGCCTGCCAGTAGGCCACAAAGGCAGCCAGTTCAGCTGGCGTCACCGGTTCGCTTAGTGCAACGCCCCAGATGGCCGCCTGTCGCGTAAAGTCAGCGTCCGGCTGCCAGCCATCATACATGGCGAATTTACCCACCGGCGTATGCAGCGTAGCAGAAACATCGTCATACAGGCTGTCGTCCAGCGCCACATCACTGGGTTGCTGGGCGGCGGCCTCAAGTGCCAGTAGCCGCGCGAGGCGCGCTGGCGTAATGGCATACATTACGGGCGTATAATTTTCCAGCACCGCCAGCGTGCCGTCTTCAGCCTGCTGCAAGGCGCTGAGCGGATCCTGACGGAAAGCCTCAAGACCAATAAGCGTTGACGTTAAGATTTTGACTGACATGAAAAGACCTGCGGTTAACTTACACCGAACACCGGATAAAATTTCCAGTGCAGAAGCGGATATTGTACCTTTTTTAACGCGCGGGATCGCTGAAAAAGCGTTGAGGTTTTCCACCCAACCGGATGCGTTCACACAATGGCTGGGCGGACGTGGCGTAAGCTGTCTTACGCTTTTAGCGACGGGTTTGCCACAGATAGCGGAGCCCGGCCAGCCAGCACAGGCTGTAGCCCAGTAATTCCACGCCTTCTTCGGCCATGTTTTTTACGCCACGATTGTAGTGATCGGGCATCAGGTGAGACCACAGCGTGTTCATCCCAAACAGTCGGGAAAAAACCAGCACGATCATCAATCCGGCAGCCATAACGGGCCAGCGGTTGTGCCTGAGGAGATCGGCCAGCGCGCTCAGGGTCTGCTTTGGGGTACGCATGGCCACCGCTAAACTGCCCAGCGCGATCGCCAGCGCAAACCACACCCAGCTACCATGACGGATGAGATCGAAGAAAAAATCCAGTTCACGAATAAGCATGCAACTGTAAAAACCGGCAATTAGGGTTAATCCACCGCGTTGTGCAGGCCGATGACGGGCGGCAATAAAAAACAGTGCGGCAAGACTGAATAACAACAGTTCCTGCGCGGTTTCGGTAAAAGACGCTTCGTGCAGCGCATTATTCATCCAGACCACATCGATATAGATGGGGCCGATCATGAAGGTGATAAACAGAGAAGCAAAAAGAAATACGGTGAGCTCACGCCCAATAAGGATGACATTGTTACGCATGGAGTTACCTGAAAATGACTATCGTTATCATTGTATTTACATTCGTTATCGCTGCCTTCGCTTTTTATGCGTGATCGGTTCAGCTAAATGCATGACTGCAACGGATAACCGAAGCGGCCTCGCAATTTACTGTGACTCGGGTTCAAATGTTGGAGGATTCCCTCTACTATCGAGGCAATAAACATGGCCTGGCATAAAAGGAAAAACACGATGCAACGATGTGGCTGGGTAACGCAAGATCCTGTCTATCTGGCGTATCACGACGACGAGTGGGGCAGACCACAGAGGGATAAGCAGGCGCTGTTTGAAATGCTCTGTCTGGAAGGCCAGCTGGCTGGGTTATCCTGGATTACCGTACTGAAAAAACGCCAAAATTACCGCGCCGCGTTTCACCAGTTTGAACCGCAAACCATTGCGCAGATGGACGAACAGGATATCGCCCAACTGATGCAAAACAGCGGCATTATTCGTCATCCCGGAAAAATTGCGGCCATTATTGCTAATGCCCGGGCGATGTTGGCAATGGAAGCAAAAGGGGAGGATTTTGCCCACTTTGTATGGCAGTTCGTTTATAATCAGCCTGTCGTCAATCATGTTGCCGATTACAAACAAAGCCCCACCACCTCTGCGCAGGCTATCGCGCTTTCAAAAGCGCTAAAGACCCGTGGTTTTAAATTCATCGGCCCGACAATTTGTTATTCATTTATGCAGGCCTGCGGCCTGATAAACGATCATCAAACCAACTGCTTTTGTCATCCTGACAACATTTAACGTCGATCCTTTACAAAATAAGACATTGTCTCAGGATTTTCCTCACTTTTGCGCGGCATAATCAATGCCAACCGGGGACAAGGTGCCTCGTTGTGATGAATCTAAGGGACAAATAATGCAGAAAAAGTTAATTGCTCTCACCCTGCTGTTGAGCGGTAGTTTGATGGTATCAGGTTGTACAACTAATCCTTATACCGGTGAGTCTCAGGCGGGAAAATCCGGTGTAGGCGCAGGTTTGGGTGCATTAGTGGGTGCTGGCGTTGGCGTGCTTTCCTCTTCGAAGAAAGATCGGGGCAAAGGTGCGTTAATCGGTGCAGCAAGCGGCGCGGCGTTAGGCGGCGGCGTGGGCTATTACATGGATGTTCAGGAAGCGAAGCTGCGTGACAAAATGAAGGGAACCGGCGTTAGCGTTACGCGTCAGGGCGATAACATCGTGCTGAATATGCCGAACAATGTGACCTTTGATTCCAGTAGCAGCAGCCTGAAACCGGCGGGCGCTAATACGCTGACCGGCGTCGCTATGGTGCTAAAAGAGTATCCTAAAACCGCCGTGAATGTCGTGGGACACACGGACAGCACCGGCTCGCGTGCTTTAAATATGCGTCTGTCGCAGCAGCGTGCAGAGAGTGTGGCCAGCGCGCTGATCGTTCAGGGTGTAGCCGGCAACCGCTTGCATACCCAGGGGGCAGGTCCAGACAGTCCAGTTGCAACCAACAGCACTGAAGCCGGTAAGGCACAGAACCGCCGCGTTGAAATCACGCTCAGTCCGTTAAATTGATCATCTCGCCCCCGTCGCCGGGGGCAAAGTCAGACTCGCTGTCCTTTTTTCGACGGCTTTTGGTAATAAAATGGGTAAGGTTTCCAGTTGGGAACCTGCGCACGGTGCCTGTCAACGCTTTATGCCAGAATGGTTCAAATTGAACAATGGATAACGCATCATGTCACTTAAAGCCATTGCGTCAGTACTGGGTCTCTCCGTTACCACAGTGAGCCGGGCACTCAACGGCTATGAAGATGTGGCAAAGCAAACGCGGCAGCGCGTGGAAGAAGAAGCGCAGCGGCGCGGCTACCGTCCCAACGTTGCAGCGCGACGGTTGAAAACCGGCCGTGCCAATGCGGTTGGCCTGGTTTATCCAATGACCACTCCCGCTTTAAACGATACGCACTTTAACAAGATATTACTGGCGCTCGATCAGCGTCTTTCCCAACACGATATCGATCTCGTGTTGTTAACAGATAAACCGCATGACGGGCAGCGTTCACTGATTCGCATGCTGCGCAGCCGGGCAGTGGATGCCATTGTTGTTACGCACACGTCACCTCATGACGCGCGCCTGCTCAGCCTGCAGCAGAAAGGCGTGAGTTTTCTTACGCTGGGACGCAGTGATTCAGAGCAGAATCATGCCTGGTTCGATGTTGATAACGCCGCAGGTTCGGCGCTGGCGGTAAAACACTGCCTGGCGCTGGGTATGCAACGCATCGCCTGGCTCGGGGGCAATACAACCTGCACCTTTGTGCGCGATCGTCGCCAGGGCTACCTCAACGCAATGGATTCCGTACCGCCCTATGCCACGGCGGTGGTTGCGCCGTCGCGCCGGGCGGGCTATCAGCAAACCACAGACTGGCTGGAACAGGGGCTGCAACCTCAGGCCATTATCACCGATTGCAGCGCCCTGGCGGAAGGCGCGCTCGTGGCCTTACAGCAGGCGGGCCGCCTGGAGGGTGATACTGCTGTTGCCTTAGTGGCATGGGATGGGCTACCGGTCGACGCCATTATCGATCATCCGGTTATCGCCATTCGGCAGGCCAGCGAGCAGCAGAGAGGCGAGCAGGTTGCGATGATGGTGATGCGGCTGCTGGAAGGAGCACCGCTGGCGGAGTTACAAGTACTGTGGCAACCCTGGCTGCAATTTCCCCAGTAACGCGAACGTTTTTGCCATGTTGTGTGGCTGTGGTAGTCTCGCGGGATGCTTAATTTGCGGAATCCTTTATGAAAACCAGGCCGCCTCGCGCCACTATCAGCGATGTTGCTCATGCGGCAAAAACCGGTAAAACCAGCGTCTCGCGCTATTTAAACGGCGAGCAACATCTGCTTTCTGCCGATTTAAAAATGCGCATCGAGCAGGCGATTAGCGATCTTAACTATCGGCCAAGCCAGATGGCACGTGGCCTGAAACGGGGGCGTACCCGACTCATTGGCCTGATCATCGCCGATATCACCAATCCCTATTCTGTAGACGTCATGTGTGGCATTGAAGCGGCCTGCCGTGAATGTGGCTTTACGTTACTGATGTGTAATACCAATAACGAAGTCGATCTGGAGCAACATTACCTGCAATTGCTGAGCAGCTATCAGGTTGAGGGCATTGTCGTTAACGCCGTTGGCATGCATGAAGCGGTACTGAGCCGACTACAACAGTCTTTACTGCCTATGGTGCTGATCGACCGAAAAATCCCTGATTTCCCCTGCGATGTGGTCGGGTTGAATAATGCCGAAGCGGCAGAAACGGCCACCGCCCATCTTATTGACAACGGTTATGAGTCGCTGCTGTTTCTCAGCGAACCCTTAGGCAGCGTGAATACGCGCCGGGAGCGACTGCAGGCGTTTCGGCAACGTCTTGCTGCACATCCCGCAATCGCCCATGAGAATGCGGAAGTCGCGCTGCACCAGCCCGGGATAATGGATAAGGTTCTGCGCGACTTTCATCAGCGGCACGCGGGAAAACGCTGTGCGGTAATGGTAGCCAATGGCGCGCTGACCTTGCAGGTGGCTCATTCTCTGCAGCGTCTTGCCCTACGCTGGGGTAGAGATATTGGCCTGTTAGGGTTTGACGAGCTCGAATGGGCTGCGTTGGCTGGCGTCGGTATTACCACCTTAAAGCAGCCCACCTGGCAAATCGGTTATCGCGCGCTCGAACGTCTTATATCCCGTATTGAGGGGCACGACCATCCACCTTGTGAACAGGTTTTTTCAGGCGAACTCATCGTGCGCGGTTCCAGCCAACGCCTCGGCTGATTTTCAGACTCTTCCCTTCGATTACGTGCTCGCTTCGTGAGCACGATCATACTTCCGCATTTTGCTACTTTGCTTTGGAACCGGTTCCATTTAACGTTTTTATAACGTTAATGCAGATTTTCACATCAGGAGTCGTAATGAAGCCCGAAATCATCGTCGTGGCCGCCGCGTATGGTCATCAACAGATTGCTGAGCTGGGCGGGCAGGCCGCGCTATTGCCCCTTATCCAGCAGGCGGGCGCCGACGGTGTGGAAATCCGCCGTGAACTGTTTGATGAGACCACGTTGGCTCATTTACCCGCGCTGGCGCAGGCAGCGCGGGTGCACCAGCTGCGCATCAGTTATTCGGTACCCGACACCTTGTTCTGTGAGGACGGCAAACTTAACCCCTTACTGGACGGTTACTTTTCCGAAGCACGTCAGTTGAATGCACAGCGGCTGAAAGTGGCGCTGGGTAACTTTACGGGCGCGCTGTACAGCGAAAAGCTACGTGGCTTGATGACAGAATATGGCGTGCCCCTGACTGTGGAAAACGATCAAACCCGCTTCGGCAAACAGCAACCGATGGTAGGGTTCTTTAAGGCCGCCGGTGAGGCGGCGCTGCCGATTACCATGACATTTGACATGGGTAACTGGTGCTGGACAGGTGAAGACCCGATCCAGGCGGCTGGTCTGCTGGCTGAGCATGTGGGTTACGTGCATGTCAAAGCGGCGGTGCCGCAGGGGACAAGCTACCGCGCCATCGCGCTGGATGATGCCGGCCCTGGCTGGCAAAGCCTGTTACACCGGTTGCCAGCAGCAGTGCCTCGCGGCATTGAGTTTCCGCTGGAAGGCGACGATTTGATTGCGGTGACGCGCCATTATGTGACGCTGCTGCGTAACGTCTGAGGAGTACATATGACTACCCATCCAAACGGCACGCTTGATGTAATCACCATCGGTGAGGCCATGGCCATGTTTGTCGCCCGTGAAACGGGCGATTTGGCCGCAGTAGATACCTTTGTGAAGCGCGCCGCTGGCGCAGAGCTGAACGTCGCTATTGGTCTGGCGCGACTGGGGCTGAAAGTGGGCTGGGTGAGCCGCGTGGGGCAGGATGCCTTTGGTCGCTTCATCTGTCAGGTGCTGGATAAGGAAAATATCGATCATCGTCAGGTGACCGTTGACCCGCGCTATCCGACCGGCTTCCAGCTGAAATCCAAAGTCGATGACGGTTCAGATCCGCTGGTGGAGTACTTTCGTAAGGGCTCCGCCGCCAGTCATCTGTCGCCAACAGATTTTGATCACGACTATTTTGGCGCTGCACGTCATCTGCACCTCAGCGGGGTGGCAGCAGCGATTTCAGACAGCTCACTTGAGCTGACAAAGCATGCTGCTAAAGAGATGCGGGCGCGAGGCAAAACGCTTTCGTTTGATCCCAATCTGCGTCCAGTACTGTGGCGCAGCGAAGGCGAAATGCGCAAGCAGCTCAATCTGTTAGCAGAATACGCAGACTGGGTACTGCCTGGCGAAAAAGAGGGCTATATCTTAACTGGCTATCGCCAGCCGCAGGATATCGCTGACTTTTATCTTGATAAGGGCGTAAAGGCGGTGATCATTAAAACCGGCTGTGAGGGGGCCTGGTACAAGACGGCCAGCGGTGAACAGGGCCAGGTGGAGGCGATGAGAGTGGATAACGTCGTCGATACTGTAGGGGCAGGGGATGGCTTTGCCGTGGGTGTGATTAGTGCGTTGCTGGAAGGGAAGCCACTGGTGCAGGCGATCCGCCGGGGTAACAAAATAGGTTCACTGGCGATTCAGGTTATTGGCGACAGCGAAGGGTTGCCGACGCGTCAGCAGTTAGGCGATGCATAGCCCAGCCCTCAAACACAGACAGAGGAGTTCCCGATGAAAACGCAGACGATCGCGCCAAAACGCTGGTGGTTCATCATGCCCATCGTGTTTATTACATACAGCCTTGCCTACCTTGACCGTGCCAATTTTAGTTTTGCCTCAGCAGCGGGCATTAACGACGATTTGGGCATCACGAAAGGCATGTCGTCATTACTGGGCGCCTTGTTCTTTCTGGGATATTTCTTTTTTCAGATACCCGGCGCGATTTATGCCGAACGCCGCAGCGTAAAAAAACTGATCTTCTGGTGCCTGATTCTGTGGGGCGGCTGCGCCTCACTGACCGGCGTAGTCAGTAATATTCCCATGCTGGCGGCCATTCGCTTTATCCTCGGCGTGGTTGAAGCGGCCGTAATGCCTGCGATGCTGATTTATATCAGTAACTGGTTTACTAAATCTGAACGCTCGCGGGCTAATACCTTTCTGATCCTGGGCAATCCGGTCACGGTATTATGGATGTCAGTGGTCTCCGGTTATCTGATTGAGGCCTTTGGCTGGCGGGAAATGTTTATTTTTGAAGGCATTCCTGCGGTTATCTGGGCCGTAGCCTGGTGGTTTATGGTGCAGGACAAACCCTCACAGGCACGCTGGATGAGTGAGGTCGAAAAAGCCGCGCTGCAGGCCGAGTTGCAAAAAGAGCAGGAAAGTATCAAGGCCGTGCGTAACTATGGGGAAGCCTTCCGTAACCGCAATGTGATCATTCTGTGTATGCAATATTTTGCCTGGAGCATTGGCGTTTACGGTTTCGTGCTGTGGCTACCTTCAATTTTGCGTAACGGTACGCAAATGGGCATGGTGGAGGCGGGCTGGTTATCGGCAGTGCCTTATCTGGCGGCGACCATTGCAATGGTACTGGTGTCCTGGGCGTCAGACAAAACCCAAAACCGTAAGTTATTCGTCTGGCCTTTATTGCTGATTGGGGCGCTGGCCTTCCTCGGCTCCTACCTGGTAGGATCGGGCAATTTCTGGCTATCCTATACGTTGTTAGTGATCGCCGGGGCTGCGATGTACGCGCCATATGGCCCCTTCTTTGCCATTATCCCGGAAATGTTGCCACGTAATGTTTCAGGTGGCGCAATGGCCCTGATTAACAGTATGGGTGCGCTGGGTTCCTTTATCGGCTCATGGATTGTGGGTTATCTGAATGGCGCGACCGGGAGTCCTTCTGCCTCCTATATCTTTATGGGAGGGGCGTTACTGCTGTCAGTGGCACTGACGCTTATCGTCAAACCTGCACAAAATAAGGCGCCGTCGCTTCATGGAGCGAAACCGGCCTGAAAGCGTAAGCGTTAGCCTCTTCTCCGGGCGACCTTAGCGTTGCCCGTCATCTATTTACAGGAAGCTATCTGATGAAACCCGCCGTCATTCTATACAAAAAATTGCCTGACGATCTGCGTGCGCGTCTTGCTGAACATGCCACGGTGACTGAAATCAAGGATCTGTCGCCAGAAAGCCAGCAGCAGCATGAAAAAGCGCTGCAGGAGGCAGAAGGATTACTGGGCTCGGGCGGCAAAGTTAATCGCGATCTGTTGGCAAAAATGCCCAGACTGCGGGCCTGCTCAAGCGTGTCTGTGGGCTATGACAACTTTGATGTGGATGCGTTAAATCAACGAGGCGTGGTGCTGATGCACACGCCGACGGTGCTGACTGAAACGGTCGCCGACACCATCATGGCGCTGGTGCTCAGCAGCGCGCGCCGCATTCCGGAGCTGGATGCTTGGGTCAAGGCTGGCAACTGGCAAAAAAGCATCGGACCGGCGCATTTTGGTATTGATGTACACCACAAAACGTTGGGCATTCTGGGGATGGGCCGCATAGGCATGGCGCTGGCCCAGCGGGCGCATTTCGGTTTTGGCATGAAAATTATTTATCAGGCTCGCCGCCAGCACGCGCAGGCCGAGTCACAGTTCGCCGCAGAACGGTGTGAACTGGAAACGCTATTGAAACAGAGCGACTTTGTATGCATCAGCCTGCCGCTGACTGAAGAGACTTACCATTTGATCGGCGCGGAACAGCTGAAACTGATGAAATCCAGTGCGGTACTGATCAATGCCGGCCGTGGGCCAGTGGTGGATGAAAACGCCCTGATTGCCGCCCTGCAGGAGGGCACTATTCACGCCGCCGGGCTGGATGTCTTCGAAAAAGAGCCTTTACCCACTGACTCGCCGCTGCTGTCGTTACCGAATGTCGTGACGCTGCCGCACATTGGTTCAGCGACCCACGAAACCCGATACGGAATGATGCAGGATGCGGTTGAAAACCTGATTGCAGCCCTTAACGGCAATGTAGAGAAAAACTGCGTTAATCCGCATGTCCTGACGTAATCCCCACGGCTTTCCATTGCGCCCGCCGGGAGCGGGCGTTATGGTGGTTCTCCCATTATTCATTACAAATTTTTAACCGCTATGGCCTTTTCTCAGTTCGGCGACAAATTTACTCAGCATTCCGGCATCTCACGTCTGATGGAAGACATGGGGGCAGGCTTACGCACGCCAGGCACTATCATGCTTGGCGGTGGCAATCCCGCGCAGATTCCGGAGATGAACGACTATTTTCAGCAGTTGCTGCAGCATATGCACGATGAAGGCAAACTGAGTGAGGCCTTGTGTAATTACGATGGCCCTCGCGGCAAGGCGGTGCTGTTGGATGCGCTGGCGACGATGTTGCGAGAGCAACTGGGCTGGTCTATCACTGCACAGAACATCGCCCTGACCAACGGCAGCCAGAGCGCGTTTTTCTATCTGTTTAACCTGTTTGCAGGGCGCCGCAGTGACGGCAGCAAAAAACGCGTGCTGTTCCCTCTGGCCCCCGAATATCTGGGCTATGCCGATGCGGGTCTGGATGACGATCTGTTTATTTCGGCCAAGCCGAATATTGAGTTACTGCCGGAAGGGCAGTTTAAGTACCACGTCGATTTTGAACATTTGCCCATGAATGATGACGTCGGCCTGATTTGTGTATCACGCCCGACGAATCCAACCGGTAACGTGATTACCGATGACGAACTGCTGAAGCTGGATGTGCTGGCGCAGCAGCATGAGGTTCCGCTGCTGATCGACAATGCCTATGGCGTCCCCTTTCCGGGCATTATTTTCAGCGATGTCCGGCCTTTGTGGAACCCCAATATCATTCTCTGCATGAGCCTGTCCAAACTCGGCCTGCCTGGCGCGCGCTGCGGAATTATCATCGCTGATGAAAGTACCATCACGGCGATTAGTAACATGAACGGCATTATCAGCCTGGCACCGGGCAGTATTGGGCCCGCTATCGCCTGTGAAATGATCCAGCGTGGCGATCTGTTGCGGCTGTCTGAAGGGGTGATCAAACCCTTCTACCAGCGCAAGGTCATGGAGACGATTAACATTATTCGTCGTTATTTGCCCGCAGAACGTTGTCTGATACATAAACCCGAAGGGGCGATTTTCCTGTGGTTATGGTTCCGCGATTTGCCGATCAGCACGGAGCTGCTGTATCAACGGCTTAAGGCGCGAGGCGTACTGATGGTGCCCGGGCACTTTTTCTTCCCGGGGCTGGAACATGACTGGCCGCACACGCATCAGTGCATGCGTATGAACTACGTGCCGGATGCGGAAAATATTGAACGAGCCGTACAGATTCTTGCAGAGGAAGTGGAGCACGCCTGGCGGGACAGTTAGATCTGCTCCCGGTCTGAACACGGACAGCCCTATGTGAGGTTACCTGGTTATACGCCACGCTGCCTCAACCTGATATTGAGTGGGTGCCGAGGCCTGTTTTTGCATTATCGATAGATGCGATTGAGCTCAGCGCTATTGTGGCCTGAGAAGGGCAAAAGGAGTGTGCTGTGTCGGGAAAAGATATGCTGTTGGCCCTTTGCGTGGTGGTTGCCTGGGGCGTGAACTTTGTGGTGATCAAACTGGGCCTGCAGAATATGCCGCCCTTCCTGCTGGCCGGGCTGCGTTTTGCCCTGGTCGCCTTTCCTGCCATTTTGCTGGTGCGTCGTCCTGCCGTGCCCCTGCGCTGGATTTTACTCTACGGGATGACCATCAGCTTTGGACAGTTTGCGTTTCTGTTTTTGGCGATCAAGCTGGGCATGCCCGCAGGTCTGGCCTCGCTGGTGCTACAGGCCCAGGCGTTCTTTACGTTGCTACTCGGCGCGCTGTTCCTGGCAGAGAAACTCCGCTGGAATCATATCGCGGGCATTATTATCGCCACGCTGGGCATTTTTTTGTTGGCGACCTCAGGAATGGTGGGCCAGAGTGCGGCTGGTATTACGCTCACCACGATGATGCTTATGCTGGCAGCGGCATTCTCCTGGGGGCTGGGGAACATCACGAATAAGATCATTACGCGTCACTATCCGGTGCCGGTGATGTCGCTGGTGGTCTGGAGCGCACTGGTCCCGGTTATCCCCTTTATTGGCTGTTCGCTGCTGTTCGACGGTAAAGCCGCGATAGTCAGTAGCCTGGCGCAGATTAACCTGCAGACGGTACTGGCGCTCGTTTATCTGGCCTTTATCGCGACTATTTTGGGCTATGGCATCTGGAGTACGCTGCTTAGCCGTTATGAAACCTGGCGCGTGGCACCGCTTTCTCTGCTGGTTCCGGTTGTTGGAATCGTCAGTGCAGCCTTGTTGTTGAACGAAACGCTGTCACTCCAACAGGTTGTCGGCGCTGCGGTCATTATTGTCGGCCTGCTGGTGAATATGTTTGGTGGCATGATCAGGCAGCGGTGGTTTATGCGCCCGCAGATCTAAAGTATCAGGCTGAGGTTGCAGGCCTCTGACGAGCATACAACCTCATTTTCTGATTGTTTATCCGTGGGCGTGATGATCAAAGCCATAGAGATCTGATGGATTATCGCGCAAAATCAACAACCTGTCCGCAGACGAAGGTGCCCAGTGCGCCAGTAAATCGAGCATAGCGGCATCATCGGGCTTATCATTTTCTGCTTTTGTCGGATGGGGCCAGTCACTTCCCCATAACAGGCGGTCTGGCCGGCGCCTGACCAGTTCCGCAGCGACCTGGCCGACATCCTCATAACCCGGTGGTCCGATGCGCGACTTGATATAGGGTCCAGACAGTTTTATCCAGGTATTACCCGCGTCAAGAAGACGGGTTAATGTCTGGAAACATGGCGCTTTTGTTCCCTCGGGTTGCGGAACATGTCCCATGTGATCGATAACCAGCTTTGTCGGCAATGCTCTCAGGCGCGATGCCAGCTCAGCCAGTTTTTCACCGGGCGCAACAACCTGAATATGCCATCCCAGTGGTGCGATTCGAGAAGCAAGAGGCTCCAGACTGTCCAGAGAGGTTCCCCCTCTGCTCAAATTAAAACGGATACCACGCACGCCCTGCCGGTCCATTTCTTGTAGCTCTGCATCACTCACCGAAGCGTCGACAACCGCCACGCCCCTTGCCTGTCCACCACTCTGCCTGAGACCGTCAATTAAAAGCCGGTTATCTGTGCCGTAGGTCGAAGGTGTGACAATGACCATGCGGCGAAGTCCCAGCCGGGTTTGTAACTGGTGGTAGTCGGCAAGAGAGGCATTGGCGGGCCGTAAGCTGGCACCGGGCGCAGCAGGGTATTTATCGTTATAAAGGTGCATATGGCAGTCAACGCTGCCTTCGGGAACGTCCAATACAGGTTGTTTTTCTCCTGAGCTAAAAGGTGTGCTGCCGAGGGCGTTAAAAACCGTTAGCGCACCCAGCGCACCGCCGGCCTGTAATATAAAGCGTCGGGTTATAGCCATTAAGAGACTCCTTACATGTTGGAAAGAGTATTTAATGCATCGTCGTGTAACGTTATATTCTAATCTGTCGTTACGGTTAAGTTTATCGCTAAGCGTTTTTGGTCAGCATGATTTATAAAAATAAATTTAATCCTGTGTGAGTGTATAGGTGATGAAATGTTATAGAAAAATTTTTAAGGAAAATAAGTGATGAGAATGGCCAGGGTTGAAGGGGATGTTATTGCATGCGTGTTTTTACGTGAAGCATATAAAATGATTGGTTATCACACATGAGTGGTCATTATTTTCATTGGTAGGGCGTTTAAATATAGAAGTCGGCGCGGCATTATATTTATCAACGACGGGTCAACAGGCATAAATATGGAACGCACTCCTCAGAAAAGATAATTAGCCTGGACAGCCCGCCGGGGAGATGAAAGTATCAATCCACCAAGGCAATGAAAAACCAGAAAAATTGCACGATTTCCTCAGCCTCAAACGTTACTTCCGGGCCGTGGAGCTGTGCTTATTATCATTCACAGGCCGGATGTGATGAAAAAAAACACTACGCCAACACCGCACGATGCGACTTTCCGGCAATTTTTAACCCAGCCCGAAATTGCCCGCGATTTTATGGATATTCATCTCCCTGAAGAGCTGCGCGCTGTTTGTGATCTCAATACGTTAAAGCTGGAATCAGGTTCTTTTGTCGAAGCGGATCTTCGTCAATATTTTAGCGATGTGCTTTACAGCCTGAAAACCGCAGGCGGTGAGGGTTATGTTCATGTGCTGATCGAGCATCAGTCTTCACCCGATAAACATATGGCGTTCAGGCTCCTGCGCTACGCGGTAGCGGCAATGCAGCGCCATCTCGAAGCTGGCCATAAAGCCTTGCCGCTGGTGATACCCGTACTGTTTTATATGGGGAGACGCAGGCCATATCCTTATTCCACCTGTTGGCTGGATGAATTTACCCATCCCGCGCTGGCCGGTAAATTGTACAGCACCCGCTTTCCGCTGGTTGATGTCACGCTAATATCGGATGACGAAATAGCGGGCCATCGCAGTATGGCTGCGCTGACGCTGTTACAAAAGCATATCCATCAGCGCGATCTCGCCGATCTGATGGACAGGCTTGTTCCTGTGCTGCTGTCAGGTTATCTTTCATCATCACAGGTCGTATCATTGGTACATTATATCATGCAGGCGGGGGAAACCCCGGCCGTCGAGGCTTTCATTCAGGAACTCGCCCTGCGGGTACCGCAACATGGAGACGCGCTAATGACCATTGCACAGCAGCTTGAACAAAAAGGGATTCAGAAAGGCCTTGAGCAAGGTATTCAGAGAGGCCGCGATGAAGGGAAACGTGAAGTCGCGCGAACCATGCTACAGAATGGTCTCGATCTTTACACCATAATGAAAATGACAGGCCTGAGCGAGGAAGAACTGGCGCAGATTCAACACTGATTTCTGTGCAGTTGGTCGTTCAGGGCGGTTGTATTCCTGCCTTATTTAGCGCGTTCTCCTTTTTTCAGTCAGTTTCCCTGACCGCGGCGCTTCCTCAGTGACGCGTTATCGCCATCGTAGCCATAAAAAACGGCCACAGCACGTATGCTGTGGCCGTTCTCAAAATGACGTAGCCATTACGGCCGCTTTATTTCAGAATTTCAATCCGGCGAGGTTTCGCTTCTTCAGGCACCAGGCGCTCGAGATCGATGCTTAACAGACCATTTTCCAGACGCGCATCGCGTACGACGATATGGTCAGCCAGCTGGAACTTGCGCTCGAAATTACGCTCGGCGATGCCCTGGTAGAGATACTTACGTTCAGTCTGCTCTTCTGGGTGGGCACCGCGCACGATCAGCACGTTGTCGTGGGCAGTAATATCAAGTTCACTCTGGGCAAAGCCGGCCACCGCAATGGTAATGCGATAATGGTTTTCATCAACCAGTTCGACATTATAAGGAGGATAACCGCCATTGCTCTGATTTTGATTGGACTCAAGCAGGTTGAACAGGCGATCAAAACCGATAGCAGAGCGATAAAGTGGAGACAGATCAAAGTTACGCATAAAAATACTCCTGAATGTCAGCAAGTTTTGGCAACCTTCCACCATTGGACAGGTTGTGTCGTACCGCATTGCCCCTTACGGCGGCAACCTTAACGGCCTGCTATAAAAATGGGTGCGGACAACATCCTTTCAAGGGCCTGTGCGTAATTTTTTCGCCAAATCGGTGAAATGACATACACTCAGGGGTAGATTGCCGGACCAGAACGGACTTCACTATCAGGTGGGAAGGTACGCTGGCGAGCCAACTCAGCCAGGTGTGACCAGGACTGAAGGGATGACGATATGAAAATGATGAAAAGGTTACCGCTGGCTGGCGTTATGTGCTGCGCAGTCGTTTCAAGCGGCTGTTCGAGCGTGATGTCGCATACCGGAGCAAGCCAGGGCTATTATCCGGGCACGCGCGCCAGCGCGGATATTCTGACCGACAGTAACACCAGTTGGGCGCTTAAGCCGCTGGCCCTGGTTGACCTGCCGTTTTCTGCGGTCATGGATACGCTGTTATTGCCATGGGATTACTATCGCAGTGACAGCGACCAAAGCCTGGACTCTCCGCGCGCTCGGGTGCTGCAGAGCGAAAAGCTGGCGCACACTGAAGAAAATCTCGCGCATGCCCAGCCCATGCCCACTATGCAACCGCAACGGTAAACAACTGTCGCCAGCCCTCAATCTCACGCATGAAGGCAATCTGCTTCCCGTCTGGTGACCAGACGACCGCATCACCAGACGGTGCATCACTGCTTCGCACCGTTAAACGCTCACACTCGCCCGTTACCACATGGCAGCGCATAACGCTGTTGTCGCTGATAAAGGCAATGGCTTCGCCGCGAGGCTGCCAGCTAAACGCCGACTGAATACTGTGGGTTAGCCGGGTCACCTGATGTGGTTCGCCGCCATTGGGCGACACGACCCAGAGCTGGATGACCTGCTGGTTATCCGCCATCAAAAACGCAATTTTGCTGCCGTCTGGCGAGCTGCGCAACCAGTGACGAGGCTGTGATGCCAGGCCACGGGTAGTCGTTATTCGACGTTGCCGGACGCCAGCGGGTGGAGCCGGTAAACGATCGCTGCTACCTTCCAGCGGGAAAAAGCCGGGTTTTGCGAAGTCTTCCAGCTTCTCTGGCAGATCGACCACGAACACCTCAGGGCACTTTTCGCCTGAAGCGGAAAGGGTATCGCCTGTAAAGGCGATGGCCCAGCGCTGCCAGCTACCGTCAGGTTTTTGATAGCCTTGGTTGCCAATCCATCCCTCTTCATATGCCCGACTGATCTGATCGCTGCCCGGCTGCGGATTGACGTGGGTTTCACTGACCAACACACAAAAATGGCTACCGTCATATTCTCGTGGGTGCTGCTTTTCTGGCGTAACCGCCCGCAGGGGAACGGCGACGCCAACGTTACGCAGGTCGAGGCGCCGATCCCGTTCGTGCATCACATGATCGTTATAGGTGAAACTGAGACGTGTCCCATCCGGGCTAAAAACATGTACGTGGGAGCCGCCCCGCAAGGCTCCGGCAGTAAAGGGCGGAGTAATGTCACATGCATCCAGATTTTCTGCCTGACCCTTTTCAACGATCACGCCACGGCGATGATGAAAATCGTACTGCCAGTTGTCATCGGGATGTTCAGGCCCATGAATACAAACGTAACGTGGGGGCAATGTCGGACTCACGGTGACAACCCCGACGTGCGCGCCATCCCTTGCCTGATATAACACCTCCACGTCGCCGGTGTTCACATTGACCCGCTCAATGGTCTGGCTGGTAAAAGAGGCACCGGAGGGCCGCACATCAAATGCCAGCCACTGGCTGTCGGCTGTCCAGACGTTGATGTTAGTCAACTGATGATGGCGTGATGCAAATGTGATCTGTTTTTCAGACATGACAAAATCCAGTGAGCGGTAATATTCAGACAAGTTACGCGCGTATTTACCGATGAAACGGCAGCGTCAGGTGCTTTCACTCGCCGTTTCATCCTGCGTCAGGAAAGAATTAAAGTACCCATTTTTCAATCGCGTGCGCGACGCCATCTTCCCTGTTGGTTTTGGTAATAAACTGGGCAATTTTCTTCACCGACTCAATTGCATTGCCCATCGCCACGCCAGTGCCCGCGTAGTCAATCATGGCCAGATCGTTTTCCTGATCGCCTATCGCCATGACGTCTTCCGCTTTCAGGCCCAGTTTTTCTGCCAGCATTTTTACGCCATAGCCTTTGTTCACCCGGCGATCGAGAATCTCCAGGTAGTAAGGCGCACTTTTCAGGATGGTGTAAGTCTGATGCGCCTGCTCAGGCAGTTTTGCAATCGCCGCATCAAGCAGGCCGGGTTTATCAATCATCATCAGTTTCGGGAAACGCGTGGCGGGATCCATCTCTTCTACTGCGCGATAACGTACCGGAATACCGGTCAGGCTGGCTTCGTGAATAGTGAATTCGCTGATGTCTTTGTTTGGCGTATAGAGGTGGGATTTATCAAAGGCCTGAAAATGTACGCCCAGTTCTCGCGCCAGCTTCTCGACATACAAATAATCGTCAAAGCCCAGCGTCACATCCGCCACGACCTCGCCATCTTCGGCCTGATGAACCAGTGCGCCATTATTGCTGATGCAGTACTGTCCGTGAGCCTGCAGATCAAGCTCCTTCAGATAACGCTCAATGCCAACGAAAGGCCTGCCGGTCGCTAACACAATGGACACCCCTTTTTCCCGGGCGCGGTTCAGGGCGGTTTTTACCGCAGGTGTGATCTCATGCTGCGGATTAAGCAGCGTGCCGTCCATATCAATTGCGATCAGTTTTATAGCCATAGCATCCTCGTTGTGTCGGGTTTACTGCAATGCTAGCGCGATTCAGCTCACATTGACCAGTTTGTCGACGCTTTACAGCACGCGTAAACCATTATCTTGTTGCAGCGGGTTCTGCCCCGCGCAGGGCAGGCAGACGTATCGGGCAAAAAAAACCCTTCCGGTGGGAAGGGTTTTGTCTGTCGCAGGGCGATTAGATATCAATATTTGCGGCTTTCAGCGCATTCTCTTCAATGAAGGCGCGGCGCGGTTCAACCGCGTCACCCATCAACGTGGTGAACAGCTGATCGGCGGCAATTGCATCTTTGATGGTCACGCGTAACATACGGCGGCTGTCCGGATCCATGGTGGTTTCCCACAGCTGCTCTGGGTTCATTTCGCCCAGACCTTTATATCGCTGCACTGACAGGCCGCGACGCGACTCTTTCTCCAGCCAGTCAATCGCCTGTTCAAAACTGCTGACAGGCTGACGGCGTTCGCCACGTTCGATATAGGCATCTTCTTCAAGCAGGCCGCGAAGCTTGCCGCCCAGTGCATAGATCTTGCGGTATTCGCCACCCTGCAGGAACTCGGCATCCAGAGGATAATCCGTGTCCACTCCATGTGTACGAACGCGTAAAACCGGCTCAAAGACATTCTGCTCACGGTTCTCACGCACCTGGGCCAGATAGGTACTGCCGTGCGCCTCGCGTGCTGTCAGGTAGCTAACCAGACCGTTGATCCAACTGGTCACCTGCGCTTCGTTGCTGATATCGCTCAGTGTGTCGTGATAAATCAGCGCACGCAGCATGGCCATCGGATAACGACGCTCCATGCGTTTGATCATCTTCTGAGTGCTGTTGAATTCAGCGACCAGTGTTTCCAGCGGTTCGCCGCCTAGCGCGGGTGCGCTGGCGGTGGTATGCAGCGAGGTACCGTCAAGGGCGATAGCAATCTGGTACTGCAGCATGGCTTCGTCATCCTTGATGTATTGCTCCTGCTTACCTTTTTTCACCTTATACAGCGGCGGCTGCGCGATATACACGTGACCACGCTCGATAATCTCTGGCATCTGACGATAGAAGAAGGTCAACAGCAGTGTACGAATGTGGGAGCCGTCGACGTCCGCATCGGTCATGATGATGATGCTGTGGTAACGCAGTTTATCCGGATTGTATTCATCGCGGCCGATGCCACAGCCCAGCGCGGTAATCAACGTGGCGACTTCCTGAGAAGCCAGCATCTTATCGAAACGCGCCTTCTCAACGTTCAGGATCTTACCTTTCAGCGGCAGAATGGCCTGATTCTTACGGTTGCGGCCTTGCTTGGCAGAACCGCCCGCAGAGTCACCCTCCACCAGGTAAATTTCTGACAGCGCCGGGTCGCGCTCCTGGCAGTCCGCCAGTTTGCCTGGCAGGCCAGCAAGATCCAGCGCGCCTTTACGGCGGGTCATCTCACGGGCACGGCGTGCGGCTTCACGAGCGCGTGCGGCGTCAATAATTTTGCCCACAACGATTTTTGCATCGCCCGGATTTTCCAGCAGATATTCAGCCAGCAGTTCATTCATTTGCTGCTCAACGGCCGATTTCACTTCTGAAGAAACCAGTTTGTCTTTGGTCTGTGAAGAGAATTTCGGGTCCGGCACTTTGACCGACACGACCGCAATCAGACCTTCACGGGCATCGTCACCGGTCGCGCTGACTTTGGCTTTTTTGCTGTAGCCTTCTTTATCCATGTAGGCATTCAGCGTACGCGTCATCGCGGCGCGGAAACCCGCAAGGTGTGTACCGCCGTCGCGCTGTGGAATATTGTTCGTGAAGCAGTAGATGTTCTCCTGGAAGCCGTCATTCCACTGCAGTGCGACTTCCACGCCAATGCCGTCTTTCTCGGTTGAGAAATAGAATACGGTTGGGTGAATAGGCGTTTTGTTTTTATTCAGGTACTCAACAAAGGCGCGGATACCACCTTCGTAGTGAAAGTGGTCGTTTCTTGCATCACGCTTGTCTTCCAGACGAATCGATACGCCAGAGTTCAGGAAGGACAGTTCGCGCAGGCGTTTGGCCAGAATGTCGTATTCGAAATCGGTAACGTTGGTGAAGGTGTCATGGCTTGGCCAGAAACGAATGCGGGTACCGGTTGCATCGGTATCTCCCGTAACCGCCAGCGGCGCTTCAGGTACGCCGTGCAGATAAATCTGCTGGTGCACTTTGCCTTCACGACGAATGGTCAGTTCCAGTTTCTGGGACAGGGCGTTCACAACGGAAACACCTACGCCGTGCAGGCCGCCAGACACTTTATAGGAGTTGTCGTCAAACTTACCGCCAGCGTGCAGCACGGTCATGATAACTTCAGCCGCCGACACACCTTCTTCTTCGTGGATACCGGTAGGAATTCCGCGTCCGTCATCCTGAACGGAAACCGAATTATCGGCATGGATTGTCACGACAATATCTTTACAGTGACCGGCGAGCGCTTCGTCGATTGCGTTATCCACGACCTCGAATACCATGTGATGCAGACCGGTTCCGTCATCGGTATCGCCGATGTACATGCCCGGGCGTTTGCGTACCGCATCAAGCCCTTTCAGGACTTTGATACTTGAAGAGTCATAAGAATTCGACATCAACGTTTCTCGCTCATTTAATCTTTAGGTTGAACCGCTATTTTACCCTGTTCCACGCGGAACATCTTGCCCTTTTCGTCAGTCATGTCGATTACATGCTCTGACGAGATGGCGCTGACAAAAACCTGTGCCTGGGTTGCTTTAAGTCGTTCCGCCAGCAGGCGGCGACGGCTGTCATCCAGTTCAGAAGCAAAGTCATCAATGAGGTAAACACAGCGGCGTCCGCTCTGGCGGGTCAGGAACTCGCCCTGTGCCAGACGCAATGCGCACATCAGCAGTTTAAGCTGACCGCGTGAGAGTAAATCTTCCACCGGCGTGCCCTCGGCACGAATACGAAAATCCGCTTTGTGCGGGCCGCTGGCGGTATAAGTCAGGGCGCGATCGCGTTCGAAGTTGCGCTCAAGCAACTCGGCATAATCGCTTTCTTTGTCCCAGCCGCGCTGGAACGAAAAACGCAGATCAAATTCGGGCAGGAACTGTGCACAGGTGGTGACAATTTCGGCCGAGATGGCTGCGCTGTAGTCGGCGCGCCACTGGCTGATTTGCTCCGCCAGCGGCACCAGCTCCTGATCCCAGGGACGAATCTGGCTGTAGCGCGTTACCTGGCGCAACGCCGCATTGCGTTGCTTAAGCAGGCGTCGCAGATTGCTCCAGGCATTAAAAAAACCGGGTGTGTTATGAAAGCAGCCCCAGTCGACATAGGCTCTACGATATTTGGGACCGCCGTTGAGTAAGGTAAAACCTTCCGGCGTGATCAACTGCATTGGCAGCAACTGTGCCAGCTCAGCGACTTTGTGGCCATCGCTGCCATCAATACGCACTTTGCTTTCGCCAGCGCGATTTTTACTGAGCCCGACCGAAAACTCACGTTCCTGGCCTTCCAGCCTGCCGTGCAGCACAAATGCAGCCTGATCGTGGCGAATTACCCGGCCGGCCTGCAAACTGCGGAAAGCACGGCCGTGACCCAGCGTGTAAATCGCCTCCAGCACGCTGGTTTTACCGCTACCATTCGCCCCTACCAGAAAGTTAAATCCTGGCGCTAACGCTAAGTCGGCCTGTTCAATATTACGAAAATCTTTTATCAGCAGGCGGGTTAAAGCCATGAATCAATCCAGCGTGAAGGGCAAATGAGGTTTATCGAATCTCAGTGAGTAAGGACGTCAACGGCACCGCACCTTTTCGCACGGGCAGTGCGCCTGACGCATACAGCGTACGTGACAGGTGCACTGCCCGAATAAAGCCCGTGTGCTACAGACGCATCGGCATGACGACATAGGCCGCTGCCGGACTCACCACATCTTCAATCTGCACGCTCGAAACGGAATCCGTCAGCAGCAGGCGGACATTCTCGCACTTAAGTGCATTCAGCACATCCAGTACGTAACTGACGTTGAAGCCGATTTCCAGCTCGCTGCCGGTATAGCTGACATCCAGCATCTCTTCCGCTTCTTCCTGCTCAGGATTATTAGCGGTAATTTTTAGCTGATTTTCGGTGATATGGAGACGAACACCGCGGAATTTCTCATTAGAGAGGATCGCCGCACGGGCAAAAGCCTGCTTGAGCAGATCGCAGCCTGCCTCCAGCGCTTTATCCGGATTTTTTGGCAGCACCCGACGATAATCCGGGAAGCGACCATCCACCAGCTTAGAGGTAAAAATATAGTCGCCAACGTGCGCGCGGATGTTGCTGCTGCCAATCTGCACCTGAAGCGGTGTATCACCGCCGTCCAGCAGGCGTAACAGCTCGATAACCCCTTTACGCGGCACAATGACTGAATGGCTGGGAAGCGCCTGGCCAATGGGCATGGAGCAGACCGCCAGACGGTGACCGTCGGTGGCGACCGTACGCAGCTCTTCGCCTTCCGTCTCAAACATCATGCCGTTCAGGTAGTAGCGTACGTCCTGATGGGCCATAGAGAACTGCGTGGCTTCGATCAGGCGTTTTAGCGTGGCCTGAGGCAGGGTGAATTCCACCTCGTTCTGCCAGTCATCCAGATTTGGGAAGTCGCTGGCGGGCAGGGTAGAGAGCGAAAAACGGCTACGGCCGGAACGCACTAACATGCGCTCGCCTTCCAGCGTCACGTTTATCTCCGCCCCTTCCGGCAGGCCACGGCAAATATCCAGGAATTTGCGTGCCGGAACGGTCGTCGCACCCGTCTCGTGCGGCTGGGTTAAGGCAACCCGTGCAACCATTTCCATTTCCAAATCGGTGCCGGTCAGTAACAACGATCCTTCATTAACCTGCATCAGCAGATTGCCGAGGATAGGCAACGTCGGGCGACCGCCTAGCGGACCGCTGACTTGCTGCAGCGGCTTTAGCAACTGTTCACGTTCAACAATAAATTTCATAGCGTCACGAAGATAATGTTCTGATGAGATTTGAGAAATCTTCTTTGATGTCGTGGCTTTCTTCACGCAGTTGCTCAATCTTACGGCAAGCGTGAAGTACCGTGGTATGGTCGCGACCACCAAAAGCGTCGCCGATCTCCGGCAAACTGTGGTTAGTCAGCTCTTTAGCCATCGCCATCGCCATTTGACGCGGACGCGCTACCGAGCGCGAGCGGCGCTTAGAAAGCAGGTCAGCGACTTTAATTTTGTAGTACTCAGCAACGGTCTTCTGAATATTATCAATAGTGACCAGCTTCTCCTGCAGTGCCAGCAGATCCCGCAGTGCTTCACGAACGAAGTCGATGGTAATCGCCCGGCCGGTAAAGTTGGCGTTGGCGATAACCCTGTTCAGTGCCCCTTCCAGCTCACGGACGTTAGAGCGTAAACGCTTGGCAATAAAGAAAGCCACTTCGCCCGGCAGGCGGATATCGTTTTCATCCGCCTTTTTCATCAGGATCGCAACGCGTGTTTCCAGTTCCGGCGGCTCGATCGCCACCGTTAAGCCCCAGCCAAATCGCGACTTCAGACGATCTTCAACACCGTTGATCTCTTTTGGATAACGATCCGAGGTCAGGATGATCTGCTGATTGCCTTCTAACAGCGCATTAAAGGTGTGGAAAAACTCTTCCTGAGAACGCTCTTTGTTGGCAAAGAACTGAATGTCATCGATCAGCAGGGCGTCAACCGAACGGTAATAGCGCTTAAACTCTTCGATAGCATTATTTTGCAGCGCTTTAACCATGTCCTGCACAAAGCGCTCAGAGTGCATATAAACCACTTTGGCATTGGGTTTACGCGCAATAATGCCGTTGCCGACTGCATGCAACAGGTGGGTTTTCCCCAGGCCCGTACCGCCATAAAGAAACAGTGGGTTGTAGGCGCCGCCAGGGTTATCAGCCACCTGACGTGCCGCCGCGCGTGCCAGCTGGTTCGATTTACCTTCAACAAAGTTATCGAAGTTATGACGATTATTAACGTTAGAGCGATAAGTGACATCCGCAGGCGCAGGGACGTTGTCCCAGCTTGGGCGGACAATTTGTGCCGGTGCCGGACGGTTTTGAACCGGTGCAGCCGGCGCGCTGACGCTGGCCATCGCTGGCTGACTGACCGCTGCGGCTTGTTGAACCGGGCGCGTGCCCACCTCAAAACGCAACAGAGGTACATTCGCACCGCAGAACTCATTCAGTAGTGCATTGATGCTGTTGAGGTATTTATCCCGAACCCAGTCGAGTACGAAGCGGTTAGGAGCATATAAGGCAAGCGTATTGTCGTTTAATTCAGCCTGAAGTGGACGGATCCACATGCTGAATTCGGTGGCAGGAAGCTCATCCTGCAAACGGGCAAGACACTGTTGCCAAAGCGTAAGTGACACGGCGGACTCCACTCGTACAAATTCGATAAGAAAAGTAGGTGCTAATCTAAGAAACGTTCATTTTGACACAGACGAAAGAAAGCGCCTGCGACCGCTATCAGCGGTTTTCCATCCTGCAATCATTAGAGGATCGTCAGAGGAAGGGCGGATCATAGCGCAAAGCGCGACAGAGATCTTCCCTTTCTACACAGTTTTTATCCTTTTTATCCACAGGACATGAACGCGAAGGAAAGTCTACGCCTGTGGCAGAAAAAACCACCTGGGATCGCGCTGAATGATTCAATTTTTCGGACGATCTCTCGTTTTTGTCTGCGCCTGCGGCAGATCGATCGCAATAAGATCCTGCGCGATCCTTGCGCTTTAACGCAGACCCCGTATAATTCTTCCCCCGGCGTTGTCGCGTAAAGCTCAATGCCCGGACTCAGCGGGCTGTATCCGGGTTATCTGGTACCGCGACAAGCGAAGTAAATTGACTCGGGACTGTACAATTATTACAATCCCGCCTCTTTATTAAAGACACATTGAGGCGTCGGTCTGTTTTTTGGTCCGGAAACGCGTCACCCAGTGAAAATTTTCAAGTTTAGGTAGAAATCGCCATGAAACGCACTTTTCAACCGTCCGTACTGAAGCGCAACCGTTCACACGGCTTCCGTGCTCGTATGGCTACTAAAAATGGTCGTCAGGTTCTGGCACGTCGTCGTGCTAAAGGCCGCGCTCGTCTGACCGTTTCTAAGTAATAAAGCTAACCCTGATGGGTAAGCTCGCATTTCCCAGGGAGTTACGTTTGTTAACTCCCACTCATTTCACTTTCGTCTTTCAGCAGCCACAACGGGCTGGCACGCCGCAAATTACTATTCTCGGCCGCCTTAACGCGCTGGGGTATCCCCGCATCGGTCTGACCGTCGCGAAAAAACATGTGAAACGCGCTCACGAACGCAACCGGATCAAGCGATTGACCCGCGAAAGCTTTCGCCTGCGTCAACATGAATTGCCGTCGATGGACTTTGTGGTGGTTGCGAAGAAGGGTGTTGCCGATCTCGATAACCGTATGTTGGCGGAAGCGTTGGAGAAATTATGGCGTCGTCACTGTCGCCTGGCGCGCGGTTCCTGATCGTCCTGATACGCGTCTATCAACGCGGCATCAGTCCATTACTGGGGCCACACTGTCGGTTTCATCCGACCTGCTCTCAATACGGAATTGAGGCCTTGCGCAGGTTTGGGTTGATAAAAGGCAGTTGGTTGACTTTAAAACGCGTATTAAAATGCCACCCTTTGAACCCGGGTGGTGACGATCCTGTGCCGCCAAAAACCTTTGATACCAGAGAACATTAACGATGGATTCGCAACGCAATCTCTTTCTCATCGCTTTTCTGTTCGTGTCTTTCATGATCTGGCAAGCCTGGCAGACGGACCATGCTCCGAAGCCTTTGCAGACCCAGACCACGCAGAACACAAACAGTGCAGCCGGTGATGCTGCAGGCCAGGGTGTACCGGCCAGCGGCCAGGGTAAAACGATCACCGTTAAGACTGATGTCCTGTCATTAACGATCAACACCCGCGGTGGCGATGTTGACCAGGCTCAACTGCTGACTTACCCGGATAAGTTGGGTTCTGACAAGCCGTTTGAGCTGCTGGAAACCACACCGTCGTTTGTTTACCAGGCGCAAAGTGGTTTAACCGGGCGTAATGGTCCGGACAACCCGAATAATGGTGCGCGTCCGCTGTATAACACGGCTCAGGATCACTTCGAACTGGCTGAGGGTCAGAGCGAACTGCGTGTTCCGATGACGTTCACCGCTGAAAACGGCGTTGTTTACACCAAGACATTCGTGTTCAAGCGTGGCGACTATGCGGTTAACGTTGACTACAACATTAACAATACCAGCCAGCAGCCGCTGGAATTGTCGATGTTTGGTCAGTTAAAACAGACGATCGATTTGCCTAAGCACCGTGATACCGGCAGCAACAACTTTGCGTTGCACACCTTCCGCGGAACGGCTTACTCCACCAGCGAATCGAAATACGAAAAGATTAAGTTCGATACCATCGCCGATAACGAAAACCTCAATACCACCACCAGCAATGGCTGGGTGGCAATGTTGCAGCAGTATTTCGCGACCGCATGGGTACCGCGCACACAGGGGACAAACACGCTTTATACCAGCAATCTGGGTAATGGCGTTGCTGCAATCGGCTATAAATCTGCGCCGGTAACCGTCGCACCAGGTGCGCAACAGACGCTGGATGCCACGCTGTGGGTAGGGCCGGAAATCCAGGACAAGATGGCCGCGATTGCGCCTCACCTTGACCTGACGGTTGACTACGGTTGGTTATGGTTCATCTCTCAGCCACTGTTTAAACTGTTGAAGTTCATTCACAGCTTTATCGGTAACTGGGGCTTCTCCATCATCATTATCACGTTCATCGTGCGTGGCATCATGTACCCGCTGACAAAAGCGCAGTACACCTCGATGGCGAAAATGCGCATGCTACAGCCGAAGATTCAGGCGATGCGTGAGCGTTTAGGTGACGATAAGCAGAAGCAGAGCCAGGAGATGATGGCGCTGTATAAGGCAGAAAAAGTGAATCCGCTGGGTGGCTGCTTGCCGCTGGTCATTCAGATGCCTATCTTCCTTGCCCTGTACTACATGCTGTCTGGCTCGGTAGAACTGCGTCATGCGCCGTTTATATTGTGGATCCACGATCTGTCAGCACAGGATCCGTACTATATCCTGCCGATTCTGATGGGTATCACCATGTTCTTCATTCAGAAGATGTCACCGACCACCGTGACCGATCCGATGCAGCAGAAGATCATGACGTACATGCCTGTGATTTTCACCGTGTTCTTCCTGTGGTTCCCGTCAGGTCTGGTGCTGTACTACATCGTCAGTAACCTGGTAACCATTCTCCAGCAGCAGCTGATTTATCGCGGCCTGGAAAAACGTGGCTTACACAGTCGCGACAAGAAGAAAGCGTAAGACCGTCGCGGGAGGTTTCCCGCGATAAATACGGTTATGCTCAGGCGGTCAAAGCGACCGCCTTTGTTTTTTGTAGTGAGAGAGAATTTATGAGCCATAGCGATACCATTGTTGCTCAGGCAACCCCGCCCGGACGTGGCGGCGTTGGCATTTTGCGCATTTCCGGTCCGCGAGCCGCAGAGGTTGCCCAGCAGATACTGGGTAAACTGCCCAAACCGCGTTACGCCGACTATTTATCGTTTAACGATAGTGACGGTAGCGTGCTGGATCAGGGAATCGCGCTATGGTTTCCCGGCCCTCACTCTTTTACCGGTGAAGACGTGCTGGAGTTACAGGGCCACGGCGGCCCGGTGATTCTGGATCTGCTGCTGAAACGTATTGTGGCGCTGCCTGGCCTGCGCATTGCCCAACCGGGCGAATTCTCTGAGCGGGCTTTCCTTAACGATAAACTCGATTTAGCCCAGGCAGAAGCCATTGCCGACCTGATTGATGCCAGTTCAGAACAGGCGGCACGCTCGGCGGTCAACTCGCTGCAGGGAGCCTTCTCTGTTCGCATTAATCATCTTGTAGAAGCCCTGACGCACCTGCGTATCTATGTTGAGGCGGCCATTGATTTCCCCGATGAGGAGATCGATTTTCTGTCTGACGGCAAAATCGAAGGGCAGTTGAATACGGTCATCAGCGATCTTGATGCCGTGCGTGCCGAAGCCAAACAGGGCAGCCTGTTGCGCGAAGGCATGAAGGTGGTGATTGCCGGCCGCCCCAACGCAGGAAAATCCAGCCTGCTGAATGCGCTTGCCGGTCGTGAGGCGGCCATCGTGACGGATATTGCCGGCACAACGCGCGACGTGCTGCGTGAGCATATTCATATTGACGGTATGCCGTTGCATATCATTGATACCGCAGGGTTGCGTGAGGCCAGCGATGAAGTGGAACGTATTGGTATTGAACGCGCCTGGCATGAAATCGAACAGGCCGACAGGGTGCTTTTTATGGTGGACGGCACAACGACGGACGCAACCGAGCCCGCGGAGATCTGGCCGGATTTTGTCGCGCGTCTCCCGCCTCAGTTGCCGATTACCGTCGTACGCAATAAGGCGGACATCACCGGTGAAGCACGGGGACTGACCAACGCGAATGGCCACGCGCTCATCAGGCTGTCAGCCCGAACCAGCGAAGGCCTGGATACACTGCGTGACCATCTGAAACAGACCATGGGCTTTGCCGATAATATGGAAGGCGGTTTCCTGGCTCGTCGCCGCCATTTGCAGGCACTGGAGCTTGCCGCTACGCATCTTGAACAGGGCAAATCCCAACTGTTGGGTGCCTGGGCTGGCGAGTTGCTGGCAGAAGAACTGCGTCTTGCGCAGCAGGCGCTTAGCGAAATCACTGGTGAATTTACGTCAGACGATTTGCTGGGGCGAATTTTCTCCAGTTTCTGTATCGGCAAATAACACAGCACATGGCCCGTAAGCGGCCCGGTAAAACGAAGCCGTCGCCGTTTACGGGCCAACGCGTCATGTGTTGCTTATTGGTTGTTGTGGCGTAGATTATTGTAGAGTTGGATGTTATGACGCCGTGTTTTCAGCTGGACGTCGACAAGCACATCACGCAATGAGACGGGCTGAAACGCATCCAAAAACGTGAACTCACCGTATAGGTCGAATACTGGATGTTTTCCCTGGAGAGTTATATGACTACATCGCTTGATAATGCCGCGCTAGACACCCTTTTTTACCACGCCCGCACCCATAATCACTGGCAGCAAAAACCGGTCGAACAGGCCCTGCTGGAACAGCTCTACCAGCTCGTTGCCCTGGCCCCAACTTCAGCAAACTGCTCCCCGGGACGCTTCGTTTTTGTCACCTCAGCCGAGGGGAAAGAAAAGCTGAAACCGGCGCTGGCGTCCGGCAATCTTGAGAAAACAATGAGCGCACCGGTCACCGTTATTATTGCCTGGGACAGCGAGTTTTATCAGCATTTGACGATGCTGTTTCAACATGCCGATGCGCGTAACTGGTTTACTAACACGCCAGATTTAGTCAAAGAGACGGCGTTTCGCAACAGTAGCTTACAGGCAGGCTATCTAATTCTTGCAGCCCGAGCGCTGGGGCTGGATGCGGGACCCATGTCGGGCTTCGATCCGCTAAAAGTTAACGATGCCTTTTTTGCCGATACCACCTGGCAGGCGAATCTGTTAATTAATCTGGGCTATGGCATCCCGGATAAACTTCCTCCCCGTCTGCCCCGCTTGAGTCTTGAGCAAGCCTGCCAGTTCGTCTGATATCCCAGCGCGTTACGACTTTTTCGTAACGCCCGTTTCTGCTGGTGACTTCTGCCTGTAGTGAGGGCTCCAGCCTGCTGCTTTTCTGAAAAAAGGGCAAGCTGTATGCGGTAGCCTGGGAAAGCGCTTATAATGGGATTGATGATTATTTGACCATTTTCATGGAGAGACAGATGGCGGGTCATTTTGTTCGTTGGACAGGCAATCCCGGGCAGTTGGTGGCTGATAGCGCCATCCCGCAGGACATCATCGACAGCGCGCAGCATCTTGCGGATAAACGTCGAGGGCGATTTCTGGCGGCCCGTATCCTGCTGGCACAGCTCATGCAGCGTATTTACGGCCTTCATCGTCTTCCGCCTATCGTTAAGCGTCATAACGGCCGCCCGGCCTTTGCGGATCGCGATCTTCCTGACTTCAATATTGCCTACGCGGGGAATACCGTGGGCGTCCTGCTGGCTGAAGAGCGCAGTCAGGTCGGCCTGGATATGGATATCGTGCGGGCACACAGTCGTCAGACGCAGGCGCTGATGGTACAGGGGTTAAGTTCAGGAGAAATCGCCTGGATCAATGCTCAGCAAGATGTGCCTGAGGCCGTGACGCAGATCTGGACGCTGCGCCACAGCGTAATGAAACTGCAGGGCGCAGGTGAAGAAGGGCTGCGTTCGCTACAGCTATTGCCCGGCGCCGGGCGCCTGCGTACAACGCTGCCCACCGACCTGCAGATTCTGTGCGATGCGGAGCCCACGCTGGTGTGGTCCTGTGCTTTATCACCCCATGTGCGGCGCCTGTACTTATGGGAAATCACCGGCGGCGGCCAGTGGTCTGCACTGCGTGATATCGCGTTAGATAAGCCGGATGACGGGACAAAAATGATGCGTCTGACGACGCTGCATGGACGCGCGCTGGCCTCATACTGACCCAGTAACAGGCCGCCAGCGCACGACTTCCCAGGGCGCTCAGTGTGCGTCGATAAACGCGATTTTAAGCACAAACAGTAACGCGACAATCACCACGCAGGGGCTGATTTCACGCCAGCGCCCGGTGCCAAGTTTCATGACACAGTAAGCAATAAAGCCCAGCGCGATGCCTTCCGTAATGGAGAAGCTAAACGGCATCATCGCGGCCGTAACAAAAGCGGGAACGGCCTCCGTCAGATCGTCCCATTTAACCCGCGACAGGCTGGCGGTCATCAGCACGCCAACGTAGATCAGCGCGCCCGCTGCGGCATAGGCCGGAACCATGGCTGCCAGCGGTGATAAAAATGTGACCAGCAGGAACAGAAGGCCGGTGACGACCGCCATCAGTCCGGTACGACCACCAACGGCGACGCCAGACGTACTTTCAATATAGGCCGTAACGGAAGAGGTCCCTGCCAGCGCGCCAGTAACGGAACTGATGCTGTCGACATAGAGCGCCTGTTTCATCCGTGGGAAAGTCCCTTTTTCATCGACCAGGCCTGCTTTATCGGTGACGCCAATCAGCGTACCTGATGAGTCAAACAGATTGACCAGCATAAAAGAGAAGATGATGCCGGCCATGCCAATATTGAACGCGCCCTTGATATCGACCTGACCGACCACAGAGGTGATGGAGGGAGGCGCAGAGAACAGACCCACAAACTTCACGTCGCCCAGCATCCAGCCAATCGCCGTGGTGACGATCATCGAAATCAGCACGGCGGCGTGAATATTGCGTGACGCCAGAATGGCGATAATAAAGAAACCCAGGGCACCCAGCAGCACGTTATGCGAGCTGAGGTTGCCCACAGTGACCAGCGTATCCGGGTTGGCCACAATAATGCCGGCGTTTTTCAGGCCCATCATGGCAATGAACAGGCCAATACCGGCGGTAATGCCCACGCGCAGGCTAAGTGGAATATTGGCGATCATCCAGTAGCGAATACGCAGCAGCGTCAGGATAAGCAACCCCAGCGCGCCCCAAAAGATGGCGCCCATACCGACCTGCCACGAGTAACCCATAGCACCCACGACGACGAAGGCAAAAAAGGCATTGAGGCCCATTGCCGGTGCCAGTGCGACCGGAAGATTGGCGAACAGGCCCATCAGGATGCTGCCGAATGCGGCAATAAGACAGGTCGTTACGAACACCGCCTGGGCGTTCATCCCTGCCACACCCAAAATTTGTGGGTTTACAAAAACGATGTATACCATGGTTAAAAACGTGGTAACGCCAGCAATGACCTCGGTACGAACCGTTGTACCGTGTTCCTGCAATTTAAATACGCGCTGAAAAAGGCTTTGTTTGTTCATGCCGTTTATCCGGAAGAAAATTTCACCGGCGCGTATCCTGGCGATTTTGCCCGGGCAATACAATGATTTTTCGCAACCGATTGCCATTATCACAACGCGTCAGGCTTAGGGTAGAGTGTAGGGGCACCCAACTAAAAGGATGGAGTCAGATGTCAGCAGAATGCGTCTTTTTCGATTGTGATGGTACCCTGGTAGACAGCGAAGTGCTTTGTACACGCGCTTACGTCACCACCTTTGCCCGTTACGGTATAACGCTCTCCCTGCAGGAGATGTTCGAAAAGTACAAAGGGGTGAAACTGTATGACATCATCCGTGACGTTAGCGAGTCGCATGGGGTCAGATTACCGCTGGACGAACTTGAACCCGCCTACCGGAGTGAAGTTGCCCGACTTTTCGATCTGGAGTTGAAGCCGATAGCCGGGGCGAAGGCGTTGGTGGAGCAGATGAACGTCCCGGTGTGCGTGGTATCCAACGGTACGGTCAAGAAGATGCAACACTCGCTGGGATTAACCGGCATGCTGGACTACTTTGCCGAGCGCCTTTACAGCGGTTACGACATTGGTCACTGGAAACCCGAGCCTGAGCTGATGTTTCACGCCGCAGAGCAAATGCGAGTGCCTGTTGAGCGTTGTATTTTAGTGGATGATTCTGAAGCGGGCGCGCGGGCCGGAATCGCCGCTGGCATGCCAGTGTTCTACTACTGTGCCGACGCGCACAACCCGGAACTGGATCACCCGCTGGTCACGGTGTTTACGGATATGGCGGCGCTGCCTGAACTGTGGCGTGCGCGGGGTTGGAACCTGACAACCTAGCCTCAGGTTACCCAGTGGCGCCTGTCCAGCCGACTGAGCAGCATCGCCAGAAGCAGGCTGCCTGCCAGGGTGACCATAAAGACGGCGGGCAGATCCAACCAGGGACGCGTCATATCATCATAGTGATTTGTACGGATGAAATGGATAAACAGCGCGTGAAAACCGTAGATGGGCAGCGAGTAGCGCGAAATCGTCGCCAGGCCAGGCAGAGTGCGTTGATTAAAGGCATTTTTGAACACCAGCAGGGCGCTGATGGCCGCAATAAACACCAGCGGTCCACAATAGAGATACCAGGTATCGTTAAATGCGCCGTTGACGATTAATGCCCGTTTGGTGCCCAGCATAATACCGGTCACGCAGGCCAGGAAGGCCACGACTGCCAGCGCAGTCACGCCGCGCCTGTCTGTTTCCATGGTGCCGATAGCGCGCCCCAACAGCGCGTAGAGCAGGTAATAAATACTGTCTCCGCTCAGATAGAGGTTGATCGGTAACCAGTGAAACCGCCCCCATGACTGATCCATGGTATTGGGATTAGCCAGCACCGCCACAACCAGCACCAGCACCGCCACATAGCGGGGGCGCACGCTTTTGACCTGAATTAAGGGCGACAGGAGGTAAATGCCGATCAGCGCGAAGAAAAACCACAGATGATAAAACACCGGTTTCTGTAGCATTTTCAATATTGAACGGCCTTCACCGATGGGCGTTAGCAGGCTGATATAGACCAGCGCGACGGCGCTGTAAAACAGCAGGCATCCGACGAGTCGCCATAGATGACGGGGTTGTGCGCTGCGTTCGCCAAAGAACAGGTAGCCGGAAATCATAAAAAACAGCGGCACACAGATGCGTGACGTTGAGTTGAGCAGGTTGGCGATGTCCCACCAGTGACCTTTTATCGCCATCGGCCCGGCCAGATACCAGGTGGTGGTATGGATGACGATGACCATCAGGCAGGCAATTGCCCGCAAATTATCTATCCAGTAAATCTTTTGCGACATGGTTTCCTCTGGCGCAGTGCGTCCCGGTGCAAAGCGTAGCCAGTCGCGTTGCAGTCAACAAGCGCGCCGACAGGGATTCAGAACCCTCTGTGCGCAAGATCGCATGAAAAAAGCCAAACGGCACAGGTTAATTTTGCCGTTCAGCATCGCTGTGGCGCTGAACGTCATCCTAAAATCCACTCTCCAGGCTGCGCGGCAGGATTTCCGGCTGCACATCGCGCGGTCAAAGGGTATACTGTCGCACTCTTTTTTTATCTAGCCGAACCGCGTGCGAACTCATCATGCAAAAGTTTGATACCAAGACCTTTCAGGGCCTGATCCTGACATTGCAGGATTACTGGGCGCGCCAGGGCTGCACCATTGTTCAACCACTGGACATGGAAGTGGGCGCTGGTACTTCACACCCAATGACCTGCCTGCGCGCACTTGGCCCGGAGCCGATTGCCGCCGCCTATGTGCAGCCGTCCCGCCGTCCTACCGACGGCCGCTACGGCGAAAACCCGAACCGCTTACAGCACTATTACCAGTTTCAGGTGATCATCAAGCCATCGCCGGACAACATTCAGGAGCTGTACCTTGGGTCGCTGAAAGAGCTGGGTATGGATCCCACGGTGCACGATATTCGCTTTGTCGAAGATAACTGGGAAAACCCTACGCTGGGTGCCTGGGGACTCGGCTGGGAAGTGTGGCTTAACGGCATGGAAGTGACGCAGTTTACCTATTTTCAGCAGGTAGGTGGCCTGGAGTGCAAACCGGTTACCGGTGAGATCACCTACGGTCTTGAGCGCCTCGCGATGTACATCCAGGGCGTTGACAGCGTTTACGATCTGGTCTGGAGCGACGGTCCGTTAGGTAAAACAACCTACGGCGACGTGTTCCACCAGAACGAAGTCGAGCAGTCTACCTACAACTTTGAATACGCCGACGTGGATTTTCTCTTCACCTGTTTTGAGCAGTATGAGAAAGAAGCGCAGCAGCTGCTGGCGTTGGAAAAACCTCTTCCGCTGCCTGCTTACGAGCGCATTCTGAAAGCCGCACACAGCTTTAACCTGCTGGACGCGCGTAAAGCGATCTCGGTGACGGAGCGTCAGCGCTACATTCTGCGTATCCGCACCCTGACTAAAGCCGTGGCTGAAGCCTATTACGCTTCTCGCGAAGCGCTGGGCTTCCCGATGTGCAATAACAAAAAGTAAGAGGCAGCCATGACTGACAAAACGTTCCTGGTGGAAATCGGCACCGAAGAGCTGCCACCGAAAGCATTACGCAGCCTGGCGGAAGCCTTTGCTGCTCAGGTGACTGCCGAGCTGGATGCGGCTAATCTGAACCATGGCGAGGTAAGCTGGTTTGCTGCCCCGCGCCGTCTGGCGTTGAAAATCGCCAGCCTGAGTGCCTCCCAGCCCGATCGTGAAGTAGAAAAGCGTGGGCCTGCGGTCGCGGCGGCCTTCGATGCAGAAGGCAATGCCACTAAAGCAGCGGAAGGCTGGGCACGCGGTAACGGTATTACGGTTGAGCAGGCTGAACGCCTGAGCACCGACAAAGGCGAATGGCTGGTTTATCGTGCCCAGGTTAAAGGTGAGGCTGCTCAGGCATTGCTGCCAGGAATGGTTGCCACTGCTCTGAGTAAACTGCCAGTACCTAAACTGATGCGCTGGGGCGACAGCGACGTGCAGTTTGTGCGTCCGGTGCATACCGTCACCCTGCTGCTGGGCGATGAACTGATTCCCGCCACGATCCTTGGCATTAAGTCAGATCGCGTTATTCGTGGTCACCGCTTCATGGGCGAAAGTGAGATCACGCTGGAGAACGCCGATCAGTATCCGGATGTGCTTGAAAAGCGCGGTCAGGTCATTGCTGACTATCAGGTTCGCAAGGCCATGATTAAAGCCGATGCAGAAGCCGCGGCGCGTCGTTTAGGTGGGGTCGCTGACCTCAGCGACAGCCTGCTGGAAGAGGTGACGTCGCTGGTGGAATGGCCGGTCGTATTGACCGCCACCTTTGAGGAAAAATTCCTTAAGGTGCCGTCTGAAGCGCTGGTTTACACCATGAAAGGCGATCAGAAGTACTTCCCGGTTTATGATGCGGAAGGCAACCTGCTACCAAACTTCATTTTTGTGACCAACATTGAGTCCAGCGATCCGCAGCAGATCATTTCCGGTAATGAGAAGGTTGTACGCCCGCGTCTGGCGGATGCCGAATTCTTTTTTGATACCGACCGCAAAAAGCGCCTTGAAGATCACCTGCCGCGCCTCGAAACCGTGCTGTTCCAGAAAGAGCTGGGTTCGCTGCGTGACAAAACCGATCGTATTCAGGCCCTTGCCGGTTGGGTCGCAGCGCAGATTGGTGCTGATGTGAATCACGCCACGCGCGCGGGCCTGCTGTCCAAATGCGACCTGATGACCAATATGGTGTTTGAGTTCACCGACACGCAAGGCGTGATGGGCATGCACTATGCGCGTCATGACGGCGAAGCCGAAGATGTTGCGGTGGCGCTGAACGAGCAGTACCAGCCGCGTTTCGCAGGGGACGATTTGCCGTCCAGCCCGGTTGCCTGTGCGCTGGCGATTGCCGATAAAATGGACACGCTGGCCGGGATTTTTGGTATTGGTCAGCATCCAAAGGGCGATAAAGATCCCTTTGCACTGCGTCGTGCCGCGCTGGGCGTGCTGCGCATTATCGTAGAAAAAAATCTGCCACTCGATCTGCAAACGCTGACCGAAGAAGCCGTGCGCCTGTATGGCAGCAAGCTGAGCAATGCCAATGCGGTTAATGACGTCATCGACTTTATGTTGGGTCGCTTCCGCAGCTGGTATCAGGAAGAAGGCCACAGCATTGATACGCTGCAGGCGGTACTGGCACGTCGTCCAACCCGTCCGGCCGACTTTGATGCCCGCATGAAGGCGGTCTCACACTTCCGCACGCTGGATGAGGCTGCCGCGCTGGCCGCTGCCAATAAGCGCGTCTCTAACATTCTGGCTAAATCGACCGAACCGCTGAATGACAGCGTGCAGGCGTCGTTGTTAAAAGAGAATGAAGAGATTCAGCTGGCCACCTTCGTGACCGCTCTGAGCAGTAAACTGCAGCCTTACTTTGCAGAAGGTCGCTATCAGGATGCGTTAATTGAGCTGGCGCAGCTGCGCGAAGCCGTAGACAACTTCTTCGATAAAGTGATGGTTAATGCGGAAGACGAGGCGGTGCGGATTAACCGTCTGACGCTGCTGTCGAAACTGCGCGAACTGTTCCTGCAGGTCGCTGATATTTCGCTACTGCAGTAACCGGCCTCGACGACGTTGAAAAGGGACGAGAAATCGTCCCTTTTTTATTCTGTGTGTCCCGTCTTGAATAATCGAGGTACGTTGCCCATCGACAGGGCGATATGTGAAATCTCATCTGTAGAGCATGTTTATATTCAGGCGCTGCAGCCGGTTACCGGCACAGGCGGCGCTATCCGCGAGTCTCTCTCAAGCCGCCAGGCATTGTGGCGGCACAGCCCGAATGCCCGCTTTAAAATGTCCAGGTAACGCCTGAAGAAAGCGTCCAGTAATACTGTTGATCCGTCATCGGACTGTCGCGAAGTGCGCCAGTCAGGAAGGTGACTTTGGGCTGAAGATAAATATGCAAAGGCGTAACCGGGTGCCAGTCAAACGCCAAAGCAAGCCACGGCGTAATGCCCTGATGACGCCAGGAAGGTAAACCGCTGCGCTCGGATTCCTGAGCGTTCACGCCGTAGTAATAGCTTGCCTGCTGCTTATTCAGCCAGTCCACCCCAACCTGCGGATAAACGTCCAACTGCATGAACGACACCTGGCCCGCCCATGCGACGGTTCCCAGTAATCCCCGGCTTTCATTCAGCGTATCCGCAGAGAGTTCCGTTCTGAAAGCACCGACGGGGGTTATCTTTTGATAGCTGATGCCGCCCATCATGGTGCTGTGGCGGATGTCTAGCTGTCGAAGCGCCGGGTCAGATGACTGGCCGGGATCGAATTCGTTATCCAGATACCACCAGCGCGCCTTTAGCTGTGTGGTGTCATCTTTGATCAAATAGGCGCCGACTTCGGTGCCGTCAATATAGACATGGTTGTTGTCATATCCTACATAAGGCAGACCTGAAAACTGCGTTTTGTACTGGCGATAAGGCGTAAAGTTCGCCTCGCCCTGGGCGCCCAGCGTCAGCCCCTCAGCCCAGGCCTGTGTGATATTACCGACCAGGAGGCAGCACAAGGCCATTCTGAAGTGTGATCGCATGATAGTGATTTGTCCGGTTTTCGTCTGTCTGAGGCAGTGGGCTGCCAGGTCTCACAGCCCATGACGAGGCCGGAGCGTAAATAAAAAAACTGAGCGTGGTAATGAACTGCCTTTTACCCTGGCTTACGGCCCGCGCGCGCCGGGCCGCTTCAGGACAGGGCCTGAGCGAAAGATATAGCGGACTCGCTGCAGCAATGCAAGGCGCGGCGATGCTTATTCTTACCGGGTTCATCCCCTGATTACCGCTACCTTCTCTGACTACTGGGACGTAACATCAATCAATCGTCAATCGGTCCTGAATTCCGTCAATTTTATCCCTTTATTTATTGTGGTAATAAGGTGTTTTTGTTAAGGTCCCGTTCCGCCAGATAACCGTTAATTTCGCAGGTTTACCGCGATCTAATGATGTTTTTCCCGTGAGTGGCAAGGCTTAAAAAGAAAATATCTGGCGCAAACAGGCTGTTTCATTTCGGATGAGACAGGGCTGAATAATACTGAACTCACAGCCCTGTCTTGAAAGGATAAGGCTGTCTGTATCAGAGAATTAACAGGGTGCGATGCGCCACCTGTTTTTTATTATCAGGACTGTTGTATGAACAAGGTGATTATTTCCGCTATTTTCTGTGCGCTGCTGAGTGGTGCGGTGCCCGCAGTGGCAAGTCAAACGCTGTCTGTAGGCTATGCGCAGAGTAAAGTTGAAGATTTTAAAAATATGCCCGGTGTGAATCTGCAATATCGTTATGAGTGGGACTCGCCGGTTAGCGTAGTGGCCTCTTTCACCACTCTGGAGAACAGTGAGGACAGCAACAGTTCTTTTTTTCAGCGCCATACGTCCGATCACGTAAGCGCAAAATATTATTCTTTACTGGCGGGGCCGGCATATCGTCTGAATCAACGGGTCAGTGTTTATGCGCTGGCCGGCTTTTCCCATGCCGCGATGAGCCGCCAGTATCACGGCTATGATTCTCAGGGAATGCCTCAGGACATCCAGTTTTCGGAGACGACCAATGCGTTGGCTTACGGGGCCGGTATTATCATTAACCCGGTTAATTATCTGTCTGTAACCCTGGGTTACGAAGGTTCCCGCACCCGGGTTGAAGGAGAGCAACGCGCTGTTAACGGCGTTAATCTGGGGGTGGGTTACCGTTTCTGATTGCACGTTTATGCAGATTTGCTCTGCATCCTTCGCGGCGTGCCTCTCACAGCTTCAGAATACGCATAACGCCGCTGGCCCTTCAGAAACCCGGCTACTGGCAACTTGCTGCGCCGAGTGATCAGGATGCGGGCGGCGTGGTTCGGGCAAAGCTTTCGCGCTGAAACAGGTTTTCTGCCAGCTTGACTAACGCCGGGCGGCCAACGCACCAGTTCGGCACGACGCGACGGAAATTCAGATAACCGATCATGCAGCCCGTCGCAATATCCGCCAGATTAAGTGCGCCAGTGTTGATCCATTTTCCTTCGTTCACGGAGGCTTCCAGGCTGTCCAGGCCACGCTGAATCTTTTCACGATTACGCAGTAAAACCTCTTCTGACTGCATATCGCCCGGACGTAACTGCTCACGCACAATCACCAGCGCCGCGTCACTAATACCGTCAGCTAACTTCTCGAGCTGACGAACGTTTAACGATGCGAGGGAAGTGTCAGGTAATAAAGCAGGCGTCGGGCTGCGCTGTTCCAGGTACTCAGCGATGATGCTGGAATCGAACCAGATCTGATCGTCCTCCGCGACCAGTGCAGGCACTTTTCCCAACGGATTATATTGCGGAACGTGGCTGTCATCGCTGTAAGGCGAAGCATTAACGAATTCAAACATCATACCTTTTTCCAGCATGATGATAGATATCTTGCGTACAAAAGGGCTGGTATAGCTGCCAATCAGTTTCATTGCGTAGCTCCGTTTAGCGAGGTTTTTTAGCAATAGCTATTCACCAGGGAACATAAAGGGATTCAGACTGCTTCGTGTAAAGCCTTCCTGCTCCATACGGGCATCCAGCACCAAAGAAGCGAGATCGTCCGCGACGGGTTCAATTGCCGGATTCTTTTGCTGGTACAAGATTTTCAGATAGCTACCACAGTCACCACAGCTTTCAGCTTTTACTGCTGCATGTTCACTGTCCAGCGACCAGTAGTGAAGATCGCGGGATTGTTCGCAGTTTGTGCACTTGCTACGCACCACGTACCACTCACTTTCGCACAGATTGCAATGCAGGTAACGTGCGCCTTCGTCGGTGCCCATATGAACCATGCTGGCAACGGGCATGCTGTTGCACACCGGGCAGTACTGGCGTTGATTGCCCATCTCTGCCTGTGCTTTACCCGGTATCAACGCCGCCATTTGCGCCCAGTAAATTGACAGTGACGCCCAGATAAAAGGCGCTTTGTCGCTACTGACCTGAGCATACTCGCCCGCAAAGAGTGCGCTGGCCATCGTTTCCAGCTCGCTGGCAGATGCTTTTTCCAGGTTCTCCAGCACTGCCAGCGCCTGGCCGCTCATCTCGGGTTTAAGTTCCGCAATCAGCGAATGCAACAGGCGGTGCCAGTGCGTATCCCGCGGTAAAGTATGAATATCCAGCGGCGGTTTGCCTTCCTGAGCACTCTGTACCAGGCGGGCATGAAGATTCATCTGCAGCGGATGGTCATACAGCACAATTTCCTGCGCCTGGGCTATGACGGCGGCAAAGCGTAAATAATCGCCCAGTGGATTTTTAGCGGCCAGATCACGCAGTCGCGCGGCGCGGCGGCTGTATAAACGCTTCAACTGGGGGAAAAGTAACGGCGGGATTGTCTCCGCTGGATTTTTTTCGCTCTTCTCCAACTGATCTTGCGGGATAATGCGGATGCTCATAGAGGGCATTTTCCTGTTTTGTTGGCTGATTACGCGATTCACGACACCAGCAAGAATAGGTTTTCAGTCGTGGCTCAGGCCATTCGGACGGTGGCTTTGTCGCCGGTTTTACGTTTTTTCTGTTGCGGTTATCTCCATCATGACAGGACTCGTCGTCAGTCAGAAGATTGCAGCATTTCAGGATCTCATCAATGTTCCCGACAGGCTGATCATAGCAGTCCAAATCCCGCCCTTGTGGATGAAATGTATTTTTCCCGAGGCTGGATGATTTCATACAGATAGACATCGAGCATGCCGGGCCAGCCGCGCGCCATTTCACGCTTTATGCTATCAGGGTGCCATGCGCTTGTTGCTCTCTGTCAGCAGGTTCAGAATAGGCACTATTCAGCATAACGGAATACTATTACCTTTCAATCATTGCGGAATCAGCCAGGATCAGAAAAAAGTGAATAAAAACGAGGCGAGAAGTGATGCTGATGTAATCGTGAATGCCGGTCTGCGTGAAACTCTGGTGTGGCAACGTGACGATTTACATCACTCCCGGGCTGACTGGCTAGCGGAAGAGGTTCCCGTGGCGCTGGTTTATAACGGCATTTCCCACGTCGTGATGATGACAACGCCCAAAGACCTGGAGGCTTTTGCCATCGGTTTTTCTCTCTCTGAAGGCATTATCGATGCGCCGGCAGATATCTTCGGTATGGATGTGGTCGCGGGTTGCAATGGCATTGAGGTACAGATTGAGCTATCCAGCCGTCGTTTTATGGCGCTGAAAGCGCAGCGACGGGCCCTGGCGGGGCGGACCGGCTGTGGCGTTTGCGGGGTTGAGCAACTGGACCAGATTGGTAAGCCGCTTACGCCGTTGCCGTTCACCCAGCGGTTTACGTTAGCGCATCTGGATCGCGCACTGGGGCAACTTAACCAGTTTCAGCCAGTGGGGCAAAAAACGGGCTGTACCCATGCAGCGGCCTGGATACAGCCTGATGGTGTGCTGATTCACGGCTGCGAGGACGTCGGTCGTCATGTGGCGCTGGATAAGCTGTTGGGCTATCGCAGTCAGGCCGCCTGGGGCGAGGGCGCCCTGTTAGTTTCCAGTCGCGCCAGCTATGAGATGGTGCAGAAATCTGCAATGTGCGGCGTGGAGATTCTGTTTGCCGTCTCCGCTGCGACCCGACTGGCTGTTGAGGTTGCAGAACGCTGCAACCTTACCCTTGTCGGTTTCAGTAAGCCGGGCCGGGCGACCATTTACACTCATCCACAGCGGCTGATGTAAATGCTGAGCAGCGCGAATGAGTGCCTGCAGAAGCGGTTATCAGGCCGTCACGGGCTCGCTGACTGCGCCTGCGCGAAGCCCGTTTTGCGGTCAGCATCAAACGAAAAATGCGCAGTCTTTGCATGTTTTTTCAAAACCTTATGTTTAATAGGGCATTGATTACGCTTTTACCGATCATGAATTTAACTATAATGATAAGACTGCTTACGCGGCACGTGCCGACATTGTCGTGCTGCTCAAACACTAAATGGAGAGGAAGAACATGAGTTATTCACTGCCATCCCTGCCTTACGCCTACGACGCACTGGAACCGCACTTTGACAAGCAGACGATGGAAATCCATCACACCAAACATCATCAGACCTATGTCAACAACGCCAATGCGGCGCTGGAAGGCACTGAATTTGCTGATCTGCCCGTTGATGAACTGATCACTAAGCTGGATCAGCTGCCAGCAGACAAAAAAGGCCCGCTGCGCAACAACGCAGGTGGTCATGCTAACCACAGTCTGTTCTGGAAAGGCCTGAAAACCGGCACGACCCTTCAGGGCGAACTGAAGGCGGCTATTGAGAAAGATTTTGGTAGCGTTGAGAAATTCCAGGAAGAGTTTGAGAAAGCGGCGACCACCCGTTTCGGTTCAGGTTGGGCCTGGCTGGTTAAAAAAGGCGACAAACTGGCCGTGGTTTCCACTGCTAACCAGGATAATCCACTGATGGGCGAGGCCGTCGCTGGCGTTTCTGGCTATCCGATCATTGGTTTGGATGTGTGGGAACACGCCTACTACCTGAAGTATCAGAACAAGCGTCCGGACTACATCAAAGCGTTCTGGAACGTGGTTAACTGGGACGAAGCGGCAGCCCGCTTTGCATCGGCTAAGTAAGCGATAACCCAAGAGACCTGACCGGCAGAACCTGTTCTGCCGGTTTTTTTTCGCCCGAACATCAGGTTTTCGTCCTTTTCCGGTCTGAATGTTGCCATTGCGATAGCTGATGCTGCGCTGCCCGCACCGCTTCCCACCTTTAAAGCCCAACGTTCGAAGTCAGTTAAACCAGAATTAAACGAAGCGTCAGTTTATCCCGGTAAGTTTTTAACAATTTGAGTCATTAACCTGTCGTTGATGTCGCTCGTTTTATCATCAGCGCCACTATCAAATTAATAAGAACTTATGCCATGTCTATTTATACTACACACGAGCCGGTTGCTGATTCGTATGCCTCTCTTTTTTTTCAATTGGTCAGCGGAAAGTACGTGCCAAATAAACGTTGGCTAAGCCGTCAATTCCGTTTTAAATTTGCCTTAAGGACGCTGATTGCGCCCGTGACCACATTGCGCTATTTACAGCAGCTCTCAGAGTTACCCCGGTTTTCGCAATTAATGCGTGTGCAGGGAGTCTTACCCGCGAAGTTACATCGCCCTTATCTGCGTGCCGGAATGGGTGTAGCTGCACGCGCCCAGGCTATTCTCGACCATTATCATTTAATGAACAGCCTGGATAATCTTCAACTTCGCCAGGTTTTACAAAGTGGCGAAGAGAGCGTGCTGGCCAGGCTGAAGGGTAAAAATGATGAAGATTTTGTTATTGCCTGTAGCTCAGGTTATTACGATCGTGAAGGTGAAATAACCTTAGTCTTGCGTTATCAGGGAGAAGGCTTAGCCTCACTTTCATTCACGATCTTGAACGAGGATAACGCGCGCACACTCTTAATCGGTGGCTTACAGGGACCGCGTAAAAGTATCAGTAATGATGTTATTCGTGATGCAACCAAAGCGGCACATGGTTTATTTCCTAAACGCTTATTGATGGAAGTCGTCTTTATTTTATCTCAGCAATGTGGTGTCAGGAAAATAGCGGCGGTAGGGGATGAAACGCATGTTTTTCGCAGCCTGCGTTATCGCCAGAGTAAAGAGGATAAATTCCATGCCAGCTACAGCGATTTCTGGCTGACGATCAACGGAAAGGAGCGTGCTGACGGCGTCTTTATGCTGCCGCTGGCGCTGCCGCGTAAAACGCTGGAAGAGATTGCCAGTAAGAAGCGTGCGGAATACCGCCGTCGTTATACGCTGCTGGATACGCTGGCAGAGCAGGTTGGGACTGCTACTGGCCAGCAAAACAGCGATCGGGCCGCCGCCTGAAACATGATCAAAAGGCGTTTTTAGCAAATCCGGTCATAACGCTAAGCCCCATTTCTCGTCCCAGCGCGGTCATTGGATGCACCACCACCAGGCCGCGCACGCTTTTCTTCAATGCGCCTAAATTTGCCTGCTCTTTTTTCGTAATTTCGCGGCTGAACGGCAATTTTTGCAGTTTTTGCGCTTCCAGGCTCAGCTTAACGTCACGCTGACTGCGAAGACGCTCAATTTCCGTTACCAGCGTTTCTTTCTCTTTCAGCAACGCGCCCAGCTTTTCAGCATCACCGGATTCGAGTAACTGAGGCTCTTTACGATTCAGCGCGTCAAGTTGATCGCTGAGACGTTTAATTTCGTTTTTTTCTTGCTCTTTCATGACAACAACTCGTTGAGGAAAACAGGCTAAGGATACACCAAATTTAACGTAGATTCTCGGTGGTTAGCGTGAAAAGGGGAGCCTTGAGGCTCCCGGCGGGATTTAGCTGACTGACTTTTTAAACGCCTGTTTCATACTAATGCGGGAAATCAGTTCGGTGAGTGACAGGACCATAGTGGAGCGTACCATCTGCAGATAACGTTGCTGCTGCATCGCCTGTAGTGCTGCATCTTCAGCATGAAATGTGGGAACGGGGGGCCAGGCCGCCACGCAGTGCAATTCACCAAAGGGTCCCAGAATTTCATCATCAGTAAAACGGTAATCGCCCGCGTCATGATTGAGTTCTTCACGCAGCGCCAGCAGTAACTCACAGTCTTCATATTCATGCCGACTAATCACGCCAAGGCCATAGATCAGCTTGAGCCTGACGGAGAGCTCACCTAACGGACCGTCACCCAGCAGCAAGGGCTCTACGGCGTATTTCACCGCGTAGTCATCTTTACGGAATACCTGCAGCACCAGCACATTGACGGCTTCAGCTAACAACTCGACAGCGGCGAACAAAAAGCTTCTCACCGAGCGTCCAGCGTTCAGGCGTTCAAGCACCCGGTTTTCAAAAGCCTGCTTTTCTTCCATTCTTGCCTGCATCAGTGTAGTGCTGCTGTCGGGGGCCCGTTTATTGCCCCCGATGTGGGTCGCTAACATGGGGCTATTATGCCATGGCGTGCCAGGCACTCACGGCCTCTTTTATTATTTCACTCTCAGCATCCAGTCCTGAAACCTGCGCTAAGGTTGCCTGCGGGCCTTTTTCCGCCAGCAGCGCGGCTAACTCCTGCGCCTGGGGATCCTGATCGCTATGATAATGCATTGCAGCAGCAATGCCCTGAACCAGGTTGGCATGCGGCAGGCCATATTCCAGCGTGCCGAGTGTCGGTTTAATCAGGCGGTCGCCTGCGCTCAGCTTGCGGATTGGCTGACGACCTACGCGTTCAACGTCATCTTTCAGATAGGGATTTTCAAAGCGGCTAAGAATTTTTTGAATATAAGCAGCATGCTTGTCTGCTTCGAAGCCGTAGCGTCTGATTAGTACCGCGCCACTTTCTTCCATCGCACCCTGGACGACCGCGCGAATATTCTCATCGAGAATGGCATCGCGAATAGTCTGGTGCCCCGCCTGTTGCCCCAGATAGGCCGTAATTGCGTGGCCGGTATTCAGGGTGAAAAGTTTACGCTCCACAAAGGCCATCAGGTTATCGGTCAGTTCCATGCCCGGAATGGTCGGCAATTCGCCTTTAAACTGGGTTTTGTCCACAATCCATTCGCTGAAGGTTTCCACCGTGACTTCAAGCGGATCCTGAGTGCCTGCTTCAGAAGGGGGAACAATACGGTCTACCGCTGAATCCACAAAGCCGACGTGTTGTTCGAGCCAGACATGATATTCAGAAGGTAGCGCCTGTAGCACGTGCTGCTTAAGCTGGCTGGTTCCACGCACCATATTTTCACAGGCGATAATATTTAACGGCCGAACATTGCCGTTATCACTGCGTTTGGCCAGACCTTTTGCCACGCTGGCAGCGATGCGCTCAAGGATTTGCGGACCAACGGCAGTGGTAACGAGATCGACATCCGCGATCAGTCCAGTAATGTCGTCGCTGGTGCTGTTCACGGCGCTGACGCCCTTAACCACTTCAACTTTGGCCTGTTCACCTACCACATGCACGGGATATTCATGACGTGCATTAAGGGCATCCAGCACTGCCTGATTCACATCTGCAAAAATCAGCTCAATACCGGCATCTGCCAGCAGTTTGCCGATAAAGCCACGACCGATGTTGCCTGCTCCAAAATGTAACGCTTTCATAAAATTGACCCATATCAAATAACGATGGGGCGGGCATGTCCGCCCCCAAAAAATGGGACGGGCACAACCGCCCCAGGGAAATGTCGGACCCGATTATGCTACAGCGGGTTTGCCTGATAACAGATCCAGAACATCCTGTACACTTTCTGTACGTGCCAGTTGTTCAATGACCTGCTCATCATCGAGCGCGTTCGTCAGGCTGGTAATCACCTGAATGTGCTCGTTATTGCGGGCAGCTATACCAATCACCAAACGTGCCACTTCATCAGGTTCCTCGCCAAACTGAACGCCGGCAGGGTACTGGCAGAAAACCACACCCGTTTTCAGTACACGGTCTTTCGCTTCAACGGTACCGTGCGGCACAGCAATCGACTCGCCAAGATAGGTTGGCGTCAGCTTTTCGCGCGCCAGCATGGCATCAATGTATTCGGGTTCTACGTAGCCGCCTTTGACTAACTGCTCACCGGCAAAGCGAATCGCCTGCTCTTTATTGCTGGCACTCAGCCCCAGGAAAACGTTGCTCTGGCCGAGTTTAAACAGGTTGGCATGGCTGTCATCGTAGCTGTCACCCAGCGTCTTCTGTACGGCTTCGCGGTTAGCTTCACTGCGATTAGCCGCCACCAGGCGCTCGGTCAGCGTGCTATAAAGTGCACTATCCAGGAAGTTATTTAAGGAAATGTGCTGGGCATGAGGCGCCTGACGGATGGCTCGTTCAGTAAGATCGCGATGGGTAATCACCAGATCAACGTCACCCGGTAAGGCATTAATCGCGCTGTTGGTGACCGACACGTTACTCAGACCTGCATCATGGACCTTCTTACGCAGGACACCAGCGCCCATGGCGCTTGAGCCCATACCTGCATCGCAGGCCACAATGATTTTACGCACATGGTCCAGATCTACGCTCATCGCGTCGCTCGCAACCGGCGCACCTGTCAGACTCTGACCTTTTGACTGCGCTTTCATATCACGCATACGCTGCGTCGCCGCTTCGATATCGTCATCTTCTTTCACTTTGCTGGTCTTCAACAAAATGGCAGAAATCACAAACGACACCGCAAATGCAGCAAAGATGGCGGCGATATTGGCAAAGTAAGCTCCTTTTGGCGTCATGGCTAATACGGCCAGGATAGAACCTGGTGAAGCAGGCGATACCAGACCACCGTGCAGTACGGTCAGCGTAAAGACACCGGTCATTCCGCCAAGGATGACGGCCAGCAGCAGGCGTGGTGCCATCAGCACGTAAGGGAAGTAGATCTCGTGAATGCCGCCCAGGAAGTGGATGATCGCCGCGCCCCCAGCAGACTGTTTAGCACTGCCCCGACCAAAAAACATATAGGCCATCAGCACGCCCATCCCCGGACCCGGGTTGGCTTCGATCAAGAAGAAAATTGATTTCCCTGCTTCACTTGCCTGCTGAATACCCAGAGGTGAGAAAATCCCGTGGTTAATCGCGTTGTTCAGGAACAGGATTTTTGCAGGTTCAACGAAGATTGACGTCAATGGCAGCAGGTTGTTCTGCACCATCAGGTTAACGCCCGTGGCAAGAATGTGTGAAAGACCTTCAACCAGCGGACCAATCGCCATAAAAGCCAGCATGGCCAACAGCATACCGATAATACCGGCAGAGAAGTTGTTCACCAGCATCTCAAAGCCGCTTTTGATTTTACCGTCAACCATACGGTCAAAGGATTTGATCGCCCAGCCGCCAAGTGGGCCCGCAATCATTGAGCCGAGGAACATCGGCATATCAGCACCGACAATTACCCCCATCGTAGTGATTGCGCCAACCACCCCACCGCGATCGCCACCGACCAGGCGTCCACCGGTATAACCGATCAGGAGTGGCAGCAGGTAAGTGATCATTGGGGCGACCAGTTTCGCCAGCGTTTCGTTAGGGATCCATCCTGTTGGAATAAACAGCGCGGTGATAATACCCCAGGCGATAAATGCGCCAATGTTAGGCATCACCATATTACTCAAAAAGCGACCAAAGCTTTGTACTTTGACCTTTACTGATGAGGACATAAGCCCACCCCTTGTTGAGACGCGCTGCAACAGGAGCGCGCGTTTGTTTTTGTTTAGCCACTACGGCGATGAGCCGTCAGTATTACTGTATGCAGGCGGACTTTATCACGCGAATAGTGGACTGCGTAGTGCACGAGGCTTAGTGTGATTTAGGTCACATTTATGTCGGGGGGATGGGGGGTTATTAAGTGACTTTTATCACAGAAATGAGCCATTACGGCGATAAGACGACGGATTTTTAGCCATCGAAATCGATTTATAGTGATTGCGATCACATTTATGGCGTTGAGCTTTGTTTGATAAATGAGATTAAGATCACAATTTAATTTAATGAAAAACGGGCCGGATCACATTTTGATCAGGCCCGTTTGAATGCGGAATCATGATTTCACGTGGCTCAGGTTAGGCGGTGAATGATCCGTCCCCTGCACGCCGATTATTGCAAATTACCCTGTACTGCATTTTTAGCCTGGCTCAGCGCTTGCACATTAGCTGATAAGCTCGTCATTAAGTCATTATATTGCGTCGCCTGTTCCTGAGTTGGGAACTGAACGCCACCGTTATTGAAACTGACGCGCGTTCCCTGAGCCTGCAAAAACTCACCTGTCTTTACAGCATCCTGGCTAAGTGCCTGCAGTTTGGGTAGCAATGGGATCAACTGGCCAGCAGGCTGCGTCACCACTTTGTCATACGCGGTATCGAAGACTTTTTTCAGGTCGTCGTTTTGCTTAAGCGCGCTTTTACTTTTATCTGCCTGCATTTTTGCGGTTTCCAGTTGCTGGGTAGCCACCGTCAACGCGCTGTTGGCCTGGGCCAGTGAGTCGTGGCGGCTCAGATAGTCCTGCGGCACATGAATAGCAGAAAGTTCATCCACCACCGGACGCATCCCCTGATCCACAGCTTTGTTCGCCTGCTGCGAGAAGCCATAAAGAATGGCGTAATCACCGGTGAAAGGACCAAAACTTTGTTTCTGATTTTCACTCAGGCTGGGTAGATGTTCACCGCTACGCATAACGGTATTTTGCAGAAAATCGATAAACGCTTTGCGCTGTTCGCCCTCTTTATCACCACATGCGGTAAGTTGCAGCACAAGAAGCACGCCAGTCAGCAAAATGCCGCTGCGTGCCAGGATACGGGAAATGCCTGAAGCCATGGGTTCAACTCCTGTCGGTAAAACTGGCTGATGTCCGGATAAGCAGTGGCCTAAAGAATAGAACAAAGGATAACGGCCACACAATGCGAAAGCGCGATGTAAGGCCATAACCTGTAAGAAAGTTTGCCTTAAGCGTGTTTAAGATGATGTTACAGGCTTATGGTGTCAGAAAAGAAGGCCAGCGCATCCGCGACTCAGGCTTTTTTGCACCGATAACGAGCCCGCGCGAAGGGAAGCTAACGGATCCGTAAGTATAGGTCATAAATAATTAATTCCATCTTATGTTTCGAGCGACACAGATGTTCCATCTGAATCGTTAACGTTAAACGTCCATTAACGAGTTGCCCTAAAATTGTTCGTCTGCATTAAAGTGGTGCAAACGCCTGCATGAACGCAATCACTGGCACGAATCGCACAAATTATCGTGTTCACTATAATTAAAACGTCATGTTGTCCTTCGATGATAAAGCTGAGTCCCTTTTCAGCGCTTCCGGCGCCACCTACGTCAGGGCTGGCAAGTGTTTTTTTATTTTGGAAGCAAGAAAGGCGTGATGGCTGACAGCACTCTCCAGCCAGTATGTGTTCAAAAAATGAAAGTCTGGCGCATATTTTGCAACCAACTCACAGAGCCGGTGCGGTTATCCTGGCCAGTTCATCACCTGATTGCCGGCCATAAAGAAAACGCGACCAGCGCTGTTGACAGACGCTGTGGTAACAAAACCAATCGCTTCAAAAGGTTAAGTTGCTTAACCATTTTTCAGAATTGTAAAGTTAAAAAAAATGTCTAATTTGCGCTGCAAATTGTCAGGTATCTATCCATACTTAGTCTCCCGGCATTTGTGGCATTGTGTTGACATGTTTAACAGCAATGCAGGTCAGGCTGTGTCCCATAAGGGTTTTCTTACAATAAAAACAAACTCTTAAGGGATGCAGCTTGCTTAATCCGGTTTCTGAGCCTGATTTCAGGTTCTTGTACCTTCTTTCACGTGATTCATAGTGAGTTTTAAGGAGTTCTCTATGGAGTTAAAAGACCCAATGTTTGAATTGCTCAGCAGCCTTGAGCAGATTGTTTTGACACGTGATAACAGCCCTGTAGCGCTGCAAACTCAGCGTCAGCCAGCCGTGCCAGAGCCACAGCGTTTACGCGAAATGGCAGGAATGCAGGTAGATGAGTTTGCCAGGATTATGGGCGTTAGCGTTTCTTCGGTTAAAAGCTGGGAAGCCCAGCGTACGCGTCCTTCCGCAACTGCACAAAAATTGATGAAATTACTTCACGCCAATCCTTACCTTGGGCGTCAGTTACTCGATTAAGTCACTAAGTCGTATCCCGGCTTTTGTTGGCGCCGGTCACGTGAGTGACCGGCCGTTCAATACCTCTCCCTGTTGACAGGCTTCGTTAAACCCGTTTCCAGTCCGTCCTGTCGGTCAGCTAAACTTTGGCAAGATGTTAAGCACATTGCCAAACCAGCAGATGATGACGATAACACCAAATAAAATGACCACAGCCGGAATAACCTTTCCGCCCCAGACAGTGAATGTTTTATCGGGAAAGCGTTTTCTCGATTTTAATGCCAGCAGGGCAGGGACGATAACTGCCCAGATTGTTGCGCACAATCCTGCGCCACCGATACCGTAAATAAAACCATTCGGGAAGAGCAAATATAAGATGCTGGGAGGTAGAAAGGTTAACAGCACTGTTTTAAATCGTCCAAAGTGGGAATTATCGATTTTAAACAGATCCGCCAGATAGTCGAACAACCCCAACGTGACCCCAAAGAAAGAGCTGGCCACGGCGAGATTAGAAAAAACCAGTAAGAAAAATTCAATGACGCCGCCAGGATGCGTTCCCATAAAAGACTTCACCAGCGCGTCAACATTTCCGCCCGAAGAAATGATTTCTTTGAATTTTTCACGCGGGATATTCCCCATGGTGCAATACAGCCAAAAAAGATAGATAAACAGCGCCAGCAGTGAACCAAGAACAATGCTTTTAACCAGCTTATCTTTTCGTTTTCCATAACAAATGATCAGGCTGGGGATATTACCGTGAAAGCCAAAAGAGGCAAGGCAAACCGGAACGGCCATAAATATATAGGGAAAATAACGATTGCTTTCACTGATACCGCTAACATCGCTAAGGATTGAAAAATCAACTTTGAAAAATAAAGAGCCAAAAACAATGACGAAGGCTAAGATTTTAATACCCAAAAAGAGCGAGGTGATTCTGCTGGCTGCCAGAGAGCTAATCCATAACACGCTGGCAACGAAAACCGCTGTACCGATGCCGATAACACGTGAAGGTATCGTCATGCTGGAATGCATGGACAGGGTTTCGCTAATAATCGCGCCGTTAGCGGAGATATAAGCGTAAGTCAGTATATACAACACAAAAGCAACGGTAATACCGCTTATTACATTCCATCTTTTACCCAGCAGATCTTTGGTCAATGTATTGAAGCTTGAGCCTGTTGGATAGTTCAGGTTAGCTTCCAGTAACAGCAGACCGGAATGAAGCATGGAAAACCAGGCGATGATCAAGATGAAAGCGCCCCAGAAGAACCACGCGCCCGCAAGATCGACAGGGAGTGCAAACATCCCACCACCGATTACGGTTCCAGCGATAACCATCACGCCCCAAAAGGCGGAGTGTTTCTGATCTGTATTTTCTTCCATGGTGTCCTCTCAACAATATTCTTCGCTTTTATCGTTGTTATAATTTTTATGCCTGACAGGCAGGGTAATGGAGCAGCCGTGGCCAAAACAGCTGCTCACTGTACAGGTATGACTATGAAATCTCTTTAAGTTTTGCGGTGAAATGGCGCAAAACCTTAGGCTCATAGGTAAAGGCTAATCCTTTTATGTTGCTCGCATTCTCTTTCACATGCTCAAAAGCTTCGATAATGAAGTCCATATGCGTTTGTGTGTAGGTGGCTCTGGGAACGGTTAACCGCAACAGTTCGGCCGGACAGGGCAGTTGTTCTCCTGATTTAGGATCGCGGCCCAGCAAAAACGAGCCGATCTCGACTGCCCGGATACCGGCCACTTTATATAACTCGCAGGCGAGTGCCTGAGCCGGGAACTGATGCGCCGGAATGTGCGGCAATAATTTTCCGGCATCGACAAAGGCAGCATGGCCACCGGCTTGCTGGCAGGTCACACCAATCGATTCAAGGCCATCAACCAGGTATTGAATTTGACTGATACGATAAGCCAGCCAGTCTTGATTCATGCCGTCATAAAGGCCTACCGCCAGGCGTTCCATTGCGCCGCCTTCTAACCCACCATAGGTGGGGAATCCTTCCTGAACAACGCAAAGTGTTCTGCAGTCGGTGTACACATCAAAGAAGCTGTCATCTTTGAAAGACAACAAGCCACCCATGGGGACCATCGCATCTTTTTTTGCCGACATGGCCAGCATGTCAGCATATTTATAGCTTTCCCGGGTAATCGCTTCGATTGTCCAGTTTTTGTACGCTTTTTCCCGCTGCTGAATAAAGTACGCGTTTTCAGCAAAGCGGGCTGAATCCATGACCACCGGAATGTCATATTTTTTTGCAATCTGGTACATGGCTTTTAAGTTTGCCAGCGACACGGGCTGCCCGCCGGCGGAATTGCAGGTAATAGTGGCAACAATATAGGGCACATTCTCCGCGCCCACATCCTGGATGCCTTTCTCCAGGCGCTCAAGATCAAAGTCGCCCTTGAAGTCGTGGCGAACCGCCGTATCGAAAGCCTCTTTGATATAAACATTCCGCACGGTACAGCCATTTATCTGGCTGTGGCCCTGTGTGGTATCAAAAAAGTAGTTCGAGAAGGCCACCATTTTTGTTCTGTCCAGACCTTTTTCTTGCTCCCGTTTTTTTATTAATACCGGAATATAAATTTGTTCTGCGCCACGGCCCTGATGTGTTGGAATAGTATAGGCATAACCAAAAATAGCTTTTACCGCTTCCGCTAACGTGTAATAACTGCGGCTGCCACTGTAAGATTCATCGCCTCGCATCATAGCAGCCTGCATATTTTGCGTAACGGCGCCGGTTCCGCTATCGGTGAGAAGATCAATAAAAACGTCTTCGCTATCCAGCAAGAATGGATTCATTCCGGCTTTTATCATCGCTGCATTACGATGCTCTCGTGTAGTGCGTTTGACGGGTTCAATAACACGAATACGGAATGGCTCAGGTAAGTGTCTAAAGTTATTCATCATCATGTCCTTTTATTCAGACGTGCCGATGCCGTAGGTTTTTTAATGAATGAATTAAAAACCCGGGCAAATGTTTTTATCCTGTTTCAGCCGATAAGAAACGTGACTGCATTGTATGTTGCATCGCGTTTTCAATAGCCAGATTTGGGCAAGTAAACGGATCGCACCCATAATGCAGGGTTTTTAAAGTCTGAATGAGTGAAAATGCGCCCGTTAAATTACGACCCTGTCAGTCGAAAGAGATGGGCGATTGTAAAAAGAAGACGTTAAGGCAGGTGATTGACAATAACATTATCAATATTAAACCATTTGGATATTACACTGCTGCTGTTTAAGATGATCATAATATTTCAACTCTCATTAAACATAGTGCCACCCTATTATATTAATTATTTATGTCTAGCATTACGTTTAGTTATCGTGACTGATATCACATGAAACCTTCTTTCTGTCTTAATAGTTATTTATTTTTTTTAAAAATACATTTTTTTGACAGTTTCCCTGCTTGCTAATTACTTTTTAAAAACCCGATTTTTTCTACACATTCATATGCCCTCTCTGATCGCTGTAAAAGAGAAAGCCGTGCTGATCGTAATCGATTGGGGATCCCCAGGTCGGGCTTATCGTTTCCTGTAAGCCTGTAAGCCTGTAAGCCTGTAAGCCTGTAAGCCTGTAAGCCTGTAAACCTGTAAACCATATAATCGGTTCCTGATGACTGGCTTACCCTGTGCAGTTTACTTCAAAGGCGACCACATGCAGCGGCGGGTTTTAGCTCAACCCACCGTATTTCGCGGCTTGCTTCACAAACCACTTTTCGGGCACGTTATAGGGAGCCTCAGCCAGTTGCGCAATGCCATTTTCAATATTGGCAGAAGCCTGACGCCAGAGTTCTGTGTTGCCCTGTCTGAGTAATTGAATTTGCACCCTTTTTTCAATCAGATAAACACGGGCGAAATGGGGATCGAAACGAACAATTGAACGTGTATTGTCAATAATGTCAGCCAGCTTTATCGTTTGTGCCTCTGGGCTGGCCTGAGCCGTATGGCGAAAATCGGCCACTTTACGTGCCGCACGGTTCTTTGCACTCTGTGGTGCCGTGTTGGTCAGCATCTCAACCAGCTTCGCGACCTCGTCACCAAAATGCGTCTGGATATCATTGAGGGTGGTCGCCGTATCTTCCACGGTATCATGCAGCCAGGCGGCGGCCAGCATCACAGGATTATCGGTAATGCTTCTGACCAGTTCCACAACGGCAGCGGGATGCACGATGTAGGGCTCATCGGTATATTTGCGTCGTTGACCCGTTTCGGCATGGGCTTGTGTGGCATAGCGACGCGCCCGTTCTTCCAGAGAATCCTGCATGCACTACCTCATTTCATAAATTGCTTGCAATTAACTAGCGCGCTATTTATATTGCGTCTATGAACAGTAATCAAAATGACAAAAAAGTGAAAGCTGCGCCACTGTTGCTCGATCAGCAACTTTGTTTTGCACTTTATTCCGCCAACCTGGCGATGCATAAAGTATACCGTAAGTTGCTCACGCAGATGGATATTACCTATCCGCAATATCTGGTGATGCTGGTACTGTGGCAACAGGATTCACTGACCGTATCAGAAATTGGTGAACGCCTCTTTCTGGATTCTGCAACGCTGACGCCGCTGCTGAAACGGCTGGAAAATGCGGGCTTACTTAATCGCCAGCGTTCCCGTCAGGATGAACGTCAGGTCGTCGTGAGTTTAACGGATGCAGGGCGTTCGCTGCGCCAGCAGGCTGAAAGCATTCCTGATGAGATTCAGTGTGCATCTGACTGCAGCGAAGATGAAATGAATTCGCTCAAACTGCAGTTGAACCAGTTACGTGACAAACTCATGGTGCCGCGCTAAATTTTTTAATCTGGATGTAGAAACGAGTCAAACTTCGCAGCTCGGTGCTTATTGATAAGTCGCGAGCGATTAAATAGTGTAATGGAGAACAGATATGTCTTTAGAACAAGTGGTTTATCGTGCAAAAGCTAAGGCTACCGGTGGTCGTGATGGTCGTGCAACTTCATCTGACGGCGTTCTGGATGTGAAACTGGGTGTACCGAAAGAGATGGGCGGTGCAGGTGGCGAAGTCACTAACCCGGAGCAGCTTTTTGCCGCGGGATATTCAGCTTGCTTCCTGGGCGCAATGAAGTTCGTTGCTGGCCGTGACAAAATTGCGATGCCAAAAGATGCATGGATTGAAGGCGAAGTGGGTATTGGCCCTATCCCCAATGGTTTCGGTATTGAAGCAACGCTGAATATTCACCTGCCTGAAATGGACGAAGCCGAAGCGCAGAAACTGGTTGATGCGGCTCATATCGTTTGTCCCTATTCAAATGCCACACGCAACAACATTGATGTCACGCTGAATATCATTCGCTAAACGTTTAAGGGCCTGAATAAAGGCCCTTTTTTCTCTCTGCGCCTTTCTGAGTGACGTTTTTGAAACGTCCTGTCCGGGATTATTTTCTGGTCTAATTTGTTGCCGCATGGTTAACTGTGCCACTTCGCATTATGACGTCTAAAAACGTTCAGAATACTCTTCTTATTTATCCGGCCCGCTTAATTCGCGAACTCTGCCGAAATATGGCAGTCAGATTAACGTTTAGTTAAGCGCTTCGCTCCGGGGAAACACCATTTTTCATGAATTACATAAAATCATTAACACAGCAAAAGCTGTCGCTCTTGCTGGCTCTGTATCTCGGTATCTTTTTGAATTTACCAATCTTTTATCGCCGATTTGATGGCTTTCTGACCCGATCAACGGTGACAAACTGGCTGACCGCGTTTACCGAGGTCGTCGCTATCGTGGTGCTGACGTTTTTCCTGATGCGGTTGTTATCGCTAGGCGGAAAATGGTTCTACCGGATTCTGGCCACCCTGATTGTCCTGATCTCTGTTGCTGCTGGCTATTATATGGCCTTTTTCAATGTGGTCATTGGCTACGGAATCGTCGCCTCAGTCATGACGACAGATACCGATTTGTCAAAAGAGGTGGTGGGTTATCACTTTATCCTGTGGATGGTGCTGGTCAGCGCGCTGCCACTGTTCATGATTTGGCGCAACAACCTTAGTATGACGCTCAATGAGCAGTTACGTACGCCAGGACAGCGCCTGAAACCCACTTTGATTATGCTGGCCTGCGTTGCGCTCGTGTGGTTACCCATCCGTTACTTCGACAAGTTGCAAAAGGCGAATGAGGAAGTGACCAACGTCGATCTGCCAAGCTATGGCGGAATTGTCGCGCACTCATATCTCCCCTCTAACTGGCTGGCCGCGCTGGGTTTGTTTACCTGGACCAAGATTGACGAGACGCTGGAAAATCAGGAACTCCTGGATCCTGCCCAGAAATATACTTATGTTGCTCCTCCGGGGTTAGATGATACCTATGTGGTGTTTGTTATTGGCGAAACCACTCGCTGGGATCATATGGGCTTGCTGGGCTATGAGCGAAACACCACCCCTAAACTCTCTAAAGAGAAAAATCTGGTCGCATTTCGTGGCGAATCTTGTGATACCGCGACCAAGTTGTCTTTGCGTTGTATGTTTGTGCGCGAAGGCGGCACTATGGACAATCCCGGGCGAACACTGAAAGAGCAAAATGTGTTCGCAGTGATGAAAGAACTGGGCTTCACTTCTGAGCTGTTTGCGATGCAAAGTGAGGTTTGGTTCTACGATAACATCAACGCCAATAATTTCTCTTTCCGCGAGCAGATTGGTTCTGAGCCACGTAACCAGGGTAAATCAGTAGATGATATGCTGCTGGTGCCTGAGTTACAGGCCTCACTGCAGCGCTACCCGAAGGGTAAGCATCTGGTTGTCCTGCACACCAAGGGCTCACATTATCTCTACTCACAGCGCTATCCGCGCAGTTTTGCACGCTATCAGCCAGAATGCATGGGCGTGGATGAAACCTGTAGCAAAGCGCAACTGATCAACGCTTACGATAATTCCGTCCTTTATGTGGACAGCATGCTGGACAGCGTTCTGGATCAGCTGCGTGATAAAAAAGCGATCGTGTTTTATGCATCCGACCATGGCGAATCGATCAGCGACAATATGCATCTGCATGGTACGCCGCGTGAAATGGCACCGCCGGAGCAGTTCCGTGTTCCTATGATGGTCTGGGCGTCAGATAAATATCTGGCTGACCCGACAAACCGTGAAAACTTCGAACGCCTGCAGGCGCAACAGCGCGTCGGCAAAACCCATCGTCATGTCGAGCTGTTTGATACCATTATGGGCTGCCTGGGTTACACCTCGCCAAATGGCGGGATTAAGCAGGCTAATAACTGGTGTCAGGCACCTGCCGGGACAGCGTCAAAAGCGCTATAGCGGTAAGGCAATTTTTCGCGGCAAGGCATAAAACTCGCTGGCCGCCTGCTTTCCAGGCGATTGGGCGGGAAAGCGCAAAAAGCGGTTGACGCTTCCTGGGGGGAGCAGTAACATGCGCCCCCATCGGCGAGTAGCGCAGCTTGGTAGCGCAACTGGTTTGGGACCAGTGGGTCGGAGGTTCGAATCCTCTCTCGCCGACCATTTTTAAGAAACCTGTCTGCAAAGACAGGTTTTTTTTCGCCTGAATAAAAGAGGATGAGAACCTCCGAAGGAGGGTTGCGCCGAGCGTAGCGAGACAACGTTGCGAATGCAACGGCCCGAAGGGGGCTTACGCAGTAAGCCTAATCCTCTCTCGCCGACCATATTTAAGAAACCTGTCTGGAAAGACAGGTTTTTTTTCGCCTGAATGAAAGAGGATGAGCACCGCCGAAGGCGGTTCGCGCCGGGCGTCAGCGAGACAACGTTGCGAACGCAACGGTCCAAGGAGAGCCGGGCCTGTCGCAATCGATTCAGGCACACAATTTGACCGGCGCAATTCGTATAAAAGGAGGCCGTTTCTCACAGGCATAAATAACACCTCTGCCAGACGCTATTGCCCCGCCTCGGTTATTAGAATATCTCATGTCACACTTTTTTCGGGACCGCCATAATTCCTCCTTGAAATCAATTTCTGCTCCAGACAGCCTGTTTTATTGTCTCATCGCTATGCAGGCCTTCTCATCAGAGGGTTACAGAGGGATAAAAGATAAGTTTTGGTTATGCCACAAAATGGCAAATTGGTCATTTTCAACCCAAAGTTAACAGCATTTTTCGCTGTGTGAACGTCATAACGCACAGTAAATCGTTCAGATATTCAACATTTGGCGCTAAATGATGTCTGTTTTTTTTTAGCGCAAATCACTGCTCATTTATGACCTGTGTAGCAGAATACATGGCATATAAACCCATGCCGCTGTGCATTATATGGCATTGCGTCTGTATGGGTTTTTTTTATCGTTGCTTGCTATTCCTCACACTCTGTGTAAATAAGTAACCGTTGTATTGACGTTCTTTGCAACTGTTGACAAATTGATGCGTCAATAACAGTGCAGATACAGATTTTTCTGATGGGTGCTTATCAATCAGGATTATCCAAACAAACTATCTCACTCTTATCACACCCGCAGGGTGGACCGCCTGAACCGCATAAAAAAACCAGAGGTCGGGCAATGCACACAACAACACATCACAATGGAGCAAAAGCATGATCAACTCCCTGGCCAAATCCAGGATGCTGAAGGTCGGTCTGAGCCTCGTCGCCATGACCGTAGCCGCAGGTGTTCAGGCAAAAACCCTGGTTTATTGTTCGGAAGGTTCTCCGGAAGGGTTTAACCCGCAGCTCTTTACCTCGGGTACAACCTATGATGCCAGTTCTGTACCTATCTATAATCGCCTGGTTGAGTTCAAAACCGGTACGACCGAACTGGTGCCGGGCCTGGCCGAAAAGTGGGACGTCAGTGCTGATGGTAAAACCTATACCTTCCATTTACGCAACGGCGTGAAATGGCAGACGACGAAAGATTTCAAACCTACGCGTGAGTTAAACGCTGATGACGTGGTGTTCTCTTTTGAGCGTCAGTTAGATAAAAACAACAAGTACCACAACGTCTCTGGCGGCAGCTATGAGTACTTTGAAGGTATGGATATGCCAAAGCTGATCAGCAAAATCGAAAAAGTGGACGATCATACCGTACGCTTCGTGCTGACGCGTCCTGAAGCGCCTTTCCTGGCTGACCTGGGGATGGATTTTGCTTCCATCATGTCTAAAGAATATGCCGACAACATGCTGAAAGCCGGTACGCCAGAGAAAGTTGACCTGAACCCGGTTGGTACGGGCCCATTTGTGCTCCAGCAGTACCAGAAAGACTCGCGTATTCTGTATAAAGCTAACCCGGATTACTGGGGAACCAAGCCAAAAATCGATCGGCTGGTTTTCTCAATTACTCCAGATGCCTCAGTGCGCTACGCCAAGTTGCAGAAAGGCGAATGTCAGATCATGCCTTATCCGAACCCGGCTGATATCGCCAGCATGAAAAAAGACAGCAAAATTAATCTGATGGAACAGCCTGGTCTGAACGTCGGTTATCTGTCGTTTAATACTGAGAAGAAGCCGCTGGATAACGTGAAAGTGCGTCAGGCACTGACTATGGCGGTTAACAAACAAGCCATCATTGATGCGGTATATCAGGGCGCGGGCCAGCCAGCGAAAAACCTGATCCCACCGACAATGTGGGGCTACAACAACGACGTTAAAGATTACGCCTACGATCCGGAGAAAGCCAAAGCCCTGCTGAAAGAAGCTGGTATGGCTGACGGTTTCTCAATCGACCTGTGGGCGATGCCGGTTCAGCGTCCTTATAACCCGAACGCACGCCGCATGGCTGAGATGATTCAGTCTGACTGGGCCAAAATCGGCGTTAAAGCCAAAATCGTGACCTATGAGTGGGGCGAGTACCTGAAACGCGCCAAAGCGGGCGAACACCAAACTGTGATGATGGGCTGGACCGGTGATAATGGGGATCCAGATAACTTCTTCGCGACGTTGTTCAGCTGTGCGGCGGCCAAAGACGGTTCTAACTACTCCCGCTGGTGTTACAAGCCGTTTGAAGATCTGATCCAGCCAGCCCGTGCAGAATCCGATCACAACAAGCGTATTGAATATTACAAGCAAGCTCAGGTAGTGATGCACGATCAGGCGCCTGCACTGATCATTGCGCACTCAACCGTTTATGAGCCTGTGAGTAAGAAAGTCACCGGCTATGTGGTTGATCCATTAGGTAAACATCACTTCGAAACCGTCGATATTCAGGAATAACCTTTCGGATTATTGCAGTAAGGGCCGGTTTTTCCGGCCCTCAGGCGATCGCCACCGATCGCCTGTTGCCTGCTCTTTTTTTCCGGCTAATTACTTTTATTAAAGAAGCGCTTCTTGCGTCGCGTCCGGCTGTCGCCGGGTGCGGTTAATGAGCAATGTTATCTCTGGCCAGGGCCAGGGGAAAACGACTGAGAATTACGCCTATGCTGCAGTTCATACTCCGGCGTCTGGGGCTTGTCATCCCAACGTTCATCGGTATTACATTATTGACCTTCGCGTTTGTGCACATGATTCCGGGCGATCCGGTGCTTATCATGGCAGGCGAGCGCGGTATTTCCCCTGAACGCCATGCTGAATTGATGGCGATGATGGGGCTCGATCAACCGCTGTGGAAGCAGTATCTGCACTATATCTATGGCGTTCTGCATGGGGATTTAGGCATTTCACTGAAAAGCCGCATTCCTGTGTGGACCGAATTTGTTCCGCGCTTTAAAGCTACGCTGGAACTGGGCATCTGCGCCATGATGTTTGCCGTATGCGTAGGGATCCCGGTCGGCGTCATGGCTGCGGTGAAACGTGGCTCGGTGTTTGATCATACCGCGGTGGGCATTTCACTGACCGGCTACTCAATGCCGATTTTCTGGTGGGGCATCATGCTGATTATGCTGGTATCTGTTCAGCTTAATCTCACGCCCGTTTCCGGACGTGTTGCAGATACCGTGTTCCTGGATGACAGCCATCCGCTCACCGGTTTCATGCTGATCGATACGTTAATCTGGGGTGAGCCTGGCGACTTCAAAGATGCGGTCATGCATATGATTCTGCCCGCTATCGTGCTGGGTACGATTCCGCTGGCGGTCATCGTACGTATGACGCGTTCTTCCATGCTGGAAGTGCTGGGGGAAGACTATATCCGTACGGCGCGTGCGAAAGGCCTGACGCGTATGCGCGTCATTGTCATTCACGCGCTGCGTAATGCGATGTTGCCGGTTGTCACCGTTATCGGCCTGCAGGTCGGTACGCTGCTGGCAGGCGCAATCCTGACTGAAACCATTTTTTCCTGGCCGGGCCTTGGCCGTTGGTTAATCGAAGCGCTGCAACGCCGTGACTATCCCGTTGTGCAGGGCGGTGTGTTACTGACGGCTATTCTGATCATCCTGGTCAACCTGCTGGTTGATCTGCTGTATGGCGTGGTGAATCCGCGCATACGCCACAAGAAATAAGGGGGCATCATGTCTGTTGTTGATCCCGCAAGCGTAAATGTTGCACCCAAGCCGATGACCCCGATTCAGGAATTCTGGCACTATTTTAAACGTAATAAAGGCGCAGTAACGGGCCTGGTTTATATCGTGTTAATGCTGTTGATCGCCATCTTTGCTGACGTCCTGGCGCCGCATGGGCCGGCGGAGCAGTTCCGTGACGCTCTGCTGCATCCGCCTGTCTGGCAGGAAGGCGGAAGCTGGAGCTATATCCTTGGCACTGACGACGTGGGTCGCGATATTTTGTCGCGTCTGATGTATGGCGCCCGCCTGTCATTGCTGGTTGGCTGTATGGTGGTCGTACTGTCGCTGATTTTTGGTGTCATTTTTGGTTTGCTGGCCGGGTATATCGGCGGGGCGGTCGATGCCACAATTATGCGCCTGGTCGATATTATGCTGGCTTTGCCCAGCCTGCTGTTGGCGCTGGTGCTGGTCGCCATTTTTGGCCCGTCGATTGTTAATGCGTCCATTGCGCTAACGTTTGTCGCGCTTCCCCACTATATCCGTCTGACGCGCGCAGCGGTGCTGGTTGAAGTGAACCGGGACTATGTGACGGCTTCCGGTGTAGCGGGGGCAGGCATGTTGCGTCAGATGTTCGTCAACATTTTACCTAACTGTCTGGCACCGTTGATCGTTCAGGCTTCATTAGGCTTTTCCAACGCCATTCTCGATATGGCGGCGTTGGGCTTTCTCGGAATGGGTGCGCAGCCGCCAACGCCGGAGTGGGGCACCATGCTCTCCGACGTCTTACAGTATGCGCAAAGTGCCTGGTGGGTGGTGACTTTCCCTGGATTAGTCATTCTGCTTACCGTGCTGGCATTTAACCTGATGGGCGATGGTTTGCGTGATGCCCTCGACCCGAAACTCAAGCAGTAAAGAGGCACCGAGATGGCATTATTAAATGTAGATAAATTATCGGTGCATTTCGGCGACGATAAGGCACCTTTCCGCGCAGTTGATCGCATTAGCTACCAGGTTGAGCAAGGCCAGGTTGTGGGCATTGTTGGCGAATCCGGCTCGGGCAAATCCGTGAGTTCTCTGGCCATCATGGGATTGATCGATTTTCCCGGCAAAGTCATGGCGGAAAAACTCGAGTTCAATCAACGCGATCTGAAGCGGATTTCTGAAAAAGAACGTCGTCAGTTAGTGGGCGCCGAAGTTGCAATGATTTTTCAGGACCCGATGACCAGCCTGAATCCATGCTATACCGTGGGCTACCAGATCATGGAAGCCATCAAGGTGCATCAGGGCGGTAATAAAAGCACTCGCCGCCAGCGAGCAATTGACCTCCTGAATCAGGTGGGGATTCCCGACCCCGCTTCGCGTCTGGATGTTTATCCTCATCAGCTTTCGGGCGGGATGAGCCAGCGCGTGATGATCGCCATGGCTATCGCCTGTCGTCCAAAGCTGCTGATTGCTGACGAACCCACAACCGCGCTGGACGTCACAATTCAGGCACAGATCATTGAGTTGTTGCTGGATCTGCAAAGGCAGGAAAACATGGCGCTGATCCTGATTACTCACGATCTGGCGCTGGTAGCGGAAGCCGCACACCACATTATTGTGATGTACGCCGGGCAGGTTGTGGAAAGTGGCAAAGCGACGGATATCTTTAAAGCGCCGCGTCATCCTTACACCCAGGCACTGCTCAGGGCGTTACCGGAATTCGCGGCGGACAAAGCACGGCTGGCCTCGTTACCCGGTGTCGTGCCTGGAAAATACGATCGTCCGTCAGGCTGCCTGCTTAATCCGCGCTGCCCTTATGCCAATGACCGCTGCCGTAAAGAAGAACCTGAACTGCGGACGATTCCGGGACGTCAGTCCAAATGTCACTATCCGCTGGACGATGCCGGGAGACCAACTTATGAGTCCTGATAATACAAAGCACGAGTATCTGCTGCAGGCTATCGACCTGAAAAAACACTATCCGGTGAAGAAAGGATTGTTTGGTCAGGAGCGCCTGGTTAAAGCGCTGGATGGCGTCTCTTTTAATCTGGAGCGCGGTAAAACGCTGGCGGTTGTCGGAGAGTCTGGCTGCGGTAAATCCACACTGGGCCGTTTACTCACCATGATTGAAACGCCAACAGAAGGACAGCTTTACTGGCACGGTCAGGATTTGTTAAAACACGATCCCCACGCCCAGAAGCTGCGTCGGCAGAAAATTCAGATCGTCTTTCAGAATCCGTATGGTTCTCTGAATCCACGCAAAAAAGTCAGCCAGATCCTGGAAGAGCCGCTGGTTATCAATACTTCACTCAGTAAAGCGGAACGTCGCGAGAAAACGCTGGAGATGATGGCCAAGGTAGGATTGAAAACCGAGCATTACGATCGTTATCCCCATATGTTTTCGGGTGGCCAACGTCAGCGTATTGCCATTGCCCGTGGCCTGATGCTTGAGCCAGACGTGCTGATTGCTGACGAGCCGGTTTCAGCACTGGACGTGTCCGTACGGGCACAGGTGCTTAATCTGATGATGGATCTGCAGCAAGAGATGGGGCTGTCCTATGTGTTCATTTCTCACGATTTATCCGTGGTCGAGCATATCGCAGATGACGTGATGGTGATGTACCTGGGGCGCTGCGTGGAAAAGGGCAGCAAAGAGGCGATTTTTGCCAATCCACGTCATCCTTACACCCAGGCGCTACTTTCTGCCACGCCGCGGCTCAATCCTGATGAGCGTCGTGAACGTATTAAGCTGACCGGGGAACTCCCCAGCCCGCTGAATCCACCGCCCGGTTGCGCATTCAATGCCCGCTGCCGGCGTCGTTTTGGCACCTGTGTCCAGCTGCAGCCCCAACTCAAGCAGTATGGCGACCAACAGATAGCCTGCTTCGCGGTTGACCAGGATGAAAACCAGCTAACGGCATCAGTTGAGTCTGCCAGCCAGCCTTAATCAGTGACAGGCGGAATCCTCGTGGGGTTAACCACAGGGATTCCGCCATCACCGCCGTACGTTCATTTCGTTATTCTGTCTGTTTAACAACACAACGTTTTCATTCGCCTTCGCCTGTGAAAGTCCAGCAACGTGCGATGTGCGTTCCAGATTCCGTGCCACATCCTGCCGGTGAAACGTCCTGCCTGGGCTCTGCTGCTGCGCGTCCGAAGCCTGTTCATCAGCGTTCGCACCGGCACAATCATTAGCGGGTCGTCATAAGGGAAAACGAGAGGTCTTCACCCTAATTGATACATTAGCGACATGAACAGGGGCGTTTTCAGTGCCAGCGTTCTACTGTAGCAGGATGAAGTCGCTTTATTTTTTTACCCCGTGGATGGATTAAACAAACCGACCCCTGAGATAAATGTCCTAAAAGATAATGATTTCAACAGCGATCGGTTTTTTAATTAGCGATAATTAGCAGGGTAATACTTTACCAGCCGTAATTTGAAAACACGGAATCTGTCCAGGGAAAAGGCACACCAGCCGGTAAAATGCCGAACCGAACGAAATTTTTTTTTCCTAAAAATACAAAGGGTTGGAACAGCGGCTATCCTGATGTAAGCGATCGCTAAGATGTTAATCACCTGTGAAAATATTTAACTTAAGATGGTCTCAACAATTTTTACGGATATATGTGAAATAGTACTCATTTTTTGCTAAAGAGTAGTGATTAGTATTAAGCTTTCTTATTGAATTCGTCGGTTTTGTAATCAGAATTATCTCACTGTGTTTAAATTATTATGATATATTCCTGGAAAAATCCCCCCTTAGTTGTAGGCCAGGGTCTATGAAAAATTACGACGACTTGCAGCGTTTTAAGGAAAAGACAAAAACGCTCGACATCGCCTTTCAGGATATGTCAGGCCAATCGCAGGAAGCGGCGGATAAAAGCAAATGGTCTCTCATTCGTCAACTGGCGAGCGAAGACCAGCACATGCCTTTTAGTGGGGGACAACGTATTGATCTGCCTCAGCCCCAGCCGATTCAGGGTGACGAATTCAGCATGCCTGAGGTGACGGAGCGTTCTCAGCCTGTCACTCAGCCTGCTGCTGTGTCTTCGCATTCTATTATGGATAGCCTGACCAATAGCGAACCCGATGTTGACGTTGTGGCGCCCGTTGCCCCTTCTTCTGCCTCACCTCTCTTCCCGGCTCCCTCCGCGCAGTCTGTTGCACAGGATGCGGTGAGGGTTTCGCCCGTAACTGAGAAAGAAACGCGGATACCACAGGTAACGGCGCAGCCGAATACTGACGTTCCTGCCACAGATCATAGCCGTTTTAGCGGGCTCTTCCGCGCGCGCAGCAGTGGGTCAGAAAATTTACCAAAAGAAACGTTATTAAAACCGCTACTGGAGAAGATTGCCTTATGCCGTTAGTTTGTGTGTGCTCGCCCAAAGGTGGGGTGGGGAAAACGACGTTGGCAGCGAATCTGGCCTGGAGTCTGGCCCGTTCAGGTAGCAAAGTGTTAGCAATCGATTTTGATGTTCAGAACGCCCTGCGCCTTCATTTTGGCGTGCCGCTGCACGATGGACGCGGCTTTGTTGCGCGCTCGGAGGAACAGGCGGACTGGAGCCAGTCTATTCTGACTACCGGCGGAAATATTTTTGTCCTGCCCTACGGCAACGTGACCGAATCCCAGCGCGAACGGTTTGAAGAAAACCTGACCAAAGATCCTCACTTCATTAAGCGCGGCCTCGACACGTTACTGAACTATCCCGGTCTGGTCATGGTCGCGGATTTTCCGCCGGGCCCCGGCCCTGCGCTTAAAGCGATAAAGACCTTAGCCGATATGCATCTGGTCGTGATGTTGGCCGATACCGCCTCAGTATCGTTATTACCGCATATTGAAGAAAATCGCCTGATTGGTCAGCCGCTGAACAGTAAACACGGACATTATTTTGTTCTGAATCAGTGCGACAATCGCCGGAATATTAATCGTGACGTGACGGCTTTTATTCAGCAACGTCTTGGCGATAATCTTTTGGGCCAGATTCATCGCGATGAAAGTGTGGGTGAAGCGAATGCCTCACAGCAATCTGTTTATGATTTCAGCCCGTCATCCGCCGCTGCCTTTGATATTGAACTGATCGCTAAACGCGTCGCCAGTATTCTGAATGTCAATGTAGGGAATGGCGAAGTTCAGGCACAGATTCACACCAGCAACTATTAAATGTAATGACCTGGCCAGGCCAGGTTTAAAAAAACAGCTCTTTCAGGGTGGAACATGGGTAAAATCGGGTTTTACCTGCTGCTGCTGGTGCTTGCACCTGTTGCTGCGGTGATCATTATCACGCCAATGGATAGCCAAAAGCAGTATATTTTTGGCTTGATAAGCATCGGTATGGTGTTTTTATTGGGGGTCAGTAAAAGCCGTAAAATAACGGTCGTAATGGTTATTCTTTCCGCCCTGATGTCGTCCCGATATATATGGTGGCGAACAACGGAAACCCTGTATTTTAATTCTGAAATCGAAGCGATACTTGGCATCGGCTTATATATTGCTGAGCTGTACGTCTGGCTGATTTTAATCCTGGGTTTCCTGCAGACCACATGGCCATTAAAACGTACTATTGAACCCTTGCCAGATGACACCCACTTATGGCCAACGGTCGATGTCTATATCCCGACATATAATGAAAGCCTCGACGTGGTGCGCGACACGGTTTTGGCTGCCCAGTGCATCGACTATCCACGCGATAAAATTAAGGTTTACCTGCTTGATGATGGTAAACGCAGAGAATTTGCCGTTTTCGCTGCCGATGTGGGAGTGGGCTATATCACTCGTGATGATAACAGCCATGCTAAAGCGGGTAATCTTAATCACGCGATGAAGATTACCAAAGGGGAGCTGATTTGCGTCTTTGACTGTGACCACGTCGCCACCCGGACTTTCCTGCAGGCAACGGTGGGGCCGTTTTTGAAAGATCCTAAGCTGGCACTGTTGCAGACGCCACACTACTTTTACTCGCCGGATCCGTTTGAGCGTAACCTGAGTGCCGCTCGCAGTATTCCTAATGAGGGATCGCTGTTCTATGGCCCGGTTCAGCAGGGTAACGACAACTGGAACGCGACCTTCTTCTGTGGTTCCTGTGCCGTAATTCGTCGTTCAGCCCTGGAAGAGATCGGCGGCTTCGCAGTAGAAACGGTCACCGAAGATGCGCACACCGCGCTGAAAATGCAGCGTCTGGGTTGGGGATCCGCGTTTCTGGCGATTCCGCTGGCTGCTGGCCTGGCGACCGAGCGCCTCGGGCTGCACGTTATTCAACGTACGCGCTGGGCCCGTGGTATGACGCAGATTTTTCGCGTGGATAACCCGCTGTTCGGCCGTGGCTTAAAATGGCAACAGCGGTTGTGCTACCTGAATGCCATGTTGCATTTCCAGTTTGGTCTGCCGCGCGTGGTCTTCCTGACCGCGCCGCTTGCCTATCTGCTGTTTAATCTGAATATCATCCATTCGTCGGCGTCGCTGATTTTCGCCTACGTTTTGCCGCATCTTGTCCTCTCCTTGTATGTTAACTCACGCATGAATGGCCGTTTCCGCTACACCTTCTGGGGTGAAATCTATGAAACGGTCATGTGCTTTCATCTGGTCATCCCGACTATCCTCACGTTGCTTTCACCCAAACACGGAAAATTTAACGTGACGGATAAGGGCGGCGTACTGGATCAGGGATTCTTTGATTTCCATATCGTTCGTCCTCACGTCATCGTTGCCTTTCTGCTCAGCATCGGCATTGTGGCGGGCATCGTGCGCGCCACCATGCATGACTATTTTGGCGTGGATCCCTATGTGATTGCGCTCAACGTCGGGTGGGCAGTCTTTAGCTTAATCATTTTGATGGCAGCCATTGCCGTGGCACGCGAAACCAAGCAGGTACGAAAAACGATTCGTATTGAGGTACAGATTCCGGCCATTATCCACTATGCCAGCGGCATCTCATCCCGCACGATGACCAGCGATCTGTCGATGGGCGGCGCGAATCTGGATGCGCCAGATAATCGTCATGAGCACGATACGATTGAAGAGATCGATCTGATACTGAAATCAGGCACCATTACTATCCCGGCGACCAAAATATCGGGCGATGAAGAAAGTATTCGTCTGAGCTTTGGTGCCATGCCGTTGGCACGTCGCCGCGAACTGGTGCGCGTGGTACTGGCGCGTGCCGATGCGTGGATCCAGCCTGAATATAAGCAGGACAATCCGTTAACCTCTCTGGGCACCATCATTCGAACGGTTTTTGAACTGTTCTGGCTGACCTGGCGAGATCGTCGTGAGAAGCGTAAGAGCGGCCCAGACGTTGCGACGAAAGAGGACAGCGCAGTATGAGGATCTTGATACAGTCGATGCTGGCCGGTTCTCTCTCGGCGGTGCTGTGGGTCATTCCGGCCTCGGCTGAAACGCCCCTTGCAGCCAACAGTGTTATGCCAAACAGCAGTGCGGCACCAAACAGCAGTGCGGTACCGAATAACAGTGCGGCTCCGACCGACAGTGCAGTACCGAATAACAGCGCGGCTCCGAGCGACAGTGCGGTACCAAATAACAGTGCTGCGTCGGTTAACAATGCAGCACCGAATAACAGCGCTGCGTCGGTTAACAATGCGGCACCGAATAACAGCGCGGCCCCGGGCAGCGACCCCGCGCTTAGCAGCCAGATCACGCCTGCGGACAGCAGTGCGGCGGATAACCGCTCGACATCGAGTGTTGCGACTGGCGCGCCTGATAACAGTACGGTATCTGCCAGCCCGACGACGCCCGTTAAGGGTGACGCCGTTGCCGATTCGGCCACACAGATCGGAGAAAAGGTTCCCGCAACGGCGGATGCACAGCCTGCCGGCAGCGCTTCGCCCGTCACTCAGGACAGCAGCGCGTTATCCAGCGTGCCACCGCCAGCCGGCCTCGGTAATGCGGAAACGGGCCTGGAGGCCGCCGCAGGAGAAACGCCCTACAGACCAGGCCAGGCCGCTTCCTCCGTCGACACAACCTCAATGGTCAGCAGCATGCTTAACCAGCCGGTGAGCAGCACGCTAAATGTGGCACAGATGGGACAGCGTCAGGGCATTACGCTGACCGGCGGACAACTGCAGTCAGGCATCATTTTTACCCTACCGGGCGACGAGGTGGTCACCAACGCGCGTCTCAACCTGTCCCTGCGCGTTTCCCAGGCGCTCGCCGCGCGCAATACCTCATTGCAGCTGATGTTAAACGGACAGCCGCTTGGCACGCTGCCGCTGGGGTCGGGTGACAGCGATGAAAGCGATTATCAGCTGGATATTCCGGCAGCGATGATTGTGTCCAGTAACAATTTGAGTTTCAAAATTAACGACGCGGACAAGCTGCTGTGTGAAAAAGACAGCGCAGAGCAGTACCAGGTCACTATTCTGCCTAAAACGATGCTGAGCCTTGAAGGCCAGCAGTTAAATATTGGCACCAGCCTGCGTAATTTCCCGCGTCCATTTATCGATCCTCAGCGTATGACTGCGGCTGACGTGACGTTTAGCTTTGCCGACAATGTCACGCCGGATACGGTGACCGCGGCGGTGCTGGTGGCCTCCTGGTTGGGTATTCAGAGTGATTATCGTGGCATCCATTTTCCTGTCGTGCGCGGTAATCTGCCGGAAAAAAACGGCATCCTGTTTGGTCATCCTGGTGACAGGATCGGTACGCTAACCTTCCCAGCCAGTCGTGGTCCATCCCTGCAGATGGTCGATAATCCGGGTAATCCGGTTTATAAACTCCTGCTGGTCAGTGGCGAAGATGAAAGTCAGCTGCGTCAGGCCGCTTATCGTCTGACCACCCAGCCACTGGCGACCGATAGCAACAGCATGCAGGTCAAACCGCAGTCCATAGTCCTGCGCAGTCCTTACGATGCGCCGCACTGGATCAATACGACGCATCCCGTGCGACTGAGTGAACTGCTGCGCAAAGATCAAAGCCTGACGGCGACCGGCATCTGGCACGATGCGATGCGGGTGAATTTCCGCGCTGCACCCGACCTGTTCCTCTGGGATGGCGATACGGTCCCACTCTATTTGCACTACCGTTTCCCGTCTGAAAACTGGATTGACGAAAAAAACTCGCTACTTAACGTCACGTTGAACGGCACGTTTTTGCGCAATCTGACGGTGAATAAAGTGGGCTTACTTGAAAGCGCCTGGCATCGCTTAGGGGGAGATGCGCGTCAGGAACATTACCAGATTAACCTTGATCCCTATTTGATTTATGGCGACAACCAGTTGGCGCTTTATTTTAACATCAAGCCTAAAGCCGATGCGCCCTGCGGCGTTTTGCTGAACAACAATATCAAAAGTCGAATCGAAGACGATTCCTGGATTGATCTCAGCCACACGCGGCATTTCAGTATGCTGCCCAATCTCTCCTATTTTGTGGGTGCCTCTTTCCCGTTTTCCCGGCTGGCTGACTTTTCGCAGACTACGCTGCTGTTGCCTGAAAATCCAAGCGATGCGGAGATCTCAACACTGTTAAACCTGTCTGCCAAGGCAGGAAATGCCACCGGCGTGGCGCTGGCACAAAATCAGGTTCTGTTTGGTCTGCCAGTCGGCGGCAATAACCTGGCTCGCGTTCAGCAAAGTGACATACTGGCAGTGAGCACGACGGGCAACAGTGCGTTTAACCAGGCGATGCTGGCGAACTCCCCGTACGAGGCCAACGGCAGTGCGTTAGGGGTTAAAGAGCCGTCTGCGCTCGAAAAATTACGTAGCTGGCTGGTGGGCGACTGGTATCGCCAGCCGCTGGATGCCGATCGCTACTTCTCTTCAAATGAGTCCTGGCGTGGGTTTCTGAGCTACCGCTCAATGTGGAATCCGGATCGTCTGGTGGTCATGGCAGTGGCGACCAGCGACGATCAACTGCTGCGCCTGCACGGTGATTTAGGCTCGGCCCGCATCAACGCGGCGGTACGCGGTGATACGGCGATTATCACCGATGAGAACGGTATCCGGAGTTTCCGGGTGGGGCCACAGTTCCCCAGCGGCGAGATGCCGTGGTACATGATGGTGGTGTGGTACGCGAATCAGCATTCGGTATTAATGGCGCTGGCTGCACTGCTGTTCTCCGCCATCGTGGGGAGTGCCGCGTGGGTGATGCTGAAACGACATGCGTCGCGGCGTCTACAGTCAAAACACAATCGCGATGCCGGTAAGAAGTAAGGGTCATCATAATGAATAAAAACCAAATCAGTGCCGGTATCTGTCGTGCGTTGTTACTGGGCGGGGCGCTCTCGCTGTCTTTGCCATTGCAGGCGGCGGAGAGCAGCAACCCGGCCTTGCAGGCGCTCTTTGATCAGGCGGCCTACTGGCATCAAAAGGCTCATGACGACCTGGCGAAAGCGTCACTGCAAAAAGTGCTCATGGTTGAGCCGAACAATACTCAGGCGCTTTATCTGCTGGCGCTCTATTCGCAACAAAGCGGTGACAACGCAGGAGCGATGCAGTATCGCACGCGTCTCAGTCAGGTTTCACCTGACGATCCGCACCTTGCTGAACTGGATAATGCCCGTCAGTTGCAGACGATTCCCCAGGCGCAACTCTCGCTGGCCCGTCAGCAGGCCAGAAGCGGAAATATTGCGGCGGCCTTGCAGACCTGGCGCAATACCTTTAGCGGCAACGAACCGCCCGCCAGCGTGGCTGCCGAATATTATCTGACCATGGCCGGCGATCGCACGCTGCTGCCACAGGCGATTGAAGCGTTGCGCGAGTTTTCAGCCCAGCATCCTCAGGATACGGGGGCCAAACTGGCGTTGGGCAAGGCGCTGACTTATCAGGACTCGACCCGACGTGAAGGCATTGACTTGCTGAGTACGCTGGCAAGTGGCAATCAGGATGCCGATCGTTCTCTTCGTCAGGCGCTGTTGTGGCTGGGTCCACAGGCATCGGATGCCTCGCTTTACCAGACCTGGCAGCAGCGACATCCCCAGGATAATGCGGTAATGGACTATTACCGCAAGAACGTGGGCGGAGCCGAAAAAGGCGCGGGATTTAGCGCGCTCAACAGCGGCGACGTGAACACGGCGGAAAGCAATTTCGGCAAAGTGTTACAGGCTAACCCGCAGGATGCGGATGCGCTGGCCGGGATGGGATACGTCGCGCAACGAGAAGGCCGTTATCAGGACGCTGCGGATTATCTGCAGCGCGCGGCGCAACTGGGTGGCGATCAAAGCGCCGATCGCCAGAAGCAGGCTGCTGATGCGCGTTTTTATGCGCAGTTAGCCAGCGCCCAGCAGGCCTTTAAAAATGGCGACAGCGCGCAGGCACTGGCGCTGAGCGAACCGCTGACGCATGCAGAAGGTGAGAAGGGCGTTGCGGCCGGCTTATTCCGTGCCGATATTTTGCGCCGCAGTAATCAGCCCGATCAGGCAGAGCAGGCTTACCGCGCGATTCTGAAAACCGATCCCGATAACCGGAGCGCACGCGAAGGATTGTTCTACGTGCTGCGTCAGCAGAACCGCAGCGCTGAAGCCAATACGTTACTGGCCTCATTGCCGGAAAGCGTCAGGCAAAGTGTGGCGCCGCGAGGCAGCAGCGTTGATCCGATTCGCCAGCAGGCGAAACGTCAGGTCGCGGCAGGCAATATCAATGCCGCGATTGCCACCCTGCAGCAAGGTATCCAGCGTTATCCGCAGGATGGCTGGTTACGCCTCGACCTCGCCCGCCTTTATCGCCAGCAAGGGAATACCCTGCTGGCGGCAGGCGTCATGCAGCCGGTGATGCGGAGTGGTGCCAGCACCACGGAACGCTATGCGGGCGCTATCAACGCCAGTGAAAGTGGAGCCTGGCAGCAGGCAAGTTCCCTGTTGGCGGGTATCCCTGCCCGCGAGCAGAACCGTGATATGCGGGAACTGGCGCAGCGTGTGAATTTCAATTTGCAAATGGCCACGGCCGACCAGTATCTGGCGCAAGGATCGAATGCCGCAGCGGCAAACACGCTGAAAGCGCTGGCGGTGAATCCGCCTGATAATCCTGTTGATGCCGGGAACCTGGCACAAAAGCTGGCCAAGGCCGGCGATATCAACAGTGCGGTGGCGGTGGTTCGCGGAAATATGCAGCGCGGTGTTCAGGGGAATGCCGGAGATTATGCCGCTCAGATAGCCGTATTGAATCAGGCCGGGCTGGACAATGAGGCACAACGTTTTCTTAGCCTGCCCGAACTGCAGACACGCAGTACACCAAAGCAGCTGGCAGAGATACGTGAAGGTTACCTGATTAACGACGTTGATCGGCTGCGACAGCAGAAGCAGTATGCAGCTGCCTACGATAAGCTGATTGGTGCACTGCAGCGCGATCCGCAGAACCGTGATTTGATGTTCGCCATGGCCCGTCTGTATCAGGACGGCAAAATGAATAAAGACGCGGGCGTCGTCTACGACTATTTGATGACCCAGGATACGCCATCCCAGGATGCGCGCGTTGGCGCAATCAATGTCGCGCTGGCACAAAATAACGTGCAGCGTGCCAATGAACTGGCAAAAGGACTGACGTCGAGCCAGACGCCACAGCGTCAGTTGCTCCTGGCGCAGGTCGCCGAGGCCAATGGCGATCACATGCAGGCCATGCGCTATCTACGCTCGGCGCGCGGTCAGATTATTGGTTTGCAAGGCGCACAGCCGGGTGCCACGCCGACCATTGGCGGACTGGCCCTGGCCGACAATCCCTTTATCAATCGCAGTACCTCGCCCGTGGGGCGCTCGCCGTCCAGCTATGGCACCGTGCTGCCGTGGCAGGTTGCGCCGGTATCCGCAGAGGGCGCGCAGGAGGGCACCCTGGCCAGTGCCAACACGGTTTCCTCTCAGCAAGCTCAGACGCTGCACGATGTTGACGCCATGATGGAGAGGTTGCAGGAAAAGACCGGCACCTGGGCGCAGGGCACCGTGCAGGTGCGCGGGCGTGACGGTGAGTCAGGGTTGAGTCAGTTAACGGAAGCCAAAGCACCGCTGACCTTCTCTACCGTGCCGTTTGGCGATGCGCGTTTCAACTTTACCATGACACCCGTTTCACTCACGGCGGGTAGCGGTGCAGGCGATGCCTGGCGTCGCTTTGGCACGAATGCGCTGGAGCAGGGCAAAGTGGTCGCGGCCGGTCTTGCCAAAGTTGACGATGTCCCGACTGCCACAACTGATTCGCAAAGCGCATCCGGTGTGGAGCTGAATCTTGCCCTTCAGGGCGACAGCTATAAAGTCGATCTGGGCAGCACGCCACTGGGCCAGGATCTCAATACGCTGGTGGGAGGGGTGCAATGGTCGCCGAAACTCACGGATTTCCTGACGCTGATTCTGACCGGTGAGCGCCGGGCTATTACCGACAGCCTGCTGTCTTACGTTGGCGCGGAAGACAAATCCAGCGGCAAACGTTGGGGTAATGTCACCAAAAACGGCGGCAATGCGCTTCTGAGTTATGACAACGGCGATGCCGGATTATTTGTCGGGGCAGGCGCTTACAGCTACGTGGGGAATAACGTGGCCAGTAACAATAACCTGCAAGCCAATGCGGGTGTTTATGTCCGTCCTTTCTATGCTGACGATCGTGAACTAAAGGTCGGCATGAGCCTGTCCTGGATGAATTTCTCGAAAAACCTCAGCTACTTTAGCTATGGTCAGGGCGGTTATTTCAGCCCGCAGGACTATGCGTCGATTTCTTTCCCAGTCGACTTCTCACGTACGTTTGACGATCTTAAAGTTAACATTGGCGGCGCAGTGGGTTACCAGAGCTACAGTCAGGATAAAAGTGCTTATTTCCCGGGCGATGCGGGCCGTCAGGCGCAGCTGGAGCAGCTGGCTGCCAATGGCAATGTGAAAAGCGCCTTCTATGACGGCAACAGTAAAAACGGTGTAGGTTATAACCTGCATGCGGGCGCGGATTACAAAATTGATAAAGATGTCACGATTGGCGGACAGCTGGGTTATGACACCTTTGGTGACTATAACGAGAGCACGGCGCAGCTCTATTTCCGTTATTTATTCGGAGAGAAGTAATGAGTGAAGCATTTAGCGGGATGACCCACCCGTATCAGCCTGGCTGGTTTGATCTGGTCAGCGTTATGGTCGAAGGAATGATCGCCAACGCAGGCCAGGAGCAGGCGGAGGCGTTTCTACACAGCATGGGCGAATCGCTGGCGACACGCTATCCTTTACCTGAATCGCGTACGGTGCAGGATTTCGAACGAGAAGTGAACCTGCAGCTGGCCCGGTTCAGTTGGGGATTTGTGCAGTTACAGCCGCAGGAAAACGCCCTGTTGATTAAGCATCATGCTCTGCCTGTCGGCGACAGCACACAGTCGGTCGCTCACTGGCAGGCGGCATTGAGCGCCATCCTGGCGGGGATGTTTTCTGGCTGGCTTCAGGGCCAGGGCGGCAGTAAAACCGTACCGGTTGTGCTGGAGCTGAACGATGGTCATACCATGCATTTTCGATATCAATAAGGTGCTCTGATGAGAGTTAAGCCAGTGTGGTCCGGTATTCTGGTCTTGTTTATGATGTTTTTTAGCACCCAGGCGATGGCAAGTGGTTGGGATACCTATAAAAGCCGCTTTCTTCAGTCAGACGGACGCATTATTGATACGGCAAATAATAATGTCAGTCACACGGAAGGCCAGGGTTACGGCATGTTGCTGGCGGTTGCTTATAACGATCGCGCGACCTTCGATAAACTCTGGAAGTGGACGCGCACGAACCTGCGCAATCCGCAAAACGATCTGTTCTACTGGCGCTACATTCCTGATGCACAGGATCCTGTCGCGGATAAAAATAACGCGTCCGATGGCGATGTGCTGATTGCATGGGCGTTGCAACGGGCAGCGCAAAAATGGAATGCAAGCGATTATCAGCAGGAATCGGACCGCATTCAGCGTGCGATAGTCAAACTCGATGCGACGAACTTCGGTGGCTACACCGTAATGATGCCGGGCGCGCAGGGATTCAATAAGAACAGCTATGTGGTTTTGAATCCCTCTTATTTCCTGTTTGTCGCCTGGCAGGAGTTCGGCCAGCGCAGCCATTTGCAGGTCTGGAACAAGCTGATTGACGGCGGGATGGCGCTGCTGGGCAAGATGCATTTTGGCAACAGCGATCTGCCGCTTGACTGGGTCGCGCTGAACGCCGACGGCTCCATCGCGCCCGCGGTGGGTTATTCAAATCGCTTTAGTTACGATGCCATCCGCGTGCCGCTGAATATCTGGTGGTACGATCCGCAAAGCCTGGCGCTGGGGCCTTTCCAGCGACTATGGCAGGGCTATGGTCGTATGAATACGCCGGCCTGGTTTGATGTGCTGGCCAATACGGCGGCGCCTTACCATCTGGAAGGCGGCTTGCTGGCGGTACGTGATTTGGTGCTCAACGAAACAGGCTACCTGAGTGACAAACTGTCTCCTGAGCAGAACTACTTTTCTGCCAGCCTGCAGTTACTGACCTGGATGGCTTATCAGGAAAAGCGTTGATCGTGGCCTGAACACAGACGGCAGCATTCCTTCACGGTTCCACATTGAGGGGATGCTGCTGAGGCAACTCTCTTTTTGTTACTTCCTCCTTTCTGAATCGTCTGCTTCCGCCCCCTTAAGCCACAAAATAACGCTGCAATAGGATATACTTGACGCGCTTTTCCAGACGGATATCTAGGCTCTTAGCGAGCCGGGAGTAAAATTTTTGCGCGTAAGCCGATCACTGACGATAAAACAGATGGCAGCCGTTTCTCTGATTGCGACGGTCACCATCAGCATTTTTATCGTTATTCAACTGTTCCATTTTGTGCAGCAGCGCAGGATCGACTACGCCCAGCAAATGGAGAATATCGCGCATACCGTGCGTCAGCCGCTGTCTGAAGCCGTCCTGAAAGCCGATATTCCCCAGGCCGAACGCATTCTTCACTCTCTTAAGCCGGCAGGCATCTTATCGCGCGCGGATGTGGTGTTGCCCAATGCTTTTCAGGCGCTCCACGCGAATTTTGAAAACGAAAAGCCGATTCCCAGGCTGGTGGCCCGTCTGTTTGAGCTGCCGGTGCAAATCACGCTACCGCTCTATTCGGTGGAACATACTGGCTTACCTAAGCCGCTGGCCTATCTGGTGTTACAGGCCAATTCAACGCGTGTTTATCAGTTTATCCTGAGCACGCTCTCGACGATGATCATCACCTACCTACTGCTGGCGCTGATACTGTCGGTCTCGATCAGCTGGTGCATCAACCGGTTAGTGGTGCATCCACTGCGGCGAATTTCGCGTGAGATCCAGGAGTTGCCGCCCCAGTCAATCCTGACGCACAAACTCACCCTGCCTGCCGATCATCGCGACGATGAAATTGGTATGTTGATTCGCAGTTATAACCGCAATCAACACGTGCTGGAGTCCATCCACGATGAGATGAGCCGGTTAACGACGCACTTTGCCGTTACCGATCTGCCTAACCGGGCATTATTTTTAGCACTGTTGGACCAGTTTATCTCTTCCCGGAGACAGCCTTTTAGTTTGATGGTCATTCGCATTGAAACGCTGCAGGAAGCCAATGGCGTATTAAGCGACGAGCAGCGCGATACGCTGATGTTGACGCTGGTCGAGAAAATTCGCAGCACCATTGATGACCACACTGTCTTAGCGCAGACCACAACCAGCGATTTCGTTCTGTTGATGAAGTCGGCCAATAACCCGTTTCGCGCCCTGCGTCTGGCCCGTAACCTGATGATTCGCCTAAACCAGCCCGTCAATCTGCATCAATTGCAGCTACGGCCTAACGCCAGCATCGGCCTGGCATTAGGTGAAGAGGGCGAGTCGATGGGCGCCGGTGAGATGCTGGACAGAGCGACCTCGGCCATGATGTCAGCACGCCGTCAGGGCAAAAATCAGATCCTGTTTTTTGATGCCGCGTTAACCGAGCGTGCGCAAAAACGCTTGACCCAGGAACATGATATTTTACAAGGCCTGCACGACGAACAGTTTGCCCTTTATCTGCAGCCTCAAATCGATATGCAGACCGGCAGGTTAGCCGGTGCGGAAGCGCTGTTACGCATGCGTCAGGCCGACGGCAGCTATGGCTTACCCGAAGAATTCATTGCCAGTGCTGAAGAGATCGGGGTGATTTCCGCCATTGGCCGTTGGGTCGTTGAGGAAGCCTGTCGCATTCTGGCGGGCTGGCAGCGTCACGGCGTAACGGTGCCGCTGAGTATCAATATTTCTGCCGTACAGTTACGCGATGCCAGCATCGTCAGCCATTTGCACGCTCTGCTTGAGCGGCATCGCATTGCGCCCGGTTCTCTGGTGCTGGAGATTACCGAAACCGCGCAGATTGGCGATGCCGAGCAGGCTATTTCTCTGCTGAGAATGTTGCAAAAAACCGGTGTTGCCGTCGCGCTTGATGACTTTGGGATGGGCTATTCCAACCTGAACTATCTGCACCAGTTTAAGTCATTGCCAGTCAATAAGCTTAAAATGGACCGCAGCTTCGTGGCCGCCTTACCTGAAGATGACACCATGGTGCGCATCGTTGCGGCCATTGCGGATATTATCGATCTGGATGTGATTGCTGAAGGGGTGGAAACCTGTGAGCAGCGTGACTGGCTGCTTGCGCGTGGCATCACGATTGGTCAGGGTTATCTTTACTCTGAAGCCCTGCCGCTGGCGCAGTTCAATGCGCAATGGGTTCCCTCACCTCAACCGGAGGATTAACCCTCTGATTCCTTGATTTTGCAAGAATTTTAGTTACAAAACCCCTTGCTGAAGCGTTTCAGTTCAGAATTACGCTTGTATCATTTCCCCTGACTTTGCAGCCCTGTATTAATCGCGTAAACAGAGTGTTATTTTCTGTCCACTGTCTGGCCCGGCCTGCCTCGCCAGCCAGTCACAATAAAAAATCCGACAACATTACCCTATTCGTTAGTGGATACCTGTTTATGAAACTATTTAAAAGCCTTTATTTCCAGGTTCTGGTCGCCATTGCTATCGGCGTACTTATGGGCCATTTCTATCCAGATTTAGGTACCCAAATGAAGCCGTTAGGGGATGGCTTCGTTAAATTGATCAAAATGATCATCGCGCCTGTGATTTTCTGTACGGTGGTGACCGGTATCGCCGGGATGGAAAGCATGAAAGCCGTCGGCCGCACGGGTGCGGTTGCGCTGCTCTATTTTGAAATCGTCAGTACTATTGCGCTGATTATCGGTCTGATCGTGGTTAACGTTGTTCAGCCTGGTGTGGGCATGAACGTTGATCCCGCGACGCTGGATGCGAAAGCCGTGGCCATTTATGCCCAGCAGGCCGAGCAGCAAGGCATCGTTGCCTTCCTACTGGATGTGATTCCGGGCAGCGTGATTGGTGCTTTTGCCAGCGGTAACATTTTGCAGGTCCTGTTATTTGCCGTCCTGTTCGGTTTTGCGCTGCATCGTCTGGGCAACACGGGCACGTTAATTTTCAACGTGATCGAAAGCTTCTCCAAAGTGATTTTTGGCATCATCAATATGATCATGCGCCTTGCGCCTATCGGGGCATTTGGTGCCATGGCCTTTACCATCGGTAAATATGGCGTTGGTTCACTGGTCCAGCTTGGACAGCTGATTATCTGCTTCTATATCACCTGTATTCTGTTTGTGGTGGTGGTGCTGGGACTCATCGCTCGCGTCTTCGGCGGCTTCAGCATCTTTAAATTCATTGCCTACATCAAAGAAGAGCTGCTGATTGTACTGGGCACCTCTTCATCGGAATCTGCACTGCCACGTATGCTGGATAAGATGGAACGGCTGGGTTGTAAGAAGTCCGTGGTGGGGTTGGTGATTCCAACAGGATATTCCTTTAACCTGGACGGAACCTCAATCTACCTGACGATGGCGGCTGTCTTTATCGCCCAGGCCACCAATGCCCACATGGATATCTTCCATCAAATTACGCTGCTGGTCGTGCTACTGCTGTCTTCCAAGGGCGCAGCCGGGGTAACGGGCAGTGGGTTTATTGTGCTGGCGGCAACGCTTTCAGCAGTAGGACATTTACCGGTTGCTGGCCTGGCGCTGATTTTAGGTATTGACCGCTTTATGTCCGAAGCGCGTGCGCTGACCAATCTGGTCGGTAACGGCGTCGCCACGGTGGTGGTGGCAAAATGGGTTGATCAGCTGGATAAAAAACAGCTGGGTGACACGCTGGCGGGCAAAAATAAGGCAGAAAATCCCTCAGAATCTGCGATTTAACCTTTGAATGTGATTTAATCCTCTCAAATGCCCGCTGTCACTTGCCCTGACAGCGGGCATTTGGATAATAAACCCCACTTGTTTTTTTCAACGTTTTTCACTTCGTTGCGTGACATCCCGGTCTTCCTGTGGTCAAACCTGTTGTTAATGATCGGCAGCGCGAATCGGCCATGTCCGGTTTGCTTATAAACGCGGCTAAACGCGCCAGTGATAACGATTTTTGAATTGTTTGAGTAGGGGTTCACATGCAGGGCACCAGAATTCGGCTTTTGGTTGGTGGATTAGTACTGGCAGCGACCAGTTACGGTGCGCCGGCAGAAACGCTGCAACCTGATCCAGCCTGGCAACAGGGAAGACTGGACAACGGATTTAACTGGCAACTGTTGGCAACACCGCAACGGCCAAGCGATCGCATTGAGTTACGCATGGTGGTTAATACCGGTTCACTGGTGGAAAGCGCCCAGCAAACCGGTTTTAGCCACCTTTTGTCACGCCTGGCGCTGGTACACAATACCGCCCTGGATACGAATCAGCAGCGCGCATTATGGCAGCAGAGTATCGATCCACAGCGGCCTCTGCCGCCGGTTATTTCATCGTATGATTACACGCAATACAATTTAAGCCTGCCCAATAACCGCCCTGAGTTACTGAAAGAAGCCCTGAACTGGCTGGCGGCCACGGCGGGTGATATGGCGATTACCAATCAGGTTGTCGATACAGCCCTGTCCGCTTCCGATCCGGTAAGAACCTGGCCTGCGGATACTCAGGATGTCTGGTGGCGCTATCGGCTGAAAGGATCGGCGTTGCTAGCGCACGATCCGGCTGAGAAGCCGCGTGCCCCCGTTGACGTCGCGCAGCTGAAAAGTTTCTACCAGCAGTGGTATACACCAGATGCCATGACACTTTATGTCGTCGGCAATGTCGACAGCCGTAACCTTTCCGAACAAATCAACAAAGCGTTTTCACCGCTGGAAGGCAAGCGCAGCGCCCCTGCATCCATGCCCACCTTGTCTCCTTTACCGCATGATCCGGTTAATCTGGTCAGCGGCACGTTAGCGCAGGATCGCCTGTCCCTTGTCTGGGATACGCCGTGGCAGCCCATCCGGGACTCACAGAACTTGCAGCGTTACTGGCGTAGCGATCTGGCGCGCGAAGCGCTGTTCTGGCACGTGCAGCGCGCGATGAGCAATAAAAAAGTTCAGGGTGTGCAGGTGGGATTTGACTGTCGGGTGCTTTACCAGCGTGCGCAGTGTTCCATTAATATGGATACGCGCAATGACAGCCTGGAACAGAATATGAACCTGGTTGCCCGCGAGCTGGCTGCCGTGCGCGATAACGGTTTGCCACAGGAAGAGTTTGATGCCCTGATGGCCCAAAAACTTCTGGAGCTGAATAAGCTGTTCACAACCTACGCGCGCACAGATACTGACGTGCTGATTAGCCAGCGTTTACGATCGCAGCGCAATTCAGTGGTAGATATTGCCCCGGAGCAGTATCAAAAGCTGCGGCAGGATTTTCTCTCCGGCCTGACGCGCGATCAGCTCAATCAGGAGTTGCGGCAGCAACTTAGTCAGGAGTTAATGATGGTACTGATTCAACCGGAAGGTGAATCAGAAACCAACGTTAAGAGCCTTAAAACGGGCTGGGATAAGCTGATGACGTTGCCTGCGACAGCATCTGCACCGGCGGCCGGCGGGGACGTCAGCCAGCCGGACAGTAACGCTGCTGGTGATGCAGCGCCACCGACCTCCTGATCCATCAGGTTTTTGCCCTGAGCCATTCGGTCACTAACATTGGCCAACTGGCGAGGGGCAAATCCGCGACGCCACGGATGCCAAAACCGTGCCCGCCTTTCTGGTAAAAATGCACTTCGACGGGAACATTGTGTTCCCGTAATGCGCTGAAAAACACCATGCTGTTATTCACCGGGACGGCATCATCATCGGCGGCATGAATCAGCAAGGTCGGCGGCACTTGGTTGTGCACCCGGGTTTCGAGTGAATAGGCATCAATCGCTTTCTGGTCAGGCCATGCGCCTAATAAACGGGTGCGCGAGCCTTCATGGGCCAGGCCATCACGCATACTGATCACAGGATAAACCAGCACCATGGCGTCCGGACGAGGCGAAAAATTCTCTGCGTTGTCCTGAACGGGATAAATCTTCTCCGCAAACCGCGTGCCGAGACTTGCGGCAACGTGGCCGCCAGCCGAAAAACCCATCATAACAATGTATTTGCCGTTCAGCCCACGCTGCGCCCGCTCACGCAGGACGCGCACGGCTCGCTGCGCATCGGCGAGCGGAGCATCTGGTCCTTCATGATGTCCGTCATAGGGCAGGCGATAGGTCATGACGGCCAGGGTGTAACCCATAGAGGTGAAAAAGGTTGCCAGCGCGCTGCCTTCACGGTCAATCATGATGCGATGGTAGCCCCCGCCGGGCGCGACCAGGAGCGTAATCCCATTGGATTCCACAGGATGCCAGATAGCCATTTCCGGGCAGCGAACGCCGGTTGCCACGCGATCGTAGGGTTCGTACTCTTTTGCCGTATCGACGATTTGTGGCTGAGCGCGAGAATCGCTGGCACCGGGCGCATCACCATTAGGCCAGATATTAATGATTTCAGTATTCATAGCTGTGTCCTGATGCGAGAGATGTTGTCGTTGTTTTGTTCGCGGCCGTGAAAACAGCATCCTGCTGTCGCTGTTTAAAAGATGGCCTCTTTTGGCCTAATCGTCCAACTCAAAACCGCTAAAATGCCGAGATTCAGACTATGCCTGGCATGCTGGGTATGGTGCTAAGCCGATAATTTTAAAGGAATAAAAATGAATTAAGATTAGCCAGCATTAACGGACGAGGGCAGGATAAAGCAGGAAGAAAACGGGTTGGCTGACTTAAGTAAAATGAATGGTTTTTCCTTTTGCCCTGACGGAAACGGAGGACATATTTATCGTGTTTTTATTTAAAGAAAGTGATGTGTTGCTGCGCGGTTAACTGTTGTGCATGCGGGAAGTCTGGCACGGGTTGCGCCGCGCCAGAACGCGATGGCTATGGCTATGGGCTTTCATCGATAATGAGCATATCCCGATCGTCAAACTTCCAGAATGATGCCCAGGCAATCTCCCAGTAATAGCCGTCGGGATCGCGGAAATAGCCGCTATAGCCACCCCAATGAACGGTTTGCGGCGGTTTTACTTGGGTTCCACCCTGGCTTTGTACCAACTCCATGAGATCGTCGACCTCGTGTTTCGACTTAACATTAATGGCAAAAGTAATGCCGTTGAATCCGTCGTCGGCTAGCCTGGGTGGATGGGTTTCATTGATATCTTTTGCCAAATTATCGAGAGGAAAGAGTTCGAGTTTGGTGCCGGAATTATTGAAAAATACGATGGGCGGATTCTGCTCAGTCACCTGCGTTTTAAAACCGATGCCTTTATAAAAGGCCTGGGATTTTCCCTATCACACCCGCCCAGGCAGACCAGATTGATGCGATTCATACTGACTCTGTTTACAGTCAGGCATGGCCAGGATACTCGTCTCACCCTGGCCACGCGACAGAGCAATTATGCAGGCATATCTTCCTGCGGAATAATCGCCCCACGAAACTGAATAACCGTGCTGGCAGTGAGATGACCACGCTGGGCGGCCTCCTCGACCGAGGCGCCAACCAGACGCTTAGCCAGATAGCCCGCACTGAACGAATCGCCCGCCGCCGTGGTGTCAATAATCTTTTCTTTAGCCAGCATGATTGACGGAACCTCTCTAACAGGCTGGTCTTCCGCGGCAATCAGGCAGGATTCCGCACCGCGCTTGATGACGATCTCGCTAACGCCTGCCTGACGTGCCCGGGCAATGACGTCTTCGACAGGCTGCACGCCCCATAACAGATGCTCGTCATCCAGCGTCAGGAAGGCAATATCCGTGTTATCGAGCATCTTTTGATAGGCCTGGCGAGTACTGGCATTGTCTTTCCACAGGCGAGGCCGGTAATTATTATCGAAAATCACCTTGCCCCCGTTTTTGCGGCAGTTTGCCAGCAGCTGCATGAGCTTTGCACGGCTGGCGTCAGTCAGGATAGCAAGACTGATACCGCTGAGATAAAGGTAGTCGTAATGTTCCAGCTGCTGGCAAATGTCTTCTGCCAGAGGGCCATTAAGCCAGTAGCGTGCCGCCGCGTCATTGCGCCAGTACCAGAATGTGCGCTCGCCCTGGTCGTCTGTCTGGATCATGTACAGACCGGGCATTTTATCCTCAAGGCGTTGGATAAGGTCGGTATGCACGTTTTCCTGCTGCCAGCGGGCGATCATCTGTGCGCTAAAGGGATCGTTTCCCAGCGCCGTCACGTAATCCACCCGGATTTTGTGTTGATCGACCTGTCGGGCAAGGTAAACGGCCGTATTGAGCGTATCACCGCCAAAGCCGCGTTTAATGTTGTCGCCTTTTTCGGACAGTTCAATCATGCATTCACCGATAACGGCGATTTTTTTATGCGTCATGGTTTAAGGCCTGTAGTTTACATTTGCTTCAGTCTCGCGTTTGTTAGCGTCATCGTCAACTTTTTAAAACAGCGTTTTAATTTAATTTAGGGTGAGGTAAAGCGATAATTAACCCGATAAAGCGGCTTGTTTCGGCGATTGTCGCACTAAAAGAGGCGTAGACTCGTTGCTTCAACGTGGCCGGGTTTTCACTAAGTTGTCGAATGTTAAACGATAAACGCTGCCAGGCCGCCAGATGAAGGCGCTTACTATCAACCAGGAAAAGACCATGGTTATGGAGAATTTTAGTCAATGGCTACCTTCTTCAATTGACATCAACCCGCAGCAAAAAAAACGTCTCATCTGGCAACAGTGTCAACGCAGCTATACCTTTCAGCCCATCTATAAGGTTTCGGGGCAACTGCTGGCGATTGAACTGCTGACGGCCATCACACATCCGTCTGAACCAGAGAAGAAACTGTCTCCTGAAGCCTATTTTTCTGAGCTGGAAATAGCACAACGCCTTGATATTGTTCAGGAGCAGTTAGAATTACTCACCCAGTGGGAATCGTTTTTTGGTCGCAATAACGTCATGGCATCAGTGAATATTGACGGCCCTTCGTTGTCGTTGATACAAAACCATGTACCGATTCGCAGTCTGATTACCCGTTTACCCTGGGTTCGCTTTGAGCTGACCGAGCACCATGTCCTGCCTCAGGAGGAGATGGTCGCGCAAATGCCTGAACTGGGGCCGTTGTGGCTGGATGATTTCGGTTCGGGCATGGCGAACTTCTCTGCACTGACCGAGCTTAAATACGACTACATTAAGCTGTCACGTGAACTTTTTATTCTCTTACGTGCGTCAGATGAAGGCCGGATACTTTTTCCCATGCTGTTGTCGCTGATAAATCGTTACTGCAACGGCGTGATTGTTGAAGGCGTTGAGACGCAACAGGAGTGGGATCAGGTTAAATCGTCCCCGGCGATGGCGGCTCAAGGGTATTTTTTTTCTCGTCCTGCTCCCTTTTCCGAACTGGAAAGCCTTCCTGTGCAGCTTGATTGATCCCTTCCCGCGCGCTCTCGACTATCTTTAACGGAGACCGTGAAAGAGCAGGGAGGAAGCCTAATGTCACGCGCCGGAAAAATTGTAAGCTGGATTGGCGGGATTGTTGTATTACTGATCGTCGTTGTAGTGATAGTCATTGCAACATTCGACTGGAATCGCCTGAAACCCACTATTAATCAGAAAGTGTCTGCGGAACTTAACCGTCCCTTTGCCATTCGGGGGGATTTGGGCGTCGCATGGCAGCGTAATCCTGAAGAACCCGGATGGCGCGGCTGGTTACCCTGGCCTCATCTGCACGCCGAAGACATTATGTTGGGCAATCCCCCTGATATTCCTGACGTGACCATGATTCACCTGCAACGCGTGGATGCCACACTTGCCCCGCTGGCCCTACTGCACAAAGAAGTCTTTATCCCGTGGATAAAACTGCAGCAGCCTGATGCCCGCCTGATTCAGACCGCCGATAAGAAAAACAACTGGACCTTTACCCTCGCTGACAGCGACAGCAAAGATGATAATGCGCCACCTTCAGCCTGGTCATTTCGTCTCGATAATATTCTGTTCGATCAGGGCACCATTCTCTACCGCGATGCCGTTAACCAGGCCGATGTCACGCTGAAGGTTAACCCGCTTGGCAAGCCTGTGCCCTATTCACAAATCGCGGGCGGAGACGATAAACAACAAGGCGCGGGTGATTTTGTCTTTGGCTGGCAGGCAAGCGGCAGCTACCACAATGAAAAACTCACGGGTCAGGGCAAGATTGGCGGCATGTTATCCCTGCGTAGTCAGACCACAGCGTTCCCGATTCAGGCAGACGTCCGGAACGGTAGCACGCGCGTACAGCTGACCGGCGGCGTTCAGGATCCCCTGAATCTGGGCGGGCTGGACGTGCGTCTACGTTTTTCTGGCGATACGTTGGCAAACCTCTATGGTCTGACCGGCGTTCTGTTACCGGATACCCCGCCTTATGAAACTGATGGCCGCCTGATTGCCAAATTTACCGGCAAAGACGGCGCCGTTTTTCGTTACCAGGGATTTAATGGTCATATTGGCGACAGCGATATTCATGGCTCCCTGACCTACAGCCAAGGCAAGCCACGGCCAAAACTGGTCGGTGAACTCAGATCGGATCAGTTACGTATGGCGGATCTGGGCCCGTTGATCGGTGTTAACTCGGGCAAGGGCAGCGAGAAAACCGAACAGGCCAAGGCAAAACGCGGTGAAAAAACCGTACAGCCTGCGGATCGCGTTCTGCCTCACGACAGGTTCGACACCAAAAGCTGGGACGTTATGGATGCGGATGTGAAGTTTAGCGGCAAGCGCATCGAACACAGCAGTTCACTACCGTTGAGCGATCTTTATACCCATTTGCAGCTCGATAACGGAAACCTGCTGCTTGATCCACTCCGTTTCGGTATGGCGGGCGGTAATCTGAACAGCACCATCCGCCTGGAAGGGAATCGCTCACCGATGCGGGGCCGGGCCGATATTCATGCCCGTAAACTTCGCCTGCGTCAGCTGTTCCCCGACGTACAGGCAATGCAAAACAGCCTTGGGCAGCTGAACGGCGATGCCAGCCTGACCGGCACCGGCAACTCCGTTGCTGACCTGCTGGCAACCAGCAACGGTCAGTTGAAACTGCTGATGAACGACGGACTGATCAGCCGCAACCTGATGGAAATTGCCGGACTCAACGTCGGCAACTATCTGGTCGGTAAGCTGTTTGGTGATGATGAAGTTCGTATTAACTGTGCGGCCACCGATCTTAAACTGCAAAACGGTCTGGCCACGCCAAACCTGTTCGTGTTCGATACGGAAAATGCCGTCATTAACGTGTCAGGCAACGCGAACTTTGCCAACGAGCGGCTGGATCTTTCAGTCAATCCAGAAAGTAAAGGCATCCGAATCGTGACCCTGCGCTCGCCCTTGTATGTTCGGGGCACCTTCAAGCATCCGGACGCTGGCGTGAAAACCGGTCCCTTACTGGCACGCGGGGCGGCGGCGGTGGCATTAGGTGCTGTGGTCGGGCCTGCGGCAGCGCTGTTGGCGCTGATTTCACCCAGTGATACTGACGAGAATCAGTGCAGCCGGGTCCTGCAGCAAATGAAGAAGAAGTGATCAGTTGCGATAGAGCACTTTGATAATGTGATAACCAAAAGCGGTTTTCACCGGCCCGAAAGGTTGTAGCAACGGGCAGGTGAATACCGCTTTATCAAAAGCCGCGACCATTTTTCCCCGACGAAACTCGCCTAAATCTCCCCCGTTCCGACCAGAAGGGCACACAGAATGCTTGCGGGCAAGCTGCTGGAAGTTTTCGCCTTTTTGCAGTTTTTCCAGCAGGGCGATAGCCTGCGCCTCGTGTTTCACCAGAATATGTAAAGCTGCGGCAGTTTTCGCCATGATAATGTCTCTGTTGTGTATAATCGTCCCCCATTATAAACCTGTCTTTTCAAATCGCAGATGCGTTTACCGCACCTGTTCACTGAGCCTGTACATGCCGGCTTGCGGTTTGAAATCGGTATCTTATTTCAACAGAGCGATGTCCCGATGCGTTTAAACTCCAGCCAACAACGAGCCGTCGAATTTGTTACCGGTCCCTGTCTGGTGCTGGCAGGCGCTGGCTCGGGAAAAACCCGCGTAATCACCAACAAAATCGCGCATCTGATTCGTGAGTGTGGCTATCAGGCCCGCCATATCGCCGCCGTGACCTTCACCAATAAAGCCTCACGCGAAATGAAAGAGCGCGTGGCGCAAACGCTGGGGCGCAAAGAGGCGCGCGGCCTGATGATCTCCACGTTTCACACGCTGGGTCTGGAAATCATCAAGCGCGAATATGTGGCGCTGGGCATGAAGTCCAACTTTTCCCTGTTCGACGATCAGGATCAGCTGGCGTTACTCAAAGACCTCACCAGCGAGTGGCTGGAAGAGGACAAGACGTTACTGCAGCAGCTCATTTCTACCATTTCGAACTGGAAAAACGATCTGGTCGATCCGCCGCAGGCGGCCGCGCTGGCCCGCTCGGAGCGGGATAACGTGTTTGCCCATTGCTATGCCCTGTATGACCGGCATCTCAAATCCTGTAACGTGCTGGATTTTGACGACCTCATTCTGTTGCCCACGCTTCTGCTACAGCGTAATCAGGACGTCCGCGAGCGCTGGCAACAACGTATTCGCTACCTGCTGGTGGATGAATATCAGGACACAAACACCAGTCAGTACGAACTGGTGAAGCTGTTGGTCGGCACCCGTGCGCGTTTTACCGTGGTAGGAGATGACGATCAGTCGATTTACTCCTGGCGCGGTGCCCGGCCACAGAATCTGGTCCTGCTTAATGAGGATTTTCCGGCGCTGGAGGTGGTCAAGCTTGAGCAAAACTACCGCTCTTCACAGCGTATTCTCAAAGCCGCGAATATTTTGATCGCCAATAATCCCCATGTGTTTGAGAAGCGTCTTTTTTCTGAACTGGGTCTGGGCAGTGAACTCAAGGTGCTGAGTGCCAATAGCGAAGAACATGAGGCCGAACGGGTAACGGGCGAACTCATTGCCCATCACTTTATCAATAAAACGCAGTATAAAGATTACGCGATCCTGTACCGCGGTAATCATCAGTCCCGCGTGTTCGAAAAATTCTTGATGCAGAACCGCATTCCCTATCGCATTTCAGGCGGGACCTCGTTTTTCTCTCGTCCTGAGATCAAAGACCTGCTGGCTTATCTGCGGGTGCTGACCAATCCCGATGATGACAGCGCTTTCTTGCGTATTGTGAATACGCCACGGCGCGAGATTGGTCCGGCAACGCTGCAAAAACTCGGTGAGTGGGCCAATATCCGCAATAAAAGCCTGTTTAACGCCAGCTTTGATGTGGGCCTTGGGCAAACGCTGACGGGGCGCGGCCTTGAACATCTGCAGCGCTTCACCCACTGGCTCAACGACATTATCCAGCTCAGTGAGCGTGAACCGGTTAATGCCGTGCGCGATCTGATTCGCGGCATCGATTACGAAAGCTGGCTGTTTGAGACATCGGGCAGCCCCAAAGCCGCTGAAATGCGGATGAAAAACGTCAATACGCTGTTTCAGTGGATGACGGAAATGCTGGAGGGTAGCGATCTGGATGAGCCGATGACGCTGGCGCAGGTTGTCACCCGCTTTACGCTGCGCGACATGATGGAGCGCGGTGAGAGCGACGAAGAGCTTGATCAGGTACAGCTGATGACGCTTCATGCCTCAAAAGGGCTGGAGTTCCCCTACGTGTTTCTGGTCGGCATGGAAGAAGGGCTGTTGCCGCATCAGAGCAGTATCGATGAGAACAACATTGAGGAAGAGCGCCGTCTGGCCTACGTTGGCATTACCCGCGCGCAGAAAGAGCTGACGTTTACCTTGTGTCGGGAGCGCCGTCAGTATGGTGAGCTCATCCGCCCTGAACCCAGCCGCTTTCTGCTGGAGCTGCCGCAGGACGACGTAGTGTGGGAAACCGAGCGCAAAGTGGTTAGTGCAGAGGAGCGCATGAAAACCGGCCAGAGTCGGGTGGCCGGGTTGCGTGCAATGCTGGAAAAGGCGAAAAAGAGCTAATCCGTCGCAGACGGGATCAGGAAAGCGTTAACGACCAGTGAACATAGGACTGATAGTGGCTTTCCTGTTCGAGCAGCTCGGCCCGCAGAGGATGTGCTTCCAGCCAGCCCGCCGGTAACGTAACGTGCAGTGCTTCATCATCCGCCTGCATACGAACGGCGGGTAACGTGTCATCACGACGCCGAGTCGAGAAGATAATGGACAGCCGTAGCAGACGGCACAAACGCTCGGCCAGCCGCGGCGGCAGGGCGTTTTGTTGCGTGAGTAGCGCAAGGTCGATGCTGCCACTTTGATTTTGCAGTAAACAGGCCAGCAATTTTTTCTGCGCTGGGGTGAAACCCGGAAGATCAAGGTGGCGGACCAGATAGGCCGCGTGCTGCGGTGCCTGACGGAAATCGACGCTCAGCCCGATTTCATGAATCGCACAGGCGCTTAGCAGAAGCTCCCGACAGCGCTGATCCAGTTTCCAGTGAACACTGACCTGGCGAAAAAAACTTTCCGCTAGCTGCCGGACCCTGTCTGCCTGGCAGACATCAATATTGAACCGGCGCTGCACATTTTGCAGCGTGCGGCTGCGAATATCCCGATCGACAGGCAGGTGCAGCATTCCGTACACCAGCCCTTCGCGCAGCGCGCCGCCGGCCAGCGTCATGCTGTCAATATTGAGTTCCTGAAAGATGGCAATAAGAATGGACAAACCGCTTGGAAACACTAACGCCCGCTCCAGCGTCAGGCCTTCGATTTCAAGCTCTTCAAGTTTGCCGCACTGAATGGCCCGCTGTTTTAACTGCTGTAGCTTACTCAGGGTGATGCGCTCATCCATGCCTTGGGCGACCATGATTTCCTGCAGGGCCTGAACGGTTCCGGACGCACCAACGCACACCTGCCAGCTCTGTTTGCGCAGTTCTCCGGCAACAGGTTTCAGCATCGTTTTGGCAGCCTCTTCAGCCTGGTCAAAATTCTCTTTAGCCAGGTGGCGATCGCCAAAGAATCGCTCCAGCCAGGTGACACAGCCCATCTGCAGGCTAAACAACACGTTGGCATGGGAGCCATCGCCGGTGGCTAACTCTGTGCTGCCACCGCCGATATCCACGACCAGGCGTTGATCAGAACCCCCGGTAGTATGTGCTACGCCTTGATAAATCAGACGCGCTTCTTCTTCGCCGCTAATCACATTGATGGTGCAACCCAGAATCTGTTGCGCCTTATCAAGAAACGCCTGCGCATTAGCGGCAATGCGTAACGTGGCGGTTGCCACTACCCGAATTTGATCGGGAGGAATATCCTGAAGCTGTTCAGAGAAAAGCCGCAGACATTGCCAGCCCCGGGCCATGGCTTCGGCGGACAGGCAATTGGATTTATCCAGGCCTGCTGCCAGGCGCACCTTGCGCTTGATTTTGGCGATGGTCTGGATACTTCCTGACACTTCGCTGACGACCAGCATATGAAAGCTGTTAGAGCCTAAATCAATTGCAGCATAGAGAGTCGATGCGCTTAGCATGGTCAACTTAACCCGAACGTTTACGGTTGCTATGACGGGGTGCACCGCGACGGCCGGTATTGTTGCCTCCGCGACGCTGACCGTTGCCTGAGCGATTGCGCGTCAGACGTTTCGGTGGCGGTAATTCAGTTAACAGCGCGTCGCTGTTGTATTTACTCACCGGAATGCTGTGACCAATGTACTCTTCAATACCGGGCAGGTTTAATGCGTACTCTTCACAGGCCAGGCTGATGGAGTGACCGCTTGCGCCTGCACGTCCCGTACGGCCAATGCGGTGAACATAGTCTTCGCGATCGTCCGGCAGGTCATAGTTAAATACGTGCGTCACCGCAGGAATATGCAGGCCACGAGCCGCAACGTCGGTCGCGACCAGAATATCAATATCGCCTTTGGTAAAGTCATCCAGGATACGTAAACGCTTCTTCTGTGCCACGTCACCCGTCAGCAGGCCGACCCGGTGACCGTCTGCAGCCAGATGGCCCCAAATGTCTTCACAGCGATGCTTGGTATTCGCAAAAATGATTGCTCTGTCAGGCCACTCTTCTTCTACCAGCGTCTGTAACAGGCGCATTTTCTCTTCATTCGAAGGGTAGAAAAGCTCTTCTTTAATGCGATGACCGGTTTTTTGCTCAGGTTCAACTTCAACGTATTCGGCGCTGTTCATGTGCTCGAATGCCAGCTCACGCACGCGGTAAGAGAGCGTGGCGGAGAACAGCATGCTCAGGCGTTGCGTGGCCGCAGGCATGCGACGGAACAACCAGCGGATATCTTTTATAAAGCCGAGATCGAACATGCGATCGGCTTCGTCCAGTACCATGACCTGAATGGCACCGAGATTGACGTGATTCTGCTTGGCGTAATCGATTAAACGGCCGGTGGTACCCACCAGAATGTCGACACCGTTTTCCAGTACTTTTAACTGTTTGTCGTAGCCATCGCCACCGTAAGCCAGACCTAATTTAAGGCCGGTTGATGCCGCCAGTGGTTCAGCATCGGCGTGAATTTGCACCGCAAGTTCACGGGTTGGGGCCAGAATTAAAGCGCGAGGTTGGTTAACCTGGCGGCCCTCTGGAGCAGGGTGAGAGAGAAGATGATGAAACGTTGACGTTAAAAACGCCATCGTTTTGCCGGTACCGGTTTGCGCCTGACCTGCGACATCACGCCCTGAAAGCGTAAACGGCAGTGCTAACGCCTGGATAGGCGTGCAGTTATGAAACCCTTTTTTATCAAGGGCTTCCACCACCAGAGGGTGCAGGGCGAAGTCGGAAAACTTCTGTTCAGTTAAGTGTGTTTTGCTCATAGTGTGGTAGAATATCAGCTTACTATCGCTTTACGAAAGCGTATCCGATGAAATAAAGTCAACCAACATTGGTTTATATTACGCCAATTCGCCAGGCACAATCTTGTGGAGTAAAACATGAGCAGCGATAAAATCGTTCATCTGACCGATGACAGTTTCGACACCGACGTGCTAAAAGCCGACGGCGTTATACTGGTAGATTTCTGGGCTGAATGGTGTGGTCCTTGTAAAATGATCGCGCCAATCCTTGATGAAGTTGCAGAAGAGTATGATGGCAAACTGACCATCGCTAAGCTGAATATTGACGATAACCCAGGCACTGCGCCTAAATACGGCATTCGCGGCATCCCGACGCTGCTGCTGTTCAAAAACGGTGAAGTCGCTGCGACAAAAGTGGGCGCATTGTCCAAAGGTCAGTTAAAAGAGTTCCTGAACGCCAACCTGGCGTAATCGGGCCGGGCGTCCGGCAGTGGTTAAATTTTTGCCTGCTGCTGGACGTTCGCTTTTAAGCGTGCTAACTTATTTTCACTGCACTATGAACATACCTTGTAGTTAGCATTCAAAGTTTTCTCTTGTTAGACCCTGTCATACTGTACCTACCAGCGGTTTAGCAATCTAACGACTAGCTCTACTCTGACTAAGTCGACCGTCTCCTCGCTCCCAGTCATTATTCAAGACGATGATCGTTGAGAAGAGTTGAAAAAGTCATTAACAGAACAGGCATGGACTAACTGCCATACCATTCACGACAAACATTTCGAGTATTACCCCGAGTTTAAGAACCCATCAATATGAATCTTACCGAATTAAAGAATACGCCGGTTTCTGAGCTGATTACCCTCGGCGAGAATATGGGGCTGGAAAATCAGGCTCGTATGCGCAAGCAGGACATTATTTTCTCAATCCTGAAGCAGCACGCGAAAAGCGGCGAGGACATCTTCGGTGATGGTGTGCTGGAGATATTGCAGGATGGATTTGGATTCCTCCGCTCTGGAGACAGCTCCTACCTCGCCGGTCCTGATGACATCTACGTTTCTCCCAGCCAAATTCGCCGCTTTAACCTCCGCACTGGTGACACCATCGCCGGCAAAATCCGTCCACCAAAAGAAGGTGAGCGCTACTTTGCCCTGCTGAAAGTTAACGAAGTTAACTACGACAAACCAGAAAACTCGCGTAACAAGATTCTGTTCGAAAACCTCACGCCGCTGCACGCTAACAGCCGTCTGCGTATGGAGCGGGGTAATGGCTCAACTGAAGACTTAACCGCTCGCGTACTGGACCTGGCGTCACCGATTGGTCGTGGTCAGCGTGGTCTGATTGTGGCACCGCCGAAAGCCGGTAAAACGATGCTGCTGCAGAATATCGCGCAGAGCATTGCTTACAACCATCCAGACTGTGTGCTGATGGTGCTGCTAATCGATGAGCGTCCGGAAGAAGTGACAGAGATGCAACGCCTGGTGAAAGGTGAAGTGATCGCGTCCACCTTCGATGAACCGGCTTCGCGTCACGTTCAGGTGGCCGAGATGGTGATCGAAAAGGCCAAGCGCCTGGTCGAGCACAAAAAAGACGTCATCATTTTACTCGACTCCATCACGCGTCTGGCCCGTGCCTACAACACCGTCGTTCCGGCCTCCGGTAAAGTACTGACCGGTGGTGTGGACGCCAACGCCCTGCATCGTCCTAAGCGTTTCTTCGGTGCGGCACGTAATGTGGAAGAGGGCGGGAGCCTGACCATCATTGCGACGGCACTGGTGGATACCGGTTCGAAGATGGATGAAGTGATTTACGAAGAGTTTAAAGGCACCGGTAACATGGAGCTGCATCTCTCGCGTAAAATTGCCGAAAAACGTGTCTTCCCGGCGATTGACTACAACCGTTCAGGTACCCGTAAAGAAGAGCTGTTAACCTCTCAGGAAGAGCTGCAGAAAATGTGGATCCTGCGTAAGATTATCCATCCAATGGGTGAAATCGACGCGATGGAATTCCTGATTAACAAGTTGGCCATGACCAAAACCAACGACGAATTCTTCGATATGATGAAGCGTTCTTGATCCTTTAGAGCGTCATCTGACTATGATGGCGTTTTTTTCTTTAAATGGTCATAAAATAGCCCCGACGCCACGTTCTGACGTGGCGTTTTTTATTTTCGGGCTATAGGATTGAATGCTGGCAGACGTAATAATAATGACGGTGGCAGTGGTGGACGATTAACCGTTCGTGCACCTCTTCATGCCGAATTCGGAATCTGGAACGGTAACAGGCGCGATTTTTGACGTAATGTGAGTTCCAGGATGATAGCTGAGAGCGTTTAACGTGAATTTACTCACTATGAGTACTGAGCTTGGTTTAGTTTTTATCTTTTCCTTGGTATTTCTTTTCCTTGCTCGCAAAGTAGCAGAAAAAATTGGATTGGTAGACAAGCCAAACATGCGCAAGCGCCATCTTGGCGTTATTCCACTGGTTGGCGGAATATCCGTGTATGCAGGAATTTGCTTCGCCTTCTTCATCACTGACTACTACTTGCCGCACGCTAAGCTTTACCTGGGTTGTGCAGGCGTACTGGTGTTGGTTGGTGCACTTGACGATCGCTTTGATATCAGCGTGAAGATTCGGGCAACAGTACAGGGTATTGTGGCGCTGGTAATGATGTTTTGCGCCAAACTGTACCTGTTGAGTCTGGGATTCATCATTGGCCCGGTAGAACTGATAGTTGGGCCCTTTGGTTATGTGTTGACGCTTTTTGCCGTCTGGGCAGCGATTAATGCTTTTAACATGGTTGACGGTATTGATGGTCTGCTGGGTGGCCTTTCCATGGTGACGTTTGGCGCCATGGGGATCATTCTTTATCTTGATGGGCAGCACAGTCTCGCAATGTGGTGCTTTGCCATGATAGCTGCCACGATCCCCTATATTTTACTTAATCTTGGTTTTCTGGGACGCCGTTTTAAAGTATTCATGGGCGATGCAGGCAGTACCATGATTGGTTTTACGATTATCTGGATTTTGCTTGAAACCACGCAAGGCTTAAGCCATCCCATCACACCAGTCACAGCATTATGGCTGATTGCAATTCCTCTGATGGATATGGTCGCGATTATGTACCGTCGGTTACGCAAAGGAATGAGCCCTTTTTCTGCCGATCGCCAACATATACATCACTTAATCATGCGAGCGGGTTTTACTCCTCGTCAGGCTTTTGTACTGATTACCGCTGCTGCTGCTCTGCTCGCGGGCATAGGCGTGCTGGGTGAATACCTGGCCTTTATCCCTGAATGGGTGATGTTAGCCCTGTTCTTGATTGCCTTCATGGGCTACGGCTATTGTTTGAAACATGCATGGCGCGTCGCGAGAAAGATCCGACGCTTCAAACGACGCCTTAATAATCTCAGCAATGCCAGAAAAAATGTACCCTGATAAGACTTAACAAAGGATAACGCTCTGATGCGCGCTAACGTTGTGGAGAACGAACTGGATATTCGCGGCCTGGGCTGCAGCCTATGGCGTGGAAAGCGCTGGATAGTCGGCTGTGCAGTCGTGTTTGCATTGGTAGCCTGGATAGCAACGCTGCTGATGAAACAGGTGTGGAGCACGACCGCGATAACAGGGCGGCCTACGGTGAATATGCTGGGATCCTACTATTCCCAGCAACAGTTCCTGAACAATCTGGATATGCGCAATAACGCTTTGACGTTAAATACGGCGTCACCTACCGTGATGGACGAGGTGTATCAGGAGTTCCTGATGCAGCTCTCATCCTGGGATACCCGCCGGGAGTTTTGGCAGCAAACCGATTATTATAAAACGCGAAAAAGCGGCAATGCCCACAATGATGCTGCCTTGTTGGACGATATGATTGATAACATTCAGTTTACGCCAGCGGATAGCGCACGAAATATTTTCGACAGCGTCAAACTTAAGGCAGAAACTGCTGCGGATGCGAACAATTTGCTGCGCCAGTATATTGCCTATGCCAGTGAACGCGCTGCACGCCATCTCAATGCAGAGTTAACGGGGGCGTGGCAGGCACGGACCAGCCAGCTTAAGGCGCAGGTCAAACGTCAGGAAGACGTAGCGAATGCGGTATTCCTGCGACGGCAACATCGGCTGGAACAGGCGCTGAAAATTGCCAGCCAGCAGGGCATTAATGAGAAGCAGACGCGTGAGGTGAGCGAAAACCTGGCTGACAGCGATCTGTTTCTAATGGGCCAGCCTTTATTGCAGGGGCAGTTAGAAACCCTGAGAGCGACCGGGCCGAGCTTTGATATCAGCTACGACCAAAATAAAGCGATGCTGACCACACTGGATGCAGGCCCGACGCTTAACAGCAAATTCCAGACCTACCGTTATTTGCGTACGCCGGAAGAGCCGGTTTCACGCGACAGTCCCCGCCGGGCATTTATGATGGTGATGTGGGGCGCGATAGGTGCGCTGGTTGGTGCGGGCGTGGCGCTAGCGCGTCGTCAGCGTACTATGTCAGATACACAAGATTGAGAGAAACAGTGTGAAAGTTCTGACAGTTTTTGGCACCCGACCTGAAGCCATTAAGATGGCACCACTCGTGCAGGCACTGGCACAGGACCCTGCTTTTGAATCACGGCTGTGCGTCACTGCGCAACACCGTGAAATGCTTGATCAGGTGCTGAGCTTGTTTCAGCTGCAACCTGACTACGACCTCAACGTTATGCGACCCGAACAGGGATTAACGGAGATAACCTGCCGTATTTTACAAGGCATGCATACCGTACTGCTCGATTTCAAACCCGATATTGTGCTGGTCCACGGGGATACGACGACCACGCTGGCGGCCAGCCTGGCGGCTTTCTATCAGCAAATCCCCGTCGGGCATGTTGAAGCAGGTTTACGCACGGGCGATCTGGCTTCGCCGTGGCCTGAAGAGGGGAATCGTAAGCTGACGGGACATCTTGCCCGTTTACACTTTACGCCCACACTGCGTTCCCGACAGAACCTGCTGGATGAAAATCTCGCCGACGACAGTATTGTTGTCACCGGTAATACGGTAATTGATGCCTTGCTATGGGTGCGAGATCGGGTGCTGGACGATAATGAGATAAACGCGCAGCTGGCTTCACGCTATCCCTTTCTTGACGACAGTAAAAAGCTGGTACTGGTGACGGGTCATCGTCGTGAAAGCTTCGGCGAAGGTTTTGAGCGCATCTGTAGCGCTCTGGCCCAGATTGCGCGCCAGCATCCTCATGCGCAAATCGTTTATCCGGTCCATCTCAATCCTAACGTACATGAACCCGTTAACCGCATTCTGCGCGGCATTGATAACATTGTGTTGATTGAACCTCAGGAGTATCTGCCGTTTGTCTGGTTGATGAACCGGGCGTGGCTGATTCTCACCGATTCTGGCGGTATTCAGGAAGAAGCGCCTTCACTGGGTAAACCCGTTTTGGTGATGCGTGAAACCACCGAGCGTCCAGAGGCCGTCGAAGCTGGAACGGTGAAGCTGGTTGGTACGGACACGGCAAGAATTGTTAATGAGGTCAGTACATTACTTAACGATGATGAGGCCTGGCAGACCATGAGCCGTGCCCATAACCCTTATGGGAATGGCGAAGCCTGCGGGCGAATATTGCAAGCCTTAAAAGATAACAGAGCCAACTTATGAGTTTTGAAACCATTTCCGTTATTGGACTGGGTTACATTGGGCTGCCAACCGCAGCCGTTTTTGCCTCAAAGGGAAAGAAAGTGGTGGGCGTCGATATCAATGCCCACGCGGTTGACACCATCAATCGTGGTGCCATTCATATTGTCGAACCCGATTTGGATCGGGTGGTTCAGGCTGCGGTCGAGCGTGGAGATTTACGTGCTACGACGCAACCCGAAGCCGCTGACGCTTTTTTGATCGCCGTGCCCACGCCCTTTATGGCGGAGCGCCAACCGGACTTACGCTTTGTGCGTGCGGCTGCGCTGTCGATTGCGCCGGTACTGAAAAAAGGCGATCTGGTGATTCTGGAATCGACTTCTCCGGTTGGCAGTACAGAGCAGATGGCCGACTGGCTGGCCGCGGCGCGACCTGATTTGCGTTTCCCACAGCACGACGGGGATCCTGACGTCTTTGTCGCCTACTGTCCCGAACGCGTTTTACCCGGTCAGATCATGACTGAGCTGATCAGCAACGATCGCGTGATTGGCGGCATGACGCCAGCCTGTTCTGCCCGAGCGAGTGATTTGTATCGTATTTTTTTACAGGGCGAGTGCGTCGAGACAACTGCACGCACCGCTGAAATGTGCAAGCTGACAGAAAACAGCTTCCGCGACGTAAACATCGCCTTTGCCAATGAGCTGTCACTAATTTGTGCTGCGCAGCAGATTAACGTCTGGGAGCTTATTGCACTGGCGAATCGTCATCCGCGCGTCAATATCCTGCAGCCTGGGCCAGGCGTCGGCGGGCACTGCATTGCGGTCGATCCCTGGTTTATCGTGGCGCAGAATCCGGACTTAGCACGCCTGATTCGTACCGCTCGCGAAGTGAATGATGCCAAGCCGCACTGGGTGCTGGACCAGGTAAAAAAAGCGCTGGCAGACTGCCTGATGCAGACCGGAAAACGTGCCAGCGATCTGACCATTGCCTGCTTTGGCCTGGCGTTTAAACCGAACATTGATGACCTGCGTGAAAGCCCAGCCATGGAAGTGGCGCACCTGATTGCCGACTGGCATCAGGGCCGCACGTGGGTAACCGAACCGCATATTCAGCAGATTCCCGACATCCTGGCGACACAGGCCACCCTGGTTTCAACCGAGCAGGCGCTGCAGGAGGCGGATATTTTGGTGATGCTGGTCGATCACCATGCATTCCGCCGTGTTGATGCAGCGCACATTACTCAGCAATGGGTTGTTGATACGAAAGGTGTCTGGCGCTAAAAACCTCTGGTTAACAAGGACCCGATTAACTTATGTCTGTCCACGTTAAGGTTAATCCACTCACCTGGGAGAGCCAGTTCTTCGGCTTTGACGCCGTGAGGCTGGAAACCGGGGGGGATCTGTCGCTCGAAAACGCGCTTCGGCACGCCTGCGCGCTGTTTCAAATCAAAGTGTCAGCGGAACAAACCGACATCATCGATGCGTTAAATCAGCATCAGTTTCACCTGGTGGAAGGTGAAGTGGATTTGTCGTTGACGATCAAACGCACCGAACGCCAGACTGGCATTCGTATTGCGCGGGAAACACAAATCCCAGCATTACGCGAAGCCGCATCTCTGGCCTTCCGTCAAAGTCGTTTTCGCACGCCGTGGTTTGCGCCTGATGACAGTGCCCGCTTCTATGCGCAGTGGATCGAAAATGCGGTCCGCGGCACCTTCGATCACCAGTGCCTTGTCGCCAGTGATGAACGCGGCGCGCTTCAGGGCTTTGTCTCTTTACGTGAGGTCGAAGGCGATGCGCGTATTGGCCTGCTGGCGGTGGTGCCTGAGGCGCAGGGACAAAGTATCGGTCAGCGCCTGATGCTGGCTGCAGCGGACTGGGGCCGTGCGCGTCAGCTCGAACGTCTGCGGGTTGCCACGCAAATCAGTAATCTTACGGCGATGCGTCTTTATCTACGCAGTGGCGCGCGTCTTGAAAGCACGGCGTACTGGTTTTACAGGAGAGGTCATGATTCCCTTTAATGCGCCCCCGGTTGTGGGAAGCGAAATCGAGTATATGCAGTCTGCCATGAGCAGCGGCAAGCTGTGTGGCGACGGCGGTTATACTCGCCGCTGTCAGCAGTGGATGGAGCAGCGCTTCGGTAGTGCGAAAGTGTTACTGACGCCTTCCTGTACCGCCTCGCTGGAGATGGCCGCGCTGCTGATCGATATCCAGCCGGGTGATGAAGTGATCATGCCGAGCTACACCTTTGTTTCAACCGCCAACGCCTTTGTATTACGTGGCGCGAAAATTGTGTTCGTGGATGTGCGCCCCGACACCATGAACATGGATGAAACGCTGATTGAAGCGGCGATAACCGATAAAACCCGCGCTATCGTGCCGGTCCACTATGCGGGCGTTGCCTGTGATATGGATACGATTATGGCGCTGGCGGCACAGTATAAGCTGTTTGTTATTGAGGATGCTGCGCAGGGCGTGATGTCAGCGTACAAAGGCCGGGCATTAGGCACCATTGGTCATATCGGCTGTTTCAGCTTCCACGAAACCAAGAATTACACCGCAGGTGGAGAAGGCGGCGCGACGTTAATTAACGATGCCAGCCTTGTGGAGCGTGCAGAAATTATTCGCGAAAAGGGCACCAATCGCAGTCAGTTTTTCCGGGGACAGGTAGATAAATATACCTGGCGCGATATGGGGTCCAGCTATCTGATGGCTGACCTGCAGGCGGCTTATCTCTGGGCGCAGCTGGAGTCCTCTGAACGAATTAATCAACAGCGCTTGCGCTTGTGGCAACGTTACTACGATGCCCTGAAGCCGCTGGCGGAAAACGGCAAGATTACATTGCCTTCCATCCCGGCTGATTGTCAGCACAACGCCCATATGTTTTATATAAAGCTGCGTGATGAGAAGCATCGTCAGGCCCTGATCAACTGGCTTAAAGAGGCCGAAATCCTGGCCGTTTTCCATTATATCCCTTTGCACAGTTCGCCCGCGGGCCAGCGTTTTTCACGTTTTGCCGGTGAGGACCGTTTTACTACAGCAGAGAGTGAGCGCTTATTACGTTTACCGCTGTTTTATAATCTGTCGGATAACAATCAGAGCACCGTGATCGGCTCGCTACTGAGCTTTTTTTCCTGATGTCATTAGCCAAAGCATCGTTATGGACCGCCTCATCGACGATAGTAAAAATTGCGGTTGGGCTGCTGGTCGTCAAGTTACTGGCCATCAGCTTTGGTCCGGAAGGCGTGGGCCAGGCCGGTAACTTTCGCCAGCTCATCACCGTGCTGGGCGTGCTGGCCGGAGCGGGTATCTTTAACGGCGTCACCACGTATGTTGCACAATATCAACAGCAGCCCCGGCAACTCCGTGCGCTAATCGGCACCGCCTCGGCAATGGTGACGGGTTTCTCAGCGCTACTGGCGCTGGTCTTTTTATTGGCTGCGGCTCCCATCAGCACTGCGCTGTTTGGTCACGATCGCTATCAAAACGTGATACGTATCGTTGCCTTTCTTCAGTTTGGTATCGCGTGGGCAAACCTGCTTCTGGCGTTCATAAAAGGCTACCGTGATGCGCGCGGTAATGCGCTGGCCCTTATTTGCGGTAGCATAACGGGCGTGCTCGGTTACGTGCTGTGTTGGTGGCTGGGGGGCTATGCGGGCGCATTGACCGGGCTGGCTTTGGTACCCGCGTTACTCGTTTTTCCAGCGCTGGTGATACTGAAACGTCGTGTCCCGCTCCCCTTGAGCTGGCTGCGGCCCACCTGGCAGCCGGAAATGGCGCGTCATCTGGCAAAATACACGATTATGGCGCTGATCACCGCCGTCACCCTGCCGGTTGCCTGGGTGATGATGCGAAATCAACTGGCGGCCAGTAACGGCTGGGCGCAGGTAGGATTATGGCAGGGCGTAACCAGTATATCTGATGCTTATCTGCAGTTTATCACCGCGACCTTTAGCGTCTGGCTACTGCCGACACTGGCCCGGTTAGATAACAAAAAGGATATTGCGCGTGAGATCGGCCGGGCGTTACGCTTTGTGTTACCGGCGGTCGCGGCGGCCAGCCTGAGCGTGTGGATGATGCGTGATATCGCCATCAGCCTGTTGTTCTCCGCGGCATTTCACGACATGCGGGATTTGTTTGTCTGGCAACTCTGTGGCGATGTTTTCAAAGTCGGCGCCTACGTTTTCGGCTATCTGGTCATCGCGAAAGCCTCATTACGCTTTTATGTGCTGACCGAAATCAGTCAGTTTATTTTGCTGACGCTGTTCTCGCGCTGGCTTATCCCGTTACAGGGGGCCAGTGGGGCAGCGCAAGCCTATATGTTCACCTACGTTACCTATTTCGCGCTCTGCTGTGGCGCATTTATTCTTTACTGCCGAAAAAAATGACTTTAATTCACGTTTTGGGATCCAATATTCCCCATCACAATCTGACGGTGTTGCGTTTTTTTAACGACGTGATGAGCATCGAGCAGCCTGTTTCTGCACCGCGTCACTTTATGGTGGTGACATCGCAGCCTGAAAACCTCACCGGTTTTGGCGCTTTGCACATTGAAACCTTTAGCAGTAAGAAAGCGCTGGCTGAGGCGCTGTTGCAGCGGGCGAAAAATCGCGACCAACGCTTCTTTTGCCACGGGCAGTTTAACCCCTGGCTTTGGCTGGCGTTGCTGAGCGGCAGGTTACGCCGTTCACAACTGTTCTGGCACGTCTGGGGAGCGGATTTGTATGAAGATTCACGCAGCCTGAAGTTCCGGCTGTTTTATTTCCTGCGCCGTGCTGCGCAGGGGCGCGTTGCACACCTGTTCGCCACCCAGGGCGATCTGTATCACTACCAGCAACGCCACAAGTCTGTACCGCAGTCTTTACTGTATTTTCCCACAAAGTTACCTGCAGTCGCCATTACGCCTCATCAAGACAAGACGTTTACCGTGCTGCTGGGTAATTCTGGTGACGCCAGTAACCGCCATATTGAGGGGCTTGCAGCGATCAAGGCTCAGTTTGGCGAAGATGTGCGCATTGACGTGCCGCTGGGTTATCCGCCTGACAATGATGAGTATATCGGACAGATTCAGAACGCCGCCGACAGACTCTTTCCGCAGGGGCAGGTAAGGTTACTGCGGGATAATCTTGCTTTTGACGACTATCTGGCGCTGTTGGCACGCTGCCATTTGGGCTATTTTATGTTCGAACGGCAGCAGGGCGTGGGAACGCTATGTTTGCTGATTCAGGCTAATGTGCCTTTCGTCCTGACGCGTAAAAATCCGTTCTGGCGGGATGTTACCGCGCAGCAGCTTCCTGTCTTGTTCAACGACGATGCGCTGACGCCTGATATCGTCGCAGAGGCGCGTCGGCAACTTGTGGGATGCGATAAACAGCGCATTGCTTTCCTGGCCCCAGGCTATCTGGAAGGCTGGCGAACTGCGTTGCGCCTTTGCGAAGGAGAGCCCTCATGAGTCTTATGGCATTTAGTGGTCTGCTGATCGTGTATGTGCTGTCACTGGTGACCATTGTGACCCTGAACATGCGCGAACTTAAACAGGAACGGTTTAACTTCCACCTGTTTTTTACTTTATTGTTTTTACTGACCTTCTACTTCGGTTTTCCGCTAACCAGTATTCTGGTCTTTCGGTTTGATACGCAGGTGGTTTCGGCGGATTTTCTGCTGCAGGCGATGCTGTCGGCCACGGCGTTTTATGCTATTTACTTTGTCAGTTACAAGGTGCGCCTCAGGCCGGCATCCGCAGCGCCTGCCCGGCCCTGGCTACAAATGAACCGGGTCGAAACGCATCTGACCGGTGGGCTACTGGCGCTGGTGGCGGTTGCAACCGTAACGGTGTTCTTTATCCATAACGGATTTTTGTTATTCCGACTGACGGCCTATAACCAGATCTTTTCCAGTGAAGTGTCTGGCGTTGCACTGAAGCGGTTCTTTTATTTCTTCATCCCGGCGATGCTGATTCCCTATTTCTTGCATCCCACGCGCCGTAACTGGCTGCTGTTTCTCATCATCACGGTCAGCTTTGGCTTACTGACCTACGCGCTGGTTGGTGGCACGCGTGCCAATATCATTATCGCTTTTGCGTTATTTCTGTTTATCGGTATTACACGTGGCTGGATCACATTGTGGATGCTGGCCGCTGCGGGCGTGATGGCGATTGGGGGAATGTTCTGGCTGGCGCTGCGTCGCTACAATCTGGCTGTCATGGGCGACGAGGCTTTTTACACCTTTCTGTACCTGACGCGCGATACGTTTTCGCCATGGGAAAATCTGGCTTTGCTGCTGGAGAATTACCATAAGATAGACTTTCAGGGCTTAGCGCCCATGTGGCGCGATTTCTATGTGTTTATCCCAACCTGGCTGTGGCCCGATCGTCCTCTGTCAGTACTGAACAGCGCTAATTACTTTACCTGGGATGTACTGAACAACCATTCCGGACTGGCGATTTCGCCTACCTTAATCGGTTCGCTACTGGTGATGGGCGGCGTCTGGGCCATTCCGCCAGGCGCTGTGGCCGTTGGGCTCATCATCAAAGCTTTCGACACGCTCTATAAGCGCGGACGCAATGAATCGAATCGTTATACCGGGGCGATTCTGCAAAGCTTTTGTTTCGGTGCCGTATTCAACATGATTGTGCTGGCGCGCGAGGGGCTGGATGCGTTTGGCTCACGTGTTGTGTTTTTCTGTATTATTTTTGCCGCCTGTCTGGGGATGGCGAAATTGCTTTTCTGGTTACTGGATCATGTCGGCCTGATTCGCAGCCGACGTGAGCGGGCGCTTCATAGCCCATCCTGATTAACCTCTGGGATCTAAGGGAAGAATTAAAAAGAGATGAGTACAGTTTCCGAAACGCCACGCTATGTGATTCGCGGCATCACGCTGTACGGCTTTGACAGCATGGCTTCTTTTGTGGATTTCCTGATGCCGCATTCCGCTGTCCGGAGCGGCACGCTGGTGGCCATCAATGCGGAAAAAGTGCTGAATGCCGAGCAGGATGCAGCGCTGCGTGCTCAAATTCAGCAGGCTGAATTTAAATATCCGGATGGCATCAGCATTGTACGCTCTGTTCGCAAGAAATATCCGCAGGCCTCAGTACAGCGGATTGCAGGGGCCGATCTGTGGGAAGCCTTAATGGAACGTGCCGGACGCAACGGAACGCCGGTGTTTTTGATCGGCGGTCGGCAGGCAGTGTTGGACGAAACCTGCGATAAACTGCGTCGTCAGTGGAACGTGAATATTGTGGGTGCACAGGATGGCTATTTTGTCCCGGCGGAACGCGATGCACTGTTTGCCAGGGTTGCGGCCAGCGGAGCCAGGCTGGTAACGGTAGCGATGGGCTCTCCGCGTCAGGAACTTTTAATGGCCGAGTGTCAGAAGCACTGGCCTGAGGCGTTGTATATGGGCGTAGGCGGTACCTATGACGTGTTTACCGGTCATGTAAAGCGCGCGCCTGTAATCTGGCAGAAGCTTGGACTGGAATGGTTTTATCGCTTAATCAAACAGCCCAGTCGCCTACGCAGGCAGTTGAAGCTGGTGAAATATTTGCGTTATCACTGGCGTGGCGATCTGTAAGATCGCTGATTAACGCCAGGTTTTTCGCACGAGTAACGGCATAAATGCGTTAATTGTCGACGAAATGCACAAAGCGTAATCAAACGCGCTATTTTCTTTAAAAAGCACTAGACAGCGTGGGCGCTTATCTCTAGTATGCACATCCGCAACGGCGCTACGCGCCCGTAGCTCAGCTGGATAGAGCGCTGCCCTCCGGAGGCAGAGGTCTCAGGTTCGAATCCTGTCGGGCGCGCCATTTAGTTTGTGCGTAAGAGCTTCGGTGGTTTGAGTACCGCGTTAGTAACAAAGATTTAAATGCTGTGGGTTTGACTTGCAACATTCAGTACAGTGGTGGCTATAGCTCAGTTGGTAGAGCCCTGGATTGTGATTCCAGTTGTCGTGGGTTCGAGTCCCATTAGCCACCCCAGATTTTGCTGGGATACGCGAAGGTGGCGGAATTGGTAGACGCGCTAGCTTCAGGTGTTAGTGTCTTAACGGACGTGAGGGTTCAAGTCCCTCTCTTCGCACCAGGCAAAACAAAATAAAAAAATCGGCGAGTAGCGCAGCTTGGTAGCGCAACTGGTTTGGGACCAGTGGGTCGGAGGTTCGAATCCTCTCTCGCCGACCATTTTAGAAACCTGTCTGCAAGGACAGGTTTTTTTTCGCCTGAATAAAAGAGGGTGAGAACCGCCGAAGGCGATTCGCGCCGGGCGTCAGCGAGACAATGTTGCGCAGGCAGTGGCGTCTTTCAGGGGCGAAAATCCGCTCAGACGGGCACGTCATTTCTCTCGGAAGTGAGTCAGAGCGGAGTCATAGTAATGGCTGTCGCAAAAATGAGACGCTTAAATTACTGTTTTAACAGGGATTGACAAGTCTTTACCTTGTTTGTCGCCTGTATGCGACATCCATTGTCTGGTTTGTCGTAATAACACGACGCTCATTGCAAAGAGAAAGAACCCCAAAAAAAGCATTAAGATATAAGTGACTGATTTATAAAAATAATTAAAATAATAATAACAACTGGCATGGATTATGCAATAATTAACGCGTAGATGCTCATTCCACCTCTTATGTTTGCTTCGGCTACATAAACCTGGGAATGACGCAGAGCCAATTTTGGGTACCTGTTGTCTGCCTGCCTGTATCGCGAAAGTCTTACAGGGTTATCAGACACCACGTTGAGTCGGGTACCTCTCGGTTGTCTAACCGACCTGATCTTACACCTGCTTTTAGCAGGTGTTTTTTTTTGCCTGAAAGCGCAGACACAAAAAAACCGGGCGAGCCCGGTTTTTTACTTAACGCGATGCTGTGCTATCAGGCATCAGGGTTATTTTTCAGCGTCAGCAACAGGCCTTCACGACGCATTTTTGCCGCCTCTTCCGGACGGCGAAGGCGATCGTAAACGTCAGCCAGCCACGCGTAGTCAAAGGCGTCAGGGCGCTGAGCCAGTGCCTGCTGAAGTGCTTCCGCTGCCTGCTGCCATTCACCGTGGCGCATTAACAACTGCCCCAGGGTACTGTGCAACAGGGGCGTCGCGCCATGCTGTTTGATTTGCTGACGTAAGGCTTTTTCCAGTGCCTCTGGGTTGCCGCTCTTAATACGTGGCATCAGCAGCACCAGACGATCATCGTAATGACGTTTAAGCCCATCCAGCAAGATGTCCTGCGCGGTATCGTGGTCGTCACACTCAATCAAATGGTCAATCATCGCTACCTGCAATGATGTCTCATGGCGAGTTTTACGGCTCAGATTGCCCCACCAGCGCTTCAGTCCCTCGCTGCCCTGATCGGCCATCGCCTGGTTCATCAGGCCCAGCCAGGCCTGTTGCTGCAGCAGGGTGCGTTGCTCTTCTGTCCCGACCTCGGATTTTTCCATGGCGGGAAGAATATCCAGCAGTGCGCTCCAGGCGCTGGTGCGGACATATGCCTGCTCAGCCAGACGAAGTACTTCCGGATGACGAGGCGCGACTTCGAGCAGGCGATCGATGCTGTGGCGCGCTGCATGATCTTCACGACGCGCCAATTGAATGCGGGTACGGGTAATTTCTACCGGAATCACATCATTGCCGGCCAGCTCAGCCGCCCGTTCAAGGTGCTGGTTGGCCCGCATTTCATCGCCACGCTGTTGTGCGGCTTCTGCAGCTAGCAGGTAGTTAGCGACAGGCACATCAGCATGCTCTGCGTCTTTAGACAGCAGTTTCTCTACCTGTCTGAAATCCCCTTCCGCCAGTTTCATCAGGGCATTTTGCGTATGGCGCTGTGCACGACGATGCTTACGGCCAGTGAACCAGCCGCGGGTACGCGCGCCGGTGCGAAATAAACGACGCAGTATCCATTCCACAGCCAGGATCACAAGCAGGCTAATAATCAGGATGATGGCCAGGCCCGTCACGCTGGTTTCAACGTTCCAGTTGTCGGTCTGAATCAGCACGTAGCCCTGATGACCCGCAATCATCGGCCCCAATACAATGCCGGCAATCAGCAGAACAAAGAGGATAAATACCTTAAGCATGATTAGCCTCCCTGCTGATTAGCGGCGGCAGAAGGCTGTGCCATCAGATTACGAACGCGGGTTTGCATCAGCTTTTCAAGCAGCGGCTGGCTCTCCAGGCTGTCGGGCAGATCCATATTGATGTTCTGCTGGCTTAATTCATCCAGCTGGGCCAGAAACGCTTTGGTTGAGGCATCATTGGTGTCATACCACGCGCGTACCCATGTTGAGACGGTTTCAAGCGACTGCTTGTAAATCTCTTCCTGGTGACGTGGTACGGCCTGAGCAGCGATGAGCAGGCGCGAGCGGATGTTCTCACGCAGATAAACATCCTGATTCGGTGCCAGCAGCGGCTGTGCGGTATTATCGCGACGGCGGATGGTAATAAAGTCATCCATAAAGTTATGCCAGCTCTTCACCAGATTCTGACGCCATTCACGAATGGAACTGGAAAGTTCACCGCTGTCGCTGTCCATAGGCGCATCATCGCTGTCGTTATCTGCCAGCCGCAGATTATCCACACCGTTTGATAACTGATTAAGTTTCAAAATGATGCCGTCATAATCCACCTGGGAGATGGCGGAGAGCGTACTGATATCCTGAGTTAACGCACGACGCACGTTCATGACGCTGGGATCGTTCATGTCTGCCAGGCTGGCATCTGCACTTTTCAGCAGCGCTGCAGCGGTGGTCACGTCCTGATCGCTCCACAATTTACGTCCGGCCAGCTTCACCAGGTAGTCAGCCTGGGCCACTAACCAACTGCGCACGTCATTACCTGAAATTGAAGCCATTTTTTCACGCAGCGTTTCCAGCTCTTTGGCCGATGCCGCCTGCTGTGACTGAGCGGTCTCTAATGCTTTTTCTGTCGCGCTCAACTGTTGGGCCAGCTGCTGTTTGTCGCTGTTTGCCTGTTTCTGCAGCGTGGACAGCTGATCACTCAGTTCCTGGTTGGTTTGTGCCTGCAGTTCGGCCTGGTGTTTATCGTTCAGGTATAACCCTGCGCCAATCGCCAGTGCGATGACAATCGCGACTGCTCCCAGCACCATGCCACCATTATTGCGATTGCGCGGTGATTTTTCCTGGGTAGAAGAGGGGCGATCAACCGCTGGTGTGGTTTCGTCAACCACGGCGGAGGTGTCTTTTTGTTCCGTCATATCTGGCACATCCCATTGTTAAGTTCAACATAACGCGCGCAACAGCGCATCGTTATCGGCACCATCGGCTACCTGAATAGTCTGCCAACCAAGATCGGCGGCCAGGGAAGCCAAACGTTCGCTGACGACGAGTAGTCGACAGCGGAGCAGCCATTCCTCACGATCGACCTCGGGGAACAGCGAATACAGCTGATGCAGCATCTCACCGCTGGTCACGACCAGCGTGTGAATATTACGATCGCGCCAGCGACGGCCTTCGATGGCGCCGTCATAGTGTTTTTGGCAACGTTGATAGCACTCTGCATAGGTGACCTGCGCGCCACGTGCCACCAGCGTTTCTGACAGCAGCTCGCGGCCCTGATTCCCTCGAAGGATAAGCGCATGCTTACCCGCTATTTGCTGCAATGTCGCCAGTTTTATCAACTCTTCGCTGGTTTCATGCGCGTGAGGGTAGGTCACCTGCAGGCCGCTGAACGTATGAAAAGCCAAAGCGGTACTGCGACCAATTGCATAATAGTCTACGTCAGCGGGCCATGCTTTGATGGCGTGCTGTGCAAAGTGAATAACCTGCTGCGAAAGGAGGAAAACGAGATCGCCGCGTTTCAACGTGGCAAGGGTGGCCGGTAACTGCAGGAGATCGTTACCCGGCGCGAATTCTATCAGCGGCAGGCTCCACGCCTGTTTACCCTGGGCGTGCAGGCGCGAGACCAGCTCCGCCGCTGCGGGTTCCGGGCGCGTCACCAGAATCGTCATACGGGAGGTTGCCCCTGATAAACGTCGCGCAGAATTTCACGTGCGCCACCGTTGAGCAACTCGTCTGCCAGCGAAATGCCCATTTGCTCTGCCTGATCGCGAGGCCCACGGCGTTCACCGCTCACCATGACGCTCCCATCGGGTGCACCCACCAGACCGCGAAGCCAGAGTTCGTCGCCTTCAAGTACGGCAAAGCTGCCAATCGGAACCTGGCAGCCACCTTCAAGTCGGGTATTCATGGCGCGTTCCGCTTTCACACAGACCGCCGTATCATCGTGATTCAATGCCTGTAACAGCGCAATTAACGTGCTGTCGTCTAACCGACATTCGATGCCAACTGCGCCCTGACCCACGGCGGGTAAGGAAATATCTGCAGGCAGCGGTTGGCGAATACGATCGGCCAGGCCAAGTCGATTCAACCCGGCGGCGGCAAGAATAATGGCGTCATATTCGCCAGCATCAAGCTTACTTAATCGTGTGCCCACGTTCCCGCGCAGCGAGCGAATCACCAGATCGGGACGTCGCGCGCTAATCTGGCACTGACGCCGCAGGCTTGACGTTCCAATGACAGCGCCCTGTGGAAGTTCATCAATTGACGCGTAGTGATTGGAGACAAACGCATCGCGCGGATCGTCCCGCTGGCAAATCGTGACCAGGCCCAGGCCTTCCGGAAATGCCACGGGCACATCTTTCATCGAATGTACGGCCAGATCGGCACGGTTTTCTAACATTGCCTGCTCGAGCTCTTTAACGAACAGCCCTTTCCCCCCCACTTTCGCGAGCGGTGTATCAAGAATGATATCGCCCTTTGTCACCATAGGTACCAGCTCCACGCGCAGGCCAGGATGGGCACTGATCAATCGTTGCTGTACATATTGTGCTTGCCACAGGGCAAGTGGGCTTTGTCGTGTAGCAATTCTGAAAATTTTGTTTAACATGCCGTTAACCATTTAGATCGTTCATCGAATATCCTATCATCGTTGAGGGAATGCTGTCAGTTTCAACGGATTGAAAAGAACCGCCTGCGGATTAAACCTGATATATCAGACAGTAATCTCAGGCCAGGCGCAGAGTGAGCGAAAAGTAGACGAAACCGTGCTAAAATGCAGGTAGCGTAACTTTCTTTACGGTCAATCCAGCGAGTGATAGATTGATCACGTTTCCAGCAATTATCTGCACGACATCTCTCTTATTAAGCGGCAGAGACTGGAAACAGGGTGCTTAAACTCCAGGACAACCAGGCGAAACGTCTTGTACCTCTATATTGAGACACTAAAACAGAGACTGGATGCAATTAACCAGCTGCGCGTTGATCGCGCACTCGCTGCCATGGGGCCCGCTTTTCAGCGAGTCTACAGTCTGCTTCCGATCTTACTACATTATCAACATCCGCTGATGCCGGGTTACCTCGAAGGTAGCGTTCCCCACGGCATCAACGTCTTCACGCCTGATGAAAACCAACTGCAGCTGCTTGCAGAGTTAACGGGCAAACAGGAACTCTCCCTGGTCGAAGCCCCTAAAGGTGAACTGCCTATCACTGGCATCTACTCAATGGGCAGCACCTCTTCCGTTGGGCAAAACAGCGTGTCCGATTTGGATATCTGGGTTTGCCATCAATCCTGGCTGGATAATGAAGAGCGCCTGAATCTGCAGCGTAAATGTGCGCTGCTGCAAAAATGGTGTGCCTCGCAGGCCATCGAAGTCAGCTTTTTCCTCATTGATGAAAACCGCTTCCGCCACAACGAAAGCGGCAATCTTGGTGGTGAAGACTGCGGTTCTACCCAACATATTTTGCTGCTGGATGAGTTCTACCGCACGGCGGTAAGAATGGCCGGTAAACGTATTCTGTGGAATATGGTGCCAGGCGAAGAAGAGCATCACTATGATGACTACGTGATGTCGCTGTATGCGAAAGGCGTGCTCACGCCAAACGAGTGGCTGGATTTGGGCGGCCTCAGCACGTTATCAGCAGAAGAGTATTTCGGTGCCAGCCTGTGGCAGCTGTATAAAAGTATCGATTCGCCCTATAAAGCGGTGTTGAAAACGCTGCTGCTGGAAGCTTATAGCTGGGAATACCCGGATACCAAACTGCTGGCGATGGATATCAAGCAGCGTCTGCACGACGGAGAAATCGTCTGCTTTGGCCTTGATCCTTACTGTATGATGCTGGAACGCGTTACACGCTATCTCACCAGTATTGACGATCAGCCCCGCCTTGATTTGGTTCGCCGCTGCTTCTATTTAAAAGTTTGCGAAAAACTCAGCAGTGACGATCACCCGCAGCGTAGCGGCTGGCGCCGTGAGATCCTGTCGCAGCTGGTTAAAGCCTGGGGCTGGGACGACGAAAAGATTGCTATTCTGGACAACCGTGCCGAATGGAAAATCGAGCGCGTGCGCGAAGCGCACAATGAGTTGCTGGATGCGATGATGCAAAGCTATCGCAACCTTATCCGCTTTGCCCGTCGCAACAATTTAAGCGTCAGCGCCAGCCCGCAGGATATCGGCGTGCTGACCCGTAAATTGTACGCCGCCTTTGAGGCCTTGCCGGGCAAGGTGACGCTGGTTAATCCGCAGATTTCTCCCGATCTGTCCGAATCCAATCTGACCTTCATTCACGTGCCGCCGGGCCGTGCCAACCGGCCAGGCTGGTATCTGTATAACCAGTCGCCGGACATGAGCTCAATCATCAGCCATCAGCCGCTGGAATATAACCGCTATCTTAACAAGCTGGTCGCCTGGGCCTGGTTCAACGGACTGCTGACCAGCAAAACGCGGCTGCACATTAAGGGCAATGAGCTATGCGATCTGGCGCGCCTGCAGGAACTGGTCGACGATGTCTCCAGCCATTTCCCGCTGCGTCTGCCTGCGCCTACGCCCAAGGCGCTCTACAGCCCGTGTGAAATCCGCCATCTGGCCATCATCGTTAACCTTGAGCACGATCCCACCTCGGCGTTTCGTAACCAGGTGGTGCATTTCGATTTCCGCAAACTCGATGTGTTCAGCTTTGGTCAGCAGCAGCAGTGCTTAATCGGCAGTATCGACCTGCTGTACCGTAACTCGTGGAATGAGGTGCGTACGCTGCACTTCAGTGGCGAACAGGCGATGATCGAAGGCCTGAAAACCATCCTGGGTAAAATGCATCAGGACGCTTCCCCGCCTGATACCGTTGAGGTGTTCTGCTACAGCCAGCATTTACGTGGATTGATTCGTACCCGCGTACAGCAGCTGGTGTCAGAGTGCATCGAACTGCGCCTTTCCAGTACGCGTCAGGAGCCAGGGCGGTTCAAAGCACTGCGCATGGCGGGCCAGACCTGGGGGTTGTTCTTTGAACGCATGGGCGTATCGGTTCAGAAGCTGGAAAACGCCGTTGAGTTTTATGGCGCCATTTCCAACAACAAGCTTCACGGCCTGTCGATTAAAGTCGAGTCTAATCAGACGCCGCTGCCGCCTGTGGTTAACGGCTATGCCAGCGAAGGGATCATTCAGTTCTTTTTTGAAGATACCACCGACGATCGCGGTTTCAATATCTACATTCTGGATGAAAGTAACCGCGTCGAGGTCTATCACCATTGTGAAGGCAGCAAGGAAGAGCTGGTACGGGACGTCAGCCGTTTTTACTCCTCGTCGCACGACCGTTTTACCTATGGCTCAAGTTTTATCAATTTTAACCTGCCGCAGTTCTATCAAATCGTGAACACAGGTGAACGTTATCAGGTCATTCCATTCAGAAATCAGGTCCTCACCGATCTCTGTGCCTCACCGCCTGATAACGACAATAACGATTATCAGCCACGCTATCAGGTACATTGAGTTCGGTAAGCCCGCAATGATGCTATCTTCAGGGCTTGCCACAACGCTCACGTGATTAGCTGGCATTTCCTGTTGCTTTTCCAACTTCAACTGCGATGATAAGCATCCAGGTCACAGGACATGAAGAGCATAAAGAATGAAGAAAGCGATAAGCCTGTTAGCAATGACAATGGCATTAACAAGCCTTGCAGGCTGTGGATTAAAAGGACCGCTCTACTTCCCGCCGCAGGACACGCCAAAACAAGCTGCGCCAACGTCAGCACCCACGCAAAAACAGAAAGCCGACGCGTCTAAAGCGGATGTAGGTGGTCTGGTGACGGGTGGTTCAAGCTCAAGCTCACAAATGAAATAACACTTATGGCGCATCCGGCGGAGCAAAAAATGCAGTTCTCCAAAATGCACGGTCTCGGCAATGATTTCATGGTTGTGGATGCCGTAACGCAAAATGTCTTTTTTTCGCCGGAATTGATCCGCCGGCTGTCCGATCGCCATCTCGGGATTGGCTTCGATCAGCTGCTGGTCGTTGAGCCGCCTTACGATCCCGATCTCGACTTTCACTACCGCATTTTTAATGCAGACGGGAGTGAAGTCGCGCAGTGTGGGAATGGCGCCCGCTGCTTCGCCCGTTTTGTTCAGTTAAAAGGGCTGACGAATAAAAGCGATATTCGCGTGAGCACCCAGGCTGGTCGCATGGTTCTGAGCGTTACACCAGACGATCTGGTACGTGTGAATATGGGCGAGCCGAATTTCGAACCCCAGCAGGTGCCTTTTCGCGCCAATAAAGCTGAAAACCTTTACCTGTTACGCGTGGCGGAACAAACGGTGATGTTTGGTGCCGTCTCCATGGGCAACCCTCACTGCGTAATCCAGGTGGAAAGCACGAAAACGGCCCAGGTTGAGCTTCTGGGACCGGTCCTGGAAAGCCATGAGCGTTTTCCGGAGCGCGTCAACGTGGGCTTTATGGAAATTATCAGCCCTGAACACATCCGGCTGCGTGTTTATGAACGCGGTGCAGGGGAAACCCAGGCGTGCGGTAGCGGTGCCTGTGCGGCGGTTGCCTGCGGTATCCAGCAGGGTATTTTAAGTCAGAAAGTACGCGTTGATTTGCCAGGCGGCACGTTACATATCGCCTGGAAAGGCGTCGGACAGCCGCTCTACATGACCGGTCCGGCCACACATGTCTACGATGGGTTTATTCACTTATGAAAAATATCGAAGAGCAGGTGGAAAATACTGTCCTGCTGGACGATCAGGCCGTCAGTGATTATCTGCGTCAGAATCCTGATTTCTTTATGCGCAACGCCCGTCAGGTGGAACAGATGGCGGTGCCGCACCCGGTTCGCGGCAGCGTATCGCTGGTGGAATGGCACATGGCGCGCCAGCGCAATCACATCCAGCGTCTGGAAGAAGAAATTACGCTGCTGATGGAGCAGGCGACCGCAAATCAACAGTTATTCTCACGTCTGCTTTCACTGCAAAGTCACCTGGCCGCCGCCAGCTCACTCCAGGATATGCTTAATCGCCTGCATCGCTGGGCGCGCGATCTCGGACTGGCGGGAGCCAATATCCGCTTGTTTAACGACAAGTGGCGACTGGGTGCGCCGTCTGACTTTGTGCAGCTTGGCCTGGCCCGTCAGGCTTTCGAACCGTTACGCATTCAGCGCTTCGGTAATGAGCAGCACTATCTGGGGAATATCAATGGCCCGGAACTGCTGCTGCTGCTGCCTCAGGCAAAGGCCATTGGTTCAGTCGCCATGTCCCTGATGGGTGACGAGGGCGAGCTTGGCATCATTATCTTCAGTAGCCGTGACAGCCTGCACTATCAGTCGGGCATGGGCACCTTACTGCTTCAGCACCTTTCACAGATGATACCTGCGCTGCTGGAACGCTGGGTGGAGCGCGCATGAGCAGCGTGTTGCAGGAGACCGTTGACGGCTTTCTGCGCCACCTGAAGGTTGAACGCCAGCTCAGCCCGCTTACCCTGAGCAGCTACGCGCGTCAGCTTGCCGCACTGGTGACAATTGCCGATGAGATGAAAATCAGCGCGTGGTCACAGCTCGATCCCGCCATGGTGCGTAGCATGGCCGCCCGCAGCCGTCGTGCAGGTCTGGCTGCAAGCAGTCTGGCATTACGTCTTTCCGCATTACGCAGTTTCCTTGACTGGCAGGTGAGCCGCGACATGCTGGCGGCTAATCCGGCGAAAGGGATCGCCACGCCGCGCAACGGTCGTCATCTACCGAAAAATATCGATGTTGATGACGTTAACCAGTTGCTGGAGATTGATCTCACCGATCCGCTGGCGATCCGCGATCGTACGATGCTGGAAGTGATGTACGGCGGAGGGTTACGTCTTTCCGAGCTGGTCAATGTGGACTGCCGCCATGTCGATCTTGAGGCGGGAGAGGTTTGGGTTTTAGGTAAAGGCAGCAAGGAGCGGCGCGTGCCGATCGGTCGCACCGCCGTCAGCTGGATCCAGCAGTGGTTGCCGCTACGCACCGCGTTTAACCCTGGGGATGATGCGCTGTTTCTCTCCAGCCGTGGCTCTCGTATCTCTGCGCGCAACGTCCAGAAACGCTTTGCCGAGTGGGGAATTAAGCAGGGTCTTTCCAGTCATATACATCCCCATAAGCTGCGCCACTCTTTTGCCACCCATTTGTTGGAGTCGAGTGGCGATCTGCGCGCGGTGCAGGAATTACTGGGCCATGCGAATCTGTCGACCACCCAAATTTACACCCATCTTGATTTCCAGCATCTGGCATCGGTGTATGATGCTGCGCATCCCCGCGCCAAACGAGGAAAGAGTGAATGAAGTTTTATCGCCCTCTGCGTGACATCAAAGCGATCACTTTCGATCTAGACGACACGCTCTACGACAACTATCCGGTGATCCGTAAAACCACGGAAGCCTCTCATGCTGCGCTGCAGGCTTTCCACCCGGCGCTGCGAGCCATAACGCCGGAAGACGTAGCCGCCTCGCGCAGTCAGTTACGTGCAAGCGAACCTGAGATCTACCATGATGTCTCTGAGTGGCGTCGGCGTTCAGTTGAACATGTCATGTGCCAGGCCGGTTTAACGCCATCCGAAGCCGCGGCGGGCGCGACGCAGGTTATGGATGTGTTCCATCAGTGGCGCAGCCAGGTCGATATGCCTGCTGAAACCCATGACACGCTGAACGCCCTGGCGAAGAAAGTGCCGCTGGTGGCGATCACCAATGGCAACGCGCAGCCTGAAAAACTCGGGCTGGCACACTACTTCCAGTTTTCACTCCGGGCGGGGCCAGACGGGCGCGCTAAGCCGTGGCTGGATATGTATCAGCTGGCCGCGCAACGTCTTAATATCGCCCCGGAACACATTCTGCACGTTGGCGACGATCTCACCACCGATGTGGCAGGCGCGATTCGTTTTGGCATGCAGGCCTGCTGGATTAACCTTCGTGAGGGTAATCTCATGCAGATCGAGGATGCCCGTCTGCTGCCACACGTTGAAATTTCCCAGTTGGCATCACTCACCTCGCTGTTATAATGGCTGTAAATTTATCCAGTCTTATGCTTCGCATTTTCTGACTTATTGGTGCTTATGGACGTTTCTGAACTGCTCGACGGTTTGAATGACAAACAGCGCGAGGCCGTTGCGGCGCCGCGCAGTAACCTGCTGGTGCTGGCGGGCGCGGGCAGCGGAAAAACACGCGTTCTGGTGCACCGCATCGCCTGGCTGCTGTCGGTAGAAAACTGCTCCCCATACTCCATTATGGCCGTGACCTTTACCAACAAGGCGGCCGCAGAGATGCGCCACCGTATTGAGCAGCTCATTGGTACCAGCCAGGGGGGAATGTGGATAGGCACGTTCCACGGTCTGGCACACCGCCTGCTGCGCGCGCATCATCTTGACGCAGGCCTGCCGCAGGATTTCCAGATCCTCGACAGTGAAGACCAGCTGCGCCTGCTCAAGCGCCTGATTAAGGCGATGAACCTGGATGAGAAGCAGTGGCCGGCGCGCCAGGGCATGTGGTACATCAACGGCAAGAAAGATGAAGGTTTGCGGCCCAAGCATATTGAAAGCTACGGCAATCCGGTCGAACAAACCTGGCTGCGGATATATCAGGCCTACCAGGAAGCCTGCGATCGCGCCGGGCTGGTCGACTTTGCTGAACTGTTGCTGCGTGCTCACGAGCTGTGGTTAAACAAACCCCATATCCTGAATCATTACCGTGAGCGCTTCAGTAACATTCTGGTGGATGAGTTTCAGGATACCAACAATATTCAGTACGCCTGGATTCGCATGCTGGCGGGCGACAGCGGCAAAGTGATTATCGTGGGTGACGACGATCAGTCAATTTACGGCTGGCGCGGTGCGCAGGTCGAAAACATTCAGCGCTTTTTAAAGGATTTTCCCGGCGCGGATACCATTCGCCTGGAGCAAAACTACCGCTCGACCAACAACATTTTGAAGTCAGCGAATGCCCTGATCGCCAATAACAACGGCCGACTGGGGAAAGAACTGTGGACTGACGGCAGCGATGGTGAGCCCATTTCGGTTTACTGCGCCTTTAACGAGCTGGATGAATCCCGCTTTGTGGTCAACCGTATCAAGGCCTGGATGGAAAACGGCAATGCGCTGGCGGATTGCGCCATCCTGTATCGCAGCAATGCCCAATCGCGTGTGCTGGAAGAAGCCCTGCTACAGGCCAGCATGCCGTACCGTATCTATGGCGGTATGCGCTTTTTCGAACGTCAGGAAATCAAGGACGCGCTGGCTTATCTGCGACTGATGGCCAACCGCAACGACGACGCCGCCTTTGAGCGCGTGGTGAATACGCCAACGCGTGGTGTGGGCGACCGCACGCTGGATGTGGTGCGTCAGACGGCTCGGGAAAAGCAGATGACCTTATGGCAGGCAACGCGCGAGCTGCTTCAGTCGCGCGCCCTGGCCGGTCGTGCGGCCTCTGCGCTGCAACGCTTCTGTGAGTTAGTGGATTCGCTGGCAAGCGAAACCGTGGATATGCCGCTGCACGTGCAGACCGACAGAGTCATCAAGGATTCTGGCCTGTGGATCATGTACGAGCAGGAAAAGGGTGAAAAGGGCCAGGCCCGTATCGAAAACCTGGAAGAACTGGTGACGGCAACGCGCCAGTTCAGCTACCAGGATGAAGACGAAGATTTGATGCCGCTGCAGGCATTCCTTTCTCATGCGGCTCTCGAAGCCGGGGAAGGCCAGGCGGACAAATGGCAGGATGCGGTGCAGCTGATGACGTTGCACTCCGCGAAAGGCCTGGAGTTTAGCCAGGTGTTTATTGTCGGGATGGAAGAGGGCATGTTCCCGAGCCAGATGGCGCTGGATGAAGGCGGGCGACTGGAAGAAGAGCGTCGCCTGGCTTACGTCGGCGTCACGCGTGCCATGATGAAGCTGACGCTGACCTATGCGGAAACCCGTCGTCTTTACGGTAAAGAAGTCTACCATCGACCTTCACGTTTTATTGGCGAACTGCCTGAAGCCTGTATTGAAGAAGTCCGTTTACGCGCCAGTGTGACGCGACCGGTCAGTCATCAGCGCATGGGCACACCGATCAGCAAAAACGACACGGGATTCGCCTTGGGGCAACGCGTTCGCCACGCCAAATTTGGTGAAGGCACTATTGTGAATCTCGAAGGCAGCGGAGAACACAGCCGCTTGCAGGTGGCGTTTCAGGGCCAGGGGATCAAGTGGCTGGTGGCCGCCTACGCTAAACTGGAAACCGTCTAGGCGCTGGTTGACGACTTTTTCGTCTCAGCGTAACATGCGCGCACTATTATCATGAGAGGACAATGCCTTGGACACGCCCAGTCGATGCTGGCTCATTAACCTGGTTTTCAGGAATAACATCTAAGGCTATCTCATTACGCTGGTAGCCTTAGCGGTTATCAGCGACCTCCCTTTTTAATCCGTCGCACGAGTCAGCACTGATTTATCCTTTATCCGTGTTCAGGTTCGCGGGTCTGCATTCAGACCGGCCGACAGCGTTGTCCCATAAAGTCTGCAATGGGGAGTCTTGCTATGCTGAGCGCATTTAAACTTGATAACAGTCGCCTGACGCGTCTGGAACTGGAAGATGAAAGCGATAAACTGACCACGTCAGTGTGGGTTGACCTGGTCGAGCCTGAAGAAGGCGAGCGCGACCGCGTGCAATCTGAACTGGGCCAGAGCCTGGCAACGCGCCCTGAACTGGAAGATATCGAAGCCTCGGCGCGTTTCTTCGAAGATGAAGACGGCCTGCACATTCACTCCTTCTTCTTTTTTGAAGATGCCGAAGATCACGCCGGTAACTCCACCGTTGCGTTTACCATCCGCGAAGGGCGTTTATATACGCTGCGCGAGCGCGAGCTTCCCGCTTTTCGTCTTTATCGAATGCGTGCCCGTAACCAGACATTGATCGATGGCAATGCCTATGAGCTGCTGCTTGATCTGTTCGAGACGAAAATCGAACAACTGGCAGATGAAATTGAGAACATTTACAGCGCACTGGAAAAGCTCAGCCGCGTCATCATGGAAGGCCAGCAGGGTGAGGAATACGACCAGGCACTCTCGCGTTTAGCCGAGCTGGAAGATATCGGCTGGAAGGTGCGCTTGTGTCTGATGGATACGCAGCGTGCGCTTAATTTTCTGGTCCGAAAAGCCCGTTTGCCGGGTAATCAGCTGGAGCAGGCGCGCGAGATCCTGCGCGATATCGAATCCCTGCTGCCCCACAATGAGTCGCTGTTTCAAAAGGTCAACTTCCTGATGCAGGCGGCGATGGGCTTTATCAACATAGAGCAGAACCGCATCATCAAGATCTTCTCGGTGGTATCCGTGGTTTTCCTGCCACCGACGCTGGTGGCATCCAGCTACGGCATGAACTTTGAGTTTATGCCTGAACTGAAGTGGAGCTTTGGCTATCCTGGCGCCATTTGCCTGATGATGCTTGCAGGCCTGGCACCTTATCTCTATTTCAAGCGTAAAAACTGGCTTTAATCATCAGCACGGGCTGTTAATACGGCCCATTTTGCTGGCCTGCCGCCTTAATTCTGCTACTCTAGCCGCTCAATTTTCATAATTGATTAATCATTCTATGGACGCTCTTTCGTTGCGCTGGCAATGGCTGCTGCTGTTAGTGTCATCTGTATTACTTGGCGCAATCTTCCAGTATTTTCACGTGCCGGCCGCCCTGTTGCTGGGACCCATGATCGTTGGCGTGGTCATGGGCCTGTCCGGTGCCACACTGCGTATTAACAAGCGGTTATTTCTGCTGTCGCAGGCGGTGCTGGGCTGCATGATTGCGCAAAGCCTGTCACCTTCTATCCTGACGCCGTTGCTGCAGGACTGGCCAGTCGTGTTAGCGGTCCTGCTGCTGACGCTGGCCGCCAGCGGGCTGTCGGGTTTTCTGCTGGTGCGTTTCAGCCAGCTTCCGGGCCCGACGGGCGCATGGGGATCTTCCCCTGGTGGTGCCTCTGCGATGGTCGCGATGGCGGGCGAATTTGGCGCGGACGTCCGGCTGGTTGCGTTCATGCAGTATCTGCGGGTGCTGTTTGTGGCGGGCGCGGCGGCCATGGTGGCGCGGATCGGGCTGGGCGACGGCGGTCATGCCGGCTCGCTGGTGTGGTTTCCGACGCTTAACAGCGGTTTCCTGGTGACAATGTGCCTGGTGGTTTGCAGCGCATGGCTTGGCCCATGGCTGCGTATCCCATCTGGCGCGTTACTGATACCTGCGCTGATCGGTGCAACCCTGCATTCAACCGGTACGGCGGTGCTTCAGATGCCAGAATGGCTGCTTGCCCTGGCGTACGCCATGATTGGCTGGAGCGTGGGGTTACGTTTCACCCGGCCGATCTTCAGACTGGCGTTAAGCACGCTGCCGCAGATGCTGCTGTCCATTTTTGGCCTGATGCTGCTGTGCGGTGGGCTGGCATGGATGTTAACCCGCGTGTTGCATATTGACCTGATGACGGCGTATCTCGCCACCAGCCCAGGCGGGCTGGACACGGTGGCGATTATCGCTGCCGGAAGCCGGGTAGATATGGCTTTTGTGATGGCGATGCAGACCCTGCGATTATTCACCATCTTACTGACCGGACCGGCAATGGCGCGCTTTCTTTCACGCTTTGCGCATTCGGCTCCGCGCTGAAAACGCCACGGCATCCAGAATAAAGACCAGCAGAGCCAGCCAGATAAAACCAAAGGTTACCATTTTATCTGGCGTAACGGTTTCACCATAAAACAGCACCGCCAGCAAGAACATCAGCGTAGGGCCTAGATACTGAAAGAAGCCCACCGTTGACAGGCGCAGTCGGGTACAAGCCGCGGCGAAGAACATCAGCGGAATCGTGGTAACAATGCCTGCGGCGATCAGTAACAGGTTCAGGCTCATGGGGTTCGCGCTAAGGTGGCTGGTGCGGCTGTCAGCAAAGCCAAACAGATAGAGCGCGGCCAGCGGAAACAGCCACAGCGTCTCTATCAGCATGCCGCTCTGGGCATCGACCTGAATTTTCTTCCTCATCAGGCCATAAAACGCGAAGCTGAACGCCAGCCCTAAGGCAATCACCGGCACTGAGCCAAATTTCCACAGTTGCAGAAGCACGCCGCCAGCCGCCAGGGCGACCGCCAGCCACTGCAGGCGACGGAAACGTTCACGCAGGAAAATCATGCCAAACACAACGTTAATCAACGGGTTGATAAAATAGCCCAGGCTGGCTTCAAGCATATGCTGATTGTTCACCGCCCAGATAAACAGCAACCAGTTTCCCCCTACCGTTACCGCCGTAAGGGCCAGTAGCAGCACTTTTTTTGGCTGGCCCAGCACGCTTCTGACCTGTCCCCAACTGCGACTCAGGGTAATCAGTAACAACATGAACAGTGCTGACCAGATCACCCTGTGGGTCATGATTTCAGTCGCCGGTACGGCCTTCACTAATTTGAAGTAGGCGGGCGCAATGCCCCAAATAAAGTAAGCGCCAAGCGCAAAGCCGATGCCCTGACGGGTTTGCTGGGTATCCATAATTCATCCTGAAAATTTGTACTGTACCGGAGGTCACTGAAATACAGCGGCGTGACAGAGGGCCGCAATGGTAACGCAGTCCTCGTTATCTCTGTAGCCCGATCTGGCGATAATGCTGGGTCAGTCTTTCTCCTGCTCCAGCGCGCGCTGGCGAGAAAGGCAGATGGCCTGATGATTGTTATCTGCCCATGCAATTAATTGCTGCATGGGTTCGAGGAATGAACGGCCTAAATCCGTCAGGCTGTACTCAACGCGCGGCGGCACTTCCGGATAAAGTGTGCGCAGGATATAGCCATCCATTTCCAGCCGTTTCAGACTGCGTGACAGCACCTGACGGGCAACATCGCCAATATGACGGTGAAGTTCATTGAAACGTAAGGTCTGTTCGGCCAGCGCTTCGAGAATCAATAAACTCCATTTGTCGCCTATCCGGTCAAGCACATCCCGGATGGGGCAAGGTTGTTGATACGTAAAGGTTGCGGGTGAAGATTTGGGCATCGGGTCGGTTCCTGTGCATCGCTAAGCGTCACTTTCAGGTGATTAGGTCACTCTGGTGTGACTTCTTGTTATCCATTTTGCGCGAATGTAACATCCGTCACGACGTCAGTCTATTTTTGTGACCAGGTGTCTGAGCGAAACCCTGTATCGCATTCGACAGACGTCAGGCAATCCCTGTGTACTCAAAATCTGGTGCCTCGCGACCAGCGCTATGACGAACGATCAAGGAGAATAATGATGGTAGCTTTTCTGAAAACCCTGTTGCTGGCGGCAGGTATCCTGACCGCGGGTGCAGTTTACGCGGCACAACCTGGCGAAGGCCGGGATATCAAGGTGGAAGAGGCCAATCGTGCACTGGTGATCCATTTCTATGATCAATTTTTTAATCACCACAAGGTCGCTGAAGCGGCCCGGGTTATCGCGGATAATTACCGTCAGCACAATCCCGGCGTGCCAAACGGCAAGGCACCGCTTGTTAACTTTTTTACCGACTATTTCAGGAAAAACCCGCAGTCAAAAGCACGCATCGTCCGAAGTGCGACCGATGGCGATTTGGTCTGGCTGCATGTTCACTCCACCAACGGTGAACACGATCGTGGCCAGGCCGTTACGGATATTTTTCGCGTGAAAAACGGCAAAATTGTCGAGCACTGGGATGTGATTCAGGCTGTACCGGCGACGTCGGCGAACACCAACACTATGTTTTGATTCAGGCAGGATAACGCGTGGCAGTACCCAAACGCTGCCACGCGTTCAGTTCTGTGATCAACCTGTCAGATAGGTGGCTGTGGCGGTCGCGATGTAAACGCCCTGATCATTGTGTAACTCCACCCGCGCCACAGAGACTTTATTGCCGGCACGCAGTAAACGACTGGTGGCGATAAAACGCTCGCCGCGACCGGGACGCAGATAGTCTACCCGCATATCAATCGTTCCCATGCGAGACAGTCGCTGGCGGAGCATTTCCTCACTGATTGTTTCCTCACGCGTCAAGGCATGACTGACGCACACCATGCCTGCCGCCACGTCCAGTACGGCGGCGGTGACCCCTCCGTGGAGAATCTGTTGAGCGGCATTGCCGACCAGCATGGTTTTGTTCACAAAACTGATTTCAGCGTAGTCGGCGTCAAGGTGATCCAGTTCCAGACCAAGTGCCTGGTTAAACGGCATATGATAAATAAAAATTTCACCGACCAGGCGGCGAGCGTCCTGCTGAGTCAATAGCACGGATGACATGGTGTTTAGTCCTGAACAGCTGACAAATGAACTGTAGATGTTAATGAGTTGTTTATTCTATGCTTCGCTCGACAGGGTTTCCAGTTTAGGAAATCAGCGCTGATGTTCGCTCACATTTGTGTGTAGAATGTCCTGCTTTTTACAACACCCATTCGCTTTTATGAATACGCAGTTTCCACTGGAGAATCCTATGCGTAAGCATCGCGCCTTGCTGGCGGCAATGTTACTTCCTGCTTTGGCGCAGGCGGACGAAGCCACGATCAAACACGTTCACGATGCACCCCAGGTTCGTGGCAGCATTATTGCCAACCTGCTGGAGCAGCATGACAACCCGTTTGTGCTTTATCCTTACGAAAATAACTATCTGCTTTACACGTACACTAGCGACATTAATAAAGAGGCGATTTCCTCTTATAACTGGGCGCAGAATGCCCGTAAGGACGAAGTGAAATTCCAGCTTAGTCTGGCATTTCCACTGTGGCGCGGCATCCTGGGTGACAACTCCGTGTTAGCCGCGTCCTATACTCAGCGCTCATGGTGGCAGCTATCCAATAAAAAAGAGTCGTCGCCCTTCCGCGAGACAAACTATGAGCCGCAGATTTTCCTGGGCTGGGCGACCGATTATTCGTTTGCCGGCTGGACGCTACGTGATGTTGAAGTGGGCGTGAATCATCAGTCCAATGGCCGTAGCGATCCCACGTCACGCAGCTGGAACCGTGTTTATACCCGCCTGATGGCGCAAAACGGTAATTTCCTCGCAGAGATCAAACCCTGGTTCCGTATTTCTGAGAGCGCCAGCACGGACGATAACCCGGATATTACAAAATACATGGGCTACTATCGGGCGAAAGTGGGCTATGCGATGGGTGACAGCATTTTCAGCGTGGAAGGCAACTATAACTGGAATAGCGGTTACGGCGGCGCTACGCTGGGCTGGAGTTATCCAATCACCCAGCACGTGCGTTTTTACACCCAGCTGTTTAGCGGCTATGGTGAATCTCTCATTGACTATAACCACCGTCAGACTCGTTTAGGCGTAGGTGTGACCCTTAACGATTTGTTCTAACCAACCATTAAGTCAGGAATACAGTGGCAACCTCGGCAGTTCTTAATCAGGAAGCGTTGGCGCAGCAGGTATTGCAGGATACCTTCGGCTACCAGCAGTTTCGTCCCGGTCAGCAGACAATCATAAATGAAGCGCTGAGCGGGCGGGATTGCCTGGTGGTGATGCCGACCGGCGGCGGTAAATCACTCTGCTATCAGATTCCGGCGCTGGTGCGCGAGGGGCTGACACTGGTGGTGTCGCCACTCATCTCTCTGATGAAAGATCAGGTGGATCAGCTCCTGGCAAACGGCGTGGCCGCGGCCTGTCTGAACTCGACCATGACGCGCGAGCAGCAGCAGGTTGTCATGGCCGATTGCCGCAACGGGCGCGTGAAGCTGCTCTATATCGCGCCAGAACGTCTGATGATGGACAACTTTCTTGACAGTCTGGCGCACTGGCAGCCCTGTATGCTGGCCGTTGATGAGGCGCACTGTATTTCCCAATGGGGGCATGATTTCCGACCGGAATATGGCGCGCTGGGACAGATGCGCCAGCGCTTTCCCGATCTGCCCGTCATGGCGCTGACAGCGACCGCTGACGAAACGACCCGTCTTGATATCATTAACCTGCTGCATATGCAGGATCCGCTGATTCAAATCAGCAGTTTTGACCGCCCCAATATTCGTTACACGCTGGTGGAAAAATTTAAACCCACTGAGCAGTTGCTGCGTTACGTACAGGATCAGCGCGGTAAATGCGGCATTATTTACTGTAACAGCCGGGCAAAAGTTGAGGATACCGCCGCACGTCTGCAAAGCCGGGGGTTAAGCGTTGGGGCATATCATGCCGGAATCGACAGCGCCCAGCGTGCCCGCGTACAGGAAGCGTTTCAGCGCGACGATTTGCAAATCGTGGTGGCGACCGTGGCATTTGGGATGGGCATCAACAAGCCTAACGTGCGTTTTGTGGTGCACTTTGATATTCCGCGCAACATTGAATCCTATTATCAGGAAACAGGACGTGCCGGACGTGACGGCCTGCCGGCAGAAGCCATGATGCTCTACGATCCTGCTGATATGGCCTGGCTGCGCAAATGCCTGGAAGAGAAGCAGCCTGGCCCGTTACAGGATATTGAACGTCACAAGCTGAATGCGATGAATGCTTTTGCCGAAGCGCAGACCTGCCGTCGTTTGGTGCTGCTGAACTACTTTGGTGAAGGACGTCAGCAGCCCTGCGGGAACTGCGATATTTGCCTCGATCCGCCAAAGCGCTATGACGGCCTGGTGGAAGCCCAAAAGGCACTCTCCAGTATTTATCGCGTCGGCCAGCGCTTTGGTATGGGCTACATTGTCGAAGTATTGCGCGGTGCCAATAATCATCGCATCCGCGAACAGGGACACGACAAGCTGCCCGTTTATGGGCTGGGTAAAGAAAACAGCCACGAGCATTGGGTCAGCGTCCTGCGTCAGCTGATTCATCTGGGGCTGGTGACGCAAAACATCGCCATGCATTCTGCGCTGCAGCTAACTGAAGCGGCCCGACCGGTATTGCGCGGTGAAGTTCCGCTGATGCTGGCGGTGCCAAGACTGATTACCGCCAGACCGAAAAGCAGCGGGTCGGCCAAAGTGTATGGCGGCAACTACGACCGCAAGCTGTTTGCCAAGCTGCGTAAACTGCGTAAAGCGATAGCCGACGAAGAGAATATTCCGCCCTACGTTGTGTTTAACGATGCAACCTTGCTGGAGATGGCAGAGCAGATGCCGGTGAGCGCCTCAGAAATGCTCAGCGTGAACGGCGTGGGGCACCGCAAACTGGAACGTTTCGGTAAGCCGTTTTTGCTGATGATTAAAGAACATCTCGATGAAGAGTAAAGAGGAGTTACCATGTTGATTTTGTTCGGCACTATTGCCCTGGTCCATCTTGTTGCCCTTATGAGTCCCGGCCCGGATTTCTTTTTTGTCTCGCAAACCGCCGCCAGCCGTTCGCGCAAAGAAGCGATGTTGGGCGTTCTGGGCATTACCCTGGCGGTCATGATCTGGGCCGCGGTAGCGTTGATGGGCCTGCATCTGATTTTGCAAAAGATGGCCTGGCTACACCAAATCATCATGGTCGGTGGCGGACTCTATCTACTATGGATGGGTTGGCAGTTAATTGGCTCAGCCCGTCAGCGCCACAAACAGCCCGTGCAGCAGGAACCTGTCGTCGAACTGCCCAGGAAAGGCATGAGCTTTATTAAAGGCCTGCTGACCAACCTGTCGAATCCCAAAGCGGTTATCTACTTTGGTAGCGTCTTTTCCTTGTTTATCGGTAACGATGTGGGGGGGCTGGAACGCTGGGGGCTGTTCGTCCTGATAAGCGTTGAAACCTTCGCCTGGTTTTCTCTGGTCGCGGCTGTTTTTGCCCTGCCGTGGATGCGGGATAAGTATCAACGTGCTGCGAAGTGGGTAGACGGTGTTGCGGGCGTGCTGTTTGCCGGTTTTGGCATTCATCTGATCCTGTCGCGCTGATAGCCGGTTACCGGACACGTCAGTCGTTACGGCAAGCCGCCGACAGCGTCACTGTCGTGCGGCAGCCTCAGCCGGGTCAGGCGATACGTCTGGCGCTGGCCAGCAGTCCCCCAATCGCGATGAATAAGCCGCCGAAAATGCGGTTCATTAGCTTCATCTGCCTGGGCCCTTTGATCCATCCTGCAATGCGCGTGGCTAATGTGGCATAGCCAATCATGACGATGATATCCACCAGAACGGTTGTGACGCCCAGCACCAGATACTGCAGCATCAGCGGCTGGTGAGGCAGGATAAACTGGGGAAACAGCGCCGCCAGAAACACAATGCTTTTGGGATTCGTCAGGTTCACCATTACCGCCCGCTTGAACAGGCGACGACGCGGCATGGCTTTCGACATAGCGTTGAGGTCAATCGCGCCCGCAGTGCGCCACTGTTGGATGCCCAACCAGACCAGATAGCCTGCACCGGCCCACTTTAAAATCTCAAACGCCAGCAGCGACTGGGAAAAAAGTGCCCCAAGACCGATCCCCACCAGGGCGATGTGCAGGGCAAGACCAACCTGCAGGCCTGAAATAGACGCGACCGCACCACGATAACCGTGGCTGATGCCCGTGCTCATGGTGTTAATGGCACCAGAGCCGGGTGAAAGGCTAAGAATTGTGGTGGTAAGAAGATAAGTCAGCCACCATTCGATGGTCATGGGTTGTACTCCCTGTCACGTCTGAAGTGTGACACAATACGCCAGAATGCTGCGCAGGGCTATGGACATCATGCGGCCGTTCAGACTCTTTTTTTCCGGCAATCAGGAGGGCGGATGAAGCAACACAGAGCAAGCTGGCTGCAACGCGAAAAGGCCTTCGCTGCCTTCGCGACCGGCCCACTGCTTGATTTCTGGCACAGCCGTGAAGAGTGTGAATTTACCGGTGTTGAAAATCTGACCTTGCGTTACGTTCGGTTCATTTCACCGCAACACAAGCGCGTGATTGTAATCGTTCCCGGGCGCATTGAGAGCTACGTTAAATATCCCGAGCTGGCCTACGATCTGTTTCACTGTGGGTTCGATGTGATCGTGCTCGATCACCGTGGTCAGGGGCGATCCGATCGGCTGCTGGATGATTCGCATCTTGGACATGTGGTGGAGTTTTCCCACTATGTCGATGACCTTGAAACGCTCTATCTGAAAGAGATTGTGAGCCGTCATTATCAACAACGTTATGCGTTGGCGCATTCAATGGGGGGCGCAATTCTGGCCCTGTTCCTGGCGCGTCAGCCTGGCGCTTTTCACGCTGCGGCTCTGGTTGCGCCGATGTTTGGCATCGCGCTGCCGTTACCCTCTTTTCTGGCGCATAAGATCCTCGACTGGGCAGAGAAACGACCTGCCGTTCGCGATGGCTATGCATTAGGCACGGGGCGCTGGCGGGCTCATCCCTTTGGCATTAACCGTCTGACGCACAGTCATGAACGTTATCGTCGCAGCCTGCGTTTTTATGCGGACGACCCGGCGATTCGTGTTGGCGGTCCCACCTATCACTGGGTACGGGAAGGCATTCATGCCGGACGCAACATATTCAGTCAGGTTGATAAAATAACGACGCCGCTACTGCTGCTACAGGCAAGCGAAGACAGCGTGGTGGATAACCGCTCACAAGATCTGTTTTGCGCCGCCATGGCGGCAGCCGGTCATCCCTGTGAGGGCGATAAGCCCCAGGTTATTAAAGGTGCACGCCACGAGATTCTGTTTGAAAAAGACAGCATGCGCGCCGAAGCATTGAATGGGATCGTCGATTTCTTTTTATCGCATCACTAGTTATCCGTTTACATTACCGGCTACGGCCAACCGACACAGATACCCGAGGTTTTCATGTACCACATTGTTGTGTCCGACCTGGACGGCACACTGCTCTCTCCCGAACACCGCCTCACGCCTGATGCCCGAGAAACGTTGCAGCAGCTGGTGGCAAAAGGCATTCACTTTATTTTCGCCACGGGCCGCCATCACATTGATGTTGGACAAATGCGCGACAAGCTGGGGATTCCGGCGTATATGATTACGTCAAACGGTGCCCGCGTGCATAATCCAGCCGGCGAACTGATTTTTAGCCATAACCTGGATTGGGATATCGCCCAGGACCTGTTCGGCCTGCAGTACCATCATCCGGAAGTGCTGACCCATGTTTATCGTGACGATGAGTGGTTTGTCAGCCGTTGCAGTCCGGCAGAGAAAGATTATTTTCGCGAATCTGATTTTCATTATCAGGTTTATGAACCGGGCATATTGCCCACTGACGGCATCAGCAAAGTCTTTTTCACCTGCGAAGAGCCTGAACACCTTATTCCAATGGAGCTGGCGATTGAAGCGCGCTGGGGAGACAGGGTCAACGTCAGTTTTTCACTGCCCACCTGTCTGGAAGTGATGGCGGGCGGCGTCTCAAAAGGCCACGCGCTCGAATCTGTGGCAAAACAGTTAGGCTTTACGCTGAAAGACTGTATTGCCTTTGGTGATGGTATGAACGACGTTGAAATGCTGAGTATGGCGGGCAAGGGCTGCATTATGGCTAATGCGCATCAGCGTCTGAAAGATACCTTGCCAGAGCTGGAAGTGATTGGCAGCAATGTTGAGGATGCCGTGCCGGCGACGCTCAGAAAGTTGTATTTATCGTAGTGCGCCGGAGCAGAAGGCCGGTTAACCGGCCTTCTGACGGCTAGGCCAGTTTTTGCTTGTGTTTATGCTCGCTGACCATAGTGAGCAGCAACAAAATCACTGCCAGCACACAGCCCACAATCATGACTAAAAATCCGCCATCCCAGCCAAAATAGTCCACCGTGTAACCTACAATGGCGCTGGCTGCAACCGATCCTCCCAGATAACCGAACAGCCCGGTAAAGCCCGCGGCCGTCCCGGCGGCTTTTTTCGGCGCCAGCTCCAGCGCGTGGAGTCCTATCAGCATCACCGGCCCGTAGATCAGGAAGCCAATAATAATCATACAGGCCATGTCCACACCGGGATGACCCGGCGGATTTAACCAGTAAACCACCGTTGCGATGGTCACCAGCGTCATAAAGAACACGCCCGTCGCGCCACGGTTTCCGCGAAACACCTTATCGGACATCCAGCCGCACAGTAGCGTGCCAGGGATCCCCGCATACTCATAGAAGAAGTAAGCCCAGGATGACTTATCCAGCGTGAAGTGTTTCACCTCTTTGAGGTAAGTCGGTGACCAGTCCAGAATGCCGTAACGCAGCAGATAAACAAACACGTTTGCCAGGGCGATATACCAAAGTAATTTATTCGGCAGAACATACTTCATGAAGATTTGTTTCGCCGTGAACTCTTCTTCATGGCTTTCGTTGTAGTCAGCCGGATAATCGTTTTTGTAGGCTTCGATGGGCGGCAGACCGCAGGACTGCGGCGTATCCCGCATCAGGGCAAAGGCCAGGATGGCAATGACAATGGCGCCAAAGGCCGGCATATAAAGGGCCGCCTTCCAGTCGTTAAACCAGGCCATTCCCAGCAGAAACAGCAGGGGAGGAATGCCGCCGCCGACGTTATGGGCACAGTTCCACACCGAGACAATGCCGCCGCGTTCCTTTTGCGACCACCAGTGCACCATAGTGCGTCCGCAGGGTGGCCAGCCCATTCCCTGAAACCAGCCACAAATAAACAACAGCACAAACATCACCATGATGCTGGAGGTCGCCCAGGGAACAAACCCCATGAACAGCATCACGAAAGCGGCCAGGATCAATCCTGCGGGTAAAAAGACCCGTGGGTTAGAGCGGTCGGACACCGAGCCCATAATAAACTTGGAAAAGCCGTAAGCGATGGAGATACCGGAAAGCGCAAACCCCAGATCGCCTCGTGAGAAACCCTGTTCAACCAGATAAGGCATGGCCAGGGCAAAATTCTTTCTGACGAGGTAGTAAGCCGCATAGCCAAAGAAAATACCGATAAAGATTTGCCAGCGCAGGCGGCGGTAGAGTGGATCGATACGATCCTCTGCCACCTGAGGCTGGTGTGGTGCAGGTTTAAAAATACTTAACATTAGGGTGGCCCTCCGGGCGCATTATGGTTTTGATTCCCCAGCAGGTTGGGTCGAAAGAAAAAAGGGTGCTCGCAATGCACCATTTCGCGCAGAGAATAGACAGAGGCGGACTGGGTTACTGTGATGAATGACAAATTTGTTACAGTTTTATTACAGTAAGGCGCGAAAATGCCAGGCAGATGCGCTTTTTCGCCCATTTTTAACCTCAGGCATGCTCTCCTGAGCGGATAAAAGTCGGGCTGAGGGATCGTTGCCTGATCGCCTGGTAAATAACCAGATGTCAACCAGATAATGCAGCTCTGATTCAGGACATTGTTTACACTGACGCTCTGTTTATTTCGGGGTTGTTACCGTGCTTTTATTGATTGTTACTACCATTCTGTGGGCATTCTCCTTTAGCCTGATCGGTGAATACCTTGCCGGGCAAGTGGACAGCTGGTTTTCAGTGCTGATGCGCCTGGCGCTGGCCGCCATTGTGTTTCTGCCGTTCCTGCGCTGGCGCGGCTATCGGCCTTCGACGCCCTTGCTCTATATGCTGGTAGGGATGTTGCAGCTGGGCATTATGTATTTGCTGAGTTTTGAAGCCTATCTGTATCTGAGCGTGTCAGAATTCCTGCTGTTCACCGTAATGACGCCGCTATATGTCACCTTAATCTACGACCTGATAAGCCGAAGGCCCCTGCGCGTGGGCTACATTTTCAGTGCGCTGCTGGCCGTTGCTGGCGCGGCAATCATTCGTTATGACAAAGTCAGCGATAACTTCTGGTTTGGTCTGCTGCTGGTCCAGTTGGCGAATATCTGCTTCGCGGCGGGGATGGTGGGCTACAAACGTTTGCAGGAAACCCGTCCAATGCCGCAACATACGGCGTTTTCATGGTTTTATCTGGGCGCGGTTCTGATTGCGATCGTTGCCTGGGCAGCCTGGGGCAATCCCCATAAATTGCCTACCACGACGCTGCAATGGGGCATTCTGGTCTGGCTGGGCGTCGCGGCTTCGGGGCTGGGCTACTTTATGTGGAACTACGGCGCGACGCAGGTCGATGCCGGCACGTTGGGCATTATGAATAACATGCACGTTCCGGCCGGCTTATTGGTGAACCTGGCGATATGGCAGCAAAAACCGCACTGGCCAAGCTTTATCGCAGGAGCCATCGTGATTATGGCGTCGCTGTGGGTCCATAAGCGCTGGGTGGTAGGCAACAGCGCAAGATAGTCCGGGGCGGGCCTTGCCAGCGAGTAAACCGTTGCGGGAGAGGAATGCAGGGCATCTGGGCTGGAAACAGGCTGTGAACGCCCCTGAGCCTGACCGGAAGCAGACCGCATGACAGGCGGGCTGCTTCCGGTCAGAGCGTTTCTGATTAAGCGGGTTTACCTGTGGCGGGCCGATGAATCATCGTCAGCCCTTTAAGAAAATTACGCAGGATCTGGTCACCGCACTCGCGGTAGTTTTTATGGTCCGGTTTGCGGAAGATCGCGCCAATCTCAGCCTGAGAGACCGTAAAGTTGGCTTTTTTCAGCACGTCAGGAATGTCGGTAGTTTTTAAATCAAACGCGATGCGCAGCTTTTTCATAAAGATATTGTTGTTCATCTTGCGCTCGATGGAGGGCGCAGGCGCGTCTTCACTTTTTCCGCGGCGATGAAAAATTAAACCGTTAAGAAAATATCCCATCACCACATCGGGGCAGGGGCGAAACGCCGCATCCTCATCTTTCTTCAGCCAACTGGTGATGTCCGCCTGAGCCACTTCACATTCAGCCAGCGCAAAAATCGCCACCATTTTGGCATCGTTCAGATCGAGCATATAGCGCACGCTGCGCAGAATATCGTTGTTAGTCATGGTGAGATCTTCTCATGGTAAATCGACAGGCTGCGCATTATAGGGGATTTTGCCTGCTATCGCGCAGCTTTGTCACTCACGCAATAAAACCTTCGCAGGATGCGCGGCGTCCCTGACAAAGGGCAGATGCTCGCAGGCATGCTGACGGGCAAACCGCATAAATGCTTCCAGTACCGGCTGGCGCTGTTCGCCGTCGCGCACAGCGGCGTAAAGACGACTCCATAACCCTTCGCCCAGCGTTTTGGTGATCACCAGGCCCTGTTTTTCAAAACTTTCGACGACCCAGTGCGGCAGCGCAGCAATCCCCATGCGCGCCGAGACCATTTGAATCATCAGCAGCGTGTTATCGACATTCTTGAGCGCCGGACTGATCCCCGCAGGTTGCAGAAAGTGGCGCCAGATATCCAGGCGCTGGCGCTGTACCGGATAAATCATTAGCACTTCATCCGCCAGGTCTTCAGGTGAAATGTGTTCAACCTGCGCCAGAGGGTGATCTGGCGCCAGCACCAGGCGGACTTCGAAATCAAACATGGGTGAATAGAACAAGCCTGAGCGCGGCAGGATATCCGACGTCAATACAATATCCAGTTCGCCCTGCTGCAGCGCGGGCTGCGGATCAAAGGTTACGCCCGATTTAAAATCCATCATCACCTGGGGCCAGCTCTGACGAAACTTATCTAAAGCCGGTGTCAGCCACTGAATGCAACTGTGGCATTCGATCGCGACGCGCAGCGTGGTCTGATGCGGTTCGTGGCAGGCCTGAAGCGCCTGCTGAATTTGCGGCAGTATCTGCTCTGCCAGCTGCAATAAAATTTCGCCCTGCGGGGTAAAACGCAGTGGCTGACTTTTACGAACAAACAAACGAAATCCCAGCCGCTGTTCCAGATCGCTGAACTGATGTGATAACGCCGACTGTGTCTGATGAAGCTGAGCCGCAGCAGCAGCCAGCGAGCCCGTATTCTGCAGAGCCTGAAGCGTCCGGAGGTGTTTGAATTCGATCATGAGAGTCCTTCACATCGAAGCTGAATAATTTGCGCTTGAGCGACATACAGTACCCGCAGAATATAGCGGTGTAAACATCTGGACGGCTAAACATCATTGGCGACCCGCCAAAGCCGAAGACTTTCTGGAGAATAGTGAATGACTATCTTAAATCATACTCTCGGTTTTCCACGTATTGGTCTGCGTCGCGAGCTGAAAAAAGCACTTGAAAGCTACTGGGCTGGCAACAGCACGCAGGAAGAATTACAGGCGGTGGGTCGCGAACTGCGTGCGCGCCACTGGCAACAACAAAAAGCGGCCGGCGTCGATAAAGTGCCGGTGGGCGATTTTGCCTGGTACGATCATATTCTGACGACCAGCCTGATGCTGGGCAACGTGCCTACTCGCCATCGAAATCAGGACGGATCGATTGATCTGGATACGCTGTTCCGCCTGGGCCGGGGGCGTGCACCGACGGGTGAGCCGGCCGCGGCGGCAGAAATGACAAAATGGTTCAACACGAACTATCACTACATCGTGCCGGAATTCACGCAAGGCCAGTCGTTTTCTTTAACCTGGACCCAACTGCTGGATGAAGTGGACGAGGCGCTGGCGCTGGGTCATAACGTTAAGCCTGTGTTGTCAGGACCGTTAACCTACCTCTGGCTGGGTAAGGTAAAAGGAGAACCCTTTAATCGTCTGTCACTACTGAACGATATTCTGCCCGTTTACCAGCGGGTCCTGACCGAACTGAACGCGCGCGGCGTTGAGTGGGTACAGATTGATGAACCCGTCCTGGCGCTGGAACTGCCACAGGAATGGCGCGAGGCCTTCAAAGCGGCTTACGCTGCGTTAAACGGGCAGGTCAACCTGCTGCTGACCACCTACTTCGACAGTATCGGCCAGAATCTGGATATTATCCGCACGTTGCCAGTGCAGGGCCTGCATGTGGATCTGGTGCAGGGGCAAGATGATATCCAGCAGGTGAACCAACAACTGCCCGCAGACTGGGTGTTATCTGTCGGCGTGATCAATGGCCGCAACGTCTGGCGTGCCGATCTCAGCCGTTGGTTTGAGCGCCTGCAGCCGCTGATCGCCTCACGTGAACACCTGTGGATTGGCACGTCATGCTCGTTGCTGCACAGCCCCATTGATCTGAGTGTGGAAACCCGTCTGGACGAGGAGGTGAAAAGCTGGTTTGCCTTTGCCTTGCAAAAATGTGATGAGCTGTCGCTACTGAGTACGGCGCTTCGCCGCAACGATCCCGCATCGCTGAAGGAATGGAGCGCACCGGTTCAGGCACGTGCGCATTCCCGCCGCGTCCACAACGCGGCTGTCGCACTGCGTCTGACAAATGTTCAGGCCAAAGACACCGAACGTGCCAGCCCTTACGCCGGGCGTGCCAGCACACAACGTCAGCGTTTCAACCTGCCCGCCTGGCCAACCACCACTATCGGTTCCTTCCCGCAGACCACTGAAATTCGTGGATTACGACTCGACTTCAAAAAAGGCGCGATTGATCGCGCGCATTACCGTACCGGTATCGCGGAACACATTAAGCAGGCGATAGCTGAGCAGGAGCGTTTGGGGCTGGACGTGCTGGTTCACGGCGAGGCGGAACGCAACGATATGGTGGAATACTTTGGCGAGAACCTGGACGGCTTCGTCTTTACACAAAATGGTTGGGTACAAAGCTACGGTTCACGTTGTGTTAAACCGCCGGTCATTATTGGTGACGTCAGCCGTCCTGAAGCCATTACCGTGGCGTGGGCAACCTATGCGCAGTCCCTGACTGACAAGCCGGTAAAAGGTATGTTGACCGGCCCGGTGACCATTCTCTGTTGGTCATTCCCGCGGGAGGATGTATCACGTGAAACGATCGCCAAACAGATTGCACTGGCGCTGCGGGATGAAGTTGCGGATCTGGAACACGCCGGCATTGGCATTATTCAGATTGATGAGCCTGCATTGCGTGAAGGATTGCCGCTGCATCAGTCCGACTGGGCAGATTATCTGCGCTGGGCCGTGGAGGCGTTTCGGTTAACCGCCGCTGTCGCGAAAGACGAGACGCAGATTCACACGCATATGTGTTACTGCGAGTTTAACGACATTATGGCATCCATTGCGGCACTGGATGCGGATGTGATTACCATCGAAACCTCACGTTCCGATATGGATTTGCTGGATGCATTCAATGCATTTGAGTATCCGAATGAAATCGGGCCCGGCGTGTACGATATTCACTCCCCCAATATACCCGACGTCGAGTGGATAGAAAATCTGTTACGCAAGGCCGCACAACGTATCCCTGAGGAACGTCTGTGGGTGAATCCGGACTGCGGCCTGAAAACCCGCGGCTGGCGCGAAACCCGACAGGCGCTGGCTAACATGGTCAAAGCGGCAAGAAACCTGCGGGGCGAAACCGCCTGATTTCCTGGTGTTGTGTCAATACGTTGTCAGTATGTTGGGGCGCCTGAACGCCCCTTTTTTCAGTCACTTCGCGGGGGCAACACCGTATTGCGCAAACCAGGCTAACATGCGCGCCCAGCCATCGGTGGCCGATTCGGCGTGATAGCTTGGACGATAGTCGGCGTTAAAAGCATGTCCGGCCTCGGGATAAACAATGATCTCAGCTTTGGCATTGGCCGCGTGCAGTGCCTGGCGCATCTGCTCGACGCTCTCCAGCGGAATGCCGTCATCCTGACCTCCATACAACCCCAGCACGGGCGCGTTCAGATCAACGGCGATATCGATAGGATGTTTTTGCTGCTTCATGGTTTTTTCACCCACCAGGCGACCATACCAGGCTACGGCGGCGCGCAGTTGCGGGTTGTGCGCGGCATAAAGCCAGCTGATGCGTCCGCCCCAGCAGAAACCGGTAATCCCCATGCGGCGAATATCTCCCCCGTTACGGGCAGCCCAGTTCGCCGCGTGATCGAGATCTGCCAGCACCTGGCTGTCGGGCACTTTACTGACCAGCTCTTTGAACAGGGTAGGGATGTCGTTGTAATCGTTGGGATCGCCTTCACGGAAGTACAGTTCTGGCGCGACGGCCAGATAGCCCTCCAGCGCCAGCCGACGGCAAATGTCGCGAATATGTTCGTGAACGCCAAAAATTTCCTGTACCACCAGCACGACCGGCAACGGACCTTCTGCTGACTGCGGCTTCGCATAAAACGCCGGCAGGTTTTCACCCTGGCTCGGAATGGAGGTTTCCCCCGCATGGATGTTGGCGCTGTCGGTAATAATGGTGGTCGCTGCTGTGGGCTGAACTGCCGGAGCAAACGCGCCTGCAGCTGATTTTTGTGTCATATTATCTTCGGTTTTCATCGTTCTCTCCGTGCAAGCATAGGCGCAATCACGTAACTATAGCCTGGCCACCCATGACAGGTACCGGGCATTGAGTAACAGAGCTGTTAACCAATAAAATTACACTTCTCTTTAACATTCCCGCGATAGCTTCCACATCACCATATGTAGCAATACGCAAGGCGAGAGATGGATGTGTGATCTAAATCACCTTATTTTTCTTTGGGAATGTAACTTTCATTTTCTTAAGTGAATTTAGTCACATATTTACCTCGCCCGGTGACGTAAAGTGGCGTAAAAATTTTCCTTAACCCGGAGTCTGATATGACACAGTCTGACGTATTCCATCTTGGCCTGACTAAAGCTGACCTGCAGGGGGCAACGCTGGCCATTGTTCCTGGCGATCCAGAGCGCGTGAAAAAGATTGCCGGACTGATGGAAGATGCACAGCATCTTGCTTCCCATCGCGAGTTCACCACCTGGCTGGCGAAGCTGGATGGCAAACCGGTTGTTGTGTGTTCGACAGGTATTGGCGGACCTTCTACATCGATTGCCGTTGAGGAACTGGCACAGCTTGGCGTGCGTACGTTCCTGCGCGTGGGAACCACTGGGGCGATTCAGCCCCATATCAACGTCGGCGATGTTTTGGTCACCACAGCATCAGTGCGCCTGGACGGTGCCAGCCTGCATTTCGCCCCCATGGCGTTTCCGGCAGTGGCGGACTTTACCTGTACGACGGCATTAGTCGCGGCGGCGGAAGCCTGTGGCGCTAAAACCCATATCGGTATTACGGCCTCTTCTGACACCTTTTACCCGGGTCAGGAACGATACGATACCTTTTCAGGCCGTGTCGTAAAAAGCTTCCAGGGCTCTATGCAGGAGTGGCAGCAGATGGGCGTGTTGAACTACGAGATGGAGTCGGCGACCCTGTTAACCATGTGTGCCAGCCAGGGGCTGAGAGCCGGGATGGTAGCGGGCGTTATCGTCAACCGCACCCAAAAAGAGATTCCGGATGCCGTCACGATGAAGCAGACGGAAAGCGACGCGGTGAAAATCGTGGTGGAAGCCGCGCGCCGTTTACTGTAATTCCCCTGTTTTAACAGACAGGCCCGTGATCGGGCCTGTCTGTCCTGCCACTCACAAGCCTTTGCGTCGCCTCTTCCAACGCCAGCAAATATATCTGGACATTCATACAGTGCGAATTTACCTTTTCCTTCATTAGCCTGACCAGCGGGGAAAATATGGATCAGCACATCATTATCTACATCTGCCTGGCGCTTGCCGGCCTTGGTGTGGGCTGGATACTGGCGCAAATGCGGGTCGGCCATCAGCTGGCCAGCTTTTCTACAGAACGTCGCCTGCTAAACGAGGGGCAACAGCGTCAGCAGCTGCATATCGACCAGCTCCAGCAAGAGGTGCAGCAGCGTGAACAGGAGCTGAGACAGCTTCATGGTGCGTTAAGCGGGGCCAATGAGCGCCTGCAACAGCTCGACTACTGGCGCAACGAGAGCGAACAACTCACCCGTGAACTTCGTAATCAGCTCGAAGTGAACAGCGCGCAGGAAGCAGAGCTGCGCGAGGTCACGATTCGTCTGGAAGAAACCCGCTTTGCAGCAGAAGAAAAACAGCGACTGCTGACAAACAGCGAGCAGCGACTCAGCGCGCAGTTTGAAAATCTGGCCAACCGTATTTTTGAAAACAGTGGACGTCGGGTTGATGAGCAGAATCGTCAAAGTCTTAACAGCCTGATAGGGCCGCTCCGGGAGCAGCTTGACGGGTTTCGCCGCCAGGTGAATGAAAGCTTCGGTGCCGAAGCCCGTGAGCGCCACACGCTCACTCACGAGATTCGTCAGCTGCAGCAGTTGAATGCCCAGATGGCTCAGGAGGCGCTTAACCTCACGAAGGCGCTTAAAGGCGACAATAAAATTCAGGGCAACTGGGGCGAAGTGGTACTGAGCCGGGTGCTGGAAGCTTCTGGGCTGCGTGAAGGCTATGAGTACGACATTCAGGTCAGCATGCAGAATGAACAGCAAAGCCGGATGCAGCCGGATGTGATTGTTCGCCTGCCACAGGGAAAAGATGTGGTTATCGACGCTAAAATGACGCTGGTGGCCTACGAGCGTTATTTTAATGCCGATGACGATGTGGAACGCGAGCAGGCTATTCAGGAACATGTCAGCGCCATGCGCGGGCACATTCGCCTGCTGGGCCGCAAAGATTATCAACAATTGCCCGGTTTACGCTCGCTGGATTATGTGTTGATGTTTATTCCTGTTGAGCCGGCCTTCCTGTTGGCTATCGATCGTCAGCCCGAACTCATCAGTGAAGCCCTGCAGCAGAACATCATGCTGGTCAGCCCAACTACGCTGCTGGTGGCGCTGCGGACGATTAATAATCTCTGGCGCTATGAGCACCAGAGTCGTAATGCACAGCGCATTGCAGAGCGGGCCTCCAGACTATATGACAAAATGCGGCTGTTTGTAGACGATATGAGCGGGATTGGTCACAGCCTTGATAAGGCGCAGAACAGCTATCGCGAGGCGATGAAGAAACTGGCAGAGGGGCGCGGCAACCTTATCGCCCAGGCTGAAGGTTTTCGCGATCTGGGTGTAGAAGTCAAACGCGCCATTAACCCGCACCTGGTTGAACAAGCCATGCCTGAGAATGAGCACGACAGTGAGCAAAATGACAAGGACAACGCAGACGAAAGTCATGAGCGGGTTCGGCACCTCCGCGAATAAGCAGGTCACCAGCGTGCCTGACCTCTATGACTCTGATACACTTCAGTGAGTATTGTTTGTGGAGCAGGTAAAACCGATGGCAGATGAATCACAGCAGGAAACTACCCATTTTGGCTTTCAGACGGTCGCCAAAAGCGAGAAAGCCGGTAAAGTCGCGGACGTGTTTCACTCCGTAGCGGCAAAATATGACCTGATGAACGATTTAATGTCGTTTGGCGTCCATCGAGTCTGGAAGCGTTTTACCATTGACAGCAGCGGCGTGCGCCGTGGTCAGCGCGTGCTGGATCTGGCGGGTGGAACCGGCGATCTGACCGCGAAATTTTCGCGCCTGGTGGGTGAAACTGGTCAGGTTGTGCTGGCTGACATTAACAGCTCAATGCTGAAAATGGGCCGGGAAAAACTGCGTAATCTGGGCGTGGTAGGCAACGTCAGCTATGTGCAGGCCAACGCCGAAGCATTGCCGTTTCCTGATAACTATTTTGACTGCATCACTATTTCGTTCGGTCTGCGTAACGTGACTGAAAAAGAGAAGGCACTGGCCTCGATGTTCCGCGTGCTGAAGCCAGGTGGACGTTTACTGGTGCTGGAGTTCTCTAAACCTGTTATCGAACCCCTTAGCAAAGCTTACGATGCTTACTCGTTCCATATTTTGCCCCGTATTGGGCAACTGGTCGCCCAGGACGCAGAAAGCTATCGCTACCTTGCTGAGTCAATTCGCATGCATCCCGATCAGGAAACCCTGAAAGCGATGATGAATGACGTGGGATTCGAAAACACGACCTATTCCAACATGACGGGTGGGATTGTGGCGCTGCATCGTGGGTTTAAATTTTAACCATTATGGCGATGACCTTAACACCTGTAATGACCGCCGGTATTGAAACGGCGTTAAACCGCATACTGTATCGCGATCGTAGCCTGAAAAGCGCACGTCAGCGCCTGGTCGGCAAGGTACTGATGCTGCGTTTAAGTGAGCTATCCTGGCCGCTGGTGCTGGTGTTCAGTGAGCAGCAGCTTGACGTGCTCAGTGACTGGCAGGACAGCAGTGACTGCACGGTCATTACCCAGCTTAAGTCCCTGCCAAAGTTACGCGATCGCCAGCAGCTGACGACCTTGATTCGTAGCGGTGAGCTACAGGTTGAAGGTGACTTGCAGGTGGTTCAGCAGTTTTCTGCGCTGATGGATTTGGCCGAGCTGGATCCCGCTGAATACCTTGCTCCCTGGATCGGTGATATCGCCGCTCAGGGGATGAGCCAGGGCGCGCAGCGTGCATGGCGTTTTTTCAAAGCAGAAACGCAACGGCGTCAGGACTATCTTGGTCAGGCATTAACCGAAGAGTGGCGGGTTGCGCCGGGCGCCCTGGAATTTGCCTGGTTCTCTGAGGAGGTTAGCGCGATGGAACGTTCGCTTGAGGCGCTTGATGCGCGTCTGGCACAGCTGGAGGCGAAATGAGTTTTGGAGAGATCCGCCGGTTATATTTTATTATTAAGGTGTTTTTGACTTACGGCCTTGATGAACTGATTCCGCAGATGCGCCTGACTCTTCCGCTCAGGCTATGGCGGCGCTGCATTTTCTGGATCCCCAACCAGCACAAGCAAGAACTCCTTGGCGTGCGTTTGCGTATGGCGATGGAGCAGTTGGGCCCGGTCTGGATCAAGTTTGGTCAGATGCTGTCGACGCGCCGTGACCTGTTTCCCCCGGTGATTGCCGATGAGCTGGCTGTCCTGCAGGACCGCGTTGCCCCCTTTGATGGCGTTAAAGCGAAAGCGCAGATCGAAGCCTCAATGGGCGCACCGATTGAATCCTGGTTTGATGACTTCAATATCATTCCACTGGCCTCAGCCTCTATCGCTCAGGTACATACCGCAACCCTGAAATCCAATGGCAAGAACGTCGTTATTAAGGTAATCCGCCCGGATATCCTGCCGGTCATCAAAGCGGACATGAAACTCATCTACCGCATTGCCCGCTGGGTGCCACGATTGCTGCCGGATGGCCGCCGTCTGCGCCCGGTTGAAGTGGTACGGGATTATGAGAAGACCCTGCTTGATGAATTAAACCTGTTGCGTGAAGCCGCCAATGCCATTCAGCTTCGCCGCAACTTTGAAAACAGCCGCATGCTGTATGTGCCAGAGGTCTATTCGGACTATTGCAGTGAATCCATGATGGTAATGGAGCGCATTTACGGCATTCCCATTTCTGATGTGGTGACGCTGGAGCAGCACGGCGTCAACATGAAGCTGTTAGCAGAACGCGGTGTGCAGGTATTCTTTACCCAGGTTTTCCGCGACAGCTTCTTTCATGCCGACATGCATCCGGGCAATATCTTTGTCAGTTACGATCATCCTGAAGATCCTCAGTATATCGGCATTGACTGCGGTATCGTCGGTTCGCTGAATAAAGAAGATAAGCGCTATCTGGCCGAGAACTTTATTGCCTTCTTCAATCGCGATTACCGCAAAGTGGCGGAACTGCATGTCGATTCGGGCTGGGTGCCTGCCGATACCAACGTTGAAGACTTCGAGTTCGCTATCCGTACCGTATGCGAGCCCATTTTTGAGAAACCGCTGGCAGAAATCTCGTTTGGGCATGTGCTGCTGAACCTGTTTAACACGGCGCGTCGCTTCAATATGGAAGTCCAGCCGCAGCTGGTGCTGTTGCAAAAAACCTTGCTTTACGTTGAAGGCATCGGTCGCCAGCTCTATCCACAACTGGACCTTTGGAAAACGGCAAAACCCTTCCTTGAGGACTGGATTAAGGATCAAATCGGGATTCCGGCGATTATCCGTGCGGTAAAGGAAAAAGCCCCTTACTGGGCAGAAAAACTGCCAGAACTGCCAGAATTGTTTTACGACAGTATGCGGCAGCATAAGCAATTACGCCTCAGCGTGGATAAACTCGCGAACGATTTAAGTGTCCAACGTTCACGTCAGCAGCAGGCGCGTTACCTGTTTGGCGTAGGCGCGACGCTGTTGATTAGCGGAACGGCGGTGCTCCTCAGCAGGCCTGAGTGGGACCTGTTTCCAGCGGCATTAATGGCGGCGGGCTTTGTCAGTTGGTTAATCGGCTGGCGTAAGACAAACTGATTGTCACCTGCGCCAGAAACGCGGTAATGTCGCTGATTCGGACCCGAATAAACACGGGTTTCGTGGTGCATGACCCCGCAGTTTTTAACAATAAAATCGAGGCTATCTCATGGGCGGTATTAGTATTTGGCAGTTGTTAATTATTGCCGTGATTGTGGTTCTTCTGTTCGGTACCAACAAATTACGTAATCTGGGTTCGGATTTGGGTTCTTCTATCCGTGGGTTTAAGAAAGCCATGAGCGACGAAGACGATAAAAAGGATCAACCGAAAGAGCAGGATGCTGATTTCCATGCCAAAACGCTGGCGGATAAACAGCCAACGTCGGCTCAGAAAGATGACGTCAAGAACGACAAGCAGGTGTAAGCCGTGTTCGATATTGGTTTTGGTGAATTGGTATTGGTGTTCGTGATCGGGCTGATCGTTCTTGGCCCGCAACGTCTGCCCCTTGCGGTAAAAACGGTCATGGGTTGGATCAGAGCGATCCGCTCGCTGGCCGCCAATGTCCAGAGTGAGCTGGCGCAAGAACTCAAGCTTCAGGAGCTGCAAGACAGCCTGAAAAAGGTGGAAGAAGCCGGCCGGGGCACGCTGTCCCCCGAGCTTAAGGAATCCATGGAAGAGCTGCGGAAAACGGCTGATTCAATGAAACGCTCGGTCAAGCAGAGCATTGATATTGAAAGAGACGAAGACGAAGCCAATACCATCCATTCTCCTCACCCTACATCGACCACCGAAACGCTGCACCCCGTTACACCTGCCGCCAGCGAACATCAGGCGCAGGCACCTGTGCAGGCTCCGCTGGCGACGTCTGAACCTGCGGCTTCTCAACCGGCCGACAGCCGCGTTGAGCCCTCCCCGGTTCAGCCGCGACCTGCCTCAGGGCATGCCAGTGCACCGGCACAGTCGCCTGCTCATGCCGATGCACAAACTGCGGCTAAGCCCGTTAGCGCTGTGCCGTCGGCAGGTTCAGTTTCTACTCCTTCTGCAAGTGATGAGCGATAATGGCCGTTGAAGATACCCAACCCCTGATCAGCCATTTGATTGAGCTGCGTAAGCGTCTGCTGAACTGTATTGTTGCCGTGTTAGTCATCTTTCTGGCGCTGATTTACTTTGCCAATGATATCTACCATGCGGTGGCGTCGCCGCTCATTAATCAGATGCCCGCGGGCGCCAGCATGATCGCCACGGATGTCGCGTCACCGTTTTTTACCCCGATCAAGCTGACCATGATCGTATCGGTATTCCTTGCCGTTCCGGTTATCCTCTACCAGGTCTGGGCCTTTGTCGCGCCAGCCCTCTATCGCCACGAACGCAAGTTGGTCATGCCGTTGCTGTTCTCCAGTACGTTGCTGTTTTACGTGGGCGTCGCTTTTGCTTACTTCATCGTCTTTCCGCTGGCCTTTGGTTTTTTCGCCAAGACCGCGCCCCAGGGCGTCACTATTGCAACGGACATTACCAACTATCTTGATTTCGTGATGACGCTGTTCATGGCCTTTGGCGTGGCATTTGAAGTGCCGGTCGCGATTGTGCTGCTCTGCTGGACGGGCATTACCAACCCCGATGATTTGAAAAAGAAACGCCCCTATATTCTGGTTGGCGCGTTCGTTGTTGGGATGCTGCTCACACCACCAGACGTTTTTTCCCAAACTTTGCTCGCTATTCCGATGTACTGCCTGTTTGAAGTCGGCGTATTCTTCTCACGTTACTATGTGGGAAAAGGCCGCCAGGCAGAGGATGAGGAACATAACGCCGATTCCTGATGTCTGATTGGGCACAACCCGCAAGGCGGGAGAGGAAAGTCAAAAACCGCCGCCAGGCGGTTTTTGTTTAGGGTGTTATTGATAAAGAGTGGAAAAAATATGTTTGATATCGGTGTAAACCTGACCAGCACGCAGTTCGCCTCCGATCGGGAAAAGGTGATCTCACGCGCGCGCGAAGCGGGCGTCACCGGCATGTTGATTACCGGCACCAACGCACTTGAAAGTCAGCAGGCGCAGAAACTGGCTGAGGCCCATCAGGATTATTGTTGGTCAACCGCTGGCGTGCATCCCCATCATGCCAGCGAATGGTCAGCGGACGTTGCTAACACGCTGCGCCGTCTGGCAGAGAAAAAAGACGTAGTGGCAATAGGTGAATGCGGTCTGGATTTTAATCGTAACCTGTCCGCTCACCAGCAGCAGGAGTATGCGTTTGACGCTCAGTTGGCACTGGCGGCAGAGCTTAATATGCCGGTGTTTCTTCACTGCCGGGAAGCCCACGAGCGCTTTGCGGCAGTTCTTGAACCCTGGCTGCCCAAATTGCCTGCTGCAGTGATTCACTGCTTTACCGGCACGCGCGAGGAGCTAACCGCTTGCCTGGACATGGGGCTGTCGGTAGGGATTACGGGCTGGGTATGCGATGAGCGTCGAGGTATCGCGTTGCGTGGGATGCTGCCACTGATTCCGGCAGAGCGGTTATTACTGGAAACGGATGCACCTTACCTTCTGCCGCGTGATATGCGTCCCCGTCCCACGTCGAGACGAAATGAACCCTGCTTCTTGCCGCATATCCTGCAGCAGGTCGCAAACTGGCGCGGGGAGAATGTCGAGATGCTGGCACGTCAGGTGGATCACAATGCGCGTAAACTGTTCGGGCTGATTTAGGCTTTACGGAACTGCCGGTTATCCACGCTGCGTACGACCTGCTTGTTGAGCAGATTCAGCAACAGAATTGAGCGTGCTTCGCCATCCGGTTCAGAGAATATCGCACGCAAGCCCTCGAACGTGCCTTCGGTGATGATCACTTCATCACCGTTTTGCGGCGTTTCGGGATCGAGCAACGTCTGGGGGACGTCGGTTTGCAAGGCATCAATCACCAGGGCGGGCACGGTTGCCGGTGTTGTACCAAAGCGCACAAAATGGCTGACGCCACGCGTACTGCTTATGGTCGTGGTATGAATGGCTTCCGGATCAAATTCGATAAACAGATAGTTTGGAAACAGCGGCTCACTAACGGTCGTCCGCTTACCGCGCACGATCTTCTCCATCGCGATCATTGGACTCAGGCATTTTACCTCTTGCCGCTCAAGATGCTCTTTCGCACGCAATAGCTGCCCACGTTTGCAATAGAGTAAATACCAGGATTCCATAACTGCTCCCAATGAATGGACGCTAAGAATAGCAAACCTCCAGCCAGAGTTAT
>Ga0308166_1000084_pt1 | contig 220754 bp, 211 predicted proteins | sample PhyCR2_2_FD_202137 | JGI IMG/M metagenome (GOLD analysis project Ga0308166, IMG submission 202137) | Phyllosphere microbial communities from UC Gill Tract Community Farm, Albany, California, United States - DLSLCC.R2 | ecosystem: Host-associated > Plants > Phyllosphere > Unclassified | place...
TTGATTAAAAGTCAACTGCTCTACCAACTGAGCTAACGACCCGATATGGTGGGTGATGACGGGCTCGAACCGCCGACCCCCTCCGTGTAAAGGAGATGCTCTACCAACTGAGCTAATCACCCATATCAGAACTACAAATTAACGCGTATCACTTTAAGTGATGGTGGGTCGTGCAGGATTCGAACCTGCGACCAATTGATTAAAAGTCAACTGCTCTACCAACTGAGCTAACGACCCGACACGCGGTAATTCTTTGCTGCTGTACTGCTTTAACGTGGCCCGAATCAGACGGTTTGGTCTTCTTCTTTGCGGCTTACGCCGACGGTCACATCATTAATTGGTGGGTCGTGCAGGATTCGAACCTGCGACCAATTGATTAAAAGTCAACTGCTCTACCAACTGAGCTAACGACCCACTTTTGAGCTGCCGACGTCTCTTAACATATCCCCCGGCAACGGCGGCATATATTACTGATTTGAAATTTCAGCGCAACCACTATTTCGGGTTAAGACGTTCAACTGCTTAGCTTTCACGCGTTAAGACCAGAATTCAGGCATATTCTGGCCGAAAGGCGTCAGTTACAGAGCCGCTGCGCGCTTCTGTGCCTGTTTTGCAGATTCGGTATTGGGATAAAGTTTTAATACCTGCTGGTAGACGGCCTTGGCTTTCGCCTTGTCGCCCTTCTCCTGCATGATCACCCCAACCTTCAGCAGAGCCTCAGCACTTTTTGGAGATTTTGGGTAATTTTTAACAACCGTGGCAAAGTAGAACGCCGCGTCGTCTTTTTTACCCTTGTTGTAGTTCAACTGTCCGAGCCAGTAATTCGCATTAGGCTGATAGGTTGAATCCGGGTATTTTTTCACAAATGCCTGAAATGCCGCGATGGCCTGATCGTACTGTTTCTTTTCCAGTACCAGCGATACCGCAGCATTATAGTCAGTATTGGCATCGCCGCTTTGCGTCGGCGCTGCCGATGCCGCAGTGTCGCCCGCACCCGCGGCAGAACCCGCAGCCGCACCGGTAGCCGCTTCAGCTGCTGCACCGGTTTGTGCGGCTGCACCGCCGCTACTGAGTTGATCGATCTGCTGATAGATACCCTTCTGACGCTCAACGACCTGGTTCAGCTGATAGCTGTTTTCCTGGATCTGCCCGCGCAGAGAATCGATATCATTTTGCGTCTCAGAAAGCTGCTGTTGAAGCTGCTGGAGAAGCTGGGCCTGCGCATTAGAAATACGCTCAAGGGTAGTGACACGGTCTTCGACCGAGCCGGAGCCAACGCTACTGATTGTTGCCTGGGCATTAGCGGCCCAGGGGGCCGCTACGCCAATCAGTAACGACAGACTCAGTAGATGAGTTCTGAAGCTACTAATCATAGTATTCTCTTAGTAAACCAGTACGGCACGACGGTTTTTAGCATAGGCTGCTTCGTCGTGGCCCAGTACCGCTGGCTTCTCTTTACCGTAGGAAACGATAGAGATCTGGTCAGCAGAAACGCCTTTACCCTGCAGGTACATTTTAACCGCGTTAGCACGACGTTCGCCCAGGGCGATGTTGTACTCTGGTGTACCGCGCTCATCGGCGTGACCTTCTACGGTCACTTTGTATGATGGGTTGCTACGCAGGAAGTTAGCGTGCGCATCCAGCATCTGAGCGAAGTCAGGCTGGATGTCATATTTATCCAGACCGAAGTAAACGATGTTGTTCTGCTGCAGCTGCTGCATCTGAAGACGCGCCTGCTCGTCAGAAGACATGTTGCCACCATTGTTGTAGCCGCTGTTAGAACCGTCCAGGCCGCCTGCATTGGTCTGGTCGTTGTTGTTGTTCTTGTGTGAGCTACACGCAGCGACTGCGAGTACTGGCAGTGCCAGCAGTAAGCCTTTCAGCACTTTGTTCAGTTGCATTTTAAAATTCCTAATTATAGTTTGCTTTACATATATTGATATGCATTACAGATACGGCGACCAGGCAGGAAACTTGACCTGTCCATCAGTTGCCGGAAGACGCGCTTTGAAACGCCCATCTGTCGAAACCAACTGCAATACGGAACCCATGCCCTGAGTTGAGCTGTAGATTACCATTGTGCCGTTAGGTGCGAGACTTGGCGTCTCATCCAGGAACGTGTCCGTTAATTGTTGAACGGCTCCCGTTACCAGATCTTGTCGGGCGATGTGCTGAGCACCGCCGTTGGTGCTGACCATCACCATAGATTTACCATCAAAGCTGACGTCTGAGTCCTGGTTCTGTGAACCTTCCCAGGTGATGCGCTGCGGTGTACCGCCACCAGCACTGACTTTGTAGATTTGCGGACGACCGGCCTGGTCTGAAGTATAGGCCAGGCTCTGACTGTCCGGGAACCAGGTTGGTTCGGTGCTGTTGTAGCGACCGTCGGTCACCTGACGCATCTGACCGGAAGCCAGATCCATCACGTACAGATTCAGGCTGCCGGTTTTAGACAGGGCAAACGCCAGTTTGCTGCCGTCCGGAGAGAAGGCCGGTGCACCGTTGTGACGCGGGAACGAAGCCACCTGACGGATAGCGCCGTTGGCCAGCGTCTGGATAACCAGCGCTGATTTGCCGCTTTCAAAGGTCACATAGGCCAGCTTGCTGCCGTCCGGAGACCAGGCCGGTGACATCAGCGGCTGCGGTGAACGGTGAACGACGAACTGGTTGTAGCCATCGTAATCAGAGACGCGCAGCTCATACGGGAACTGACCGCCGTTAGTGGTCACGACGTAGGCGATGCGGGTGCGGAAGGCACCTTTAATGCCGGTCAGCTTTTCAAAGCTCTCATCACTGGCGGTATGTGCAGCATAGCGCAGCCACTGTTTGGTGACCTTAAACTGATTCTGCGCCAGGATTGCGCCAGGGTTACCCGCGGTATCCACCAGCTGATAGGAGACGACATAGCTGCCGTCGGCACCCGGCTGAACCTGGCCGACAATCACCGAGTCAATGCCCAGCGCGGTCCATGCAGCAGGCTGCACTTCAGCGGCAGAGGTCGGCTGCTGTGGCAGGCGTGAACGATCGAGCGGATTAAATTTACCACTGTTGCGTAAATCGGCAGCCACAATGCCACCAATGTCTTCAGGAGCAGCGCCAGGGCCATCCCATTTGAACGGAACCACACCAATCGGGCGTGCGCTATTCACACCCTGGGTGATTTCAATGCGTACTTCTGCATGCGCGACGGCGACAAACAGCAGTAAAAAACTCAGCGCTACACGAAATGCCTGCTTCATTATTTCTCCCTTATCCGGGCACAACACCCGCGATAATAATTAGCCTTGTATTAACAAACCTAAGAGTACGGCATGACTAACATAGTTCAACTATCTGGCAGTTACCGCATTGTTACGGTTTAAATTCCAGCGTAGCTTCTTTTACCGCCTGCCACACCTCGGGGCTTGGTGGTTTCGGAATTCTCGCGGAATTGGCCGCATTCACCGCGGCCTGGCAAAGTGCCGGATCGCCGCCTGCCGCAGTCGCTGACTGCATAAATCCGTCAGGACCGAGCTTAATCCGCACGTTACAGGTTTTACCGGCAAAGGTATCCGCATCGTAGAACTTACTCTGGATAGCCGCCTTTACCTGCCCCAGATAGCTGTCTATCGCCGCACCGGATGCGCCCGCTTTCTTCTGTGTGCCCTGCCCCGCAGCACCGCCGCCGCCTGCCGCGTTACCCGACTTAGGCGCATTTTTACCGGAGGTGAGGTCACCCAACAGATCGCCGACGTCCCCCGCCTCTTTCGCCGCTTCAGCCGCCGCTTTTTTCTTCGCCGCCGCATCAGCCTTCGCTTTCGCGGCCGCGTCCGCTTTAGCCTTCGCCGCCGCCTCTGCTTTTTCTTTTGCTTCCGCCGCCGCCTGCGCTTTAGCCTCTGCTGCTGCCTGGGCTTTAGCCTCTGCTGCTGCCTGCGCTTTCGCTTCCGCCGCGGCTTCTGCCTTCGCTTTGGCGTCCGCCGCTGCTTTTACTTTAGCGGCTTCGGCAGCGGCCTGTTTAGCCTGCTCTTCTGTTTTTTTCTTCGCGTCCGCCGCGGCCTTTTTGACCTCTTCTTCCGCTTTTTTCTTCGCATCCGCTGCGGCTTTAGCCTGGGCGTCCGCTTCGGCTTTGGCTTCGGCCTTCGCTTTGGCCTGCGCATCGGCTTCCGCTTTCGCCTCAGCCTTTGCTTTGGCGGCGGCGGCTTCGGCCTGCTTCTGTTCCTGCTGCGCCTGCTTAGCGGCGGCCTCGGCCTGTTTCTGCTCGGCGGCCTGCTCAGCCGCCTGCTGTTTTGCCTCTTCCTGCGCCTGCAAACGCTCTTTTTCAATCTGCTTCAGCCGCTGCTGTTCGGCGGCCTGCTTCTGCTGTAACTCTTCGGCCTGCTGACTCGCCTGTTTCTGGCGCTGCTGCTCGGCACGCTTGCTGTCACTTTGCTGATTTTGCTGGCGATTATACTGATCGACGACCGCACCCGGATCGACCATGACCGCGTTAATGTCACCGCCGCCACCGCCGCCGCTGGCGTCAATGTTTTCGTCAAACGAGCTCCATATCAGCAGTGCAATCAAAATGATATGCAGGATCACTGACAGGGTTACGGCACGTTTTAACTTCTCGTTTTGCTCGGTTGCCTTCGACACTCTCGGTTCCCAAAAACGGTTCGGATGAATTAAATCGGCTGCGTCATTAATCCGACAGACTTCACGCCGGCCTGATGCAGCAAGTTCAGCGCCTTGATGATTTCATCGTAAGGCACCTCTTTAGCTCCGCCAATCAGGAACACGGTTTTCGGGTTTGCCGTAAGGCGGCGCTGCGCCTCGGAAACCACCTGTTCCGGCGGTAGCTGTTCCATCCGGTCGTGATCGACCACCAGGCTGTACTGACCGACGCCTTTGACTTCAACAATCACCGGCGGATTATCGTCGCTGGAGACGGTTTTCGAATCGGTTGCGTCCGGCAGATCCACTTCCACGCTCTGGGTGATAATCGGTGCGGTTGCCATAAAAATCAGCAGAAGCACCAGCAGGACGTCCAGCAGTGGAACAATATTGATTTCGGACTTTAGATCGCGACGACCGCGACCACGCGTTCTGGCCATGTAACCTCCGACTTACTTGCTGACGTCGCTGGAGAAAGCCTGACGATGCAGGATAGCCGTGAACTCTTCCATGAAGTTGTCATAGGTCTGCTCCAGCCTGTTCACACGCTGGCTCAGACGGTTGTAGGCCATAACCGCCGGGATAGCCGCAAACAGACCGATCGCCGTGGCGATAAGCGCTTCCGCAATCCCCGGGGCAACCATCTGCAATGTGGCCTGCTTCACCGCGCCCAGCGCGATAAACGCATGCATAATTCCCCAGACCGTACCGAACAGCCCGATGTAGGGGCTGATAGAACCCACTGTACCGAGGAAGGGGATATGATTTTCCAGCGCTTCCAGCTCACGGTTCATCGAAATACGCATCGCGCGGGTTGCCCCTTCTACCACCGCCTCTGGCGCATGGTTGTTAACGCGATGCAGACGGGCAAATTCCTTAAAGCCCGCATAGAAAATCTGTTCAGATCCGCCCAGCTCGTCACGACGAGCCTGACTTTCCTGATAAAGGCGCGACAGTTCGATACCGGACCAGAACTTGTCTTCAAAGGCATCTGCATCCCGAGATGCAGCATTTAAGATACGGGTACGCTGAATGATGACCGCCCAGGATGCGATAGAAAACCCGATCAAAATCAACATGATAAGTTTGACCAAAAGGCTAGCCTTCAGGAACAAATCAAGAACGTTCATGTCAGTCACTGCTTGAACTCCGCGACAATAGACTTGGGAAGCGCTATCGGCTTCATTAGATGTGGGTTGATGCAGGCGATAAGGACTTCTGCTTCATTGAGCACACGGCCTTCGGCATTAACAATGCGCTGGGCGAATGTCATCGTTGTTCTGCTCATGGCAATGACCTCGCTTTGCACGTCGAGCAAATCGTCGAGACGGGCAGCGGCAAGGTAATCAACCGTAATACGACGCACGACAAAAGCAACCTGTTGTTCCAGCAGCGCATGCTGATTAAAACGGCGCTGACGCAGCATTTCAGTTCGTGCTCGCTCATAAAAAGCGACATAGCTGGCATGGTAGACCACACCACCGGCATCGGTGTCTTCGTAATAGACACGCACCGGCCATCGAAACAGCGTTGTACTCACTCTACATCCCGGTAATGCTTAAACGTGGAACAGGAAAACGTTGCTACTATACGCAAGACCTGACCCCTTGGGAATGGGTTGCCAGAGGGTAACGAAAATAATTATCACCGGGTAACAACTTATCGAATTTTAGCGTATTTATCAGACAAACCTTGACGTAAAAACACCTAAAAAAAGATTAACCGCGGTCGCTGTGAGTGGCTGAGCGGGGAAGAGAAAGAGAGGGCCAGACGATGCTGGCCCCGGAGGAACTACAGAAAGAAAAATGCTAATCCTGCAAGCAGGACAATCAGCGCGGGAAGCGGTGAGAAAAAACCCTGCCAGCGCAGGCGGCGCGGACGAAAGCCAACGCCGTGGATCACACCGCTACACACCGCCCACATCATCAACAGCCCCTGCCAGATAGCAAGTTCACTGCTGTTGGCGGCAAAGAGTGATGGGTCCCAGAACATGCAGCCTGCCAGCAGCAGTGCGGCAACCAGGGAAAGAGCCCGAAGCGGGCCCCTGTCCATCAGCTGATAAAGATGAGCGATGCCCTTCCCCATCAGTGTTCGTCTTTTGCCGTTGCTTCCGCTTGCTCAATGGCCAGCGCGGTGACCACACCAAAGGCACAGGCGAGAAGCGTGCCAAGAATCCAGGCGAAATACCACATTGTGTCGCTCCTTCTTAGTAAAGAGAATTGCTGTTACTTTCAATATGCTCTTTGGTCAGACGACCGAACATTTTGCAGTAACACCAGATGGTGTAAGCCAGAACGATTGGCACAAAGATAATTGCTACGACGGTCATCACTTTTAACGTCAGGAACGTTGATGTTGCATCCCACATCGTCAGGCTGATATCAGGCACGGTGCTTGACGGCATGATGAACGGAAACATCGCGATACCCGCAGTCAAAATGATACAGGCCGCGGTCAGAGATGAGAACAGGAAGGCCCATGCCCCTTTCTCAAGACGCGAACACAGAATCGTCAGCAGCGGCAGGACAACGCCCAACGCAGGGATCAGCCAAAGTACCGGCGCGTTGTTGTAGTTCACCATCCAGGCTCCCGCCTGCTGGCTCACCTGCTTCAGCAGCGGATTCGACGCCGCATTGTGATCCACTACTGACGTCAGTACGTAACCGTCAATGCCATATACCACCCACACACCGGCCAGTAAGAAGCAAACCATGGTGACGAATGCGAAAATCTGCGTCACCTTACGCGCACGCTGATGCAGATCGCCCACGGTACGCATTTGCAGATAGGTTCCGCCCTGCGTCAGGAACATCATCAGACTGACAATACCCGCCAGCAGACCAAACGGATTCAGCAGCTGGAAGAAGTTGCCGGTGTAGAACAGGCGCAGATCGCTGTCGATATGGAACGGTACGCCCTGTAAAAGGTTACCGAACGCCACACCGATCACCAGCGGCGGCACGAAGCTACCGATGAAAATACCCCAGTCCCACATACCGCGCCAGCGCATATCCTCGATCTTAGAACGGTAGTCAAAGCCGACCGGGCGGAAGAACAGCGACGCCAGCACTAAAATCATCGCCACGTAAAAACCGGAGAACGCAGCGGCGTACACCGTTGGCCAGGCAGCAAACAGCGCACCGCCCGCGGTAATCAGCCAGACCTGGTTACCGTCCCAGTGCGGCGCAACGCTGTTAACCATAATGCGGCGATCGGTATCGGTTCTACCGAGGATGCGTGACAGCATCCCCACACCCATATCGAAACCTTCAGTAACGGCAAACCCGATTAGCAGCACGCCAATCAGCACCCACCAGACAAAACGCAATAACTCATAAGTCAACATTTGAGAACTCCTGTCTTAGCGTGCCGGCTGCGAATTAGTACTGGACAGCTCGTAGTGATAGCGTCCGGTTTTCAGGCTGCTCGGTCCAAGGCGGGCAAATTTAAACATCAGATACATTTCAGCCACCAGGAACAGGGTGTACAGACCACAAATCAGCCCCATCGAGAACAGCAGATCGCCGGTTGACAACGAGGAGTGCGCCACGGCGGTTGGCAGGACTTCACCGATAGCCCAAGGCTGACGGCCATACTCCGCAACAAACCAACCGGATTCAATCGCAATCCACGGCAGAGGGATACCGTAAAGGGCACACTTCAGCAGCATTTTGGATTTACCAATCCGGTTACGCAGAACGGACCAGAACGACAGACCAATGATCAGCAGCATCAGCACGCCGCAGCCAACCATGATACGGAAGGAGAAGTACAGCGGTGCCACGCGTGGGATAGAATCTTCTGTCGCCATCTGAATTTGTTCTTCGCTGGCGTCTGCTACGTTTGCGGTATAGCGTTTCAGCAGCAGGCCATAACCCAGGTCATGTTTCGCCGCATCAAAGGCGGTACGCACTTCCGGGTCTTTATTACCGTTACGCAGTTCCTGCAACAGCTCATAGGCTTTCATGCCGTTACGAATGCGCACTTCATGCTGGCCCATCAGCTCTTTCAGGCCGGTGACCTGCTTGTCCAGAGAACGGGTTGCAATCAGACCCAGCGCCCATGGAATTTGCACCGCGTATTTGTTTTCCTGCGTTTCCTGATCGGGGATAGCAAACAGGGTAAACGCGGCCGGGGCCGGCTGGGTTTCCCACTCGGCTTCAATCGCGGCCAGCTTAGTTTTCTGCACATCACCCATTTCGTAGCCGGATTCATCACCCAGTACGATAACCGACAGGATTGCGGCCATACCGAAGCTGGCGGCAATAGCAAACGAACGCTTAGCAAAGGCCAGGTCGCGACCGCGCAGCAGGTAGTAAGAACTGATGCCCAGAATGAACATCGCACCGCAGGTATAGCCGGCAGCAACGGTGTGGACGAATTTAACCTGCGCAACCGGGTTCAGAACCAGCTCAGAGAAGCTGACCATTTCCATACGCATGGTTTCAAAGTTAAATTCGGAGGCGATTGGATTTTGCATCCAGCCGTTGGCAACCAGGATCCACAGTGCGGAAAGGTTAGACCCCAGCGCAACCAGCCAGGTAACGGCCATGTGCTGAACCTTGCCCAGACGATCCCAGCCAAAGAAGAACAGGCCAACAAACGTAGACTCCAGGAAAAATGCCATCAGACCTTCAATGGCTAACGGCGCACCGAAAATATCGCCTACGTAGTGAGAGTAATAGGACCAGTTGGTACCGAACTGGAACTCCATGGTGAGTCCGGTTGCGACGCCCAGGGCAAAGTTAATTCCAAACAGCTTGCCCCAAAACTTAGTCATATCCTTATAGATTTGCTTGCCTGACAGCACATATACCGTTTCCATAATCGCCAGAAGAAACGCCATACCCAGCGTTAATGGCACAAACAGAAAGTGATACATGGCAGTCAAAGCAAACTGTAAGCGCGACAGTTCGACAATATCCAACATTTTGACTCCTTGCTCCGCGAATGGGTTGTGCCATAAAACCTGAGGCAATCACTCTGGTTTTTCTGACAGGCCCGGAAAAAATATAATATTTCTGGTTTTGGTCTCAGGCGCATAAGAGAACGCCGCCCCGGAGGGTGACCTTTAAGTTACAAACAGGTTAAAAACTCGATAGATACTTCCAACAGTATAATACGCCTCAATAGTCTTACATATAAAGGGGTTTATGATTACATTATTGTTTTTTGTATCTGGATCAAGTTTCGCTGCGTGACGTGCTCGAACATCCACTTGATATAGCGCAATTTATACCAAAATTGACGAATTCTTCCAGTTAAAAACCTGGTAAATAAGTCTCGTTTTTTTGATCTAAAATAATATTTAGCACACAGGTAATATGCTAGAGGGAAGGCTCTTGTTAAAGGTTTGTATTGTGTATTAATGCAATAGTTAAATATTAAGGCAAAATAAGGGCCATTTTAAGCGTTACTGCACAGGTCGATATTAAATAACAGTCGATCCGTTTTAATACCTCTCAAAGCCTGGCAGATAACTAAAAAAAAGGCCACCCGAAGGTGGCCAACATGTCGAGATGTGACACATTATTATTTTTGTGGCAGAACCGCTTTCACTGCGTCGCCGATGTCAGCCAGGCTACGCACGGTTTTAACACCTGCTGCTTCCAGCGCAGCAAACTTCTCGTCAGCCGTTCCTTTACCACCGGCGATGATCGCACCGGCGTGGCCCATACGCTTGCCTTTAGGCGCAGTTACGCCGGCAATGTAGCCAACAACGGGCTTGGTGACGTGTTCTTTGATAAAGGCCGCAGCTTCTTCTTCCGCGCTGCCGCCGATTTCACCGATCATAACAATCGCTTCAGTCTGCGGATCGTCCTGGAACAGTTTCAGGATATCGATGAAGTTAGAACCCGGGATCGGGTCACCGCCGATACCTACGCAGGTAGACTGGCCGTAGCCGATGTCCGTAGTCTGCTTAACGGCTTCATAGGTCAACGTACCGGAACGGGATACGATACCGATACGGCCCGGCTGGTGAATATGGCCCGGCATGATACCGATTTTACATTCACCCGGCGTGATCACGCCCGGGCAGTTAGGACCGATCATACGCACGCCGGCTTCATCCAGCTTCACTTTCACCGTCAGCATATCCAGGGTCGGGATACCTTCGGTGATGGTGATGATCAGTTTGATGCCCGCGTCGATGGCTTCCAGAATACCGTCTTTACAGAACGGAGCCGGAACGTAGATAACGGATGCGGTCGCACCGGTTGCCTCTACCGCTTCACGCACGGTGTTGAATACCGGCAGACCCAGGTGCTCGGTGCCGCCTTTACCCGGGGTAACGCCGCCAACCAGCTGCGTGCCGTAGGCCAGCGCCTGTTCGGAGTGGAAAGTCCCCTGACCGCCGGTAAAGCCCTGGCAAATCACTTTGGTGTTTTTATCGATCAGAATTGACATTATTTACCCTCCGCTGCGGCCACAACGCGCTGCGCCGCGTCGCTCAGGCTGGTTGCTGCAATAATATTCAGGCCGCTGTCTGCCAGTTTCTTGGCACCCAGTTCGGCGTTGTTACCTTCCAGACGTACCACGACCGGTACGTTAACACCCACTTCTTCCACCGCACCAATGATGCCGTCTGCGATCAGGTCGCAGCGCACAATGCCGCCGAAGATGTTGACGAATACCGCTTTCACCGCATCGTCAGACAGGATGATTTTGAACGCTTCGGTAACGCGTTCTTTGGTTGCGCCGCCGCCCACGTCGAGGAAGTTAGCCGGCTGGCCGCCGCTCAGCTTAACGATGTCCATGGTGCCCATCGCCAGACCTGCGCCGTTAACCATACAGCCGATGTTACCTTCCAGCGCAACGTAGTTCAGTTCCCACTGCGTCGCGTGTGCTTCGCGGGAATCTTCCTGGCTCGGATCGCGCATTTCACGCAGCTCCGGCTGGCGGAACATGGCGTTGCCGTCGGCGGTCAGTTTACCGTCCAGGCACACCAGATCGCCCTGCTTGGTGATAACCAGCGGGTTAATCTCTACCAGCGCCAGATCGCGCTCCAGGAACAGCGTTGCCAGACCCATAAAGATCTTGGTGAACTGACCCACTTGTTTACCGGTCAGACCCAGTTTGAACGCCAGCTCACGACCCTGATAAGGCTGCGGGCCGGTCAGCGGATCGAGCGCCATTTTGTGGATCAGGTGCGGGGTTTCTTCCGCCACTTTTTCAATTTCCACGCCGCCTTCGGTCGATGCCATAAAGACAACGCGGCGGGTTGCACGGTCTACAACCGCACCCAGATACAGCTCCTGATCGATGTCAGTTGCCGCTTCAACCAGAATCTGATTTACCGGCTGACCGTTAGCGTCAGTCTGATAGGTAACCAGATTTTTTCCCAGCCAGTTTTCGGCGAAAGCGCGAATGTCTTCCTTGCTCTTCACTACTTTCACACCGCCCGCTTTACCGCGGCCACCGGCATGAACCTGACATTTCACTACCCACGGACCCGCGCCAATTTTAGAGGCGGCTTCTTCTGCTTCACGTGGCGTGGTGCAGGCATAACCGGTTGGTGCCGGTAAGCCATACCGTGCAAACAACTGTTTTGCCTGATATTCGTGTAAGTTCATGATGTTCTATCCATTCAGGTCTGAAAAGACTTAGCCGTTAGCAACGGCTACACTTAGGATGGGTGCGGCACGAAGCCGCACACCGGGAGTTTTATACATCCAGCAGCAGACGCGCCGGATCTTCCAGCAGCTCTTTAATCGCCACCAGATAACCCACTGACTCGCGGCCGTCGATCAGGCGGTGATCGTAAGAGAGTGCCAGATACATCATTGGCTGGATCACAACCTGGCCGTTCACCGCCATCGGACGATCTTTAATGGCATGCATGCCGAGGATCGCGCTCTGCGGTGGGTTGATAATCGGCGTAGACATCAGTGAACCGAAAACGCCGCCGTTGGTAATGGTGAAGTTACCGCCGGTCAGCTCTTCAACGGTCAGCTTACCGTCGCGGCCTTTCACAGCCAGCTCTTTAATTTTCTTCTCGATGTCGGCCATGCTCAGCGCATCCACATCTTTCAACACCGGGGTCACCAGACCGCGCGGGGTAGAAACGGCGATGCTGACGTCGAAGTAGTTGTGGTACACCACATCTTCACCGTCGATAGACGCGTTGACTTCAGGGAAACGCTTCAGCGCTTCAACAACTGCTTTGATATAGAAGGACATAAAGCCCAGACGCACGCCGTGGCGCTTCTCGAAGGCATCACCATACTGCTTACGCAGCGCCATGATCGGCTGCATGTTGACTTCGTTGAAGGTGGTCAGCATTGCGGTGCTGTTTTTTGCCTGGAGAAGGCGCTCGGCCACGCGTTTACGCAGACGGGTCATCGGCACACGTTTTTCACTGCGATTGCCCAGTGCGTTTGCCGGTGCCGCTTCTGCCGCTTTAGGCTCGGCTGCTTTTGCTGCCGGTGCGTTGACCAGGTGTTTTTCTACGTCTTCACGGGTAATACGACCGCCCACACCGCTACCTTTGATAGCAGTTGCGTCGAGGTTGTGCTCTGCAATCAGGCGACGAATTGCCGGGCTGAGGGCATCGTTATTCTCTTCTTCCAGCGAGGCGCTCTGGCGCTGCGCAGGCGTAGACTCTTTGCTTTCCGCTTTCGCAGAGGTTTCTTTACCCGCGCTGTTCCCTTCTTTCAGGCGTCCCAGCACCTGACGAGAGGTCACGGTAGCGCCTTCATCTTCGACAATGGCTTCCAGAACTCCATCCGCCGAAGCAGGGACTTCCAGGATCACTTTATCAGTTTCGATCTCTACCAGTACTTCGTCACGCTGGACGCTGTCGCCCGGTTTTTTATGCCAGGTGGCTACGGTCGCATCGGCAACGGACTCTGGCAGATCAGGAACTAGAATATCTAGGCTACTCATTGTTTTTCCTTAATTTATTCAACGTTCAGCGCATCATCAACCAGATCTTGCTGTTGCTTCTGGTGAACTGACATATAGCCAACTGCCGGGGACGCAGACGCAGGGCGACCGGCATAACGTAATGAAGCCCCAAACGGCACGATTTCGCGGAAGTGATGCTGGCTGCAATACCAGGCACCTTGGTTCAGCGGCTCTTCCTGACACCAGACGAATTCATGCACGTGGGAATATTGTTGCAACACATCCTGCACCGCTTTGTGCGGGAACGGGTAGAGCTGCTCAATACGTACAATTGCCACATTGGTTTGCTCATTCTTACGACGTTTTTCCAACAAATCGTAATAGACTTTACCTGAACACAGCACAACGCGCTTCACGCCCTGCGGATCAAGTTGATCAACCTCACCAATTGCGGGCTGGAATGTTCCGTTGGCCAGCTCTTCCAGAGAAGATACCGCCAGAGGGTGACGAAGCAGTGACTTCGGCGACATCACCACCAGCGGACGGCGCATACCACGCAGAGCCTGACGGCGCAGCATGTGGTAGACCTGCGCCGGCGTTGACGGTACGCAGACCTGCATGTTCTGCTCGGCGCAGAGTTGCAAATAGCGCTCAAGACGCGCGGAGGAGTGCTCTGGCCCCTGCCCTTCGTAGCCGTGCGGCAGCAGCATAACCAGACCGCACATGCGGCCCCATTTCTGCTCACCGGAGCTGATGAACTGGTCAATCACAACCTGTGCGCCGTTTGCGAAGTCACCAAACTGGGCTTCCCAAATCGTCAGCGTGCGCGGCTCAGCGGTGGCATAACCGTATTCAAAGGCCAGCACCGCTTCTTCAGACAGCACGGAATCCCAGACTTTGAACGTACCCTGTCCGTTGTGCACATGCTGCAACGGCGTATAGGTAGATCCGTTAGACTGGTTGTGGATCACCGCGTGACGGTGGAAGAAGGTTCCGCGCCCCATATCCTCACCGGATAAACGGCAGGGGATCCCCTCATCAACCAGCGTCGCGTAGGCCAGGTTTTCAGCTGCGCCCCAGTCAAAGAGTTTATTGCCGGCGGCCATCTCAGCACGATCGTTGTAAATTTTCGCCACGCGTGACTGCATTTCAACGGCTTCCGGCACCGTACTGATGCGCTTAGCAAGTTCCTGCAAACGCTTCAGATCGCTGGTTTCCGCGTACTTCTCATCCCACTCGTGGTTGAGGTATGGCGACCAGGTAAAGGAGTGCAGGCTCATTGGACGCCATTCAGGTACAACACAGTCACCGGCATCCAGCGCATCACGGTACAGATTGACCATTTCCGTGGCATCTTCCAGGCTGGCGACCTTTTCGCCTTCCAGCTTGTCAGCATAGATCTTACGCGCGGTAGGGTGTTTCTTAATTTTCTGGTACATCACCGGCTGAGTTGCACTTGGCTCATCAGCTTCGTTATGACCATGACGGCGATAGCAGACCAGATCGATAAACACATCGCGTTTGAAGGTGTTACGGAAATCCAACGCCAGGCGGGTGACAAAGGTAACGGCTTCCGGATCGTCCGCGTTTACGTGGAAGATCGGGGCCAGCACCATTTTACCAATATCTGTACAGTACTGTGTAGAACGGGCATCTTTCGGATTAGAGGTGGTGAAACCAATCTGGTTGTTGATAACGATACGAACCGTACCGCCCACTTCGTAACCGCGAGCCTGAGACATGTTCAGGGTTTCCTGCACCACGCCCTGTCCGATTACCGCCGCATCGCCGTGAATGGTGATCGGCAGCACTTTATTGCTGCTCGGTTCATCAAGACGGTCAAGACGGGCGCGTACGGAGCCCATGACCACCGGGCTGACGATCTCCAGATGCGACGGGTTAAACGCCAGGGCGAGATGCACCATGCCGCCTTCCGTCTCAACATCAGAAGAGAAGCCCATGTGGTACTTCACATCGCCCGTACCCAGATGCTCTTTATGCTTACCAGAGAATTCGTCGAACAGATCCTGCGGTTTTTTACCCAGTACGTTAATCAGTACGTTCAGGCGACCGCGGTGCGCCATTCCCAACACCACTTCACGGGTACCGCTCTTACCTGCATGGCGGATCATCTCATTGAGCATCGGCACCAGCGCATCGCCACCTTCCAGCGAGAAGCGTTTCGCGCCCGGGAATTTTGCACCCAGATAACGCTCCAGCCCTTCCGCTGCGGTCAGCTGCTTGAGGAAGCCTTTTTTCTCACCGTCAGAGAATGATGCCCGGCCCATTACCGATTCAAGACGCTGTTGGATCCAGCGCTTCTCTTCAGTATTGGTCATATGCATGTACTCAGCACCAATTGAACCACAGTAGGTTTGCTTGAGTGCCGCATACAGATCGGCCAGTTTCATCGTGTCCTTGCCAATGGCAAAGGAACCCACGTTGAAGCTTTCCTGGAAATCAGCCTCACTCAACCCATGATAAGCGGGGTCGAGATCCGGTACGGTTTCCAGCTGCCAAAGCCCTAAAGGATCGAGGCGTGCATGCTGATGTCCGCGGAAACGGAAGGTGTTAATCAGCTGCAGTACCTTAACCTGCTTGGCATTGGTATCAGGATCGCTAACGGAGGTGGTGTAACGCGAGGCATCTTTCGCCAGACGGCGGAAGTATTCGCGAGTAGTGGAATGGAACTGCTCAGGTCTAACCCCAGTACCAGGAAGCTGTTGGAAAAGCGATTTCCACGCATCATCGACAGAGTCAGGATCGGTTAAAAAGTCCTCATAAAGTTGCTCGATGTAGGACTGATTCGCGCCGGCCAGCCAGGAGGAGTCCAGCCAGGGTTTCATCGCGCTGTTCTGCATTGTGATCCCTTAAGCATTTTTTGCTTTTTTTCGCCGTGGTTGTTTAATGGAACCTTTTCAAGTCCCGCGCCGCCTAAACGGCTTACCAAATACGGTTCATCGATACGAGCGACCGGCCCGTAAGGGAACCTTTGCAAGACGTTTCCAGCCACGTCGCGCTGGCGGAAACATCTTGCAGAGATGTCCTGTTAAAATTCCGGGAACCCAAGGCTCCCGGAATTTTTACTCGTTAAGCGCCCCGTTGCAGCAGCATCGACTTAATGTGGCCGATAGCTCGCGTTGGGTTCAGCCCTTTAGGACAAACACTCACACAGTTCATAATGCTGTGGCAGCGGAATACGCTGAAAGCATCACTGATATTGTCCAGACGCGCGTCCGTTTCAGTATCACGGCTGTCGATCAGGAACCGGTATGCGGCCAGCAGGCCCGCCGGACCCACAAACTTGTCCGGGTTCCACCAGAAGGACGGGCAGGAGGTGGAACAGCAGGCGCAGAGGATGCATTCGTACAGGCCATCCAGTTTTTCACGCTGTTCCGGCTGCTGTAAATGCTCTCTTGCCGGCGGATTTTTACCGTCGTTCAGCAGATATGGCTTGATCTTCTCATACTGCGTATAGAACTGCCCCATGTCCACCACCAAATCGCGGATCACCGGTAAACCGGGCAGCGGGCGGATAACGATTTTTTTCTTGCCGCCGCCTAACGCAGATACGGGGGTAATACAGGCCAGGCCGTTTTTACCGTTCATATTGATGCCGTCGGAACCACATACCCCTTCACGGCAGGAACGACGGAAGGCTAATGTCGGATCTTTCTCTTTCAGACGCATCAGCGCATCCAGCAGCATCATGTCGCGGCCTTCTTCCGACTCCAGCGTGTACTCCTGCATCCGCGGCGCGTTATCAACATCCGGGTTGTAGCGATAGATGGAAAATTCGAGTCTCATGGTGTCTCTCCGCAAACTACTAGTAGGTACGCGCTTTCGGCGGGAAGGCCGCACGCAGTTTTGGCTGCATGTTCACCTCACGGCGAGTCATGCTTTCGCTTTGCGGCAGATACAGGCTGTGACATAACCAGTTCGCATCATCACGCTCAGGATAGTCGAAGCGACTGTGGGCTCCACGACTTTCGGTACGATAGTTGGCTGATACCGCGGTGGCATAAGCCGTTTCCATCAGGTTATCCAGTTCCAGGCACTCAACACGCTGGGTGTTGAAATCGCTGGAGCGGTCATCAAGACGGGCGTTCTTAAGACGCTCACGCAACACTTTTAACTCTTCCAGACCGCGGGCCATCGCATCACCTTCACGGAATACCGAGAAGTTGTTCTGCATGCAGGCCTGGAGCGCTTTACGCAGCTCGGCCGGATCTTCGCCATTCACGTTGTTGTTCCAACGGTTCAGACGCGCCAGCGACGCTTCAATCTCTTCTTCCGTAGCATCACGCAGCTCGCCCTGTTCGGCGATAGATTCCTGCAAATGCACGCCGGCAGCACGACCAAATACCACCAGGTCAAGCAGCGAGTTACCGCCCAGGCGGTTAGCACCGTGTACCGATACGCAGGCGATTTCACCCACGGCAAACAGGCCTGGCACCAGTACATCTTCACCCTGCTCGTTGACGGTCAGCGCCTGGCCGCTTACACGGGTCGGGATACCGCCCATCATATAGTGGCAGGTTGGAATAACCGGGATCGGCTCTTTCACCGGATCAACGTGAGCAAAGGTGCGGGACAGCTCCAGGATACCCGGCAGGCGCGCTTCAAGCACATCTTTACCCAGATGATCGAGTTTCAGTTTGGCGTGTGGCCCCCACGGACCGTCGCAGCCGCGGCCTTCGCGAATTTCGATCATGATGGAACGGGCCACCACGTCGCGACCCGCCAGGTCTTTTGCATTTGGTGCGTAGCGTTCCATAAAACGCTCGCCGTGCTTGTTCAGCAGATAGCCCCCTTCCCCACGGCAGCCTTCAGTGACCAGAACACCGGCACCGGCGATACCCGTTGGGTGGAACTGCCACATCTCCATATCCTGCACCGGCACACCGGCACGCAGCGCCATGCCCACGCCGTCACCGGTATTGATGTGCGCATTGGTGGTTGACTGATAGATACGTCCGGCACCGCCGGTAGCCAGCACGGTTGCGCGGGCTTTGAAGTAAACCACTTCGCCATCTTCAATGTTCAGCGCGGTACAGCCCACAATGGCACCGTCGGCGTTTTTCACCAGGTCCAGGGCATACCATTCGGAGAAGATCGTGGTGTGATTTTTCAGGTTTTGCTGATAAAGCGTGTGCAGCAGCGCATGACCGGTACGGTCGGCTGCTGCCGCGGTACGGGCCGCCTGCTCACCGCCGAAGTCCTTCGACTGGCCACCAAACGGACGCTGATAAATACGGCCGTCGTCCAGGCGGGAGAACGGCAGACCCATATGTTCCAGCTCCAGAATCGCTTCTGGTCCGGTTTTACACATATATTCAATCGCGTCCTGGTCACCGATGTAGTCGGAGCCCTTCACGGTGTCATACATGTGCCATTCCCAATTATCTTCGTGGGTATTGCCCAGGGCTACGGTGATACCCCCCTGCGCAGACACGGTGTGGGAACGGGTTGGAAACACTTTAGACAACAGGGCACAGGTCTGGCCCGATTGTGAAATTTGCAGTGCTGCACGCATACCTGCGCCGCCGGCACCAATAACAACTGCATCAAATTCTCTGACTGGCAAACTCATCACGCACCCCACACCACTACAGTTCCATAAATTGCATAGACTAACAGCGCAACTACAACTACCAGCTGAAGCAACAAACGCATCGCCAGCGGTTTAATATAGTCGGTCAGTACCTGCCACATACCAATCCAGCCGTGCACCAGAATGGAGAACAGCGTCAGAAGGGTGAAAACTTTAGTAAAGGAAGAGGCGAAGAAGCCACGCCAGATGTCATAGGTCAGGGTTCCGGACATCACCAGGAAACCAAGGATATAAATCACATACAGGGTCATTACCATGGCGGCGGCACGCAGTAACAGCCAGTCATGAATTCCATTACGACCCAGTGCAGAAGCATTGCTTACCATACAAGGACTCCAGCCAGGATTGAGAGCACGACAGTAATACCGAACGCAACTTGCGCAGAAAGCTTGCCCGTTTCTAATGTTTCACCCAGATAGCCAAAATCCATCATCAGGTGACGAATGCCGCCGACAATATGATATGCCAGTGCAGTCAGAATACCCCACATGATGAATTTAACGATAAAGCTGTCCATGACGGCGGATGCCTGGAGAAAGCCTTCGGGTGATGAGAGTGACAAGCCCAGTAACCAAAGCAAAATTCCGATCGCCACAAAGGTGATCACACCGGAAACGCGGTGGAGAATGGAGGCTATCGCAGTAACGGGAAACCGGATCGTAGAGAGATCCAAGTTGACAGGTCTTTGTTTTTTCACGGTTTTGCCCACACAGCTTTTTTATCTTATTTTAGCTTCCTCCGGTCCTGAGGGCGGGTCAGACAGCGTTAACAAGTCAAACATTGCGCCAGGCACCTAAAAAAACATCCAGTGTCGAAACGACGCGTATGAAACGCTGGGTGGCTCCTACAACAGGGTATACCCGGAGACCTGGTGGCAGTATAGGCTGATCACATTCTCATTACAATTGCCCTACAAACAGTTTGGGAACATTTGGATAGAACAGTGATCTCATTCACGATTTTCATAATTGATACAATTTCAATTAACTGATTTGACAATACTTAAACATCTCTGTTACAAACTGACCAATAAAAGTTCTATGATGCACAAAAGTTATGGGGATACACTTTCCCCTAAGCACAAGTTATGTAACATTGGTTCGTATTCTGTATAAAGCACAAGGTATTGGTTATAACGTAAGCATGTTTAGACCGGATCTGTTAACTACAATGCTACACATCAGGAATATGCTACCCCAGCCCGCAAGCGCCCGTCACTCTGTACCCTGCACGCAATAAAGATGCCACAGAGATGATGACCTTCTACGCCAGGCAGTGAGCTGGGAACAGGTAACTTCCCGGTAGCAAAGATCCCTATATAAGGCGCTAAGGAGATTATAAATGGCTGATAAAAAAGCAACGCTATCTATCGAAGGTGAAGATCTTATTGAGCTTGATGTGCTAAAAGGCACCTTGGGTCAGGAAGAAATCGATGTTCGTGCCCTGGGTTCTAAAGGGTACTTCACCTTTGATCCTGGCTTTACCTCTACCGCGTCCTGCGAATCAAAAATTACCTATATCGACGGTGACGAAGGTATTTTGCTGCATCGGGGCTTCCCGATTGACCAGCTGGCCCTGCATTCAAACTATCTGGAAGTTTGTTACATTCTGTTAAATGGCGAATCGCCAACCAAAGAACAGTTTGACGAATTCAGCACCACGGTAACCCGCCACACCATGCTGCACGAGCAGATCCACCATCTGTTCCGTGGTTTCCGCCGTGACTCGCATCCGATGGCCGTGATGTGCGGTGTGACCGGCGCGCTTGCTGCCTTCTATCATGACGCGATGGACGTGAATATTGAACGCCACCGCGAGATTGCGGCGTTCCGCCTGCTGTCTAAAATGCCGACGATGGCAGCGATGTGCTACAAATACTCCATCGGACAGCCGTTTGCCTATCCGCGCAACGATCTCTCCTACGCAGGCAACTTCCTGCATATGATGTTTTCAACGCCGTGCGAAGAATACGTGGTCAACCCGATTCTGGAACGTGCCATGGATCGCATTTTGATTCTGCACGCCGATCACGAGCAGAACGCTTCCACCTCTACCGTACGTACCGCCGGTTCTTCCGGTGCCAACCCGTTTGCCTGTATCGCGGCGGGCATCGCCTCGCTGTGGGGACCTGCACACGGCGGTGCCAACGAAGCCTGCCTGCGTATGCTGGAAGAGATCAGTACCGTGGAACACATCCCGGAATTCCTGAGACGTGCGAAAGATAAGAACGATTCGTTCCGTCTGATGGGCTTCGGTCATCGCGTTTACAAAAACTACGATCCGCGTGCGACCGTAATGCGCGAAACCTGCCATGAAGTGCTGAAAGAGCTGGGCATGAAAGATGACCTGCTGGAAGTGGCTATGGAGCTGGAGCACATTGCGCTGAATGACCCGTACTTTATTGAACGCAAGCTCTATCCAAACGTTGATTTCTATTCAGGTATCATCCTGAAAGCCATGGGCATTCCTTCGTCAATGTTTACCGTTATCTTCGCGATGGCGCGTACCGTTGGCTGGATTGCTCACTGGAAAGAGATGCACGACGACGGTGTGAAAATCGCCCGTCCACGCCAGCTGTATACCGGCTATGATCAGCGTGACTTCACCTCTCAGCTGAAAAAATAGTTGTGCTGTCCGACTGACGTCTCAGTCAGTGTCGGGAATGGCGGTGGCCGGACATGCGTGTCCGGCCACCGTTTTTTTGACTATTTCTGACAGACGGGGCACCAATAAAAAGGCCGCGACGACAGCGAGATTTTTTCAATTTTCCCTCCGCAGCGCGGACATTTTTTCCCTGTCCGATTAAACACCTTAAAGCTAAATACCGCACCGTGATGGACGTTCTCATCGCCCTGCCCGCGCGTGTGGTAGGAGAGCCTGGGGATCGCCAGCAGCGCCTCTGCCAGCGCATCGCACTGTGCCTCGCTAAGATCCTCCGCCCGATGCGTTCCGGCGATCTTAGCCTGCCACAGTATTTCAACCCGCAGATAGTTTCCCAGCCCGGCGAGGAAACGTTGATCGAGCAGCAGCGCGCTCAGCTGGCGACGGCGAAAAGGCTTCGACAGCAGACGCTCACGCACCTGAGCGACCGTGAGCGACATATCAAGTACGTCCGGCCCAATTCGGTTGAGAAACGGATGATGAGCAACGCCCTCGGCATCCAGCAGCTCTATTTCCGAGGCGCTATACAGCAGCAGGGTTTGGTCAGCGGCGGCTAACCGGACGCGCAGGACGCGGCCGGTCGCAGGCTCGGTTCCGGTCGGAACAATCCGCCAGACGCCGTAGAGCTGATTATGGCTGTACAGGGTAAGCCCGTTGGAAAAATGCGTCAGCAGCGCTTTGCCACGGGTTTCAATTGACTCCACCCGCTGCCCAATTAGCAAATGCTGCATATCCCGTAGCGATGCAAACGCGAACCATACATCGGTCAGCGTCTTGCCTTTGATTGCGGCTTCTAACCTATCCGCCGCGCGGCGGATTTCTGGACCCTCTGGCATGCAAGCTCCCTTGCGTTAATTGCATCGTGATGGCAGCGATGAAAACACCGCCGCTCCGGAGAAAAACTCATTCAGACAGCGGTTTAACGGCTGGTAACGTCGATCTGATGCAGGTTGAATGCCTGCCTCAGCCTGCGGGCAAAATTGAGTGCATGGGGGCCATCGCCGTGCAGACAGACGCTTTCCGCCCGCAGCGCGACCCACTTGCCGTTCACGCTTTGCACCTCTCCACGCTGTAGCATGTCCAGCGTCTGTTCTATCGCCAGCGCCTCATTCTCAATCAGCGCGCCGGGCTGACCGCGTGGAACCAGCGCACCGTCATCCTGATAGCCGCGATCGGCAAACACCTCTTCACGCGTGGTCAGCCCCAGCCGCTGCCCGGCGCGAACAGATTCACTGCCCGCCAGTCCAACCAGTATCAGCGCAGGATCGACCGCCTTTACCGCGCGGGCGATAGCGTCCGCCAGCCGCGGATCCCTGGCGGCCTGATTGTAAAGCATGCCGTGCGGCTTAACGTGGACCAGCCTGCCCCCGACGCTTTCCGTCAGCGCCTTCAGCGCGCCGGTTTGATAGATAATCTGGGCATAGACGGTTTCCGGGGGTAGCTGCATCGCCGTCCGGCCAAAGTTCTCACGGTCCGGAAAGCTGGGATGCGCGCCGATGGCGACACCCGCTGCCAGCGACTGTTGAACGGAAGCCAGCATCGTCGTCGCATCACCCGCGTGGAAACCGCAGGCAATGTTAACGGATGTCACCAGTGGCAATAATTCGCTTTCACCGGGACAGCCCTCGCCAATATCAGCGTTAAGATCGATTTTCATCGGCCAGCCCCCAGGCTATTTGATCGAGCACGCGCTGCTGCTCACGCTTCGCCTTCAGCGCGTCTTCAAGCGTGCAGTAAACGAAATGGATGGGTTCACCCAGCCGCAGCTGCGCCAAATGATAGAGATCGGCTTCAATAACGCAGGCAATTCGCGGATAGCCACCGGTGGTTTGCGCATCCGCCAGCAACACAATCGGCTGGCCTGCCGCCGGCACCTGCACCACGCCCGGCACCAGACCGTGTGAAAGCAGATCGCGGCTGACTTCGCGCTGAAGCGCCCTGCCCTGTAAGCGGTATCCCATGCGGTTACTTTGTGGATCGAGTCGCCACGCCGTCCGCCAGAACGCTTCCTGACTGTCGCGACTGAACTCATGGTATTCGGGCCCGGGCAGCGCACGGATGCGGTTGCCCCAGAGCAGCTGGCGTACACCGGCCGGTTGACTGAAATCACGGTCTGGCTCCCCTAATGGAATGCGATCCCCGTCCTCCAGCCTGCGCCCCTCCAGCCCGCCAAAGCCCGCATTCAGATCGGTACTGCCCGACCCCAGCGCCTCATGCAGGGCAAAACCTCCGCCGACCGCCAGATAACTGCGCATACCGCGCCGAGGCTTGTTCAGTGTCAGGCGCTGGCCTTTTTTTACCGCGGTGCGCCATCCGGTCCAGAGGGTTCTGTCGTCAAGCCGCGCGTCACAGCCCGCTCCGGTCAGCGCAAACCAGCCGTCGCGCCCGAATTCAACCGTAAACTGCCCGAGGGTGATCTCCAGCACGGCAGCGTCAGGCCTGTTGCCTACCAGCATGTTTGCCGTTTGCATGGCCGGATTATCCAGCGCGCCGCCCTGACCTATACCGTACTGACGCCAGCCATTGCGCCCGGCGTCCTGAATAGTGGTACACATTCCTGCCCGAATGACAGTCAGCATACGCCCTCCTTTTGCGGCACAAACCGGATGCGGTCCCCCGGACGCAACAGTACCGGGGGCCGCTGATTTGGCGTAAATAGTGCGGTATGCGTTTGCCCAATTAACTGCCAGCCCCCCGGTGTGGCCAGCGGATAAACGCCGGTCTGAACGCCGCCGATGCCAACAGAGCCAGCGGGGACCTGCAACCTCGGCTCGGCGCGGCGCGGCATGTGCAGCCGACTATCAAGCCCGCCAAGGTAGGGGAAACCGGGTTGGAAACCGATAAAGTACACCCTGTACTCAACAGATGAATGACAGGCTACGACCTGTTCAGGCCGCATGTCGCAGTGCCGCGCAACCTCATCAAGGTCTGGCCCCGCCCGCACGCCGTACACCACAGGGATAGTGATGAGTCGTGATTCCAGCGGCAGCGACTCACTGTTTTCCCACCACTGCTGTAGCCACTCAATGGCATCCAGCGCGGTGCGCTGCGGGTCGCTTAAGATAACGGTGATATTGTTCATTCCAGGAACCACATCAATGACTTCCGGGCGGTCCTGAAGGCGCTGTGCCAGCCCCCAGATACGCTGCTGGCTGGGCAGAGTAACCGGGGGATCCAGTTCCAGCACCACCGCGCGCTCACCCAATAAATAACATCGTGCTCGCTGCACCCAAGCCTCCTGACCGGGGATGATACCCATAAGTAGAGGGACAATCCGTTATGCGAGATTATCCCGATGGTGTCAACCGGCAGAACGTTACACAATCCCACTCTGCCAGCAGCAACGCGTACCTTGTCAGACCGGGTTATCGATATCGATGAAGGTCACATCCAGCCCGTGATGCGCGGCCAGCCACTCGCCCAGAGCCTGGATACCGCAGCGCTCGGTGGCATGGTGCCCGGCGCCAAAGAAGTGCAGCCCCTGTTCGCGGGCGCTGTGAATGGTCTGTTCCGAGGCTTCACCGCTGATAAAGGCATCTACGCCAAACGCCGCCGCTGCGTCAATAAAGCCCTGCCCGCCGCCGCTGCACCACGCGACGCGTTTAATCAGCGCCGGGGCGTTATCGCCGCAGTGCAGCGGGATACGTCCCAGCGTCTGGTGGATACGATCCGCAAACTGCTCACCGCTGAGCGGCTGGGCCAGCTCTCCCCAGAACAGCAGCTGTTCAATTTCACCTTTACACTCAATCCCCCACAGCTTCGCCAGCAGCGCGTTGTTACCCAGTTCCGGGTGCGCATCCAGCGGCAAATGCCAGCCATAGAGATTAATGTCGTTCGCCAGCAGCGTTTTCAAACGCTGCCGCTTCATTCCTTTGATAATCGAGGGTTCGTTTTTCCAGAAGTAACCGTGATGAACCAGCACCGCATCCGCGTTCAGTCGCACGGCTTCGTCAAGCAGCGCCTGACAAGCGGTGACCCCGGTGACAATCTTGTTAACCTCACTGCGGCCCTCGACCTGCAATCCGTTTGGGCCGTAATCCTTAAAGGCAGCGGCGTTCAGTAACTGGTTTACCCGCTGTTCGAGTTCACTATTGCGCATAATCAATCCATCTGTTTTCGTGCAGCTTCAAAGGCGTCCAGCGTTTGCTGGCGTGCCAGTTTATGTTCCACGATCGGCGCAGGATAATCGAGCTTTTGCTGGTTTTTCTTTGCCCATTCATGGGGCTGATGAATAGATTTATCCGGGACCTGACGCAGCTCCGGCAGCCAGTGACGGATAAACTCCCCGGTTTTATCAAACCGTTCGCCCTGGGTCGTGGGATTGAAGATGCGGAAATAAGGGGCGGAATCGGTGCCGGTAGAGGCAGCCCACTGCCAGCCACCGTTGTTTGCCGCCAGATCGCCGTCCAGCAGGCGGGACATAAAATAGCGTTCGCCCTCCCGCCAGTCGATCAGCAGATCTTTAACCAGAAAGCTGGCGACAATCATCCGCAGCCGGTTATGCATCCAGCCCAGACTGTTCAACTGCCGCATGGCGGCATCCACAATCGGATAGCCGGTTTTGCCCTGCTGCCATGCCGCCAGCTGCTGCGGTGAATCGCGCCAGACCACGTTGCGGGTCCATTTGACGAAGGGCTGATGGCGGCACAGCGCCGGAAAAGCGACCAGCAGATGGCGGTAAAACTCCCGCCAGATAAGCTCATTCAGCCAGACAAAAACCGTCTCATCCTCAAGCCCGTTAGGGTGCTCCTTCAGCAGGCGATGCAGGCACTGGCGCGGGGACAGCACGCCGGTCGCCAGATAAACCGACAGGCGGCTGGTGCCGTCCAGCGCGGGCAGATCGCGCCGTTCCGGATAATGTGTCACCGGCTCCTTACTGAACTCGCGCAGCCGGGCAATAGCCGCTTTCTCACCGGCAGGAAACAGCGTGTCGTCGGTTGTCTCTCGCGGATAGTTAAAGGGTTTAAGCGGCGTGACATCTTTCAGCGGACCGCATTGGCGCACCGCCGGTGCCGGCAGACACTCGGGGAGTCCCTCTTTCAGACGTTTAACGAACGCCTTGCTAAAGGGGGTGAAGACCTTGTACATCTCTCGGTTACCGGTCAGCACGCTGCCAGGCGGTAGCAGCAGGCTGTCATCGAATCCCTGCGCGATGACATCATTATCAAACAGCACGCGTTCGGCGTCCGCATCACGCTGGCGTTCATTAACTTCATACTGGTAGTTGTAGAACAGGCGATCGACACGCTTTTCCTCGCAAAATTCCTGGAGCAGATCCACGGAGTCCGTGAAGGTATCGCACTCCGCCAGATGCAGTTCGATCCCCTTTTGCGCCAGCGACTGCTGAACATCCAGCAGGCTTTGCCAGATAAACTCAGCCTGCTTAGGCGCCATATGATGGCCCTGCCACTGGCCGGGAGTGGCAATATAGAGCGCTATAACGTTGGCGCTGTCGGAGCGGCAGGCGGCGTGAAGCGCATGATTATCGTTGATGCGCAGATCGTTACGCAGCCAGACCAGGTGCGTTGTCATCGTGCCCCCTGATTCAGTTTAGTGTCCATAGCGCAGCCGCAGTGCCTCCGGATAAGGGGAAAAATAGCGCTGTCCGTTTAGCCACGGATGGGGGTACTGCGCCATATAGTGTTTCAACAGAGTGATGGGTGCCAGCAGTGGCTGTATGCCCTGACGATAGCTGCTAATCAGTGAGGTCAGCTCCTGTCGCTGCGGCGCATTCAGCTCACGTCTGAAATAGCCCTGGGCGTGCATCAGTACGTTGGTATGGTTGCTGCGCGATGCGGGGGTTTTCAGCAGATCCATCAACCGCTGACGGTAGGCAATCGCGAAATCCTCCAGCGACTCCCAGCGATCCATTTGGGCCACAAACGGGCCAATTTCACGATACTTAGGCTGAGAGTGGGCCAGCAGCAGCAGTTTATAGCGGCTATGAAAATCCATCAGCCCGGCCCGTGTTAGCCCAGCGGACCACATCTGGTTAAACTCATGCAGCGCAAAGACCCGGCCTACGAAATTCTCGCGCAGCAGCGGATCGTGCAGGCGACCGTCTTCCTCCACCGGCAGCCAGGGCATTTGCGCCACCAGCTCCCGGGTGAATACGCCCGTGCCCTCTTTGCGGTTATTGTTGTTATCAGACTGATAGACGCGCACGCGTTCCATACCGCAGCTTGGCGACTTGGCACAAACGATATAGCCGCAGAGGTGGCGGAGCTGGGCAATTTTCTCGGTGGAGAAACGCTGCATCTCTCCCGTCACCGGCTGGCCCTGGCCGTTGCTGAATTGCAGAGACACCTGCCCTTCTCCGCCATCAATCAGCCGCAGGGCCGGTCGCGGCGCGGGCAGGCCAATGGCCATTTCCGGGCAGACTGGTTCGAAACGCAGGAAAGAGGTCAGTTCGTCGGTGGCGAAACCAAAACGCTTATGGCCACCGTCAAACCTGACGCGTTCACCTAACAAACAGGTGCTAATACCCACAGGAATTTTTTCGCTCATACTTATACAACCCATAAAATATTGTATAGGTTTGAGTGTAGCGTATATCACCGTACTTTTCGCGTTTATTCAAGGAGTCGGTAAAAATGGCAAAAAAAATCCCGCACTCAGGCGGGATGTTAAATAATGCAAATGAAATTGAAATATCTGTATAAGTAGACCGCCGCGGCGCGGATAAGTTGCAGGCTATTTAATAAAAATCACAGGATACCGCTTCGGACTGCGCCAGCCAGACCGGTTTATCGCTGGTTTTTACCCACATACGATGCAGATAGCTGTAAAATTTTGCGCGATCGGCGCGGAACAGCATTACCGGCAGCGCAAGTGTACCGATTAACAGCGCCGCAGCACGACGCATGAAAATCCGCGTAGGTGAATAGTGTTGGTATAAATTCATACGTCCTCCTGAAAACCATTAAAAGTGTTGTCTGTAAACTGAGTAAAATAATAGCGCCTTCGGTGTAATTTTACTACTGATCGGACCACTTTTTTGAAGAAAAAATGCACAAATTTGTGCTGATATGTAATTTTGTTACGCCTTAGTTAACTGATTTCAGAATCTGCCGCTAAACAGATCTTTTTGTTAACAATCCAAGACATTCCCGCGCGGAATTTGCCATTATTTGCTAAATTAGCCCCCTGTGAGTAGGCGTGCCGCCACCCGCGTAGTGCTGCCGTTGTGGAGGAATCTTGACCACTGTTCTGATTGTTGAAGATGAAAAAGAGATCCGCCGGTTTCTGCGGATGGCGCTTGAAGGCGAAAACTTCCGCGTTGTCGATGCGGATACGCTGAGTCGGGGACTGATTGAGGCGGCGACCCGCAAACCGGAGCTGGCTATCCTCGACCTGGGTTTGCCGGACGGTGACGGAATTCAGTTTATCCGCGAGGTTCGCCAGTGGAGCAGTATGCCGGTGATCGTGCTGTCAGCTCGCAGTGACGAGGAGGATAAAATTGCCGCACTGGATGCCGGGGCCGATGACTTCCTCAGCAAGCCGTTTGGCGTAGGAGAACTGCTGGCGCGGGTGCGGGTGGCACTGCGCCATCGCCCGGCGACGGGAACCGATGCCGCATCCGCGCCGATCGCATTTGGTGAGGTCAGCGTTGATATCGCCGCCCGGCGGGTAACCCGCGACGGCTGCGATCTGCACCTGACACCGATTGAGTTTCGTCTGCTGGTCAGCCTGCTGAATCATCCCGGTAAAGTGATGACCCAGCGTCAGCTGCTGGTGCAGGTCTGGGGGCCGAATGCGGTTGAGCACAATCATTATTTGCGGATTTATATGGGGCATCTGCGGCAAAAACTGGAGCGCGATCCGGCTCAGCCGCAGCACCTGCTGACAGAAACCGGCGTCGGCTATCGTTTTATTCCCTGATTAGCGGGATCAAAAAAGGCAGTTCAACGAACTGCCTTTGGGCACCTCAGGCTATGCTATGCATTAGCTTCAGGCGTTTTTCAGTACCGCACTGACAATCTCTACGGCTTCTTTCTCAATCTGTTGGCGATGCTCAGCGCCCAGGAAGCTCTCACAGTAGATTTTGTAAGCGTCTTCAGTGCCGGACGGACGCGCCGCGAACCAGCCGTTTTTAGTCATCACTTTCAGGCCACCGATAGAAGCACCGTTGCCAGGCGCAGCCGTCAGACGCGCGGTGATCGGATCGCCTGCCAGCGTATCTGCACTGACCATTTCCGGGGAAAGCTTCGACAGCGCGGCTTTTTGTGCCGAGGTTGCCGGTGCCTGGATACGGTTATAGCTTGGCGCACCAAAACGGGCGGCCAGCTCATCATAGTGCTGCTGTGGATTTTTACCGGTTACCGCGGTAATTTCCGCAGCCAGCAGGCAGAGGATGATACCGTCTTTATCCGTTGACCACGGCGTACCGTCGAAGCGCAGGAATGACGCTCCGGCGCTCTCTTCGCCGCCAAAGCCAAAGCTGCCGTCGAACAGACCATCGACAAACCACTTAAAGCCGACCGGGACTTCCACCAGCCTGCGGCCAATATCGTCCACTACGCGGTCAATCATCGCACTGGATACCAGCGTTTTACCCACGGCAACGTCCTTGCCCCACTGCGGACGATGCTGGAACAGATAGTTAATCGCCACCGCCAAGTAGTGGTTAGGATTCATCAGCCCGGCAGGGGTCACAATGCCATGACGGTCGTAGTCCGGGTCATTGGCAAAGGCGAGGTCGAATTTATCACGCAGCGCCAGCAGGCCCGCCATGGCACACTCAGACGAGCAGTCCATACGGATCGCGCCATCTTTATCAAGGTGCATAAAGCGGAACGTCTGATCGACGGCATCGTTAACAATGGTCAGATCCAGCTTGTAAAACTCTGCGATACGCTGCCAATAGGCGATCCCGGAGCCGCCGAGCGGATCAACGCCTATCTTCAGGCCGGCTTTCTGAATCGCCGGGATATCAACGATCTGGGCCAGCCCCTCAACGTAAGGCTGGATCAGATCCTGTTCCTGGATATGGCCACTGGCCCACGCCGCATCCAGAGAGATGCGCTTAACCTCCTTCAGACCGCCTTCAATCAGCGCGTTAGCCCGGTCTTCCACGACCTTAGTGACATTGGTATCGGCCGGTCCACCGTTTGGCGGGTTGTACTTGATGCCGCCATCTTCCGGTGGATTGTGGGAAGGGGTTATCACGATACCGTCGGCCTGCGGGCCTCCGGCTTTGTTGTGCTCAAGAATGGAATGAGAAATAGCAGGCGTTGGCGTGTAGCCATTGTCCAGCTGCACAATCACATCCACACCGTTCGCCGCCAGCACTTCCAGCACCGAGATAATGGCCGGTTCTGATAAAGCATGCGTGTCTTTACCCACGTAGCAGGGGCCGGTCACACCGTTCTTTTTACGTTCTTCCGCAATCGCCTGAGCTATGGCCAGGATATGCGTCTCGTTGAAGCTGTGACGGCCAGCGCTGCCGCGATGTCCGGATGTGCCAAATTTCACCGCGTGTTCTGCATTGCCCTGCTCTGGCTGCAATACATAGTACTGGGATGTTAACTGTGCAACGTTAATTAAATCGCTCTGCCGGGCGGGTTGCCCGGCACGGGGGTGATTGGCCATTGGCGCTTCTCCCTGACGCTTAGGTTTATAGGGTGCCGCAAACTTTCTCTGTCAGCTCCGCCGGGAACTGCATTGAGAGCATGATATGTTCCACCATGCTGCGCTTACGGCCGGTGTTGGTATTGGTGATCACCCAATATGGCGTGCCCGGAACATGCTGCGGTTTAGTGTGCGTGCCGTTCTGGGTAAGCGTTTGCTGATTGCCTGCAAAATAGACCCGAGTGCGGCCATGCAGTGATTCCGTTGCTTCACCAAACGTTTTGGCATCCAGGTTATATAAAGTCGATAAGATCAGCATAAACCTGTTAACCACTTTCTTTTGCTCGGCGTATTCGTCAGAAAGCAGCAGCTCACGGACGGCGCGAACACGGTCCTGTGGACGGGCTTCGGATTTCACTACGGCAGCCGTCTCTTTCGCTTCCTGCACAACCGGTGCCACGGGCGCTGTCTGACCCGCAGTGAATTTCAGCATACGGCGTAAAATGTCCGATGCGCTTTCTCCGATATGCTGAGTATGGCTGGCAATATAGCGGTATAGCTCTTCGTCGACTTCTATCGTTTTCATCTTTATCCAGTACGGTTATTGCTTGTATCAAAACCGGGGTCCGACAGAGAACGCGCACTCCACGCGATCGTCTGCTTCCTGAAAGCGCCAGTTCTAACATCAGGATTATAAAGTTAAATCCAGTCAGGGTGTAGCGCCAGCCTCTTTTCGCGTCAAAAGTCAGAATATGCCGCAAAAAGATCATGTCTCCGCCTGTACGACCCCGCAGCAGAAAATATAAAATCCATGATACCCTAAGCCCTCGTTCCAACAGTAAGAACTTTGCTATGAAATTGAATGCCCGCCTGCAATCTGAACAATCCGCGACAAATGACCTTCCCCTGGTGCTGATCCACGGTCTGTTCGGCAGCCTTGATAATCTTGGGGGGCTGGCGCGGGAATTAAAGTCGCATCGCCGCGTGATTCAACTTGATGTCCGCAATCATGGCCTCTCTCCCCGCGCTTCAGAGATGGACTACCGGATGATGGCGCAGGACGTTCTTGAAACGCTGGATGAATTAGCCGTCGATCGCTTTAACGTCATCGGTCACTCAATGGGCGGTAAAATCGCGATGACCCTGACCGCGCTGGCCCCGGACCGCGTGGCCGGACTGGTGGTGATTGATATTGCTCCGGTGGCGTATCCGACGCGCCATCATGACGCGATCTTTACCGCGCTGAAAGCGGTTAGCGATGCGGGTATCACCTCACGCAGCGAGGCCGCCGCGCTGATGCGACAGACGCTGACGGAAGAAGGCGTGATCCAGTTTCTGCTAAAGTCGTTCCACGACGGCGCGTGGCGGTTCAACGTGCCGGTGCTGTGGCAATGCTACGATCGGATAATCGGCTGGCAGCCGCAGGCCCCCTGGCCACATCCGGCGCTGTTTATTCGCGGTGAGCTTTCACACTATCTGGCGGATGAATACCGGGATGCGCTGCTGGCACAGTTCCCGCAGGCGCGGGCGCACATTGTTGCCGCCGCGGGTCACTGGGTACACGCCGAGAAACCTGATGCAGTTTTACGCGCAATTCGGCGTTTTTTTGTGCTGTAAAAACAATTATTTCCCCATGTTGTTAAATGATTGTCGTCATCACTTTCACTGGGGTATGATGCGCGCTGACATTTTGCCGCTGGTGATTTTTACGGCGGCATAACGGCCTGACACATCAGAAATCCAGCCTTTCAGTATCACTATTCTATGGCAAAAGAGAACACGGACCGCACAACGCTCGATCTGTTCGCAGATGAACGTCGCCCGGGACGACCAAAGACGAATCCACTGACGCGTGATGAGCAGTTACGCATCAATAAACGTAATCAGCTAAAACGCGATAAAGTTCGTGGTCTTAAGCGCGTCGAGCTGAAAATGAACAGCGAAGCCGTTGATGCACTGAATCAGCTGGCCGAAGCACGTAATATGAGCCGCAGCGAACTGATTGAAGAGATGCTGCTGACCCAACTGAAGCACCTTCAGCCCTGATCGTTTTTCTGTGCTGTCAGGGCACAAAGCGACAAATCCAGCAGCATTACTCATTTATCCGCTTACTGCGGTCTGCTATTATTGACGATATCTGTGAAAATTTTCGCAGTCACCATATCATTAAGATTCAAGAGGTTATTAAACTCATGGCAATCGTAGGCATTTTCTTTGGCAGCGATACGGGCAATACGGAAAACATTGCAAAAATGATCCAGAAACTGCTGGGTAAAGACGTTGCAGAGGTTCGCGATATTGCCAAAAGCAGCAAAGAAGACCTTGAAGCCTTCGACATTCTGCTGCTGGGCATTCCAACCTGGTACTACGGTGAAGCTCAGTGTGACTGGGATGATTTCTTCCCTACGCTGGAAGAGATCGACTTCAACGGCAAGCTGGTTGCCCTGTTTGGCTGCGGCGATCAGGAAGACTATTCAGAATATTTCTGCGATGCGATGGGCACTATCCGCGACATCATTGAGCCAAACGGCGCAATTCTGGTAGGCCAGTGGCCGACAGAAGGCTATCACTTTGAAGCATCAAAGGGCATGGCCGATGATAATCACTTCCTGGGACTGGCCATTGATGAAGATCGCCAGCCGGAACTGACCAACGAACGCGTTGAAAAATGGGTTAAACAAATTTTCGATGAACTTCAGCTAAAAGAAATTATCGAAGCCTAGTTCGATGGCCTGATGTGCGAGGCATCTCACATCAGGTCAGAAATTTTTCCTATTGAAGTGATAGATACATATTTGTAACTTCTACCTGTAAAAATGTACAATAACCCTATCGGTTACCCGCTTTCTCATTCTTCTGCATTTTAAAACGATTTTCTTTGTCGTTAGCCATGTGTCAGGGTGAGGTAGAGCGAAATGTTAACAACTCTTTTTTGGGCATGCATTTCCCACCCCGGACGTAACGACATGAATCCTTACATCCATTGTGGCTTCAGGCTTGCCTGGTTGTTTCTATTTATCAGTATGAGTTTTATACTGTGATACATTCGACTCTAGCGTCAACCGATGTTCAGGGCTTTTCAGCCACTAAGTGACTAGCAAAGTAACAGGACAATATCCGCATGACTGACAACAACACCGCATTAAAGAAGGCCGGCCTGAAAGTCACGCTTCCCCGACTGAAAATTCTGGAAGTGCTTCAGGAGCCAGAAGGCCATCACGTCAGTGCGGAAGACTTATATAAGCGCCTGATTGATATGGGTGAAGAGATTGGTCTGGCGACGGTTTATCGTGTCCTCAACCAGTTTGATGACGCGGGCATCGTCACTCGCCACAACTTTGAAGGCGGCAAATCCGTTTTCGAACTGACTCAGCAGCACCACCACGATCATCTGATCTGCCTGGACTGCGGCAAGGTCATTGAGTTTCGTGACGAATCAATCGAAGCACGCCAGCGTGAAATCGCGACCCGTCACGGTATCAAACTGAGTAACCACAGTCTGTATCTGTACGGTCACTGCTCTAAGGGCGACTGCCGCGAAGACGATACGCTGCACGACGACGAGTAATTCATTCTGAAGAATAATTAAACCGGTGGTCATCCCACCGGTTTTTTTTCGCCCGCTATCCCGCGTACACGGGCAACAGATCCCAGTACGAAAGCAGCGACACCAGCGCATTTACCGCGCCGAACACCAGCACCAGCACAATCGGTGCCGTGCCTCCCTTCAGCTGCCAGGACGAATGAGAGAAGCGCTGACGCGCCCGATGCGCCAGCATCGCGGGTGTAATCACCGCCCACAGGGTCGCCGCCAGGCCAGCATAGCCGATCGCCAGCAGAAAGCCGTTCGGCCAGATCATCGCCGCCGTCAGAGGCACAATGAACGTGACTACGGTGGTTTTCAAACGACCCAACGCTGAACGGTCAAACTTCAGCAGATCCGCAAGATAGTCAAAAAAACCCAGACTGACGCCGAGGAATGAACAGGCTACTGCGAAGTTAGAGAAGACATCCAGCAGGAAATTCAGCGAGGGGTTATGCAGCACCCCGGAAAGCGCCGCGACGAGGACATCAATATTCCCCCCTTTGGCCGCGATGTCTTTGAACTCATGGCGCGGGATATTTCCCATGGTGCCAATAATCCAGATGAAATAGACGATCAGCGCCAGCAGCGTGCCGTAGATCAGGCAGCGGCTGACCCGGCCAGCGTTCTTGTTGTAGTAGCTGACCAGCCCGGCAATGTTCCCGTGGTAGCCAAACGACGCCAGGCAGAAGGGAACCACCATCCACAGATAGCGCAGATAGTGGCTGTCCGTCGCCTGGCTGTCCAGCAGCGTGGCCGGTTCGATATGCCAGAGCAGCCCGCCGAAAATCATCAGAAACGTTATCACCTTGGCGCCGAGAAAAATCAGCGTCATGCGGCTTACCATAGCCGTACCCAGCCAGATAAACAGTGCCACCAGTAGCGTAAAGCCAAAACCGGCGGCGCGGGCGGATACCGGGACTGACAGCTGGCTCAGCGTATGTTGAATAATCGCACCGCTGGCGGAGATATAGGCGTAGGTCAGAATTCCCAGCACGAAAGCGACCGACAGGCCGTTAACCACATTCCAGCCACGGCCAAGCAGGTCGCGGGTGATGGTATCGAAGCTGGCACCGGCGGGGTAATGCAGGCTCGCCTCCAGAAACAGCAGGCCTGACAGCAGCATGCAAAACCAGGTGACGATCAGCAGCGCTGACGACCAGAGAAACCAGGCCCCTGACATCACTACCGGCAGTGAAAACATCCCGGCACCGATAATGGTGCCGCTGATAATCAGGGTTCCCCACAGTGTAGAAGGCAGGCGGGCGGCAGAAACCGGTAAATCCATGTCAAATCCTTAGCAAAAAACGGAAGTATGCCGCCCTCACCGGTATGATTCACTGGTTAAGCGGCTTTTATACCGCACATTCTACACAGATTTGCACTCACGAACTAGTACGGTATTTATCAGGCGATCATGGTTTCCTGCAAATAGCGCCAGCGCGGTGGCTGGGTTGCACAGTTAATGACCGCCAGGGAAATTCGATTGGTTTCTTTACCCTGCATTTCCTGACGTTCGCGATACTGAATCACCACTTCATCCCCCGCCTGCGTAATCACATTGCACTGCTCAATAGTAATGGTCATTCCCTGCCGGGCACCGGTTAACTGATCAAACAGCGCCGCCACGTCGGTCAATGCCAGCCGTTTACCGCCCGGCGTCACCATCTCGAAATCTTCATTAAAATGATCCAGCATGGTGGCAAGCTGGCTGCCGTCACCGTGGAACAGGGCTTCTATCTGCTGATGCAAAACCACCACGCTGTGGCTGGCCCGCTGAGCTAAATCGGTCATGAGATTTCCTTAAAAACACGTCGTTGATAGATCAGCCGCAGCGGAAACAGCCCGCAGACGGCAGCGATAATAAATGCCAGGTGCCAGGCGCTTTCACCGGGAAAATAGCGACTAAATACGGCCAGCAGTAAAGTAAAGAGGGCGGTTCCCAGGCTGAATGTCAGCTGACGGTTAATATTCCACAGGGTACTGCCCCGGCTCATCTGCTGCTCACTTAAATCAATTAGCGCAGTTGTCTGCGCGCAGTTCGCGGCGATGCCGCCACCCACGCCCATCAGCAGATACGCTGCTGACAGTACAACGGTGTCGCCGGGATAGCTAACCAGACTCAGTAACGCTATTCCTCCACTGTGCAGCACGATCCCGCAGGTAAACAGCCGGGCTGCGCCGATCCGGTAATAAACACGTCCGGCCACGATGATGGCGGCAAAGGCGCCGATACCGTAAAGCATCATAAAACTACCGGTAAATCCGGCACTAAAGTGGAGAACCTGTTGCAGGTAAAAAATATTAAGCAGATTCACGCCGGTAAAGATACCGGGTACAGCGTAGTAAACGGCAATGGAAAGACTCAGTTTAGGGTTTCTTAACAGGCTGAGATCGAGGATTGCCGCTGTTGTTTTGCGGAAATGCCGCACATACCCGAGGGCCAGCAGCAAAAATGCCAACAGCCACAGCACCGCCTGCACGGCCTCCTGCCGCTGGCTAAACAGCGAAAGACTCCTGAGCAGCGTACCCAGCGCACCGCACACCAGAAAAATCCCAATAATGTCCGCCGGCGCGGATTGCCGTTTTTCTGGGGCGATCCAGAGTGCGGCCAGTAGCGCCGCCAGCAGGCTGAAGGGAATACTACTGTAGAAAATCCAGCGCCACGACAGTGTATCCACCAGTATACCGCCCAGCAGCGGCGACAGCGCGGGTGCGATAAGCGCCACGCTCATTACCAACGTGGAGATCCTGGCCCGCTGCGGCCCCTGAAACAGATTAAAAGTCAGTGCCTGTCCAACCGGGATCAGCAGTCCCCCACCCACCCCCTGAATAAATCGCCACAGTATCAGCACTGGAAATGATTCCGCCCGTGCGCAGCCCAACGCTGCCAGGCTAAAAACCAGCATTGATATCACCATGATCTGCCTCGCACCAAAGCGCGATGCCAGCCAGCCGCTGAGGGGAATGATAAGCGTTAATCCAAGAATGTAACCGTTAGCCACCCAGCTAATGGACTCCGTGGATACCGACATCTGCGCCGTAATCGACGGCAGCGCAATTGTTGACATGAAAATATTAATACAGTCGATAAAAAATCCGAGAAGAAAGATGGCTGCCACCCGATAACAATATTGCATAGTCATACCTCCGTGCGCAGCATAGCGGCGGTTGACCTGACAAATAAATACGCATAAATTTAAATGATTGTTTGATTAAAATGAACAATCCTATGTACGAACATCTCGATAAGATCCACACTTTCTTCGCCATTGTAGACAGCGGTAGTTTTACCCGTGCAGCCAGCAACCTCGGGTTAAGCCGCGCGATGGTCAGTCTGCATATTAAACATCTTGAGCAGGCGCTGGGTGTCACTCTACTGGTGCGGAATACACGCAATCTTTCCCTGACCGAACACGGACGACTGTTTTATCAGGACTTTAAACGAATTTTTTCTGATATCGACCGTGCGGTAGATCGTGTGACGACCGAACACCATTCACTATCTGGTGAACTGCGAATTACCTCAACTTGGGAATTCGGTCAGTGCTATCTGGTGCCGTTGGTCAGTGAATTTTGTCAGCAGCATCCGCTGATCAGGCTGAGCTACAGCGTTGGCGCCTCGCTGGACGATCTGGTTAGCAACAAGCTGGATGTGGCAATTCGTCTGGGAACTCTGCGCGATTCGTCGCTGAAAAGTCGCAAGCTGGCAGACTATTCCATACTACTAGTCGCGGCACCTTCGCTGCTTAATGCTCACCGGCCGCAGCAGCTGGCGGACATTGCCACTGTGCCATGGATCCATAACAGCAATCTGGCGCACCCGGGCCGCTGGACGTTTCATAGTGAAGAAAACAGACGAGCAGAACTGAAAAGTGAGGCGGCATACACGGCTAATTCAGCGCAGATTGTCCGTCAGATGGCGATTCAGGGTATGGGAGTTGCGGTACTACCGGAATGGTTGATTCAGGAGGATATTGCCACTGGGAAGCTGATGCACCTGTTTGGATCGTGGAGCCTCCCCCGCCAGCCGGTCAGTGCGGTCTTCTCCGGCCACGGAGAAATGCAGCGAAAAACCCGACTGTTTATCGACTTTCTTCATCAGAAACTCGCAACACAGTCGGGTTGAAGGCAGGGCTTACTGCGGCATTACGCGCTCTGTACGGCTGAATCGCTTGCCGTCAGACGTGCGGGTGCGCACCAGAACCTCGCCGCTGACCTGCGGACGCTGACGGTCGTCGTAGCGTTGCCAGTTTTTTCCACCGTCGGTAGAGTATTCAACAGGGATCCCCGGCAGAGCCGTGTTAGCCTGAAGCTGCTGGTTGATAATGACCGCTCCCGGCAGCGGCAGGCGATAGCCGATGCCGGTTTTGTCCAGCTTCGCCAGCTCACGCTGCCCCATCAGGTTAGCAAAACGCTGCCAGTCGTCGTGCAGCGCGCGGCGATCGACGTGGTTTGTTTTTCCTCCCTGGTACTCACGGCCCAGCTGATAATCCTGCTCCCACCCCGCACGGTGCCAGCTGCGTTCGGCAACGGCCAGTACGCGCGGGAAGATCATTGACTCAACCTGATCGTCAGTACGCACCGTTTCGCTCCACAGCTGGGCAGACAGGCCATAGGCTCCCGGCCAGGGCTGTTCGGATTTGGTGTCGAACGGATTTCCGTCGCGGTCTACCGAGGTTTCAGCATTCTGCGGCAGGTTGTCCGCCGCGAAGCTGAACACTTTACGTTCATCGTTGTAGCGTGTTCCCCAGTAATAGCCGCGCTCCAGCGGGTTTACCTCAGAAGGGAAATCAAGGTAGACATAATCCGGGTTAGAGATCACTACCTGATAACCCTTGTTAGCCCAGTCATTGACGCTTGAGGCCCCGCCCCAGTAGAGCGTATCCCAGAAGTTTACCCGAACATGGTCGGTAGCGAAGTCGGTCGAGCTGCGCGCATCTTTCAGGCCATCCTGCCATGCCTGCATGTCAGCGATGCCCTTCTTAGCAACGATCTGGCTGACCTTGAGACCAAAATAGCTCGGCAGGTGGGACAGATCGGCCACTTTGCCCTCCTTGACCATCCGCTGGCAAACTTCTGACTTCGCCCAGGGCTTATCTTCCCGACTCATATCCTTCATGCCCTTTCCTGGCTCAGGATGTCTGATATCGGTATAGCCCGGTCCAAAGCGGATATTTTTCGCTTCATCCCCGCCAAAGTGCCAGGTTTTCAGCGGCGCGCCCGCCTCACGGTGCATCCGATCAATTTCCGTAATGACCTTATCGGCAAAGCGCACTGAAGAGTCGAGGCAAGGGTTCAGGTAGCTGGTACGATCGTAGAACTGAACCGACGTGGTGTTGGAGGTATCACTCGGGTCGCGCAGGCGATACGCATTCGCCTCTTCCGGCTTACCTTCTTTCATCAGCCGCTGATAGCGTGCTTCCATGGAGATAACCGCCGCGCGCGCGTGCGCAGGCATATCGATCTCCGGGATAACCTCAATATTACGTGCTTTGGCATACTTCAACATTTCGATGTAGTCCGCTCGGGTGAAGTAGCCGCTGCCGTTATTATTACTGAATGGACCGGAGCCCAGCTGCGGTAACAGGCACTGCTGCTCACTGGGATCGTGGCAGCGGCGGGCGCCGGTTTCCGTCAGCTCCGGCAGGCCGGGAATTTCAATGCGCCAGCCCTCATCGTCAGACAGATGGAAGTGGAATTTATTCATCTTCATCGCCGCCATCTGATCCAGCATCTTCAGAATGACCTGCTTACTGTGGAAATTGCGCGCAACGTCGAGGAACATACCGCGATACTCAAAACGCGGCGCATCCTCCACCCTCAGTGAGGCAATTTTTTGCGCGCCGCTGGCGGGAACTAACGACAGAACAGACATTAAACCGTAGTACACCCCGGCACTGTCGTAACCTGTCACTTTGGCACCGCCCGGCAGGATCTCCAGACGGTATGCACCGGGAACGGCCATTTTCCCGCTGAAGTCGCGAGAGTTTCGCTGGGTGGTAATCGCATAGCCCGCGGCATGGTTTTTTACTCCCATCAGCGCAAAGCGTAACTCTGCGGCACGGGCTTCATCCTCGCTGAGACCCTGTAAATGCAGCGATACGCCCCGGCTAAGATCGACGTCGCCACCCAGACGGGTTGTTTTCAGCGGCGTCGGCATAATTTCAGCACGCAGCCCGGCAGCAGGCAGCAGATTGACGTCCGCATTTTTTTCATAGCGGCTCGTGGCCGTCATCAGGACATTATTGTCCCCGGCGCTACGCTTCCAGTTATCACCAAAAGGTTTAACAAAGCGGGTCAACTCTTCGGTGTTGGTGCTGGACATAATTTCAGGCTGTGCCTTGCCAGCGGTAACGTACCAGCGAGGCATAATGTCGGTGATAAACAGCTGCCAGTACTCGTTAATGATGGGGATCTCTACCGATTCTCCGGCGGCAAATCCGCGAAACTTACTGGTTGGCTCCAGCCTGCTGAGATCGCCGACAATATGGACAATCCGGAACCGTTCATCGTCTACCTTGATGGTCTGGTGAACGTTGCTCATCCAGATCGCCCAGTTATTGCTTTTCAGCTCCGGACCGGGGTTGGTTAACGTAATCGTTGCCCGGTTACAGGCGGCCCAGTCCGCCCCCAGCGCAGCGCAGTCAACGCCATGAGCAGCGGCATCGTTTTGCGTCACCTGGTAGCTTACGCCAAACTGACTGATGCGATGAACGGTTTGCCGATCGTTGACGCCGTTACTGCATCCTGCCAGTCCCAGCGTCGCAACGGCGACGGCTGTTGCAATAAGTTTCATCCTGTTCCCCTTTGATGGTTTGATATCCATTGATACGTTGTTATTACTCAGAAAATGGTAAACGGAGCGGTAACAATAAACTTCACGTCCTTTTCATCCTGGAAAATATTGCCGTAGCCACCTTCATAGCTCGGAATAGTGCTGTGATTGTCATAGCGGGTGTAGTGCAGCCTGAACTGTGTACCTTTGCCCCAGTTACGCTCACCCAAACCCTGTGGAATGGTGTAAATCAGATCCATATTCCATGCGGACTCACGCAGCCGCTGATTCTGGTTATAGATCGGATTACTGCTGGGCTTGGCTCCCCACCCGTAGGCATAAGAGGTGCCTATCTGCCAGCCGGGCAGGTGCAGCCCGTCCAGGTCGGCCATCACGCCAGCGAAAAAGGCTTTTTCACCGTTGGCGTTCCAGTCAGAGCGGGAGTCCCACCAGACATCAAGACGACCGTTTGAGCTGGCGTAGGAAGGCGTCATACGCTGTAGAAAAAATCCCTGATTGCCGTCGGCTTTTACCCAGGTTCCCTCCAGACGGAAATTGAACGGCCCGGTGCGATAACCCAGCGTCAGCGCCTGGAGCCAGGCCAGTCCGGAGTAGACGTCATTCACGTTTGCTGCACCGCCCTTTTCACGGTCGTGCGCCCCGTAAAACTGCCAGCTGGTTTCCAGATCGTTGCCCATCACAGGAAAGGCATAGCTGGCCTTGGTGAAGAACTGATCCATATAGCTGTCGGCCTGGCCGTAGGCGGCCTCTAACTGCCACTTATTTTTTGACGTGAATTTAGTGCCAACCGAGTGCATGTAGTTGAGTTTGGTTACCCCATCCGCCTTGCGGAAGTCGTACATTTTCTTGTACCAGGGTGCCTTATACTTATCAGACCACATATAGGAAACGGCAAAATCGCCGCTGTCGGTGGAGTGTTTCAGCGTGCCCAGCTCCACGCCGCGATAGGTGCCGGGCAACAGACTCCAGTGTGGCGACATCAGCGTTTGTCCGCTGGGTTGTAGGTAGCCCGCACGCATCCAGAGATCGCTGTATTTCATCTTTAGCGCGGCTTTATAAATACTTACGCCATTCCTGTCACCGCTCCACGGCTCATCCCAGCGGCTGTCGCCGTCGCTGAAACCAATTTCGTTGGGGGCGCCGGGGCCTTTATTCGAAATTTCTACTGCCGCAAACGTCGCGAAATCAAGACCAATCCAGTCACCGGCATAGCCGGATGAATAGTCCAGACTGGTATTAATTGTTGAGTGGTGAAGATTAGAGGTGTACCGATTATATTTCTCGCTATCGGGCTGCATATCCTTGCGTTCACGATGGCGCTGCCAGTAATAAACGCCGCCGACCAGGGCCGAGTCATCAATAAAACCGCTGGCGCTGGCGGGCATATCCACAAGAAGGGCTGAAGAACCGGTAAGAAGAGTTAAAATAGCGGTAATAGCTTTAGTCAACGCTGACTTCTGTTGCATTGTGTAAAATCCTTTTATCCCAGAAAAGCCTTCCGTGTCAGGGAACTATGGCAATTTTTTATAATCCTGAAAGTCCACTTTCGGATTATTTGTAAGATAATAATATTTTTCGCAACGCGAATTATCAATCGATGAATTCAGCAAAAAGTGCAAACTATGATCGATAGCACATTTAATAATGCAAGAATGAAATGAGAGGATTAAAACAAAAAAAAAGGGCGAATAATTTCGCCCTTTATCTAAATTAAATTAGCTTATTCGCCGATTTTAGCCCAGGTATCACGCAGACCCACGGTACGGTTAAAGACCAGGTGGCTGGGTGAAGAATAAACGCTGTCGGCACAGAAGTACCCTTCGCGTTCAAACTGATGTGCCGCAGAAGCCTCTGCATTCTGCATGCCCGGCTCAACAAAGCCCTGCCGGATAACCAGTGACTCAGGGTTGATACAGGCCAGGAAATCTTCAGCTGCACCCGGATTCTGTTCACTGAACAGACGGTCGTACAGACGGAATTCCGCCGGCAGCGCATGTTCCGCCGATACCCAGTGGATAACGCCTTTCACTTTACGTCCGTCGGCCGGATCTTTGCTCAACGTGTCCACGTCACAGGTACAGAACAGGCAGGTAATATTCCCCTCTTCATCCTTAGCAACGCGCTCCGCCTTAATCACATAAGCGTTGCGCAGACGCACTTCCTTACCCAGCACCAGACGCTTGTACTGCTTGTTGGCTTCCTCACGGAAGTCTGCGCGGTCGATGTAGATTTCGCGGCTGAACGGCACGTCGCGGGTCCCCATCTCCGGCTTGTTAGGATGATTCGGCATACGGATCATCTCTTCATAATGCGCAGGCAGGTTTTCAATCACCACTTTGACCGGATCCAGCACCGCCATCGCACGCGGCGCGTTTTCATTAAGATCGTCACGGATACAGGATTCCAGCGCAGCCATTTCCACAATGTTATCCTGCTTGGTCACGCCAATACGACGGCAGAACTCGCGGATCGATGCTGCGCTATAACCACGACGGCGCAAACCCGACACGGTTAGCATGCGCGGATCGTCCCAGCCCTCAACCACGTTCTCGCTGACCAGCAGATTAAGCTTACGCTTAGACATGATGGCGTATTCCAGATTCAGGCGCGAAAACTCGTACTGACGCGGGTGAACCGGAATGGTGATGTTATCCAACACCCAGTCGTACAGGCGGCGGTTATCCTGGAACTCCAGCGTACACAGAGAGTGAGTAATCCCCTCCAGCGCATCGGAAATGCAGTGCGTGAAGTCGTACATCGGATAGATGCACCATTTGTTACCGGTCTGATGATGTTCGGCAAATTTAATGCGGTACAGCACCGGGTCGCGCAGCACGATAAAGTTAGAGGCCATATCGATTTTCGCACGCAGGCAGGCCGTGCCTTCAGCAAATCCGCCGCTGCGCATTTTTTCAAACAGGGCGAGGTTTTCTTCCACGCTGCGATCGCGGTACGGGCTATTTTTACCCGCTGACGTCAGGCTGCCGCGATATTCACGGATTTGTTCCGGGGAAAGTTCGTCAACGTAGGCCAGACCCTTGTTAATCAGCTCTACCGCGTAGGCGTGCAGCCGATCGAAATAGTCAGATGAGTAGCGGACTTCACCACTCCACTCAAAGCCAAGCCACTGCACGTCGCGTTTGATCGACTCAACGTATTCAATATCTTCCTTTACCGGGTTAGTGTCATCAAAACGCAGGTTGCACTGTCCCTGGTAGTCTTTGGCAATGCCAAAATTCAGGCAGATCGATTTAGCATGGCCAATATGCAGATAGCCGTTTGGCTCAGGCGGGAAGCGGGTATGCACGCTCTGATGCTTACCGGTCGCCAGATCTTCGTCAATGATCTGACGAATAAAGTTAGTTGGGCGGGCTTCAGCCTCACTCATCTTAATTTCCTCAGTTAATGCCTGGAATAAATTCGCGTCGAAATAACGGAGTATGATCCACAAAGCGGGGGACTGAGACAACCGTTTGTTACGGAAATCCAATAAAAAAAGGGCGGGAATTGATCTCCGCCCTTTGCGTTTACACGAATGTCGTGCGTTTAGCCGTTAATCTCGTAGATACGGGTTTCACCGGCGACTACCGTCTCACCCGCCAGCAGCGTCAGACCTGAGAAGTCGTCAATGTTGCTGACCACTACCGGACTGATCATCGAGCGGGCGTTGGCATTCAGGAAGTCCAGATCCATCTCCAGCACCGGCTGACCGACAACCACTTCGCTGCCCTCTTCAACCAGTCGGGTGAAGCCTTTACCCTGTAACGCAACGGTATCCAGCCCCATATGCACCACAATTTCAACACCCTTATCGGTTTCCAGGCAGAAGGCATGGTTAGTGTTGAAAATCTTCACCACCGTACCGCTGGCAGGCGCCACCACGGTGCTTCCGGTCGGTTTAATGGCCAGACCATCACCGACAGCTTTGCTGGCGAAGGCTTCATCAGGAACCTGGTCAATCGCAACGACCGTTCCGCTTACCGGTGCCACCAGCGTGCCCACAATGCCTTTACTGACATTTTGAACCGCCTGCGGCGCCGCGGCAGGTGTCGCAGCTGGCGTCACGTTGGCTGCCGCTGCCGCAATCGGGCCTTTAGCAATCTGTTTTTTCATGCTTTCGGCGATTGATTCCGCTTTCGCGCCCACGATCACCTGAATGGTTTGCTTATTCAGTCTGACAATGCCGGATGCGCCCAGACGTTTGCAGATAGCATCATTGACCAGACCGGCATCTTTTACTGACAGACGCAGACGTGTGATACAGGCATCAATGACCTTCAGGTTGTCGGAACCGCCAATTGCAGAGATGTACTGACGCGCAAGCTGATCCATACCCTCTTCGGTATTGCTGTTCGCTTCATCTTTCACGACCAGGTCGGCAGCATCTTCACGGCCAGGCGTTTTCAGCTTCATCAAACGGATAACCGCACTGAACAGCAGGAAGTACACGATGAAGGCCGTCAGACCCATCACCAGCAGGATCCAGACGTTGTCACTGGCGGCAGGCAGGTTGTACATCAACGCATAGTCGATTGCACCCGCAGAGAACGAGAACCCGGCATGGATACCCAGCAACGTAGCCACAAACAGGCTGATACCGGTCAACAGCGCATGGATCAGATACAGCACAGGGGCCAGGAACATGAACAGGAATTCAAGCGGTTCGGTCACACCGGTCAGGAAAGCGGTGACCGCAACGGAAAGCAGCATGCCGCCCACCATCGGACGACGCTCTTTTGGCGCAGCCAGGTACATAGCCAGAGCCGCACCCGGCAGACCGAACATCATGATAGGGAAGAAGCCAGCCATGAACATACCCGCGGTGCCGTCACCGGCATAGAAGCGGTTGATGTCGCCGTGGAATACTGTACCCGCCGCGTTGGTGAATTCACCAATCTGGAACCAGGCGATGGTGTTGAGAACCTGATGCAGACCGGTTGGGATCAGCAGACGGTTTACAAAACCGAATACGCCCGCACCAAACGCCCCTTCAGCAACAATCCATTCACCACCGGCGTGGATGGCATTCTGAACCGGTGGCCAGATGTAGCCGAAAATAGCGGCCAGCACCAGACAGAAGAACCCGGTTGCAATCGGTACGAAACGTTTACCACCGAAGAAGCTCAGGAAGTCAGGCAGTTTGATGTCAGACCAACGGTTGTACGTTGCACCCGCCACAAGCCCGGTGATAATACCCGCCAGCACACCCATATTAATGGCCGGGTTAATCGTCACCATCGCTTTGGTAAGAATGAAATAACCCACCGCCCCTGCCAGCGCAGCAGCACCGGCATTATCTTTTGACCAGGTTGAAGCCACGCCGATGGCGAAGATCAGCGCCAGGTTATCAAAGATGGCACCGCCACCCTGGGCAATGAACGGCATATCGAGCAAGTCTGGCTGGCCGAAGCGCAGCATCAGTGCCGCTACCGGCAGCACGGCTATAGGCAGCTGTAGCGATCGCCCAAGTCGTTGAAAGAATCCTAAAATATTCACCTTTTCCCCCTTTGAACCCGTATAAGGTGCCAGAAGTCGTCTTTTTTTATAACATTCTTCTGGAGTCTGTGTGACAAAATACACCACTAGCCTAAGTGTAAAAAAAAATTAATTCGCTTCGCAAATTAAAGCGCGGAGTTTGTGACCAAAATCACCAAAAAACGCATTATTGTTACCATGAGACTGGTCAACACGGCAAACTTATTTTATGATTCAAAAAATCAAAACGGACGTATTTTCTCTGTTATCTGTTCGTAATCACGTTACGATTATTCTTAGCTAGCAGCGTACCGTTTCACATTCCATTTTTGCTAACATTTATGAGGTACACCATGAGACTGATTCCACTGGCAACACCAACGCAGGTCGGCAAGTGGGCAGCCCGCCACATCGTTAACCGTATTAATGCGTTCAAACCCACCGCAGACCGTCCGTTTGTTCTGGGTCTGCCAACCGGCGGCACACCGCTGGAAGCCTACAAACATCTTATCGAGATGCATAAAGCAGGCGACGTCAGTTTCAAGCATGTTGTGACCTTTAACATGGATGAATACGTGGGTCTGCCAAAGGAACATCCAGAAAGCTATCACAGCTTTATGTATCGTAACTTTTTCGATCATGTTGATATTCAGACTGAAAATATCAATCTGCTTAACGGCAACGCGCCGGATATTGACGCTGAGTGTCGCCAGTACGAAGAAAAAATTCGCGCCTACGGCAAAATCAATCTGTTTATGGGCGGCGTGGGCAATGACGGACACATTGCCTTTAATGAACCCGCCTCTTCTCTCGCTTCACGCACCCGTATCAAAACACTGACCCACGATACCCGTATCGCTAACTCACGCTTCTTCGGCGGTGACGTTGAGCAGGTGCCTAAGTATGCCCTGACCGTGGGCGTAGGCACACTGCTGGATGCCGAGGAAGTGATGATTCTGGTTACCGGACATCTGAAAGCTCACGCGCTGCGCGCTGCGGTGGAAGGCAATGTCAATCATATGTGGACAATCAGCTGTCTGCAACTGCATGCCAAGTCCGTAGTGGTTTGCGATGAGCCAGCTACCATGGAACTGAAAGTGAAAACGGTGAAGTATTTCCGCGAAATGGAAGCGGCAAATATCACCGGTCTTTGACATCGGGGGCCAGCGGCCCTTCGTCGAACGAACCCGGCCGGATGAGACACTCTCCGGCCGGCAGGACCAAAATCATAAGTCAGGAGAATGACTATGTACGCGTTAACGCAGGGCCGCATATACACCGGCCATGAAATTCTTGACGGGCATGCGGTAGTAATCGCCGACGGCCTGATTGAGCGAGTCTGCCCACTGGCGGATTTGCCCGCCGATATTGAAACCCGCGATATGGGTGGCGCAATTATCGCCCCTGGCTTTATCGATTTGCAGCTGAACGGCTGCGGCGGCGTGCAGTTCAATGATGAACTGTCGGCGATTAGCGTCGAAACGCTGGGTATCATGCAAAAGGCGAACGAGAAGTCTGGCTGTACCAGCTTCCTGCCAACCCTGATCACCAGCACCGATGAGCTGATGAAGCGTGCGGTGGAAGTGATGCGGGCCTGGCTTGCCCAAAACCATCATCAGGCGCTGGGTCTGCATCTGGAAGGCCCGTGGCTGAATCCCTTGAAAAAAGGCACCCACAATCCGGCGCTGATCCGCGCACCTGACCAGGCCCTGGTCGATTTTCTCTGTGAAAACGCGGACGTCATCTCCATGATCACGCTGGCACCCGAGAAAGTCAGCGATGACGTGATCCGTCAGCTGCGCGCGGCGGGCATTATCATCTCTGCCGGGCACTCACATGCGACCTATGAAGAAGCGCGCAGCGGCATTCGCGCAGGCGTCAGCTTTGCTACCCATTTGTATAACGCCATGCCTACCACCAGCGGTCGCGAACCTGGCCTTATCGGTGCACTGTTCGATTCGCCGGATATCTGGTGCGGAATCATTGCCGATGGTTTACATGTGAACTTCGCTAACATCCGTAACGCTAAACGCATTAAAGGTGACAAGCTGATTCTGGTCACCGATGCGACGGCTCCGGCTGGTGCGACCATTGATCGGTTCATTTTTGCTGGCAAAACAATATACTATCGGAATGGGTTGTGTGTTGACGAGAACGGTACGCTTAGTGGTTCGGCGCTGACTATGATTGAAGCTGTTGAGAACAGCGTCGAACATGTCGGGATCGCACTGGATGAAACGTTACGAATGGCAACACTTTATCCAGCCCGTGCAATGGGGGTTGAAGCGCAGTTAGGATCTATTGAAGCCGGAAAAGTGGCCAACCTGACCGTGTTCACCCGCGATTATAAAATCATTCGGACTATCGTTAATGGTAACGAGGTCTTTAGCGAGTAGATATTTAATGACCACTGGCGGCCAGGCCCAAATTGGGAATGTTGATCTTGTTAAACAGCTGAATAGCGCAGCCGTCTATCGGCTGATCGATCAGCAGGGGCCCATCTCGCGTATTCAGATAGCCGAGCACAGCCAGCTTGCTCCCGCCAGCGTGACTAAAATCACCCGACAGCTGATTGAGCGCGGGTTGATCAAAGAAGTCGAGCAGCAGGCCTCCACCGGGGGCCGACGTGCCATCTCAATTATTACCGAATCGCGGGGGTTCAATACCATCGGCGTGCGTCTGGGTCGCAATGACGCCACGCTAACCCTGTTTGACCTCAGCGGTAAATCGCTGGCTGAAGAACACTATCCTCTGCCGCAGCGCAGCCAGGACACGCTGGAAGAGGCGCTGTTTTCCGCCATCGCCCACTTCACCGAACACCATCAGCGCAAGCTGCGTGAGCTGATTGCCATTTCCGTGATCCTGCCGGGACTGGTCGATCCCGGCTCGGGTGTTATTCGCTATATGCCACACATCAGCGTCAGCCACTGGCCGCTGGTTGCCAACCTTGAAAAGCGGTTTAGCGTCACCAGCTTTGTAGGCCATGACATTCGCAGCCTGGCGCTGGCAGAGCACTATTTCGGTGCCTCACGCGACTGCGCCGACTCCATTCTGATCCGCGTTCACCGCGGGACGGGGGCGGGGATTATCGCCAATGGCCAGATCTTCCTCGGCAGCAACGGCAACGTAGGCGAACTGGGGCATATCCAGGTTGATCCGCTGGGCGAACGCTGCCACTGCGGTAATTTCGGCTGTCTGGAAACGATTGCCGCCAATAGCGCGATTGAACACCGCGTGCGACATTTACTCACCCAGGGCTATCCAAGCAGCCTGAGCATCGACAACTGTCAGATACAGCATATCTGCCAGGCCGCTAATCGCGGCGATCCGCTTGCCAGCGAGGTCATTGAGCACGTGGGTCGCCATCTGGGTAAAGCGGTGGCCATTGCCATTAACCTGTTTAATCCGCAGAAGGTGGTCATCGCCGGTGAAATCACCGAGGCGGATCGGGTGCTGCTGCCCGCTATTGAAGGCTGTATCAACACCCAAGCGCTGAAAGAATTTCGTAAAAATTTACCGGTCGTTCGCTCCGGGATCGATCATCGTTCCGCTATCGGTGCCTTTGCGCTGGTCAAACGGGCAATGCTTAACGGCATCCTGCTACAGCGGCTGCTTGAAGCGTAACCAAGGACTGTAACTGCATGACGATTAAGAACGTAATTTGTGATATTGACGGCGTATTAATGCATGACAATACCGCCATTCCCGGTGCGCGCGAATTTCTGCACCGTATCCTCGACAGTCAAATGCCACTGGTGGTGTTAACGAATTATCCTTCGCAAACGGCAATGGATCTGACCAATCGTTTTGCTTCTGCCGGTATCGATCTCCCTGAGAGCGTCTTCTATACCTCCGCAATGGCCACCGCCGACTTTCTTAAGCGGCAGGAGGGGAAAAAAGCTTATGTAGTTGGTGAAGGTGCGCTGATCCATGAGCTGTATAAGGCGGGTTTCACCATTACCGATATCAATCCGGATTTCGTTATCGTCGGAGAGACGCGCTCATTTAACTGGGACATGATGCACAAGGCCGCCTTTTTCATCGCCAACGGCGCACGCTTTATTGCCACCAATCCCGACAGCCATGGACACGGTCTCACCCCCGCCTGCGGTGCGCTGTGCGCCGGTATCGAGCGCATATCCGGCAAACAGCCCTTTTATGTCGGTAAACCCAGTCCGTGGATTATGCGTGCGGCGCTCAACAAGATGCAGGCCCACTCGGAGGAGACGGTGATCGTCGGTGACAACCTGCGTACCGATATTCTGGCCGGCTTCCAGGCCGGTCTGGAAACCGTTCTGGTCCTCTCGGGCGTCTCCAGCCTCGGCGATATTGACGCCATGCCTTTCAGACCCACCTGGGTCTATCCGTCGGTGGCGGATATCGACATTTTCTAATTTCCCGGCCCGGCTCTGCCGGGCTGCTCTTTTCTACACCCTGCTCCAGGATGTTCACTATTCAGCCGCCTCGGCATATATTTTGATGAATCATCAATAAAAACACCTTAAAAATGCATATCCGCTAAAAATAGTGGGGAGTCAACAGGCTATTTTTCAGGTATTGGCTAAATTGCTTGCATCAAATGCCGTGTTAGCGCATTTTCTTATACATCAGGCGGCAGCTGCCGCTTAAAACCAATATCACACCGCAAGGTAAGTCGTTTAGGGAGCTGTTTATGTGTTCTATTTTTGGTGTACTCGATCTGAAAACCGATCCTTCTGAGCTGCGTAAGAAAGCGCTGGAGCTTTCTCGTCTGATGCGCCATCGTGGTCCTGACTGGTCCGGCGTTTATGCCGATGACCATGCCATTCTTGCCCATGAGCGTCTGTCAATCGTTGACGTCAACAACGGCGCACAGCCGCTGTACAACGCCGCGCACACTCACGTCCTTGCGGTTAACGGTGAGATCTACAACCATCAGGCACTGCGCGCTGAACTGAGCGACCGCTACGAATTCCAGACCGACTCCGACTGCGAAGTGATCCTGGCGCTGTACCAGGAAAAAGGCATCGACTTCCTGGACGATTTGCAGGGTATGTTCGCCTTTATCCTGTACGACAGCGTGAAAAACACCTATTTAATCGGTCGCGATCATATCGGGATCATCCCGCTGTATATGGGCAACGATGAGCACGGCAACCTGTACGTTGCGTCTGAGATGAAAGCGCTGGTGCCGGTATGCCGCACCATCAAAGAATTCCCGGCGGGCAGCTACCTGTCCAGCACCGACGGCGAAATTCGTCGCTACTGGCAGCGCGACTGGTTTGACTACGCGGCCGTTGCAGAGAACACCACCGACGCGACAGCGCTGAAAAACGCGCTGGAAGAGTCGGTCAAAAGTCACCTGATGTCAGACGTTCCTTACGGCGTACTGCTGTCCGGCGGCCTGGATTCGTCCATTATTTCAGCCATTACCAAAAAATATGCGGCCAAGCGCGTGGAAGACCACGATAAGAGCGAAGCCTGGTGGCCACAGCTGCACTCCTTCGCTGTCGGTCTGGAAGGTTCTCCTGACCTGAAGGCTGCGAAAGCGGTGGCGGAGCATCTCGGCACCGTACACCATGAAATTCACTTTACCGTGCAGGAAGGTCTGGATGCCATTCGTGATGTGATTTATCACATTGAGACGTATGACGTGACTACCATCCGTGCTTCAACACCAATGTATCTGATGTCACGCAAAATCAAAGCGATGGGCATTAAGATGGTGTTGTCCGGTGAAGGGGCTGATGAAGTCTTCGGCGGCTATCTGTACTTCCATAAGGCGCCGAACGCGCAGGAATTCCACGAAGAGAACGTGCGTAAGCTGCATGCGCTGCATATGTTCGACTGCGCTCGTGCTAACAAAGCGATGTCGGCCTGGGGCGTTGAAGCCCGCGTCCCGTTCCTGGACAAAAAGTTCCTCGACGTGGCTATGCGTATTAACCCGGAAGATAAAATGTGCGGCAGCAACGGCAAAATGGAAAAACACATCCTGCGCGAGTGTTTTGAATCCTATCTGCCGGCGAGCGTGGCATGGCGTCAGAAAGAGCAGTTCTCCGATGGCGTAGGCTACAGCTGGATTGATACGCTGAAAGAGGTCGCGGCAGAGCAGATCGGCGATCAGCAGCTGCAAACCGCACATTTCCGCTTCCCGTACAACACGCCAACGTCAAAAGAGGCGTATCTGTACCGCGAAATCTTTGAAGAGCTGTTCCCGGTGCCAAGCGCAGCAGAATGCGTGCCGGGCGGTCCTTCTGTGGCCTGCTCGTCAGCGAAAGCCATAGAGTGGGACGAAGCCTTTAAAAACATGGACGACCCGTCTGGTCGTGCGGTTGGCGTGCATCAGTCTGCATACTAATCCCCTTGTTTTATAAATTTTAACGGGCCTTTTACGGCCCGTTTTTTTTGTCTCTGTATCCCTTAGCGTCAGAATTCGTTGATTTTATCGTCATACTGCTCACAAGCCATGCAAACAACACGTTTATGGCAAAAAACGGGAAAAAACTAGTTGACGCTTTTGGGCCAACTCCGCATAATGCGCCCCGCAACGCCGATGAAGGTGACGCAAAAAAAGAAGGCTACTTAGCTCAGCTGGTTAGAGCACAGCACTCATAATGCTGGGGTCACAGGTTCGATTCCCGTAGTAGCCACCAACTTCTTTTTGCGCGGGAGTGGCGAAATTGGTAGACGCACCAGATTTAGGTTCTGGCGCCGCAAGGTGTGCGAGTTCAAGTCTCGCCTCCCGCACCATTTCTGAATAGCGTTGCACGGCTGATGGGATATCGCCAAGCGGTAAGGCACCGGTTTTTGATACCGGCATTCCCTGGTTCGAATCCAGGTATCCCAGCCAGTTTTGTAGTAGAATGATTAGTTCTGACGGTACAGTATCAAGGTGCGAACTTTTGGGATATCGCCAAGCGGTAAGGCACCGGTTTTTGATACCGGCATTCCCTGGTTCGAATCCAGGTATCCCAGCCAGTCAGAATAGTGTAAAGCAGTAAAGTAAGGCTACTTAGCTCAGCTGGTTAGAGCACAGCACTCATAATGCTGGGGTCACAGGTTCGATTCCCGTAGTAGCCACCAAATTTTTGGGGTGTCGCCAAGTGGTAAGGCTCTGGTTTCTGATACCAGCATTCCGGGGTTCGAATCCCTGCACCCCAGCCACATAAAGACGGCTGGTAGTACGAGTCGCAAAGTAAAAGTCGCCCGGTTCGCCGGTCGCATGAAAAATTGGGGTGTCGCCAAGTGGTAAGGCTCTGGTTTCTGATACCAGCATTCCGGGGTTCGAATCCCTGCACCCCAGCCACAAAGTAAAAAAGCCCGCGCAAGCGGGCTTTTTTACGTCTGTCGTTCCGCTGTATGGGCGGGCATACACCCGCCGACAGACAACTTATAATCCCAGCGCATAGCGCAGCGCCTGACGCTTCACGCCACCCGCCCGCTGCGCCGCCATCAGCCCCAGATTACGCACCAGCTTCAATGGCGGGCACGGATTGCTGAAGGCGAAGTAGAACACATCCATACCGCTCTGCATCAGCAGGTTATCCGTCCGGCGTTTACGCTGATAGCGCAGCAGAACCGCTTCAGACGCCCAGTCTTCCGCACGCTGACGGGATTCGCTAAGCACGCCAATAAGCGCGTCTACGTCACGGTATCCCAGATTGACCCCCTGCCCGGCCAGAGGATTAATGGTATGGGCCGCATCGCCCACCAGCGCCAGTCCCGGCTTGACGTAATCAATGGCGTGTCGGCGCACCAGTGGGAAAGATCCTGCCGCTACGACGGTCACTTTGCCCAGGCGGGCCGGAAAATGGGCACCAATCTCTTTCTGTAGCTGCGCGAGAGGCATCGTCTGTAGCTGACGAATGCGCGCCGGGCTGTCGTACCACACCAGTGATGCCCAGCCGTCGAAAAGCGGTAGGAAAGCGCGTGGCCCCTGTGGGGTAAACTGCTGCCACGTCGTGTCACCCGCATCATGCTCGCAGCGTACGCTGATCAGCATACAGGACTGGGCATAGTTCCAGCCGCGAATACCGATACCCGCCATCTGACGCACCTGCGAGTTAGCGCCGTCCGCACCGACGACCAGCCGCGTTTTCAACGTTTCTCCGCTCGCCATCGTCAGCCGCCAGCCGCCGTTAGTCGACTGCATATCCCGCAGACGGGTGGGACAAATCAACCGTACATCCTGCTGTTGCAGGCGCTGCCACAGGGCGCGTTGCAGTACGCTGTTTTCCACCATGTAGCCCAACTCCGGCAGGCCCAGCGAGGCGGCGTCAAATGCGACCTGCGCCGTCTGCCACTCCCAGGTTTCCAGCTGGCGATAAGGCGCGCAGCGCATGGCGCTGACGGCGGGCCAGACCTCCAGCTGCCGCAACAATGCGACCGAGGCCGCACCGATGGCCGAAATACGGACGTCCGGGGGACTGGCGGGATCAAATTCCGGCGGCGCTTCCTGCTCCAGTACCGCCACGCGGAAACCGTGCTGTGCCAGGCCGCTGGCCAGCGCAGCGCCCACCATACCGCCCCCCACAATGGCTACATCTACACTCTGCTCTGTTTCTGTCATTATTTTTCCTTCACCGGTATGGCCATTTAAAGGGTACGGCTACACCTCACCGGCAGAATTCTGTTATCCTGATCGTTAGTAAGTGTACCGGATTATTATACCGTTACCTCGGTTTCACTGGTCGCGAAACAATAGGATACGCGCCCTGCACTCTTTTCTGCATGACAAATGGCAAGTCGATGACAAAAAAACTGCATATTAAAACCTGGGGTTGCCAGATGAATGAGTATGACTCATCCAAAATGGCCGACCTGTTAAACAGCACCCACGGCTACACTCTGACCGACGAGGCAGAAGACGCTGATGTGCTGCTGCTAAACACCTGTTCGATTCGTGAAAAGGCTCAGGAAAAAGTTTTCCATCTGCTAGGCCGCTGGCGAAAGCTGAAAGAGGCGCGTCCCGATCTGATTATCGGTGTAGGCGGCTGTGTCGCCTCGCAGGAAGGTGAGCATATCCGCCAGCGCGCCAGCTGTGTAGACATTGTTTTCGGGCCGCAGACCCTGCACCGCCTGCCGGAAATGATTAATACCGTACGCGGCACCAAAAGCCCGGTAGTGGATATCAGCTTCCCGGAAATTGAAAAATTTGACCGTTTGCCGGAGCCGCGTGCCGACGGTCCAACCGCCTTTGTCTCCATTATGGAAGGGTGTAACAAATACTGTACCTTCTGCGTGGTGCCCTATACCCGGGGCGAAGAGGTCAGCCGTCCGTCTGACGACATCCTGTTTGAAATTGCGCAGCTGGCAGCCCAGGGCGTACGTGAGGTTAATCTGCTGGGTCAGAACGTCAACGCCTATCGCGGTGAAACTTACGACGGCGGGGTCTGTTCATTTGCCGACCTGCTGCGTCTGGTGGCGGCAATTGACGGTATTGATCGCATCCGCTTTACCACCAGCCACCCCATCGAGTTCACCGATGATATTATTGAGGTCTACCGCGATACGCCGGAGCTGGTCAGCTTCCTTCATCTGCCGGTTCAAAGCGGTGCCGACCGCATTCTGACCCTGATGAAACGGGCGCATACCGCGCTGGAATATAAGGCAATTATCCGCAAACTGATTGCGGCACGCCCTGATATTCAGATCAGTTCTGACTTTATTATCGGCTTTCCTGGGGAAACCCAGGCTGACTTTGAGCAGACCATGAAACTGATTGGCGAGATCAACTTCGACGTCAGCTTCAGTTTTATCTACTCTGCGCGCCCGGGAACCCCGGCCGCCGACCTGCCGGACGACGTACCGGAAGAAGAGAAAAAGCAGCGCCTGTATATTCTCCAGGACCGCATTCACCAGCAGGCCATGGCGTGGAGCCGCCGCATGCTCGGCACCGTGCAGCGTATTCTGGTTGAAGGCACCTCACGCAAGAATGTGATGGAGCTGTCGGGCAGAACGGAAAATAATCGCGTGGTGAACTTTGAAGGCACCCCGGAACATATCGGCAAGTTCGTTGATGTTGAAATCGTAGACGTCTATACCAACTCTCTGCGCGGCGTAATGGTGCGCAGCGAGGAGCAGATGGGACTGCGCGTAATCGAATCCCCCGCCTCGGTGATTGCCCGTACCCGCAAAGAAAATGAGCTGGGCGTGGGAACGTTCCAGCCCTGACCCTGCAAAAGTGCGGCGGAGGTTCCCGTTCGCCGCATTATTTCATGCAACTGCGGTTGGTTTCTGAAACCGTTGCCCAAATATCCGTTGTGAAGCTTGCACCTTTGCCTCTCACCATAAATAATTCCCTTATGGCACTGGTGTTTAAGCCGGTGAAATCTTCTTTTTCTCAACCTGGCCCTGAGTGACCCAAAGGATTAGTTTGAATATTGAAACACGTGAAATTACCTTAGAACCGGCCGATAACACCCGGCTGTTAAGTCTGTGCGGCCCTTTTGATGACAATATTAAACAGCTGGAGCGCCGCCTTGGGATTGAAATAAACCGCCGCGACAACGCGTTTAAGCTGGTGGGACGCGCCCTCTGCGTGCATGCCGCCGCCGATATTTTGCGCGATCTTTACGTAGATACTGCCCCGGTGCGCGGGCATATACCGGATATCGACCCGGAACAGATCCATCTGGCGATTAAAGAGAGCCGCGTGCTGGAGCAAACGGCTGAGAGCGTGCCTGATTTTGGCAAAGCCATTAATATCAAAACGAAACGCGGGGTGATCAAACCCCGTACACCGAACCAGGCACAGTATATCGCCAATATTCTCGACCATGACGTCACCTTTGGCATTGGCCCGGCCGGTACGGGGAAAACCTACCTGGCGGTTGCGGCGGCGGTCGATGCGCTGGAGCGTCAGGAGATCCGCCGCATTATGCTGACCCGCCCGGCGGTAGAAGCCGGAGAGAAGCTCGGCTTCCTGCCCGGCGATCTCAGCCAGAAGGTCGACCCTTATCTGCGTCCGCTGTACGATGCCCTGTTTGAGATGCTGGGCTTTGAGCGTGTGGAGAAGCTGATTGAGCGCAATGTGATTGAGGTTGCCCCGCTGGCCTATATGCGCGGGCGTACGCTCAACGATGCGTTTATTATTCTTGATGAAAGCCAGAACACCACCATCGAACAGATGAAAATGTTCCTGACGCGCATCGGCTTCAACTCGAAGGCGGTCATTACCGGGGACGTTACCCAGATTGACCTGCCGCGCAACCTGAAATCAGGCCTGCGCCATGCCATCGAAGTGCTGTCCGAGGTGCCTGAGCTGAGCTTTAACTTCTTCCACAGTGAAGACGTTGTGCGTCATCCGGTCGTTGCCCGTATTGTTGTTGCCTATGAAGCCTGGGAGAACGCCGATCAGAAGCGGCGCGACGCCCTGGCAGAAGAACGTAAACGTGAAGCGCTTGCTCACCAGCAGGCGGCTTCGCAGGAGTCCAAATGAGTACTGTTATACTTGATTTGCAGCTGGCCTGTGAACGTGAGCAGGGGCTGCCGTCCGAGGCCGATTTTCGCCGCTGGCTGGAGGCGGTACTGCCGCAGTTCCAGCCGGAAAGCGAGGTAACCATCCGGCTGGTTGACGTTGCAGAAAGCCAGGAGCTGAACCATACCTATCGCGGTAAAGATAAGCCCACCAACGTGCTCTCCTTCCCGTTTGAAGCACCGCCGGGAATTGATCTGCCGCTGCTCGGTGATTTAATCATCTGTCGTCAGGTGGTTGAACAGGAAGCGCAGGAGCAGGATAAAGCGCTGGAGGCGCACTGGGCGCACATGGTGATCCACGGTAGCCTGCATTTACTGGGTTATGATCACATCGAAGATGACGAAGCCGAAGAGATGGAATCGCTGGAGACCGAGATAATGCTTGCTCTTGGCTATCCCGATCCGTACATTTCGGAGAAAGAATAAGACGTGGCGTGTCCAGCTTGCTGCACGCCTTGCCCCTGACGGGGCAGCCCATCCCTTAACAGAGAGACAAACTCAAAAACGCCATGAGCGATGACCATTCACAGAACAATGACAGTCCCAGTACCAAAAAGGGATTTTTTACACTGCTGCTCAACCAGTTATTCCACGGTGAGCCTAAAAATCGTGATGACCTGCTTGAGCTCATCCGCGATTCAGAGCAGAACGAACTGATCGATCCGGATACCCGGGATATGCTGGAGGGGGTGATGGATATCGCCGGACAGCGTGTACGCGATATCATGATCCCTCGTTCGCAGATGGTCACGCTAAAGCGTAACCAGACGCTGGAAGAGTGCCTGGCGGCGATCGTTGACTCCGCCCATTCACGCTTCCCGGTGATCAGTGAAGACAAGGACCATGTTGAAGGCATCCTGATGGCGAAGGATCTGCTGCCGTTTATGAGCAGTGAGTCTGAGCCGTTCAGTATGGATAAGGTGCTGCGCCAGGCGGTGGTGGTGCCGGAAAGCAAGCGGGTTGACCGTATGCTTAAGGAATTCCGTTCGCAGCGCTACCATATGGCGATTGTGATCGATGAATTCGGCGGTGTTTCTGGCCTGGTCACCATCGAAGACATTCTCGAACTTATCGTCGGTGAGATTGAAGATGAATACGACGATCAGGAAGATCGCGATATCCGCCAGCTTAGCCGTCATACCTATACCGTTCGTGCGCTGACGCCTATTGAAGATTTCAATGAGATTTTTGGCACCCATTTCAGCGATGAAGAGGTCGACACCATCGGTGGACTGGTGATGCAGGGCTTTGGTCATCTTCCTGCGCGTGGGGAGAGCATCGAGATCGACGGGTATCAGTTTAAGGTCGCGATGGCCGACAGTCGCCGTATTATTCAGGTCCATGTCAGAATCCCGGAAAATTCGCCACAACCCACTCTTGAAGAGTAACGACTTTATGGCAATTGCCTTAATTTTACAGCGCCAGCGGGTTCGCCTGTTATTGGCGCTGTTAACGGGTGCCGCTGGCACCCTTTCTTTTTCTCCTTATGATTTCTGGCCTGCTGCACTGGTTTCATTGATGGGGCTACAGGCGCTGACGCTAAATCGTTCGACCCGTCAGGCCAGCGCTATCGGCTTCTTCTGGGGACTGGGTCTTTTCGGCAGCGGCATTAACTGGGTTTACGTCAGCATCGCGACCTTTGGCGGCATGCCCGGCCCGATTAATGTTTTCCTGGTGGTGCTACTGGCCGCCTATCTGTCGGTTTATCCGATGCTGTTTACCACCCTGCTTAACAGGCTGTGTCGGCAGACGTCGCTGCTGCGCATGGCGCTGGTCGCGCCGGTGCTCTGGCAGATTACCGAATTCCTGCGCGGCTGGGTGCTGACCGGTTTTCCCTGGCTCCAGTTTGGCTACAGCCAGATTAACGGTCCGCTTAAGGGGCTGGCTCCCCTGCTGGGTGTCGAGGGTATCACCTTCCTGCTGATGGTGATTTCCGGTCTGGCCGTCTATGCTGCGCTGCGTTGCTGCTGGCGCGTTGCCGTCCTCGCCCTTGCGCTGCTGCTGCTGCCGTGGCCGCTGCGCCTGATTAACTGGTTCCAGCCGCTGCCGCAGCGTGCCGTCGAAGTAGCAATGGTACAGGGCAATATTGCCCAGTCGATGAAGTGGGATCCGAATCAGCTGATCAATACGCTGAAAACCTATACCGCGCTCAGCCGCCCCTGGCTTGGTAAGGCCCCGATTATTATCTGGCCTGAATCGGCGATCCCGGATCTTGAATCCCGCCAGCAGCCGTTCCTGACGGAAATAGATAAGCAGCTGCGCGATTCGGGCAGCAGCCTGATTACCGGAATCGTTGACTCCCGGCTGGAGGAGAATCGCTACCACGATTACAACTCAATTATCGTGCTGGGTGGTCCTCAACCCTATAACTACCTCAATTCGAACCGCTATCGAAAAAACCATCTGGTGCCGTTCGGTGAGTTCGTCCCGCTGGAGTCGCTACTGCGTCCGCTGGCACCGTTCTTCGATCTGCCGATGTCATCGTTCAGCCGCGGCAGCTACATCCAGCCACAGCTGAGTGTCGCGGGCTACAATCTGACGGCGGCGATTTGCTATGAAATCGTGCTAGGACAGCAGGTGCGGGATAACTTCCAGCCCGACACTAACTTCCTGCTGACCATCTCTAACGATGCCTGGTTCGGGCACTCTATTGGTCCGTGGCAGCATCTACAAATGGCGCAGATGCGTGCGCTGGAGCTGGGCCGCCCGCTGCTGCGCAGTACCAACAACGGCGTCACGGCGATTGTGGATGCTAACGGTGATATCAGTAAGTCCATTCCTCAGTTCACCGCAGAGGTGCTGTCGGCTACGGTAACGCCGACAACCGGGCTTACGCCTTATGCCCGCTTTGGTAACCAGGGAGTATGGCTTATCTCCCTGATATTTGCCGCTATCGGAGCAGTTTGCGCCCTGCGCTCACGTCGCCCACGGCATTAATCGTTTAGTCCGTTCAGATAGCCGGAGTCAGGCCGGCTATCTGCCCTTCAGTATCCACTCTCTTTTGCCTCACTCCGCTTTCCGATCCCGGCTGCGCGCGTCATTTATGCTACGTTTTTGTTAAAAACCCGCCGTTGGCACGATGATTGCAGAATAATTCCATGAAAACGTGCGTTGTCCCATAACAAAGTCCGAATGAAAAACCCACTGCACAATGACAGTGCGCCGGCTGCACAAAAATGAAGCATGCGCAGAGACCAGGCGCCAGAATGGTGCGGGGTAACTCGCAAAAAGAAAACATTTTCGTATCCTTGCCTTAACATTCGGCTATGTTATTTGGGAAAGGCCACGTTAACCGCTGTATAAAAAACAGATAAACAGCAGGAAATAAACACAACATCACGTCGGCGTAGCTTAATTTGCGCCACCACTGGAAAGGAGTTGGAACATGAAATTACGGAAACTGGCGCTCTGCCTTACACTGGCTGGTTTTACCTCTGGAATTGCACAGGCTGAAGATACGCCGGCATCTAAACCTGCCGACGGGCAGCAGCAGATGTCCACCCTGGATAAAGTTGCTAAAAACGGCGTCATCGTCGTGGGCCACCGTGAATCATCCGTCCCGTTCTCCTACTACGATAATCAGCAGAAGGTCGTGGGTTACTCTCAGGACTATTCCAACGCGATTGTCGATGCGGTTAGAAAGAAGCTCAATAAGCCCGACCTCCAGGTTAAGCTTCTGCCAATCACCTCACAGAACCGTATCCCGCTGTTGCAGAACGGCACCTACGATTTTGAATGCGGCTCTACCACCAACAACCTGGAACGCCAGAAACAGGCCGCGTTCTCTGACAGCATCTTCGTTGTCGGTACACGCCTGCTGGTGAAAAAAGGGGGGCCGATTAAGGACTTTGACGACCTGAAAGGCAAAACCGTAGTTGTCACCTCCGGGACCACCTCTGAAATCCTGCTGAATAAGCTGAACGACGAGAAGAAAATGGAGATGCGCATCATCAGCGCCAAAGACCACGGCGACTCCTTCCGTACGCTGGAAAGCGGTCGCGCCGTCGCCTTTATGATGGATGATGCCCTGCTTGCCGGTGAACGTGCCAAAGCCAAGAAACCGGCTAACTGGGAAATCGTTGCCACGCCTCAGTCGCACGAAGCCTATGGCTGTATGCTGCGTAAGGACGACGGCGAATTCAAAAAGCTGATGGATGACACTATCGCCCACGCACAAACCTCAGGCGAAGCCGCCAAGTGGTTCGACAAATGGTTCAAGCAGCCAATTCCTCCTAAAAATATGACCATGGATTTCGACATGTCCGACGACATGAAGGCGCTGTTTAAGTCACCAAACGACAAGGCAATGAACTAATAATGAAAATAAGGGGCAGCCTGCTGCCCCACGATTGTTGAATACAGACCCGGACAGACAGGTTCAGGCCGGTGGTGATTACGCCACCGGCCTGGCTCAGGTACAAAACGGCCGTTCCCCGTGGCGTATTGCAGGGTCGCTCATCAATCTTCAGGGTGGCAGTCGCTGCCCTTTTTTTACCGGAGTCGTCTATGTCTATTGATTGGAACTGGGGTATCTTCCTGCAACAGGCCCCGTTCGGTAATACCACCTATCTTGGCTGGCTATGGTCTGGTTTCCAGATCACTATCGCCGTCTCCCTAAGTGCCTGGGTTATCGCTCTGCTGATTGGATCGCTGTTTGGTATTTTGCGCACCGTGCCGAATCGTCTGCTGTCCACGCTGGGGGCCTGCTACGTAGAGCTTTTTCGCAATATCCCGTTGATCGTACAGTTCTTTATCTGGTATCTGGTGATCCCGGAACTGCTGCCTGAAAATATTGGTATGTGGTTTAAGTCGGAAATCGATCCCAATATTCAGTTCTTTGTCTGCTCCGTTCTCTGCCTGGGTTTATTTACCGCCGCCCGCGTCTGCGAACAGGTCAGGGCCGCCATTCAGTCCCTGCCCTCCGGTCAGAAAAATGCAGGTCTGGCGATGGGGCTAACGCTTCCGCAAACCTATCGCTACGTGCTGCTGCCAAACGCCTACCGGGTCATCGTACCGCCCATGACCTCAGAAATGCTGAACCTGGTGAAGAACTCGGCGATAGCCTCTACCATTGGTCTGGTGGATATGGCGGCACAGGCAGGTAAACTGCTGGACTACTCGGCCCATGCCTACGAGTCCTTTACCGCCATCACTCTGGCCTATGTCGGAATTAACGCGGTGATCATGCTGCTGATGAGTCTGGTGGAACGTAAAGTTCGTCTGCCTGGCAGTGCGGGAGGCAAATAATGTACGAATTTGACTGGAGTACTATCGTTCCCAACCTGCCCTATTTGTGGAACGGCATGATCATTACCCTGAAAATTACCGTAACGGCGATAGTTATCGGGATCCTCTGGGGAACCCTGCTGGCGGTCATGCGGCTTTCATCGTTCAAACCGATTAGCTGGTTTGCCCGGCTTTACGTCAACGTGTTCCGCTCGGTGCCGCTGGTTATGGTACTGCTGTGGTTCTACCTGGTTGTCCCCAGCTTCCTGCAACAGGTACTGGGAATATCCCCTAAAACGGATATCCGACTGATCTCCGCGATGGTGGCCTTCTCATTATTCGAAGCCGCCTACTATTCGGAAATTATTCGCGCCGGCATCCTCAGTATTGCCAAAGGACAAGGGAATGCGGCGTTGGCGCTGGGAATGACAAAATGGCAATCAATGCAGCTAATCATTCTGCCGCAGGCCTTCCGTGCAATGGTGCCGCTGTTACTGACTCAGGGTATTGTTCTGTTCCAGGATACCTCGCTGGTTTATGTGCTGAGCCTGGCAGACTTCTTCCGTACCGCGGACACTATCGGTATCAATAACGGTACTGAAATCGAAATGGTGCTGTTTGCCGGCGCGATTTATTTCGTTATCAGCCTTAGCGCCTCGCTGTTGGTCAGCTATTTAAAGAAAAAAAGGACGGTCTAAATGATTTCCCTGAAAAACGTTTCTAAGTGGTATGGTCACTTTCAGGTGCTGACCGACTGCACGACCGAAGTTACCAAAGGTGAGGTGGTGGTGGTCTGTGGTCCTTCGGGATCCGGCAAATCAACGCTAATCAAAACCGTTAACGGGCTTGAGCCTGTGCAAAAGGGCGTCATCGAGGTTAACGGCACTGCGGTTAACGATAAGCGCACGGACCTGGCCAAGCTTCGCTCCAGAGTTGGCATGGTGTTTCAACACTTCGAACTGTTCCCGCATCTGTCCATCGTGGATAACCTGACGCTGGCGCAGGTGAAAGTACTGAAGCGCAATAAAGAAGAAGCGCGCGAGAAAGGGCTGAAGCTGCTGGAGCGCGTGGGCCTTTCCGCACATGCCAACAAGTTTCCCGGACAGCTCTCGGGTGGCCAGCAGCAGCGCGTCGCCATTGCCCGCGCGCTGTGTATGGATCCTATCGCAATGTTATTCGATGAACCGACCTCGGCGCTGGATCCTGAGATGATCAACGAAGTACTGGATGTGATGGTCGAGCTGGCGAACGAAGGGATGACCATGATGGTGGTCACCCACGAGATGGGCTTTGCCCGTAAGGTGGCCAATCGGGTGATCTTTATGGACGAAGGGAAAATTATTGAAGACTCACCGAAGGATGACTTCTTTAACAATCCGCAGTCCGAACGTGCGAAAGAGTTTCTGGCAAAAATCCTGCATTAAAAACGGCGGGCCGGGATCCACCCGGTCCACCGTTCGCTTCTCCGCCGCGTCCTGCGGCGGAGTCTCGTTCCCTCATCGCTGCGGGATTCAGAAATAATTTTCAGGGCTCAAACGGCTGACGCTGGAACTGATCGTGACCGCATTCCGGGCAGCGGGTTAGTACCTCCGGGGTATAAATGGCGCGAGTAAACTGACAGTTTTCACACACCAGATTACCCAGACCGACCACCTCACCGCTTTGATAAACGCCGTGATGGTGCAGATCCTGAAACACCTCGCGCCATTCAAGCTGGCTTTTATCCGTGATATCCGCCAGCTCTTTCCACAGGCTCTGGCGGATCACCCGCATAAAGACGCTGTCACTCAGCTCCTCTTCGTGCTCCGCATAGCTGCGGGCGAACTCTTCTAAGTCACGACGAACCGCGCGTGTTACGTCATCAATTTCACTGCGGGTCAGCTCACCGCGATTATTCATCCGCTGACGTGCACTCTCAACCAGCGCATCAATATCACGTTCGCCCTGCTCAAGGCGCTTGGTTAGTGATGAAATTAACTCGCGATAGTACTGAGCAACCTTGTTCATAAACTCTCCTTATTGATAACGAAAGCATTTCTTTATCATTCTAGTTCCTGTACAACGATTCCGGCTATTAGAAAAAGAAATTTGCCGCTGCACCGACAGCTTAAAGAGAAATGCCACCTTGCGGGTCGCTTACTGTTGTTGCGCCGGGGGGGGATCAGCTATGCTATGCGGATCGGATCGTAATGAAATCAGAAATAAGCTTAGCGCTATTCACAAAGGACCACTGGCAGCCATGCAAGAGCAATACCGCCCGGAAGAGATAGAATCCCACGTCCAGCAGCACTGGGATGAGAAGCAAACATTCAAAGTGACCGAAGAGGAAGGTAAAGAGAAGTATTACTGCCTCTCGATGCTGCCCTATCCTTCCGGCCGCCTACATATGGGCCATGTGCGGAACTACACCATCGGTGATGTGATTTCCCGCTACCAGCGCATGCTGGGTAAAAACGTCTTACAGCCTATCGGCTGGGATGCCTTCGGTCTGCCTGCGGAAGGTGCTGCGGTAAAAAATAACACCGCACCGGCCCCGTGGACCTACTCCAACATCGATTACATGAAGAACCAGCTGAAACTGCTGGGCTTTGGCTATGACTGGAGCCGTGAACTGGCGACCTGTCAGCCGGAATACTATCGCTGGGAGCAGTGGTTCTTTACCAAACTGTACGAGAAAGGCCTGGTCTATAAAAAGACCTCCGCCGTCAACTGGTGCCCGAACGATTTAACCGTACTGGCCAACGAGCAGGTGATCGACGGCTGCTGCTGGCGCTGTGATACCAAGGTTGAGCGTAAAGAGATCCCACAGTGGTTTGTTAAAATCACCGCCTACGCCGACGAACTGCTGAACGACCTGGACACGCTGGAAAGCTGGCCTGAGCAGGTTAAAACCATGCAACGTAACTGGATTGGCCGCTCTGAAGGGGTGGAAATCGAGTTTAACGTTGCCGACAGCAAAGAAAAACTCAGCGTCTACACCACCCGCCCGGATACCTTTATGGGCGTGACCTACCTCGCGGTAGCGGCCGGTCATCCGCTGGCCGCCGGTGCTGCATCAACAAATCCTGCGCTGGCTGATTTTATTGCTGAATGCCGTAACACCAAGGTTGCCGAAGCCGATATGGCGACCATGGAGAAAAAAGGCATGGCGACCGGTCGTTTCGCCGTGCATCCGTTAACCGGCGAACTGCTGCCGGTGTGGGTGGCTAACTTCGTGCTGATGGAGTACGGCACCGGCGCAGTGATGGCGGTTCCAGGCCATGACCAGCGCGACTGGGAATTTGCCAGCAAATACGATCTGCCGATCAGGCCGGTCATTCTGGCCGCCGACGGCAGTGAGCCGGACCTCAGTGCCGCGGCGATGACCGAGAAAGGGACGCTGTTCAACTCGGGTGAATTCGACGGTCTGTCGTTCGAAGACGGCTTTAACGCGATTGCTAACAAGCTGGCGGAGAAAGGCGTTGGTGAACGTAAGGTTAACTATCGTCTGCGCGACTGGGGCGTTTCCCGTCAGCGTTACTGGGGTGCGCCAATCCCGATGGTGACTCTGGAAGACGGCACCGTAATGCCAACGCCAGAAGACCAGCTGCCGGTGATCCTGCCGGAAGACGTGACCATGGACGGCATCACCAGCCCAATTAAGGCAGATCCGGAGTGGGCCAAAACCACCGTTAACGGCCAGCCTGCGCTGCGTGAAACCGACACCTTCGACACCTTTATGGAGTCATCCTGGTACTACGCACGCTACACCTGCCCTGACTATGATAAAGGTATGCTCGACCCGGCTGCGGCTAACTACTGGCTGCCGGTCGATCAGTATGTAGGTGGTATTGAGCACGCTATCATGCACCTGCTCTACTTCCGCTTCTATCACAAACTGCTGCGCGATGCGGGCCTGGTCACCTCCAGTGAACCGGCTAAACGCCTGCTGTGCCAGGGTATGGTGCTGGCTGACGCCTTCTACTACACCGGCAACAACGGCGAACGCAACTGGGTCTCTCCGGTTGATGTCACCGTTGAGCGCGATGACAAAGGCCGTATCACCCAGGCAACGGATGCAGAAGGCCACGAGCTGGTCTATGCGGGCATGAGCAAAATGTCGAAGTCCAAAAACAACGGCATTGACCCGCAGGTTATGGTTGAGCGCTACGGTGCCGATACCGTTCGTCTGTTTATGATGTTTGCGTCCCCGGCGGATATGACGCTGGAGTGGCAGGAATCCGGCGTTGAGGGAGCGAACCGCTTCCTGAAACGCGTCTGGAAACTGGCCTTCGAGCACAGTGCAAAAGGGGCGACCGAGGCGCTGGATGTTGCTGCGCTGAACGACGAGCAAAAAGCGCTGCGCCGCGATCTGCACAAAACCATCAGCAAAGTCAGCGATGACATCGGTCGCCGTCAGACCTTCAATACCGCTATCGCCGCCATTATGGAGCTGATGAATAAGCTCTTACGTGCGCCGCAGGAAACGGCACAGGACCGGGCGCTGATGCAGGAAGCGCTGCTGGCCGTAGTGCGTATGCTTTATCCGTTCACCCCGCACGCCAGCTTCGTGCTGTGGCAGGCGCTGGGCGGCGAAGGCGAAATCGACAACGCCGTCTGGCCGCAGGCCGATGACGCGGCGATGGTTGAAGACTCGCTGCTGGTAGTGGTACAGGTTAACGGTAAGGTCCGTGGAAAAATTACCGTTGCGGCCGATGCAACCCAGGAGCAGGTTCAGGCTCGCGCCGCGCAGGAGCATCTGGTGGCAAAATATCTCGACGGTGTAACCATTCGTAAAGTCATTTACGTGCCGGGCAAACTGCTTAACCTGGTCGTGGGTTGATGTCAGGAGGAACTGTGCGACATCCGATAATCTCTTTGCTCGTTGGACTGGCGGTGCTGATCACCGCCGGCTGTGGCTATCATCTGCGCGGCACGACGTCAGTGCCGTCAGACATGAAAACGCTGATGCTGGACTCATCCGATCCGTATGGTCCGCTGGCAAGGGCGGTTCGTGAACAGCTACGTCTTAGTGACGTAAATATTCTGGACAGTTCGGACAAACGTACAGATGTGCCGTCGCTGCGCCTGTTGGGTGAAACCAACAGCCGTGATACCGCCTCGATTTTCCAGGACGGTAAAACGGCTGAATACTCAATGATGATGGTCGTCCGTGCTCAGGTCCTGGTGCCGAACAAGGGTATTTATCCTATCAGTACCACGGTTTATCGTTCCTTCTTCGATAACCCGCTGGCGGCGCTGGCGAAAGACTCCGAGCAGCAAATCATCGTCAGTGAAATGCGCACGCAGGCGGCGCAGCAGCTGGTCCGTAAGCTGCTGACGGTTCACGCAGCGGAGAATGATTCATCAATCATTACTCAGGACAGCGCACCGTCCGCCGTCGATCGTCTGCCCGTGATCAATACAGTACCGGATAACTCCTACTCCCAATGATCAGGATTTACCCTGAACAGCTAGGCGCGCAGCTCCGTGAGGGGCTGCGCGCCTGCTACTTATTAAGCGGCAACGAACCGCTGCTGCTCCAGGAGTCGCAGGATGCTATCCGCAGCGCCGCCCAGCAGCAGGGGTTTACCGAGCATTTCAGCGCCACGCTGGATGCCAGCACCGACTGGCAGACGATTTTTTCCCTCTGCCGCGAACTCAGCCTGTTCTCCTCCCGCCAGACGCTGCTGCTGATCCTGCCGGACAGTGGCCCGAATGCGGCAATCGGCGAACAGCTGCTTACGCTATCCGGCCTGCTGCACGGTGATATTCTGCTGATTTTACGCGGCGGCAAGCTGACCAAAGCGCAGGAAAACAGCGCATGGTACAAGGCGCTAAGCAGCGGTGGCGCGATGGTGCCCTGCCAGGCACCGGAGCAGGCGCAGCTGCCGCGCTGGGTCAGCGCCCGGGCAAAAAAAATGCAGCTGACACTCGACGACGCCGCCGGTCAACTGCTGTGTTACTGCTATGAAGGTAACCTGCTGGCGCTGTCGCAGGCGCTGGAACGCCTGTCCCTGCTGTGGCCGGACGGTAAACTGACGCTGCCGCGCGTTGAGCAGGCGGTGAATGATGCCGCGCACTTCACCCCATATCACTGGGTGGATGCGTTGCTGGCGGGCAAGAGCAAGCGGGCGCTGCATATTCTGCGGCAGATGCGAAACGAAGAGAGTGAGCCGGTGATCCTGCTGCGCACCCTGCAACGCGATCTGCTGCTGCTGGTGACACTGAAGCGCCAGATGGCCCATACGCCGATGCGCACGCTGTTCGATCAGCATCGCGTCTGGCAGAATCGCCGGGCGCTGTTCGGCGAGGCGCTACAGCGCCTGACGCCCGCCACGCTGACTCAGAGCATTCATCTGCTGACCCGTATAGAGCTGACTGTCAAGCAGGATTACGGCCAGTCGGTCTGGGCAGAGCTGGAAACGCTGGCCCTGCTGCTGTGCCATCCGAACTTCCCGACGAGTTTCTGCGATGTCTGAGTATAGCGAACTTCATGCACTCTACGGCGGCACCTTTGACCCGATACACTACGGCCATCTGAAGCCCGTTGAGTCGCTGGCGACGCTGGTCGGCCTGCGTAAAGTGACGCTGTTGCCTAACAACGTGCCGCCGCATCGCCCGCAGCCGGAGGCCACTCCCGCACAGCGGGTAGCGATGATCGGGCTGGCTATTGCCGGTAATCCGCTGTTTGAGGTTGACCTGCGTGAAATGCGCCGGGCGACCCCGTCGTTTACTATTGATACGCTGGCCGAACTGCGCGCCGAGCGCGGGCCGCATCAGCCGCTGGCGTTTATTATCGGCCAGGATTCCCTGCTGACGTTACATACCTGGCACCGCTGGCAGGATCTGCTGTCGCTGTGTCACTTACTGGTTTGCCAGCGTCCCGGCTATCCACAAACAATGGCAACGCCGGAACAGCAGCGGTGGCTGGAACAGCATCTGACCGAACGGCCCGACGCACTGCGTCAGCGGCCTGCCGGCAAGGTGCTGCTTGCCGAGACGCCGCTGGTGGCCATCTCCGCAACGGAGATTCGTGAGCGCCGACATCAGGGACGCTCAGACGCCGATTTGCTTCCGCCTGAAGTGAGCGCGTATATCGAGCGCGAGGGTTTATATCGGAACCCCAATCCGCATGCTATACTGCGCCGCTAATTTTTTAGTCATTGTTCCGAAAAAACAACCATCCGAACTCAATCCCAAGGGGGAACCTTTTGCAAGGTAAAGCACTCCAAGACTTCGTCGTTGATAAAATTGACGATTTAAAAGGCCAGGACATCATTGCTATCGATGTTAAAGGCAAATCCAGCATCACCGACTGCATGGTGATCTGTACCGGCACCTCCACCCGTCATGTGGTCTCCATTGCCGAACACGTTGTGCAGGAAGCTCGCCAGGCGGGTCTGCGCCCGTTCAGCGTTGACAGCCGTGCCGCATCCGACTGGGTCGTGGTCGATCTGGGTGAAGTTATTGTTCATGTTATGCAGGATGAGAGCCGCAAGCTCTACGAACTGGAAAAGCTCTGGAGTTAAGCCGTGAAGCTGCAGCTGGTTGCCGTTGGCACCAAAATGCCCGACTGGGTACAGACCGGATTTATGGAGTATCTTCGTCGTTTTCCGAAAGATATGCCGTTTGAACTGGTCGAAGTCCCCGCCGGAAAACGCGGAAAGAATGCGGATATTAAGCGCATTCTGGAAAAAGAAGGCGAGATGATGCTGGCCGCTACGGGCAAAGGTAACCGCATCGTTACGCTGGATATACCCGGTCAGCCGTGGGAAACCCCACAGCTCGCCAGCCAGCTGGAGCGCTGGAAGCAGGATGGCCGCGACGTCAGCCTGCTGATCGGCGGTCCGGAAGGCCTGTCACCCGCCTGCAAGGCCGCGGCGGAACAAAGCTGGTCACTCTCAGCGCTGACCCTGCCCCATCCGCTGGTACGCGTGTTGGTTGCAGAGAGTTTGTATCGTGCATGGAGCATTACTGCGAACCATCCCTATCATCGTGAATAACGACCTGGGTTAACCGGACAGACAAAGCAGCGGATGAAATTACAACGTAACTCCTTTCGTGACTATACCGCCGAGCAGACGCTGTTTGTTCGTCGGGCGCTTATCGCATTTTTGGGCATTCTTGTGCTCACCGGTGTGCTGGTGGTCAACCTTTACCATCTGCAAATCGTCCGCTTTACGGATTACAGTACCCGCTCCAATGAAAACCGCATCAAGCTGGTGCCGGTCGCCCCCAGCCGCGGCATTATTTACGATCGTAACGGCATCCCGCTGGCGCTTAACCGCACCATTTACCAGATTGAGCTGGTGCCGGAGAAAGTTGACAATCTGGAGCAGACGCTGCAAAGCCTGAAGCCAATTGTCGATCTGACCGATGAAGATATCGAAGCCTTCCAGAAAGAGCGCAAGCGTTCACGGCGCTTCACCTCTATCGCCTTAAAAACCGGGCTGAATGACGTTCAGGTCGCACGGTTTGCAGTGAACCAGTACCGGTTTCCCGGGGTTGAGGTCAAAGGCTATCAGCGCCGCTACTACCCGTATGGGTCGGCGTTAACGCATGTGCTGGGCTATGTTTCAAAAATCAACGATCGTGACGTTGAACGCCTGGATAAAGAAGGAAAGTGGCCTAACTACGCCGCGACGCATGATATCGGCAAACTGGGTATCGAACGCTACTACGAAGATGTGCTGCACGGTAAAACCGGCTATGAAGAGGTTGAAGTTAACAACCGGGGCCGGGTTATTCGCCAGCTGCACGAACAGTCTCCGCAGGCGGGGCGTGATATCTATCTGACTATCGACCTCAAACTACAGCAGTATATTGAAACGCTGCTGGCAGGGAGCCGCGCGGCGGTGGTGGTCACCGATCCGCGTAACGGTGAGCTGCTGGCGATGGTTTCAATGCCGAGCTACGACCCTAACCTGTTCGTTGACGGCATCTCCAGCAAGGATTATAACGCCCTGCTGAACGATGAAAACCGGCCGCTGATCAACCGTGCCACGCAGGGGGTGTATCCTCCCGCTTCGACGGTAAAACCCTATATCGCCGTGTCTGCACTGACGTCGGGGGTCATTACCCGCAATACCAGCCTGTTTGACCCCGGCTGGTGGCAGCTGCCGGGCTCGGAAAAACGCTTCCGCGACTGGAAACGCTGGGGCCACGGCCGTCTTAACGTCACCAAGTCGCTGGAAGAGTCGGCGGATACCTTCTTCTATCAGGTGGCTTATGATATGGGTATCGACAAACTGAGCGAGTGGATGAGCAAATTCGGCTACGGCCACCTGTCCGGCATCGATCTGATTGAAGAGACGCCGGGCAACATGCCTACCCGCGAATGGAAGATGAAGCGCTTTAAAAAACCGTGGTATCAGGGTGATACCATCCCGGTGGGGATCGGTCAGGGCTACTGGACCGCAACGCCAGTACAGATGAATAAAGCGCTGATGACGCTGATCAACGACGGCGTGGTCAAAACACCGCACCTGATGAAGGACACCATGCAGGGGCAGACCCGGGTTCCCTGGCGTGAGCCGCCGGCAGAGCCGATTGCCGATATTCATACCGGCTACTGGGAAATTGCCAAAGACGGTATGTACGGCGTAGCCAATCGGCCGAACGGGACGGCACGCAAAAGTTTTGAGGACGCGCCCTACAAAATCGCCGCCAAGTCCGGTACTGCCCAGGTGTTTGGCCTGAAGGCGAACGAAACCTATAACGCCCATAAGCTGACCGAACGCCTGCGCGATCACAAGCTGATGACCGCCTATGCCCCTTACGATAATCCACGTGTGGCGGTTGCCATTATCCTGGAAAACGGCGGCGCAGGTCCGGCCGTCGGCACCATTATGCGCCAGATCCTCGACCATATTATTCTGGGCGATAACAATACCAACCTGCCTGACGCTGCGCCAACGCCGCCGGGCTATGAAGGCGAATAACCGCTATGAACGATAGACATCAGCAGCGGTCAATCTGGACCCGTATTCACATTGACCCGATATTTTGCCTGATTATCATCGCACTGTTGGTTTACAGTTCGCTGGTGATGTGGAGCGCCAGCGGCCAGGATCCGGGCATGATGGAGCGTAAACTGGTCCAGATCGCAATGGGTGTCATCGTGATGCTGGTCATGGCCCAGATCCCCCCTCGCGTCTATGAGGGATGGGCCCCCTATTTGTACATCGTCTGCGTGATCCTGCTGATCGCGGTTGATGCGTTTGGCCATATCAGTAAGGGGGCACAGCGCTGGCTCGATCTGGGCGTGGTGCGCTTTCAGCCCTCGGAGATCGCTAAAATTGCCGTACCCTTGATGGTGGCACGCTTTATCAACCGCGATGTCTGTCCGCCGACGCTAAAGAATACCGGCATCGCGCTGGTGCTGATTTTTATGCCCACGCTGCTGGTGGCCGCCCAGCCTGACCTCGGCACCTCTATTCTGATTGCCGCCTCCGGGCTGTTCGTGCTGTTCCTCTCCGGTATGAGCTGGAAGCTTATCGCCGTTGCGGTTCTGCTGGTGGCCGCCTTTATCCCGATACTGTGGTTTTTCCTGATGCATGACTACCAGCGCGACCGCGTCATGATGCTGCTGGACCCGGAAAGTGACCCACTCGGCGCCGGTTATCACATTATCCAGTCTAAAATCGCCATCGGCTCCGGCGGTCTGCGGGGTAAAGGCTGGCTGCACGGCACCCAGTCGCAGCTGGAGTTTCTGCCCGAACGCCACACTGACTTTATTTTTGCTGTGCTGGCGGAAGAATTAGGCTTAGTGGGCGTACTGATTCTGCTTATACTCTATGTGCTGCTGATATTACGTGGGCTGATGATGGCCGCACGCGCGCAGACTACATTTGGTCGCGTGATGGCAGGGGGATTAATGCTGATCTTCTCTGTCTATGTTTTTGTTAATATTGGCATGGTGAGCGGTATTTTACCGGTGGTTGGGGTGCCGTTACCGCTGGTTAGCTACGGCGGGTCAGCCCTGATAGTATTGATGGCCGGGTTTGGGATCATTATGTCGATTCACACCCATCGGAAACTGTTGTCGAAGAGCGTTTAAGAGGCGTAGACATGCGTAAGGATTGGCTTTGGATTACCCTGGCATCAGCAATGCTGGCGGCCTGTACCACGGATACCGAGCAGCAAACCCCGGCACCTCAGCAGCAGGTTTATAATGGTCCGGTCGTTGAGATTGGGGGGGCTGAGCCGCGCTATGAACCCGTCAATCCCGGCACCAGCCAGGACTATTCGGTCAACGGCAAAACCTGGAAAATCGTAAAAGATCCGTCCAACTTCAGCCAGGTCGGGCTGGCCACCTCCTACGGTGAAGAAGCCAGCGGCAACCGGACTGCGATTGGCGAAATCTTCGATCCCAACGCGCTGACCGCAGCGCATCCAACGCTACCGCTACCGAGCTACGTGCGCGTCACTAACCTGGCCAATGGCCGGATGATTGTCGTGCGCGTTAACGATCGCGGTCCGTACACTCAGGACAGAATTATCGACCTGTCGCGCGCATCGGCGGATCGCCTTAACACCTCGAACAACACCCGAGTCCGCGTGGACTATATTTCCGTCGCGCCGGATGGCAGCCTGTCCGGTCCCGGCACCGTTGGAACTACCGTCGCGAAACAGAGCTATGCGCTGCCCGCCCGCCCGGATATTGCCGGGGGGATGACGATGGGCGGAGCCGCCACACCGGCACCGGATGTCCAACCCGTCAGCCCCTCGCAGCCAGCGGATGATATCCGCCCGGTGGACAACAGCACCCTGAGCGGCGGCGGCACGATGGGTGCCCCGGTCAGCAGCGGTGGCTTCCTCGGGGCCGCACAGCCGCTGCGCAACGGCGTGCTGGAGGGCAGCGAACTGGAGGCACCGGCGGTCGTTGCCGCAGCGCCGGCCATCGTTGCCGCCTCGCGCCCGCAGTCTGAGTCGGGAAGCGGGAATTACGTCGTTCAGGTTGGCGCATTAAGCGATGCCGGCCGCGCTCAACAGTTGGCCAACAGCCTGAGCCAACGGTTTGGCGTTAGCGGCGCCGTGGATAATCGCGGGAACGTTTATCGCGTGCAGCTGGGGCGCTTCGGCTCCCGACAGCAGGCTGCCGCACTGCAACAGCGTTTGGCGACTGAAGCCGGACAGCAGTCATTTATCACCGTCGCACCGGATGCAATGTAATTCTGCGCGGCCTGCCGGATATCGTGCAGGCCGCGGTCAGAGGATTTTGCTATAGTGAGTCACTTCTTAAAACTTAGCCAGGATGTAGTCGTTCTTAACATGCTTACTTTGAACCCTTCTCGACTGATCAAACGCCTGACGGTAGGATCGCTGATCGCCCTCAGCCTCAACGTTGTCGCCCATGCCGACGATGTCAACATTAAAACCATGATCCCGGGCGTACCGGATATCGATGCTGAAGCGTACATCCTGATTGATTACAACTCCGGCAAAGTGCTGGCTGAAAAAAATGCCGACGCACGCCGCGATCCTGCCAGCCTGACCAAAATGATGACCAGTTACGTTATCGGCCAGGCGGTCAAAGCGGGGAAAATCGGTCAGGACGACATCGTTACCGTGGGTAAAGATGCCTGGGCAACCGGCAACCCGGTATTTAAAGGCTCATCGCTGATGTTCCTCAAGCCCGGCGACCGCGTTTCGGTTGCACAGCTGACGCGCGGCATCGTGCTTCAGTCGGGTAACGATGCCTGCGTTGCTATGGCCGACTATGTCGCCGGTAGCCAGGATTCATTCGTCAGCATGATGAACAACTACGTGAAAGCGCTGGGCCTGCAAAATACCCACTTCCAGACCGTTCACGGGCTGGATGCCGAGGGTCAGTACAGCTCACCGCGTGATATGGCGCTGATCGGCCAGGCGCTGATCCGCGACGTACCGGAAGAGTATGCGGTTTACCATGAGAAAGAGTTCACCTTTAACAATATCCGCCAGATGAACCGTAACGGTCTGCTGTGGGATACCAGCCTGAACGTTGACGGCATTAAAACCGGCCATACCGAGGCGGCGGGTTACAACCTGGTGGCTTCTGCTACCGAAGGTCAGATGCGGCTGATCTCGGCGGTGATGGGCGGACGCACCTATAAAGGCCGTGAAACTGAAAGCAAAAAGCTGTTAACCTGGGGCTTCCGCTTCTTTGAAACCGTTGCGCCGCTGAAGGCGGGGAAAGAATTTGCCTCCGAACCGGTCTGGTTTGGTAACACCGATCGCGTGCAGCTGGGCGTAGAGAAAGATGCCTACCTGACCATTCCACGCGGTCGAATGAAAGATCTGAAGGCCAGCTATACGCTGACCAACACGGAACTGCACGCACCGCTGCAAAAAAATCAGGTCGTGGGCAGCATTAACTTCCAGCTGGACGGCAAAACCATCGATCAGCATCCGCTGGTGGTGCTGAACGAGGTGCCGGAAGGCGGCTTCTTTGGTCGCATCGTGGACTACATCAAGCTGATGTTCCATCACTGGTTTGGCTAATTCTTTACCTCAGGGGGCCGGTTTTCAATCGGTCCCTGCGGTCAGGCCGGCTTCCGGCCTACCGGCTCTGCCCGGTCCTGTCCTGATACTGTCTCTTGAAATTATCCCACAATATCCCCATATTGTTAGCATGTGTGAACTTCCGCAGCGACGGGGGTTCTTGTGTGTGTTACCGGAGTCCATATGAAAACCAATCTTAAAGAACTGCTCGAATTCCCCACCTCCTTTACCTATAAAGTGATGGGGCTGGCACAGCCAGAGCTGGTCGATCAAGTGGTTGAAGTCGTGCAACGCCACGCGCCGGGCGACTACTCTCCGGACGTCAAACCCAGCAGTAAAGGAAACTACCATTCCGTTTCGATCACCATCACCGCCACCCATATCGAGCAGGTTGAAATCCTGTACGAAGAGTTGGGCAAAATTGAAATTGTCCGGATGGTGCTGTAACCCTCTGTCTGGTGCGGGCATACTGGTTCTTGTCCCGCACCAGCGCTATACTGCCTCCCCTGCTTTCTAACCGGATAGTGCGTTTTGTCTGCTGACACTCTGATTATTCGCCAACTGGGTCTGCGGCCCTGGGCACCTGTCTCCCTTGCTATGCACCGGTTTACCGACCAGCGTGATGATTCAACGCCGGACGAGATCTGGCTGGTTGAACATCCCCCGGTCTTTACCCAGGGACAGGCCGGGAAAACCGAGCACCTGTTAACCCCGGGCGACATTCCGGTGATGCAGAGCGATCGCGGCGGCCAGGTGACCTACCATGGACCTGGCCAGCAGGTCATGTATGTGATGATCAATCTCAAGCGGCGTAAAGTTGGCGTCCGTCAGCTGGTTACCGCGCTGGAAGAGACCATCGTGGCGACGCTCGCCCGGCTCGGCATTACTGCCTGCGCGCGTCCCGATGCACCGGGAGTTTATGTAGACGGCAGAAAAATTTGCTCTCTGGGTCTGCGTATTCGTAACGGCTGCTCGTTTCACGGCCTCGCGCTGAACGTCGATATGGATCTTGCCCCGTTTCTGCGCATTAATCCCTGTGGCTATGCCGGTATGGAAATGACCCATATCCATGCCCTCTACCCGAGCGTAACTCTGCCCGCGGTCCAGCCCCTGCTGATTGAAAATTTTGCAAGCCAGCTGGCAATTACCGACGTGGAGTGGCGTCCGGCGGGCGAATTATCGCTAAACTGTGCGCTCTGATTTACAATTCTGTAACGCTTTCTCGCACTAACGGGCTGATTCTGTAAACAAGAGATGATATAATTTTTATACATTTTCAAATAAAGTTTAATGCATCTCAATAATTTTGCGTCACAGCAAAAGCTCAGCCCAATTCAGGCCTGAACGTTAACGGATGTACCATAAACTCATTAAGTGTTTAGCGGGTCTTTTCGCCGCATCCAACCTGGAACTAGCTAGAATATGAGTAAACCGATTCTGATGGAACGCGGCGTCAAATACCGCGATGCAGACAAAATGGCGTTGATTCCGGTGAAAACCGTAATGACCGAGCGTACTGAAATACTGCGCAAGCCAGATTGGATGAAAATCAAGCTCCCCGCAGATTCCAGCCGTATTCAGGGCATTAAAGCCGCGATGCGTAAAAATGGTCTGCATTCCGTCTGTGAAGAGGCTTCCTGCCCTAACCTGTCCGAATGTTTTAACCACGGCACGGCCACTTTCATGATCCTCGGCGCCATCTGTACGCGTCGCTGCCCGTTCTGTGACGTTGCACACGGACGCCCGACGACTCCGGACAGTAATGAGCCGGGCAAGCTGGCGCAGACCATTGCTGACATGGCCCTGCGCTATGTGGTTATCACCTCGGTTGACCGTGACGATCTGCGCGACGGCGGTGCCCAGCACTTTGCTGACTGCATCACGGCTATCCGTGAAAAGAGCCCGACCATCAAAATCGAAACGCTGGTGCCTGACTTCCGCGGGCGTATGGATCGTGCGCTGGAGATCCTCAGAACGTCGCCGCCGGACGTCTTTAACCACAACCTGGAAAACGTGCCGCGCGTTTACCGTCAGGTGCGCCCCGGCGCTAACTATGACTGGTCGCTGAAGCTGCTGGAGCGCTTTAAAGAAGCCCATCCCGATATACCGACGAAATCGGGTCTGATGGTCGGATTAGGCGAAACCAATGAAGAGATCGTTGAAGTGATGCGCGACCTCCGACGCCACGGCGTGACCATGCTGACGCTGGGCCAGTATCTTCAGCCAAGCCGCCACCACCTGGCGGTACAGCGTTACGTCAGCCCGGCTGAATTTGATGAAATGAAGGCCGCCGCAATGGATATGGGCTTCACCCACGCCGCCTGCGGACCCTTTGTACGTTCCTCATATCATGCCGATCTCCAGGCAAAAGGTCTGGAAGTCAAATAGGCCCGTCGTCGCGTATTTACGCATAAAAAAACGGATGCCCTCGGGTCATCCGTTTTTTTTCGCCTGGGCCGGGCTCACTCTTTGTCTTTCGCCCGTTCAGTCGCGTTATCTTCGGCATCAAAACGCTTCGCCGGCGTATCATCATCGCGCATCGCTTTTTTGAAGCCTTTAATTGCCGCACCAACATCCGCACCCAGCGTACGCAGTTTGTTTGTCCCAAACAGCAACACGATAAGCGCGGCGACAATCAGCAGTTTGCCGATACTGAGTCCTTCCATACTGACCTTCTGTTATAAATAAGGCCGTGAGTATGGCCTTTTCCCGCTAATTTTAGCGCGGGTCAGACGCAGGAATGCAGCGGCAATCTGTAACAGAATACAACTCTCAGTTCGACTGGTCAGACAGTTCCGGCGGTGAAAAGCGGCGATTCGCCAGCACCGGCAATATAGCGCGGACATCGGCGACACGCTGAGGGTCCACCTCAACCACCAGCAGCGCCGGGCTCTCGGCTGCGCGGCCGATCGCCACGCCAAGCGGATCAACGACCATGCTATTCCCGATATTGCGTGGCCCACACTCCCCTACCGCCACGACATAACAGGTGTTCTCCAGCGCTCTGGCAGTCACCAATACTTCCCAGTGCATCTCTTTATGCGATCCCCTGACCCAGGCAGAAGGCAGTACCAGTAGCGATGCGCCGTCCAGAACCAGGCGGCGGGCCATTTCGGGAAAGCGCAGGTCATAGCAGGTCATCAGGCCAACCGCCATACCGTCAACGTCAATCAGCGGCGGCAGCCGGCTTCCGGCGCTGACGCTGCGGGACTCCTGCATGGAGAAAGCATCGTAGAGATGCAGCTTGTCATACCGGGCTACGATTTTACCGCTGCGTATCGCAAGCAGCGTATTGAAGACCCGGCCATCCCCGGCAGGCACGTGCAGTGTGCATATCGTTGTCAGGGGTGACGTTAAGCTGGCTTTCAGCAGCTGACTGACAAACGGACCGTCAAGAGGCTGTGCAGCGCTCACCCCCCAGTTGGGATCGCTATTATCGCGCGCCAGCACCGCTTCCGGCAGCACCAATAGACTTGCGCCCTGCCGGGCGGCATCGTCCATCAGTCCACAACAAATATCTGCATTTTCCTGCCACTCACGACGTACCGCAAACTGTCCGGCTGCAATTTTCATGAATTAGCCCAGCGCCTTAATATGGTAACGCGGAGACTCGTTAAAGCCTTCGCGCAGGTAGAAATCGTTGGCCTTCTCGCGATGCTCATGGCAGTGGACCTCCAGCCGATCGCAGCCGCGCTCATGCGCCAGCCGCTCCGCATACTGAAGCAGCTCCTGCCCGACCCCTTTGCTGCGCTCGCCCTGCGCAATACAGAAGTAGCTGATGCGGGCAAAATCCCCCGCCAGCGCCAGCTGCGGAATGAAATGCAGCGAGAGAAAACCCAGCACCCTGTTGCCGTGTTCCGCCATCAGCAGTCGCTCCGTGTCGTCCGCAATCAGCTGCGTCAGCCGCCTTTCTATAAACGGGGCCGTATCCTCATAGCCCAGCTCAGCTAACAGCGCACTCAGGGCAAAAACGTCTTTCGCTTCGGCAAGACGAATATTCATCTTTTCTCTCCAGGTCAGCTGCTATTACGTTAAACGATAATAAAAATAAATGCCGTTACTGTTTATAGCCTCAGCCCGGGGTTTCCCGCAAGTGGGTCAGATCACAAGGTATTATTATACAGACTGATAAATGCAGCCTGAAGGATACCGACGAAGACGGTCAGACGCAGGAACGATCCGGTCATATTTTCTTCATACGACTGCGTCACACTCGGATCTCCCACGCAACCCGAGGCGATCCTGATGAACTGGCTTCCCCGAACGCGAAATGAAACTCTAGCCACGGCTGTGGCCTGTACCGCTGCCGTGGTCTGGCTGATGCTGTTTTTTTCCCGCTAAATCGTATCTGGCGCAGGCGCGCCGGGGGATCGCAGGTAAAAAAAAACCCGCCGTAAGAGGCGGGTTTTAAAAATTCTGTCTGATAACTTAAATAGCGGCAACGTTAGCAGCAGATGGGCCTTTGGCACCGTTGGTGATTTCGAACTCTACGCGCTGACCTTCAGCCAGAGTTTTGAAACCATTGCTCTGGATGGCAGAGAAGTGTACGAACACATCTTTGCTACCATCTTCAGGAGTAATGAAACCGAATCCTTTGGACTCATTAAACCACTTAACGCTACCTTTGATCTTAGACATCTATATTACCTTTACATGAAAAATGGACACTAAACTGTGTCGGGAGTTAGTACAGCAACTACAGAGACTTTTGTCCAGTGGTTAGTGATGAAAAAGTGATAAACATCCCTTTTTTCGGGGTTCCTTCAGCTTTTCCGCACTTTTCTACAATCAGAACTGCCAGCGCACCCAGGCGAAATAAACATTACCATCATTGTATGTACCGGGGATGTAGGTCATCTGAAATGCCGCCGGTCCATAGCCTATCGATGCCAGGGGTAAAATCACCGGCACGGGTATATAGTTCCAGTTATCGCGCATCGTGACGCCCACGGTATACCCGGCTCCCAAATGGAAATTCGCGTCCTTTAATGGACGCCAGGTTTTTTCCCAACCATAACCGCCAATAGGTTCCCATTTGTTGTACGAATCCTTGAATGCCATCAGATAGATGCCATTCCAGTTCCCGTTTTCGTTGTACCTGCTGATGCCTCCACCGGCTCCCCACGGACGCTCGTTGTACCGGTCCGTTTTCTCTTTATCGTAGGTCCAGCGGTTGTGCCAGGTGATTGCAGGTATATAAAGATCGACAGTTTCCGGGCTATGCCATGTCTGACTCACGTTGTCGGTGAAGGACTGCCATCCCTCCGCAACAGCGTTGTTCAGCTTTGAAGCCTGTACACCCGTGGTGATAAACCCACTCAGTAATAAGGTTAAACAGCATTTTTTAGGTATATTCATAACAGATCTCATTTCTTCCCCGAGGCAACGGCAAGCAGTAGGCTATAAAAGGGAGTAAACCCCCCCCCCCACGTTCTGCGCCCTCACTAATAGCGCTTATTATAGCGTTTATCTTTAAATGCTCCATTAACCGGTGCTTTTTCTAAACTATTTTAATAATTACCAATAAAACACTTAAACCAACTGATAATAAAGATAAAAAATAAAACCCTCATTCTCCATAGTGCGCCAAAAAAAGCAACTTTCCATCGGTTTGTTCCCCCACGATCCGCTGCGAAAAATTGATACTGTATAACTTTTCACCACTCTCACGGGCTATGTGGGCAGAATTTGTGTCAAAACATGGAAACCGTAACTAATTGTTCCAAGTCCACGCCCTCTCACCCGCGTTGAGCCCCCCGGTTTTTTAATTTAATAAATAGAATCAATTGGTTATAAACAAAAATTTATAATGAAAATTAATAAACTTTACTTATGCATCTCCTTACTGAATTTGATAAGATAATTCTCAATGAACACGGAAAGGGAGGCAACAGTGGCAGACATGTTAAAATGCAGACATTGTGGAAGTACTCAATTTTTCTTCACTACGGTGGAGAACAGCAGGGACGGACATCACGGAGCGATTTGCGCTACATGCGGGAAACGACTAAGCATTCTCGATGCCTATCCCATATTATCGACATTTTCTATCGCAAATACAGCTGCTAATGCAGGCAGACATTCGGTCACCCAAGCCGAAAAACCCTAACTGTTAAGTGTGGTTTGCGACATTCCCCCAGTATATCTCTGCCAGTTAACCTGAAATTATTCACTTCCCGCTGGCAGACATCACTATCCCTACCCCTAATAAAATAGTTAACCAAACTGATATATCATCCATCCGACAAGCTGCATTTTGTGCGCTTTAATGGATAATTCCCTAGTCGAACCTTTCAGCTTGGCTTCTGTTTATATGACATTTATCCTTTTCCTTATAAACTAACGGAGTTAAATAACTTTGAGTCTCTAAACGCGATTAACTGCTGTTCACCCACTAACTCGTCGGACGCTATTTATGATCAAGCAAGGAATATCCGGCATCATTCCGCACCTCTGTTCAGAATGGACGATTGTGTGTGATTTTGATGGCACAATTAGCTGTGCAGACGTCACTGATACTCTCATGGAGAACTTTGGCCACCCTGACTGGAGAATATTTGAGACGCGTTGGGAAAATGCCGAAATAGGTTCTCGTGAATGTCTGAGTGCGCAAATTGCACTGCTTGACGTTACGCGCCAGGAACTGGATGCCTGTCTGGATAAAATAGAAATCGACCCCGCATTTCGCGATTTTTCCCTCTGGGCCAAAGCGCAGGCGATCCCTCTCTACGTCGTCAGCGACGGACTGGACTATGCAATTAATCGCATCCTGCAAAACAACAGTATTACCGGCCTGCCGGTAATCGCTAACCATTTTGAACAGGTTGGCGAACGGCGCTGGACTATCAGTTTTCCCCACTATGATGTTCACTGCAAACAGGCAAGCGGAACCTGCAAATGTCAGGTCGCCCGTGCGCTCAATCCTGACGCCTTTATCGCCATCGGCGATGGCCGTTCCGACTTCTGTGTTGCTACCGCCGCAGACCACGTTCTGGCGAAAAAGAGCCTGTTGACCGAGTGTCGGAGAGCCGGTATCACGCACACGGCGTTTGTGAGCTTCAGCGAGGCCCGTACCTGCCTGGAAAAACTGCACAGACAGACTGAAAACACACTTGCTCTGCCGCCGGAGGCGCTATGATCGTCCGCAATGACTACCTGCTTCCCGGCGGACGCACCGGCATTCTGCTGATCCACGGACTGACCGGTACGCCGACAGAAATGCGCGGCGTTGCACGCGAATTTAACCGTGCAGGCTATACCGTCTACGCGCTCCAGCTGGCCGGACACTGCGGTTCGGTGGAAGACCTGGTTGCCACCCGCTGGCAGGACTGGTATCAGAGCGTGGTAGACGGCGCGAATAAGCTGCGTGAGCACGTCGATTCGCTGTTTGTTTGCGGCCTGTCTATGGGGGCGGTGCTGGCCTTGAAATATGCCGCTGCGCACTCGTCCCATATCAAGGGTGTTATCGCCTACAGCGTTACCTTCCGTTACGACGGCTGGAGTATTCCGCCGCTGTCACGCTTTGCGGCACCTTGGCTGCTGCCGCTGGCCGGCATGTTAAACGTGGGCCGCCAGAGAATGTTCAACGAAGAGCCGCCCTACGGCATTCGCAATGAAGCGCTGCGCAAAAAAATCGCGGATAAAATGCACAGCGGCGACAGTGCAGCGGCCGGTTTACCGGGTAATCCCTGGTCTTCTCTCAATGAATTCCTGCTGCTGTCGCGCAACGTTCGTCGTAAGCTGCACCATATCCGTACCCCCTGTCTGCTGATGCATGCGGTTGATGATGATATCTCTCATCGTCGTAATGCTGAGCTGGTGCGCGATAGCGTCAGCGGCCCGGTAGAGATGGTTCTGCTGCCTAACAGCTATCACATGATTACCATAGATAACGATCGGCGAGAGCTGTTCCATCGATCGATCGCCTTTGCCCACCGCTACAGCGATGAACGATCCCACCCGGTGCCCCTTTCGACCGCTGACCTCGCTCCCGTTCTGCATGAAGCGGCGCTATGACCCAGCTCACTCTCCTGCTCTGGCTGTGTAATGTGGTTGTCGATAGCCTCGGGCAGCTGGCCTTCAAAGCCGCTGCCAGCGGCAGCGCCCATTACGATGGATTGCAGCAGTGGCGCTACATGGCATCACGCCCGTGGATCTGGGTCGGGATGGCCTGCTATGTGGTTGAGTTTGTGTTGTGGCTGGCCTTCCTGACGCTGGTTCCGCTCTCGATCGGTATGCTGCTGGGATCCACCAGTATTGTGGTGATCATGCTGGCAGGGCGGATCTGGTTTAAGGAAACGCTCACCCGATGGCGTTTGATCGGCATGCTGCTGATTTCGCTGGGTGTGGCAATAATAGGAATTAACTAATGAAACGCTTTCTTCTGAGCGGTTTCCTTGCACTGATGATCTTCGATACGCTGGCGCAGATCAGTTTCAAAGCCGCCGCGATCCACGCCCTGCCGCTCACCATGGATATCGACTGGCTGGCCCGCGTTTTCACCCAGCCGTGGATTTATGGTGCGTTTATTGGCTACATGGGTGCCTTCTTCACCTGGATGACTCTGCTTAAATATGCCCCTATCGGCCCGGCCTTCGCCGCCTCACATCTGGAAATCATCAGCGTTACGCTGTTCTCGGTGTGGTTGTTCGATGATACGTTGACGCTAACGAAAGCCATCGGCGGGCTGTTGATCCTTGCCGGTATCCTGTTTCTGGCAAAGGGTGAGGTCGCACTGGCTGCCGCTGAAAGCGCAACGCCTTCCAAACCGGAGCAGGAAATTCAGCCGTGAAGCTGCCGCTGTCGCGTCGCCAGCTGCCGCCCACCGCCGGGCTGCCGTTAACCTGGGGCGACCTCTGCGGTCATCGTGTCGATTTCGCGGGCCTGCTGGCTCAACAGCTTGATATTCCCCGACCGCTGCTGACCTGCTCCGGCACCTCGGCACTGATCGTCGCACTGCGCACCCTACAGCAGCGCTTACCGGATCGCTGCCAGGTAATAGTCCCGGCCTGGACCTGCCCGCTGGTTGCGCTGACCGCCCACTACTGTCCGCCGCTAAAAATCGTTCCCTGCGATCTACAATCCGACGGTATTGACTTTGATCCTCAGCAGCTGGAAGCACTGTGCGGTCCGCAGACGCTGGCTATCGTCGTTACTCATCTTGGCGGGCGGGTGGCCGATGCAGAAACCGCCTGCCGTATAGCTTCCCGCTGCGGTGCGGCGGTGATCGAAGATGCGGCCCAGGCGCTGGGGGCCAGAAATGGCGGGAAGAGCGTTGGGTTAACGGGTGACATTGGTTTTTTCAGCCTGGCGATGGGCAAAGGGCTGACTACCGTAGAAGGGGGCGTGCTGTTCAGTCGCTCTGACGAGCTGACCGCCGCGCTGTCTCATCGGATCAAACAGGATCTGCGCCCACACTGCGGCTGGGAGCTGAGACGTATTGCTGAACTTTGGGCTTACCGGATGGTTTACCACCCGGACCGGCTGGACTGGTTTTATGGTCGTCCACAGCGAAAAGCGCTGGCGAGAGGTGACATCGTTGCTGCGGTGGGTGACGACTTTACGCCCGATGATATTCCGCTGCATACGCTGGGGCACTATCGCCAGCGGGTTGCCGCCGCCGCGCTGCCCCGTCTGCTCCCGTGGCAACGGCAGAACCGCCTGCGGGCGTTGAGCAGAATTGCCGAACTTGAACAGCTGCCGGGCATTAAGATCCTTAACGATGGCCCACATCAGCAGGGCGTCTGGCCGTTTATTATGGTTCTGATGCCCTGCACCGCATCACGCGATCGCGCCATGCACAGGCTATGGAGCGCCGGGCTCGGCGTGACCCGGCTGTTTATTGACGTGCTGTCTACTTATCCCGCCGTCGCCCGATACTGCCTGCCCACCCTCACCCCAAACGCCGTTCGCTTTGCCTCCCGTTCGCTGACGATCGGCAACAGCCAGTGGGTAACCGACGAGGATTTTTCCCGAACGATTGGCGTACTGCGCAAAGCGCTACAGCCGCAGGGAGCGACTCAGGAACGCTAACAGCCGTTCGTTAAGCTGATTCTGCCCCTGCTGCCATTCGGCAATTTGCGCGGGGGCCAGCGGCTGCTGCCCATCCGCCGCGCTAAGCCAGCGTTTAAAACGACTGTGGTAAAGACAGGAGGACACCTCCCCGGTGATGTCCATCCCGACAAGGCGCTGAGCGCAGGCGCCGATCAGCGCCTGTAAATGGTTAACTTCAAAGCACCCCTGATCCCAGTTGGTTTGCACTACCCGCCGACTCAGCACATCCTTATCCAGCGACAAATAGACCGGCAGCGGCCCCATCTGCTGTAGAAAGGCCGCCATCAGATCGTCTGGGTTTTCAAAACGATGATGGCAGCGCGTTCCCCCGATCCAGTTAAGCCAGCCGGCGTCAACGCCGATACTCCAGTAGTGAAGTTTATGGGTTATCAGCGGCGAAAGATGATTCTCCCAGGCATGATGAATGGCGATATCCTGAGAGCAGATGCCCAGCACATGAATAGCGCTGACCTGCGGTAAACGGCTGGCGTGATAAACCCAGGATCCGCAGTGGATGCCGAACGGGTAACGCATATTATCCGGGTGGTTATCGCAAATAATCAGCTGTAGCGGCCGATCCGCCGGCAGATGCTGCAACAGCAGATAGCTGAGATGATGATAATCACCGCTGCCGGTAAAGACGCAGCCGTGAGGTGTAGACAGCGGTATACTCAGTTCGCTCTTCAGCCGCCGCCAGTCGGACCACCGGCAGCCAAAGCGAATGCGCTGCTGCCAGTGGGAAAGATTAACTACAGTGGCGGCACCCGGCAGAGCCACCGACCCGTCAAAATCCAGGATCAGCGGCACATCATCCGCACTCAGGCAGCCGGTGGCGCTGACCATTTCTTATCATCCTCGAAGAAGTGACGAAGGTAGCGCAGCGTGCCGCGCAGCAGCGGGTTGCGCACGCGCACCAGATGCCGGGTATAGGTAAAACTGGCGCCCAGGCTGGCTTTTACTTCCGGGTCGGTCCAGCCGGCAACATACTCCTGTAACCCCTGCTCGATGGCATAGTCCAGATTGACAAACCAGCTGACAAAGTAAAGATTGAAATCCAGCGCCAGCGAATAATCGAAGCCGATATATTTGTCCACCAGCCGCCCCTGATACTGGTAGCAGAGATTAAAGCCCACCAACCGGTCTTCATACCAGTAACAGAACAACTTACCCGAACTGTGTTCATCCAGCAGCAGGTGATCGAAAAATTCCGGGGTCAGCAGGTCAAAATGAATCTCACTCTGCCGCCAGACGGAAAGATAAAATTCATAGAGCTGCGCCCGCCACTGTGAATCCTCCAGCCGCACATCACCGCAGGGGAGCACCTCAATACGCAGTTCATCACGGCTTCGCAGCTTGCGCCGAAGGTTACGCCGTCGGCTGCGTGACATGCGCGCTAAAAATTCATCGGTGGTGGCAAAATCAATGGCGACAACCGCCAGCGCCTGCCCCTCTACGCTAAAAAATCCGCGTTTTTCAGCCGCCGCAATTAAGCGGCGGCTGTAGTCGTTGTCCGCCGCTGACAGCAGCGGCGAAGCAACGGGCAAGTCCTTGATGATGGTCAGCGGCTGTTTATCACTACAGTGGGTTTCAATCCACTCCAGCAGCGCCGCCGGTTCCTGATGACGCGGCAAACAGGCATATTCACTGGGGGTCGCCCCGATAAAACAGGTTTCCAGCGTCAGCCATTTACGCCAGCCCAAAAAATCGGGCAGGCTTGCCAGACGGCGCCGAAGCGCCGGGTCAACGGTCGTGAGTAAATCGAACCGGGTGGTAAAAAGCGGCAGGCCATTTTCAGCAATCCTGACGTCAAAACCGTCCGGCGGATACATCGCAAACGCGGCGATTAATCCCGCCGGCTCCAGCTGATTGACGTAACCCTCCATCAAGTTTTGTCGCATATTATAACTCTCGTTTGGCGCGTACCAGCAGCTGGTCGAGCAGCACGATAGCCTGATCGATCTCCGACCGGCTGATTTCCAGCGAAGGTGCAAAGGTGATCACGTTTTTGTAGTATCCCCCCACATCCAGCACCAGCCCGGTTTTCTGACCCTTATAATCCAGCGTACCGGACAAGCCGATATCCACCATCTTATCCAGCAGCGCCTTATCCGGTGTAAAGCCATCCGGCCGACACAGTTCAGCACGCAGGGCCAGGCCCAGACCATCCACATCGCCGATCTCTTTATGCTGGCTCTGTAACGACTTCAGCCCCTCAAGGAAATAGGCTCCGCTCTCTGTGACCTGGCGCTCGTAGTCTTTTTCGGCCAGCATATGCATGACTTCCAGACCCACGGCGGTTCCCAGCGGATTTGAGGCAAAGGTAGAATGGGTTGAACCTACCGGGAAGGTGGTCGGATTGATCATCTCTTCACGCGCCCAGATACCTGCCAGCGGGTTAAGCCCGTTGGTGAGCGCTTTACCGAACACCAGCACATCCGGCGTAATACCAAAGTGCTCAACCGACCACAGCTTGCCGGTACGGTAAAAGCCCATCTGGATCTCATCCACCACCAGCAGAATGCCGTGATCGTCGAGAACTTTTTTCAGTGCCGGATAGAAGTTGCGCGGCGGGATGACATAGCCACCCGTGCCCTGTACGGGCTCGATATAGAAGGCCGCGAATTCGGACTGCTGCACTTTGGGATCCCACAGACCGTGGTACTCGTTTTCAAACAGGCGGGCAAAATCAGCCACCAGTTTCTCCGCGTACTCTTCCGGCGTCATACCTTTCTGGCGGCGGAACGGGTAAGGGAACGGAATAAACTGTGCGCGCTCACCGAAGTGACCAAAACGCCGACGATAGCGGTAGCTGGAGGTAATGGACGAGGCGCCCAGCGTACGTCCGTGGTAACCGCCCTCAAAGGCAAACATACGGCTTTTACCGTTGCAGAAATTTCGCACCAGCTTAAGCGAGTCATCAACGGACTGCGATCCGCCGACGTTGAAGTGTACCCGTCCCGGCAGGCCGAACTTACGCTCCATATCCTGAGCAATCACCTTCGACAGCTCGATTTTGGTGGGATGCAGATACTGGCTTGCCAGCTGCGGCAGCCGATCGATCTGTGCTTTTAGCGCGTTATCAAGACGGGGATTGGCGTAGCCAAAGTTAACTGCGGAGTACCACATTTGCAGATCGAGATAAGGGGTATCTTCCGCATCAAAGAGAAAGCTTCCCTGGCAATGATCAAAAATTTTCGGTGGATTAACATAATGCACCGTATCGCCGTAGGAACAGTACTTAGCTTCATCCTTTAACAACTCTTCTTCATAAGACGTCATCGTTTCTCCTTCGTACATTACTCCGTTAATATTCTACGAGTATATCCTTAAGGAGAAAATAAATGAGCAGGCGAGTCGGTTATGTTGATGCTTAGTTGATATAAAGCGGCAGGGTATTTAATCAAGGTTTAAACTACGAGAAACGTCTTATACCAATAATTCCATTTTACCTCATCACGAAAAAATACGCACAATAAGGCAAGATAAATAATCAAAACCACCTTTTATAAAAAAGGTGGCCCGATAACAGTTAGAATAATAACTTAAACACTCCGGTAATGGTTAATAATCCAACGATGAAAATAATTGCGATGACCCAGAGAATAATTTTCATTATATGTCCTCTCCATAAGTAAAAAAAGCCAAAAGAGCCCGTCACTTCGCTCCCGTGGCTTAAGTATAGAAGAAGATTTTCGCTTTGGTTGCCAGGGGCTTACAACAGCGCAGACAGTAACCAGATCAGCACAAATCCGGTCAGTCCCATCACCGTGGTCAGCACGGTCCAGGTTTTCAAACCGTCGGCAACCGACAGGCCTAAATAGCGCGTAACCACCCAGAATCCGGCATCGTTAACGTGTGACAAACCCAGGCCGCCGAAGCAGGCTGAAAGCGTCACCAGCACCAGCTGCGTCTCGCTCAGGCCGGTTACGGCTTCCGCCAACAGACCGCTGGTGGTCAAGATGGCAACGGTTGCCGACCCCTGCGAGGCGCGTAGCGCCAGCGACAGGAAGAAAGCCGCCGGTATCAACGGCAGGTGAATAGTTTCCAGCGAGAGCGCCAGCGCCTTGCCAACGCCTGACTCCACCAGCACCTTGCCAAACGCACCGCCCGCACCGGCAACCAGAATGACCCCCGCAGAGCTGGGGATTGCGCGCTCCATCATGTCGCCCAGCTTATCCTTGTTCCAGCCGCGGCGCAGCCCCAGCAGCCAGGCAGAAAGCGCCAGCGCAATCAGCAGCGCAATCGCCGGTGTCCCCACCAGCGTGAGCAGCTGACGAAGGGTATTTCCTTCCGGCAGCACGGTGTGTGCCAGCGTCCCCACCACGATTAAAACGATAGGCACCACGATCAGCGAGGAAATCAGCCACGCGCCGGGCGGCGGCACCTCCTTATTCTGCGCCGCCGTTTGCTCCGGCTGTTTGGCCAGCTGAAGCTGTTCCAGCACGCTGACGGAAAGCTGATAGTGGCGGCGATTCATCGCCCTGGCCACATAATAACCGACCACGCCAACGGGAATGGACACCGCAATACCTAACAGCATCAGCCAGCCCATATCCGTACCTAACAGCCCCGCCGCCGCCGCCGCGCCCGGATGCGTAGGCAGCGCCACATGCACCGTCAGCATCACGCCCGCCATCGGCAGGCCGTACTTCAGCGGAGAGACGCGCGCCACCTTGGTAAAGCCGTAAATCAGTGGGATAACAATAATAAAGCCAACTTCAAAAAATACCGGGATCCCCAGAATAAAGGCGACCATGGTCAACGCGGCGACCGTGCGTTTAACACCCAGAGTCTGAGTAAATCGCTGCGCCAGCGACTCCGCGCCGCCGGAAGATTCGATAATCGCGCCGAGCATCGCCCCCAGCACGATAATAATTGTAATAGAGCCCAGCAGTCCCCCCATGCCCGCGGTAATCACTTTCATAATATTATCGGCGGGGATTCCGGTCGCTATAGCCACCAGCAGGCTGACCACAAGCAGGGCGACAAAGGGGTGAACTTTGGCTTTAATCACCAGCAGCAGCAAAATAAGCACGCTGACGACGGCAATGGTTAATAACAGGGCAGTAGACATCCTTTTGCCTCAAATAATTATTTTAATTCAATTGATTAACGAAATTTAAAACGCAAATTTCCCTGGTGTTACGATAATTTCAGGCAACAACAATCCGCCGCTGCGCAATACAGCGCAGCGCGGGTAAAACAAAATATCCGATTATTTCCAGGCGTCGAACCAGCCCAGCCCTTCCAGCGTGGTGGTACGAGGGAAATACTCACAGCCGATCCAGCCCTGATAACCGCTGCGGTCAATCAGGTCGAACAGCCATGGATAGTTAATCTCGCCCTCATCCGGTTCATGGCGATCGGGGGCAGAGGCGATCTGAATATGCTGATACTGCCCGACGTAATCGGCGATCAGATGACTCAGATTACCGTCCACCAGCTGAGCATGGAACAGATCCAGCTGGCTGAATACGCCCGGCCGATCGATACGTTTGATCATCTCCAGCGTCTGATACTGGCTGGCATAAAGATAGTTTTGCTTGGTTTTCGGATTCAGCGCCTCAAGCAGGATACGGATACCGTGAGGAGCAAAGCGCCCGGCGGCGTAGCGCACGTTGTCGATAAAAGTACGGCAGTACGCTTCACGATCGGCCCCCGGCGGCACGACGGCAGCCATGATATGTACCTGTCGACAGTCCAGCGCCAGGGCATATTCCAGCGCTCTGTCGATATCCTGACGCGCATCGGCCTCCCGGCCCGGAATAGCAGAAACGCCCCACTCTCCGGCGGCCGCGTTGCCCGGCGCGGTGTTGAACAACACCAGCTCCAGCTTATTACGCGTCAGCGCCTCTTTCAGTACCGCCGCGTCATACTCATAGGGAAATAAAAACTCCACACCGTGAAAACCCGCCTTTGCCGCCGCGTCGAAACGCTCCAGAAAAGGGAGTTCATTGAACAGTGTTGAAAGGTTAGCAGCAAACTTAGGCATCGTTTTAGCTCCTTAATTCAGCCACTTCGCTATCGGTCAGATAACGAATCGGGCGGTCGCCCAGGGTAAAAATCAAACGGGCAGTTTCTTCCAGCTCTTCGGTATTATCCGCCGCTTCGCGCAGCGTCTTGCCGACAACGACCGGGCCGTGATTGGCCAGCAAAAATGCCCGATAGTGCGGGGCCAGCTTTGCCAGATCCTCACCAAGACGCGGATCGCCGGGACGATAGTAGGGAACGACCGGCACATCGCCAACGCGCATCACCACATAAGGCGTGAACGGGCGGATGCAGCTTTGGGTATCCAGCCCCTCCAGGCAGGAGAGCGCGGTCAGGTACAGGCAGTGCAGGTGGACAATCGCCCCACACGCCGGGTTATTCTGATAAATCGCGCGGTGGAAGCTGATCTCTTTAGACGGTTTATCCCCGCCGATCCACTCACCTTCCGGCGTGACCTTTGATAAACGATCCGCTACCAACTCACCCAGGCAGGAGCCGGTTGGGGTGGCCAGCAGCGTGCCGTCGGCCAGCCGCATCGATAAATTGCCGGCCGACCCGGTGGCGTAGCCGCGCTGGAAGAACGAAGCTCCCAGCCTGACCATCTCTTCGCGTGCCTGTTGCTCAGTCATACCGCGAACTCCCTCTGCGCACGGGCAAAAAAGTTTTCATCGCCAAAGTTACCGGACTTCAGCGCCAGGGATACCGGCTGCGTGACCGCGCGAACCCAGGGTACGCCGGGAGAAATAACCGGACCAATATGGAACGCATCGATGCCCAGCGTCTGAGCCACCACGCCAGAGGTTTCCCCCCCGGCAACGATAAAACGCTGCCAGCCGCGCTGCTGGAGCTGGCTGACCACGCGGGCAAACAGCTGTTCAATCGCTTCACTGCTCTGCTGCGCGCCGTACTGCTGCTGGATACGCTGTAGCGTTTCCGGTTCGGAGGTGGCAAACAGCATCGGGGCCAGCGGGCTATCCGCATGCTCAGCGACCCAGTCACACAGCTCAGCGGCATAGGCTTCACGCTGCTGCATCGCCCGCTCAACGTCAATCGCCTGTGCCGGAGCCTGCTGGCGATAGCGGGCGACCTGCCGATTGGTCATCGTTGAGCAGGAGCCGGATAACACCACCGCCCGTCCGCCCTGAGGCCGACCGGCGGCCTGAGCCTGTTCGCGGTTCCAGCCGTCGGTCGCCCATTGTCGCGCCAGGCCGATTGCCAGGCCGGACCCGCCGGTGACCAGCGTCATATCGCGCAGGGCCTCTCCCTGGAGAAGCAAATGCTGTTCGTTCAGGGCATCAAAGACGATATAGCGCACGCCTTCTTTAACCAGCGCCTCCATCCGGGTATGCACCGCATCAATCCCCTGGTCCAGCGTCTGGCTGGAAACCAACCCCGCCCTGCCCGTCGCCTGGGCCTCCATCAGCCGCAGCAGGTTGCTGTCGGTCATCGGCGTTACCGGATGGTGCCGCATCCCTGATTCGGAAAGCAGCTGCTCCATCACAAACAGATAGCCCTGATAGACGGTGCGTCCGTTAACCGGCAGCGAAGGTGAAATTGCCGTCTGACTCTCGCCCAGCGCGACCAGCAGCGCATCCGTAACCGGACCAATATTGCCCTGAAAGGTGCTGTCAAACGTTGAACAGTACTTAAAGTAGAAGCGCTCGCAGCCCTGCTGCTTAAGCCACGCCAGCGCGTGAAGAGAATCCGCAACAGCGCTTTCCGCCGGACAGGAACGCGACTTCAGACTGACCACTATCGCGTCAGCATCCAGCCGGTTGCCGTGTCCGGGCACGCCGTTCACCTGGACGGTTGACATCCCGTTCTGCACCAGAAAACTGGCAATATCGGTCGCACCGGTAAAATCATCTGCAATCACACCCAAGCGCATCAGTTCTGCTCCTGTTTTTCTGGTAGCGTAATGCCGCTAAAAATTTTAATCACGGCGCTGTCATCTTCACGGCCATAGCCCGCATTGCTGGCTGAGGTGAACATATTAAAGGCCGTGGACGCCAGCGGAAGTGGGAAGTGCAGCGCCCGTGCAGTATCGGCAACCAGGCCGAGATCTTTCACAAAAATATCCACGGCAGACTTCGGCGAGTAGTCGCCGTCCACCACGTGCCGCATGCGGTTTTCAAACATCCAGGAGTTGCCCGCGGCATTGGTGACCACGTCATACATGGTATCGAGCGGGATGCCGGCACGCGCCGCCAGCGCCATCGCTTCAGCACCCGCGGCAATATGCACCCCGGCCAGCAGCTGGTGGATAATTTTTACCGTGGAGCCGAGGCCAATCTCGTTACCGATACGATAAACTTTCGCCGCTACCGCATCCAGCACCGGTTGCAGGCGTTCAAATGCCGCCTCGCTGCCGGAGGCCATCACTGTCATCTCTCCGGCAGCGGCCTTTACCGCCCCGCCTGACACCGGCGCATCCAGCATGACAAGCTGATAGCCGGCCAGCTGCTGTTCAATACTTTGCGCGTCGGCCGCTGAGATAGTGGAAGATACCATCACCACCGTGCCGGGCTTCAGGCGTGCCGCCAGTCCGTTGTCACCAAACAAAATGGCTTTTACCTGCACCGCGTTGACGACCAGCAGCAGCACGGCGTCTAAACGATCGGCAAACGTATCGGCGCAGCTTTCCGCCGCCTGCGCGCCGCTGTCGCGCAGTGTTTGCAGGGCCACCGGATTAAGATCGACCCCCCAGGTCCGCAGACCGGCTTTGATACAGGACTGCGCAGCCCCCATTCCCATTGAACCCAGGCCAACAACACATACCGACATTGATGCTGCGTTAGACATACGCCCTCCGTGTTAATTTTGGTGATAATTTGTTTTCTTGTGTGAAGTATAAGGCGTTTACCGCGGAGAATTGGTGACGAACATCACATAAATTAACAGGAAAATCATCGCAATTCACATGAATTAACAACAGAAAAAAGAATAGCAAGAAAAAAAATCAATGATATTCAGCAGGATAGTCAACTATAATACGGTAAATCTTATGACGTCAGGATACCAACGTGATAAATTGGTAAAAACGGCGGGCAGTGACTGCGCAGCAGTCCATCCCGCTGGTTCCGGTTAATCCACTGCCTATCACAAGGAGGGTTTATGATCCCAGTTGAACGCCACCAGCAGATTTTATCGCTGGTGCAGGAACGTGGCGTTGTCAGTATTGCTGAGCTAACCGAGCGGCTGGCGGTTTCTCATATGACCATTCGCCGCGATCTACAAAAGCTTGAGGAACAGGGCGCTGTCATGCTGGTTTCCGGCGGAGTACGCTCAACTGAACGTCTCTCCAGTGAGCCCTCTCACCTGGATAAAACCACTATGTTCAGCCACGAGAAACAGGCGATTGGCGCAACGGCAGCGCAGCATATTCCCCGCAACAGCTGCATCTATCTGGATGCCGGCACCACAACGCTGGCTCTGGCACGTGAGCTGGGCGCACGCGACGATCTGCTGATTGTGACCAACGATTTTGTAATCGCCAATTTTCTGATTGATTCCAGCCAGTGTCGGATGATCCACACCGGTGGAACGCTGTGTCGCGACAACCGTTCCAGCATGGGCGAAGCGGCCGCACAGACGCTGCGCGGGCTGTCGATCGACATCGCTTTTATCTCCGCTTCCTGCTGGGGAACCCGGGGAACGTTCACTCCCGATGAAGATAAAATTGCCGTAAAACGCGCAGCGGGCGAAGTCAGCCGCAAGCGGGTGCTGCTGGCCGACAGTTCAAAGTACAATAAGATTGCGACCTTCCTTGCCCTGCCTCTCAGTCAGTTTGACAGCATCATTACCGATCCCCACCTGCCCGCATCAGCACGTAATGAACTGGCTGCGATGGCCTTAGAGATTACCCTTGCCAGCTAATTCCCCAGAGCCTGCCCAGCGCGCTTCGGTTATCCCCTGACAACCCGCACGCTGTGCATTCTTGCAAAATAAATCGTACTTTACCGATTCTTATCTCGCCCTCCCCTTTTACTAAGAAAAACCTTAGAAATTATCCCATTTATCGCTAGAATTACCGCGCTAATTCTAAACTCGACGATAACAACGTTCACCTGACTGCATTATCCGCGCGGTTTCAGGTCAGGCGGAAATTCGGATACTGACAGAGCACTGGCGACGAGATGATTATGACCGTATTCAGGCAACCTCATTAGCTAAGCTGTTAACGTTTAAATGCCGATTCTTTGAAAGCTGTAACAGAAAGTGTTCAGCTGTTGCTGTAATCGATTTATAAGATCGATCTTAAGATATCGATCTATATAACCAATTATTATTTATACAGAAATCGTGCGAATATGCCGCTGTACCACCTAATGGTAAAGTCGAGAAATAGCTTTCACTTGCCCACTTTACGTGGGCTTTTTTATTGAGATCAGGTTACGCTCAACGCCAGTCAATCCCTGAACCGGCGTTATCTATTATGGTAATCGCTAATACGGGGATTATCCTTTTCCCGTTTATGAAACTGAAAAGAATGGAGCGTAATTATGGATGAGATTCGTATCGATCCCCCACGTTTACATCAGCTGGTTAAAAACATCTGGAAATATGCTGGCAGCAGCGAGAACGAAGCAGCGAAGATCGCCGATCACCTTATTGCAGCCAATCTTGCCGGCCACGACTCTCACGGCGTCGGCATGATCCCAAGCTATATGGTTTCCCGCTCACTGGGGCACCTACAGCAAAACCGACAGCTTCAGGTGGTAAAAGATGCCGGTGCGGTGATCACCGTGGATGGCCAGGGCGGATTTGGCCAGGTCATGGCCGCAGAAGCGATGGAGATGGCCATTGCCCGCACCCGCAAACTGGGGATGTGTGCGATTGCGCTGCGCAACTCCCATCATATTGGCCGGATTGGCCACTGGGCCGAAATGTGCGCCCATGCCGGGTTTATCTCATTTCACTTCGTCAACGTCGTGGGCGATCCGCTGGTAGCGCCTTTTAACGGCAGCGATCGCCGCTTTGGTACTAACCCGTTCTGTGCCGTCTTCCCCCGCCCCGGCCAGGCACCGCTGCTGCTGGACTTCGCCACCAGCGGCATCGCCTATGGTAAGACCCGCGTAGCCTGGAATAAACGCGCGCAGGTTGCAGCGGGTAATCTGATCGACAGCCAGGGCAGAACCACCACCGATCCGGCCGTGATGCACGAAACCCCCTACGGCTCGCTGCTGGCTTTTGGCCTGCACAAAGGTTATGCCCTGGCGGTGATGTGCGAGATCCTCGGCGGAGCGCTGTCCGGTGGACAAACGACCCATCGCGAGTCGCTGCAAACGTCTCCTGCGGCGATTTTTAACTGCATGACCAGCGTAGTGCTCGACCCCGCCGCGTTCGATGCGCCGGATATGCAGCTGGAAGCACAGCGATTTATCGACTGGGCAAAAGCATCGCCGCAGGCCGGAGAAGAGCCGATCCTGGTGCCCGGTGAGTGGGAGGAAGCCCAGCGCGCCGAACGACAGCAGCACGGCATTCCGATTGACGTCAATAGCTGGCAGCAGCTGTGTGAAGCCGCGCGTGAAGCGGGCATGCCGGAAACCGAACTGGCGCAATATCAGCCGTAACAAGTCGTCCGGCCTGTCACCCTGTTCCTCCCGGCTGCGCTTTGCATCAGGATTTGTTGGGAGGAACGGACTGTCGCACCGGGAAGCACGACAGGAACAAAATGAAAAGATATCTTGATGCACGATAAGAAATGACGGAATAGAACGAACTAATTTGTAATTAAATATTTCAAAATGCGAATTTATATGTATTACATTCTTAACATTTTTTTCCTCGTCCCATTGGACAGCCCGCACGCAGAGCGCGTCGCAAAGGGCACCGTCTGCCGACAGACAACAAATAACATTAAATTCACATATTTTTCATAATTCACCATGAAAAGTAGGGGTTTCATGCTGATTTAACATTAATTCCCATCTTTTAGCGTTTAAAGTAATAAAAAAACGGATGTCTGATAATGATACGACCCATGGCAAAACGAAAATTTAACGCCCGACCCCACTCGAAAAAATTTATTCAGCAGAGCCGATGACCTTTGATCTACTTTTTATTCACATTCAGGCATCAAATTCCCAGCTAAGCTTAACAAGTACGATGCGTCATTTAACCTTTTGCTGTAACAATTAGGGCGATTTATCACTACTGTTATAGGCCAGATAAATATTACTGTTACTACTTCTCCAGCGGATTTGCTTCTAGGATCAAATCACGGATGAGAAGTTCGCAATTGAATGTTTTTATTTAAAAGAATGTAGAAAATTCGTTAATTGCGGATAAAACAATAACAGGAAATTTTATGTTATATCGAGGTAAGCAATGTTTGGATTAGATGCGTTTTATCTGGCAAGGATACAGTTTGGTTTTACTGTCGCCTTCCACATCCTGTTCCCTGCAATTACTATCGGGTTGGCCAGTTTCCTTGCCGTTCTGGAAGGCCTGTGGTTAAAGAGCAAAAATGACGTCTACCGCGACCTCTATCATTTCTGGTCGAAGATTTTCGCCGTTAACTTCGGTATGGGCGTGGTGTCTGGCCTGGTGATGGCCTATCAGTTTGGCACCAACTGGGCAGGATTTTCTCAGTTCGCCGGCAGCATTACCGGACCGCTGCTGACCTACGAGGTGCTGACCGCCTTCTTCCTGGAAGCCGGTTTCCTTGGTGTTATGCTGTTCGGCTGGAACCGCGTGAGCCGCGGTCTGCACTTCTTTTCCACCTGTATGGTGGCACTGGGCACCATTATTTCTACGTTCTGGATCCTCGCCTCAAACAGCTGGATGCAGACGCCGCAGGGCTACTCGCTGCAAAACGGTATCGTCATACCGGAAGACTGGATGTCAATTATTTTTAATCCCTCCTTCCCGTATCGTCTGCTGCATATGTCCGTTGCCGCATTTCTGGTGACCGCCTTCTTTGTTGGCGCGTCGGCCGCCTGGCACCTGCTGCGTAAGAACGACACGCCTGCCATACGTAAAATGCTGTCAATGGCAATGTGGATGGCGCTGATCGTCTCACCGATTCAGGCGATGATTGGCGATGCCCACGGCCTGAACACGCTGAAGTACCAGCCGGCAAAAATTGCGGCCATTGAGGGCCACTGGGAAAACATACCGGGTGAAGCCACGCCGCTGATCCTGTTCGGTATCCCGGATATGCAAGAAGAAAGAACCCGCTACGCGCTGGAGATCCCCTATCTTGGTAGCCTTATCCTGACCCACAGCCTCGATAAACAGGTTCCGGCGCTGAAAAGTTTTCCGAAAGAGGACCGCCCCAACTCCCTGGTGGTGTTCTGGTCGTTCCGCGTGATGGTCGGTCTGGGCATGCTGATGATCCTGCTGGGTGGCATCAGCCTGTGGATGCGCCGTGGCAAGCGCCTGTACACCTCGCGGCCCTTCCTGTGGTTTGTGCTGCTGATGGGACCATCGGGGCTGATCGCGCTGATTGCCGGCTGGATCACCACCGAGATGGGACGACAGCCCTGGGTAATCTACGGTCTGCTGCGCACGCGTGATGCCGTATCGATGCACAGTACGCTGCAAATGAGCATTACGCTAATCGCCTTTATCGTGGTGTATGTCTCGGTGTTTGGCGTTGGCTACTCCTACCTGGGCAATCTGATTAAGAAAGGCCCACAGGCCGGTGAAGGCGACCATGCCCCCGAAGGCGGGCCGGGCACCTCTCACACGCCTTCACGCCCGCTGTCGGCCGTGCAGGAAAAATTAACGTCATCGGATAAGGGAAAATAAGATGGGAATCGATCTCGCAGTTATCTGGTTTACCATTATCGTCTTCGCCACCCTGATGTATATCATCATGGACGGTTTCGATCTCGGCATCGGCATCCTCTTTCCGTTCAACAAAGATCCGGTCGAGCGCGACATGATGGTCAACACCGTTGCGCCGGTATGGGACGGTAACGAAACCTGGCTTATCCTCGGCGGCGCGGCACTTTACGGCGCTTTCCCGCTGGCCTATGCGGTGATTACCGATGCGCTTACCGTCCCCCTGACGGTGATGCTGTTCGGTCTGATTTTTCGTGGTGTGGCTTTTGAATTTCGTTTTAAAGCCACCGAAGAGCACCGCCCTTTCTGGGACAAAGCCTTTATCGGCGGCTCATTTGTCGCCACCTTCAGCCAGGGCGTAGTGCTCGGTGCGGTCATTACCGGCTTTGAAGTGACCGATCGTACCTACAGCGGCCCGGCGCTGGCGTGGCTGACGCCCTTCAGTCTGTTCTGTGGCGTTGGGCTGGTGCTGGCTTATGCCCTGCTCGGCAGCACCTGGCTTATCATGAAAACTGAAAACGCGTTGCACCGTAAAATGACCGCTCTGACCCGGCCACTGCTGCTGGCTTTACTGGTGACTATCGGCATCATCAGCATCTGGACGCCGCTGCTACACAGCAACATTATGCAACGCTGGTTTACCCTGCCTAATCTTTTCTGGTTCCTGCCGGTGCCGGTACTGGTGCTGGCTGCGGCCTGGGCTCTGCTGAGGGCGCTGAAGCGTCACGCGCACTACTCTCCATTCCTGCTGACGCTGGCGCTGATCTTCCTTGGCTTTACCGGGCTGGGGATCAGTATCTGGCCGAACATCATCCCGCCCTCGATTACCATTTGGGAAGCGGCATCGCCCCCCCAAAGCCTGGGCTTTATGCTGGTCGGTGGCCTGCTAATTATCCCGATCGTACTGGTCTACACCTTCTGGAGCTACTACGTGTTTCGCGGAAAAATTAAGCCAGACGAGGGATATCACTGATTTTTTAGAAAAGTTGCCATAGTTGGTCTACGCTTTTAAGGCGATATCAGGAAACACGCCATCAAAGGAGGCTGTATGAGTCTGTTTGACAAAGCAAATGACAAAGCACAAGAAGCGGTTGGTAAAGGCCAGGAAGAATTTGGTAAAGCGGTTGACTCCCCGGAACATGAGTTCAGAGGGAAAGTGCGTCAGCAGGCGGCGAAAGCGACCTACGCATTTGATGACGCCATTGACTGTGTGAAAAGTAAGACGAAGGATTCGCCAATTGTCTCTTTGGCTATTGCTGCGGGCATTGGTTTCCTTGCCGCGAAGATATTGAACCGTCGTTAATTAAACGCACAATAAAAAACGCCCGTATCCGGGCGTTTTATTATTCAGGCCTCAGCATGTTGCATCGACCAAACTTCATGACAGGTTAAAATCGCTAATAGTAAAGACATTCCGCTACCCGAAAAAAATAGCCACCGGGTAAATGCACCTTCACCTGTCATTGCGAAAATATCGAGAAAGCTATCAATCGTGTCGCGTGGAACAATATTTATTTGAATAAAAGTAATTAACAAAAAGAAAATCATATAAGATAAAACAAATGAACACACACACCAAACTGCAAAAGTCAGTCTTCTCACAGTAAGTCCCTCCCTGATTAATCCAACCAAACCTCTCCTTTCCTTTGCAATAAACATATCTTACCCCAACCGCTTTTCAATTCAAAATCAGTTGATGCTCTCGCTATGAAATAATATAAAAAAATCCTCAAATCGCATTTTAAAGTGTAAAAACAGGGTGATGATATGCTGTACTACGGATGATAACGATACAGACAACAACATTAACAGAATATTAAAGGGGGTTACTCATGGAAAGAAAATCATCTCTGAAAATTCTTAGTCATCGTTTTTTCGTTAGTGCAGGTATTTTCACCTTACTATTTATCAGTGGCGATCTCTGTGCGCAGCAGTTGCCCCATATTACCCCGTTAAAACAACCCAGCGTTTCCACGGATAACAGCAATCCCTCCCCGCCGCTCTCTTTATCAGAGAATGCAATGCCGGCGCCCTCATATCAGAACAGCAGGCCACACCCGCTGATGCACGGTGATGATTTCGACTACGATTTGTACTATAACTACCGGTTAACTCCGCATATTATCCTGCGCCCTAACCTGCAACAAACCACTAAACCCGGCGCCGTTGACGACGGTAATCCACAGCGATTTGTGGGTGGACTCAGCGCCGGCATTCAGTTTTAACCTGAGCCGCCGGTTCCGGAACCGCAGACGGACCGACGGCATACTGATATAGAAATAATAATTCATTGATTTTATCAATTCTATACAATTGAATCGCATTTAAGCCTAACATCCGCACAAAAATATAACCCTCAGAACTTCTTTACATGTTGTCATATCCCTGTCGCGATTGCTTTCAAAGCGATAATAATCAGCACGCATTTTATTTCTAAATACTCCCTGTGGTTAGCGCTCCAGGGAAGGAGCGGTCAACGGGTGCAGGGTAATAATAAAAAAGGCAGGTTGTCATGAAAAGAAAAGCATACGCAAATCACAAAGTTAAAAAAATGGCGTTACTGTGCAGTAGCGCACTGATGATGTTTTCGACTATTTCTCAGGCTGATATGTCCCCCCTTAGCGTGGACTCACCTTATCTTTTTGGTGACTGGGGCGGAAATCGTACCCGGTTAAAAGAAGACGGCGTTGATTTTCAGGTGAATTACACCATGGAATCGGCCAGTAATCTGGCAGGCGGCTATAACCGCTCAACCACCGCCCGCTATACCGACCAGTGGGCGTTTGGCACCAGTCTGGATTTAGAAAAACTGCTCAACTGGGACGATACGCAGTTTCAGTTCACCATTACCAGTCGTAACGGGCGCGATCTGACTGAGCATATTAACGACCCGCGCGTCAGCGGACTCTCATCCGTTGAAGAGGTTTACGGCCGCGGTCAAACGTGGCGTCTGACCCAGTTCTGGTTAAATAAGGGTTTCTTTAATCATGTCGTTGAACTGAAGGCCGGGCGCGTCACCGTCGGTGAAGATTTCGACACGATTTCCAGCAACTTTCAGAACCTGGCCTTCGGCGGCGGCCAGCCGGGTAACTGGCGCGGCGATCGCTGGTTCAACTGGCCGGTTTCCCAATGGGGCGGACGACTGAAACTTAACTTCACGCCGGAGCTCTATTTTCAGGTCGGTTTCTACAACCAAACCGAAAGTAATTACAATAAAGGCAACGGTTTCTACCTGGATGCCAGCCCGACGCTCGGCAATCTGGTGCCGGTAGAACTCGGCTGGAAACCGACCTTTGGCCCGGATAAGCTGCCGGGTAACTATCGTATGGGCTTTTATTACTCCTCCGTTAACGGTGATAAATACTCAAGCTATCATCACGGTCAGTACAGTGATGATGCCCACGCCTACGGCGGCTATGTTCTTTTACAGCAGCAGCTTACCGCAATGGATGGCGACAATCAGCGCGGTCTGGGCATGACGGTTCAGGCGGTGATGAACGATCGTCGCACCTCAAAAACCGACAACTATCAGGCGGTATCATTTGTCTGGAAGGGTCCCTTCGCAGCACGCTCACAGGATGAAATCGGCGTCGGTGCTGCCCGTATCCACGTCAACAGCGACTACAGCCGTATGCAGCATCGGGTCAATGAGGAAAACGGCGTCGATAATTACCGCAGCCCAACCTATCTGCCGATCCAGCACGGTTCCGAATACAACTATGAAGTTTACTATAATGCCCGTTTAACCAACTGGTTCAGCCTGCGCCCCAACCTGCAATACGTGGCTTCTCCAGGAGCGGTGAGCGAAGTGAAAAATGCGTTTATCGGCGGCATCAGCGCTAACGTTAATTTCTGATCCCTGACGTTAACGCCCCACCGATCCACCTGCCGCTACAGGGATGTACGGCAGTTTACTTTAGCTGCATTCGCGAAGTGTAAAAGCGTCGGCTGGCAAGATAACCGGCAATGATAACGCTTTCAGCGAGCTAACATTCTTTTTTGTCCGGCCAGCAGATTAACAGCAGCCCACCAAGGATCAGCGCACCGCCTGCCAGCTTGCCCCAGAGGAAGGTCTCGTTAAGCGAAGGGATCAACAGCGCGGTTCCCCAGACCAGCAGATAGCTCAGGCTAAGCAGAGGATAGGCCCGGCTCAGCGGCATCCGCCGCAGCGCCAGCAGCCAGCACAGCATCGACAGCGCATAGGCCATCAGGCCGCTGACCAGCGCAGTCGCAGGCGCAGAAAAAGTGAGTACGGCGGCAATAAAGGGCAGCGGCTGGCCGATGGCGGGCAGCTGGATCATCGCCCACTTCATCAGCAGCTGTGCGCCGCTCACCAGCAGAACGCTGCACAGGGCAAATAGCCAGCCCATCAGGTATATCCCCCCATCACGGCTACGCCACCCACAATCAGCAGGATACCCAGCCCGTGCCGCAGTGAGATATGTTCATGCCACAGCCAGCGGGCGGCCAGGGCAACGAACACAAAATTCAGGCTCAGCATCGGATAGGCCACGCCGACCGGCACGGCCTGTAAGACGCGCAGCCAGAGCAGCATGGCAACGCCCAGTAGCAGGATACTCAGACCCAGCCACAGCAGCAGGTGCCGCGTCAGAGTCCCCTGCTGCGGCGCAGTGGAGGCCTGTTTCTGACACAGCTGGCCCGCGCAGCTAAGCAGGCTGACCAGCAGAATCAACAGGACATTCATGGCAGCTTGTTGTAGAAGTAGAACACCATCCTCTCCTGCCTGTAGCTATGATCCGGCGGCGGAATGCGGGCATCCACCTCACGATCGCTGCGGGTCATTTTCATGACCAGCGCCACGCTGCCCAGCCGCCGATGAACCGCCAGCCACTCGCCAAGGTCACCGCCCTGGATCATGCGCTGACGGCTGTCGGGATAGTTCAGCCCAAAGGTCAACTCCCCCGACTCCGCGTACAGATAGATATCGCTACGCTTCTCTTTCCAGGCCAGCGCTGACGCCAGTCCGGTGGTGTTAGAGACGATAAAGTGGCTCTCGGACAGCTGCCTGTCAATGGTCTGAAGAAACTCCTGCGGCTGTTTAGAGTTAATCACCTTATCCGGGATAGCGACCGCCAGAATCAGCGCCAGGCCCAGCGGACACAGTGCGGCAACCGGCCAGTTTCTTCCGCGACCGATCAGCCCCACGGCCCCCATCAGCCCCCAGAACAGAAACGCTATTCCGCCGAGCAGTACCTTAACACCTTCGCTTTCCTGATACGTAGGGCGATGCGAAACGCCCCACGGCGACAGCACCAGCCACATCACCAGGGCAGCCCCCACGCCGAAGACCAGATTTATCCAGCCGTTGGCCCGCAGCGCACGTCCGCTGCCTTTCGCAGACTGAACGGCGTAGACGGCCAGCAGAATGGCCAGCGGCGCAAAGCAGGGAAGGATATAGGTCGGCAGCTTGCCCTTAGCAATACTGAAGAACAGCAGCGGCATCACCACCCAGCTCAGTAGATACATTCCACCGCTGCCGCTCTCGCTGCGGCGTTCGCGGGCTGCCTGCCGCAGCGCACCCGGCAGCAGCCCCAGCCACGGCAGCGATCCCGCGATCAGGAACGGCAGATAGAACCAGAACGGCTGCGTATGCTGTGCATCGCTTTCGGCAAAGCGCTGAATATGCTCTACCCAGAAGAAGTAGGACCAGAAATCCGGCTGCTGCTGGTGGATCGCCAGCCCCCAGGGGGTTGAGATCAGCACGGCGGCCACCACCGCCAGCGGTCCGTAAAGCAGCATCTCTTTAAAGCGATGCTGCCAGATGGCCCAGGGCGCAATCGCCACCACCGGAACGGCCAGCGCCAGGAATCCCTTGGTCATAAACCCCATGCCGCAGGCCAGTCCCAGCAGCACCCACGCCACCAACTTCTGCCGCTGCGTGCCGGCCTGGGCCACCAGCCAGTAGCTGCACATTGCCGCCGTCAGCCACAGGGTAATCATCGGATCGAGCACCGCATAGCTGCCGATGCCATAGACCAGCAGACAGGTGAGGAAAATCACCGCCGCCAGCACCGCGACACGCCGCTGCCGGAAAATTTGCTGCGCCAGCCAGGCTACCAGCAGTGCGCTCAGGGTGATCGAGAAGACCGAGCCAAAGCGTACGGAAAAGTTGTTTTCACCAAACAGCAGCTGGCTGAGATTATTAATCCAGTAGCCTGCCACCGGCTTTTCGAAGTAGCGTACGTCGAGGAAAAACGGTGAAATCCAGTTACCGCTGGACACCATCTCCCGGCTGATTTCGGCGTAACGAAATTCATCAGGCTGCCACAGGGCGCGAAACTCAAGTGGAATCAGATAATACAGAACATACATTAGCGTCAGAGATAAAGTAATGCGCCAGGCTTTCATCCAGTCTCACTCAGAAATTTGCTGGCATCCTAACCAGCCTTCGCGACCGGGGAGGCTACCCCGAACAATTTTGCCCGTCGGCAACTGCGTCAAATCTTCCGGCAGCAATTCTCCCATCGGGCAGAAGCGAATTCCCCGACGGCGCGCTTTCTCCAGCAGATCGTTGAACATTTCGCTCAGGACTATGCCTTCGGCTTCGGCATGGATGGTATACACCGGCACGCCCTGCTGCTGCTCAATACTGTCGAGAATAAAATCGTTATAGTCATCGCGGGCCACCGAACTGCCCACAACTTCATCCCAGGTGGGCAGCGTGACCGGGATCTGCACCGTGCCTGGCTCACCGTTTGGCAGCCGGGCGCGGAACGGATGCGTGCCGCGGCAGTCGCTGTTCCAGTCAAAGCCAAACGACTCCTTCGCCACCACCACCCGGCCATCTGCACGCCACCCCGCCACCGCCGAGCACATTACCGGCTGGCCGGTAATCGCCGCCAGCGCCCCAGCGCCGCGCGCGATTTCCGCATGCAGTTTTTCCGCTGACCAGACACCCGCCCAGGTTTGCCAGGCGAAGTGGTCCCAGGCATGCAGCCCGACCTCATGATCGACGGCCGCCGCACGAATAACCTCAGCCTGCCCGCGACCAATGTTGCGCCCCGGCCAGGCGGTGCCCGCCAGCAGAATGTCCCAACCGTAGAGCGAAGCGGCATTCGACCGCAGCATCTTCCATAAAAAGCGTGGCTTCAGCAGCCGCCATAAATGACGGCCCATATTATCGGGCCCGACGCTAAAGAAAAACGTTCCCCGCGTCTGCTGCTGCTGCAAAATTGACAGCAGACGAGGCACCCCGTCACGGGTGCCTCTCCAGGTGTCCACATCAATACGCAGACCCACTTTAATCATTCAGCACGATCCTCTTCGTCCACCGTCTGTAGGAAGAAGTCCAGCGTGGCGTCAATGGTATGACTCATCGCCACCGTCGGCTGCCAGTTGAGCAGGCGCTTCGCGTTACGAATTGAAGGCTTACGATGTTCAACGTCCTGGTAGCCTTTACCGTAGTAGCTGCTGCTCTCGACCTCGCGGAAGCCGGCAAACGGCGGGAAGCGATCGCGTAGCGGATGGCGCTCAAAGCTTTCCAACAGCTGCTCGGCCAGCTGTTTGATACTGGCTTCGTTTTCCGGATTACCAATGTTAATAATCTGTCCGTCGCAGTTCTGCTGTTTGTTTTCGATAATCAGGAACAGCGCTTCGATGCCGTCGCTGATGTCGGTAAAGCAGCGCTTCTGCTGCCCACCGTCAATCAGTTTAATCGGCGAACCTTCCACCAGATTGAGGATCAGCTGGGTAATGGCGCGCGAGCTGCCGATACGAGCCGCGTTCAGATTATCAAGACGCGGACCCATCCAGTTAAATGGACGGAACAGGGTAAAGCGCAGCCCTTCTTTCTCGCCGTAGGCCCAAATCACCCGGTCAAGCAGCTGCTTGGACACGGAGTAGATCCAGCGCTGCTTGTTGATCGGCCCGACCACCAGATTAGAGTGATCCTCATCGAAGGTGGCATCGGTGCACATGCCGTACACCTCGGAGGTTGACGGGAAAATAATGCGCTTCTGATACTTCACGCAGTCGCGGATAATCTTCAGATTCTCTTCAAAGTCCAGTTCGAAGACGCGCAGCGGATTGCGGGTATACTCAATCGGCGTAGCGATGGCCACCAGCGGCAGCACCACGTCACACTTCTTAATGTGGTATTCAATCCATTCGGAGTGGATGCTGATATCCCCCTCAACGAAGTGGAAGCGAGGATGGCCGACAAAACGACTGATGGCGTCTGAACCGATATCCAGACCAAAAATTTCAAAATTATCGTCTTTCAGCAGGCGTTCGGTCAGATGATTACCGATAAAGCCGTTGACGCCCAGGATCAGCACACGCGTGCGACGTTTCACTGCTGCCGCCGGCTGATTATGCAGGATAGCGCCTTCAACCAGCCCCAGCGTCTGCGCCAGCTGACGGCCCTGCATATAGACACCGCTCTCGCTCTGGCCGGTTTTAATTTCCAGCGCGCCTTCGCCGCAGGCCACAATCAGCGGATTAACTGACAGCACGCTGCCCGGCTTCGCCGCAGGGCGATCGGCGTGTACCGCCGACCGCCAGACGATAAATTTCCCGGTTCCCACGTAACCAAAGGCACCCGGCCACGGATCGGTCACCGCTCTGACCAGGTTATGGATACGCTCAGCGGGCTGATGCCAGTCAATACGGCCATCCTCCGGCGTACGGCGTCCAACGTAGCTGGCCTGACTCTCGTCCTGCTCATGCTGCGTCACGTTGCCGCTCAGTATGCCCGGCAAACTTTCCGTCAACAGCTCGGTGCAGCTGAGGCACAGCTTGCGATGCAGCGTCAGCGCATCGTCCAGCGGCTCAATCACCACCGATTTCTGGGCAACAATGGCCCCGGCGTCGGCACGTTTTACCATCCGGTGCAGGGTAACGCCGGTTTCCTGCTCACCGTTTACCAGCACCCAGTTCAGCGGAGCGCGGCCGCGATAGCGTGGAAGCAGCGAAGCGTGAAGGTTAAACGCCCCCTGCGGCGCGCAGTTCAGGATCTCTTCGCACAGCATTTGGCGGTAGTGGAAAGAGAAAATAAACTGCGGAGAGAGGGATTTAATACGGTCAATCCACAGCGGGTGATTAACGTCATCCGGGGCATAAACCGAAATACCCAGCTCTGCCGCCGTGCGCGCAACGGACGCATAAAACTGATTTTCAGCGGCATTATCGGCGTGGGTAAAAATGGCCTCGATCTCGTATCCGGCCGCATGCAGCGCGCGAATACCCGCGCAGCCAATATCATGGTAGGCAAAAACCACGGTTTTCATCATTTATCATCCTGTGTGGAGTCGGCGTTGTTACTGACAACGCGCTGAATAAAGTAGCGCGGACGCGCCCGGACATCGTTATAGATACGACCGATATATTCGCCAAGTAGCCCCATCCCTACGAACTGTGCGCCGACAAAAATAAACAGCACGGCAAACAGCATAAACACCCCATCCGCAGACCACTCCGGGCCGAGGAACAGGCGCATGACAACCAGCACGACGGCGATGGCAAAACCCGCCAGCGCAATAACGCTGCCGAACACGCTTAACAAACGCAGCGGCGTGGTCGTCAGGCAGGTAATCAGGTCATACATCAGATTAATTAGCCGCATCAGGCTATATTTCGAATCGCCGAATTCGCGCTCGGCGTGCAGCACCGGGATCTCCGTCGCCCGGCGGGCAAAGGTGTTCGCCAGAATCGGGATAAAGGTACTGCGCTCGTGGCAGTGCAGCATGGCATCAATGATATGGCGACGGTAGGCGCGCAGCATACAGCCGTAGTCGCCCATCGCTTTACCGGTAGTTCGCTGGATCAGGCGGTTAATCATCCCCGAGGCGAATTTACGGAACCAGCTGTCCTGACGATTCTGTCGCACGGTGCCGACTACGTCATAGCCTTCCATCGCCACCGTCACCAGCCGCGGGATCTCCTCCGGCGGATTCTGTAAATCAGCGTCCAGCGTAATAATCAGATCGCCGCTCACGTGGCTGAAGCCGGCCATAATCGCCGAGTGCTGCCCGTAGTTACGGTTCAGCAGCACCGCCACCACTTTGCTACCCGGCTCTTCGGCGGCCGCAGTCAGCATCTCCGCCGAGCGGTCGCTGCTGCCGTCATCCACCAGCAGGATCTCGTAGTCCACCGGCAGCGTGTCGCAGGCGGCACGGGTACGGCGGATCAGCTCGTTAAGACTCTCCTGTTCGTTGTAAACGGGAATGACTACCGAGACTTTATTGATCGTTTCTTCTTTCATTTTATTTTCCTGCCAGCGTCCGCAGTGCGCGAATGACGCGTTCACAATCATCATCGGTCATGCCCGGGAACAGCGGAATCGAACAGATCCGCGCTGAATTCCACTCTGTTTCGGGCAGCGCCTGCTCGGGGAAACGCTCGCGATAGTATTTCTGTGTGTGGGCAGCACGGAAATGCAGCCCGGTGCCGATGCCCTGCTCTTTCAGCGCCTGCATCAGCTCATCGCGGCTGATACCACAGGTTTCCCGATCGACGCGCAAAATAAACAGATGCCAGGCATGATGGTGCGGCCAGGCCGGTTGGGTCAGCGGCAGGAACGGCGTGTCGGCCAGTTCGCTAAGATAGCGCTCGGCTATCTGCTGGCGACGGGCGTTGTGCTGTTCCAGTTTGTTCAGCTGCACCAGCGCGATCGCCGCGTTAATGTCGGCCAGGTTGTACTTAAACCCAGGGGTAATCACTTCAGCCTGCGGCGCACGTCCGTGCGTCTGGCGGTCGTAGGCATCAACCCCCAGACCGTGAAATTTCAGGCTGCGCACGCGGTCAGCCAGCGCCGCATCGTCGGTCACGACCATGCCACCTTCGGCACAGCTCATGTTTTTAATCGCGTGGAAGGAGAAAATCGCCGTTCCCGACGCGCCAACGTGTTTACCCCTGTAGTAAGTACCGGCAGCGTGGGCTGCGTCGTCGATCACCGGAATACCGTAGCGTTTTCCCAGCGCGTGAATGGCATCAATATCGGCCGGTGCTCCGGCGTAATGGACCGGAATAATCGCTTTCGTTCGGGGAGTAATGGCCGCTTCAATACTTTCCGGGGTCACCATCAGCGTATCGCGGTCAATGTCGATCATGACCGGCGTTGCGCCCAGCAGCACAATCATATTCAGCGTTGAAACCCAGGTCAGCGACGGAGTAATCACTTCGTCACCGGCCTGAATGCCCAGCGCCATCAGCGTGACATGCATTCCTGCGGTGGCAGAGCTGACGGCGATGGCATGGCTATTGCCGGTTAACTGGCAAAATTCCTGTTCTAGTTGCTGATTTTTAGGGCCGGTGGTGATCCAACCTGAACGCACAACTTCCGCTACCGCGTCCAGCTCTTCACTGCCCATTGCAGGACGCGAAAAAGGTAGAAATTCCAACATTAATTAACCCCATTAATCATTTAATACGCCTTCACCGGCAGCAGTGAAGCGGTAAGTCCCGTAAATCGTACGGCAGACAGCCTTAGGAGCATTAAAAGACCCCCTGACAGAATCGTCTTTGGAACAGCCGACAGGGAAAAAGATAGTCTAAAAATGCTATTTAAAACCCGGACACATAAGAATATACATAATATCAATGAATTTTATTAGGGGAAGATTAAGAACGCTTGTCAGAAAGTTAACTAAATCAGATTGGTTGCATCACCGTTTAGCCTGAAACGATGCAGAGATCGGACCTGTTCCATGAACAAGCAAAACTATCAAAAAAATCTCATATTTTTGTCACAACAGGTTTTTTATTCCTACAAATAAAACATTTTCAACACATCCGCTCGACGCCGACGGATCGTGAGAATACGATGTCACGGCAGGCGCGTCCTTCGTCAGCGGCAGAACGCCGCCTGAAAAACAGAAAATGCGCAATGCGGCCACTGGCTGAACGGCACACGTACAAAAGGACCCTCCTATGCCTGACACTTCACTCCCCGCCGATCTGCTGACCCTGCTGGACGGCTCTCTCCCCGCCAGCCATTTGCATCAGGCCCTCCGCCTTTCCAGCGTAGGCAGCAGCGGCTGGCCCTATGCGGCGCAGCTCAGTCTCGGTGAAGCGGTGGCGCTTTCCCCGCAGCGGCTGCGCTTTGCTCTCTGGCCCGGATCAACCACGACGGCGAATCTGATCCGCGATGGCAAAATGACGCTGGCGCTGGTCTTTGACGGTGCGGTGTTTGAAATTCAGGCACTGGCGGAGAAGCGGGAAGAGGTGATTACCGATCTACAGCTGACGGTGTTTGATGCGGAAATTCGGCAGGTGATTGCCCATCGGGCGCCCTATGCGACCGTGACCCAAGGGGTAAGTTTTGTTCTGAAGGATGAAGCCGCAGCAACAGCGCGCTGGCGGCAGCAGGTGATTGAGTTAAAAACGTTACCGTGCGGATAGTGCTGTGAGCTGTGGCGGACGCCACAGCTCACAAAGGCTACGACTTATTTTTTATCCGGTAACGCATAGGCAATTACGTAATCACCCATCTTAGTACCGAATGAACCGTGACCACCGGCCACAATCACCACGTACTGCTTACCGTCTACTTCATAGGTCATCGGCGTTGCCTGGCCGCCTGCCGGTAAGCGGGCCTGCCACAGTTGTTTGCCGTTAGATACGTCAAACGCACGCAGATAGTTATCGGCCGTTGCCGCGATAAACATAACGTTACCGGCGGTTGAAATCGGACCGCCCAGCATCGGCATACCCATTTTAAACGGCAGCGGCAGCGGCGAGCTGTCGCGCACTGTACCGATCCGTTTTTTCCAGACGATGTCGTTGGTTTTCAGATCGATCGCCGAGATATAGCCCCATGACGGCTGCTTGCACGGCAGACCCAGCGGCGACAGGAACGGGTTCAGCGTCACACCGTACGGCACGCCGTACTGTGGCTGAATACCCGTCTCAGTCCCCGTACCGCCCTTGTCGTTCTCATCCGGCTCGATCGGGTTACCCGGACCGCGCGGAACCAGGCGAGAAACGAACGGCAGCGCCATCGGGTTAGCCACGGCCACCTGACGGTCTGTATCCACGGAAATACCGCCCCACTCAAACATACCGAGGTTACCCGGGAAGACCAGCGTGCCCTGCTCGGACGGCGGGGTGAACGGACCTTCGTAGCGCAGCTGATGGAACATCACGCGGCACACCAGCTGGTCATAGAGGGTGGCACCCCACATATCCTTACCGGCCAGCGGTTCTTTCGGACGGAAGCTCAGCTCGGAGTAAGGCTGGGTTGGCGATACGTGATCCCCTTTCGCCGCGCCACCGGGCACCTGCATTTCCGGTGCGGGAACAACCGGTTTACCGCTGCGGCGATCCAGTACAAACAGATCGCCGGTTTTAGTAGGAACGTAGACGACCGGGACTTTATTGCCCTCTTTGTCGTCAATATCGGCCAGGGTTGGCTGCGCGGGCACGTCCATATCCCACAGATCGTGATGCACCGTCTGGTAGAACCAGGCCAGTTTGCCGGTAGTGGCATTCAGCGCCAGCAGACCGGTAGCAAAACGTTCCATTTCCGGGGTGCGATCGCCGCCCCAGATATCCGGGGTAGAAACGCCAATCGGCAGATAAACCAGATCCAGCTTGGCATCATACGCCGCCGGTGCCCATGAGTTCGGCGAATTTGGCGTGTAGTGCTGGTCTTCTTCCGGCAGCAGGTTCGGATCTTTTGCACCGGTGTCGAAGGCCCACAGCAGTTTACCGGTGTTCACGTCAAAACCACGGATAACGCCCGAAGGTTCTTTAGTGGAGTAGTTATCGGTTACCGCGCCCGCCATCACAATCGTCGTTGGCGTGACGATAGGCGGTGAGGTTGGCTCATAGCCACCCACCTTGGCGAAAGGCATGTTGCTTTGCAGATTCAGCTTACCGCCGTCGCCAAATTCCGGGCACAGCACACCGGTTTCAGCATCCAGTGCATACATGCTGCCGTCGTTGACCGGCAGAAGAATGCGGCGTGCGCACATCGCCACCGGGGAACCGGCCGGTGCAGCGGCGGCCTCAGGCGTCTGATAGTAAGAGACGCCGCGACAGGTGACATGCTGGAATGTCGGGTCGGTCTTCATCTTCGGATCGAAGTGCCATCTCTCTTTACCGGTTGCCGCGTTCAGCGCAAACAGCTGCTGGTGCGCAGTACACAGATAGAGGGTATTACCGATTTTGATCGGTGTCGCTTCGTTGGTGATCTCACCCGGATCGTTTGGTGTTTTCAGATCGCCGGTCTGGAAGGACCAGGCTTCTTTCAGCTCGCCAACGTTACTGTCGTTGATCTGCTTCAGCGGCGAGTAGCGGGTGCCGCCCTGGGTACGGCCGTAGGCAGGCCAGTCACCGGCAGGGAAGCCGTCCGCAAGCGCCGTGGCTTCGGCGTTATTGGCCTGCTCCGCACTTAACGTACCGTTAATTTCCTGCGGATCGTTGAAGACTGACCAGGCCAGAACCACCACCACTACGGCCAGCACGGCGCTCAGCGCCGTACGCGGGAAGGCGGTCTCAGCGCGCAGACCGCGCCAGATAAACGGCAGAATCAACCACAGGCCCAGGAAGAAAATGACATCCAGACGCGGCGTCAGCGCCCAGAAATCCGTTCCCACTTCCCATAGCGACCAGATAGTGGTGCCGAGCAGGAACACGGCGTAGAGCAGCAGGGCCGCGCCACGACGACGAAACAGCAAAAATGCGGTGCAGAGCAGGATTGCACCGGCCACGATGTAATAGAGCGATCCCCCTAATCTGGCCAGCCAGATCCCACCAATTAACAAGTACAACCCGCTGATCGCGGTAAAGATCGTCGTTAAAACGATCAATATTCTTGATGCCTTACGTTCCATGATTTGAACCTTACCAAAATTGACATTACCGATTAAGCGTAAGCCTAATCTTTAAAAGCACCCGACTTTATTTGTCTTACCGACGGTGTGCCGTACCCGCCGCTGCCCGACGGCGTTGGCGGGCGTAGTGCAGGCCCCAGAGCCGTGATGCCCACGGCAAAAAATCAGAACTGATACGCCAGGGTAGCACCGCCACCCCAGTTTCGGCCCGGTGCCGGTTCGAAGTAGCGGCCGTTGCCTTCATTCACAATGACCGAACCGACGTACTGACGGTCGAACAGGTTGTCCACGCGGCCAAACAGATCCAGCGACCAGCTACTCCAGTTGAAACGGTAGCCGGTGTTCAGACCCGTCACCGCATAGGACGGTGCCTGCGCATTATTCGCGTCATTCGCCTGAATGTTACTCAGATAGCGAATATCGGCCCCGGCGTGCCAACCGTCTTCCGGCGCATATTCCAGCGAGGCGTAGCCCATACTGCGGGCGATGCCCGGCAGACGATTCCCGGCCGGTGTACAGGAGCCGCTGGATGAACAGGTTTCATTGCGGTAGGTGGCATCCAGCAGCGTCCACGCCAGCTTCATCCGCCACGCCTCGGCAAACTGCCCATCGTAGCCCAGCTCCAGGCCACGACGACGGGTGTCACCGGCGTTTTTATACACCGCGCGCCCGTACTGACTTTTTTCAACCACCAGCTCGTTTTTGGTCGTGGTCTGGAAGACGGCCGCCGTCAGCAGGCCGAAGCCAATACGGGTTTTGCTGCCCAGCTCGACAGTATCGCTGGTGGCCGGCTTCAGGCCCAGATTCAGCCCGGTTTCACTGCCGGAGGTCGATCGGTAGGAGAGTTCATTAATGGTCGGCGTTTCAAAGCCCCGGCCGGCGGAGGCGTAGACATTCCAGCCGTCGGTCACCGCATAGTTAAGCGATCCCATCGGCAGCAGCTTATGGTAGCGGGCGCTGCCGCTGTCATCGCCGTTGCCCTGAGTTACGTAGTAGTCTTTCGAATCAAAGCTGACGGTGCTGTAGCGCATCCCGGCATCCAGCGTCCACGCCGGGGTTAACTTCCAGCTGGTTTGCAGATAGGGATCGAGGTTCCACATGGTGTTCTTTTCGTTGCGCCGCTGCGCCCCTTTCTCACCGAACTGCGGTGCGCCGTTCACCAGATTGTAGTTCTGAAAACCCTGGCGGCGCTCGGTCATGGTTTCATAGTCCAGACCGGCAATCAGCGTGACCGGCATCGATCCAAGCTGGTCATCGTGCTGCCAGCGGGTATCAATCCCCTGATATTTACGCTCAAGAACAATCACGCCCCCCGGATAGGCGGCATTCTGCTGCGGGGCGAAAGGAATGGACTGATACTGAGTGGTGTGACGCTCACCGTGCCATGCGGTCATCGTCAGCTGGTCGTTCTCGCTCATCTCGCGCTGATAGCGCAGGCCAAACTGAGTCTGATCAAGGCTTTTACGCGTGTTGAACCCATCGCCGCGCGGCGACTGGCGCGGATTGGCCTGATACTCACTTTCGGTCAGCCCGCCGGGATCGTTAGCATCCACCGACACGCTGTTAAGCATCAGCGTCAGCGTACTCACCTCATCCAGCCGCACGCCCACCTTGCCGTTGCCGAGGCTTTTCTGCGTGCCGCTGTGGTCACGAAAGCCGTGCGTGGTAAAGCGCGTAGCCGAGATGTCATAGTTCACATCACCAACCTGCGTGCCGTCACCGGTGGCACCGCTGGCTCTGACGCTGTTGCGCCAGCTGCCGTAGCTGCCAAAATAGGTCCCCGCTTCCAGCGTCGTCGGCTGGCTGCCGCTGGCGGTATCAATGTTCACCACGCCGCCCGAAGCATTGCCGTAAAGCGCTGAGTAGGGACCGCGCAGCACCTCAATGCGGCCAACGGAATTGATATCAATGTTCGAGGTCTGTCCCTGGCCGTCGGGCATGGTCGCCGGAATACCGTCTACGTAAATGCGCACGCCGCGTACGCCGTACATTGAGCGGCTGCCAAATCCCCGTACCGATAGCTGTAAATCCTGAGCATAGTTCTGGCGATTCTGGATCTGTAGCCCCGGCACGCTGCCAAGACTTTCCGAGAGGTTGACCTGCGCCTTACTCTGACGGAGGTCGTCACCCTCGACCACGCTGACGGCGGCAGGTGTGTCCAGTTCAGAAAGGCCATCGCGTTGCTTAATGACCATCAGGGTAGGTTCCCGATCCGGTGCGGAGACGGCGGAGGGTTGCGCGTAGCTGACGGTGGCCGGTGCCATAAGAAATGCCGGCGTCAGAAGCAAAACAGAGGTTTTATTTTTATTCACTGGAAAATTCGATGAGTTAGTTAGTACAAAAAACCTATCCCTTACCCCGGAGTCTGCGTGCCGTGGTGTTTACGACAACTAGAGTGGTCCGCTGTGGCCGGAATAAGTACCTGTTATTCCCTGCTCCCCATCCTGGGGATGTCTAACCATAGAGCATTTTTGAAAAAGAGCCATTAATGTGATATTCATCACAAAACGCCAAAGATTGTAACATTACATCGTTTTATTGCGAACTAATGTTATAAATTACCTTAAATTAATTCAATTTTGTGTTACAAAACACAGAGTTAATCAGTCTTTAACCTTTGATGCGAACGGCGTCCTCCGTTATCACCGGGTACATTTCTCACGCTATACTGAGAATTATTTCCTACCAACAGGATGTGTAATGCCGACCCCAGGATACTGGCTGACAACGCCGTTAAAATCTCCCCCACTCCTGTTCCGGCCCCTGTTTGCCGCGCTGGTCCTGCTGATTGCCGCCTGCTCATCGGGAAATAAGGGTGCCGAGTGCAACGGCCAGCGTCAGAGCCTGCAAGGGCAGCCGCTGGGCACCGTGCAGGGGCGGATTATCGATCGCTTCAGTTCATTTTCGGTCACCCTGCCCGAAATGACGCTCGACAGCGGCACGCTGCACTCCAGTAACCCGGAACGGTATATCCCCTCGGCCGTAACGCGTGAGGGCTGGCTGGTACAGCGCATCTCCGACCGGCAGTTCAGTATTATTAATTCACCACAAAATCAGATGATCACTTTCAGCTGCCCGGCACCGGGCGAGCTGTAACAGTTAAGGTACCCGCTAATTTATGGATCTCAGCCAACTGATCGGTAACCGCCAGACCTTTTTTGGCAGCGGCAGCGTGCAGCAGCTCCCGCTGTTGCTGGAGGCAACGCCACTGACCACCCTGCTATTCTGCGGCAGTTCGCTGCTGCGCAGCGATGTCTGGCAGGCGCTGGAGCCGCAAACAGGCCCGCTGCTCTGCGGCATTGAAATCGTTCCGCACGAAGCCTCCCCCGCAGAGATAGATGCCTGGGTCACGCGCTGGCGCGGTAAAATTCAGCGCGTGGTTGCCATCGGCGGCGGCAGCGTGCTGGACGCGGCAAAAGCCGTCGCCGCGCTCAGCCAGCACCCGCTCAATACGCTGCGCTATCTGGAAAAAGTCGGTGACACCGCGGTAAGCGGATCCACCCTGCCGCTGATTGCCGTGCCAACTACGGCAGGAACCGGTAGTGAAGTCACCCAGAATGCGGTGATCACGGACAAAGCCGATATTCAGGTCAAGGCCTCGCTGCGGCATCCCAACTTTGTTCCCCAGGTGGCCATTCTTGACCCGGACCTGCTGCGCGGCGCGCCGGACAGCGTGCTGGTCTGCTGCGCGGTTGATGCGTTTACCCATCTTTTTGAAGCGTACCTGTCCTCGAAGGGCAACGCCTTCACGCGACAGACGGCGATTAGCGGCATGCAGGCGTTTGTGCGCGGCTGGCCTCGACTGACCGATAAAGGGCCGGAGGGCGACAGCGCCCGCGAACAGATGCTGCTGGCCTCCTGGCTTGGCGGTCAGAGCCTGAGCATGGCGGGGCTGGGCGTTATCCACGGCATAGCCGGTGAGCTGGGCGCGATAAAGGATTATCATCACGGCGAAGTTTGCGGCCGTCTGCTGCTGCCGTTCCTCACCCTGCTTGATGACAGCGAACAGCCGCAGCAGATAGCTCTGATGCGGGCGCTGAGCACGGCGCTGTTCACGCAGACCGACGCCACCCCCGCGCAGCAGCTGCGAAGCTGGCTGATGGATAATGCCTGCTTCCCCTTCTGGCAGCCTCTACAGCCGCTCTCCGCCGAAGAAACGGCGTGGATTCTGGCGCGCTCCAACAGTAAAAACTCATGGGTCAGCTACACCCCCGCGCAGCAGCGCTGGATGCTGGAACAGGCCTACGAGATAGTTTAAAACCGATCCCTATCGGGCAGCGTGGTTTTCCCCTGCCCGCCTCGTGATTAATTTACTTGAGCGATGCGGCCAGGCGCTGAATATGTTCAGGACCGATGCCGCAGCAACCGCCGACCAGCGTAGCGCCGGCCATCGTCCATTCCCTGGCCCAGGCTAAATAGCCTTCAGGGTGGGTGTCTTTGCGCATATCGCTCAGCCCGTCGTTCGCCTCGCCGCTGTTGCTGCCGTGCTCAAAGGCATTAGCATAGACACCAATGCCGACTGCGGCCCCCAGTCGATCCCGCACCGCTACCGCCTGCTGTACCGCAGAAGCCATCACTTCAGGGTGGCTACAGTTAAACAGCACGTTTTCCGCCCCCAGTTCGATTGCCCGGCTTACCGCATCGGCAACACTTTCCCCGGAACGAAGGGTGCTGACAGCCTCATAGCACTCTGGCTCATCGTTAAGGCTGAAGGAGAGCCAGAGCGGATGCGGCTGGCCTGCCAGGGCGTCACGGATGGCGTTTGCTTCCGCCACCGAACTGATGGTTTCCCCCAGCCAAACGTCAACATACGGGGCTTGGGCTGCGATAAGGACGCGGTGAACGGCCTGCGCCTGCTGCGCGTCAAACAGATCGGGGCGATAGGACCCCAGCGCCGGGGGAAGGCTTCCCGCCACGCGAACCGAATGCGCGGCGGCATCGGCGGCGTCCCGCGCCAGGCGTCCGGCCAGAGTAGCAAGACGTTCACCATCGGCGGCAAAGCGCTGCTCACCAATGTGAAACGGTACGACTGCGTAGCTATTGGTCGTCACGGTTCCCGCCCCGGCAGCAATGAAGCTGTCGTGAACTTCGCGCACGCGCTCAGGTGCTTCATACAGCGCCAGCGCCGACCACTCCGGCTGACGAAACGGTGCGCCAATTCGAGCCAGTTCACGGCCCATGCCACCATCGAGAATTTCTATACGCTGCGTCATCAGGGGATCCCCGTTTATAAGTGTCTGTTCGCAGCATGCTACCTAAGTTGATGGCTACATGTCCAGACGGCTACGGGTCAGACGGACGGCGCGAGGACGAATTAAACCGGACCACATTTTGCTGTTAAAACAGCAATTTCGCCAGGCCCAATCCTACGCCCAACAGCCCCAGCTGCGATGCCGCAAGCCATTTGGTTTGCGAAGCAAGTGAACGATGCAGCTCGGTACGCAAGTTTTCCAGCCTGATATCGAATTTACCGTCCAGCCGCAGGAGATCCTCCCTCAAGACGTAGTTAGATTTAATCACCGCTACGTCAACTTTCACCTGGCCGGTGTCCTCCTGCAATAACGTCATCCCCTCTTTTAACGACTTGAGATCCTGTCGAAACGTATCCGTGTAGTTTTCCAGTTTCATTATGCGATCGGTCATTTTCATTCCTTTTTTGACAGCGTTGTATATCGTTACGGGGTCATCCTAAGGCGACAGACGGGGCGCTGGCAAGACAGAGAGTGGACATATTTTGCGGCCCGGATCTGGAAAATAAGATGTAACGAACTGCAAGCTATCTTTTTGAATGATATGAATAAATCGAAGATGTAAAACGTCATTGTAATAGCAAGGCAAGCGCACAAAGGTGAGGGAAGAAGGGAGGAAGCCGACAGCAGAAGCCGCCGGCTAAATGGCAGTCAGCGAGAGCCCAGCGCGCTACCCAGAATAATCGAGGTGATCACGCCGGTAGCCGCGGCAATCAGCACATAGTTGCCGTCAATATCACTCCAGTAAGTTCCGCGAGGCGGCGCATACAGGCCGCGATGATGCCAGTCCTCGATACGGTAGTCGTCCCCCCGAAAACGCGGTGGCAAAGGATGACCGCGGCGGAAATCGCCGCCTCGCCAGACAAAGCGCTCGCGTTCGCCGGGCCGTATCCTATCGTGGCGGTCATCGCGGTTATCGCGGCCAGCGTGCCAGTCGCCCTGCGGCGAATGCCACTGGCGGTCCGGGCCATGGCCCGGACCGCCTGCCTGTGACAGCGCAGGGAAGCCGCTGCCTGTCATTAATACGCACAAAACCAGTGCCCGTGTTGTCTTTTTCATACCGATATCCTCAGTTTGCACACGACTCGGTCGCTGTGGTTACTGAGCAATATCGGACAAACGTCAACACTTCCCTATCTCACAAACTCCTAAAGCGGCCCGGTTAGCGGAACATTTTCAACAGGCTTACGCATCCTTAACAGTGTGAAGACTATGTGCAGCCGACTGCGTCGCCGGCTTAGTTTTCCAGTTGATACTCCAGGGTGACCTCAGCATTCAACACCTTGGATACCGGGCATCCCGCCTTGGCCTGCTGGATAATCTTGTCGAACGCGTCTTCACTGATCCCCGGCAGCTTCACTTTGCTTTGCAGGGCGACTTTGGATATGGCAAAGCCTCCCTCCACTTTATCCAGCGAAACGTCCGCAACGGTATCGATACTTTCCGGGGTATATCCGCCCTCACCCAGCATCAGCGACAGCGCCATCGAGAAGCACGCCGCGTGCGCAGCGCCGATCAACTCTTCCGGATTGGTCCCCGCCTTGCCTTCAAATCGGGTATTGAAACCATAGGGCTGCTCGTTAAGCGCGCCGCTTTCAGTTGAAATGGTTCCCTTACCGCGCTTGATATCCCCTTCCCAGTGCGCCTGCCCTTTCTTATGAATGGTCATCGTTATCCTCCGGTTAGTTTTAACATCTACCAGTATAGTCACCTGTTTCTGGTCCGGGGGAAATCTACCCCGCTTGCAGAATTATCTGGTCTGACTGACAATTATGTTTCCCCCCTCGTTCAGGAGTTAACAGATGTTTAAGATCAATGATTTTGTTCAATCAAAAACCGGTGGACCGAAGATGCTGGTGCTTCAGGTGGATGGCGATACCCTTTACTGCGCACGGGTTGACGACAGCGAAAAGAAAGAGGTTATCGTGCCGGCCGACTCGGTCAATCTGTATCACGAAGAGGGTGATTTCGGCGTCTGCTAACGCTTTCCAGCGGCGGCAGGCGCGTAGCGCGCTACGAACAGGCGCTGCCCGGAAAAGGCCATCGGCGTTCCGGACTGCGGCCACGTTTGTAGCAGCTCGAAACCCGCCCGCGAAAGGATCTGCTGACAACGCACTTCACAGTGCGGCTCCCCCCACTCTTCCCTGACAGATGCCCGCACCGCAGCAGGGGTGACCCAGTGCAGCGGGCGCTCTTCAACATTTTGCGTCATCAGCAGCGCCGCACCGGGGATCAGCCAGGGTCCCAGCTCGGCCAGCAGGTGATGGGGATGAGGCTGATTGAGTAAATCGCCGATCGCTACCGCGCTGTGGAGATCGTCGCCCGGCAGCTGAGAAGCCAGCGTCCGGCCCGGCGCTACCTGCACCACCTCCGCCCGGATACGGCTAAGGCAGTCCGCCAGAGGCAGCGGCGTGGGTCCCAGCGCCAGTAGCCGGGGTGGCTGGCCGAGCAGCAGAGGCAACACGCCGTTGGCAATACCGGAAAAATAGTCACTGATAATGCCCGGAAGATGCAAAAGCTGATGCAGACTGGCGGCGGGGGTCGCATCTTCGGCCAGCGCAGGGGCGCAGAGCCAGTCATCAATCTGTCGGGGTGGGCTAAACAACGCGTCCGCCAGCGGAGCGGCATCATCCAGCCAGCTCATCAGCTGACGCAGACGGTGGCGGGCATCGTCGATTCGCTGCTCCAGCTGCTGCTCTTCGGGCGCACACGGCGCCAGCGTCCAGAGGTCGTCGATATTCTCCAGCAATCCCTCTGCCAGCAGATGCTGATGCCAGCGTTCAAGCAGTCCCTCAAAGCAGGGAGCAATGCGCAGCTGCTGGCGACGTGCGGCTATCTGCCATTGGTCGTCCTGGCAAAACGACAGCCGCATCAGACCGTGCAGCATCAGCAGCGGGGCCAGGCTGGCGCTTTCGGCCAAAAATGCGGCGAGTGAGGCAAGCCGCTGTGGATCCGGCAGCTGTCCGGCGGCGGCGGTGCCCGCATGGAGCCACGCGGGATGGGGCTGTGGGTTAACGGGATTCTCCATTCTCACTCCGGCGATGGCAGGTTAGCCTGCGACTTCTCAGGCAGGATATTAATGATAATGATTTCTATTCACCTTTATCGTGCAATGTTTACCCACATTGTGCAACCCTTTTCCCGGACTATCCCCCCTCAGGCTGCCTCTTCCAGACCGTAGACGTCCGGTTAACCTGTCCGCTAACGTTCTTTCTCTTCGCTGCGCGTTCACTGTCAGAAGGCATAAAACGATTAATAAAAATCGGTCAGCAGAATTGATTTAATTCCCTCACCGACGGCGCTTCGCATTAAACGTCAAAAACAACATTTAAACATAAAATAATCAAGCCACCCCCACGCCCTCATTATTACTTCCCAAACCCGGCATCAACAAAAAACAGATCCCCCGTCTGAAGACATTCCGCGCTAAGCATTCCCTCAAGCACTGAGTAAAATCGAAACGACATTCCTGAAAGAGTAAGCGAGAACGCTATGCCCGGCCTTTCTGATGAATTATTCCGTTTTGTTAGCCGCCCGCCGAAATTAATTCAGCGCGATGGCGTACCTGATGTTATGCAGTGTGAATTTGTTTTCACTCCTGACTTCGCCGGTTTTCACGGCCACTTTCCTGATAATCCGCTGCTGCCCGGCATTGTACAAATCATGCTGGCGCGCTATACCGCAGCGCAGGGCCGCAGTGCACAGCTTTCTACGGTTAAACGCTGTAAGTTTTCGCATCCGATCGGCCCTGGGCAGACAGTTTTAGTTCAGGTCAGGGCCGGGCGATCGGAAAAAGAGTATCAGGCGGCGATCTCCAGCAATGAGATCGCCTGTGCAACGTTAACGTTTGAACTTGAACACAGCGAGGTGTGGCAATGATACGTTATCCCTTTTTTAGAACCTCACCCTGCCTGGACGGTACGCCCGCCCCGGCACCGCTTGAGTTCGGTGTGAAGCGCATCGTGCGTTTTGATGAGGTCGATTCTCTGGCAATTGTCTGGCACGGGCACTACGCCAGCTATTTTGAGGATGCGCGCGTGGCGCTGGGAGAACGGCTGGGGATAGGCTATTCCACCCTGCGCCGGGAACAGGTTCCGGCCCCGATGAAGCAGCTTTTTGTCAACTATCACCGCCCGCTGGCGTTTGCCGAGTGCTGCCAGATTATCGCCAGACTGCACTGGTCCGAGGCGGCGCGGATGAACATCTCCTACACCATTCTGAGCGCCGCGGGGGAAACGGTCGCCACCGGCTTCAGCGTGCAGATGTTTACGCTAAAAACGGGGGAATACCTGACCCGGCAACCCGATTTTTACGCCGCGTTTTGCCGGCGCTGGAAGCAGGGTCTGCTCTCCCCCGAGGGGTTAACCGGTGAACACGCCGCCGTTAACGCCAATCACCTGCCCGGTGATATAGCTCGCCCCTTCTGACGCGAGGAAGCTGACCACCGAGGCCACCTCCTGCGGCTCCCCGACGCGGCGCAGCGGTATCATGCTGGTGATCTGCTCCAGCGGCAGCGAAGCCAGCATATCCGTCGTGATAAAGCCGGGAGCCACGGCATTGACCAGGATGTTCCGCCGCGCCAGCTCCACGGCCAGCGACCGGGTGGCACCAATCAGCCCCGCTTTCGCCGTGGAGTAGTTAACCTGCCCCGGCACGCCGGTTTGACCGGAGGTGGAGGCAATATTGATAATCCGCCCGCTGCGACGCCGCTGCATAGCCGGCACCACCGCCGAGGTCACGTTAAAAAAGCCCCCCAGATGCACCTGCAACACGCTGCTCCACTCATCCGGCGTCATCATTGACAGCACGTTATCACGGGAGAATCCGGCATTGTTGACCAGAACCGTCGGCGCGCCCTCCCGTTCAATCAGCGGAGTCAGCACCTCATGCACCTGTGCCGGGTTCGCCACGTCAAACTGTAGCAGCCTGCACTGACCGCCTGCGGCCAGAATATCCTCGCGTACTGCATCAGCGGCGGCGTGCTCTCGCCGGTAGTTAATCCACAGCGTAAAGCCGTCACGGGCCAGCCGTCGTGCTACCGCTGCGCCAATCCCCCTGCTCGCCCCGGTCACCAGAGCCACGTTGCCGGTATGTTTGAGCGGCATTGCAGACGTATCCATTCCATTCTCTCCTTTGCTTTTCGAGTTCGGTCTACGCTACCTGATAAATAAAGTGTCCAGGATCTGATTTCAAAGTTACTTACACTAATTCGAGAAAATTAAATAATTAAATTCATTGAACACAAAGATTATATTTCTCGTTACGAATCCAGTAATGATTTTATTTTAAAACAAGCATCAATTGGCAAGATTAATAAGTAAAAAACCCTATTTTAAATCACCTTAAACAGCGAATAAATAAAGCCATATTTTGCACTTATCATTACCAAAAGATATTGCTAGAGTGGCGACCTACGAAACATCATCGTATCCCCATGCACACTAACAGGGATTTTTCGTGAATAGATTGATGCATCCCGCATCGAATTAATATTCAATCAAAATAAGGGGTGGATATGTTGCACCGGGTTGCTATTACAGGATTAGGTATTATTTCCAGCATTGGCACGTCGCTGAATGAAGTCACGGATGCTTTATATCATGGCCGCTCTGGTGTGGTCATTGATCCTGAACGTCAGGAGCGTGGTTTTATCTCCCCACTGACCGGGGCAATCCCTGACTTTACCCGGCGCTATCCGCTTAGCAGAAAGCAGCGTAAAACAACCCCCCTCTTTGTTGAATGGGCTGCCGAAGCCGCGATGTCGGCACTCGCCGACGCGGGCCTGTCGCCGGACGATATCCGCAACGATCGTACCGGCCTGATTTTTGGCTGTGACTCCAGCCTGCTGGCGGGGATTGAACAAACCGAACGACTGAAAGAGACGCGCAACACGGCGCGGCTGGGCAGCGGCCTGGTCTTTCAGTCGATGACCTCCACCACCACCATCAATCTGAACGCCATTCTCGGCACACAGGGGGCCAGCTGGTCCATCAGCGGTGCCTGCGCCAGCGGTGGGCACGCCGTCGGCCAGGCGGCCGATTTAATCAGACTGGGGCGCCAGGACCGGATTATCTGCGGCGGCGCTCAGGAGATTAACTGGCAGTCCACCTGCAGTTTTGACGGGCTGGGGGCGTTCTCCACTCGTATCGACAATCCCCATGCCGCCAGCCGTCCGTTTGCCATGAGCCGTGACGGGCTGGTGCCGAGCGGCGGTGCGGCGGTGCTGATACTGGAACGCTACGATCTTGCCGTTGAGCGTAAAGCCCCCATCTGGGGAGAGGTGCTGGGCTACGGCTTCTCGTCGGACGGGGAAAACATCGTGGTGCCGAGCCGAACCGGACTGGGCCGCGCCATGCGTATGGCGCTGAGCAACGCGAATCTTATGCCGCAGGACATCTCTTATCTCTGCGCTCACGCCACCTCAACGCCGGTAGGCGACGTGATGGAGGCGGGCAACATTACCGATATTTTTGGCCCAATGGGTGTCCCGGTTTCTTCAACAAAATCGATGACCGGCCACGAACTCTGGATGAGCGGCGCGGCCCAGGTGGTCTATAGCTGTCTGATGGCCAGAAATGACTTTATGGCGGCCAACATCAACTTTGACGGCCCGGACGAGTCATCCTCCACGCTGGATATTATTACCGAAATACGTCAGCAGCCGATAACCAGTACCCTGTGCAACGCGGCTGGCTTTGGTGGGACTAACTCCAGCCTGATAATAGGTTTCTGATATGAAACAGACCAGACCTACAGCCGTCGTTATCGGCGCCGGAGCTTCGGGGATGGCTTCTGCGCTGCTGCTCTCTATGCACGGCTATCGGGTTTCACTGGTGGAACGGGCTAAAGAGCTGGGCGTGACGATGCGCGGCTTTTTAAAGAGCCGTGTCTACTTCGACAGCGGGATCCACTTCGTGGGCGAACTCTCAGCGCACGGGATCATGAGCGCCTACCTGCGTTATCTGGGTCTGGGCGAGGTGCCCTGCGTCGATTTCGATCGTAAAAATTTCGAAACGGTGCGTTTTTCCGACGGCCGTGAATTCAGTCTGGCTGCCGACTACGCGCTGATGGTTTCCGGGCTTTGCGCGGATTTCCCGGCTGAAAAGGGGGCAATCCGGCGCTATATGGCCGAGGTGATGGCGGCCTATAACTCCTCCTGCTTTCACACGTTTGAGGGTGACATAGGTGAAGGCGATACCGATCCGCGCTGGCACGTCTCGCTTCAGGATTTTATCGCTGGCTATATAGGCGATCCCTACCTGCAAACGCTGCTGACGATCCCCTGTCTTTATCACGGCGTGGGGCCGGATAACGTCTCGTTCTTGCAACATGCACGCGTGGCGGGAACGCATTTCGACGGCGTACGCACCTTTGCGCAGGGCGGTCTGTCGCTGGTTCACGCCTTTGAAAAGCGGCTGGCGGAAGAAAAGGTGACGCTGCACTGCGGCCGAAGCGTGGTAAAAATCCACTGTAAAACCGGCGGCACGCTGAGCGACGTAGAGCTGGATAACGGTGAACGGCTGGCCAGCTCCGCGGTCATTTACTCAGGCCATCCGGCCTTTCTGCCGTCGATGCTGCCGGAAAAGGCTTTGCGCCCGGCGGCCCTCCAGCGGCTGCACAACCTGTACGATGGCATGTCTGCACACCTGCTGTATCTCTCCGGTGGCACGGAGCCGCCGCCGCTGCTGGATAAAAAGAACTTTCTTTACTGCCGTCACGACCAGCCTTTCAGCCGGGCCTTTGCACCTCACCATCGGGGCGATCGGGGGCCGTTCTACGTTGTGCCGGGGCCGTCCGTGCTCAACCGCGCCGCCGCCCCTATACCGGCGGTGGACTACGTGGCGGTCATCCCCTGTGATGCCGCGGAGTACCGTGCGTTTTACAACACAGGCGGCGGTAAGCGTCCACAGGCCTACCGCACCTTGAAAAAACAGCGGATCAGAGAGCTGCACGACGCCATGCGCCGGGCCATGCCGGAGATGGAAGGACTGCGCCTGGTGGACGGTGCAACGCCGGTCACGCTGCAAAAATACCTCTATTCGCCCGGCGGGGGAATGTACGGAGCCGCGCATGATATGACCCAGTTTACTCCCCTGCCGGTGACCCGAACTCCGGGGCTGTTTCTGGCGGGCCAGGCGGTTACCGGCCCCGGACTGATCGGCGCCACGATTTCTGCATTTCTCGCCTGCGGCTATCTGCTGGGCCATCAGCATCTACTGAACGGAGTCAGGCTATGCCGCTAAGACGGGTCGTTGTCACCGGCGTCGGCGCCATTTCCCCCTTTGGTCAGGGGGCGGAGCGCATGGTCGCGGCGATAGCCAAAGGCCGCTCGGGAATATCCCGGCTCCCGCAGCCCGACTTCAGCCATACGGAGGAGGTGCCGCGGGTTGCAGGTCGCGTGCCGTCGATTGATCTTTCGGTTATTTCGCGCAGGCACCGCCGTACCATGTCGCCGATGTCCTGCTGGAGCGTGCTGGCGGCGGAAGAGGCGCTGGCACAGGCCGGGTTCCCGCGCGAACGGTTGTCCGATCCCCGTTTCGGAGTGATCGCCGGTTCAACCATGGGCAGTATCCATACGTGGCAGTCCATCTTTGAAAGCTACCTGCTGGAACGCCGGTTTGCGGCGGTAAAATCCAGCGCCTTTTTCCAGATAATGGGCCATACGCTTTCAGCCAATCTGGCTCAGGCGCTGAAGGTGACCGGCCGGGTGATGGCGGTCACCTCCGCCTGCGCCTCCAGCGCACAGGCCGTAGGCCTGGCCTATGAAGCCATTGCCTGCGGCCTACAGGACGCCATTCTGTGCGGCGGCGCGGATGAGTATCACCCGCTGACTATCGCGACGTTCGATCATATGACCGCCGCATCGCGCGGCTATAACGCACGGCCTGAGCTTACGCCGCGTCCGTTTGACCGCGACCGCGACGGCGTCGTCTGTGCAGAGGGGGCCGGCATACTGCTGCTGGAGTCGCGTACCCGGGCGATGGCGCGTAAGGCAACGATACTGGCGGAGATCGTCGGCTTCGCCTCCGCCAGCGATATCTCCAGCATCGCCAACCCGGACCCCGCCCCCCTTTCCCGCTGTATGCGCCGGGCGCTGGACAACGCGAGGCTACCGGTGGATGCGCTGAGCTATATCAACGCCCATGCCACCGGCACCCGGCTGGGCGACGTGGCCGAGAGTCAAGCGATTGCTCAACTCTGTGGACAGCTGGTTCCGGTGTCCAGCCTGAAGGGGCATATGGGGCACACCATGGCCGCCAGCGGCGCTCTGGAGCTGATCGCCTGCATCGGCATGATGCAGCGCGGGCAGCTCTTTCCGACACGGAATCTTGAACATCCCGATGAGCAGTGCAGCAGCATTCGGCACGTTCGGGGGGTGACCGACACGCCGGTACGCAACGTACTTAAAAACAGCTTTGCCCTAGGTGGCATTATTTCAAGTCTGGTATTAAGGAAAATATGATGGATAAAAATATGATGAAAGAGAAGGTTAATCAGATCCTCGCCGATGAATTTGAGCTGGAGTCGAACGAGCTGATCCCGGAGGCCAGGCTGTACGAAGATCTCGGGCTGGACAGCCTGGATGCCGTCGATATGGTGGTCGGTTTTGAGAAGGCGTTCGGCATCAAGATTGGTAAAAATACCGAGCTGGTCAACATCAAAACCTTGGGTGAACTCTATGCGTTTATAGACAAAACCGTCAACTTACAGGCGGGCTGATCGCCAGGGGGAGCACAACTGATGATATTCCCGATACCGGCACGGGGCCTGATCCCGCATCGCGAGGGCATGTGCTGCATCGACACTATCCTGAGCGTTGAACGGCACAAGGTGCAGGCCTGCGTGGTGCTGCACGCTGACCATTTGCTGCTGAGCGGTGGCCGGACCCTGGATCGCAGCGGTTTTATCGAGCTGGCGGCTCAGGCAGCCTGTGCGCTTAAAGGGACAGACACCGATGCGGATCGGGGCTCCGCCACGGCACTGCTGGCTTCCGTGAATAATTTCCAGATTTATGAGGATGCGCGGATCGGTGAAACGCTGCTGATCCGCGTAGAAATTACCACTGAGCTGGCGGCGATGAGTCTGCTGAACTTTAACGTTGTCTGCGGACAGCGTTTGCTGGCGACAGGACAGTTAAAGGTATTTTATCGGGCGGAAAACGAACGGAGTATGACAGCACAATGACCACTGCGATTTTTCATCAGGGCAGCCGTATTGCCGTAATGCTGATCCACGGCATGACCGGCACGCCGAAAGAGATGGATTCCATCGGAATGCGTTTACACCGCTACGGGTTTACCGTCTCAATCCCGGTACTGCCGGGCCACTGCTCGGATATGAGTGATTTGTTAAAGACCGACCGCCGCGACTGGCTGCGGGCCATTGCCGAGGAATTTAGTCGGCTGACTTCGCAGGGCTACCAGGTTTTCGCCGGCGGCCTGTCCGCCGGTGCCTCCATGGGCATTATTCTTGCGCATCACTTTCCGGAGATGCGTGGACTGGCGCTGTACGCCATCACCCTGAAATGCAACGGCTGGGCGGTATCAAAATTCTCGTTTATGCTGCCGCTGCTGTTGAAAATCCCGCTGTTTCGCAACCACTATCATTTTCAGGAGGCCCCGCCGTATGGCATTAAGAACGAGCAGCTGCGAGAGCGAATTGTACTGAAACTGGAAAGCGGCGACAGCTCGGCCGCCGGTCATACCAACACGCCGGGGATTATACTGCGCGAAATACTCCGGCTGGCCGGGGAAGCCAAAAGAGTGATGCCCTCCATCCAGGTTCCGGCGCTGCTGGTTCACGCCCGCGAAGATGACGTCACCGATATCTCTAACTCCCGCTACGTTGAGCGTCACTACGGCGGGAAGACCGAGTTTATCCAGCTGGAGGAGAGCTACCATCTGGTGACGATCGACCAGGAGCGCCAGCGGGTTGCGGAAGCCACCGCGCGCTTCTTTTATCAGCAGCTGGATCTGGCCGAGCGTCAGGCGCTGGTCAAGGCGGCACGCAAAGCGATCCCCGGCGTGGATCTGCCGCAGGACGTCCGCAGAGCCGGCTGAGCCTCATCCCCGGCATTAGCCGCTGAACAAAATCCACACGCCGACCGACCAGCAAACGCGGCTACGCCGCGCTGGTCATCTTTATCCGCTGCCGGACTGTGCTATTATCGCTCCCCCTGCGCCGCCCTGCGTCACGGCGCTCCTCTTGTTTAACCCCTGAAGGTAGAGTGCCGTGAATAAAAGAGCGATTGCCCCTGGCATAATTTTTATTGCCGCCATGGTGTTCCTGGTCTGGTTTATCGCCTCCGGCGCGGCGATGCCCGGCGATCAGTAACCGCATCAAACCGCCTCATCCCGATGCAGTAAATCCTGATACAGCTCCGTCAGCACGCCCTGAGGGGCAAACTGCTGCTTGATCCACTGCGTGACTCTGCCGGTGGCGGCGTGCTGGGTGGCCAGCAGCATCCGCGAGTGCTGGCGCGGGTTATTCACCTCACGCGTTACCAGCCTGTCTCCCGCCTCGTACACCATGTAATCGGGCAGAAAGCCAATGCCCTCTCCGAGGATCTGGCACTGCCGTTTGCTGCCAAAATCCGGCACGCGGATCGCCTCCTGCCCGTGCAGCAGCCAGCCGATCTTTTTGTTCAGCGTCATCGCCGTATCCTCCACCATGATGGTGGGATAAAGCCGCAGCTGGCTTTCGGTCAGCGGCGGCGTCAGCCCGGCCAGCGGATGATGCGGCGCCAGCGCAAACAGCCAGCGGACATAGCCAATCTCGGTATAGTCAATGCCGCCGCCGTCCAGCAGCGTATCGGGCGCGCCGATAGCAATATTGGCCTGATTGTTGACAATCGAGTCCCAGACGCCGTTATAAACCCCGGTGGTGAGGGTTATCTGGCAGGTAGGAAACGTCCTCTTCAGCAGTTGCAGCAGGCGGGCGGTATGGCCCGGTGTATTCAGCAGATGATTGATACAGATACGCACCCGTGACTCAACGCCCTTTGCCAGGGTATCCACGCCGCAGCGAATGGCGTGGAAATCGTTCAGCAGATCGCTGGCCTTGCGGAAAAAGTAGTGCCCCGCTTCGGTTAGCGCCACGTTCCGCGTATCGCGGGTAAACAGCACCACGTCAAGATAGCGTTCAATCCGTCTGATGGTATAGCTTACGGCCGATGTCGTGACGCCCAGTTCAACCGCGGCCCGACTGAAACTGGCGCAGCGTGCCACGGCGGTAAACACCAGCAGGTTCTCTTCGGTAAAAACAGAGTTCATTGCGCCTGTCTCCTTCTCCCAACGTAGTTTAGAACGGAAAATAATACGGTCAGCGGACGGATTATCAAAATCCATTCAACAATGCGGGGCGAAACGATGAATGCTTTTTACACGGATACTCTTTCTTATCCGCTATTGTTATTGTCACCGAACGTCATTATTTTCACACCATTCAGGGGAAGAATATGTCTACCACAGAACACATTAACGCCTTTTTAGACGCTGCCGAGCGCGGTGACGAGCAGGGACTACAGCGCGGTCTGGCACAGGAGGTCGACGTTAACTGCTCGAATCGCCAGGGCAGAACCGCAGTCACGCTGGCCAGCCTGAACCGCCACTATGAATGTGTGTCAATGCTAATCGGTGCCGGTGCGGACATCGATCTCCAGGACGAAACCTGCTTTAACCCATTTTTAATCAGCTGTCTGACCGGCGACCTGCGGCTACTGCGGCTGGTGCTGCCTGCGGGCCCCGATTTAACCCGCCTGACCCGCTTTGGCGGCGTCGGTCTGACCCCGGCCTGTGAAAAGGGCCACGTTGAGATCGTCCGTGAACTGCTCAGTCAGACCACCATTAACGTCAACCAGACCAACTTTTTAGGCTGGACGCCGCTGCTGGAAGCCATCGTTCTCAACGACGGCGGCGAACGGCAGCAGGAAATTATTCAGCTGCTGCTGACCCACGGCGCCAACCCCGATATGACCGATAAGTACGGTAAAACCCCGCTATATCTGGCCCGTTCGCTGGGCTTTACGGCCATCGCCGATCTGCTACTCACCGCCGGAGCCCAGGATGACTAATTATAATAACAGCCGTCGTACTTTCCTTACCCAAAGCGGGGCGCTGGCGACGGCCTGCGCGGTAATGGCCGCCGGAGGCGGTCTGGCACAGGCGGCTCCGGCTACAGCCTGTGTCCCGTCGGATAACCGGACGGACGGTCTGAAAGAGACGCACTACTACCTTGATAACGTCCTGCTGGAAACCGGCTTTAACTATGAACAGGACGTGGTGGTCAGCACCCGTACCGCGCTGCACACGCTGGAAATCAATAACGGGCGCATTGTGGCGCTGCACGCGAATCTCAGCCACCCGGACACCACGCTGGCACACTACAGCGCGGCGGGAAAACTGCTGCTGCCGCAGATGCGCGATATGCATATCCATCTGGACAAAACCTTCTACGGCGGTCCGTGGCGCGTGCAGTCGCGTCCGGCAGGCACCACGATCAAAGATATGATCGCTCTGGAGCATAAGCTGCTGCCGGAACTTCAGCTCCACACCCGTGAGCGGGCAGGCAAGCTGATTGACCTGCTCCAGTCAAAAGGCTCCACGGAAGCCCGCAGCCACTGCAATATTGAACCGGTTTCCGGGCTAAAAAATCTGCACGACCTTCAGGCGGTGCTGGCCGAACGGCAGCCCGGCTTCACCTGTGAGATCGTCGCCTTCCCGCAGCACGGTCTGCTGCTGTCTGATTCGGTTTCGCTGATGCGCGATGCGATGCAGGCCGGTGCGCACTACGTCGGTGGGCTGGATCCCACCAGCGTTGACGGCGCCATGGAGAAGTCGCTGGACACCATGTTCCAAATCGCCATCGACTATCAAAAAGGGGTGGATATTCATCTGCATGAAACCTCTCCGGCGGGGGTTGCGGCGATTAATTACATGATCGACACCGTGGAAAAAACGCCGCAGCTGAAGAACAAAGTGACCATCAGCCACGCCTTTGCGCTGGCGACGCTGACGCCTGAACAGGTCAGCAAAACCGCGGCGCGGCTGGCCGCCCAGGGGATTACCATTGCCTCAACGGTGCCAATCGGTACGCTGCATATGCCGCTGAAACAGCTGACCGAGAGCGGCGTAATGGTGATGACCGGCACCGACAGCGCGATCGATCACTGGTCACCGTTTGGCCTCGGCGATATGCTGGAAAAAGCCAACCTCTATGCCCAGCTCTATCAGCGTCCCGGGGAACTGCCGCTTTCACGCTCGCTGGCGATAGCCACCGGCAACAAGCTGCCGCTTAACGAACGCGGCGATCGCGTTTGGCCACAGCCGCAGGATGAAGCCAGCTTTGTGCTGGTGGATGCCTCCTGCTCGGCGGAAGCGGTCGCGCGGATCTCGCCGCGCTACGCCACCTTCCACCGCGGCCAGCTGGTGTGGGGTTCACTCAGCCGCAGCTGATCCGCCCCTTCACTGGCATTATCATCGCCCGATACCGGGCGATGATCTCCCTTCCTCGCCTCACTCCCCCCGCCGATATTGATAATTATTATCAATGTATGCATAATTTTTATTATCTGAAAATCGGCTCATGTGTACACTTTTACACAGTTTTTACCTAATAATACCGGGTCGCGCTGGAACTGAGCCGTGCGGCGATCAACACTGAGGCTCATCGAAAACAGACTAAAACGGTCATGATGGCGAGGTATTATTTCACTCGTTAACCTGAGCGAATCTGCTCTGGCGCCTGATAAAACAAGAGCCCGCTTAATGAATAGCCTGTCATCCGTCACGGACCGGTATTAATTCATCTTAATTACAGAAAATCGGGACATGACGTAATTGCAAATCGACCCCAGTGCAGTGGGGCGGCACGACTTCACTACCAGGAAAAAGATCTATGTCTGACATCTTGATTGAACGTATTTCAACAGCGCTGGGTTCGGAAAGGACGCTGGAAGGATTCGTTCGCCAGCTGCTGGAAATGCTTGAACTGGTTACCGATATGGAATCTACCTATCTGACGCGTATTGATGAGCAGCAGGGGCTTCAGCACATCCTCTATTCGCGCAACAGCCAGCAAATGCAGATCCCGGAAGGGCTGGCGGTGCCCTGGGGAGATACGCTCTGTAAGCGTGCCCTGGATGAAGATCGTTTTTACACCAACCAGGTTCCCGTGCTGTGGGGGGATTCTGAAGCCGCCAAAGCCCTGGGCATTACCACCTACCTCAGCACGCCGGTAACCCTGGGCGACGGCATGCTCTACGGTACGCTCTGCGCCGCCAGCACCGAAAGCCATCCGCTATTCGACCGCGCGGAACACATTACCCGGCTGTTTGCCGAACTGATCGGTCAGTACATTCGCAAAGAGCAGCTTTTGCAGGAGCTTCGGGAAGCCAATGATGCGCTGACGGCCGTGAGCATGACCGATGAACTGACCGGGCTGCCAAACCGTCGCTCGGTGTTCGGGCATCTGCCAAAGCTGTTCAGCACGGCGGCGGCGGCACAGCATTCTGTGCTGGTTGCCTTTATCGATCTTGATGGTTTTAAAGCGATTAACGACAGCTACGGCCATGAAACGGGCGATCGTTTTTTGCAGGCCGTTGCGCAACGTTTGCATCAGAGCGCGGCGCCGGAGGACATTATTGGCAGGCTGGGCGGGGACGAATTTATCATTGCCAGCGTCGGCCCGCTGGCCGATCGGGTGACCGATGATGATGTGCAGGCGATGAAAGCCCGGCTGTCCGCTACGCTAACCGGCCACTATGCGCTGCGCGAGACATTGATTGACTACGGCGGAGCCAGTCTTGGCGTGATTGCGGTAAATCCGATGCACTGTCCGCCGGATCTGGCGGTCAGCGATGCCGATAGCAGAATGTATCAGGATAAAATACGCCGCAGGCATCTGAAGCAGTAAGGTGGGAAAAAGAACCGGCGACAGCATGCCGCCGGGTGAGCCAGGTTACAGCAGCTCAAGGCACTGACAGATTATTGCAGGCGGTCGGCGATCGGTTTCACCACCTTCACGCCGTGACGTCCGTAAAACTGATAGAGGGTATCGGATGCGGCCTGGGTCAGAACCATGATCTCAATACGGCGATTGCGGGCAGAGAGCGGGTTTTCCGTATCCAGCAGCATACGGTCAGCCATCGCGTTGACCTGAAGCACGCGCTGCATCTGTAGACCGCCTTTTTCCAGCACGGTCCTTGCGGCCAGCGCACGGTCACCCGACAAATTCCAGTTGTTGTAGGTCGCGCTGTCGCGATAGTGGGCCGAATCGGTATGCCCGTTAATCAGTACCTGGTTATCGATACGGTTAAACACCGGGCCCAGCTCCCCCAGCAGGCGGGTAAAGAACGGCGTCATCTGTGCGCTGCCGCGGGGGAACATCATCCGGTCGTCATCGTCCTGCAACAGAATACGCAGCCCCTGCGGGACTTTTTCCAGAGAGAGATTGCCCTGGGCATTTAATTCCGCCGTAATGCGCACAATCGCCTCGCTCAGCTCATTCAGTTCGCGATCCGATCGCGCCAGCACATCCTCCAGCGGCTCCGGCGGCGGCACATCCTTCTCCTCCGGCTGCGGATCCGTATCGGCTACGCTGGGCAGGTTAGTGACAATCGGCGCCGTGCCGCTGGCGGCGGCAGGATCCCCGATCGGGCTGAAGATGTTGCCTTCGAAAATAGAGGTGCCGTTGAGGTTGGCAACGATTTCCGAACGCTCCTCTTTTGACACCGCGCCAACGATCCACAGCACCATAAACAGCGCCATCATTGCCAGCGTAAAGTCAGCGAAGGCCACCTTCCACGCGCCGGTATGCACACCGTGATGCGCTTTCTTACCGCCGCGTTTGATAATGGTCGTTTGAGCGCCCTTCTTCATTCCGGGATCTCGTTCATGGCATTGACCCAGCCGTCCAGCGTGGCGAAGGTGGGTTTACTCTCCAGCGGCAGCAGCTTACGTCCGGCGTCCACGGCCAGCAGCGTGGGTTTTCCGGCAATATGGCTGATCAGCACGGTGCGGATACAGTGAAAAATAGTCAGGCGCTTACGCATGCACTGCTCCATGGCGTTAGCCAGCGGATCCATCAGGCAGTAGCAGAAAAATACGCCGAGGAAGGTGCCCACCAGCGCGGCCGCGACCTTCAGACCAATCAGCGCAATCGAGCCGTCAATCGACTGCATGGTGATAATGATCCCCAGCACCGCCGCACAGATACCGAACCCCGGCATGGCTTCCGCCGTACGCTGTAAGGAGCGCGAAGGCACCAGCAGCTCTTCTTCTACCGCCTCGATTTCGGCTTCAAGCAGCCCTTCCATTTCGTGCTCGTTGATTTTACCCATCGCCATCAGGCGGAAGTTATCAGAGATAAAGGTGATAAAATCTCTGTCCTTCAGGATCAGCGGATATTTCTGGAACAGCGTGCTGTTTTCCGGCACATCGATATGCTCATCCAGCGCCTTTAATCCGCCGTCCTGGATAAGCTCCAGCAGTTCATACATCAGCATTAATAGCTGGCGCTGAAATTCGGCATTATATTCGTCTTTACCCACCGCGGCTTTAATCTGGGTCCACATGGTTTTAAGAACGTGTTTCGGGTTGGCAATGACCATCGCCCCCGCTCCGGCCCCGAGAATAATGATCAGTTCACCCGGCTGCCAGAATGAAGCAATACGGCCGCCGGACATCATATACCCGCCGATCACACAACCCAGCACCACGATTAATCCAAATAGTTTCTGCATTTTCTTTCCGTTAAAAAAAGACTTTAATCTTTTCGCTAATCTTTTTATTTAGCTGACACACCCGCGCCTCGGTTAAATCCAGCACTAAAGCGATCTCTTTCAGGCTGATACCCTGCTGGTAGTAAAGATTAAGAATGGTACGTTCACGGGCGTCCAGCGTCGCCAGAGCCAGGGCCAGCGTTCGCTGGATATCGACCTCATCTTCCAGCTCACGACCGGCAAACGCCGGGGCCTGACCGCTGCCCTCTACCGAAAGCAGTTCGTCCAGACTTTCCATGGCGCAGGCGGAGTCCAGCAGCTGATACTCCTGCCACGCCTCCGCGCTCAGCCCCAGCTGCCGGCACGCCTCTGCATCCGTGGGTTCACGCCCCAGGCTGCGGGCCATCTCACGCAGCGCATCGTTAATCTTATGGGTCTTCTGCCGCAGCGTTCGCGGACGCCAGTCGTGCTGACGGAACTGGTCCAGCACGGCACCGCGCACGCGCTGCATGGCATACCCCGCGAACTGCTCATCGGGCTTGCCGTAGCGCCGCAGCGATTCCAGCAGCCCCATCAGGGCAATCTGCTCAATATCATCACGGTCCATCATGCCGTTAGCCTGGGGCAACAGCTGACGAACCACCTTTTTCACCAAAGGGAGCCACTGCTGCATAAAGCGGCTCTCTTCAACGGGCGTCAGCGCCGTAATATCAGTAAAAGTGCTCATGGCAGGGGATCACTGGAAAACCATTTTAGAAATGGTGACATCGTCAAACGGAATAACGACATCAATGTTGTGGAACGCAGACTGGTAGCGCTCCATCATCATGGCCCGCAGCTCCATAACCGTCATACTGCGCACTTCGCTGTAATCCATTGAGGTCAGCACATCGACCGCAATGCCTTTAATTTTTGGCAGCAGATTTTCCGCCCTCTGCGACTGCGGTTCATCGTGGGTAGTCAGGGCCAGATCCAGCAGCAGATAGCGCTCTTTGATGGCGTTGCTTTTTAAGGTGATCACCAGGTTCTTGATTTCAACAAACTGCAAATTCTTCTTGTCCCCGGCGGACGATGAGGAGAAGAAAGAGTCGGAGGGATCTTCATCTGATTTTTTATCCAGATAGTGCGAACCGGCGAGCACCAGTACGGCGGTGATCGCTGCCGTCACCAGCATCAGAACAAAATTCAGCAATAACGTCTTTATATTCATAATTAAACCATTGTCAGTATTGTGCCGTCGGTGCCGTGCTGCTGCGCGGTCACCTCTTCGTTATTATTTGCGATGGCCGTTTCCGGCCGGTCGCGGTGCCGATGTTGCTGGCGGCTATCACCGCTCTGGGTCGACACCTGAACGTTCACCTGAACGTTGTTGTGCTCACTGAGACTGGCGCGCATTTCCTGGCTGACCTGTTGCAGTAAGCGGGTCACTTCAGGCTGTGCGGCCTGAATCTGAACCTGAAGTTTCCCCGACTCAAAGTGAATCGAGATATCCAGCTTCCCCAGGTTCGGGGGATCTAAGCGGATTGTGGCCCGCTGCACGCGCCGGTCGATCTGCATTTCCAGCCGTCCGGCCAGCGCCTTTTTCAGCGCCTCGGCCTGCTGCTCAGGGGCGGCAGGGAGCACGATCGGCGGCAGTTTTTCACCCGTCGCCTCGCTTTTTATCAGCGCGTTAGCCAGCAAGGGGGCAGAGTGCAGCAGCGGGCTATCCGCAGGAGCGGAACCCCGATCGGCCTGCATCACCTGCTGGATTGACCGGCTTACCCGCAGCGCATCCGCCGGGGTAACCAACTTTTTCGGGGCGAGTTGTAACGCGGCGTCTGCGGCGGCGGGCGTGACGGACGGCGATCGGTTCCCGGCCGCTGATCCGTCGCCCGTTTGTCTGTACCCCTCGCCGAATTGTGAACCTTCACCCGACAGCACGGGGCCAGCCCCCGGTACGACTGCCGCCGTCGGCGCTGGCACCGACGAGCCACCCGCTGCCAGCAGGCTGTTGCGCAGCGCGCCTGCGGCGCCGGCCGGCGTTTGCCAGCGCGATGCCCCGGCAGAAGGCGCTTCCATACCCGCCTGTGCGGGCACGGTCGGCGCGCTATCCACCGGCTGCACGGTTAACGGCGCGGCCAGCAGCAGAGCCAGCAGCTGTTGCGGGTCGCCATCGGCTTCGATAACCTCCGGCTCATCCTGCGGCGAAGTCAGGATCTTCTCTCCTTCCGGCAGGGGAACGGGCGTCACCAGCGGTAATAAGTCCCCCATCTGCTCCGTCCCCGGCGGGGATGACGGTGCGGCGGGCAACGGTGTCACGCCGGTTAGCGGTGTACCGGTCTGCGTGAGTAAACCCGCACCGGAAGAGACTGTGGTCATTATTGATTCTCCTCATCGCCGTCTGAAAACAGCGCATAGGCCTGAAGCCTTTCCCTGTTCTGCTGATACTGCTGAATTTTCATTTGCAGCAGGTCGTGTTGTTCGCGGCACACCTTAGCCACCCGCAGATGACTGCGGCGAAGCTGGGCCAGGTCGTCACGCAGAACGTCCTGCAACCCCTGCTCATTGATGGCCTGGAGCAGCTGGCTGATACGGGCATCGATCCGACGGATTTCATCCCAGCTTTCATCCTCCGCAGCCTGTTCCAGCGCGCGGCCCAGTTGCAGAATGCGCCGATCCATCACGCCCCCATTCCTTCCCAGCCTTCCTGAATGTTGCGCAGAATGCTTTCCACTTCGCCTATCTGCTCAGCCGAAAGGTGATGGCTGGCGTCATACAGGCGATACACACAGTAGTCGTAAAGCCCGGCAAGCCGCAGAGCCAGTTCTCCCCCGCGCTCATAGTCCAGGGCGCTGGTCAGCGCATTCAGGATGTCGATGCACTTGTTAATGCTTTCCGCCTTACGTTCATAACGTCGCGCCTGGATATGGCCTTTGGCACGCGTCAGCTCGTCAAGCAGACCGTTGAGTAACATCACCACCAGCTGATGCGGCGTGGCGGCGGCGGTGCGGATCGCCAGATCCGCATCCTGATATTGTGTAAAGTCGTTCGAATTTCCGTACATAGTTGTCTGTTACATTCCTAGAAGAATTGCCCCATCGTCTGGTTCATCTGCGCAATGATGGTTTTCATATTGGTGAACTCCTTCACGTAGCGATTGAAGGTGGTTTCATAACGCGCCTGAATCTGCGACTCCTTGCGGGTCAGCTGTTCACTTTTACGATCCAGACTTTCCTGACGCTGCTTGAGCGTGCCTTTCGTCCCGCTGAGGAAGGTGTCCAGCGCCTCTTTCTCCATGCGCTTCAGTAAGCCGCTGCTGCCGTCAAAAAGGGCGTTAAACGCATCCGGCTTCTCTTTCAGCGCCTCGTCAAACTTTTTGCCGTCCAGCTTCAGCTGGCCCGTTTTGTCCGGGCTCAGACCAAAGTCAGACAGCTTCGCGCCGTTGAACTCGCTGCGCAGCAGGCTGTTCAGCTTGCTTTCCAGAGAATTAATCCCGGAGTCACCGGCCAGTGCGCCGCGTGCGACGGAGCCATCGCCGTTGCCGCTTTTGGTCAGCTCATCCAGCTGCTTGCGCAGTTTGTTGTAGGCGTCAACAAAGGCGTCAGCCTGCCCGCGGGTGCCGGTGGCATCGTTATCCACGTTAATAATCAGCGGCTCGTCGTCGGCCGTTTTACGGATGACCGTCAGCTCAACCCCGGGAATGGTGTCCTTAAAGGTGTTGGTGCTGCTGGTGAAGGTCATCGCACCGTCACCCATAGTGATCACCGCATCTTTCGCTTTCGAGATCTCGGTGGCCCGGTCGTTCAGCTGGCTGTGCAGCGCAGCATCATCGGCGGTCAGCGTCACGGCGTTGTCCGCACCGGTCTTATCGCTGCCGATCATCAGGATATTCTGGCCATTCTGCTTCACCAGCGAGGCCGTCGCGCCGGAGCTGCTGCTTTCGGCATTGATCTTGTCGCGCAGCTCCCCGAGAGTGCTGATGGAAGACATATCGATATCGATCGCTTTATCACCGACGCTGATTTTTAGATTACCGCTGGCGGCGGCAACATCAGCATCGGTCATCTGCTCAAACGCTTTCTGATCGGCGCTGGCCGTCTCTTTTACGCTGATGTTGTACAGCCCTTTCTTCGCGCTGCTGCTGGCGCTAAGCGAGACAAACCCCTCCTGACTGGCGGTGGCGCTGTTTTTCACCATGCCGCCGCTGCTGCCGTTCACCGACATGCCTCTGAGCGCGGACTGAAAATCGGTCAACGCCGTTTTTAAGGTCGTCAACGCTTTCTGCTGCGTGGAAACCCGGTTTTGCTGATTCTTCAGCTGCGACTGCTGCGCGCTGATACTGGCCATGGCCAGCTGCTGGGAGACCGTTTGCGGATCAAAACTATCTAGCCAACTCATGATTACCTCAGGGTCGTCAGCGCTTTAGCTGACGTGAATAAAGTGCTTTTGCTCTTTTATATAGCAATAGGCGTGCCAACTTTTATTTGATATGTTTTTCAAATAGTTAAAATGACACGGGAAGGTTTATTTCCGCCGGACCGGAACGTTCCGCTTCCGCAGACGGAAACAAAAACACCGCTACGTGAGCGGTGTTTTTATCAATCGGGGTGGGATTAACCCAGCATACCCAGAACCATCTGGCTCATGCCGTTAGCCTGCTTCAGCATCGCCTGGCTTGACTGAGTCAGCATCTGGTTACGCGTCATGTTGGTGGCTTCGGTGGCGAAGTCAGCATCACGGATGATGCCCAGGCTGACGTTGGTGTTGTCCTGCATGTTTGCCAGGTTAGCCGCCGTGTGGCCCAGACGGTTAATGTTGGCACCCAGAGAAGAACGCATTGCGCCCACTTCTTTGATGGAATCATTCAGCTGGTCAATAGCCGCGTTACCGCCGGTGGCAGAGCTGAGGTCAGACGCCAACAGTGTTTTCAGAGAACCGGTCACTTTGGTCATGTCTGCGCCAAAGTCCACTTTCAGCGTTTCGTCGGTGCTGGCACCGATCTGGAACTGCAGCTCTTTGGTCAGCTTGCCTTCAACGCTGCCGCTTACGGATGACAGCAGTTTTTCAGTACCGTAAGAGGTGTTGCTCATGATGTTTTCCAGCTCTGAGTTCAGTTCACCGAACTCAGACGTGATAGCCGCGCGGTCATCATCACTGTTGGTATCATCCGCAGCCTGGGTAGCCAGATCTTTCATGCGGTACAGGATGTTGTTCACTTCATCAAAAGCGCCTTCAGCGGTTTGCAGCATAGAGGTGGCTTTAGAGATGTTCTGTTTAGCCACGCCCATACCGTTAGTCTGCGCCTGCAGACGGGTAGCGATTTGCAGGCCGGCCGCATCGTCAGCCGCAGAGTTAATGCGCTTGCCAGTACCCAGACGCTGCATAGCCACATTCAGGCTACCGGTCGCTTTGTTCATTGCGTTGGTAGAGCTCATAGAAGCAGCGTTAGTAAAGATGGATAATGCCATGATTTATATCTCCTTGAGGAATCACCGTGATTCCGTTTCCAGTACCAGAGATAAGCGGCAGGCCGGGGGGAATAATTAAATGCGATTGGAAAAAAACTGGAAAATAATGTGAAATAATTGAAAAAGTCATATGTAACAAATAATTACCAACTGCTAAGCCAGGGCCTGTTTCAGCCCTGCTCAGCCGTTACACCGTAGCCAGTACGTTACGCACCCGTGCGCCCTGCACGTTGGCCTGGCCCGCCAGCGCCTGAGAGACGCTGCTGAAGTCGGCTTTACGCAGCCGGGTTGCCACCGCTTCCGCCGCCTGAAGCGCCGAAGAGGGGCCGCTAAAGGTCGCCATACTGTCTATACGCTGCTGAACCCGGGAACGGGTTCCCTGTAGCGATCGCCGCTGGCGGGTAACGGTTTCCAGCGACTGCTCCAGACTGCCCAGCAGCGCGCTGCCGCTGGACGGCGCGCGTACCAGCTGCTGCAACGTCTCTTCCAGGCCGCTCTCTACCTGCGGCTTTAGCGGATAAAACTGTCCGTGCGGATAGCGTTCGCCGCCGCCCTGCACGCTGAGGTGCTGGCTGACCTCCGCCCAACGCTGTTCGCCCACCTGAAAATTAAGCTGGCCGCCGCTAAGCTGACCGTGAATACCCCATTTACCCAGCGCCTGATTCAGCCGCAGCAGATTTTGCTGCGGCGAGCTGCCGTCCAGCTCCGCCGCGCTGATGGTCCGTTGGCGGCCGGCAAGGGAGAAGGTCAGTACCTCGGGCCGCTCGTCGTGCAGCAGCGCCGCGCCGTCCTGCAGGCTGAAGTTCACCGTCGGTTTGCTTTGCAGACTGAGATGCAGCTGGCGGTCAACCGTGCCCGCAGAGAGCGTCTCGCGCTTTGCCAGCAGAGTTTGTAGCGTTTCCGCCTGCCGGACCACTTCTCCCCCCTGCGCACGGCGGGTAATAAGATGGTTAAGCTGGAGCACCTGCTTTTCGGTTTCCAGCAGGAAACTGTCCGCCTGCTGGACCGCCGTCAGCTGCTGATTCAGCTGCACATTATAGCGCAGCGGCTCAGAAGAGATGAGCGGGCGGTCGGGAAAGGCCGCGGCCGCTTTACGTTCAGCCGGTGAGGAGGAGGCAACGGCTGACGTTGCCGCCGGACGGCCGGAGGCCTCCGCCCTGCCAGCGGAGGTATTGACGATGGCCGGGGCGCCAGCCCCGGCGCGATGATTAACCTGGATCATGTCGCGTTCTTAAATCAGTGAAAACAGCGAGAGCTGTTGGATTTTGGTATAGCTTTTCTGCGCGCCCACCGTGGCGTTATACAGACTGGCCAGGTCGATACTCGCTTCCGCCATATTCAGCTGCGTCAGGCTGTTCATCACCGTGTCTGCAACCACGCCGTTGTCCTCGTGGATATTTTTCAGCAGCGTAAGGTTGTTTTGCCGTCCGCCCAGTTCGGTATAGATTGCGCCGATTTGACTGTGCGAATCGCCGATGGCATTGAATGCCGCCTGCATCTCGTCGAAGTAGTCCACCGGATCCTGGCTGCTGTCCTGCATTTTACTGACCACGCTCTGGAGGGTGTTCAGCGTATCAAGATCGTCGCCAAACGCCGCCGCCAGCGCCGTGGTGACCTGCACCTCCAGCCCGCTGGAAACCAGGGTGCTGGCGGTATCGTCATTTCCTTTGTAGGTCCAGCGCTGACTGTCCGGGTCAAAGACCACCGGCTGCTGACCGGTTTTTGTGCCGGCATAAAGATAGCGACCGTCCTCATCGCGGGTATTGACCAGGGTGATGGTCGTCTCCAGCATGGAAGCCAGCTCGTTGCCGTAGCCTCTGATTTCCTCCGCCGACAGCGTGCCGCCCATCGCCTCCTGAAGCTTATCTTTTATCGCCAGCAGCTGCTGTTCACAGCCTTTGATGCTGCTCTCCTGGGTGGCCAGGTTTCCAGAAAGACGCTGAATATTGGTCTGATATTGACCGATGGCGGACTGTTCCCGGCGCAGCTGCGCCAGCTGAGCGCTGGCAATAGGATCGTCGGACGGCTTAAGGAGCCGCGTTTGCAGGTTAATTTTATTCTGTACGTCAAACATCCGCGCATTGTTGCGGTTGAAGTTCAGTAGAACATTATTGTGAAAACTCTGATTGCTGATACGCATATTCAATTCCCTGATAATCAGAACAGTGCCAGCAGATCGTTGAAGATCCGATCGCCGGTGGCAATGACTTTCATATTTGACTGATAGGCTTTGGTATAGACGATGATGTTGATCCCCTCTTCGTCTTCGGAAACGCTGCTGTAGTTGCTGCGATCGTTTTCAGCCTGGTTGAGCAGCGCGGACGCCGCCTCCAGCGCCGCCTGGTTGTCGCGGCTTTGCGTCGCCACCGTGCCAATCAGCGTCGCGCTGGCGTTCGACAGCGTGGTGCTGCCCATGCCGGGGATATCCATCGTCTGGCTGCCAATCTCGATCAGCTTCTTCAGATTGTCGTTATTGCCGTCCGCATCCGGTATGCCGGAAAACGCCAGCTCGTCCCATTTGATATCGGTCACCTGCAACATTCCGTTGGGGTTGGCGGGGTCGAAGACAAACAGATCCTTACCAGGCTGGCCGTTACGGTCGAAGCCCGCTTTCAGCTGGCTGTTAAAGGCCTCGGCCAGCGACCGGGCCATCCCCTGTACCGAGGCGTCCAGGGCGCTGAGCGTTTCGCTTTCATAGTGATAGAGCCCGCCCAGCGCGCCGCCGCAGTCCATATCCACCGGGAAAGAGGTTTTCGAGAAGGAGAGCAGCATCCCGCTGCCGTCTTTTTTCATCTCCAGGCTGCCTGCCGTTGATCCGCTGACCAGCGGCTGCCCGCTGTTAAGCGCCACGGTGTAGCTGCCGTCGCTGCTTTCATTGACCCGGACATCCACAAAGCCGCTCAGCTGTTTGATCAGCTCATCACGCTGGTCGCGTAAAATACTGGTATCGCCGCCCAGCGCCTCGGACTCGCTGATTTTTTTGTTGTAATCGGCGATGTGGGTACTCAGCATATTAATGCTGCCGATGCTGTTCTGCTGCTGACTGCGAATATCGCTGTGCTGCTTGTTGGCAAACTCCTGGATCTTATTAAAACGTGATGCCAGCATCTTCGCGTTGGAGAGCACATCCTGGCGCATCGCCTGGCTTTCCGGCCTTTCGGTTGCTCCGCTTAACGCCCCGAACAGATTGTCCAGCCCGTCGCCCAGCCCGGACGTTTCCGAGCCAATAATGGTTTCCAGCTGACCCAGATAGTTCTGGGTGGTGGCATAAAAATTCCCGCCGGAGTTCGCCCGCCACACCTGGCCGGTCATAAACTGGTCGGCCATACGGCGAATGCTGACAACCTCTACGCCGCTGCCGGTATCCAGCCGCGACTGGCCCATCGGACCTATCGCCATCTGCTCCACGCGCTGGCGGGTGTAGCCCGGCGTAGCGAGGTTGGCGGTGTTCAGCGCAGAGACGTTCAGCTGCGTTTGTGCCGCGCGCATGCCGCTGTAGCCAATGTTAAAAAGAGCGTTCATCGTTACCTCGTGGTGGTTTCTACTGAGAGCTGCTGGATCAACAGCCCGGCAATACCGGTGGTGCGCTGGCTGGCAAGCTCCTGCGCCAGCGCGTCATCATAAAAGTCCCGCAGGGTGCGCGATTCACGGCTGCTGAACAGGCCGTTTTCGCCTGCAAGGGCGTCCACGCTTTTACGCATTTCCTGGAGCATCTGGCGCAGAAACATCGCCTCAAACTGCCCGGCGGCTTCCTCAAGATTTTTAGGTTTAACCCGGCCGCTAAAATCGCCTGCGCCCGGCGGCAGCGGCGCACTGACTGAATGAATCATCAGATCACCACCAGTTCAGCGTCCAGCGCCCCGGCTTCGTGCAGCGCCTGCAAAATCGCAATGGTGTCATCCGGCGATGCGCCCAGGCTGTTGATGGTGTTAACAATACTGCGCAGGCTGGTGCCCGCCGGGACAACCACCATCTGCCCGCCGCCGCGGGAGACATCGATATCGCTTTGCGGAGTGACCGCCGTCTTGCCGTTGCCGAAAGGCGCGGGCTGGCTGACGTTTTTCGATTCGCTGATGGTTACGGTCAGCGATCCGTGCGACACCGCCGCGGCGCGGACCACAATGCCGTCCCCCATCACTACCGTGCCGGTACGGGCGTTGAAGACCACCCGCGCAGGCTGTTTCCCGGCTTCAATCTGTACCTCTTCCAGCATCGACATAAAGGCCACCCGCGCACCCGCGTCTTTCGGGGCGCTGACGGCAACGTTCGTGGCGCTTTTTGCCTGGGCGGTGCCGCTGCCAAAGCGCTGATTCAGGGCAATGGCAATATTGTTAGCGGTTTTAAAACTCGGGCGTTTGAGGTTGAGGTACACCTCATTGCTCTCAACAAAGTCGCTGGGAATTTCGCGTTCAACGGTCGCGCCGTTCGGCACGGTGCCGACGGTGGGGGTATTGATGGTGATGCTGGAGCCGCTGTCGCCGCTGGCTTTAACGCCGCCGACCACCACGTTCCCCTGCGCCAGGGCGTAAACCTCGCCGTCGGCACCGCGCAGCTGGGTCAGCAGCAGCGTGCCGCCGCGCAGACTTTTCGCATCACCCATCGATGAAACGGTGACATTAATTGTCTGGCCCCGGGCATACATCGGTGGCAGCGTGGCGCTCAGCGCGACGGCGGCCACGTTTTTAACTTTCGGATCAATTTTCGCCGGCATCTGCACGCCGAACTGACGCAGCATGTTGGTGACCGACTGATTGGTAAATTTCACCTGGTTGCGATCGCCGGAGCCATCAAGCCCCACCACCAGGCTGTAGCCGACCAGCTGGTTGCCGCGAATGCCCTGCACGTCAACCAGCTGGCTTAGCGGCTGGGCGTGCAGCGGTTGGGAGGCGGTGAAGATCCCGGCAATCAGCAGCGGGATAGCATAACGTAACATAATCAAAACCTTAGATCGGGAACAGAGGATGGTTGAAGAAACGCGTCAGCCATCCTGCGGAGTTGGCGTCGCTCAGCGCGCCGCGGCCGGCGTAGGAGATGCGCGCATTGGCGATACGCTGCGATGAAACGGTGTTGTCGCGGCTGATGTCGTCTGAGCGCACCAGGCCGGTAACGCGCATGTACTCATCGCCCTGATTCAGGGTCAGCCACTTTTCACCACGTACCACCAGCACCCCGTTGGACAGCACCTGATGGACCGCGACGGTAATCGATCCGCGCAGCATGTTTTGCTGGGCGGACGTGGCGTTGCCGTTGAAATTACGGTTGCCGGAGATCGACCCGCTGAGGTTATCCAGCGTTTTTCCAAGCACGGAGGGCGCGCCCAGCTCGACATCATTTTTCTTGCCGAAGTTGGTTTTCGCCTGTTTGCTGGACTGGGTGGACTCATCCAGCACCACCGTCAGGATATCGCCGACGCGATAGGCGCGACGATCCTGGGTCAGCGACCAGTTATAGCTACTTTGATAGAGTCCGCCGCCGCGTACGGCTTCAGCGGGCTGGCTGAGATCCGACGGCGGCGCAAACTCCGCATCATCTTTCTGCACCGTATAAGGTGAGCTTTCACAGCCGCTGAGCAGCACGGCCATCGCCAGCAGAAGCATCTTTTTCATTTTTTTACCTGTCAATGCGGTGTTCTTCGTTTAGACCTGCTGATTAAGGAACTTCAGCATGTCATCGGCGGCCGACACCATTTTTGCGTTCATCTCATAGGCGCGCTGAACGGTGATCATATCGACCATCTCTTCCACCACCTGCACGTTGGAGCCTTCCAGCGATCCCTGCTCCAGCTCACCGAAGGCCTCTTCTCCCGGCACGCCTTCAAAGGCTTCGCCGCTGGCGGTGGTTTCGCGATAGAGGTTGCCGCCGGTGGCTTCAAGCCCGGCCGGATTGATAAAGTTGACCAGGGTTATCTGCCCCAGCTCGGCGGGTTCACTCTCGTTACCCACCTGCGCACTGACCGTACCGTCTTTCGCGATGCCGATGCTTTTGGTGCCCTGCGGCAGCTCAATACCGGGGATCAGCGGCAGCCCCTGGGCATTGGTCAGCACGCCGTCGGCACTGATGCGCAGATTTCCGGCGCGGGTGTAGGCGATGTCGCCATCGGCGGTCTCGACCTGGAAGAACCCCTGACCGGTAATGGCCACGTCCAGCTCTTTCGAGGTCACCTGGATAGAGCCGGTGGTGAACGACTTCTCGGTGCCGAGGATCTTGACCCCGCTACCGAACTGGATACCGCCGGGAGTGGTGTTGTTCTGATCCAGCGCTACGCCCGGCGCACGCTGGGTCTGGTAGAACAGATCTTCAAAGACCACGCGGTCGCGCTTAAAGCCGGTGGTGTTGACGTTAGCCAGGTTGTTTGAGATCGCGCCCATTTTGGCGTCCTGGGCTGCCAGGCCGGTCTTACTGACCCACAATGCGGGATTCATAATTGTCTTTCCTTTCTTGTTAGCTGCCGCGGATCAGTCGGTTGCCCGCCTGCGCCAGGGTTTCAGCCGCTTTCATCATTTTAATTTGGGCTTCGAACTGGCGGCTGAGCGATACGGTCGCCACCATTTCGTTAATCGCCGAGACATTGCTGGTTTCCAGGTGTTCACCGGCCAGCTGCACGCTTTCGCTGCGCGGCTCCACGCGGCGGGTGCTCACCAGCAGACCGTCGTTGTTCTTGCGCAGGCGGTTGGCGGGGATATCAACCAGCTTGATGCGGTCCACATCCATGGCGGCCTCCAGATCGCCGTTTTCCGGGATCACGGTGATCGTGCCGTCGTCGCCAATGGCGACTTCTGAAAACGGCGGCAGCTGGATCGGACCGCCCTCGCCCAGCAGCGGCCTGCCGTTTACCGACAGGTTACCCATCTCGTCAATCTCGATATGGCCGTTACGGGTGTAGATCTCACCCCGCCCTTCACGCAGGGCAATCAGCCCGTCGCCGCGGATACCGATATCCAGTTCGCGGCCGGTCTGCTTGAGCGCGCCGCTGGCCATATTGATGCCGCCGTTCTGACTGTTCACCTGATAGCGGCTGTTATAGCCATAGCCGGCCACCTGCTGGCTGTTCGCCCGCTCCAGATCGGCGCGGAAGCCTTCGGTGTTGGCATTGGCCAGGTTGTTGGCGTGGATCATCTGCTGATTCAGGCTGCGGTTCGCGCCGCTTACCGCGGTATAAATAAGGCGATCCATCGTTACAGCGCCTGGAACAGCGCGTTCATCATCTGATCGTTGGTCGAGATGACTTTGGTATTCGCCTGATAGTTACGCTGCGCCGACATCAGCCCCACCAGCTCTGAGGTCAGATCGACGTTGGATGACTCCAGCGCGGCGGATTTGATCATGCCGTACATGCCGGATTTCGGCGTGCCCAGCAGCGGTGCGCCGGAGCCGTTGGTCTGCTGCCAGGTCGTGCCGTCGGTGGCCTGTAGCCCGTCCGGATTGGTGAAGTTCGCCAGCACCATCTGGCCCTGAAGCAGGCGCTGACCGTTGCTGAACGTGGCGTAGACCATGCCGTCGTCGTCAATCTGCTGACCGGTCTTTTCACCGGACTTATAGCCATCGGCCTTGTTTTTGCTGACCGAGAACTCAGAACCGTACTGGCTGCTGCCGCTGTAGTTAACGTCGATACTTAAATCATCTGCGCCCGGCGCCGCGGCCGTGACGTTCACCGGCCCGGTTGGGCTGGTCAGCAGGCCGTTGGTATCAAACTCCAGCGGGGAGGAGGTGGCATTCGCTTTATCGCCGTCCACCACATAGTGCGCGGTCCACTTGTTGTCGTCGTTTTTAACGAAGTACTGGGTCAGCGTATGTTCACGGCCCAGTGAGTCATAGACCGGGGAGGTGTAGCTGTTATTAAAGGTATCGTTGTTGTCCGGGTCGAAGCCCGGCGTCGCCGGTTTCGCCTCGGCGCGGGCGTCCAGGTTAGCCACGAAATCGAGGCTCGACGAACTTTTCGCCGGCAGACCGCTGGCGTTGATTTGCAGGTCGCCGATGGTGCCGCTCTGCAATTTGCCTTCGCCGTTCACCGGGTAGCCCTGGAGTTTGCTGCCGAGGTTGTTCACCAGATAGCCGTCGTTATCCGTACCGAAATAACCGGCGCGGGTGTAGCTGGTGCTGCCGTTGGTATCACGGACCACAAAGAAGCCGTTGCCGTTGATCGCCAGGTCAAGGTTACGCCCGGTGCCGGAAATGCCGCCGCCGGTAGAGATGCTCTGCGACATGCTGCTGACGCCCACGCCCAGCGGGGCAGTACCGGCATACAGCGCGGAGAACTCGGCACGCATGGATTTGTATCCGGTGGTTCCGCTGTTGGCAATATTGTTACTGATCGCGTTCATCTGCTGGGTGATCGCATTCAGGCCAGAGGTAGCAATGTTAAAACTCATTGTTAAAAATCCTTACGCTTTTGCAGTCGCGGTCTGTCCGCCAAACTGACTGATATTGAAGAAAGGTATCTCGCCCAGTCCGGGAATATTGAGCAGCGGTGAGCCGTCCGGCCCGATGCGCACGCTGTTGACGGTGCCGGAAATTTCAACCGGTATCTTGCTGCCCCCCTCATCGGTGACCACGGAAAGGGTGTATTCCCCCTTCTCCAGCCCCAACGCCTGCGGGTCGAGAGTAAAGTCCACCATGCCTTTTTCCTGCTTGCCCAGCTCCAGCGTGGTTTCATTGCCGGCGGCATCTTTGATATGCACGGTGACGTTGTTCGAGGGGTGATCCAGCGTCAGACGGCCGTCAACCGGCTGTCCGTCCAGCTCAAGCTTGTCGGCACGCACCATGATCTTCTGCCCGACCAGGTTGCCAATCGCCAGCACCTGGATGTTGTCAACCAGCGTGGCGGCGTTCTGCATCATCCCCGTCATATCCTGCATCGACTGCACCTGAGTCATCTGCGCCAGCTGCCCCACGTACTCGGTGCCGTCGGTCGGATTCAGCGGGTCCTGATTCTGGATTTGTGCCACCAGCAGCTTCATAAACATAGTGTTCAGCCCGTTGGTGCCGTTGCCCATCGGCGCGCGGGCGGCGTTAATGTCGTCGCCGTTATAGCCGCTTTCTACATTACGAACGCTCATCAGGCTTCTCCCAGTCTCAGCAGGCTTTGCTGCATACTCTTCACGCTGTTAAGCACCTCAACGTTGGTTTCAAAATTCCGTGATGCCGACATCATGTCGGCCATCTCTTCTACCGTATTAATATCCGGGTAGAACACTTCACCTTTCGCATTGGCCAGCGGATTGCCCGGCTCGTAACGGCGTATAGCCGACCCGGTTTCGACCACGTCAAGCACCTGTACCCGCGCCCCCGCCATCGCCGGGTTATCCATCAGATGAGTGCGCTGATAGATAGCGGCAAACACCGGACGCCGCGCCTTGTAGGTCGCTTCCTCGCTGGCCGCAGGTGATTCCGCGTTTGCCAGGTTACTGGCGATGGTGTTCAGGCGCACCGTCTGCGCCGTCATCGCCGATCCTGAAACGCGATAAATGTCGTTAAATGACATGCTTATTTCCCTTCAATGGCCTGTTTGAGGCCAATTAGTTTCGAATTCAGAAATTGCAGGCTGAACTGGTAGTCCAGCTGGTTTTTAGCGAATTCGGCCTGCTCTACGTCAAGTGCAACGGTGTTGCCGTCGGTAGAGGGTTGAAAAGGCACGCGATATTTCACCGAAGGTGCCGTACTCAGCAAACTTTTATTCTGAGAACGTTGCATCTCAGCGGCAAAATCAATATCTTTAGCCTGAAAGTTTGGGGTATCGACATTGGCCAGGTTTGCCGACAACAGCTCAGCTCGGGAAAGTCGAAGCTGTAGTGCGGCAGGATGAATGCTCAATGCCTTGTCAAAACTTATTCCCACGATAAAAACCTCAGTTAAATAATGATTCACACGCTTATAGCAATATGCGTGCCAACTTTTTAACAAATTGATTTAACGAGGTTTTTATGAATAACGCTGTTTCGAAGGGGAAAACGTCCTTCCTCTGTCTGGCACTCTGGAGTCTGTCTTTCTTTTCCGCCGCGGCCCCGGAAGCGCAGACGGCGCGCAAGCAGATTTATAACCAGGCCGTTGCCAGCGCCGGAGCGGATATCAAACGCGTTGCCACGTTGAAAAAGTGGCAAGGCTATCAGAGCAAAATCAACGTCTTTATTCCCGGCGACGCCAGTCGATTTGCCCGCTGCCCGCGCCCATTAACCGTGGCCATGCCGGTCAGCGATCGTCCTGATTTATCGCGACTTCGCTACGATATTCGCTGTGAGGGAACGAACGGATGGGAAATCAACGTTACGGTAAAACCTGATATTTACCTGCCCATTCTGGTGGCCCGGCACACCCTGGAGCGCGGTAAACTGCTGGCGGCCAGCGACGTGGAGATCAAGAAGAAAAACATTACCGGACTGCGCGACGGCATTATCGTGAACCCCGATGATGCCGTCGGGTTGACGGTGAAGAAGCGTATCCGCGATATGCAGCCCATTTCCCCTTCACTGCTGGAGCAGCCGGTGATGGTCGAACGCGGTCAGCGGGTGGTTATGCTGGCGGAACAGGAGGGTATCCAGGCAAAAATGATTGGCGAGGCGATGAAGAAGGGGCGCAAGGGCGATGTGATTAAAGTTAAAAATCTCAGCAGCCAGCGCACCGTCAGCGCCGTCGTCGAGGGTCCGGGCGTGGTGCATATGATGCTGGCACCCGAACAGTAAGGCGCAGGCGGAAAAAAAACTTCCGCTCCGGCCCTGCCGGACGTCCGCAGGGGGAAATTTTTTTAACCCCGCGTTTAAGTTTTGCCTGCTACGGTCGCTATAACCGGGTAGACACGTTTTTTAAAACTAATTCAGGTTGTTAACCAGCGATGAAAATCACCCCTAATCTTTCAGTACCGGGCAGCGCCATGCAAAACACGATTAAAAGCCCTGCCGCAGAGAGCCTAAAAACCTCTGCCGCCCCCGCTTCCGCTCCGTCGGCGCCCATCAGCCAGGCTCAGCAGGCGCTGCGGGCAATGCCGGACGTTGACACTCAGCGGGTTGCGGAATTGAAAACGGCAATCGCCAGGGGTGAGCTGGCTATTGACGCGGAGTCACTGGCCCGCTCAATGATGGACTTTTATCGCCGATGAATAGCCCGACGGATCGCGTTAAGGCGCTGCTGCACGACCTGCATCAGGATGTGCAGCACTATCAACGACTGGTGATACTGCTGGGCCAGCAGCGTGAGGCGATGCTGGCCTGTCACGCCGTGCGCAGTAACGAAATCGGCCAGGCGCTGATGTCGGTCTATCCCCGGCTACAGGCCAGCGCCCGTCGCCGGAGCGATACGCTGGCCGGCTTCCGGCTCTCCCAGGACGGGCGCGGGTTGCTGGCGCTGTTTTCCCGCCTGCCTGCCGCTATCCGCCAGCGGGCGACCGCGGGATGGCATCAGCTGGAGCAGCAGGCGCTGCTGTGTCAGCAGATCAATCAGCGCAACGGCCTGCTGCTCAACAGCCAACAGGAGATGCTGGGCACGCTGCTGCAAAACGATCCGCAGGACTTCCTCTATTCCCGCTAACGCCGAGTAACCCCGATGACCCGCCCCACTGTCGGTTTCTATATGGAAACCGCTTTTCATTATGACGTGTACAAAAATATCATTCTCGCGCTGCAGGCGCAGGGCCACAGCTGCACGCTGGTGCTGGCCGATACCTGCGAAAGTGCGTTTGTGCAGGAGATGCTGACGCAGGTCAAAACCCTGCGCCACGACGGGTTAGGCGTGACGTTACTCTCTTCCCTGCGGGCGCAGCGGCGGGTGCTGGATACCCTCGTCAGCCCCTACTATACCCCGCTGATTGAGGGTATCGCCCGCTGGCAGGTCAGGGCGATGTACGGCCTGGCGAAAGATCGCTGGGGCCACGCCTGGTGGAACGCGTTTTACGATCTGATCCTCTGCTACGGCGATCACTCGCGGGACAGGCTGAATATTGCCGGCAGCGCGGTCACCGTCGGCAATCCGCGCTTTGACGACTGGCACCAGCGCCGCTACGATCGCCAGCTGGTCAACGCCCTGCAGCGCAATAAAACCAAACCGCTGGTGCTGTATGCGCCGACCTTTGGCGATCTCTGCTCCATTCCGCACTGGGCGGAGCGGCTGAACACGCTACAGCAGGAGTGTACGCTGCTGGTTAAACTGCATCACGGTACCCGGCTGCGAGCCACCGAAGCCGCATCGCTGCGGCTGGTGGAAAAATACTTCCGTAAGAATCTGGTGAGCGGCCACGCCACCTTTGCCCTGCTGGAGGCCGCCGACCTGGTGCTGACCGACAACAGCGGCTTTATCTTTGATGCCATCCATGCGGATAAGCGCACGGTGATGCTGACGTGGCCGGGACTGGATACGCTGCTGTGCGGAGCGGACACCTACAGCGATCCGGGCAGCGCCGAGCAGATCGCCAGCGAACAGATTGAGACGGCCGGCACGCTGGACGAGGTGCGAACGCTGCTGAACGACGGAGGGGCGCAGCGCGATATCAACGGAGTGACCGCCTTCCGCACGCGCTACTGTGACAAATATCAGGATGGACAGGCGGCTACGCGGGCGGCGGAGGCCATATCCCGGCTGATGGCGACCGGGGCCGATGCGCCAAAGAATTTTTATCTGCAAAGCCTGCGACAGCGGCTGTTTGGCTAGTCACCCAACTACATCGCCAGGCTGCGGGTGACCTCAATAATCGAGGTAGTCGATATCGACGGGGTGCGCGGCAGGTAGCGTACCTCACACAGCGGGCGCAGATGATCGAACCGCCCCACCCAGTCGTCCCCCATCACCAGCACGCTGGCGGAAAACTGGCGTATATACGCCGCTTTCCTCTCCAGCGATACCTCCAGAAAGACCTCATCGACACCTTTTATCTGGCTGACAATCGCCATCCGCTGCTGCTGGGGATAGACCGGATAACGCTGCTTTTTACTGAAGTTAAGCTGGTCTGACGAAATGCCCACCACCAGCCGGTCGCCCATCTCACCGGCCCGGCGCAGAATATTCAGGTGCCCGATATGAAAAATATCAAAGGTGCCAAAGGTAATGACCGTTTTCATCGCGCTCAGCTCAGCAGTGAGATCCCGGCCAGCAGCGGATTGTCGCATCCGTCCGCTGGCGGGATGCGTTCCCAGGCAGCAAACAGCGCGGCGAGGGTGTCATCATCCAGCGGCAGCTCACCCTGGATAAACAGCGCGCACAGCATTTTCAGGCTGAAATAGTGGCGGCACAGGCGCTGGAACTGATGTGGCCAGCCGGCATCATCGGCACCGGGAAAGACCTGATGGTAAAACGTATAGAGCAGAGCATTGATAAACACACTGCGACGCGAGCGCATAAAGTCAGCCAGCCGCGGATCCTGCTCCAGCGTCCGTAGCATATCCTGCAAATAGCGGGGGCTGAGCACGTTAATTTCATTGAGCTTCAGCACCAGCGTCATTCCGGTCAGCGGATCGAGGCTGGCGTCCAGTTCGCTGCGGCTGAGGGTGCGCAGCGCGTCCAGCTTGTAGGTGTCCACCGCCGGCAGCTGTGCAAACACCTCAGCCATGGCCCCCTGCTCTAACAGCCCGGCGAGTTCATCGCCCAGCGCCTCAATCTGCTGCGCGTCCTTCAGCTGCTGGCTTTTACTGAGCAGCACCCCGAGCGTGTAGAGTATCAGTCCGGGCGCGGCGTCGCTGACGATCGCCAGGTTAATGGCCGCCTGATTGACCGCCTGCTGACGCGTATCCAGCCGCGCCGTCCCCGGCTCTGCGGCGACCTCGCTGTGCAGGACAAAAGCATCTTCACGACAGAGTATTTCATGCGCCGCCCGGTCGCAGCCGATCCAGGCGCTGTGACGCACCTGATCCTGCCAGCTAAAGCTGACCAGCTGCGGGCGCTGAAGGCTGCCGGGACAGCCGCAGGTTTCGTCGATCTGTTGCAGGCGCAGGACGTATTCAGGGGTGTAGCTTAAAATCGGATTCACATTGATTCCTCTATGACTCGGCGCACTCAGCGCCCGTTAGCGGTATTCAGCTTATGGAAGAAGTAGTGGGCCAGCGGCTCGTCGTTATCGCCGCTGTCCCGGTAGATATAGCTGGGGTAGAGCGCAAACCAGCGCCCGCTTTCACTCAGCGTCTGCCACTGCAAATTTTGCTGAAGGTGGGCGGCATCCGGCATAGCCTGCTGCTGCGCCAGCGTTTCCTTCAGCATGCGGATAAACCCGGCGTAGCACGGCTGATTTACCGCGTAGGCGACAGGGCGTGATGCCCGGATCGCTCTGACCGCTCCGGGCAGCGCCTTCAGCGGCTGCCCTCTCTCCAGCTCACAGCCCAGCAGCAGCGTATCCCAGCGAAGCGCACGGCAGGCGGCCAGCAGGCGGTTAAGGTTTTGCACCGTCTTCTCCTGCCGGACAAAGCAGGTGCGGTCGTCAAGCAGCAGGTAGTTCTGCCACCCGGCGCGCTGCGCCATCTCCGCCGCCTGCAGATGCGTGTGGGCCAGCGGCCCCGGCTGCGGGCGGATTATCTCCAGCTGTTGCGGCTGCACGCCCTGGGCCAGCAGATCGCGGATATACTCCGCCCGCTGCGCCTCGTCGGTGGAGAAGGCGCTGACGATCACCCGGCTAAAGAAGGACCAGTCAATGCGTGCGGTGACCGGGGCCTGGCGCAGGCGCTGATAGAAACGCCGGAGATGCGGGTCGGTAACGTAGTCATCAAGACGCCGCGCGTCGCGCACGCCGCTGCCGAGAACAAAATCTTTATCAAAGGTATTCGCACTGTGCGAGATACACAGAATGCTGCGCTCTGGCGCCAGTTGCAGGACCGGGGTGCTGAAGTCGCGCAGGAAGCTTTTCTCTTCCGCCAGCTGCGCCCGGTCATCGTAGCGATGCGTTTTCAGCAGCGAACGGTGGTAGGCAAAGGTGCCGTTCAGCGCATACCGGTCACCAAACGCGTGGCTGCGGTAGATACGATCGATATGGCTGTACCAGATAGGAATACTGTCGCAGCCGGCAAACGTCGCCCGGTGACGCCGCATTTCCGTCACGGTGTAGCGGATTTTATCCGCCGGATAGTAGTCATCATCATCCATACAGATAATGTACTCACCGGTCGCCAGCGCATTCAGGCGATTACGCTTCTCACCGAGGGTCATGCGCCGCGGTTGATGGTAATAGCGGATCAGCTCGGGGCAGGCGGCGTATTTTTTCATGCCTTCTACCAGGTCTGCGTTGCTGTGCTCTGAATCATCCAGAACGATCAGCTCCCGCCGTGCGGCGGGATAGTCCTGGTACTGGAACATATACAGCAGGTACGGCACAAAACTGCGGCGGTTCCAGGTGGGGGTGACCACGCTGACAAAGGGCAGAGCGGCATCGGCCGTCTCGCCGACGTCTCTTGTGTTTTTCATGATTTCGTCTTATTGACCGGAACGGCGGCGGCGCATCCAGCTCTGCATCGCCTGGCCATCGGTTATTTTTTGCTGATCGCGATCCAGCGCCTGCCTGATCGCGACCTTCTGCTGTTCCATCACCACGTTAATGGTCATTTCACGGTTGGCATGCTCCACCAGCTCGCGCTGAATTGCCTGCTGTTCAATGGAGGCCAGCGCCTCCTCCTGCTTTTGCCAGTCAATCACCCGCTGGATCGTCGCCTTAAAGCGCGCCTGATTGTTCATCTGCGCGGCGTCGGCGGCCATACCGCTGCTGCTGTCGCTCAGCGCGCGCAGCGCCTCGATGTTGTTGCTGTAGCGCTGGCACAGCTGCTTTTGCTGCGACAGTTTGCCGCTGGTTTCCTCCACGGCACGCTGGCGGATCAGCTGCAGTTTTTCCAGTACCTGAAGGCTGGCAGGTTTGTTGCTCATTTCGCGATATCCTTGCGCGTTATATTGAGTCGTGTGTGACTGAACACCGCGGCGTAACGCCGCAGTTTTATGCTTTTTCCAGCGTCAGCAGACTGCCGGTGCATGCCTCCAGAGAGCAGCACTCATCCACCTGCTGACGCAAAAAGTTCTCTACCGCCGGGTAGAGCCGCACGGCGCGATCGGCCTCGGCATCCACCCCGGCGACGTAGCCTCCCAGCGGCAGCAGCGGTTTGATCGCCATGTAGTCGGCATACATCTGTTTCAGTCCGCGTGCCGCCTGCTGGTGCGCTTTTTCCGTTACCTGGCTCATGCAGCGGCTGATGCTCTGGCCGATATCGATCGCCGGATAGTGGCCCGACTCCGCCAGATGGCGCGATAACACGATATGGCCGTCAAGCACCGCCCTGGCGCAGTCAACGATCGGATCCTGCTGATCGTCTCCTTCGGCCAGCACGGTATAGATCGCCGTCATGGTGCCGCCGCCCTGTGCGTTACCGGCGGTTTCCACCAGCCGGGGAATAATGCCAAACGCTGAAGGCGGATAGCCTTTGGTTGCCGGGGGTTCACCCAGCGACAGGGCGATTTCACGCTGCGCCATGGCATAGCGCGTCAGTGAATCCACCAGCAGCAGCACGTCTTTACCCTGGTCGCGGTAGTGGCTGGCGATAGCATGGCAAAGCTCGGTGGCCTTGATACGCATCAGCGGCGACTCATCGGCCGGGGCTGCCACCACCACCGATTTCGCCATGCCCGCCGCCTGGAGAGCATGTTCAATAAATTCCTTCACTTCGCGCCCGCGCTCGCCAATCAGCCCGACCACCACCACGTCGGCGCGGGTGCAGCGGGTGATCATGCCCAGCAGCACGCTTTTACCGACCCCGGAACCGGCCATCAGCCCCACGCGCTGCCCCTTGCCGATGGTCAGCAGCCCGTTGATGGCTTTTACGCCAACGTCTAACGGGCTATCGACGGCTTTACGGGTCAGCGGATGGATCTGCGGCAGCTGCTGCTGAAGGATCGTGTCGCCCTCCAGCCTGCCGCGCCCGTCAATCGGTTCCCCGACGCCGTTGACAACCCGGCCCAGCCAGTCGTCGCCGATCAGCAGCTCACTGTTCTTTTCCGCCGGGAACACGCGTGCGCCCGCCATCAGGCCCTGCGGCTGTTTAAACGGCATCAGGTAGGTCACATCGCGGTCGAAGCCGACCGCCTGCGCATCAATCAGCTCGCCGGTACTGCTCTCTATCTGACAGCGCTGTCCCACCGCCAGCTGACAGCCGAGCGACTCCAGCAGCAGCCCGTTCGCGCGCACCAGCCGCCCGGCAACCCGGGCAAGGCTGATGTTCTCAATCGATTTCAGCGCTTTATCAAATGCCGACAGCGTCATTATTCTGCCCCTGGCTCATCCTGTGGCTGGGAGAGGCTTTGCGACAGCACCGCCATACACTGATCCAGACGATGGGCGCAGCCGACGTCCATTTCCGCCGATTCGGTGACGATCCGGCATTCGCCTTCGGCCATCTCCGCATCGGCGGCCAGTCCCCACTCACCGACTTTAGCGGCTTCGCTCTCGCTGATGCGGGCAAACTCTTTCGGGTTCATCAGCACCCGCAGCCGTTTCGGCGCTTCCGGCAGGCTGCCGAGGGCTTCTTCCACCAGCGCCAGCAGCTGGGTAGGTTGAAGCGCCAGCTCACAGCGGATCACCTGACGGGTGACCTTCTCCACCAGCTGGAGCAGCTCGCTGCGGCGGCGCTGCTCGTGTTCATCCAGCGCCGTCTGCATTTGCGTGATCAGGCCATCCAGCGGCCGGGCGGCCAGCATAAATTCGGTGTGGGCGATGCGCTTGCCGTCTTCACGGCCCCGGCGCATCCCCTCTTCACGGCCCTGGCTTACGCCGTCCTGATAGCCCTGCTCTTTGCCCTGCGCCATCCCCTGTTCGAAGCCGTCGCTCACCCCCTGCTGGAAGCCCGCCATCAGCTGCTGCTGATAGTCGGCCGCGTTCATCGGCTCCTGATTGTCCAACTGCTGCCAAGGTTTGCGCAGCGGCGGGAACTGATGGCGGCGCATCACGCCTTTTTTTGATACCGGATCCTGATTGCTCATTCGCCTACTCCATCGTCTGTTCGCTGAACAGCTGTACCTGGATATCTCCGTCTTCCGCCAGTTCACGTACGCGGCTCATGATCTCCTTGCGCACCTGCTCTACGCGGCTGACCGGCAGCGATCCCAGGCGTGAGGTGGTGCTTTGCAGCAGCTGAACCTGGCGCTTAGGCATCGCGGCGTAAATAGCCTGACTCAGCACCGGTTCGGTGCCCTTCAGGGCAATCGCCCACTGATCCATCGGGATCTCTTCCATCAGGCGTTGCAGCGTCGCTTCACTCTGGCGGCTGAGAATATAGAACTCGTACATCTCGGTTTTCAGCTCATCGACCACGTTTTCGTCACGGGCGTGCAGCTGTTCCAGCAGCGCCTGCTGGCTACCCGGAATTCGGTTAACAATGTTCGCCGCCTGCTTGATCCCCTGCACTTTAGAGCCGTGCTCGGAGAGCACCGCCACGCCGCGCTCAATCAGCCTGTCCAGCTCGTCCACCACGTCGCGGTTGACGTCATCCAGTCGGGCAATGCGGTAGAGGATCTCATCCTGCCGCGTGGCATCCAGGTGGGTCAGCACCGTCGCCGCCACGTCCGGCGGCAGGAAAGCGAGAAACACCGCCTGAAGCTGTAAATGTTCCTGGTCAATCAGCGCCGCCAGCTGCGGTGTGTCCACCCACTGCAGGCGGGCCATGCGGTAGCGGATCTCGTCGCCGTAGATGCCGTTAATCACGCTGCGGGCAATTTCCCCGCCGAGCGCCCGCTCAAGAATATTTCGCAGGTAGCTGCGCGACGCGCCGTTGATCCCGCTCAGCTCACGGTAGTCCTGGAAGAAGTTGTTCATCGCCTGCCGCGCCTGCGGCAGTTTGATGCCGTGCAGACGCGCCATGGTTTCACTCAGCCGTAGCACCTCCTCGCGGGAGAACTTACTCATCACCGTCGCAGCGGCTTCTTCACCGATGCTCAGCAGAACAATGGCCGCCTGCTCAAGACGCGGGCGCTGACCGGCGGGGCCGCTGCTTTTTGTATTCTTATTTTCTACTGCTGCTGCTTCGCTCATTGCTGCTAATCCACTGTTTAATGACTTCAGCCACGCGATCGGTTTCGCTCTGGGCCAGGGTTTGTAGGTAGGCGATTTTGGTTTCCAGACCTGAACTCTGCGGCGGCAGGTTCTCATCGCCCTGGAAGGAGCTGGCTGGCAGCATCGGCGCCTGTCCGTCGCCATCAGCGTCATCGTCGCCGTCACGCTCGCCGTCAACCGACGGGCGGGCGGACGCAGCCTCGGCAGCACTGACCGCTTTACGCTGACCAAAACGTCGCAGCATCGGCAGCAGGCCAAACAGCGTAATCACCGCCACCAGCAGGGCTATACCGCCGCGCTTGATCCAGTCGATGATGACCTGATTTTCCCACCACGGTGTTTCCGGCTCGACCCAGGGCTCGACTTCACTGAAGCTGAGCAGGCTCAGGGTGAGCGCATCGCCGCGTTCCGCATCAATGCCCGCCGCCCGGGAGAGCATCTCTTTTACCTGCTTCTGGTGCTCTTCGGTCCACGCCTTCACCGCCGGGGCGTTTTGATTCAGCACTACGGCCACCGACAGTTTTTCCAGCTGGAAGCCGGGATGCCGGATATGGCGCACGTCGCGATCGTAGTTAAACTGGCGCTGCGCCTGATTACGGGTTGCCAGCTGCGGCTGGCCGTTCGCCCCCTGCGCCGCCGCGGGCTGATTCGCCGGACGGTTGCTTAATGAACCGGGGATGCCGACCGCCAGCTGCTCGGTGGTGTTTTCCTGTACCAGGCTTTCGCTGGCCGGACGCGGTTCGCCGAGGAAGCGCTCCTGAGTCTCCTCCACCTGGCTGACGTTCAGCCGGGGAACCACGCTGATGCGGAAGTTCTCGCTGCCGATCACCGGGATCAGCACATTCGCCAGACTGTGCTCGGTTTCCTGGCGCAGGCGCTGCACGGCTTCATTGCCGGATTTGCTGCCCTGGCGACCGTTCAGTTCGTCCAGCGCCGCCGACAGCAGCGTACCGTGCTGGTCAACGACCCTGACCTGCTGCGGCTTCATGCCCGGAATACTCCCGGCCACGAGGTTAACGATGGCCGCCACGCTGTCGTCTGCCAGCGTTTTCCCGTAGCGCAGGCGGAGCATCACCGAGGCACTGCTGTCCGGCTTGTTGCTCAGTACGAAGGAGCTGGTTTCACTGATGCCCAGATGCACGCGGGCAAACTCAACGCTGTCCAGCGCCATAATGCTCTGCGCCAGCTCCCCTTCCAGGCTGCGCCTGAAGCGTACGTTCTGGATAAACTGGCTGCTGCCCAGCATCTCTTCTTTATCCATCAGCTCGTAGCCCGCCGGGGTCTGCGCGCTGATCCCCTTCGCCGCCAGCGCCATTCGCGCCTTCGGCAGATCGCTTTCACGCACCAGCAGACTGCCGCTGCGTGGCTCCACGCGGTAGGGGATCTGCTCACCGCTCAGCACTTCCACGACCTGGGCCACCGGAATATTCTGCTGAGAGCCGAACAGCATGGTGTAGTGGCTGTTGTTCTGCCAAAGCAGGGCCACCACGATCGCCGTCGCCGCCAGCGCGCCCGCCGCGGGCAGCCACCATTTTTTAAGTTGTGCTACCGGCAAGCCTGCCAGCAGCGATTTCATTTTTTCGCCCACGGTACACCTTAAAGTGAGATATTCATGATTTCATCGAAGGCGGTGGTGAGCTTGTTACGCACCTGCATCATGGCGGAAAACGCCACGCTCGCTTTCTGGCTTTCCAGCATCGCCCCGGTCAGGTCATCGCTCAGCCCCATATCCACCGCCTGCTGCTTGTCTGCGGCAAGGTGCTGAAGGTTATCTACGTGCCGGATTGTCCGGTCGAGCACCGAGCCAAAAGAGGGGGTTGAGAGCGATGCCGTTGACGGCAGGCCGCTGGCCGGCGCGATGCCGCTGCCGGTAGCCTGCGCACGCATCTGCTCCATTTGCGCAATCATCTGCGTATGTCCGGCGGAGAAGGCACCGGTGGCTATTTTGTCGATCATAAGAGTGATGTTCCTGATAAACGAATTACGGCGTCAGGCCGGCGTCAAAACCCTGCTGGCGCATAGAGGCCAACCGGTAACGCAGCGCACGCGGTGTAATGCCGAGTGATTCGGCGGTCTTGGATCGGTTGCCCTGGTTGCACCGCAGCAAATCGATGATGTACTGGAATTCCGCCAGGCGTCCGTGCTGTTTAATCGGCCGGTCGCCGGCCAGCTCTGCTGACACCGCCGCGGAGATCGCTGGCGCGCTGGCGGGCGACTGCGCGCCAATCCCAAAGCATCCGGCGTCAAGTACGCCGTCGCTGCACATGATCAGTCCACGCTGCACCGCATTTTCCAGCTCACGTACGTTGCCGGGCCACGGGTAGTTTTGCAGGCAGGCGCGTGCGTCCGCCGTCAGCGCCGGGCGGGAAAGGGAGAACTGCTGATATTTATGCATAAAGCGTTCGACCAGCGGAATAATGTCCTGCTGGCGTTCTCTCAGCGGAGAAATATGCATAGGGACGACGGAAAGACGATAGAACAGATCCTGACGGAAACGTCCTTCGGCTATTTCTTCCTCAAGGTCTTTATTGGTAGAGGCAATCAGCCGGATATCCAGCTTAATACGCTGATGGCTTCCCAGACGCTCAACTTCCTGCTCCTGTAACACGCGCAGTAGTTTCGCCTGAAGCGCCAGCGGCATATCGCCAATTTCATCTAACAATAATGTCCCGCCGTTTGCCTGTTCGAATTTACCGGGCTGGCTGCTGACCGCCCCGGTAAATGCGCCCTTCTCATAGCCAAACAGAATGGCTTCCAGCATACTTTCTGGAATGGCCGCGCAGTTAACGCCGACATAGGGGGCGGCATCACCAAAAGCATGATGATGAATATATTTAGCTACGCACTCTTTACCCGTTCCCGTTTCACCGGTAATCAGCACCGGGACATTATGTTGGGCAACGCGTCTTGCCAGAGCAAGAAGTTTAACGCTTGAATCCGCATGGGCAATAAATCCTGCACTCTCTCTTTCCAAATTGTTATCTGCTACTTTCACAACAAGGATCCTCTCTCATCTGCCCACGCTAAATTACGCATGAGGTAAATACGTTTTCGTTCAATATTTTACGGAGAGTATACGGAGGATATTAAGCAAGGTCACATTAATTGCCATTAAAAAAACATTATTCTTATTTATCATAAAGATACATCACCTAAAATCAATTAAGTGATATCGGATAATAATATGATTAAGAATTTTAAAAAATTAATAATCAATTTTAAATTGCCTTCAGAATGGGTTGTTGCTCTAATTCACACCCGAACGCAGGCTGGGAAAACAAACGGCAGCCTGATAAATAGTTAAAGCGACAGAAAACAAAAAAAATTAAATATTTTTTCACTGACAGAGAAAGACTTGCTCCACCCGGAACAAACAGGGGGAGCGGGATGATAATTTAGCGGAAGATAATCATGCGAAAGCACGCCAGCCATGTAAAAATTTATCATACCGGGGAACACCCGGAGATGATGAAGTTAGAAATTAATAAACTGGGTCGCCCCTATCATAAGATACCGAAAATATTTAACGATCTGCACGACACGATAGACGGGATACTGAATACCTATTTCCTGAAAAAGTATCGCGTCAACGTTGCGTTAAAAACGATGAGTTTTGAAATGGACGTCTGGCAGAAGCATACGCAGATCCTTTCCAGTGATATTGGCAGCCTGGCATTTGATATTGACCGCAGTCTGCTGCTGAGCGTGCTGCATGATTATTATGGCCTGAATAAAGAAAGCCAGGAAAGTATTTCCTCTCAGGAAACGCCGGTGACTAAAACCGAGGAACGCCTGAGAAATAAACTGGCGCAGGAGCTGGTGACGCTGATTACCGGCGACGGGTTATTTGGTAAAGCGCTACAGATTAAACCCGATCCGGCGTCGCTGATAACACAGTGGTCTTATCGTATTCACTTTACGCTGGAGGGTTATCAGGGAGGCTTTTCTCTGCTGCTGGACAATACGCATGTGGATCGCCTGCTGGCCAATCTACGCCAGCAGATAGAGATCTGCCCCCTGACCAGCCCGGAGCAGCCGGTAGCCAACGTACAAACCTCATTTATGACCCTGCCCGTTCGTCTGACCGGCAGGCTGGTCAGTCTCCCGCTGACCGTGGCCGAACTGCTTAAACTGAAAAACGGTGACGTGCTGCCGATGACGCTCGGGGACCGCATCCCGCTGCTGATTGGCAAACAGTCGCTGTTCAACGCGGTGATTGCCGAAGACCACGGAAAATTATTCTTTTCTGAATTTAAAGAGATCAACAACGAGAAATCCCATGACTGAATTAACCCCGCAAGATGAACACAAGCTCGACTTTGATTTTTCTCTGGATGATGCCCCGGCAGCGGACGCGCAGATCGCCAGCGACGCGGAGCAGAACGCCGTGCTGCGTGAAAAGCAGCGCCATCTGTCGCTGTTTAGCCGTATTCCGGTCACCCTGACGCTGGAAGTGGCCTCGGTAGAGATTTCGCTGGCCGAGCTTATCAACGTTAACAATGATTCGGTGCTGGAGCTGGACAAAATGGCGGGCGAACCGCTGGATGTTAAGGTGAACGGGATCCTGCTGGGCAAGGCCGAAGTGGTGGTGCTTAACGATAAGTACGGGCTGCGGATCATCGAGTTCAACAACAAAGAACTGGGTGAGCTGGCGCTATGAACCGTTTACTCTGGGGCAGAGTGGCACAGGTTGCGCTGGCGGGCGGGCTCCTGTTGCTGCCACAGCTGGTGCTGGCAGAGGGGAACGGACTGGCGCTGTTCAGTTCCACGACCCTGCCCGACGGCAGCCAGGATTACAGCGTGAAGGTCGAGATCCTGATCCTGATGACCCTGCTCGGTCTGCTGCCGATCATGCTGCTGATGATGACCTGTTTCACGCGCTTTATTATCGTGCTGGCGCTGCTGCGTCAGGCGATAGGCCTGCAACAGAGTCCACCTAATAAAATTCTGACCGGCATTGCGCTGGTGCTGACTATCCTGGTAATGCGTCCGGTCTGGACGCAGGTCTATCAGGAAGCGGTGATCCCCTATCAGGCAAATGAAATCACGCTGAAGCAGGCGCTGGCCACCGGGGAAGCGCCGCTGAAAAAATTTATGCTGTCGCAGACCAGCTCCACCTCACTGGCGCAGATTATGACCATTGCCAACGCCAGCGGCGAACCGGAAAAGCAGGATCTGACGATTGTGGCCCCGGCCTTTGTGCTCAGTGAGCTGAAAACCGCCTTCAAAATCGGCTTTATGATCTACATCCCTTTCCTGGTCATTGACCTGATCGTCGCCAGTATTCTGATGGCGATGGGGATGATGATGCTGTCACCGCTGATCGTCTCGCTGCCGTTCAAGCTGATTCTGTTCGTGCTTTGCGACGGCTGGTCGCTGGTTGTCGGCACACTGACGCAGAGCGTACAGGGGCTGTCACCATGATGACCATTGATGTGGCGGGCGACATTATCGCCCAGGGACTGAAGCTGGTGCTGATGATTTCAGTGGTGGCGATTTTGCCAAGCCTGGTCACCGGCCTGATGGTCAGTATTTTCCAGGCCACCACGCAGATTAATGAACAGACGCTGAGCTTTCTTCCCCGCCTGGTGATGACCATGCTGGTACTGGTGTTCGCCGGTAAGTGGATGCTCACTCAACTGATCGATTTTACCCTGTTGATTTTTGAACAGGCGTCAACCTTAGTGGGCTGATCGTGGGTATCCCTGTTAATGAACTGATTGATCCGCTGCTGGCGCTGTGGCTGCCGTTTATCCGTATTGCGGCATTTTTCCACTTCTGCCCCATCTTTGAGCACCGCGCGTTTCCGCGCAAGGCCAAAGCGGGTCTGGCGCTGCTGTTAAGCATTGTGATTACGCCGATGCTGGACAACAACGTGGTTCTGCACGATCTGATGACCGTGCAAACCCTGCTGCTGAGCGGTGAACAGATCCTCTGGGGCCTGCTGTTCGGCCAGATGCTTAACTGGGTCTTTTCGGCGCTGCAAACCGCCGGGGCGATCCTGTCGATGAACATGGGGCTGGGGATGGCGGTGATGAACGATCCGGGCAGCGGCAGCTCGACGATGGTGATTTCACAAATCGTCTTTGTCTTTTCGGTGCTGCTGTTCTTCAGTATGGACGGCCATCTGCTGCTGATTACCGTGCTTTATAAGGGGTTTGCCTACTGGCCGATTGGCCAGGCCATTAATACCCTCACCCTGCGCGCGGCCACCACCGGAGTGGGCTGGCTGCTGGCCAGCGCGCTGCTGCTGGCGCTGCCGACGGTGTTTATCATGCTGCTGGTGCAGGGTGCTTTCGGGCTGTTAAACCGCATTTCGCCCACGCTGAATCTGTTCGCCCTGGGTTTTCCTATCAGCATGCTGTTTGGCCTGTTCTGCCTGATGCTGCTGAGCGGCAGCATACCGCAACACTATCTGTCGCTGACGAATCAGATCCTCGCGCAGTTCGACCAGTTAAGGAGCAGCTAAATGTCATCCGGCAGCGGCGATAAAAGTGAAAAGCCTACCGCCAGTAAGCTGAATAAATCGCGCAAAAAGGGCGATATCCCGCGTTCGAAGGACGTGACGATGGCCGCCGGTCTGGTCGCCAGCCTGTTTACGGTTAGCGCCTTTTTTCCCTTTTATCGGGATCTGGTGCAGGCCTCATTTACCGCGGTCAGCCAGATGGCCAGCCGTATTCACGATGACGGCGCCCTGCACCAGTTTATGCTGACCCAGGTGCTGATTATCTTAAAAATGCTGGCCTCGCTGGTGCCGATCCCGCTGGCCGCCTGTCTCGCCACGCTGGTTCCCGGCGGCTGGATTTTTGTGCCGGGGCGTATCAAACCGGACTTTAAGAAGCTGAATCCGCTATCCGGTATTAAACGGCTGGTGGGTAAGCAGCATCTGACCGACGTGCTGAAGATGATCCTGAAATGCGCCATTCTGCTGGCGCTGCTGTGGTCCAGTATTCAGAGCGAGCTGCCGGACATGATAGCGCTTCAGAGCCACTATCTGCCCGAGGCCATCAACACCGGGCTGGCTCAGTATGCCGGGATCATGAAGACGTTCATTATCACCATCGCCCTGTTTGCTTTTATCGACGTGCCGCTGAGTAAGTTTTTGTTCACCAAAAAAATGCGCATGACCAAAAAAGAGGTGCGCGACGAGCATAAAAACCAGGACGGAAACCCGCAGGTTAAGGGACGTATCCGCCAGCTACAGCGTCAAATGGCGATGGGACAGATCAACAAGCAGGTGCCGGAAGCCGATGTGGTGATCGTCAACCCCACCCACTACGCGGTGGCGCTGAAGTACTCGCCGGATAAGGCCGCGGCTCCGTATGTCGTGGCGAAAGGGCTGGACGACGTGGCGCTGCATATCCGCAGCGTGGCGCAGAAACACAAGATTGAAGTGGTGGAGTTTCCCCCGCTGGCGCGTTCGGTCTACTACAGCACGCGCGTTAACCAACAGATCCCTGCCTCCCTTTTCCGGGCGATTGCGCAGGTGCTGACCTACGTTATGCAGCTAAAGTCCTGGCGCACCGGACAGTGTGATAAACCGCACCTGGATCTGCATATTCACCTTCCTGAAAATGAGTTTAAAAAACATGGCAACGTTTAATTTGAGCCAGATGAAGGGCATGCTGCGCAACAGCCATATCAGCGTTCCGCTGCTGCTGCTGAGCGTGCTGGCTATGGTTATTCTTCCCCTGCCGCCTGTCGTGCTGGATGTGCTGTTTACCTTTAATATCGTGCTGTCGGTGATGGTGCTGCTGGCCAGCGTCAACAGCAAGCGGCCGCTGGATTTCTCGGTATTCCCGACCATTCTGCTGGTCACCACGCTGATGCGTCTGACGCTGAACGTGGCCTCCACCCGCGTGGTGCTGCTGAACGGGCACGAGGGCGTCGGTGCCGCGGGTAAGGTTATCGAATCCTTCGGCAACGTGGTGATCGGCGGTAACTTCGTTGTCGGCTTCGTGGTGTTCGTCATTCTGATGATCATCAACTTCGTGGTGGTGACCAAGGGCGCGGAGCGTATTTCCGAAGTCTCGGCGCGCTTTACCCTTGATGCCCTGCCCGGCAAGCAGATGGCGATTGACGCCGATCTCAACGCCGGGCTGATCAATCAGGAGCAGGCGCGCGTACGGCGTAAGGACGTGGCTAACGAAGCCGATTTCTACGGCGCGATGGACGGGGCGTCTAAGTTTGTGCGCGGCGATGCGATAGCCGGGATCATGATCCTGCTGATCAACGTCGTCGGCGGTATTCTGATCGGGATTTTTAAACATAATCTTGATGCCGGACAGGCGTTCGATCAGTACGTGCTGCTGACCATCGGTGATGGCCTGGTCGCCCAGATCCCGTCCCTGCTGCTGGCAACGGCGGCGGCAATTATCGTGACCCGCGTCAGCGACGATGACAGCAGCGGGATTTCAGAAGATATCCATGCCCAGCTGCTGGCGAAGCCGACCACGCTCTACACCGCCGCCTTTGTTATGTTTGCACTGGCCGTGGTGCCGGGTATGCCGCATCTGGTGTTTCTGATCTTTACCGCGCTGCTGCTGTTCGCCGCCTGGCGTCAGAGTAAAATCGTGGAGAAACCCGCCCAGAACGAGCAGGACGTGGCCGCGCTGAACAACGCGCTGGAGGAGAGCGACAGCGTTAGCGTCTGCTGGCAGAGTATTCCGCTGATTGAACCGCTGGGGCTGAACCTGGGCTATAAGCTGGTGACGCTGGTTGATAAATCGAAGGGTAATCCGCTGACCCTGCGCGTTCGCGGCGTGCGCCAGGTGGTGTCGGAAACCAGCGGCGTGCTGCTGCCGGAGATGTCCATTCGCGAAGACTTCCGTCTGAAGCCGGCGCAGTACGCCATTAAGGTAAACGGCGTGCGTACCGCGGTGGGCGAGGTTCATCCCGATCGCCTGATGGCGATCCCGACCGCCGAACAGTACGGCGAGATCGACGGCGTGCTGGATACCGACCCGGCCTACGGGCTGGCGGTAACCTGGATCACTCCGGATATGAAGCCGCAGGCGCTAAACCTGGGTTACCAGGTCGTTGACTGCGCCAGCGTGATTGCCACGCATATTAATCGCATCACCCGCGAACATCTGCCCGAGCTGTTTAACTACGACGATATTACCCAGCTTAACCTGCGTCTGTCGGGCGTAGCGCCGAAGCTGGCGGAGGATCTTAACGGTGCACTGAACTTCAGCCAGCAGCTGAAGGTGTATCGTCTGCTGTTACAGGATCAGGTTTCGCTGAAGGATATCACCACCATTGCCACCACGCTGGTTGAAAGCTCAGCCATCACCAAGGATGCGATTTTACTGGCCTCCGACGTGCGCTTTGCGCTGCGCCGGGCAATGGTGGCGGCCATCGCACCGGACAGCAAACCGCTGTCGGCCTATACGCTGGATAACGCTCTGGAAAATCTGCTGCTGGGTTCCCTTAACCAGGCGCAGCAGGCCGGAAAAGTGAGCCTGGACAGCTTCCCGGTTGATCCCAATATTCTCACCCAGCTTCAGTCTACGCTGCCGGTTGTGCTGGAGCAGCTGAAGGCGCAAAACATGACCTCGGTACTGCTGGTGACGCCGCAGCTGCGTCCGCTGATCGCCCGCTACAGCCGCCTGTTTGCCGCCGGTCTGCATGTCCTGTCGTATAACGAGGTTCCGGATGAGGTGGATCTGCGTATTGTGGGGACGGTGAACTGATGATGAAGATCCCGGCGCGATAAGAATTGCACGGGGATCGGTGAAAGATGTAACTGAACGGGTCCGGATTAAACGGGTATAACTGCCCGCAATAAAATAGCTGTACCGCCCCTTATTCTGCGCCGGGCAGAATGGAAGGTAGATCTGCGCATCGTGAGGACGGCGGATAAAAACGCCGTCCTCGCCGGGAAGATTACTGTTTGCGCAACGCTTCTGCGACGGCGTTAAAGAACACCGCATTTTCCAGCTGCTGCCGATCGGCGGCAGGCTCGGCTTCTTTCCAGGTTGACCACTGCACCATCACCAAATTCTCTTTCCGGTTGATGGCGATGGTCTGGCCGTAAATCCCCAGCGCCCACATGGACTCGGCAGGATCCCCGTCACCTTTCGGAGAGACGTTATCGACGTTAACCGGCACGTTGTTGTTCCACCACTGATAGCCGTATACGCCGTCAGGATAGCCTGCGGATACAGAGTTTTTTGCTTGGGTCCAGCGGGTGGCGTCCGTCAGCCAGTTATCCGGCAGCGTTGCGGTGCCGTCAGGCAGTTTGCCGTCCTGCAAGATATAAAGACCGAAGCGCCCCCAGTCTTCCAGCGTGGCATTGAAACCGTGGCCGCCCATATCGTGCTGGCCTTTCTTATAGGCGTGCCAGATGCCATCGCTGGCCATGCCATAGGGTTTCCAGATAGCGTCCGTCAGATTCTGTGCCAGGGTTTTACCCGTAGCTTTTTCCAGAATATCGCCCAGCAGCCAGGCTCCACCGGTGTTGTAAGACCAGACCTCACCGGGCTTAATTGCCGGATCGCGTTTTAATCCGTGAACCAGGTTATACACGCAGGTGTAGGTGTCCGGCTGCGCCTCGCACTGGGTAAGCGTGGAGAAATCCGACGCCGGGTCCGCATAGTCTTCGTTCCAGGTCACGCCGGAGGTGTGCTGAATAAGCTGCTTCAGGGTGACGCCCTGCCAGGCGGTTCCCTTAAAGTCCGGCTCATAAACGGTAATATCATCATCCAGCGACGCTATTTTTCCCTGCTTAATGGCAACGCCCACCAGCGTTGATACGATAGATTTTCCCACCGACCGCGAGGTCCACAGCGTTTTACGGGTGTTGCCGTGGTAAAACTTTTCCATCACCACTTTGCCGTCTTTGACGATCAGCAGCCCCTGCGGATCCTGATTTCTGACATAGTCGCTAAAGCTGTGTTTTTTTCCCTGATAGGTGTAGCTAACGGACGTTAGCTGATGTTTAGCCTTCGGCAGCGGATAAACTTTATCTCCGTGCCGGAATATATCGCCCGGATAATTGCGATAGTCGTTACGAAAGCCGACGGTGCGCTGCTGCTGATCCCAGGTGAGCATTTCTTTTACGTCGGGCAGAGTCTTATCACAGGGCTGCGGTGCCGAGCTCAGCCCATCCACCTTGCAGAGCCGATCGTTTGCAGCGGCGTTACCCAGCAGCAGTGCCAGCGGGACTGCCAGTATTAATTTTTTCATACCTAAATCCTTTTTATGGTTTTGGTCAGTTATCCAAACGTCAGACATTATTGATACAGTTAATCCTGTAGCGCTAAGGTATACACCTGTAAAAACATCGCGACATGGCAAAATTTGCTATTTGCAGAGGGGATATCACCCCGACGCGAATCCGCCGACTGATGGGATGAAGCGAAATAATTCTCGTACTGTGTCACAGCCTGTAATGTCTAACAGGCATTAATTGCAAAAATATTGTGCGTTATAGCGCAGAGCTAACCTCAACAGATCGGATATAGTACGCATAACTTAATACGCTTCTGGCATTAAGCACAGGGAACGTTCACAGGTACGTCTACATATGGAAATTCATTATGGCCCGATTATTTAATTCTCTTACCTCCTGCGCTAAAAAAATGACGGCGGGGGAACGCAGAGTCGCGTTACGTCTGGAATCCTATCTTAGCGATGACTGTCTGGTGTGGTATGACGTTCCGGTGGGGCGGAATCATCGTCACCCGGATTTTATTATTATCGACCCCTCGCAGGGACTGATTTTTTTGGAAGTGAAAGACTGGAAATTAAGTACGCTTCGTCAGGTTAATCCTGAGCATGTCATTCTCGAAACAGAAAGCGGCACAAAGTGTGAAATAAACCCCATCGAACAGGTCACTCGCTACAGTCGGGATATTATTAATCTTCTGTCACAGGATCCTAAGCTTCAGCAGTCCGGCGACTATCAGGGCAAGCTGAAGATTGCCTGGGCTTATGGAGTCATTTTCACCAATATCACCCGCAAACAGCTTGAATCCCTGTCGCCCGACGGCAGTATTAACACTCTGTTCCCGCCCAGGCTAACGCTGTGTCAGGATGAAATAGCGGAGTCCGTCTCTTCCGATAGTTTCAGAAAAAAAATTGCCGGGCTGTTTACTACCTCCTTCCGGCCACCTGTTTGCATTCAAACACGCGATCTTATTCGGCAACATATTTTCCCAGAGGTGGTTATTCGCCCCAGAAAAATTAAAAGCGACGTATTGAACGTTATGGATATCCAACAGGAACTGCTGGCGCGCAACATTGGTGAAGGGCATCGCGTTATTCATGGCGTGGCGGGATCTGGAAAAACGCTTATTTTGTTATACCGTAGCCAGTATCTTGCGGAGTGTAGCGACCGTCCGACGCTGATCCTTTGTTATAATATCACGCTGGCTAACTATATTCGTGAGTGTATTGCAGAAAGAGGATTATCCAATAAAATCCACGTGTATCATTTCCACGCCTGGTGCGCCGCAGTCGTTCGAAAATTCAATCTTGCTGTCAGCGGTGAAGCGGACGAATATTTTGATAACAGCTTCGATGCACTGGAATACGCAGTCAACAAGGGTAATATTACTGAAACCGAATACAGTTCGGTCCTCATTGATGAAGGGCATGATTTTGACAGCCGCTGGCTGTCAGTTATTTCCAAATTGTTCGACAACCGCACACACTCCCTGCTGCTGATGTATGACGATGCTCAGTCACTGTATCGCCGGGAGCGCGGGTTGAATTTTTCTTTAGCCAGCGTGGGAATTCAGGCTCAGGGACGTACCTCTATTCTCCGAATTAACTACCGTAACAGTCGGCGTATTTTGAATTTTGCCTATGCCTTTTCACGCGATTATTTTGAAAAACATCACAATAAAGAGGTACCGCTGATCCCACCGGAGGCCTATGGTGATGAAGGAACCGCGCCGGACATTTTTCACTGCTCTTCAAAACAGGATGAGGCTCAGCGGGTCGCGGACTGGATCAAAGAGAAATATGAGATCAGCGGACACTGGGGTGATATTGCCGTACTGTGCCCGACAAAGTACTCGGTGGACATACTCATAGAGCTGCTTGATGAACAAGACATTCCCTCGGCGGCAGGGTTTACATCCGCCGATAAGCGTAACTTCTCCCAGCGGCAGGAGGCTGTTCATCTGCTGACATTTCAAAGCAGTAAAGGACTGGAGTTTCCTTTTGTTGCCGTGGTTAATGCCTCTTATGTGCATGCAAGCAGTCAGGATGAGACTGGATCTATTCCAGCTTTGTATGTCGCCTTTACCCGCGCCACTCAGGAATTACTGGTGACCAGCTATACGGAGAATAGTATTAGTCGGCACCTTGCTGCTTTTATCTGATTGTTTCACTCTGAATCTGGCCATACCACGTTGTTTTGGCGTTAGCTAAGCGAATGTCTGAAGCCACTGCATGAGGCTTCGGACATAAAACGTTTTCATCCCTTCCCCGTATTACAGCCTCCGGATCAAACAAATTAATGCCTGTGCCGATAGTCCGGGCAGACCACGGCTGCTGCCGGTATCCGCACCAGGTGCCGCCGCAACCATCTGGCAACACAGTGATAACATCTATCAAAACGCGCTGTTGTGCAGGGGGCAAAATTTATTTTCTATGCGTGATTAATATGGAACGAAATTGTTGTAAAAATCAAAAATGGTGAAATACAATCGAAGAAAGTCAATCCCCGACATGTCATAATCCAGCGCACAAAACCAAAAAACACCCTACAATCAACGATAAATGCATTTTTCTGTGATGAAATGTAAAGTTGTGTTAAGGCAAAAAATGAAATTTAGTTGTCATTTTGTGATGCGTGTAGAAACTTAATTTCATTTTTGATGGTAGATTGTTTACCAGCAGGCAACATCTCCATTGGCAATCACCTCATTGAGGATGAGCCGAACCGGGCCTGACCTCTCATTCCATCCGCCGTTCGGAAGAGCGACGGGGTGAAAAGGCTAAACGGTAAGTAAAAGGTGGTAAACGACGTAGTGATAAACCGAAAAATAATCGTGTGGGAACAGATATTACATTAATCAGAGGGATATCCGTCGCTCTGTAGCATCTCTATTACCGATCATTTGCTTTGTTAGTCTATTTATTAAACACCGGGAGACCTCATTACCTTACAAAATGAGTCATGTTTACCCACCTGGTGCTAAACGATTAATTTAATGAAAGGATAAAAACATGTCGTTGTTGATGAATCTTAATTCGCAGCAGAGAAAACGATTACATCAGATAACATTAGTCGCGACCTTTGGCGGCTTACTTTTTGGTTATGATACCGGGGTTATAAACGGCGCCTTCTCTTCACTGAAAGAGAACATGGCGCTAACGCCAGACACCGAAGGCCTGGTGATGAGCGTCCTGCTGGTGGGTGCCGCGCTCGGCAGCATCGGCGGCGGCAAGCTGGCTGACTTCTTCGGCCGCAGGAAGTATCTGATTTACCTCTCCGTTGTTTTCTTCTTCGGCGCGCTGTTATCAGCCGGAGCACCGGATGTCACCACGCTGTTGATTGCACGATTCTTCCTCGGATTCGCCGTCGGCGGCGCATCGGTTACGGCCCCCACCTTTATATCTGAAGTTGCGCCAACGGAAATGCGCGGCAGGTTAACGGGGCTGAATGAAGTCGCTATCGTTATTGGTCAGCTGGCCGCCTTTGCGGTGAATGCGGTCATCGGTCTGCTGTGGGGTCACCTGCCAGATGTTTGGCGATATATGCTGCTGGTTCAGGCGATCCCGTCTATTTTCCTGCTGATCGGCATGTGGCGTGCGCCGGAAAGTCCGCGCTGGCTACTCAGTAAAGGGCGCCGTGAAGAAGCGCTGGCTATTTTAAAGCAGATCCGCCCGGAAGCCCGCGCCATCAAAGAGTATCAGGATATCATTACCCTGATTGATCTTGAGAAAGCAAAGAAACTGAACGCCCGCGGCGACCTGTCGATTATCTTCAACACCCCGTGGCTGTTTAAGTTAATCCTGGTCGGTATTGCCTTTGCTGCGCTACAGCAGACCACCGGCGTTAACGTGATTATGTACTACGGAACTGAAATCCTTAAAACCGCCGGATTCTCCGAAAGAATGTCGTTAGTTGCTAACGTGCTTAACGGCGTATTCTCGGTTGGCGGCATGATTTTTGGTGTCATGTACCTGGTCGATCGTTTCAAACGTAAGACGCTGATTATCTACGGCTTTGCGCTGATGGCTACGCTGCATCTGATTATTGCAGGCGCGGATTACTTCCTGGTCGGTGATATGAAGGCCACCGTCATCTGGCTGCTGGGCGCGCTATTTGTGGGCGTAATGCAGGGTACGCTGGGCTTCCTGACCTGGGTAGTGTTAGCAGAGCTGTTCCCGTTAAAAGTTCGCGCTTTCTCAATGGGCATCTCGGTATTCTTTATGTGGGTGATGAACGCCATTGTTAGCTACCTGTTCCCACTGCTACAGGCGAAGCTGGGTCTTGGCCCTGTCTTCCTGATCTTTGCCGTTATCAACTACCTGGCGATTATATTTGTGGTTAAAGCCCTGCCGGAAACCTCGAATAAGTCACTGGAACAGTTGGAAGAAGAACTTTCTGCCGGTAATTGATACATAATGTTCTGGATGCAACTAAAGGAGACAGCCAATGATCGATACGATTACCGTTGAGAATCTACATCTTGGATGCCAGGCGAAGAATAAAGCCGAAGTGTTATCCATGGTGGGTAAAGAATTTTTGATAAAAGGCTACGTCAGCCAGGAGTGCGTTGGGTTTCTCAACGACAGAGAGCGACAGGTTTCGACCTTCTTAGGCAACGGCATTACCCTGCCCCATCTGCCTAAAGAACAGAACGCTATCATTGTGAAAACGGGCGTAGAGATTTTCCAGTTCCCCGATGGCGTTATCTGGGACAGAAGCAACGTCATGTTTATTGCGATTGGCGTTGCCGCTAAAGAGAAAGAACATATCGACGTGTTAAAAGATGTGGCCTCTATCTTCAGTGACGAGATCATCTCCAATGCGCTGTCGTTAATCTCCAATGAGAAAGACTTTCTGCGTATCCTGAACCAGAAATAATCCCTCCCCCACGGAGACGCGGTGTCTCCGTGGGGGTTGTTAGTCAGGCTGGCACAGCGTTATTCGCAGTCCGTTCGGTCTGTAGCTGGCGATACTCTTTAATACAGACATCAACGTTATTAAACATATATTTCAGAACGAAATATCCCGATGTCATATCGATACCGATTGATTCCATATAAACCGACTTCAGATGATTCCTTTGCAGCCCGTCGTTGTTAGCGTCCCACGCCTCAGACAAAATACGCTGCTGTTTTTTTAATCCCATCATCCAGTCCCCCGGCGCTTTCCATATCGAACCGTCCAGCAGCACATCGGTTTTTTCCCCCTGGCCATAGGCTGCGTCCAGTACCGTCGCCCGCTCCTGAAATTTCTGTCTAAACCTCATGCCATAGCTGTCGGTTTCAACCGATGCGCCAACGCCCTGAACGATACACAGCCCGGCGTCAGGGGAGATAGTGAGGAAAAACCGTTCAAACCCTTGATTCGTTTTTGACAGCGAAGTAGTGCCGTAGAAATTTCGCTGTCCCTCGACGGGCAGCAGCACGATCCCCCGCGCCTCAATCTCATTTTTGGTCAACCCTTCCCGCAGACCAAAAATCGCATCATGCTCTGATGACGGCGGCAGGGGAATGTCAGAATAGCGCCCGGGGAGTCGGGAGGCATCCCCCGTTGCGATGCCGTATTTGGCCGAAAGGTAGCGCTGCTCGACGATCGCCCGCTTCTTCTCTTCTGCGGCAATCCCCGCAGCAATAATTGATCGCAGAGCAGGATCGCTGAAGGCGGCTATTTTGGTTTTATCATCTGAAATAGTGGCTTGCAGCGCCTCAAGTTCATTTTTCAACGCGCGGACGACGGCCGGATCGGGTCTTATCGTCCCCTCCTCATTTTCCTTAGCGGAACGCGTACGCTTTATTACGCGCTGGAGCATCGCCCGGTTCTCTTTAAGAACGTGGATACGAGCACTAACCAGTGAATGGATCAACTCATCAGGATAGGTCTGATCAAATAGATAAGCAGAGGAGATTTCAGTTTCCATGCGTGAGCAGTCCACGTTCAGCTCAGCAATTTGTTTCTGCTTTTCTGGGGGCAGCTTTTCAGGCCCACAGCCGGTTAGCAGGAAAACCGGGACAAAACACGCAACAACCGTTTTATTCATATACCCATTCCATAGGTAGCTTAATCCGTAATATCTTGTAGGGTTCCCTCACCCCGTCATGGCTAACCTCTTGTCAGCATTAACGACGGCGCGGCCCAGTATACCTCCTGTGACTGGCATTCAACAATGGTATCAACACGTTAAGCTTAACGGTGACGGCATTCGGGCGCGTTGCGCACAACGGGCCCGAATGGATAATGGTGCTGCCTGCGCGGCTCTCTGTTCCGGCGTTACGGATAAAGCCGGTACTTGTCGCGCAGTTTTAAGTAGCGCTCGATGCCGGGCCGCCAGTGCGATTCCAGAAAAGTCACCGTTTGATCTACGGACAGACCTTGTTTCTCCGCCTCGATCATCAGTGCCGCCATCTGCCGGGTGCCGCTTACCTTAGCCAGCCAGAGGGGGCGAATTAAAAACGTGCTGTCCTGATAATCCAGATAGTTCGCCTCCTTCTGCTCCGGCAACACCCTGTCATAACCGGCGACCTTAAACTTAAACCACCATTCGACAAAGTAACGTACCGTCGGGGCAATCGGGCCGGCGTCCGCGCCTAAGCGTTCGCCGCAGACCTCTTTGCCCGCCTGCGGCCAGCCGGTTTTTTGCTGACTGATATCAACGTGATAGCAGGTATTCACCCGAAACTGCTTGTCGGGGAACCCCAGCTGTTCGAACGGGTGGTCCGATCCTCTGCCCGAATTAACGCTGGTCGCCTCAAAGAATCCCAAAGAGGGATAAAGCTGTATGGCCAGGTCGCTACGCAGGTTTGGTGACGGTCGCACGGGCAGGGAATAAGGCTGGTCGTGGCTGTAGTTCGCCATGCCGATCACCATCAGATCGTCGGGCGGCAGCTGATAGGCCGGAATACCGTGGGCTTTCCAGCTGCTGTCGTCGAAATGCGTTAACCATCCCTCGTTGACGATCATGCGGGCGAACTCCCCCGAGGTCAGCCCGTGAACCATCGGCACGGGGTCGATACCAATCCCGGAAATGTTCTCTTCCTCCAGTATCGGGCCGTAAACCCGATCGCCCAGCGGATTCGGCCGGTCAAATACCATCAGCTGCTTATGGTACTTTTGCAGGCTTTCCAGCATGTGATGCAGGGAAACGGTGTAGGTATAAAAACGTACCCCCACGTCCTGGAGATCGTAAATAACGATATCCACATTCTCCAGCTGCGCCTCGGTAGGATGCGCCCTGGCCCGGCCATCCGCATCGCGACCGTACAACGATACGATCGGCAGCTGAGTCTGTGAATCAACGTGGTCGTTATCGCCCAGCCCCGCATCGGCATGACCGCGCAGCCCGTGCTCCACTGAAAACAGCGTGGTGACGGTAAAGTGGTACTGCGCCTGCTCCGAGAGCAGTTTATCGATGGTATGACGACCGTCTTTGTTGATTGAACTCTGGTTGACCATCAGGCCGACCCGCTTGTTTTTCAGCAGGGGTCCGTATACCTCAGCCCGATCGACGCCCAGAACCAGACTCTGTGCCGCGCTGGCATGACCAGCGCCGACGGTGAAAGCCAGGCACAGTAATAATGTTTGCAGGAAATGTTTCAATCCCTGGTTCTCTCTCTGTTGGTGAAAATCGTCTCTGACCGGTAAGGGATCAGAAGGTATGCCGCAGCTCCAGCGCCCAGAACCAGAAGTTGTTATAGGACTTCGCGCCGTTGGTCCAGGTTTGCTCCGGCCGGTAGTAGACATCGGCAAACACCGAAGTCTGCTTGGTAAACGGATAGATGGCCTGGAATCCGTAACGGCTGCGGTTCTTCTCTCTGTGCAGCGTTTCCCGGTTATGGGAGTCGCGGAAGCTCATTTGTCCTTTGGTCAGCGCCAGACGCGTGTACGGCATCAACATAAAGCCATTATCAAATTTGTAGCGATAAATCGCCCACAGGAAATGCTCCTTGTTATATAGGGTATTGACCAGCTGCTCATCGATATACAGGTAGTTCAGCCACAGCGAGTTTTTCGGGTTAAAGATAATGTTCGCCCCGGCAAAGTGCTCGTTAATCTGGCTCCAGTCTCGCTTGTAAACGCCGTAATCCCCTTTCGCCCTGGCGTAATCCAGTTTACGGTCAATCAGACGGAACGACAGACTGGCGTTAAAGCTCAGGGTGTCGGAATATTTGTAATACGCCTGCGGACGGATCCAAAATTCGTGGCGCTCCTCCCCTTTACGAACGTCCCCCTGATATTCCGGAGCGGCCTGCGCCGGATTACTGATTGAGGGGAAGTGCCAGTTGTCGTTGCGGTAGCCAAAGCGCAGTTTGGTGTTGCCACTCTTGCCATCCCAGGTAAAGGGGAAGGTTCGGGTGACGCCGAACTGCCAGCGCGTACGATCGTATTCCGGCGTATTATCCAGATAGGTTTTCAGAAATTGCACGTCGTACAGCCACAGCGAATCATTCTGATAGATAAAGGCACCCAGATAAGGCGAGGTCGCCATACTGCCTTTCATAAACTTCCAGTTGTCGTCGCTGTCGATTTCCTGCTCTGAGCCGATATAGGCCTCAACGTTCCAGTTTTTTTGATTAAGCTTTTGCTGGCTGTCTTTTTTTTCTTTTTCCATTTGCTGGATTTTTTTATTGAGCTTTATTATTTCCTGATCGTAATCAATTGATGATTCGTCTGCCAGTAAGGGTGAAGAAAATGCCATAGACGTTAAAATTACTATCCCTGCCAATATTTTCATTATTTACCTCAGGACATCTACATTAAGGACAGGCCATAGCCGCGCGGATAAATGACTTTGCTACCGTCGGGAGATTTGATATCTACCGGCAGTTTACCTTCTGGCCTGGCCAGCATTGTTGACTTGCCCTCTGGTCCGACAAACAGGGTTCTTAATCCGCTGCGGATATTGGTTTCCAGACTATTGCGGACATTGTTAGTGACATCGAAACCGGTTATGCCGTAAATCGCAATATTCGCCTTTACATTGTTCAAATAGGCAATATCGTAAGGGTTACGCGTTGAGATAACGACCAGAGGAATATTCTTGGCCTTAGCCACGTCGATAATCTTCTGCGCATTCTTAGGATTATCCTTCAGGTTATAGGTTGCCAGAATGATAAGCTGCTGGTCCTGAATCTGTTTCTCAATGTCTGCGCTGATTAAGGTATCCTTATCCAGTTTAACCACTTCACCTTTTACGTTTATCGCCACGTTAAACTCATCGGCAATATTTCCCAGATGCTTTTTAATCAGATCGTTTCGCGGAGCTTCATCTGAATAAACCAGTACATCATTACTGCTTTTGAGCGTATAGGGCAGAACGCGGTCATTTTTAATTAGCGTAATGGCCTTTTCAGCAATGGCGTTTTCCAGATCTTTATGGCCTTTTGAAGCAACGATGCTTTCTGCGTTAGCACTATCCTGTGCCGCCGGAGAGATGCGCTTATTCAGCTTGGTATACACCACGCGCTCTGCTGATTCCTGAATACGCTGCTTCAGCAGCGGATCTTTTTCCGCTTCGGTTTTTAAATATCCGTAGAGCGCGTCAAGCTGTTTAACGCTGGCGTCGTCTTTAATTCCCACCGGCATCAGTACGATGTCATTACCCGCAAGGATGGCCTGACGGATCGCCCAGTGTGGGTCAAAGTTACCGCTGATTGCGCCCATATCCATCGCATCGGTCAGGATCAGTCCGTTAAACTTCAGCTGATGACGTAATACATCGGTGAGGATAGGCTTAGATAAGGTAGCGGGTGTGCCGATCTCTTTGCCGCCGGTACTCTTAAGCGTGGCGCTGTCCAGTGCCGGAACCACAACGTGCGCGGTCATGATGGCATCGGTAAACGGCATAACCTCGACAAAAGGTTTCAGTTCGGTCCGCTGCCAGGAGGCCTTATCCGTATTCACGCTCGGCAGTGCAAAGTGAGTGTCGGACGCAACGTTGCCGTGTCCCGGAAAATGTTTTAGCGAGGTTAACACCGGGTACTGATGGATACCGTCAATATAGCCGCGGGCGAGACGAGCCACGATAGCGGGATCGTCAGAATAGGCGCGCACGCCGATGACCGGGTTATTCTGGTTATTATTAACGTCAACCACCGGGCCGAAGTTAAAGTTAAAGCCCAGGCTGGATAACTCATCGCCGTGGACGCTGCCGACCTGGCGGGCCAGCTCGGTAGAGCCGGTTGCGCCCAGCGCCATATTGCCCGGCATTTCCGTCCCTACGCGCAGGCGGGTGACATATCCCCCTTCCTGATCGGTGCTGATAAACAGCGGCAGATTATCACGCGCGCGCTGAAGATTATTGATAAGCTCAACCGTCTGCGGGGTATTAATCAAATTCTCACGAAAAAGGATCACCGAACCCAGGTGATAGTCGGTAATCATTTTTCTGACACTGTCATTCATCTCAATGAACGGCGTTTTATTTTCGCTGCCGTCTTTATCCCACGATCGAATATCGACCATCAGCATCTGACCAATTTTTTCTTCAGCGCTCATTTTAGAAACTATTTTCTCAGCGGCAGACTTGGGCGAAAGCCACATCTCTTTCAACTGCGCATCGGGAATAACATCGGCAACGCTACCGGCGCTGACTAAAAAAAGCACGGGGATTAATTTTTTCATTAAAAACTCCAGGATATTGATTTCGGGCAATTGTACATTTCAAAACCGGCAATAAAGTGACTACTATCACAGTTGCTCGATTCGTGTTTTCACAGAAAATGGAATAATAAATATCATTCCTACAGGGGTTTTTATTTGATTGTGGTAGAGGAATGGGGGGATTTTCAGGAATAACTATTCCAGCAATGGGAATAGCCCATCAAAATTAGTCCATTTTCATTAAAGATGCGACTAAGAATTTTCTTTGAATTCTATTAACAACTGCCCTGTTTCGGCTGATTAAGGATTAAAACCGGCCAAAGCGGTAAAAGTGAAACACCCTCACCGCCAGTCTATCTCGTCCTTACTCTATCAACCGCCGTGCCGTTACTGTCTCAGTCATCCAGATTATTAATGGTCATACTGGCATTCAGTACCAGAGGCTTAGCCACCTCCTGACGCAGCTGCATCAGCGCCAGAAATATCAAGTCGGTCAGCGTATTCTGTGCCGTTCGGGATGAGATTGAAGAGCTGCGCCATTCGTTTTCATCCGACACGCTCTCCAGCACATAATCGGCAATCCTGGCCAGCGGATTCTCTTTATTGCCGGTAATGGCAATGACCGTTGCGCCCTGCGCTTTCGCCATTGTCGCCGCGATGCGCATATCTTTCCGTTTACCGCTAAACGAAATCACAATCTGTACGTCTTTCTCGGTCAGCGCCTGGGCAGTAGCGATCTGAACATGGAGATCGGCCTCCGCCAGGCTCAGAATGCCTATCTTCTGGAGCTTATAGCTGAGATCTTTCGCGGTTAAGCCAGAACCCCAGATCCCGATGATCTGCACACGCTGCGCGTGGTTGATCAGGTTCACCACCTGCTGAAAGACGGTGAAGTTGATCTTTTTGGTGGTGTCGATAATCGCGGTGGTTTTCTCATGTACCAGCTTCTGCGCCATCACCATCAGCGAATCTTCCATGGAGATGGCGTTGTGTAACGCCGTGTGCGGCGAGGACCTAAACAGGTTATTTCTGCCTAACTCCTCGCTGATGGCAATTTTCAGCGCCGGGAAGCCTTTCATGCCAATTTTTTGGCTAAACTTCACGATGGCAGACTGGCTCACCCCCGCCTCTTCCGCAAAGCGGGAGGAGGACATGCTCAGTACCGCTTCCGGGTTTTCAAGAATATATTTAGCGATTTTTTGCTGGTTTTCTGCCAGTTCGGGCCGCAGCCAGGTGATTTCATTCAGGATCGACATTAAAAATTTCTCCACAAAGCGTAATAGATTATTCCTGCCGTGAAATCTTCCATTCCTTTGCTCTTCGCAACTGATTTCATTGGGAATAATCTTTTTATTAGTATTTTTTTTCGTTATTTATTCCTGCCTCTCTCATGGATGAGAATAGATTTAGCGTGACCAATATCACACCAAAGGAATAAATAATTCCATAACATTGCCGAAAATTTCAATTAATGGAAACCCCCTCTGATGATTAATTTAAGCCAAATGATGACCGAAAGCCGCAACCCAGCCAGTGCGCTTATCGATACGCTGCCTACGCTGGAGATGCTGGCGACCATTAATGCGGAAGATAAAAAGGTTGCGGCCGCGGTTGAAGCCACGCTGCCTCAGGTTGCCAGGGTGGTTGATCGGGTGGTGGAAGCCTTCGCCAACGGGGGGAGACTGGTTTACTGCGGCGCGGGCACATCGGGGCGGCTGGGCATCCTGGACGCCAGCGAATGCCCACCTACCTACGGCACCCCGCGTGAACAGGTTATCGGCCTGATTGCCGGCGGCAATACCGCCATTTTGCAGGCGGTTGAGAATGCGGAAGACAGCCCGGATATGGGCAGGGACGATCTGCTGAACCTGGGATTCAACGCGCGCGATGTGCTGGTGGGCATTGCGGCCAGCGGCCGTACGCCGTATGTCCTCGGAGCCATGGCCTACGCCCGCAGCGTCGGCGCGACCGTTGCCGCCATCTCCTGTAATCAGAACAGTGAAATGAGCCGGGCAGCCGATATTGCGATTGAGCCGCTGGTCGGCCCGGAAATCGTGACCGGCTCTTCGCGAATGAAGGCCGGCACGGCGCAGAAATTAATCCTCAATATGATCACTACCGGCGCGATGATCCAGAGCGGTAAGGTCTACAGCAATCTGATGGTGGATGTTGAGGCCACGAATGCCAAGCTGGTCCAGCGCCAGGTCAATATTGTCGTTGAGGCCACGGAGTGCAGCCCCGGCGAGGCGGACTACGCGCTTAACGAATGCAATCGCCACTGTAAAACGGCGATTGTGATGGTGCTGGGGGGGCTGTCGGCACAGGAGGCCAGCGCGCTGCTGAGTCAGAATAAAGGGTTTATCCGTAAGGCTCTGCAAGGGATACAGGCATAACTATGGCGAAAATAACCCGTCCGATGATTGAGCAGATTTTACGGCTCAGCGGTGGCAGTAAAAATATTCTGATCTGCGGCAACTGTATGACCCGGCTGCGCCTGACGTTGAAAGATCGCGACCTGATCCAGCTTGAAGAGCTGAAGAAAGTTCCGGGCGTGATGGGCGTGGTGAACGGCGACGATCAGCTACAGGTTATTCTTGGCCCCGGCAAGGCGCAGACCGCCAGCGAGATGATGAACTCGATGCTGTCCTCGGACCCTGAGCAAAATGATGCGCAGGATGAGCAGGCGGACTTACAGGCGCTGGCCAGTCAGAATAAGCAGCAGATGAAGGCCAAACAGAAGAGCGCCGTGCATAACTTTCTGACCAAGTTTGCCACCATATTCACCCCGCTGATCCCGGGCTTTATTGCGGCCGGGCTGCTGCTGGGGATTGCGACGCTGCTTCAGCAGACGCTGATCACCGAGGACGTGGTGTCACCGGCATGGCTGACCGGGCTGATTGCCTATATGAAGGTGTTCAGCGTGGGGCTGTTTACCTTCCTGAGCATTCTGATCGGTTACAACACTCAGAAAGCCTTCGGCGGCAGCGGCGTAAACGGCGCGATTATCGCCTCGCTGTTTGTTTTACGCTATGTGCCGGAGGGGACCACCGGCTACTACGCCGGGATGAGCGACTTCTTCGGGCTGGCTATCGATCCGCGCGGCAATATCATCGGTGTGCTGCTGGCCTGTATGCTCGGTGCATGGATTGAGCGCCAGGTACGCCGGGTGATCCCGGATAATCTGGATATGATCCTGACCTCGGCGGTCACCCTGCTGATCACCGGCGCCATTACTTTCGTGGTCATCATGCCGGTCGGCGGCGAGCTGTTTAAAGGCATGTCATGGCTGTTTTTACACCTGAACGGCAACCCGTTCGGCACCGCTGTCCTGGCCGGACTCTTCCTGATCGCCGTCGTTTTCGGCATCCATCAGGGGTTTGTGCCCGTCTACTTCGCGCTGATGGACGCGCAGGGTTTCAACTCGCTGTTCCCTATTCTGGCCATGGCCGGGGGCGGACAGGTCGGCGCGGCGCTGGCCCTGTTCTTCCGCTCCCCGAAGGGATCGCTGCTGCGTACCCAGATTAAAGGCGCCATTTTCCCTGGCCTGCTGGGGATTGGTGAACCGCTGATTTATGGCGTGACGCTGCCGCGGCTGAAGCCGTTTGTGACCGCCTGTTTTGGCGGGGCGGTTGGTGGTTTCTTTATCGGGCTGGTGGCGTGGATGGGGTTACCGGTCGGACTGAATACGGTCTTTGGCCCTTCTGGTCTGGTTTCGATCCCGCTGATGACGTCGAATAGCGGTATTTTCAACGGCATGCTGGTGTATATCGTTGGTCTGCTTATCTCCTATCTGGCCGGGTTTATTCTGACCTGGTTCTTCGGCAGTAAGAATGTGGATCTGAGTTAAGGGTTTACGGGAAGTATGACCCGCTGCCGCCGAATGTTATCGGCGGCAGCGGACGGGCTAAGATCGCTCAGACCGGATAGAGAGCGGGGCTAACTGCTGATGACCTTGGCAATGTAGACCCAGACCGGTGCCGCAATGATAAACAGCAGTACCGAGGTCGCAAGGGATGAGGTGCCGGTACGGGTATAAACCTGATACTGGCTGGAGATGATAATCCCGGAGAACGCCGGCGGTAATGCCACGCTGAGCACCAGCATTTGCAGTATTTCTGACGACAGCCCGCACGCCCATCCTGCAATTAAAAACACGCCTGGCATCAAAATAAGTTTAAAGAAGGTATTAAACGCCACCTCTTTATCTATCTCGATTTTGTACGCCGACAGCGTCAGTCCCGCCGCGAATACCGCAACGCTTGAGTTAGCCTGGGCAAGCAGTTTAAAACTTGGGTCGAACTGGGCCGGAACCTTAATCCCCAGCACCACCAGAACCACGGCTAAAACAGGTGCCCAGACTACGGGCTGCTTGATCGCGGAGATCAGGGCGGCAGACTGCGATTTATCAGCGCCATCCGTTTTTCCGGCACTCAATAAGTAGAGCCCGATCGGAATGGTGATCGCATTGACCACGATGGCAACGATGGCCACAACCAGCCCCGTTTCCACGCCGGAACCATAAAGCGGATCTAAAATGGCAAAGCCAAGGAATCCAATGGTCGGAGAGCCGGCAATTAATGCACACACCGCCGCTTCGGACTTGGTCCTCTTAAACAGGAAAATCATCGAGAAATAGGAGAGCATAAAAAGACCGACCAGCCCCACCAGGGAGATAATGGTCAGCGTTGAATTTTCTACCAGCATGGCGCGGTCGGCGCGGATAATTGAGGTAAACAATGCCGCCGGTAAAGCATAGTCGAGGACGAGTTTATTAAAGACCCGGGCCTGGTCCGGTTGGAAAACGGTTCTTTTACCACTTACATAGCCAAGGATCATCACCACGAAAATGGGTATTAGATCCAGAACCAGCATCTTTGATAAGAAATTTTCCATCGTAATACCTTTTCATAATAGAAATGAAGAGCGAGATAAACTATCCGCCCTTCAGATATTAACTGTATGTGATTGAGCATGGCGCAGGGATCGGGCCGCCTGAAAACCCCGGACCCGATCCCTCAAAGACGTTAAGATTTAACGATTGTCTTATATTCTTTTCTCAGAGAATCGATAAAGTCCTGCCCGATATCCAGGTGGCCTTTCACCAGCTCCGGCGGCGTCAGCGCCAGCCAGTTATTTAGTGAGACGTCCTTATACACGCCCTGATGGAAGACGTTGATAACGCGCATCGGCTCGTCCCCGGTATTTTCAATATAGTGCGCCAGTGTTTTCGGGACGTACCCCACATCACCCGCGACATAGTCAAAGGTGCGCGCATTGTTTACGGCATCAAAGACCGTCATTCTTGCCTGGCCGCTGATGTAGTATTGAATTTCATCGGAGTCAGGATGCCAGTGAATTTCACGCATGCCGCCCGGCTCTAAATCAATGATCAGCGCAGCCAGATTGGTGACTTCAAAGTTTTTGCTGTCAATGACCTGCGTGGCTCCGCCTTCGAACTCATTACGTTTCATCTGCGAGGCGCGGTAGACATATTTACTGGTAAAGTTAACGGCGCCCAGTTCACGGCGAACGTCTTCAATCGGGCCCGGCACCGGCATACGGAAAATGTACTTTTCTTCAGACGGGATACCGTCAAAGGTGGACTCCGGCACGCCAAAGTTCTTGGCCAGCACCTCGCGCGGGGTGTGGGCGAAAAGCTCGGTGACCAGCAGCGTCTGGTTCTCAGAGAAATTGCCGTCGTTGAAAATGAGGACGAACTCGGTGCCTTCTTCCAGTCCCTGAATAGCATGAGGGAATCCGGCCGGTGCCAGCCACAGATCGCCCGGCTCAAGATCTTCGATCAGTACCTGTCTCTGATCGTCTATCAAATAAAATCTGACTCTTCCGTTTAATACGTACGCCCACTCAGCTTCTTTATGCCAGTGAAGTTCTCTGACCACGCCTGCGGGCAGTCTCATATTAACGATAGCGAGTTCTTTTAAGCTGCCCATTTCGCGTTGAGTAACTTCGCGCGCCCAGCCGCCGTCTTCAAGACGGTTGTGTGCCATTGCAAAAGGGAATTTAAGATTAGGAATGCCACCGTGATCGGTTTCAGGAGGAAGCAGTAAATCCGGGTTCTGTTTTTCAACGTCGGGATTGCGAGGACCGACGATATCTGCGCCCTGGGTTCCTCTGATTGGTTCAACTTTATCATTCATATAATCCGTCTCTCTTTTATGAAAAATTTAACGTTATATTGTAAAAAATTAAAACCAGACTTAAAAATAGCAATAAATTCAATTATTTCCATGAACTTTCAGTGAAACGATGAAATGAAAAATAACATCATGATTTTATTGGAATTAATGCTGTGTAATTAGGATAAATCCCATTATAGACTAGGTATAACTCTTAAATCATTGGGGTATAAATTTCAGAATTATTTTTGTAAACCGTGATCGCTGCCGCTTATTTTATTCCGATGTTCCCTGGTTCGCAGAGGCCCCCAAGAACTGCATCTACGGTCGGCTGAACGGCGACGGGGATAAATAATGGTGGAAAGACGTCACCGTGGATTTTAGTTTCCGGTCGCCCGGAAAGTGGCCGTGGTGCCGGTGTCCGATGTCCGGTGTCCGGTGTCCGGTGTCCGGTGTCCGGTGTCCGGTGTCCGGTGTCCGGTGTCCGGTGTCCGGTGTCCGGTGTCCGGTGTCCGGTGTCCGGTGTCCGGTGTCCGGTGCCCGGGTTGCGGGTTGCGGGTTGCGGGTAGGGTTAGATCTCGCCAAGAGTGCGGGTATCGGCGTTTTGTACTTGGCAGGCTGATGCGAATGTGTGAGTTTTTTGTATACTGTTGATGGCCCACAGGCTGTGGGTAGGGCGAAGACAAAATGGCAGACTCATTCAGGCGATAAGCATGACGTACTTGAATCATTTATTAACATTTATTGAAAGTAATCCGGCCCTTGCCGTAGGATTTAACCTTATCATCCTGATCGTTGCCGGCTTTTTTACGCACGTTTTGTGCAAATTTTTATTAATTAAAGTGGTACGCAAAGTCTTTTTTGCCAGCCATAAACAGGACGTTCCGCTGGAGAAAGACCGCCGTATTGCTGAAAAGCTCTCAAATTTCATTCCGGTTCTTATCGTCTACTACATTCTCCAGTTTATGCCGAACATGCCGGCATCACTGGTAGCGGCCATTAATACCATCTGCGGGATCCTGTTTTTTATTTTTCTGTCGGTATTTTTCAATGAAATGCTGGATATTGCCAATAGCTCCTATCTGCGCAAGTCCAAGCGTAAAAATCACTCGATTAAAGGCTATATCCAGATAGGGAAAATTTTAGTTCACATTATTGCGGCGATTATGATCCTCGCCGTTATGTCGAATAAATCCCCCGCGATTATTATTTCCAGCCTCGGGGCCGTAGCCGCGGTGCTGATGCTGATATTTCAGCATACCCTGCTGTCGCTGGTCGCGAACGTTCAGCTATCGTCAAACGACGTTCTGCAACTCGGCGACTGGATTGAGATGCCCGACAAGAATCTGAGCGGCGAAGTGACCGATATTGCGCTGCACACCATCACTATCCGCAACTGGGATAATACGATCTCGCGTATTCCGACTAAAAACTTCCTGACCGAGACCTATACCAACTGGCAGGCGATGTTTTCGTCCGGCGCGCGCAGAATTATGCGCAGCATCAATATCGATCAGCACTCGATTAACTTTCTCTCTCAGGAGATGCTGACGCCGATGCTGGCAATGCGCGGCGTCAGTGAACCGCTGACTAAATTGCTCGATGGACGCGATCCGGCTGGCGTGGCGGACCGTTGGTTTATTGATAACGGGCTGACCAACCTGACGCTGTTTCGCCACTATCTGATGTCTTATCTCGCCGATCGGCCGGACGTGATTAAGGATATGTATATTGTGGCGAGAACGTTGAAGCCTTCGCCGTCCGGACTTCCGCTGGAAATATACTGCTTTACCTCCTCCACGCTGTGGATGGATTACGAGAATACGCAGTCGGCTATCTTTGAGTACATCACCGCCGTTGCCGGGCAATTCTCCCTGCGTTTGTATCAGTACCCTGCCGGGCACGACTTCTGGCGCCTGTCGCAGGAAAGCACCACCCGGAGCAGCCCCCCGCCGGGTGAGGGGTGATGTTTTTGGAAGGGCGATGTTTTCATCCCCTCTTTTGCCAGCGCAGGGCGTCAATCACATATTCAAAAGCAACGGGCAGATGCTGTCGGCTGGGATAATAAAGGTAGTAACCCGGAAATAGCGGGCACCATTCGGAGAGCAGCGACACCAGCTCTCCGGCTGCAATGCGTTTAGCCACCAGGTCATGGGGAACATAGGCGATGCCCATGCCGTCCGTGGCAGCCTGAATCATCAGAAAGGTGTTATTAAAAACAGTCTGTCCGGCAACCCGGATGGCTATCTTCTGCTCTTTATTCTCAAATTCCCAGGCATAGAGTCCACCGTGCGTGGGCAGCCGAAGGTTAATGCAGTTATGCTCCATAAGATCGGCAGGAACCGCGATCGCAGGTCTGGCTGACAGATAATCGGGAGAGGCAATCACCGCCATCTTCACATCCGGCGTAATCCGCACGGCAATCATATCTTTATCCACCCGATCGCCCATTCGCACACCGGCATCAAACTGCCGGGCGGCGATATCGGTCAGCTCATAGCCCACGCTGAATTCAATATGGATATCCGGGTACTGCCTCATCAGCGGCAGCAGCCGGGGCCAGAGGACGGTGACGATGGCATGATCGTTGGCCGTTATGCGCACCACTCCGGCAGGCTTATCGCGGGATGCGCGCAGCGACGTCAGCTCGGACTCAATTTCATCCAGCCGCGGGACAAGCACCTTTAGCAGCCTGTCGCCAGCATCCGTTGGGGAAACGCTCCGCGTGGTGCGAATCAACAGCCTGACCCCAAGGCGGGCCTCCAGCCCCAGCAGCGTATGGCTCAGGGCCGAGCGGGAGATGCCCAGTACGGCGGCCGCCTTGGTAAAGCTACGCTCGCGGGCAACGGTAACAAATGCCTGTAGGTCGTTTAATTTTTCTTTTGTCATGATTGGTGAATTTACTGCACCAGTTTGTGCACATTTGAGCATCTTATCATTTAATCCGCCTTTCACTACACTCGCTTTATCAGGCGATATTCTTTTCCCCGCGCCTGTTAACTGCCAAGGAGGTCAACCATGCAGCAGATTCTCAACGAAAAACAGCGGGCCGTTATTCCCGTTGCGGCATTTACCGCAAACGGCGATATGACGAGGCTGAATGCCGCGCTGAACGACGGCCTTGATGCCGGATTAACCATTAATGAGATCAAAGAAATCCTGGTTCAGCTCTATGCCTACGCTGGTTTCCCCCGCAGCCTGAATGCCCTTGGCGCGTTTATGCAGATACTGGAACGACGGGCTGAGAGAGGGATCCAGGATGAGGCGGGTAAAGCCGCCTCCCCTTTTCCCGATAGCTGGAACAGCCTTGAAGACGGCACCCGCAACCAGACCCGGCTGGTAGGCCAACCCGTAAGCGGCCCGCTGTTTGAGTTCGCCCCGGCGATTGATCAATTCCTCAAGTCGCACCTGTTCGGCGATATTTTCCAGAGAGACACGCTGGACTGGCAGACCCGGGAGCTGGCAACGATATCCGCGCTGGCGGCCCTGTCCGGGGTGAACGGCCAGCTTAAGAGTCACTATTCGATGAGTCTGCAAACGGGTCTGACCGCAGAGCAGCTGGGGGATTTTATCGAGGTGATTCAGCAGAAATGTGGAACCGATACGGCGGCCAATGCCCGTACCGTTCTGCATGAGGTTATTCCACAATAGCTCAGCGGCAGCGCCCCGGCGCAGCATCCGACAGAGGAAAAGAAATGAACGAATCATTTAACGGTAACGGTATCTTCCCAAAAGGGGAGAAAAATGAGGCATATGCGCAATATTTTCAGGGGACAAGCTACCTGAATATGCTGACTACCGAAGGTGTCCAGATTGGCAACGTGGTGTTTGAACCGGGCTGTCGGAACAACTGGCATATTCACCATCGGGGCGGCCAGATACTGCTGGTGACGGGCGGACAAGGCTGGTATCAGGAATGGAATAAACCGGCCCGACAGCTTATCGCCGGAGACGTCGTTTCTATTCCGGCCGGGGTTAAACACTGGCACGGCGCAGCCCGGGACAGCTGGTTTGCGCATCTGGCGGTAGCTGTACCGGCGGAAGGCGCGTCCAACGAGTGGCTGGAGCCGGTTTCTGACCAGGATTATGATCGGTTGTGAGTTTAGTCGTTAAATATTGGCCGCTATGACCGGACGGACAGATGCAGTTTTAGCCCCGAGCTTCACCTTGAAGCGGCGCAGTTGGTGCCCGACCAGCATGACACTGTAGCCGCTGCTGCTATTGCGATAAACGTCGGCCAATCCACATGGACCAATGAGTTCGATAACGGAAAGAATTTCGGTGTCGGGCCGGCGACAGATCTTTATAACAACCCTCACCCCTGACGATTATTCGAAGTGGGACATGTAATGTCTCAAATCACCACCATATGCGTCATTTAAGACTTCTCTTTCTCACTTATGATTCTCTCATCAAATCAATGGTGACCGAAAGGAGTCCGAAATGAATCCCGCACCTCTCCAGCGATATATCCGCCGATCGTTATCGCGCCGGACACACTGACTAACACTGTATTTAACTCACAGGAATAATCGTATGAAACTGACAGGCAACACTATTTTTATCACTGGCGGCACGTCGGGTATTGGCCGCGCGATTGCTGAAAGATTTCATCAGCTGGGTAATCAGGTGATCATTTCAGGCCGCCGTAAAGCTCTTCTGGACACAGTGACTTCCGCCAATCCGGGGATGGATTCCGTGGTGCTGGATGTCACCCTTGCATCCAGCATTAAATCGGCGGCGAAAGAGGTCCTCTCCCGCTATCCGGCACTGAATGTTGTGATCAATAACGCTGGCATTATGCCCTTCGATAATGCTGCCGCCGAACTGGATGACGATATGGCCGTCACCTTACTGAATACCAACCTGTTGGGCACGGTTCGGGTCAGTTCAGCATTTGTTGAGCACCTGAAACAGCAACCGGATGCGGTATTGATCAACAACAGTTCGATTCTGGCCTTTTTACCCTTGGTGACGAATGCACTCTACTCAGCCACCAAAGCGGCGATTCACTCTTACACCCTGTCGCAGCGTTTTTTACTGCGCGATGCCGGTGTGCGGGTCATTGAGATTTCACCGCCCTGGGTCGATACCGACTTGATTTACAAAAGCGGTGATTCCCGCGCGATGCCATTAGCCGATTTTATCCAGCAGACCTTTGACAAACTGGCGACAGATTCCATTGAAGTGATTGTCGACAGTGTGCTGCCCGCCCGTGCAAATCCCGGTGCTAATGAACACGAGATGGTGAACGCATTTAATCAGTCAATGGTGGATAACCCGATCCCGGTTGCGTAACCGGCTCTGCGGCATTGGTTTTGGATCGGCGGTAGCATCATGGCTTTATCCCCTGTCGGGTTTTTACGGGGTAATGATAAGCTCAGTCCTGTTCCTGCTGCTGGCATTGTCTAGTCTGTGGACGTCTGAAAGATTAAGGGCTCGCTCCGCGAAGTATCAGGCGGTTCATCAGTCATAAAGGAGTTGCCATGCACCGTATAGGATTAATTATTGCCGATCATTTCCAGATGCTGGCGCTATCAACGCTGACGGTATTTGAGTTTGCCAATCTGGTGGCTAAACGTTCGTTTTACCAAATTGTGGTCTATTCCGAACACGGTGGAACGGTATATTCTTCTTCGGGTGTTGGTGTGAATTCAACGACGTTGAGCGAGGAAACGCGGGTGGATACCTGGCTGGTGGCGGGTGTGCTCGCTCCCCTGGAGGAACCTGCCAGCCCCGGCGTGGTTCATTTCCTGCAAACCACCGCCCGTCAGACTCGACGGATTGCCGGGATCTGCACCGGTGCATTTGTACTGGCACAGGCCGGACTGCTGGAGAAAAAACGTGCTACTACGCACTGGGCACACTCGCACAGTCTTGTCTCCCTGCATCCCACGATCCAGCTTGAAGACGATCGTATTTTTATCATTGATGACACTATCTGGACGTCAGCAGGCATGACCGCGGGGCTGGATATGGCGCTCGGCATGGTGGAGAAAGATCTCGGTGCAGACATTGCCCGTACGGTCGCGCATCGCCTGGTAATGAATCAGCGCCGTTCCGGCGGTCAGACACAGCATTCGGAAATGCTTGCCCTGGCACCTCGCTCAGATCGTCTGCAAACGGCGCTGGAATATGCCCGCAACAATCTGCGCAAAACGCTGACGGTGGAAATCCTTGCCGATGCGGTGCATATCAGCGCTCGACAGCTCAGCCGCCTGTTTCGTCAGGAGACGGGTAAATCCCCGGCAAAAGCAATTGAAGGACTGCGACTTGAGGCCGCGCGCTTAATGATTGAGCAAAGCCACCTGTCGCTGGATGCCATTGCCCGCGAGTCCGGTTTTCGCGACAGACGACATATGCGGGAGGTGTTTATTCGCGGGTATGGCATTTCGCCTCAATCGCTTCGCGCAGGGCGTTAAGGCGTGCGGTATTAAGTCTCAACCCGTTGATGGTTAATCTTAATGCTCTGATTTCAGGCACCGCCTCCTCCAGACAGCGCTACCTGTATCATTCACTAATTCAGTAAATTGGTAGCATTACCGATTTACACGTCTGCGTTATTTTTAATCATCGTCCGTAATTCATCTCCGCACCGGTCAATAACCGGATACGCCACGGCGGCAATATGGTGATGCACGCGGCGGTAATCGCGTAGTACACGCTGGAAAATATCGCCGGACTCCGCCCACGCATTTTTGTCATCGCGCAGTTTTTTAAAATGCTCATGGCTGGCGGTGGCTTCTATCTGACGGATCACCTCTTTTCGCGCCACCAGCTGGTGCGCAGCGTCGTGATCTTCGCCCAAGAACGCCGTCACGGCCAGACGCAGGCTGATGAGGATTTCCTTATGCAGCAACGCAATATAATTGCGCTCAAACTCGTTGAACGTCTCGCCACGCTGCGTCCTGCGTGCGGCAAGCTCCGCCAGGCTGCTGGAAAGAATGTCACCCGCATGTTCGACGTTAATCACAAACATCAAAATGTCCTGTGCGCGGTCGGCATCAGCGTCACTCATCCCGTCGTGCGCCAGATCGGCCAGATACGCCCGGATCGCCGCACTCAGTATATCCAGCGACTGATCCAAATGACGGATTTCCATACGGCTGCCCTTCTCCGGGGTCTGAAACAGCACCTGCAGCTGGTCGAGCATAATGTTGAGCATGTCCGCTGCACGTAGGGATTCACGCACGGAATTGGATAAACCGATGTACGCAATATCCAGCCCGGTTTCGTCGAGATACACTGGCATGCCCGGATCGCTGGCACGCGCCTCCTCCGGGAAAAGCCGTTCAAGCAGACGGGCGACCGGCCCCGTCAGGCCGATAAATACCAGCGCCAGCACGGTGCTGAACGCGGTATGAAACCACACCACCAGCTGCGGCGTGGTCAGCGCTAAATTGTCTGCAAAACTCGCCAGCAACGGCATAAAGGCCAGCGCCACCACGCAACCAATGCAGCGGATCAGCAGATTGCCTACGGGCAGCCGGCGGGCGACGGCATTTCCTGCACTCAGTACCGGCGGCAGTGCGCCACCTATGTTCGCGCCGAGCACCATCACCATAGCAGTTACCGGTGTCATGACGCCCGTCGCCGCCAGCGAGGCGATCAGTAAAATCACCGCCACGCTTGAATGGCAAACTAATGTAAGGATCACCGTCACGGACAGCGCGATCAGCGTATCGTCCTGTAACCCGGACATCACGGCGTGGAACACCGGCGTGGACTCGATGTGTCCAAGCGTTGCGCCCAGCATGCTTAGCGCCAGTAGCATCAGCCCAAGGCCAATCATCGCGCAACCGGCGCTTTCAAAGCCGGTATGGTCGCGCATTTTAAAGATGATAAATCCGCTCAACATCAACAACGGTATCGCAATCGCGGTGTTGAAACTCATCAGCTGAACCACCAGCGTAGAACCGACGTTAGCGCCGAGCATGACGGCCAGCGCAGGCGCGAGGCTCAGCGTTCCGGTGGCGGTAAACGAGGTAGCCATCAGGCTGACGGTGGTGCTGCTTTGCAAAAGGCAGGTAATGCCCACGCCGGACAGCATTGCCATCCAGCGATGTTTAAGATGGCGCCCCATCCAGTGGCGTAACGGTGTCCCGAATCCGCGTTGCAGCGCGGAGGAAATCATGTGGGAACCCCACAGCAGCAGGGCAATAGCGCCTGCCAGGTTAATAAGCAAGGTGGTGCCAGATTGGGTTGTTGCAAACATAATCGCTCCCCCTTTTTCAGGGTTGTCATTGTCAAGCGTGGTGCTATTTTCAGTTTTAATACGGTGCCGCGTGGCGGCACTGGCTCCCGTCAGGCCGCAGAATATTTCCCGCATCGTCGAAACGATCGGTTTCTTCATTTATTTTATGCAGGTCTATCCGCTGTTTATTTTAAGATAAACAGAACAAGCCTTATTGTGTTCCTATTATTTCTGCCTCAGGTTTTTCCGGGCGGAACTATTCTCTGAAATAAAGCAGCCGAAACAGTTCAACCGAATTAAATCAGCAATATCCTGCAAGGAAACGATCGGGCAGTAATAAGGACGAGATCCAGCGCGGAAAAATCCACGGGCTAAATCAGGCGGGGGGGAACCGACTTTGAGGCTCTTCGCTGTCAGCCATGATGCAGCGCTGTTCAAGCTGACGGGTCACAGGACTGACGCGCCAGGTGGTCACGCGAAGATCCATCGTGTTGATTTTAGAAGAAAAGATTGAGTGTGAATCTCTACCGCGCGCAGCCAGAACCCTGTCTCGGGACGGGCGGACACGCAGAAGTGATGTCAGGGCTTTGACATCAGGATAAAGGATTGATTTGAAGTTCATAACTTACCCCAAGACCGTAAACATTCAGGTTGAGGTGAGATAACACAAGAGCATCAGGCTCTGGCGAGGCGCACCAAAACGATGAAATGATCGCAGTCGATTTCATGTTTAATATTCCGAAGCGCCGGTTCAGCGTCATTCGGGAAGCTACTAGGTACAGTGTCCATTAGTCTCTTATGTTAATTAAGGAAAGGCCGCAACTTCCGGCCCGTAAAATTTACGCATGCCGTATGTTATTGTCAACCCGCAAAATCATAATTAATGCGTCCTGTTTATGTTTGAGTTAGGAAATAAGGATGGAATTATTTCAAGCGGATGTTATAACCTAAGGAAAAAGGCTTCCAATGAAACCACAGCGCGCGGGATTTGGTGATTACGTCTCTCTCTACAATATTCAGGATAACGTGGAAGACGGCGCAACCGTGCCTGACTACGCTGCTTTGTTTTCTTCTGCCGGCTCACCGCCCGGATCAATAACCTTCCGTGCTTCTTATGGCTTCAGGCGAGCATCAGCCAAAGAAATATCCGGGTAAACACCGATAGAAAGCTTTTTCTCTTTCCCCAAAAAGCGATACTTCAAACGCCAGTGCTTTGCGCCATTGGGTCTTACCAGCAGATACAACCCATCACCACCCTGTCATGCTCTGTCGAAATTATGCTCAAAATCATCACGAATTTGTACATGGTGGTCATAGGGTGCTCCTGACGGATTGGGTCCTTATGCTAAGGTGTTCCCCCTTGGCGATTGAGGGGGATCTTGATTTAGGTAATAATCGGAATTTAGTAAGGTGATGATCGTGGCGGAATACTACTTATTGTTCATCGGTACTGTACTGGTTAACAATTTCGTTTTAGTGAAGTTTTTGGGTTTGTGCCCCTTCATGGGCGCCTCAAAGAAAATAGGGATGGCCGTCGGCATGGGGATGGGCTACAACCTTCGTTCTCACGCTCGTTGCTGTGCTTTCATGGATCGCAAATCACCTCATTCTTGTTCCACTGGAAATGACCTCTCTTCGCGTACTCGTCTACATCACTGCCAGCGCAGTGGTCGTACAATTCACCGAAATGGTTATTCGCAAAACGAGCCCAGCGCTTTATCGCCTGCTTGGTATATTTCTTCCCCTTATAACCACAAACTGTGCGGTTCTCGCCGTGCCTCTTCTAAGCACAAACCATCAGCACGGTTTTTTGCATGCAGCATTTTATGGCTTTAGCGCTGCGATAGGTTTCTCATTTGTAATGATACTGTTTGCCGCCATGAGAGAAAGGCTGGACTTGGCAACCACTCCCGAACCCTTTAAGGGGGCTCCGATATCTCTTATCACAGCAGGTCTGATGTCTTTAGCATTTATGGGATTCATAGGACTTGCCGAGGCATAAGAACTTCACCCTCATGATTAAAAAAAATAATTCAAACCACTGTTATTAAATGATATTTAATTACTTTCATCAATTAGTGTAACGATTAATAGAGCCATCGGCGTCAGTATGCAGTCAGAATATGTATTTTTGCTGCATATCTTACTGCGTACCGGCTCAATGCGTACCACTGCCGGTCAGAGAAACCTTTACCTTCCGGGCCTGATCTACAGGGCTGTAGTTCGATTAGCAGCTCAAACTGGTTACTCTGTGCTATTGCGATCGTTGTTTACGGCACTGTGTACCTCGTTGAGGTTGTTGTTCACGATGCCATCTTCTGTTTTGAAGAGAGGAAGCCCTTGCTCCCCGCGCCAGCCTTTCAACGTTTTAACAATTTTTTCAGGGGTTATATTTTCATCAAAATTATAATAAATCAGGTCTGACCCTTCAGGATGACCAGATACAGAAATGAAATTTTCCAGTAACTCGTCCTGATAAGACTCACTTCCATTGCACTCAAAAATATCATTAACCAGCTGAGTAAACTCTTGCTCCGTGTAATGTTCAAACTTCTCTCTTAGTTTCATGTACTGCCCTCCTTCAAGGCGGAATTTACACGAACTGCTTATCTTTAGCACTGCTCCCTGATGTACTTCTGCAAGCCTCTCAGGGGTGACCGGTCGTGCTTATACCTTCTCTGATATCAAGAACGTTTCTTTCAGCAATTGCGGAGAGTTTGGCGGTTCCGCCATCATCCATGTCCGAGGCGGCTTTGGGCTCAGTGGGCATTCACCCCTATACAAAAAAAACCGCCGGGTAGCGGGTTTTCATCTTTAGGAATACATTGCCCGGGCTCTACGTTCCTGAATATACATACCGTGATGCTTACGTTGGTTTCCGCACATCCAGCAAGAGCACAAACAAGGGGTGTGATAGACAACACCTAAAGCGACTGAACCTTTATCGCCAGCGTTGGAGAAATGTTCACGCCTGGATTTTAGCCTTTTGGCATGATGCCGACGCAATGCTCGCTTTGTTGATTTCATTAAAGCACTCCACAGTTATTACTGGAGCGGTCACACCTTCGCATGACCGTCTAAACGGGAGTTCTGAATAAGTTATTTTTCTCATCAGAAAATAATAACACGCTATAACTGGATGGAGCTCGTTAATTTAGACGCCAGTCGAATTCTCGTATACTGGTCTTCCCGTCTTCATCCATCCTACCAGGTCGCTGATATCGTCGTCACAGCAGGCAGTTAGAAAGGTGTGAGCCGCTACTGTTGCATTCCGGGCCGGTAGACCACTTTATATGTAGCGCCGTACACAATCAGGCGCTGCGGAAATGATTCTACCGGGTCAAGGGCGTACTGCGGATCCTTCCACCAGGAGTAGGATAAGAACTTCCAGTCCAGTGGGATAGTCGCTTACTCTGCAATTGCCCATGTTCTGCCGTCTGATAATAATCGAAGATAAATTCATCTTCGTAAGTTTCCTTCAATGGATTATCAATATATATGAGCTATCAACTCAGCAAAAGTTCGATTTATTCAACAAAGCCAAAAAAAACCATAAGAGAACCAAAGCTGCCCTTGTTTAGTTATAAAAAGTGGGCTACATTTGCATCGACAGAGCTAAATTATATTATTATCTTTACTTACTTTAAATTTTTGGATTATTTCTTCAAGGAAGATAAAAAATAATGTTCGGGATTTTTCATAAGCTTTGAGTGAACTATCACCGGTACTATTCGTTAAATAGAATAGCGTATTCGCTTGCAAGTCTGGGAAATGGCGAAACTCTTCGAAAAGAAATATCATTTCCTTATATTTCAGACCATTAAGATCATCATTCAATGGCTTAAACATCCCGGTAGTTGATAATACCAGTAGTTTTGTATCAATATTATCAGCATTTTTAACTACGGTAAGATCATTCGTTGCCAGTGTGAATACATCAGAAAATGTTCGTAGTCGATAGGCAAAGTAATCAGCACAAATATAGGAAGGGCCTAAACCATAAATGACTAATTTATTACAGTCTTTTATTTTTATCCAAAAATCGTAGGCCAGTTGCTCGTCAAACTCGCTTATATATTCACTAATTCGTTGCAACTCATCGGATACATGGCTTGCTCGCGACTGATTCTCTTCGCCAACAATAAAACTCTTATATTGCTTGAAAGATTCGAAGCCTAATTTCTTCACAAACTTAGAAACTTTTGATGTTGAAACATCAAAACATTTGCTCAACTCAGTGATAGAAATTTTAGGGTTATGCTGAATAGACTCTTTTGTTCCTTCCAGAAGCTTTTTTTCTAGTAAATTCAAGTTGTTATAATCAACTTTAATCATTTTGGTATCCCACTGAGGTTTTCTCTATAAAAGCAATATTTTACTCATTTTGCAATTGTACTCGCGAAACTCATCGATGAGTTCATCACATTCACTCTCTTAAATTATGAAAAAAATTAGATTTTGCAGCCTTCACCTGGACTAAATGTTAATGACAATCATTATCATTTTGTTTTGACATAGCGATAGATTTCCTCACTGCACAGAATACTAGTTTTTAATCCTGTTAAATTATATAAAGATCGCATGCAATACCGAAAAATATCAGTTTTTTAGATTTAATACTTATTTTCATTAAAATTTTCCATAAACAAGATCAAACTGGCATTTTTATGGAAAACTTTGAGTGTAAAATGTAAACATTGTAGCTTCAGTTGAACTCTAAATGTTAAATACGGTGAGGAACCATGCTGGAAAAAATCACTGATTTTAGTTTAAATCTCTTTTCCCTTAAAGGCAGAACTGCGGTTGTAACCGGTGGAAACTCGGGGCTGGGTCAGGCTTATAGCCTCGCATTTGCTAAAGCGGGTGCTAATGTTGCGGTTATTTCTCTGGCTAATGATGGTGGTGAGACGCAGCAACTAGTTGAAGAATGTGGTCGTCAGTATCATTTTATCCAAGCTGATATCACTCAAGAAGGTGAACCGCAGTGGGCAATAGAGCAAACAGTTAACCATTTTGGGCGTATTGACATTTTGGTTAATAACGCCGGTATGTGTATTAATGAACCCGATGTACTGAAATTCACCCGAGTTCAATGGGATAAAATGATCGCGCTGAATTTAAGTGCTGCTTTTGAAATGTCTCATGAAGTTGCCAAATATATGATCCCGCAAAAAAGCGGAAAAATTATCAATATTGCTTCTATGTTTTCCTATTTAGGTGGGCAGTGGTCCCCAGCCTATTCTGCCAGTAAGCACGGTATTGTTGGCCTGACGAAAGCATATTGTGATGAGTTAGCACAATTTAATATTCAAGTTACCGCAATTGCACCAGGCTATTTCGCCACCCCAATTACTGAAAAAACACGTTCTGATTCAGAAGCTAATCAGCGAGTACTTTCACATATAGCTGCTAATCGCTGGGGTAATCTTGCCGACCTTATGGGTACCGCGGTTTTCCTGGCATCTGATGCTGCCAATTATGTAAATGGCTCTGTTATCGCCGTAGACGGCGGCTATTTAGTACGTTAATCGATGAGATAATGAGGATTGTGATGAAGAAGAGTGAAACATTAGACCAATTGCGAAACATACTAAAAGCAGATCAAATCGTTACTGAACATGACAAGCTTTATGATGCAGCTGCAGACCGCTACAAGAAATATGCAAAAGCGAAAGAACAATTAAATTCGCCATTGCCAACGGCGATTGTACAGCCAGAAAGTGCCAGTGAAGTGGCGGAAATTCTGAAATTTTGTAATGCAAATGACATTAACGTCATTCCAAGAAGTGGTAAAACAGCTACAGAAGGTGGTCTTGAGAACTGGAAAGAAAACGCGCTGGTCATTGACTCTGTACGCCTGAATCGAATTGTTAAGATTGACCCCTATAATATGGAAGCGACTATTCAGGCGGGAGTTTGTTTGCAAACGCTTGAAGATGAAGTACGTAAGCTGGGGCTGACTACCGGGCATTCTCCGCAGTCTAAACCGGTTGCACAGTACGGTGGATTAGTCGCAACGCGCAGCATCGGACAGTTCTCAACACTGTACGGCGGCATTGAAGATATGGTTCTGGGTCTTGAGTGTGTATTCCCTAACGGACATATCTCAAAAATTAAAAGTGTCGCGCGTCGCGCTGGCGGTCCGGATATCCGTCATGTTGTGATTGGTAATGAAGGCACGTTATGCTTTATCACTGAAGTGACCATCAAACTCTTTAAATTCTATCCGGAAAATAATCGCTTTATTGGACATCTTATTAAAGATGTCGCATCTGGGGTTAAAATTCTGCGTGAAGTCATGGTTGCTGGATACCGTCCGTCGGTTGCGCGTGTTTACTCAGAAGAAGATGCGGCCCAACACTTCTCATCATTCCATGAGGGTAAATGTATTCTTATCTTTATGGTCGAAGGTCCTCAGGGCATAGTTAATGCAACGGTTGAAGGAATTGACCAAATTATCAGTGATAATCAGGCTGGACTTATTAAAGCTGTGGATAGCTCGCTGATTGAGAACTGGTTTAATCACCTGAACTGGTCACAGGCGCGTATTGAGCAAGAAATCAGTGAAATGGTCAATCATAACCGTCACGATGGATTTACAACGGAAATATCCGGTAACTGGGAAGTAATCCCACAGATTTACGACAATGTTATTCATCGTATTCGTACCGAATTTGACCGTTGTGATGATATTACTATGTTAGGGGGCCACTCTTCACATAGTTATATCAATGGAACAAATATGTATTTTGTTTATAACTACAAGATACAATGCGAACCTAAAGATGAAATGCGCCTTTATCATCATCCTATCCAGAAGATCATCGTTGAGGAAACATTGAAGCTAGGTGGATCGATGTGTCACCATCACGGTATCGGTAAATATCGTAATCAGTGGACTAAAGACGAGCATGGTAGTGCTTATTATATACTCGAAGGTTTAAAAGAAGCTTTTGATCCAAAAGGCATTATGAACTATGGTTGTATTTATCCTCAGGCAGGAACAGAACATTTCTTTGAATAAGAATTGTAGCCATTTTATATACTGTATTAACTATCGGTAGCTTAGTATACTTGGGGTTGCATTAATTTCCTTGTAACCCCAAGAACACTTTATATTTTAACAACATCTCTGTTATAGTTATCAATAATAATGGAAAAAAAATGACAAAGTTATTAATGGGTGTTGATAGTGGATCACAAAGTACTAAAGTGGGTATTTTTGATCTGCAGGGTAACGAAATTTGTTATGGCAGCGCACCGCTAAAGAATACTGAAACACCAGCTCCGGGTGTGGTTTACCATCCTGAAGATGACCTCTGGGACAGTTTGGTTAGGGCAATAGATAGCTGTCTGGATAATTTTTCAGGCAATAGAGAAGACATTGCCGGAATTGGTTTATGTACCATTCGTTGCTGCCGGGCATTACTGAATGAAGCCGGAGAACTGGCCGAACCCGTCATCAGTTGGATGGATATGCGTATGGCAAAACCATATATTCATCAGAATGATAACGTTAAATTTGTGACAACGACTTCAGGCTACCTGGCGCTGCGCTTAACGGGAGAATTTAAAGACAGCTGTTCTAACCAGGAAGTACACTGGCCGATGAACTGGCAAACTTTTGAATGGGGCACAGATAATGAGATTGCACAGCAGGGGTTGAAGCGCAGCCAGTTATTTACTTTGATTAAACCCGGTGAAAGTTATGGTGTACTACTGCCGTTTCTGTCACAGCGCTTTGGACTGAACAGTGATATCCAGGTCTTTGCAACGGGTAATGATAAAGCGGTGGAAGTTCTCGGTGCTGGTATTACCTCTGCGGGAGATATTATGATCTCTTTAGGGACATTCATCTCTGCCATGCTTTATCGTCATGACTATTACTCAGATGCAGAGAGTTTTTTCCCTACCTTAGCCTGTGAACCTTACAAATATGTCTACGAATCTGCGGGCATCCGCCGTGGAATGTGGACAGTCAGTTGGTTCAAAAATTTGGCTGGTGAAGATATCAGTAAACTGGCTGAACTGGAAAATATCAGTGAAGAAGATGTACTGAATCGTATTGCACAGTCAATTAGGCCAGGATCTGATGGGTTGATCACGGTACTCGACTGGCTAAGCCCACCGAGCCATCAATTCCGTAAAGGCATGATGATTGGTTTTGATCAGCGACATACCAAATACCATATCTATCGTTCAATTCTTGAAGCAATTGCTTATACTATTAAGAATAATATCGACATGATGTTATCTGAGATAGACTCCGATGTTGATAGTGTGCGTATTATTGGCGGTGGTGCTAAGAGTGATATTTTAGTGCAAATTATTTGCGATCTTTTTGGCAAGAAAACCGTCACATTGAAAGCCAGTAGCTCTGCCTGTCTGGGATCAGCAATCTGTGTTGCTGTGGGCTTAGGATTGGTTAATGATTTCGCTCAGGCTAAGAAAACCATGATACATGTTGAGAAAGAGTATATTCCTAATCAACACCATCACACGTATTACAATTCTATTAATGAGAATGTTTACAAGAAAGTGAGGGATTATACTGATCCACTATTGTCAGAAATCTATCCATTTTTAAGTAGCACTACCTGATAACCCACTGTCTGTATTTTATTTTCATCTACCACCCAATATTTTCATAATGTCGGGTTTTAAATGAAAAATCATCCAACAATAGAATAAATAATATATTACCTCTACAGGTGACAGTGATGAACGAATCCATACAAAATGAAAATAATAAATCAAAATATATACAGATACTGTTGCTGACCGCAGCCGGTGGGGCAATATACCCAATGTTATATCTGCGCCAGATATATCAGGATACCATGCTGAGTGCTTTTAGTATCACTAATGGGCAGCTTGGCGAATTGTATTCTATTATGGGACTGCTATTTTTTATCACCTATGCCCCGAGCGGTTGGCTGGCTGATAAAATTAAGCCAATGAAATTAATCGTTGGGTCATTGTTAGGCACCGGCCTGTTAGGTTTATGGTACAGTACACTGCCTTCATTCAATGAACTCCTGATTATCTATTCAGGCTGGGGGATCACAACCGGACTGACATTCTGGGGCGCGGTAATGAAGCGCATTAAAGTACTCGCCGGAGATCATGCATCAGGACGTTTCTTCGGGTTTTATGATGGTGGTCGTGGTTTAGTTGAATCTATTCTTGCGAGTGTTGCATTATTTATTTTTTCTATGATAGTGACCTCGAGCAGCGATAGCATGACCCAAGGCCTGGTAGCCGTTATCCATATGTATGCCTGGTTCTGTATTTTCTTATCAGGCGTATTCTTTATTTGTATTTTCTTTGAAAAAAACAGTAAACCGGCCGATGAAAATAAACCTAATATAGAAAACCCCAATAATAAAACATTGTTTAAAGATATCATATTTATTTTAAAGCAACCTGAAGTATGGCTAATCGCAATTATTATCTCCTCTGGCTATCATCTTTTCTGGTCAACCTATAGCTTTTCCGGTTACCTGCAAACGGGCGGTTGGGGCTTTACGGCAGTAATGGCTGGTACCATTACGACTATTAAGCTTTGGTTACGTCCGGTAGGAGGTATCTTTGGCGGATATTTAGGTGATAAGTACGGTAATATCAAAATGCTGACTTGGGCGTTGATATTGAGTACTTTGGGTCTGGTTGCTTTAATTTATATCCCATCGATGGGTTTGTTCTCTGGTGCAGTTGTTGGCCTGTGTGTGTTCTTTATTCTCTTTGTTGGCTTGTTAACCTATGCCATCAGAGGATTATACTGGGCAATTATTGAAAACTTAAAAGTACCGGAAAGTAAGCTAGGTCTGGCGATAGGTATTATTTCGGCGATGGGTTACTGCCCGGATATTTTCATACCGCTGATTAATGGCTATATCATGGACTATGCTCCAGATCAGAAAACCGGATATCAGCTCTATTTTGGCTACACGGTAGTCATGGCGAGTTTAGGTATCCTTGCCTGTTTTGTGCTTAAATATCGGGCTTCCGGACGTAAAGCGGCGGTAGTCCAGACGCTTCATGCTGAGTAAATTTCTTAGAAAAAAACAGGCTTGTTATAGTGATAACGAGCCTGTTTTTTATCAATTTGCATCTTAAACCTCACCCAGTCGGGCGGTGTCGGGCAGGCTAATAGCGTAGCTCTGAACGATATGGCTTGTGCTGTTCTGCGTAGACAAATCGGCAACCACCAGATTAATGTTTTTGTTCACACCACCGCTTCCAAGCGAAACGATGGGACCTCAACCGCAGCAGTAAGGAAAATGAGGGTTGATTCTAACACTGCGTGGCGTGCAGCGTTAAAAAGAGCCGGCATCGAGAACTTTCGTTTTCATGATCTGCGGCATACCTGGGCAAGCTGGCTGGTTCAGGCCGAAGTACCTTTGTCAGCATTGCAGGAAATGGGCGGATGGGAGAGCATTGAAATGGTGCAGCGATACGCACACCTGGCACCGAACCATCTGACCGAGCATGCTCGTCATATTGATGCTATTTTCAGGGTTGATGTCCCAAATTTGTCCCAGTCGGAAAAATTGGAGATTGGAGGATTGAGGTAACTTATTGAAAAGACTTGGTACGCCCTACAGGATTCGAACCTGTGACCTACGGCTTAGAAGGCCGGTGCTCTATCCAGCTGAGCTAAGGGCGCATGGTGAGTGGGTCGGATTATACGATCCGCGTCTGCTTAGTCAATGATTTTACCCTCTTTCCGTACCCGATGCCGAAGTTATGACCAATATCCTGCCAATCTCCGCCTGACAGCAGCGCCCGCTTCTGCCAAAATAGGGCAATCCCCGATTTAACTCAACACAGATGGATCCCCTCTCTGATGGTAGCAAAAATTATTGACGGTAAAACGATTGCGCAGCAGGTGCGGCAAGAGGTTGCGGAAAAAGTACAGCAGCGTCTGGCGACCGGTAAACGTGCGCCGGGACTGGCCGTAATTCTGGTGGGTGAGAATCCCGCTTCGCAGATCTATGTCGGCAGTAAGCGTCGCGCCTGTGAAGAGGTCGGCTTCCTCTCCCGCTCTTACGATCTGCCCGCCACAACCAGTGAAGCGGAGCTGCTGGATCTGATCACTCAGTTAAATAACGATCCGCATATCGACGGCATTCTGGTGCAGCTGCCGCTGCCGGCCGGTATTGATAACGTTAAGGTGCTGGAGCATATCTCCCCGGCGAAGGATGTGGATGGCTTCCATCCCTATAACGTTGGCCGCCTGTGCCAGCGCGCGCCCAAGCTGCGCCCGTGTACGCCTCGCGGCATCGTTACGCTGCTGGAGCGTTATAATATCGACACCTTTGGCCTGAATGCCGTGGTGGTCGGCGCCTCAAATATCGTGGGTCGGCCGATGAGCATGGAGCTGCTGCTGGCAGGCTGCACCACCACCGTCACGCACCGCTTTACCAAAAATCTGCGCCATCACGTCGAGCACGCCGATCTGCTGGTCGTTGCAGTAGGCAAACCCGGCTTTATTCCCGGCGAGTGGATTAAGCCCGGCGCGATTGTTATTGATGTCGGGATTAACCGTCTGGACAGCGGCAAAGTGGTCGGGGACGTAGAGTTTGAAACGGCCTCCGCCCGCGCATCTTATATCACTCCGGTTCCGGGTGGCGTAGGTCCGATGACCGTGGCGACCCTGATTCAGAATACCCTGCAAGCCTGTGAAGGCAGCGACGATGGAGCAGTAGAATAATGGCAACTTTCTCTTTAGGCGATCACCCGCACGTAGACCTTTGCGATCTGCTGAAGCTGGAAGGCTGGGTGGAGAGCGGCGCGATGGCGAAAATACTGATTGCCGACGGATACGTCACCGTTAACGGCGCGGTAGAAACCCGCAAGCGCTGCAAAATCGTGGCCGGTCAGACGGTCGCGTTTGACGGTAATCAGGTCACCGTAACGGCCTGACAGCGCCTCCGCTGAAGACAAAACAGCCGCACTCCTTCGGGATGGCGGCTTTTTTTTCGCCGCCGTTTTGACCGCTGACATACCGTTCAAGATTTCACCATTATTCTACCCAGAAATGATTACTCTATTGATAGTTGATGCATATCAATTAATTACCGGCTGCAAGCGTTAGGCTCTTTAGAGATACTCACTGTTAAATGGAAGAGGTTAAGCATGAAAGCTGCTGTAGTGACTCACGATCATAAAGTGAACGTTGTCGAAAAAACCCTTCGCCCGCTGAAACACGGTGAAGCCCTGCTGAAAATGGACTGCTGCGGGGTGTGCCATACGGATCTGCATGTAAAAAACGGTGACTTTGGTGACAAAACCGGCGTGATCCTCGGGCATGAAGGCGTTGGCGTGGTGAAAGAAGTGGGTCCGGGCGTGACCTCGCTGAAGCCGGGCGATCGCGCCAGCGTAGCTTGGTTCTTCCAGGGCTGCGGTCACTGTGAATACTGTAACAGCGGAAACGAAACCCTCTGCCGTAACGTGGTGAACGCCGGTTACACCGCCGACGGCGGTATGGCGGAAGAGTGCATCGTGGTGGCTGACTATGCGGTGAAAGTGCCGGATGGCCTGGACTCCGCAGCGGCCAGCAGCGTGACCTGCGCCGGGGTAACAACCTACAAAGCGGTGAAAGTCTCCGGGATTGCGCCGGGTAAATGGCTGGTGATCTATGGCCTTGGCGGGCTGGGCAATCTGGCATTGCAGTATGCTAAAAACGTCTTTAATGCCAAGGTGATTGCCGTTGACGTCAATGATTCTCAGCTACAGTTCGCCAAAGACATGGGCGCGGATATGGTCATTAACTCGCGGAACGAAGATGCGGCAAAAGTGATTCAGGAACGCGTCGGTGGAGCCCATGCCGCGGTGGTGACCGCCGTCGCCAAAGCCGCCTTTAACTCAGCGGTAGACGCCATGCGTGCCGGTGGCCGCATCGTGGCAGTGGGCCTGCCGCCGGAGTCGATGAGTCTGAATATTCCACGTCTGGTGCTGGACGGTATTCAGGTTGTGGGTTCACTGGTGGGTACGCGCGAAGATCTGGCCGAAGCCTTCCAGTTTGCCGCCGAGGGCAAGGTGCTACCGAAAGTCACCCGCCGCCCGCTGGAAGATATCAATACCATCTTCCACGAGATGGAAAGCGGAACCATCGTTGGCCGTATGGTGATTGATTTTACCGGGAAGAAATAATTCCTCCCTCTCTGGCCCGCTACGCGCGGGCCAGTTAGCGATCGGTACAGGCCTCGACGCGCGGCTCTATGCGATAGGCACAGCGTCTTGCCTGGCTGAAAATATGCTCTATCCGTACCACGCTGGCCTCCAGCACCTCACTGAAAATCGACTGCTCCGCCCGACAAAATCCCTGGCAAACCGCCGCCGCCGCGCAGATGGGGCAATGGTTTTCAATCAGCAGCAGACTACCGTCGTCCAGCACCTCATACTCCGCCATATAGCCCTCGGCTGAACGAATTTCTGCCAGCCGCGCCACCCGCTCCGGTAAGCCGCTCAGCGCCGCCAGCTCATGCAGATAGTAGTCGCGGGTTTTCCGTTCACGCTTTTCAATCAGCAGCTCGATGGCCCGTTCGCCATAGGCCTCGCGCACCACCTCCAGCAGCTGCACGGTCAGCTCGGGATGGGTGTCCGGAAACTGCTTTTGTCCGTCCGGCGTCAGCTGCCAGAACTGCGAAGGGCGCCCTACGCCGCGCGATGATGAGAAAGCCTCGGCCAGCCCCTCGGCTGCCAGCCTGCTGAACTGCTGACGCGCCGCCTCCGCCGTGATACCCAGCAGCGCTCCGGCTTCTGAAGCCCGCTGCGGCCCACGGGTTTTCAGCAGATGGAGCAGACGTCGTGATGTCGATAAGTGCTCTCCGGTCGCGGGTTCAGTTGACAAGTTTTATGCTCCCCTTAATATTCCAAGTGTTTTCTTGTTTTATTAATTTATCTCAGAGCTGTGCGGCCGACAACCTCTGAGCGATTAACTTTCACGCCTCGGGACGTCACTATGTCATCACATGAAGGAAGTTGGGGAGCGCTGCTCTCGGGTAAAAACGGGGCGCGCTCGGCCGCCCTCTCCGGCGGGGTTGCGCTGCACGCCATCAATATCTATATCGCCACCACCGTGCTGCCCTCGGTGGTGCAGGAGATCGGCGGGCTGAATCTGTATGCCTGGAATACCACGCTGTTTGTCGTGGCCTCGATCCTCGGATCGGCGCTGACCAATCGCGCGCTGAACCGTACCGGAGCGCGCGGTGCCTATCAGATCGCCATTGTGCTGTTCTTGGCGGGCAGCCTGCTGTGTGCTCTGGCTCCGTCAATGCTGGTGATGCTGCTTGGCCGGACCATACAGGGGTTAGGCGGCGGTTTTCTGTTCGCCCTCGGCTATGCGATGATCTATGAAGTCTTTGAAAAATCGCTGTGGCCACGCGCCTTTGCGCTGGTCTCCGGTATGTGGGGTGTCGCCACGCTGGTCGGTCCGGCGATAGGCGGTATTTTTGCGGATATCAATGCCTGGCGCCTGGCGTTCGGCTTCCTGGTACCGGTGACGCTGCTTTACGCCTGGCTTATCCGGTATGCGCTGCCTGCCGAGGGCCGGGATCGCGGGGCGGCCATGCCGCTGCCGGGTCTTCAACTGCTGCTGCTGACGGCGGCAGTGCTGGCTATCAGCATCGGCAGCACCGACGCACGGCTAAGCAGTAACCTGATCGGTGTGACCGTCGCCGTGCTGCTGATGGCGCTGTTCGTCCACCGTGAGCTGAAAGGCGGTAACGTTATGCTGCCGCGCAACGCGCTGCGCCTGCACTCTCCGCTGCTGATGCTTTATCTCACCATCGGTCTGCTGGTGGTGGGCATGACCAGTGAAACCTTTGTCCCCTACTTCCTGCAATACCTGCACGGCCAGACGCCGCTGATGTCCGGCTATCTCGCCGCGCTGATGGCGGCGGGCTGGACGCTGGCTGAAATCTGGAGCTCCGGCTGGCGCGGCAGGCGTATCACGCTGGCTATCGTGGCAGGACCGGTCATTGTGCTGATCGGTATGGTGATGCTGGCGCTCTTTATTCCGGCACAAACCGGACAGGCCTGGCTGCCGCTGACTGCTATCTCGCTGGGGCTGCTGCTGGTTGGCTTTGGCATCGGTATTGGCTGGCCGCACCTGTTAACCCGCGTGCTGGAAGTAACGCCGCAGGAAGATAAAGATGCTGCCGCCACGTCAATCTCCACCGTGCAGCTGTTTGCCACCGCACTGGGCGCTGCGCTATCGGGTATGCTGGCAAACCTGGGAGGATTGAATGTTCCGGGCGGCGTTGCAGGGGCAATCAGCGCGTCGCAGGTGCTGTTTGGCGTGCTGGCAATCGCTCCGCTGCTGGCAATACTCAGCGCGGTACGGGTGGCAAAAGCAAAGTAACGGCATAGCAGGAACAGGATATAAAACGGGCCGGCGATTGCCGGCCCGTTCGTGGGGATTACTTACGACGCCAGCTGGTTCCGGCGGGGCCGTCTTCCAGAATGATGCCCAGCTCATTCAGCTTGTCGCGGGCGACGTCAGCCTGCGCCCAGTTCTTCTCTTTACGCGCGTCGTTACGCATTTTGATCAGCGACTCAATTTCCGCCACCTCATCATCACTGCTCCCGGCGCCGCTTTGCAGGAACAGCTCAGGATCCTGCTCCAGCAGACCCAGCACGCCAGCCAGCTGACGCAGGCGGGCGGCCAGCGCATCGGCGGTCGCTTTATCTTCCGTCTTCAGGCGGTTCACCTCACGCGCCAGGTCAAACAGCGCAGAATAGGCTTCCGGCGTGTTGAAGTCGTCGTCCATTGCTTCACGGAAGCGGGCTTCAAAGGCTTCGCCACCGGCCGGAGCCGCCGACGCGTCGGTATTGCGCAGGGCGGTGTAGAGGCGTTCCAGCGCAGCGCGCGCCTGATTCAGGTTATCTTCGCCGTAGTTAAGCTGGCTGCGATAGTGGCCTGACATCAGGAAGTAGCGCACGGTTTCCGCATCGTAGTGCGCCAGCACGTCGCGCACGGTAAAGAAGTTGTTCAGCGATTTGGACATCTTCTCGCGGTCAACCATCACCATGCCGGAGTGCATCCAGTAGTTCACATACGGGCCGTCGTGGGCGCAGGTGGACTGGGCAATTTCATTTTCATGATGCGGGAACATCAGGTCAGAACCGCCGCCGTGAATATCGAAGTGGTGGCCCAGCTGCTTGCCGTTCATCGCCGAGCACTCAATGTGCCAGCCCGGACGCCCGTTGCCCCACGGTGACGCCCAGCTTGGTTCATCGTCCCTGGACATCTTCCACAGCACGAAGTCCATCGGATTGCGCTTTACGTCCGCCACTTCCACGCGGGCGCCGGCCTGTAACTGATCCAGGTCCTGCCGGGAAAGCGAACCGTAGGTCGGGTCGCTGTCCACCGAAAACATCACGTCGCCGTTGCTGGCAACATAGGCGTGTTCACGGGCGATCAGCGTGCTAACCAGCTCGATAATCTCATCAATGTGACGGGTGGCACGCGGCTCCAGGTCAGGCGGCAGAATATTCAGCGCGGCAAAATCGGTGTGCATTTCAGCGATCATCCGATCGGTCAGCTGGCCGATCGTCTCACCATTTTCATTCGCACGTTTGATGATTTTATCGTCAATATCGGTGATATTACGCACGTACTTCAGCGAATATCCCAGATAGCGCAAATAGCGGGCGACCACATCAAACGCCACAAAGGTTCTGCCGTGTCCAATGTGACAGAGGTCATAAACGGTAATGCCGCACACGTACATGCCAACGTTACCGGCATGAATTGGTTTAAATTCCTCTTTTTGACGACTCAGGGTGTTGAAAATCTTTAGCATTGAGACATTCCGTTTTAGGCGTGTGCGGGGTTAATGATAAAAATAGTAATCCTCTATTCTGACGTATTTTTAATGCCAGCGCTACGCCGGGGATCGCTATCCCGCAGCGGTTGTTATGCAAGCAGGGCTGACTCGCCATCACATTTTGTGATATAAGAGCCGTCTGTCGCACGGAGCAGACTTCCGTCTCATGTTTCGGCGCACATTCTTAAATACTCCAACCCTTACAGGATGAGAATATGGTCACTTTCCAGACTAACCACGGCGATATCGTAATTAAAACCTTTGATGACAAAGCGCCGGCTACCGTAAAAAACTTTCTGGAGTACTGCCGTGAAGGTTTCTACGACAACACCATTTTCCACCGTGTGATTAACGGTTTTATGGTTCAGGGTGGCGGTTTTGAGCCGGGCATGAAGCAGAAAAACACCAAAGATGAGATCCGCAACGAAGCCAACAACGGCCTGAAGAACACCAAAGGCACCCTGGCAATGGCGCGTACTCAGGCTCCTCACTCTGCTACTGCACAGTTCTTCATCAACGTTGCGGACAACGACTTCCTGAACTTCCGCGACGAAAGCCTACAGGGCTGGGGTTACTGCGTGTTCGCTGAAGTGGTTGAAGGGATGGACGTGGTTGAAAAAATCAAGGCCGTATCAACCGGCCGCAGCGGTATGCATCAGGATGTGCCAAAAGACGACGTGGTTATCCAGAAAGTTACCGTTAGCGAATAATTGATGCCGCACACGCTGTTTATCGCAGATATTCATCTGTGCGCTGAGGAACCGGCAATCACTGCCGGTTTTCTTCATTTTTTACGCCGTGAAGCGCCGCATGCCGATGCGCTTTATATCCTCGGCGATCTGTTTGAAGCCTGGATCGGCGATGACGATCCGAATCCGCTGCACGCTGAAGTGGCCGATGCGCTGCGCCAGCTCCCCGTTCCCTGCTACTTTATCCACGGTAACCGCGATTTCCTGGTCGGCAAACGCTTTGCGCACGCGGCGGATATGATCCTGCTGCCCGAAGAAGCGCTGCTGGATCTGTACGGCAAGCGCGTGCTGATCATGCACGGCGACACGCTCTGCACCGACGATGAGGGCTATCAGCGCTTTCGTGCCAAGGTTCATCAGCCCTGGCTCCAGAAGCTGTTCCTTGCTCTGCCGCTGTTTGTCCGTCAGCGTATTGCGGCCAAAATGCGTAACGGCAGTAAACAGGCCAACAGCAGCAAAGACCTGGCGATTATGGACGTCAATCCGCAGGCGGTCGTTGCCGCGATGCACCGTCATCACGCACCGATCCTGATCCATGGCCACACCCATCGTCCGGCGATACACCCGCTGGTGGTTGAGGGTAAACCGGCCGAGCGCGTGGTGCTTGGCGCCTGGCACGAGCAGGGGTCGATGGTCAAAGTCAGTGCGGAAGAGACATCGCTTATTTCCTTCCCGTTTTGAATCAAAATTTTGCTCTGAGCGGCGGTGATTATCCGCGACGCAACCGTTTTCCTTGCCGCGGAGTCATGCTATTCTCTCTGCCCTTCCCACCCTGGTAGCCGTGAGGTTACTACGGTGACGTTTCACAATCACAGGAGTCAGCCCCGCATGTCATCTAACGCCGCACCGGCCCGCATTGCTATTGTTATGGGTTCTAAAAGCGACTGGGCAACCATGCAATTTGCAGCGGAAATTCTCACCAGCCTGGATGCTCCCTTTCACTGTGAAGTGGTTTCTGCCCACCGCACCCCGGATAAGCTGTTCAGCTTTGCGGAGCAGGCGGCGGATAACGGTTATCAGGTGATTATTGCCGGTGCAGGCGGCGCGGCGCATCTGCCGGGTATGCTGGCCGCCAAGACGCTGGTTCCGGTGCTGGGTGTACCGGTACAAAGCGCGGCGTTAAGCGGCGTTGACAGCCTTTACTCCATTGTCCAGATGCCGCGCGGTATTCCGGTGGGGACGCTGGCGATTGGTAAAGCCGGTGCAGCAAATGCGGCTCTGCTGGCGGCTCAGATCCTGGCGCTGCACGATGCAGAGCTGGCCGGTCGTCTGGCGGCATGGCGTCAGAGCCAGACCGATGAGGTGCTGAACAACCCGGATCCGAGGGACGAAGCATGAAGCCGGTCTGCGTATTAGGTAACGGCCAGCTGGGCCGTATGCTGCGCCAGGCCGGAGAGCCGCTGGGCATCGCCGTTTATCCGGTAGGTCTGGACGCCGAACCGGATGCGCTGCCGATTGCTGCCAGTGTGATTACCGCGGAGATTGAGCGCTGGCCGGAAACGGCACTGACCCGCGAGCTGGCTGGTCACAATGCTTTCGTTAACCGTGATATTTTCCCGCTGCTGGCCGATCGTCTGACGCAGAAGCAGCTGCTCGATAGGCTGGGCCTGGCGACCGCGCCCTGGCAGCTTCTCTCCTCCAGCGATGAGTGGGCGCAGGTATTCACTACCCTGGGCGAGCTGGCCATCGTTAAGCGCCGCACCGGGGGCTATGACGGCCGCGGCCAGTGGCGACTGCGTGCCGGTGAGACGGCTTCGCTGCCGCAGGAGTGCTACGGTGAATGCATCGTCGAGCGCGGAATTAATTTCTCCGGTGAGGTTTCGCTGGTGGGCGCACGCGGGCACGACGGCCGTACGGTGTTTTTTCCGCTGACGCACAACCTGCATCAGGACGGCATTCTGCGTACCAGCGTAATGCTGCCAGAGGTTAATGCCGCTCATCAGCAGCAGGCGGAGCGGATGCTGTCGGCGATTATGAATGAGCTGGGCTATGTTGGCGTGATGGCGATGGAGTGCTTTGTGGTGCCGGAGGGTCTGCTGATTAATGAGCTGGCTCCACGCGTACACAACAGCGGCCACTGGACGCAGAACGGCGCTTCAATCAGTCAGTTTGAGCTGCATCTGCGGGCGATACTGGATCTGCCGCTGCCGGTGCCGGTGGTCAGTACGCCGGCGGTGATGGTGAATCTGATTGGTACTGATGTGAATCTTGCCTGGCTGGGGCAGCCTCTGGTGCATTTGCACTGGTATGAGAAGGAGGTGCGTCCGGGTCGTAAGGTCGGGCATCTTAATCTGTCCGATGTCAGTCCTGCGGCATTGAGCGATGCGCTGAAGGCGTTGGTGCCGCTGCTGCCGGAGGAGTATGCCAGCGGGATTGCGTGGGCGGTAGAGAAGCTGGACTGACTGGCTTTGGCTGATTGCTTATTAAGAGAAAACGGATCTTTTAGGGTCCGTTTTTTTATGGGTGTTGTTCGTTAGGTGTCCGGCTTATGTGGCCGGTTGCTGTTCATTTAGCATCTGGCTTATCGGTCCGGGGCGGGTGAGTTGCTGTTCGTTCAGTGCCTGGCTTATCGGTCCGGGGCGGGTGAGCAGACGCGCCGTAAACACGTCCGTGTGGGCTCGGTTCGCGCATCCCTGCGCTCAACGGTCTGCTCACCCGCCCCGGACCGATTGCCCATAGGCTAAGGTGTCGCTGCTCGTTTATATCCGGTTCAACTCCTGCTTAACTGGCGATTCATTATCTTCGCTCTGACGGTAGCATGAAAGACCGGTGCTCTGAATGAATAAGCCGGGTGTCTGCGGCACTAATGGCAGCAGCCCATTAATCTAAATGATTCCAACGATATTCCTCAAATTTAAGCGTTCCGACGATCACCGTAATCCACTTAAAACTGGTAGTCCTGTCTCCTATTCAGCCAATACCATTTTCGGTAAGCGCAGCCACCACCTGCCAAAGGGATAAGCCGGCCGTCACACTCGCCACCCAGCAAAAGCACCTGCCAGCGGGTACAATCATCGCCCATAGCCATTGCAAGCCCCCCAGTCAGGTTACGGCACTCTGAACAACCGCCTCCACGAAGACAACTAAGCTCAATAGAAAGCAGACCGCCCCTGCCCTTTCATTCAGACAGCACCAGTCTGAAAAGCCGACCGGCGGGAGCCCTGGCCGGAGCATCCGCAGCGCTGAACGAAGAGAGAAAGCCAGGATTCGCCCACAGGACGTGGGCGAAAGGCGCAGCCGGGCCAGGGATGGACCGTCTGCGCCGGTCCGACGGGCTGACGAACGCAGTGAAGGCACCGCGCAGCGGCGCGAGGACCCGCCCGGCCAGGGCATCCGCCGGTCAGCGCAGTCACCGAACAGTCAGCAATCGTTCCCACCGATCAGCGCAGCCACCACCCGCAAAAGCATACACCGATCAACGCAATCATCGCGCTTGGCAATGGCATCCGCCAGTCAACACAATCACCGCGCCCGGTCATTAATGGCAATCTTCACCCAGGCCACGGCTCTCTCAGCGCCTGCCTCCACGAATACAGCCAGGCCGAAAAGAAAGCAGACCGCTCCTGCCTTTTCATCCAGACAACATCCGTACGAAAAGCCGACCGGCGGGTGCCCTGGCCGGAGCATCCGCAGCGCTGAACGAAGAGAGGAAGCCAGGATTCGCCCACAGGACGTGGGCGAAAGGCGCAGCCGGGCCAGGGAT